>Ga0073934_10000011_pt1 | contig 591705 bp, 481 predicted proteins | sample LarsenN4metaG_FD_76834 | JGI IMG/M metagenome (GOLD analysis project Ga0073934, IMG submission 76834) | Hot spring sediment bacterial and archeal communities from British Columbia, Canada, to study Microbial Dark Matter (Phase II) - Larsen... ... | reverse complement strand
CCGCAGGCCCTGGCGGGCCAAGCCCAACGCCGCCCACCTGGTAACCCCAGGGGGCCGGCAACGAAAAAGGGAATTCAACACAGGCGAAGGCAAGTGCATCACTTGCCTTCGCCTGGTGCTTTTTGCGGAGCGGCAACGCCGTCGAATGGCGGCAAAACGCAGTAATAGCGTTGTGTTGGCGACGGCCCGAAACGCAAAGAATACTACTCGCCTGGGCGGTACTTTGGGGGGTGGTGGTTGGCGCCGGTGGCCATCGTGGTTACTTGGCCGTCTTCGTGGAGGATGTTGACTTGGCCGTCAATGACGGCTTGGTCGTGGCAGGCGAAATCGCGCGTGGCGATGGTGCCCGCGACTTTGCCGGTGGCGGTGATTTCGACGCGCCGGGTGCCGACGATCGTGCCCATGACGCGACCGGCGATAACGATGGTGCCGGCCTGGAGCGTGCCCGAAAAGCGGGCGTTGGGCTCGATGAGAATGTTGCCACAGGTAGCGATGCGGGTGAGGGGGCTGTCGCCGCGAACGACGACATCTTCGAGACGCAGGTGCTTGTGGCAATTTGTGCAGCGGGTGTTGATCGCCCGTACCGGCACGCGAAACTCTTCGCCACAGAACGGACAGTTCAGGTCACGGGTGCTAGGGGCGCCGCGCTGCTCCGGACGCTGAACCACATGGGCCCAATTCATCATGGGTAAACGAACGTGAGATTGTCCACCGAAAACAGGCATCGCTGTCGTTGTCATCGGCAATTCATGCGCGGTGGCAGTAGTTTTTCGGCTGCTTGCCGCATTCATTTATTGATCAGTTGCGATGCGAAAAGTGATCGTCGCCGCGCGGTCGAGACGCGGGCATGAGAGCAAGTACTTTGCGGCCAGCTCAAAAGCCGGCGGACTTGCGCCCGGGTACCACCCCGGATTGCCCTGCGGATTCTCCACGGTGGGGGGCTTCTCGAGCAGTTCTGTATCGCAGCCGCCGCGGAGGATGATGAACCGCACCCGGCCATCACTGCGAACCGGACCGACAAACTCCCACAATCGCGGTTGCGTGAGTTCGATCTGGCCCTGTTGTGCGGCAAGATGCCACGCAGCCTCGTCAACCAGTTCGCCGCCGCGCCACCGGGCATAGGCGATCGCATCTTCCACCGAGACATAACGCACGGGCTGGTCACGCTCCGCAAGTCGCGGCGCGCCTTTTACCCAATGCGCAAGAAAGCGATATGCATCAACCGGCTGATAGCCTGTGGCAACGATGAAGTCGTGGTATTCCGCATTGGTGACCGCATGCCGAGCCACCCGCTTGTGGCCGGCGGCAACTGTGCGCGTGACCGTAAGCATCTTGTGCAGATCATTGTTGGTGGCACGCGTGGCCGGCGCATAGAGGCCGCACTCGCGGTTGCGGTAACGCACGATCATCTCAAAGGTGTTGCCTGTTTCAACCGTTGCTGGCGAGATAGCCAACGTGGGTGGGGCGGCGTTGTCGTCATAGCGGCAAAAGTCTTCCCGGCGGGCCTGCAGAAAAGCATTGTCAGCCAAGCCACTGACCGCGGCGTTGAGTCCGCGCGGCGGCAAATGAAGTTCTGTTGCTCCGATGCCGCGCAGCAAGTCAATCGGCGCCAATCGCGGATCGAGATTGGCCAGCGGCACCGTTCGCGACTCGTTGCTGCGATTGATGAGCGTGTAGAGGGACTGGCCATCAAGTGTCCAGCGCGAGGCGAAGACATCGCTCACGCCAGTGGGAAGGAGTGGCGTCCATTCGCCATGCGAGAAGTGCCGGGCGTAGCGCCGCTGAATGCTGGCCATGGCCCGCAGCAGCGACTGATCGCGCGGTGACCATGGCACCATCGAGCCGAAGACGTTGTCCCACACCAGCACGCCGGCGCCGTTCATAAAGGCTTGGTGTAGCACCTCGGTGCGGTCGGTGTGCCAACGTTTGATCATGTGCATCATGTGCCGCTGTTCAAACCAGCGGTTGCGGATCACGCCCGGTGCGTGCGTGTCAGAAAACCATTGCCCCCAGCTGATGTGATGATCGGCCACACTGGTGAGGGGCAGGGCGAGCTCGGATTCAAACGCGATGCCATCCCGCACGGCATCGAGCGATTGCCGAAGCGTGGGCGAAGCGTTTTCGAGCGTGTCGAGAAACAGTCCGTCGGCGTGCGTCTGGCGAAATAGCTCCGCGAGTGCGGTCTCATCGCTGACCCCTTCGCGCCGCGTGGCCACATCCCACGGGTTGTAGTTGAGATAAATGCGAACGTCACGGGCGTGGGCCTTTCCAATCAGGGCTCGCAGGCCCGCAAGTCCGCCGGGCTGATCGCGATAGAAGTCGAATTGGTTGCGATCGTCGAAGCCGATCTGCGGATACGCGTGCCACAGCACGATGGAGTCGAATCCGCCGAAATTACGCAGACCATAGTCGATGACGCGATCGATCTGCAGTTCACGTTCGCCGGGCTGAAGGACAAGTTGGTCGCTCAGCATGAGGAAGTAGCAGACAAAATCGCGTTGGGTGAAAGCGAATGCCGGGCAGTCGTAGGCGGCGCCGTTGTAGCGGATGCGTGCGCGTTCACGCTCCCGCCACTGTGCGAGTGCGGTGCGCCACGCGGGCCAATCGGCCTCGCGCTCAGGGGCAGCGAAGACGAGGCCGCCCTGGTCCAGCATTGGGAGGTTGTCTGGCGTGGAGTTCATTTGCACTTCCGAAACACAGGCACCTCGATGCTGTTCATCACACGCCATTGCAGTGATTGGCGGTCATCGCTGAAGGTGATGTCGTGTTCGACCTGATCGTCGGCGTCGAAGAGGCCGTAGGCGTTGCGGTCGTAGGGCAGGGCTTGGGCGTCGATGCTGTAGTAGCGCACGCGGAGTGCGCCACCTTCAGCGGTGATCGTGACGCCGCCGCATGCGGGGTGGGTGTAGGTGCCGACGCATGTCTCGTCGACACCCATGGTGCGATCGACGCGGGTGTGCCGTTTGGCCTGGCGCTCTTCGCCCGCTTTGCGGTAAGCGCGTTTCTGTTCTGTATAGCGGTCAACCCACGGCAGCGGATCAAAGCCGGCCGCGACATCGAGCGCAAGCACCGCCAGCGCCTGGGCAACACAGGCCGACGTGCGGTTAGCAAAGGCGACGGCGGCCAGGCCGCGTTTGGGCAGCACATAGCAATGCGACACGAAGCCATCCATGCCGCCGGCGCCACTCCAACAAATCTCACCGCGATAAACCTGCTGCAGCCAGCCGAGACCGACGGTGTGAAAGAGCATCTCGGGCCAGAGTTCTTGCGAGAGAAACCACTGCGGGGTCGTGCAGTCTTTGACGATGTCGGGGTGGACCGTGTCCTCGCCGTTGTTGAGCACCATGCGGCAATAGCGGGCGAGGTCGGGTGCGCTGCAGCAGACTTGGCCGGCCGATGCGCCGCCATAGAGCTCGAGGAATTGCCATTCGCGCTGCGGGCCAAAGCCGTTGGGGCCCACGGGCCAAGCGTGGTTGGTGTCGCGCTGCAACTCGGGCACGGTTGAGCCGGCGCTGTGCATGCCGAGAGGTACGAAGAGTTTTTCGCGGATCAGCTGATGCCAAGACGTGCCAGTGAGCGTGCGTAGTATCGCACTCACGGCGGCGAAATGCAGATTCTGATACTGAAACGCCGTGCGGAAAGGCTTGCCGGGCGGCACGTGCGGGAGCAGTTCTACGATTTCATCTTCAGACAGCGGCCGGCGCCACCACATAGTATCACCGCTGGGCAGACCAGCACGGTGCAGCAGCAGATCACGCACGGTGCAGTGTTCGCTGGCATACGCATCAGGCAGTGCAAAGTTGCGGAGGATTGATTTGACCGGCGTGTCATACGACAGCCCGTGCTCGCGCAGCGTTTGCCCCGTGACGAGGGCGGTCATCCCTTTGCTGATGGATGCAATGGCAAACCGCGTGTCGGCCTGCACGGGCGACGTATCGCGCAAGCCCTTTTGCCCAAACCCCTCGGCAAACAGCAACTCCCGACCATCCGTGACCGCCACCGCCGCGCCCGGAACATTGTTGATGTCGAGGGCACGGTTCGCTTCAGTACGCAGAAAGGACCAGCGATCAGGCATGAATCGCCTCACAGTTTTTGACCATATTGTTGTCGGGTTCGTCGCACTCAGTACGCATCACTCAGTACTCAGTCGCTAGAAAGGCCAGGGCGGGATTCGAACCCGCGACAAACGGATTTGCAATCCGTCCCATTAGTCCACTCTGGCACCTGGCCGGTTCAGAGACAAATTATCATACCGCAGGCGCCGGCGAACTCAAAATCCCGGAGAGGGCGTCGCATGCGATGCCCTCACTGGGATCACGGCGCACGCCGCCAGAGGAAATTGCGCCCTCTGCTTGCTTATCCATGGTCAACAATGCATCATCTGTCCATCAAGTTGGCGGTGCTCGGAAGTTCTGACGGACGTTTACTCGACGAGAGTCGGGGGAATGTCCGCCGAACTAAAGGAGACCGCCATGCTACGAGTTGTTGTGATCAGTTTGTTGTGCATTCTTCTCACCGGTTGCGCCATGGGCGGTTCCTCGTACGAAAATAACTCGTCGCAGGGCGGGCGTAGTTCTTCTACCTGCGGTTCGTGCCGTGGTTCTGGCCGTTGCGGCACGTGCAATGGAACGGGACGTTTCCTGGGCTCCGGCCAGACCGGCTGCAGCACCTGCAGCAGTTCCGGCGTCTGCATCAACTGCGGCGGCCGCGGCACCTGGTAAGTAACCGCAACATAGTGCTGACTGTGAAATCCCCTGCCACACTGCGTATCCCGCAGGCACCCGTCTGCGCGCGAAGGACGGCGCGGCGTGTGTAGCGGGAAATTGTTCTCATTGTCTCTGTTATGGATGAACCGGGAGTAATCACGGGCATTGTGTGTGGATATCGTAGCTGGATCGGCCTGGCAGTCCTGCTGGCGTGGGGTGCAGTGTGTAACGGTGCGGATGAACCCATGCGGAAGACAGACCTGAACACGCCGGGCACGTATCGCTCGGGGCAATGGGAATACAAGCACATCATCACAAGTCCGGGCTCGCGAAGCGAGGGTCAGAAGGGGATGTTGTTCTTTGCGGGCAAGGAACTTACCGCCGCTGCGACAGGCGATTATTACGAAACGCCGTGGGGCAAGATTGAATGGGTCGGCGAGCCCGCGACACTGTGGGGCGTGCGCGGGTGGTTTCTGCGCGACCAGAACCGCACGGGCGGTCGGGAGTTGCCCGCGCCTTGGCTGGCCGAGGGTTGTCCCGTGGTGGAAGCGATGGTGCTTACCGATGCCGAGACGCAGGCAACCGGCGTGGACAAGTGGATTGTCGACGAGGTCGCCAAGCTCGGCGGGAAGAACGTGGCTGTGGCCCGCAGCTGGTTTATCGCTGGTACGCAGGCAGAGACGATCACGGACACGAAGCTCAACGGCAGACTGACCCTGCGCGCCGCTGCGGCGCGTGACGCCAGCACCCTCACGATGATTTGCGATGGCTCAAAGGCGAGCACGGAAGCCTTCGAACGCAAGGACGGTGCGACCAAAGTGGTTCGCAAGGTGCTGGGCGGATTGAGCGGCGACGTGAACTATTACCTGGCGTTTCGTGTGATCAAGGCGGCACCGGAATGGCCAAAGCCGATGGACCTCGGCGCCGAGTCGAATGGCAAAGAGGTGGTGGTCAAGGATTCGCGCGAGATCATCATCACGCTGCCAGTGGAACGGACGAGCGGACTGGCGTGGCAGGTGAAACGCGTGCAGGGGGACAGCCCGAAGGGATCGTCGGTCGTGGCCGTCGGGACGCCGCAATCGGTGCCTGCGAATGATCTGCGGACGGCGCATACCGAAGTGCTGCTGAAGGTGGTGGGTACAGGCAAGACGTTGGTGGAACTCGAACTGAAACGGTCGTGGGAAACCGAAAAGAAGGCGGAAAAAACGTTCGAAGTGACGCTGGACGTGCCCGCGGCATCGAAGTCCAAGTGATGTTGCGGCCCTTCAACCGCGGGTAACCTCACCCATCTTGATCACCTCAAGGTCCTTCCCCTTCACGCGTTTGAGCGTGTTGATCGTCTCATCGTTCCACCGCGGGTCAGGCGCGCCGGTGATGAACCAATCACTGCCGTTGTCCGCCAGAATCATGCCGTACTTCTTCAACGCCTTGAGTACCACCTGGGCATCTTCAGGGAACTTGGAAATGTCGTAGTCGGCCTTCAGCCGCACCCGCATGCCCATCGGGGGCAAATTCTTGTCCTTACTCCGGCTCGCCCAATGCGTGGCCGGCGCCGTGTAACCCCGCGTGGTCCTGCGCACCGTAAAACGCACCGCGTGGTTGATTTCCTTCTCAATCACCACCTCGTCATAACGCACCAACCCGGCGAAGATCGGCAGCCCCGCCGCGTCGGCGCTGGTCCAGCCCTTGGGCCGCTGCGTGTGCGAAATCTTCGATAGATCAAAAATCGCCCCGCTGCCCGCCGTCCATTTGCCACCTTTAAGGTAGCACGCGTAAAGCTCGTAGAGCTTCTTTTCCTTCGCATCAATGCACAGGATGTGCCGATCCCCCTCGACGTTCTCCCCACCCGAAAGAACGCCCTCGATCAGCGGCTTGTCCGGGATCGGGTACGGCCCCTTGTCCGATTCATCCGCATACTCAAACTTCACATCATGCCGCGGCGTCTTGGCGTCCACGAACTGAAACGGAATGCCATACTTCGTGCCCCAATCCGGATGAAGCCCGCGATCACGCCCGATGCCAGCGATGAAAACATCGCTTTGCGGATCCACCGGCTCCTTCGAAATGTCTTTGTTCCACAGGTCATCCTTGGGAAAAACCTGCAGCGCCGCGAGCGCTTTGTCCTGCGGTGTGGGTTCGTTGTTCGCGGCAGCAATCACAGCGGCCGCAGCACATGCGATGGCCAGGAGGGGGAGAAGACGCTTCATCGTGACCTCCAGAAAACGCGAGCCATGCCTGCGATCGTTTATTCGTGGGCTAAGTGCCACTGCCGGATGAAGGGATTGCCGTTCTTTTCGTTACCGATGGTCGTCGCCGGGCCATGGCCAGACAGCACGTGCGTCTGCTCCGGCAAAGCCATCACGCGGCGAAGTGATGCCTTCAGATCTTCCAGCGAGCAATCGGGAAAGTCATAACGGCCAACGCTGCCGGCCATCAGCAAATCGCCGGCAAACAGAACATGATTCTCCGCATCATAGAGACACACATGACCCGGCGAATGACCGGGCGTGTGCATCACCGTCAGAACCACTTGCCCGATGTGAATCTTGTCGCCGGACTCGAGGTAGCCATCAGGATCGCGCGGCGGAATTTCGTACGGCAGGTCAAACACGGCGCTGCCGGGCTTCTGCAGTTTGTGCTCGTCCAACTTATGCATGAGCAACTTGGCCTTCGGAAACGCCTCGATCACAACCGCGTGATCGGACAGATGGTCCCAATGGCCATGTGTCAGCAGCAGGTACTGCACATCAATGCCATGCGTTTTGGCTTGCTCAATAAGCTCAGCAGTAGTGGCTTCCGGCGCATCGATGATCGCGCCAACCTTGGACGTCTCATCGAAAACAAGGTAGGCGTTGGTCTCGGCCAGACCGCCCGTGTTCATGTGGATTTTCATGCCATGGCTCATACGGGAATCTTAGAGAGCCGCGGGCGATGTGACAAACATGGGCTGACCGGCATCAATACTAAAGAGGTGCCGTATGTTGAAGCGTGTTTTAGTGGTGATGTTGGCCGCAAGCACAACCGCGGCAGCCTGGGGCGAGACGGACGTGCAGAAACTTGCCGACCGGCAGGGGACGAATCATATCAATACCGTCGTGGCGCAACGGAAGGCTGAAGCCATGGGCAAGCAGCCCGCCGTCGTCGTAGAGATCGACCGCGCGGCAAGCAACATGAGCGATGCCGCCGCAGCCCTCGTCGCCGCCCAGCGCGAAGCCGCCACGCCACCCGCCTCCGCGGCCATTCGCAATCTCGACAATGCCATTCGCCTGCTTGAGCGGCAGGTGGCCGACATCGACACCGCTGCGCTCGAGCAAGCGCGTGAGGAACTGCTGAAGCAATACCGCGCCTTGCGCGACCAGCAGGCCGCCATCAATGAAGGCACATCTGCAGCCGTGGGCAAAACCGACGATCGCCGCACGCTTCTCAAACTCGCGAAACTTGTGACAGAGCAAGCGGCCGCCGTTCAGACCGCCCAAAAGCTTGGCGATCACCCACTGCTTAACACGCGCGCGGTGCACGCGATTCATGACGACATGACCACACAGATGGGGCGTTCGCGCGAGGGGCTCTCCTCCGCCACGTTAACCAACCGTGTGACTCGGGCGCAGGCCGCCGCGCTGGCCCGCATTGACGACATGATCACCATGCTCGAGAACAAACCTGACCGAACCAAGCGTCCCGACTTTGCCACGCCGCCAGGCGACGGCACGCCCACGACGCCGCCCGATCACGTAGACGAAGTGCCCACGCTCGTCACCAAACTGGCAGAGCTCAAGCTCCTGCGTGCCTTGCAGGCGAACATCAACACCGACACCAAGGCCGTCGATGCCGAACTCGCCGGCAAACCCGCCGGTCGCTCGGCCCTCGTACAGGACCTGCGCGACCTCGCCGAGCAGCAGGCCCAGGTCGAAGCCCTTTCCCGCGAGGTGCTCCTGCCCCGCCGTTAAGTCACGCTTGCCGTTCGGTGGGTGGGTGTTTACGATACCAAATAGCGGTGCGTTGGCAGGACGCATCGGCGGGCGGAGGGAGATGGTCAAGTCGAAACGGAAGACGTGATGGGCATTTCGCAGCCAACAACAGCCGAGCGTGGGGTGTCGCGTGGGCGCTTGCTCACGGCCGCACTCTGGTGCATCGGCATCGGCCTTCTGGCCAACGCGGCGGCGATGGTCTACACGGCCCGCGCTGAGCGCGGCTACCCCACTGAACTCACCGTCGTCGGCCAGGCCCAGGCCCAGGTGCCGGCAATGCCCGGCGCCGGCGGACCGCCCAACGCCATGCTCGGCGCCCGCGGCATCTACATGGCCCCGGCCCAGCTTTCGCCGACCACCTTCGGCATGTATCTGCTGGACCTCGATTCTTCCACCGTTTGCGTGTATCGTGTCGAGGCCAATTCACGTTTTCGCCTGATCGCCGCCCGCAGCTTCCGCCACGACCGCTTCGTCGAAGATTTCAACAACGAGAAGCCCACACCCAAGGAAATCCAGGAATGGGTGGAGAAACAGAAACAGCGGAACGAACTCAAGGCAGAAACCGATCGCCCAACTGCGCCCGAGACGGCGCCTGATAAAGAATAAGCGAGGTGCATGATGGCCAAGATGTTTTATACCACCGACGAAGCCGCAGCCAAGCTCGGCGTTTCGCCGGACGGGCTCAAGCAGTTCATCACCGAAAACAAGCTGCGCGAATTCCGCGACGGCCCCAAGGTGATGTTCAAAGTTGACCAGGTCGATCGCCTTGCGACCGAACGCGGCGGCGGGGCCAAGCAGGCCAGCGCTGCCGGCGCTCCCGGCCTGTCCGACTCGGGCCTCTCCCTCGGCGGCACCGGCGGCCACGATGTCATCTCCCTCGCCGACTCCACCCCCGGCGCTCCCGCCACCAGCAAGGAAGACACCGTCGTCACCGGCCAGGGCGTCAGCGTCTTCGACAAGGGCGAAGTCAAAGCAGCCGACTCCTCGGCGCAAACCCAAATCCAATCCGCCATCGATGACCAGCTCTCGCTCGAAGGCGTCGGCTCAGGCTCCGGTCTGCTCGACCTTACCCGCGAATCCGACGACACCTCGCTCGGCGCTGAACTCCTCGACGAAATCTACCCCGGCGGCGACACCGCCAAGGCCGACAGCGGCGGCGGTTCCGCCAGCGGCATTTTTGAACCCGCTGCGACCACCGAAACCTCCGGCCCCTCCGGCCTTGAAAACATGGCCGCGGCGCCCGCTGCTTCCGCCATCGGCGTGGCCGATGTGGTCGAAGAATACGACTCCACCGCCGGCGCTTTCGGCGGCCTCGCCCTCGCCTCCGCACTCATCATGGTCGTGGTGGCGGTCATCATCGGCTCGCTGCTGCAGGGCTTCAGCCCCTCATGGGTCGAAGCCATCTCCGGCGACACCACCAAGGTCCTCATCTTCACCGGCGTCCTGCTGATCGTCTCAGCCCTCTTCGCCGGCGTCGGCTTCTTCGTCGGCAAAGCCAGCCGCTGATGCGGAATGACGAATAACGAATGATAAATGACGAATCAATGAGCGAATGCTCAATGATCACATGAAAAAAAACGCCGCGCTCCCCAGCGCGGCGTTTTTCATTTTGCCATTGGTCATTTGCCATTGGTCATTGATTCGTCATTCGTCATTTATCATTCGTCATTGAGCCGCGCTACCCTTTCACCGCGCCAAGCTGAATCCCCTTCACCAGATACTTCTGCAGCACCACAAACAATACAATCATCGGCAGCACGCTCATCGTCGCCGCTGCCATCAGCAAATGCCCCGAGAACGATGCCTGCCCGTCAAACATCAGCAGCCCGATCGGCAGCGTGTAGCGGTCGCGCGTCGACAGCATCACCAGCGGCCAGAAAAAGCTCTGGTAGTTGCCGATGAACGTGAAAATGGTCAGCGTGATCAGCCCCGGCCGCGCCAGCGGCAAAATCACATCCCAGAAGAGCTGCCACTTGCTCGCGCCGTCAATTTCCGCCGCCTCATCCAGCGACTTGGGTATCGCCAGCATGAACTGCCGCAGCAAAAACGTGCCGAACGTTGAAAACGCCGCGGGAATAATCAGTCCCGGCAGCGAATCCACCAGCCCCAGCGTGATCATCAGCTTGTAGTTCGGAATCATCATCACCAGGCCCGGCAGCATCATCGTCGAGAGATACAGCAGGAACACCTTGTCGCGCCCCGGCCATTCAATCCGCGAGAAGCCAAACGCCGCCATCGCCGATGTGAGCACCTGCAAAAACGTCACCCACGCCGCCACAAAAATCGAGTTGGTCATGTAGCGGTCAAAGTCGATGCCCCGGCCGTTCTGGATGTTGAACACGTCGCCATAATTCTGGAATTGCCACGGCCCCTGCGGCAGCCAGCTTTCGGAATACACCGTGTCGCCCGTCTTGAACGAAGCCAGCACCATCCACACGAACGGCAAAATCACCATGAACGCCATCACGCTGAGCACCACGTGCAGCGTGACCGACGACCAGATCCCGCGATGTTTGTCAGTCATTGACATACGTGTTGCCGATCTTCCAGTTAAACAGCGTTACCACGAGCACCAGCGCAAAGAGCACCCACGCGATCGCCGAGCCATAGCCCAGACCCAGGTCCACAAACGCGCTGGTGTAGATGAAGTACGACAGCGTGGTCGTGCCGGCACCGCCCTCGGTCAGCACGCGTGCTGCATCAAAGCCGCCCTGTAATCCGCCAATCACCGACATGATGAAAATGAAGAACGTCGTCGGCGCCAGCTGCGGCCACGTGACATGCCAAAACCGCTGCAACCCCGACGCGCCATCAATGTCGGCCGCCTCGTAAAGTTCCGGCGGCACATTCGACAGCCCCGCGAGATACAGCAGCATGTTGTTCGACCCCAGCGCCGCCCAGAAACCCATGACCATGATCGCCGGCTTGGCCCACGTGTGCTGGTTCAGCCAGTCCGGCGGCTGCAGCCCATCACGCCCCGCCGCATGCAGCGGCAACTGGCAGATGAACGCCCCCAGGCCCATCAGCACCATCATGATCGTCAGCCGAATCAGCGCCGACAGCAGCACGCTGCCAAAGCCATCAAACGTCTGCACCGGTCGCCCCGTAAACCGCCTGCGCAAGCTCACGATCTGCACACTCAGCGCCACCGCGCCGCCAGCTACCAGCAGCCACGGCATGATCCGCAGCGGCCCATACGCTGATCCGCTCCACCACGCCACGGCAATCACCACCGGCAGGCATGCCACCGTATTGGCAATGACTAATGCGCCCGTGCCCAGCTCGCCATCGCGCCAAGTCCGCGCAAATGCCCGCAAGCTCCACAACAGCACCGCCGCCGCACCAATAAAGAACAATCCGCCCGCCACCGCAAAGAGAATCGCCGGCGTGCTGTTCGTGATCACCGTCGCCTTGTGCAGCGGCTCCGCCAGCGTCGTATTGATCGGCCCCGATAGCGAGTACAACCGCTTCCAGAGAATGTACACCGCCACGCCCGCCGTGAAGTGAGGGAGGTAAAACAGCGTGCGATAGAGCGTCGACCCGCCCGCCATGCCCAGGGCCAGCACCAGCGTCAGCACCGTGCAGAACAAGATGATCGTCGCCTCAATGCGCAGCCCCAGCATGATCAGCACGCCCAGGCCAAACACGCCGACAAACCCCGCCAGGATGATCCGCACATGCTTGGCCGTGCCGCTTGCTTTGCCAAACATCGGCTTGCTTAGCAAAATCGCCAGCGTCAGCGAGGCCGCAATGTTGAACGGAATCGCCAGCATCAGAAACAGCGTGTTGCCCAGGTATTCGCCAAACCGCGGGCTCTGAAACAAATGCACAAAATTCGCCAGGCCAACAATCCGTGGCCCTTCATACTGTTCGCCCAACTGCTGGGCCATCAGCGCATTGTGCCGCGTCAGGTCCCAGTTGGTAAACGCCATGTACAGCGAGAACAACAGCGGAAAAAGTGTGAACGCGGCAAACCCCAGCAGGTTCGGCCCCACCCACAGCAGCCCGCTGCCGATGCGTTTGATGTTGTGCAATTGCGGCTTCATTTCTTGTAGCGTCTCTCAACCGGCACATTGATCCGCGCCTCGCCCTCGGCCCAGCCGCGGTGCAGGTAGTAGCGCTGATAGAACGGATCCTGCAGCCACGCCACGGGCACCTTCTGCCCGGCGGCGCGGCGCTCGTCAATCTTCTGCTGCAAGGCGCGCAGCTCGTCATACTTGGCCCGGGCTCGCGGATCCGCGTTGATCGTCTTGGCAATCTCCGCCTGCAGCCCCTCATGTATCAGCGTCGCCGTCTGTTCCGGCGTGCGGCGGTTGGCGATCATGTCCTTGATCGCCAGCGTCTCAATACGCGAAACGACGTCCGGCAGCACAAAATCAGAATAGTTCGTGCCGACCGCCCATTCCCACACCGCATGCACAAACACCGGGTTGATCTGCCACTCATACTGCAGAACGTTCTTGCCGTCCTGCATCCGCACCGGCCGGTAGAACAATTCGCTCTCCGGGTTGGCCGGATCCGTCATGTGCGGATTCGGCGGCAGCGAGTCCGGCGTTGTCACCAGTTCCTTCGAATAATCGTCCGACGCCAGGTACTGCATGAACACTGCCGCCAGGTCGCGATGCTTGCCCCCCGCATAAATCGAACATACCCGCGTACGCAAAATCGTATTTGTCATCCCCTCCGGCCCCGCCGGCTTTGGCGGCGGCACGCCGATCATGTCGCCATCGCTAAAGCCATGCACCACTTGATTGAAACGGCCCGTATTGGGCCGCAACGCTTCCAGCCACCACGATCCGTCATAGATCATGCCGTAAACGCCGTTCACAAAGTTCTGCAGCCCCGCGCCCGCAATCGCCTCCGCTTCGCCCGATGTCGGCATGATGTTCAGATCATGCGTCCAGCGATGCAGCAACTTCAGCGTATGCACGTAACGCGGATCATCCAGCACGCTGCGCGTTCCCGTCTCGTTAAACGTCGCCAGGCCAAACGACCGCCGCAGCACCAGCGGCTCATACTTGTCCACAAAATAGGCGCGCCGGCCAAGCTCCTGCCGCGCTGCCGTCACATACTTCACACCCAGCGCCTCGAATTCCTCAATGGTCCACTCCGCGCCATTCTTCGGCGTCTCCACCCCAAACTGCCGAAACGCCCGGGCATTCGTGATAAACAGCGGCACCGTGACGTTCATCGGGTAGCCATACTGCCGCCCGTTCCGCGTGATCTCCCAATACAGCGGCGGATAGGTCTCGCTGTACGAAAAGCCCTTCGCCTTCGCAACATCGGTGATGTCCTCCAGCAGGCCGATCGACTGAAACGACCGAAACCCGCCGCGGCTGCCCGAGAAAAGATCCGACGCTACGCCGGCCACGCCCTGGATAATCAACTTGTCATTGCGGTTATTCGCCGGATCGATCTGCACGTTAAACAGTGGAAAGTTCTTCGGGTCGTCCGCGTGCTGCTTCTTGATCCAGCTGTCAAACACCCGGCGCTGGCCTTCGCGCACTTCGCCCTGTTCCGTCGCCCAGCGCAGCGTTGGCACTTCGCCTTGGTCCGGCATGCCCTGATGCACCGCCACCGACGCGATCAACAATAAGACGAGCACCACTGCAAACAGATACTTCAATGCTTAGTCCAACTAGGCTCAAACAACGCGGTAGTATAACGCCGCCGATGTCGTTCTATTGGCTCCCTGCAGGCGACGCAATCAACGAAAATATGCTATGCTTCGCACCCAGGCGGAAAAGGGTTGAGTACGAATGACAATTCTCGGCTTGCACGTCGTTGACTGGCTGCTCGTGCTGCTGCCGTTGGCCGGTCTGCTGGCCCTCGCGCTCCGCACCCAGCGCTACGTCAAAGGCGCCTCCGACTTCATCGCCGCCGGACGCTGCGCCGGCCGCTACCTCCTCGCCAACGCCAAAGGCGAAGCCGGCTCCGGCGTCACCAACACCGTCAGCTGGTTTGAAGTCTTCATGATCGCCGGCTTCATCACCATGTTCTGGTCCCAACTCTCTGTGCCGCTGGCGCTCATCATCGGTATCACCGGCTTCGCGGTCTATCGCTACCGCGAGACCCGTTCGCTCACGATGGCCCAGTTCTACGAAGCACGCTACTCCCGCCGCTTCCGCCTCTTCATGGGTTTCCTCGCGTTCTTTGCCGGCGTGCTCAACTACGGCATCTTCCCCGCCGTCTCGGCCCGCTTCTTCATCTACTACCTCGGCGTGCCCACCGAGTTCGCCTTGCTTGGCCTCCACGTCCCGACCTACCTCGCCATCATGGCTGTCTACATGACCATCTCCTGCGGCCTCATCCTCTTTGGCGGGCAGGTTACGCTCATCGTGACCGACTGCGTTGAAGGCATCCTCTCGCACCTGATTTACATCGTCATCATCGTGGCACTCTTCTGCATCGTCAGTTGGAACCAGATTGTCGAAGTACTCACCGGCGCGATCCCCAACATTGCCCAGGAGGCCCTCGCCCGCAGCATGCAGATCCAGCCCAACCATTCGCCCGTCAATCCCTTCGATGCGTTCGGCACCACCGACTTCAACTTCACCTACGTCATGCTGGGCATGGCAGGCACCGTCTACGGCGTGCTCAGCTGGCAAGGCGGCCACGGCTTCAACGCCGCGGCACGCACCCCGCACGAAGGCCGCATGGGCAACATCCTCGGCCAATGGCGCCAATACGCCCGCACGCTCGTGCTGGTCGTGCTGGTCATCTGCACCATGGCCTATCTCCGCCACCCTGACTTTGCAGCCCAATCCGCACCCGCCAAGGAAGAAGTCGCCCGCATCGCCGAGCCCGGCAAATCCCCACCCGCCGTCAGCGAAGAAAAACCCATCGGCTCGCAACAATGGTTTGAAGACAAAGCAAACGTCCCGCAACTCCAGCGCCAACAGATCACCTCCGTCACGCTGCGCCACTTCCTGCCCGTTGGCATCACCGGGCTGTTCCTGCTCGTCATGGTGCTCGGGCTCTTCGCCGGCGATGGCAACCACCTCCATTCGTGGTCGAGCATCTTCGTCCAGGATGTGGTCCTGCCGATCCGGTCGTATGTCTATGAAAAACGCACCGGCAGCCCCGCGCCCCCTCTCGATCCACACCGGCATATCAACTGGCTGCGCATGTCCGTCGTCGGCGTGGCCATGTTTGCGTTCCTGTTCTCCTGGCTGGTCCCGCTGAAAATGCCCATCTGGATGTGGTGGGCCATCACCGGCGCCATCTACAACGCCGGGGCCGGCGCCGTGATCCTCGGCGGCCTCTACTGGAAAAAGGGCACCACCGCCGGCGCCTGGACCAGCATGCTCCTGGGCTCCACTTTCGCCGTAAGCTGCATCCTGCTGAACAACAACTGGTCCTGGGTCCGCGACGCCGTGCAACCCTACGGCCTCACCTTGCCGCCGACCATGTGGGGCTCCCCCGCGTGGCACAGCTTCATCGCCATGTGCCTTGCCCTCAGCAGCTACCTCATCGTCAGCATGCTGACGCACCGCGTGGATTGTGATATGGACAAACTCCTCAACCGCGGCAAGTACGAAGTAGCCCGCGATCACGTCGGTGACGCCCACGAAAAACCCACGCTCATGCAGAAACTCATCGGCATCGATGCAACATTCTCACGCAAGGACAAGTTTGTCGCCGGGTTCATCTTCTGGTGGTCAATGCTGAGCGTCGCGCTCTGCATCGGCATGGTGATCTGGCACTACGGCGTAGGCGCCGCCCGCCCCGAATGGCGCATGACCAACCACAACTGGGCCGTCTTCTGGGGCATCTACGGATTGCTCATTCCGTTCATCTTCTCGGCCGCCACACTCGTGTGGTTCAGCATCGGCGGGTTCATCGACCTCAAGGCCTTTTTCCGTGCACTTGAAACGCAGCAACGCGAAGCAACCGATGACGGCGCCGTACGCAAGAAAGCCCGCGACGATAAAACGCGTGAGACTGTCACCAGCAAGTAGTTATGCGAAAAGGCTCGCGATCGCTTTAACCAGGAAGAGAAAACCCACGATGAACACCAACGCCCCGGCAATGCCCGCAAAATCCACCCAGTAATCACTAAGCTTCGCCCGGCCCGTCATCACCAGGTACGGCCACGTGAAGAAGTCCAGCAGCAACAGTCGCTTCGACACATCCCGGTCGCGCGCCTCGGCATTGATCTGCGTCTTGTCCAGGTCCTCCAGCGAGTCCGCCTGGTAGCCCGCATCGCGAAGCTTCTGCTCATCGCCCAGCGGCGTATCCAGCCGCGCGTAAAATTCCTTCACCGTGTGCACGTTGTGCTGCTTCGTGATCAGCGACACCCCAATCAGCACCACCAACCCCGCGCCAATGTACAGCGGATTCGTAATCTGAATCACATCCGAATTCTTCAGCGCCTTATTCGCCAAGTCCACGCCGGGCGAGATGCCCAGCATGTGGTAGCCATCTAGCACGCGATACGCCAGCCAGTTGTACCACTCCGGCCACTTCGACGGCGCCAGCGCCCCGCAGTAAAACAGCGGCGCCATCGCAATCGTCGCCGCCATGGCCGCCGCGCCGGTCGCCCGCCGCCACGTCACCGCCGCCAGCACCGCCATGCCCGTCAATCCGCCCACCTGCTGCACGATCACAAACAAACTCGCCAGGTCCTTCTCCGACGCCGCCACATACCACGCCACCGCCACCGGCGCCACCGTAAAGATGCGCGCGATGACCAGGTAATGTTTCGGTGTGGCGTCCTTCACCAAAAAGTTCTTGTAAATGTTGTTGCACACCATGCCGCCAAAGCCCAGCAGCATCCCCGCCACCGTGCTCATCACCGCCGCCAGCATCGCCGCAACCATCACGCCGCGCAAACCGCTTGGCAGCGTGTCCATCGACACCGTCGCAAAGATGCGCTCCGCAAACTTCGTTTGCCCGCCGGCGTCCAGCGCCTGGGTCGTCGGCGACCCGAAATAAATCGCCACGCCAAACAGCCCGATCAGCGCCCAGCCGATCGTGCAGAAACGCTTGCCAAGATTGCCCAAAATCTGGAACCGCGCCGCCATCTCGTTACGAGCAGCCCCAGAGCCCTGCCCGTACACCAGCGGCGCCGCCAGCAGCACGCCCACGACAAACCAGAACAGCATCGGCCCCGAGAAGCCGCTCTCACTGACCAGCGCCCACGCATTCGGTATCCGCTCATTGATGCGCGACGCCGTCTCGCTCATCCCGCCCACCTTCATGATCGCAAACGGCAACCCAATGAAACTCAACACCAGGATCAGCAACCCCTGGAACAAATCCGTCGCCGCAATCGCCGTCACGCCGCCCAGCAGCGTGTAAATCAGCGTCGGTATCACGATCATCGCAATCGCCGTGTGAATGCCGATCACGTCCATGCCCGTCGTTGGGTCTTTGCCGGCCATCACCACCACCAGCAGTGCTGCCGCCTTGATGCCCGTGCCAATGCCGATCGGTTGCGTCACCACGCCGATGATAATGTTCAGCACCTCAAACACACGCCCGAAGCGCATCCGGTACATATCGATCGGTGTCACCACGCGCATGCGCCGCACCACCGGCGGCCAGATCCAGAACAGCGGCGTCGCAAAGATATACACCAGCGACAACCAGATGCCCGACAAGCCCGATTGATACGCCTTCTGCGCCGTTGACATCGGATCCGTCGAGTTGATCCCGCCCGAAAACGTCTGGGCGACCATCAACCACTTGCCCATCTTGCGGTTCGCCAACAAATACCCGCCGGCGTCGCGAACCGTCTTCATGGCCCATACGCCGATACCCACCACCACCAGGCAATATGCCACGATGATGGCCCAGTCCAAAACACTGAGCGTCATGCAATACCCTCAAGAATTGCGATAAACGCTTTATAATGCCCTGCCACCCATCACGCCATACAACGCGCCAGTTTTCCCCCAAACCCCAGCCCCGCTCCCCGCCGCGTTACGCTTCCATCTGCCGCTGCCGCTTCCTACCGCCCATGGCCTTCCAAAACATCAGGCCAAGCCCCACCGCAATTCCCACGCCCACCATTTCCTGCGTCCGCGTCCGGTACGCCCAGCGCTCCTCCAACGTGAGCGACGGCTCGCCCCGCACCTGCGCTGACTTGATGATCCTCCCAAGAATCGGCTCCATCACGCGCGCTTCATACGCCTTCGCATTCCCCACAATCAAAAACGTCCGCTCATCGCCCGGCAAAATGACCTGCATCTGATACTCCGCCGGCGATTTCGCTGTGGCCGGCGTCGTCGATGTCGTCAACAACGCCTCACGCCCATGGATCGACACGCGCTCGGGCTTGTCACTCCCCTTCGCCTCTGCAGTCATTTCTTGGGCCCACACCGTCAAGCCGTTGATTTGCATCGGCTGCATAACCATGACCACGACATTGCGCGTCGCGTCGACCGGGTCATAGAGAAACGTATCGACCTTCAAACTGCCCTTGTGCCGCCGCCCCAGCGACTTGGTCATGTCACGTTCCAGCGTCTGCCGCTCCTCTTCGCTCGCCTGCTTCCAATAACTCGGGTACGTCATTTTCAGACCCATCGGGCTGCTGTACTCGCCCGCATACGCGGTTGAAGCAACTGCCAATAATCCCCACACGGCAATCCAGCGGCGCGTCTTCATGCTGCCAATCCTCAATCTAGCACGTTAACAAAATGCCCAACTTGCTCCTGCTATCGTCCATACATGAAGACGCCATGAGAACACACGGCCTGATTTGGCTTTGCGAAAAACTGTTGGCCACGAGGCCCTTTACTGTCGAACCTCCCCTCACGCCACAAATGCCAACGACAGCAACACCACCACCGGGTAGAACAATCCGTCGAACAACGCCATCCCCGTCCCAACAATCATCCCGCCCGACCCGCGGATCTGCGCAAACGCCACCCACCCCAAAATCGTCCCCAGCAACGCCAGCGGCGCCACCAAAATCCCCACGCATCCAAACACGCCCCAGCTACTCCACGCCGACGGATGGTGGCTCATCTCCACGGCCATCGTCGCATGCCCATTCGTTGGCATTGTCGAAGCCATCCCATGCACGCCGTGCTCGCTCCCTGTTCCCCCCGCCACATGGCCATGCTCCCCAACGCCAGGCAGTGATGCCGCGGGGGTCGTTACCAAGCGAACCACCGCCGCTCGCTGTGTGAAATACGACAACGGCACCGCCACCACCCACGGCAAAATGCTCACCAAAATACACACCAATCCCCATATCGCCGTACGCGAATATCGCCGCCGTGGCACCACCGCCGGCGGCACCGCTGCCACCGCGCCCATCGCTGGCAGTACTGCCGACGCCTCGCGCACACCGCCCCCTGCATACGCGCTCGGTGGATCCAATTTCCCCAGCACCGCGCTCACATCCTCCATCGTCGGATGCGCACCGCGCGCCGCCAGCATCTCCAATATCTGCGCCTCCAGGTCATCCACCACCGCCCGCCGCTGGTCGCGCGATTGCCCCGCCACACGCAGCGTGCTCTCCACCGCATCCAGGTGCGCATCAATCCGCGCCCGCACTTCTGCCGTCAGTTCCATGTCAAACTCCTGTTCTGCCTTCTGCCAGACTCTCGATCGATGCATTCACCTGCCGCCAGTGCGCCAGCATGTCGTTCAGCCGCGCCCGGCCAGTCGGGGTCAATCGGTAATAGCGGCGGGGGGGCCCACTCGGCGAAGGCTCCTGCCGCACCGCTACCAGTTTCTCCTCCGCCAGCCGCGCCAGCACCGGGTACAACGTCGACTCCGTCAGCGCCAGCCCTTCCACGCTCGCCAGCCGCTGCAGCAGCTGGTAGCCATACGCCTCCTGCCGCTGCAGTGCCGCCAGCACCAGCAACTCCACCAACCCCTTGCGCAGCTGCGACACCCACGCCCGGTTCGACTCTGAAAAACGCTCAACCACCACTACCTCGCATCGCATAGTACCACTACATCGTAATACAAAGTACCGCCCCACGCAAGCTGCAATCTCACCGCGCCAACCAAGTGTTTGCGGCCGGCCTGAGGCCGGCCATTTTCTTCTCCGGTAAAACCGCCCAAGCTACCCCAGATAAGCGCTCTGCTCGTTCCTCCGCAGCCACACATCCAACGCCCGGATCCCCCCCGACGCATGCTCGCCCCAATGGAACTCAAAATTGAGTCGCCACGCCCACAGCGCCTCACCCATTCGCCCCGCACGATACAACCGCAGTCCATCTGCTAAATCTCGATAGATATCCGCCAAATCATCCGCCACGCTTCCCACCACCGGCTCCTCCGCCGGCACCTTCAGCGGGTCGAACACCTCGCTGTACATATCGAACGGCAACCGTTTCCCCATCCGCCGATACGCCACCTCCCACTCCTCCTGCGTCAACGCCAAGTCATTTCGAACCTGGTCATCCTCCGCCAGCAGCGCCCCAGCCGCCGGCAACTTCAGAACCGCCGCATATAACGTCAGCAAATGTTCCATGGCCTCCCGCGCCGCCACCGCCCCCTCTGATTCCCCCTTCAACACCCACGCCTCATACGCCGCCGCGCACGCTGAAAAATCGCCCATTTCCGTTTGGTAGAGTTCTGACATCCTCACGCTCCCAAGCCCGCACGCCACACCACACGCACCACATCATTCGCGCTGCAATACCCCGTCGCCAGCCCTCCCCCAACCTTCACAATCGGTGCCACGCACGCCCCGCCCGCAACTTCAAGCACACACTCGCCCTCCACCATCAACCGCGTCGCCCGCTTCCCCACATCCCAGAACACCAACTTCCCATTGCCTGCAAAACAAACATGCCGCGGCCCCTCAAACGCGCCTACCCTCTGACTCCCGCGCATGACCACACGTTCGCCCCGGCCATCCACCCCTATAAAACCCACCGCCTCGCCCTCCGCCCACACCGTCGGCAACTCGTCCTCCAACGCAACGCCGCCGATCACCCCATCCCGCTCCGTAAACACGCGTCGCTGGCCGTCCTCACCTTCAACCGTGCACATCGCCATGCGCGCTGTGCCTGCCCCCGCCACTTGCACGCTATCCGCCTCAACCACGCCGCCCATTTCATAACGACCGTTCGTTGTAATCAACCGACTCCCCGTCTTCGTTTCGTTCACGCCGGCAAACGCCCAATACTTCCCCGCATGATCGAGATACACGTCCGCCAGTCGATCACCAAACGGTCCGCACTCCTCCTCGCCCACCTGCCCAAAATGCAGTTCTCCAACCTGCTTGGCAAAAGCCACAACGCTCGCGGCGCCGTCCATTCGAAGTCTGTACGCATACTGAAACGGCCGCGCATCGCCGTCGGGCATCACGACTTCGTAATAGTCCTCTCTACTTTGCCGCGCCCAAATCCATGCGATCTTCGTGGCATCATCCGAAAAGGCTGACGACTCCACGCCCATACGGCGGCGAATGGTCTTACCATCGAGAACTGTTAGCACATCCCACGTCCCACCCCGCTCGCCGAACTGGCAAATATATCGCGAGTGACCACCGTGATGCTTTGCGTTGAGTGCCGCTGCCATGATTCCTTCATGCAATGTCACATCGTCCACGCACACCCAGTCCGTATGACTATCCGATGCGATATACCACACGGCCCCGTCTGCCGTTACGAATACACGCCTAATCCCCGGTCTATCCGACAACTCCCGATGATCCCGATACAACTTCATCCCCCGCCGCCCGCCCGCCAGATAAACAATCCCGCCCTGCGGCAAGTGCGCAACCACCTCAATGCGATTCGCACGCACCAATTCACGCGTGCCCGTCCGCAACTGGCATGTCTGCTGATTAATCCGCTCCACCGCCACCAACTGCCCCGTGTGCGCGTTGATTTGCAGCCCCGCGCACGCCTTCACCGCAAACACGTTCTCCCGAGTAAGCATACGGTGCACATCCCCTCAACCGCGAGTCTCACCATCACCTTCCCACAAACCCAAAATCAACGCAATCAATTCAGATCCGCAACTCAAATCCGCATGCTCTCCCGAATCCCGTCATCCAACGCCGTTGCCTCATTCCACACGACGTCTCCCGCCGCCGCGCCCACCGCCGATTGATCTACCCACCAGTGCTACGCAACAAAGCGCCCGATCTTGCGCGCGAGCAAGAAAAGATTTCACCCGCCTCCGCATTTCCCGTCACCTCAAATCCCCCCCAACGCCCAGTCGTATCCCCCGCCAACGCGCTGTATCATTTCCCACTATTCACTATTCACTATTCACTATTCACTATTCACTACCTATGCGCACAGCAGTCATCCCCAACGGCATCGACATCGACCGCTTCGCCCACGCGACGGCCATCGACCCCGCCGCGCGCCCTTGGCCCACCCACGCCCCCGTCGTCGGCTACCTTGGCCGTTTCGATCCCGTCAAAAACCTTCCCGTGCTCATCGAAGCCTTCGCCGCCCTGCCCCCACTTTGCCCGCCAACCTGGCAACAACTCAACCACGGTGAAAACCCGTCAAGAGAAATCCCGAAAAATCTTTCCCCCCAGCCTCCACACCTCGCCTTGATTGGCACCTCAGCCGACGAAAAAGACGCCTATACCCTAACAGCTCTTCGTAACCTTATAGAAAAGCTCAACTTACGTGATCGCGTGCACCTCCTGCCCGCTACCCCGACCCCTGAATCATGGCTTAAGTGCTTATCCTGCCTCGTTTTACCGTCAAAAGTGGAGGGTTTTGGCCTCGTCCTGGTCGAGGCCCTCGCCGCTGGTATTCCCGTAGTTGCTGTCAATACACAAGTTACGCGCGAAATCGTCAGCGAGCCCGCCTTCGGCCGCCTTGTGGACGATCTGACCCCAAGATCGCTAGTCGTTGCAATTCAAGAAGTTATGGCAATGTCCTTCGACCCGCAAAAAGCCCGCGCCACCATGGCCGCCAAGTACGGCCGAGCTCCCATGTCAACACAATTCGCCCACTTCTTTAAAAAATTTTGCGAAAACCAATGTTGAGCTTCGCCACAATATCTTGGGCTGAGTGTTTATACCGCCCACAATAACTTGTGGTTTCGCCCAAACAAATGAAATCGCCATGAGCCCTCAGTGGGGCTGCGCGCAAGAAAAATGTTGCAGAGTGGGGCGAAGTGGGGCAGAATACCACGCACAAGCTGCTGGGTGGGGAAGAAGCCCAACAGCTTCGGAAGGAACCCAAAACGCTGCGAATAAAGGCCATAGCCAAAGGACTGGCTGGCCCCTTCGCAACCGCTGAAACAGCAAGCGATTACAACACGAATGCGGCCTGCGGGAACATGTCCATGGTCATCACCGACCGTTACGATCACTCAATTGACGAGAAAAATCGCCTCGCGATCCCGTCACAGGTGCGTAACGCCATGGACACAACCATCGATGGCAACGCGTTTTACATCGTCCCCGCTGGACGCTACCTCGAACTGATCCCCGAAAAGCTGTTCACGCAGCTCGCCGGGGCCGCCAACGCCGGCCTGGCCGTCAGCCCCGAAGTCGCCCGCGTCCGCCGCCTGATCTTCGCCTCCGCCAGCCGCCTCGACATGGACAAGGCCGGCCGCGTCGTGATCCCCGATCGCTTCATGGCCGACAGCAAGAACCGCGATCCCTTCTCGGATGCAATGCTCGGACGCGACGTCACGCTCGTCGGCGCCAACGACCGCCTCGAGCTATGGAATCGGAATGACTTCTACGCTCACATGCGTGAGCTCCTGGCCGATCGTGGGGCCCTCCAACAGACGATGCAACAGCTGTTCACAAAACCTGCAACGGGCAATGACAATCGCCCGTTCTAATGATGGAAATCAGGCTGCATGACGCAGCCTAATTCAGTCGCATGATGCGACACTAGAACATTGTGCCTCAAGTGAAAAGATAGAACATGGAGTTCTATCTGGGTAACTGCGAGGCAGACCGACGCGCAACGCGTCCGCGGGCTAGAAGGCAAGGATCGCCTGAAGGCACGCGGGTTTTCACCGTGCGACGCCCACGCCTACACATGGATCGTGCAGGCCGGGCACTTCGCAAGAAGCTCTCTCGCACAGTGAAAGCAAACGCTTCTCGCAACGGTCAAACAATACACGAGCGCCCACGGACGGGCGGCTAAACGCCATGGACGGCCGCGCGGGGACACGCTGAGCCAGTCGTGCCCCCGCGCTATTTTTGCGTTTTGCTGATCTTGCCACGCGAGGCAGGATGTCTGTTTACGAAGTAGGGGAGTAGGGGAGTGTCGGACTATCGCAGTGAGCTACTCCGATACTCCCCTACTCCGACACTCCGATACTGAAAGTCGTGCGATGGAACTGCCGGCACATGGTCATGAACCGGTGATGCTTGCAGAGGTGCTGGCGCATCTGAATCTTGCGCCGGGCCAGACTGCCGTCGACTGCACGGTGGGGCGGGGTGGTCACTCGGAGGCCATCGCCCAAAAAATCAAGCCAGGCGGTCATTTGCTGGCTCTTGATGTCGATCCCGAAAACTTGAAATACGCCCGTGCCCGCGTGGATGCTGCTGCTGCCGGCGCTGCCGAAGGCCAGGGCGCCACCTGCCGCTACTTCCACGCCAACTTCGGCGAGCTCGAGGATGTTGTCCGGTCTGCGGATGTCGATGGCGTCGACGCCGTCCTCGCAGATCTTGGAGTATCCACCAACCAGATTTTTGATGGCAAGCACGGTCTATCGTTCTCGGAGGATGAAAAACTCGACATGCGCCTCGACCCGCGGATCAGAAAGACCGCGGCCGACCTGGTGGCGACGCTCGACGAGAAGGAACTGGCCCGCATTCTGTTTGAATACGCACAGGAAAGATTCTCTCGGCAAATCGCGAGGAAAATTGTTAGCGTTCGCGCCGTTGAGCCGATGAAGACCACCGGTCAACTAGCGCGTGTGATCAAGTCTGTAGTGCCGCCGCGATACGAACATGGCAGTCGCATCGACCCGAGCACCCGGACGTTTCAGGCGCTGCGAATGGCCGTCAACGACGAACTCGGCGTTCTCGAAGCCTTCTTGGATACATTGCCGGAAATCATGAATCCCGGCGGACGCGTGGTGGTGATCAGCTTTCACTCAGGTGAGGACCGGCTGGTCAAGCACGCGTTTAGAGGCTTTGAAAATGAAGGGTTTGCCGAGGTCCTGACGAAGAAGCCGCTGGAACCGAGTGAAACGGAAATCGCTCGAAACCCGCGCAGCCGCAGCGCCAAGCTGCGAGCCTGTGTGTTCAAATAAGTTATTGGATGGAGTCTGTGCAAAATGACACGTGAAGCAAAAATCGGCATGTTGACGGGCCTGGGGGTCATCGTACTCGTGGGCGTTCTGCTCTCCGAATATCTCGGCACCCCGACGGCCTCAACGAACAAGCCCTCGCCGATCAACAACCTGGGCGAAGACTTCCGCAAGACCGCGGTCGCCCCGACCGGCCTGCCCGTGATGGACAAGTCGCCGGAGCATATTGGCGTCGTACAATCGGTGGTGACACCGGGCATGGGCGCGGGCTCCGCTGAATTGCCGCGGGCCTACGCCGCGGATCGTGGCGGAAACTCCCAACTCCTCGGCACGCCCGTGACCGCCGACACCCCGACCACCAAACCCGCCGACCCCACGCTGGCCACGCCCGTGATCGCCTCGCCCCTGGTGGATGCCCCGCAGGGCGGCATCACGCCGGTGATCGAGCCCGTCCCGGCCAACGGCGCGATTGTTGATGGCGCCAAGCCCATCGAACCCGCGATTTACGTGCAGATCGACCCGTCCAAGCTGCCGACAGAGCACGTTGCGATCGAACCCGTGAAGTTTGAAAAGAAGGTCGAAGCCCCCAAGGGCATCGAGCACACGATCGTGGCCGGCGATTCGCTGGACAAACTCGCCCGCAAATACCTCGGCGCCTCGACCAAGGAAAACCGCGCCAAGATCATCGCTGCCAACAAGGGCATCCTGAAGGACGAAAAAACAGTCCTCGTCGTCGGCAAGAAGCTGATGATGCCGGTCGAACCCAAGAAGGAAACGGCCGTGACGCTTGATCTGGCCAAGTCGACCGACCATCCAGTCCCGGCGATTGAGCCGGCCAAGAAGGACGCCAAGGTCGTGCTCGAAGGCCCCGCCAAGAAAGAAGTTACGACGGCCAAGAAAGACGAGCCGAAGGTTGTCGAAGCCAAGAAGGAAGAGCCGAAGAAGGACAACGGCGGCTGGTACATCGTGAAGAAGGGTGACACCCTTGCCGCGATCGCCAAGCGCGTCTCGGCCAAGGACCCCAAGGGCGCCCTGAACCAACTGATGAAGCTCAACGGCATCAAGGACGCCAACGCGATTCGCGAAGGCCAGAAACTCAAACTCCCGACCGCTTGAGGTCGGAACCCACGCCCGATAACTTATTGGGCCAAACAAGCAGAAATTGCCGATAGGCAGACAAAGAACCGGGCGATCTCGGTTCTTTGTCACGTATAGGGACCGAGGCACACGTGCTCAAACTCTTTGCCGCCATCCTGGGTTTTCTGTTGATCGGCCTGGCCGTTCTCGGGTTGCAGCACCACAAACTCGAGATCACCAGCCAGTCGGTCAAACTGCACAACGAGATCGTGCAGCGCCAGCACACCCTCTGGGATCAACAGGTGCTCATCTCGCAAAAGACCAACCCCCTGGCACTGGCCGAGGGACTCAAGAAAGCCGGCATGAGTCCGGGCGAAGCCCTCACCCCGCGTGAGAAGCCCAAGCCCGTCAACCGTGTCGAGGGCGACCTCATCGCCCCCCTGCGGCGATAGCCCCCCAACCCGCGAACGACGAAGCGACGAAGGAAACACATGGCAACGGCACAACAACGGGCGCAGTGGCTCGGCACTTCGGTGCTGGTGGCGGCATCATTGCTGCTGGGCGGTTTGCTCGTGCGCACCGCACTCCTGCAGAAGGGCGTGAAGACCGAACAGGAAGAGGCCCTCGAACGCCAGCACAATGCCATCGTGCCCGTGATGGGCAACCGCGGCGAGATTCGCTCCTCCGATGGCACCACCATGGCCGCCAGCGTCCGCATGTACAACCTCTTCGCCGACCCCGCCTACATTCTTGATCCTGAAGGCAAACTCAACGCGCTCGACGGCCCCGAAGTTGAAAAAGCCAAGCGCATTCTGGTCGAACGCCTCAGCCCGCTGGTCAACAAGCCCGTAGACGAACTGCAGTTCTACCTTGAAACCAACGTGCGTTACGAGAGCGGCCGGCCGCGGCGCTTCCTGTGGCTCGCCCGCGAAGTGGATGAATCCTTCTACAACAACTTCGCCGCGCTGAAGAAAAAGCTGAAAGAAGAAGCCAAGGACCTGCGTGTTCAGGCCTCGAAGATCAAGGACGAGAAAGAACGCGAAACCAAGCAGGCTGAAGCCCGCGTGCTCCACCATGCGTTTGATGGCGTCGGCTTCGTGAAGAGCATTCGCCGCACTTATCCCCTCGGCAGTCTCGGCGGCACGATCATCGGTTTTGCCAACAACTATGAAGGCGTCGACGGCATGGAGCATCAACTTGATGCCCTGCTCAAAGGCCGTCCTGGCAAGATGCTCGTCATCAAAGATGCCTCGCGCCGCAACCTCATGATCCAGGAAGAAGGCTACGAGCAGCCCGATCACGGCCGCACCGTCTGGCTGACGATCAACACCGTGATTCAAAGTCTCGCCGAGGAAGAACTCGGCAAGGCGATCAAGGAATACAACGCGCAGGGCGGTTGTGCGATCGTAATGGACACGCAGACCGGGCGCATCCTCGCGATGACCAACTGGCCGCCGTTCGATCCCAACAAATACAAGGAACAGCCCGAAGACACCCGCCGCAACCGCAGCATCACCGACCCCTATGAACCGGGCTCGATCTTCAAGCCGTTCGTCATGGCTTGGGCCCTCGAGAAAAAAGTCATCAAGCCGACCGATGTGATCAACTGCCACGGCGGTCACTGGACCGACCCCACCGGCCGCGCCGTCACCGACGTGCACGGCTACGGCCTTTTGCCCGTGGACATGGTGCTCGTGAAGTCGAGCAACATCGGCATGGCCCAGATCGGCTGGAAGTGCGGCATCCCCACGCTGCACGAAGGCGTGACCAAGTTCGGCTTCGGCACACGCACCGGCGTCGAACTCCCCGGCGATCAGAAGGGCCTCGTCACCCCGCTGCCGCGCTGGAACAACTTCACGCTTACCAGCGTCAGTTTTGGTTATGAAGTTGCCGCCACGCCGCTGCAACTGGTGCGGGCGTTTTCGACCTTTGGCAACGGCGGCTACCTCGTCACGCCGCGCATCATGAGCGCCGTTGAAGAAGAACCGGGCAAGGCCGTGCCGTGGACCGAACTGGCCGGCGCACCGATCGACAAGCAAGTGATCAGCACCAAGACGGCCGAGCAGATGCGCATCATCATGGCGGGCGTGTACGCCAAGGGCGGCACGGCCCAAAAGGCCGCGAGCAAGATCTACAACCTGTACGGCAAGACGGGCACGGCGCACATCGCCGGACGCAGCCGCGGCGAAGATGCCCGCGGCTATGGCGCTACCGAATACAACTCGAGCTTCCTGGCGGGCGGGCCGATGAGCGCCCCGCGTCTCTCGGCGATCGTGACGATTCACAAGCCTGACCGCAGCCTCGGCCACTTTGGCGGCGTCGTCGCAGCGCCCGCGGCGACCAATCTCGTCGAGCGCAGCCTGCAGTATCTGCAGGTGCAACCGGACAAGGCCCCGGAACCGGCAAAACCGGTGCGCGGGCCGCGTGTGAATTAGAAAGTTTCGGCAAATTGGCAATCGTCAATTGGCCTGCCGTGGATGGTGTGGGTCATGAAATTCAGTGAGTTACTGCAGGCAATCGGGGCGGCGGGGGTTCTGTCGCAACAGGTTGGCAAAGACCCCGAGATCCTCGGCGTCTGCGAAGATTCCCGCAAAGTAAAACCGGGCGATGTGTTCGTCGCCCGCGGCGGTACCAAGGTAGACGGCGCCAAGTTCGTACGCGATGCCGTGGCTGCCGGTGCGGTGGCCGTGATCAGCGGCGAACGCGTCGATGTAACGGTGCCCACAGCGCAGGTGCAAAACGCCAACAAGGCGCTCGCCCTCGCCGCGCATGCCGTAGCGGGACGCCCGACCGACAGTCTGACCGTTCTCGCCGTCACCGGCACCAACGGCAAAACGACCATCACCTACCTCGTGCGGGCCATCATTCAAGCCTGGGGACAGAAGTGCGGCCTCATCGGCACCGTCCAGATTGATGACGGCCTGAAGTTTGTCGAAAGCGAAATGACCACGCCCGGCCCGGTCGATCTCACGGCCCTCTTCGCCCGCATGAAGCAAAACGGCGTTCGCTACTGCGCCATCGAAACCAGCAGCCACGCCCTGCACCAGGACCGCGTCGCCGGCATCAACTTCGCCGTCGGCATGTTTACCAACCTCACGCAAGACCACCTCGACTACCACACCACCATGGACAATTACGCCGCGGCCAAGGCGATTTTGTTTGAAAACCTTTCGCCCAGTGCCACCGCCGTGGAGAACGGCGACGATGCCTACGCAGCACGCATGGTGCGCGACTCCAAGGCCCGTGTCGTGCGTTACAGCGTGCACGGCGCTGGCGACTGGTCCGCCACGATTGAGTCCATGACCTCCGCCGGCATGAAGCTCCGCATCAAAACGCCCACCGGCGAAACGCTCGCGCTCAACAGCCCGCTCGTCGGCGTCTACAACGTGCACAACACGCTGTGCGCGATGGGCTGCGCTGCGGCCCTCGGCGTACCGACAACCGTCATGATCAAAGCCCTCGAAACCTGCACCGGCGCTCCGGGCCGCCTTCAGCGTGTGATGATCGGCAAGCAGAGCCTGCCGTTCCAGGTCTTCGTGGACTATGCCCACACGCCCGATGCGGTCGAGAATGTGCTCAAAGCGCTCAAGCCGCTGACCAAGGGCCGACTGATCTGCGTCTTCGGCTGCGGCGGCGATCGCGATCGCACCAAGCGCCCAAAGATGGCCCGCGCCGCCCAGCAACTTGCCGATGTCGTCGTCGTGACCAGCGACAACCCCCGCACCGAAGCCCCGCAACAGATTTTTGATGACATCGTCGCGGGCTTTGGCGGTGATTGGCGCAGCGATGGCCGCATTGTGGTCGAGCCCGACCGCCGCACCGCAATCAACGCCGCCATCAAAATGGCCAAGCAGCACGATGTGATTCTCATCGCCGGCAAAGGCCACGAGAACTACCAGATCGTCGGCAAGACCAAGCACCATTTTGATGATGTTGAAGAAGCTGAAAAAGCGATTGCGGGTGTGTTGTGAAGGCGTGGGATATTGATGAACTTCGGCGGGGCTGCAAGGGACGATGGATCCTTCGCGGAAGTCGCGCATTCAATGGCAAAATCGCCACCGATAGCCGCAAGGCTGGCGAAGGCGATCTGTTCATTGCGATCAAGGGCGAACGCCACGATGCCCACCAATATCTTGAACAGGTGTTCGCCGCGAAGGTCGCCGCCGTGCTGGTGCACGCCGAGTTGACGCCCGCACAACACGCCGCCGCAACCGCCAACGGTTGCGCCGTGATCGCCGTCGAAGAGACCATCGCCGGCCTCAATCGCCTCGCCAGCGCCTATCGCGAAACGGTGCGCGCCAAGGTCATCGCGGTGGGTGGGTCCAACGGCAAGACGACGACCAAGCGCATCATCGATGCACTTCTCGCCGAGAAATACCGCGGCGTCGCCAGCCCCAAGAGCTTCAACAACAACATCGGCATGCCGCTCACGCTGCTGAGTGTTGAGCCCTCGCACGAATATGCCGTGCTCGAGATCGGCACCAATGCCCCCGGCGAGATCGCCGCCCTTGGCGCTGTGTGCCGCCCCGACATCGCGCTGATCACCTCGATCGGCCTCGAGCATCTTGAGAAGCTCAAAGACATCGAAGGCGTCGCCGGCGAAGAGGCGAGCATCGCGTCCTACATCACCGCCAACGGCACGCTCATCCTGCCCGCCGAAGCGAGCGAACTGCTGCTCGCACTCAAGGCCGCAAAGGTGCAGAAAATCCTCATCGGCCGCGAGAAGGCCGACGGCAAACGCTCGAAGTCTGACGAAACCGTCGATCTCGTCGCCACCGGTATTGAGACGAGCCGCCACGGCACGCGGTTCGGCATCAATGGCCGCGGTGCCTACACCGTGCCGCTGCTGGGCGAACACAACGCCAGCAACGCCCTCATGGCCATCGCCGTGGCGCGCCGCCTGGGCCTCAGCGAAGACCAGATCATCTCGGGCCTCGCCAAGGTAAAGCCCGCCGACATGCGGCTCGAGTTGATGCAGATTGGCCCCTACGCCATCATCAACGACGCCTACAACGCCAATCCCACCAGCATGGAAGCGGCGCTCAAGGTGCTCGCCGGCATGAAGGACGCCCCGCGCCGCGTCGCGATCCTCGGCGATATGCTCGAACTCGGCGACCTCAGCCCAGCCATGCACAAACATATTGGCACCCTCGTCGCATCGCTTGGCATTGAACGATTCATCGCCGTCGGGCCGATGATGGCCGAAGCGGCCCACGTCGCCCGCGCTGCCGGCGTCAACGTCACGCACTTCGCCGATTCCACCACTGCAGGCCACAACATCGCCGGTCTCGTCGAAACCACCGACGCCCTGCTGCTCAAAGGCTCCCGCGGATCGGCCATGGAAAAAATCCTCGTCGGGCTCGGCCACACCGTCCCGGCTCACGCACACTGAAGAAGGTCTCTCGTGCTCTATCTGCTCTACAAATACCTGGTCAGCACCGGCTGGCTCGCCGCCGATGGCATCTTCGGCACGGTGATCTTTCGCGCGGCCATGGGCATCATGCTGGCGTTCATCATCGTCTTGCTCGCCGGCAACAAGGTCATCCGCTGGCTCATGAAACAAAAGGTCGGCGACAACCCCGAATTCTACAACAAAACCCTCAACGAACTCACCAAGCACAAAGGCAACACGCCCACCATGGGCGGCGTGATGATCATCGGCGCGATTCTCATCAGCTGCCTGCTAGTCGCCGACATTACCAACTTCTACGTCAAAATGGCTCTCTTCTGCATGGTCTACCTCGCGGGCCTCGGCGCCATTGATGACTGGCTCAAACTCACCACCGCACGCCGCACCCCCGGCAGCCGCGACGGCCTCCTCGCCTGGGAAAAAATGGTCTTCCAGGTCGGCCTCGGCGTCCTGCTCGCCGTGTTCATCTATTACCATCCCACCAGCCTGCCCAACGCCGCCGCCAACAACCAACTCCACGCCCACAACCTCAATTGGCCCTTTTTCCCCAACGACTGGGCCCTCCCCGTCTGGATGTTTGCCATCCTGACCGTCGTCGTCATCACCGGCACCAGCAACGCCGTCAACCTCACCGACGGCATGGACGGCCTCGCCGCCGGTTGTATGGCCATTGTCGCCTTCGCCTTCCTCGCCCTCTCCTATGTCACCGGCGACTGGCGCTGGGCCACCGCCCTGCACTTCAACCACGTCACCGGCACCGGCGAACTGGCCATCGTGTGCGGTGCCATTGTCGGGGCCTGTCTCGGCTTCCTCTGGTACAACTGCAACCCCGCCCAGGTCTTCATGGGCGACACCGGCTCGCTCTCCCTCGGCGGCGTCATCGGCTATGTCGCCATCGTCATCCGCCAAGAGCCCATGCTCCTCCTCATCGGCGGCATCTTCGTCCTCGAAGCCTTCAGCGTCATGAGCCAGGTCACTTACTACCGCATGACCGGTGGCAAACGCATCTTCCTCTGCGCCCCGATCCACCACCACTTCCACCTGAAAGGCTGGTCCGAGCAACAAGTGGTCGTCCGCTTCTGGCTAATCTCCGCCCTCTGCGCCGCCTTCGGCCTCGCCACGGTGAAGTTGAGGTAGTTGTTCGGTTCACAGGTTGTTTAGTTGTTTCGTTGTTTAGTTATTTAGGGAACAGCATGGCTTTTCGCTCATATCGCAACCTTACCGTGTGGAAGAAATCCATGGCGTTTGCCGAAGAAATTTACCGGTTTGCTGCCAAGTTGCCTGACAGTGAACGTTTTGGCCTCACATCACAACTACGCCGCGCGGCTGTCTCAATCCCATCGAACATCGCCGAAGGAGCAGGTCTCGGCACCAGTAAAGGCTTCCTACGCCACCTCCGCATTGCCCGCGGTTCGGTGCTTGAGATCGAAACCCAACTTACGCTCGCCGTCCGGCTGAAACTCACGCCACGTGATCAAGCCATCGATGTTTGGTCGCTACAGCAAGAAGTGGCGCGTTTACTCAACGGACTTATAGCCTCGCTCAAAAAGGAACCTCCAAATGACTAAAGAACGAAACAACTAAACAACTAATCAACTGAACAACTTCGATTCCGTCTCATAAAATGTGTTCTAATAGCGCATAAATTGCCGAAAAACAGTTAGATACGAACTGAGAGACCCCATGATCCCCCGAAAAGGGCAAAGCTTCTGGCCCACACGCATCGCCTGGCCCCGCAAGGCGGAAGATTCCGCTGCGCTTATCCCTGCCCTGGTCGCCGGCCCCGTGTCCGCGCCGGGCAACGTCGCCTACGCCGGCCAGTCACGCTTCGTGCTCTCACCCCTGTCGCTGTCACTCGACCAGGTCCTGCTCCTGATCGTCACCGCGCTGCTCGCCTTTGGCCTCGTCATGGTGCAAAGCGCTGACGCCCGCGTCCGCGGCTTCAACGAAAACTGGTTCGTCCAAAGCTTCCAAACCAAAAACGCCATTCACGCCGCCCTCGCCCTGGGCGCGCTCGTGTTCTTCTGGCGTTTCGATTACCGCCGTTTCCTCGGCGCGCCTGACCGCTCATGGGCCTTGCTTAAATCTCCCGCAACCTGGCTGCTCGTGCTCACTGTCGGCTGCCTCGTCGCCGTCCTCGTCACGCCTCTCGGTCGCGAGATCAACGGCGCTCGCCGCTGGCTCGGCCTCGGCCCGCTCGGCTTCCAGCCGTCCGAACTCGCCAAGATCGGCCTCGTGCTGTTTGTCAGCGCCTACGCTGTCCACCGTGCCGACGCCATCCGCAGCTTCTTCAAAGGCTTCGTGCCGCTCGTCGCCATCTTCGGCATCACCGCCGTGCTCGTCGTCAAAGAAGACTTCGGCACCACCGTCCTGATCGCCTCCGTCGTGTTTGTCCTCATGATGATGGCCGGCCTCCGCTGGTGGCACCTGCTGCTGCTGCTCCCGCCCGCGGCCGGCGCTGTCTATCAAATGGTCTTCGCCGATCCCACCTCGTTCCGCTACCGTCGCTTCATGGCGTTTCTCGACCCCATGCACGATCCCCAGGGCGTCGGCTATCACCCGCTGCAATCACTCCTCACCATCGCCAGCGGCGGCTTCTGGGGCCGCGGCCTCGGCAACGGCATCCAAAAAATGGGCTACCTCCCCGAAGACAACACCGACTTCATCTTCGCCGTCATCTGCGAAGAGCTCGGCTTCTTCGGCGCCGCCACCGTCATCGGCCTCTTCATCGCCCTCACCCTCATCGGCTGGCGCATCATGAGCCGCTGCCATGATCCCTTCGGCAAAATGGTCGCCTTCGGCATCACCGCCATGATCGGCCTGCAGGCCTGCATCAACGTCGCCGTCGTCACCGTCACCGTGCCCACCAAGGGCATCGCGCTCCCCTTCGTCTCCAGCGGCGGCACCGGCTGGCTGCTCAACGCCATCGCCATCGGCATCCTCATGAGCATCGAACGCCAGAACCGCCGCGACGCCGAACACGCCGAACAAACCCGCGCCGCACTCGCCCCGACCCGCGGATTCCCGATTGAACTTCAGCCCGCACCCACGCCAGTCATTGAACCAAGGACGCAGCCATGACCATGGTTGTCTGGCCGCACCGGGCAAGCCCGTTTGGCCTTGAAAACGCAAAGCAAAATGACGCCGCCTCTGGCGCGCGCCGCGATGCCCGCACCGCCACCCAAACCTTCCGCGTCATCATGGCCGGCGGTGGCACCGGCGGTCATCTTTACCCCGGCCTCGCCGTTGCCGCAGCACTTGAAAAACTCGCCGACACCGAAGGCGTTGCCGTCCAACTCACCTGGGCCGCCACCCCGCGCACTGTCGATCAACGCCTCCTCGGCAAGTTCGGCACGCACTACGTTCAACAACCCGTGCAGCCGCTCGTCAAACAACTCAGCAAGCTCTGGCCCTTCTTCAAAGCCTGGCAAACCAGCTGCAGCTTCTGGCGCAAATCTTTCGGCGACAATCGCCCCCACTGCGTCGTCGCACTCGGTGGCTATGCCGCCGGACCCGCCGCCTACATCGCTTCCAAGACCGGCGTGCCCGTCGTCCTGCTCAATCCCGATGCCGTCCCCGGCCTCGCCAATCGCTTCCTCCTCAAACGTTCGCAAAGCGTCTTCACGCAGTGGCCGCTCTCCGCCCGCGACTACCAAAAAGTCGGTGGGGCGAAAATCCAACCGCTCGGCTGCCCGATCCGCGAAGACCTCGTCGGCCGCTCACGCGAAGACGGCGCTGCCAGCCTCGGTGTCGACGCCACACGCAAAACCCTCGTCATCACCGGCGCCAGCCTCGGCGCCAAGACCATCAACGACGCCATGCTCGAACTGCTCAAAGATGCCGACCTCCGCAAGCAGTTTGAGGAGGCGGGGGGGGGCTGGCAGATCATCCACCTCACCGGTCTCGAACAGGCCGATGCCGTTCGCGCTGCCTACGCCGCTTTCCCCGCCGTGCGCGTCAAAGTCATCGACTACTGCGACGATATGGCCAGCGTCTGGGCCATCGCCGATCTCGCCATCGCCCGCGCCGGCGCCAGCACCTGCGCTGAACTCACCGCTTGCGGCGTCCCCTCGATCCTCTTGCCTTACCCCTATCACAAAGACATGCACCAGCGCCACAACGCCGCCGAACTCGTCAAGGCCGGCGCAGCCACCATCGTCGACGATCGCAAGGACGCGCGGCTCAACGCATCAGCTATAAAAACCGCGCTGCAAACGCTAATCTATAACAACGAAGCTCGGACCCAGATGGCTGAAGCCGCAGCCATCGCAGGCAAACCGCACGCCGCCACGGCGATCGCACAAGAAATCATGAACATCATGCGCGGCAACCGACAAGTAAACTAGCCACAGATGGGGCACAGATGAACACAGATGACGTTGTCAGTGTTCATCTGTGTCTTATCTGTGGCAAACGACACCGCACGGAGGCGGTTTGAGAATGATGCCCAATATTGCCCAAAAGGCGGTCATGTACACGGTCAAGGATCTGCTCCAACCGCTGGTCTGTTCCACCAGCAAGTCCGTTCAAGCAACGCCCTTCACCGGGCGCCGCATCCACTTCGTCGGCATCGGCGGCAGCGGCATGAGCGGCCTCGCCCACATGCTCATCGACTTCGGCGCCAAGGTCAGCGGCACCGACCGCACCGCCTCGCCCGCCACCCATCGCCTCTCTGAGATCGGCGCAACCATTCGCTATGAACAAACCGCCGAGGCCATCCCGGCCCACACCGAAATCGTCGTCTGCTCTGCCGCCATCAAGCCCGAACACCCCGAATACGCCGAAGCCAAACGGCGCAATCTCGAAATCGTCAAGTACGCCCAGATGCTCGGCCGCGTGATGCGCCTCAAGCACGGCATCGCCATCTCCGGCACCCACGGCAAGTCCACCACTACCGCCATGGTCTCCCACGTGCTCCTTAGCGCCGGCAAAGACCCCAGCTTCGTCGTCGGCGCCACGTCCGCCCAACTCGGCGGCTCGGCCCGCTCCGGTGCTGGCGATTACTTCGTCGTCGAAGCCTGCGAATTCGACCGCAGCTTCCACAACCTTCACCCCCGCGTCGGCGTGATCCTCAACATCGAAGAAGACCACCTCGATTACTACAAAAATCTCGACGAAATCGTCGAAAGCTTCGCCAAGTTCGCCAACCAGGTTGATCCCAGCGGCGTGGTCATCACCAGCGCCACCGATGAAAACTGCCAACGCGCCACCCGCAACGCCGAAGCCATGGTCGAGACCTACGGCATCGACATCGCCGCCGACTGGCAGGCCACCGGCATCCGCCGTTTCCAAGGCAAGGCCCACTTCCAGGTGGTCTACAAAGGCAAAAAGATGGGCCGCCTGAGCCTCTCCATCGCCGGCCGCCACAACGTCGGCAACGCCACGGTCGCTGCGGCCATCGCCACTCATTGCGGCGTGCCGTGGGACCAGATCGCCATCGCCATCGAAAGCTTCAAAGGCGCCGATCGCCGCAGCCAGGTCATCGGCAGCGCCAACGGCGTCATGTACGTCGACGACTACGGCCATCACCCCACGGAAATTCGCGCCACGCTGCTGGCCCTGCGTGAGCACTACCGCCCGCAGCGCCTCGTGTGCGTCTTCCAGCCCCACCAGCACAGTCGCACGCGTTTCCTGCTCGACGACTTCGCCCGCAGCTTCCAGCATGCCGACATCACGATCGTGCCCGACATTTACTTCGTCCGCGATTCCGAAGCCGACCGCAAAGCCGTCAACAGCGGCATCCTGGTCGAGCGCATCAAGGAAAATGGCCGCGAGGCGATGTACATACCCACTTTCCCAGAAATTGTTGACCATGTGTTGAGGACGCAGCAGCCGGGCGACTTGATCGTCAGCATGGGCGCCGGACCTGTATGCGAGGTGACGGATGAGTTGGTTCGAAGAGTTCGGGGATCAGGTCCGGCTTAATGTGCCGCTGGCCCCGTTGACCTGGTTTGGTCTGGGCGGCCCCGCCAAGTTTTACGCCACGCCCACGAGCGTCGATTCGCTCAAGAAAATCGTTGCGCGCCTCCGCGAAAACGAAATCCCCATCTACGTGCTCGGCAGCGGCGCCAACCTCCTCGTCAAAGACGAAGGCGTCGATGGCTGCGTCATCTGCCTCAACGCGCCCGAGTTCAAGAAAGTCGAAATCAACGGCTCGACCGTCACCGCCGGTGCAGGCAAAGACGTGCAGAAACTCGTCCTTGAATGCACCCACGCCGGTCTCGGCGGGCTTGAATGCCTCGCCGGCATCCCCGGTTCCGTCGGTGGCGAAATCAAGATGAACGCCGGCGGCGCTTTCGGCGACATCGGCAGCAGCGTCGAAACCGTCACCACCATGGACACCAACGGCAACACCTACCTCCGCACCAAGGACGAACTCGTCTTCGAATACCGCAAGAGCAACATCACCGCGAAGTTCATCCTCGGCGCTACCTTCACCCTCGCCGAAGACGACCCGCAACGCATCATGACCAAGGTCAAAGAAATCTGGATGTACAAGAAAAACAGCCAGCCGCTGGCCGAAAAATCCGCCGGCTGCATCTTCAAAAACCCGCGCGGCTTGTCCGCCGGCGCCCTCATCGACCAGAGCGGCCTCAAAGGCCACACCATCGGCGGCGCTGAAGTCTCCACCAAGCACGCCAACTTTATCACCGCCAAAAAGGGCGCCAGCGCCAAGGATGTGCTCGCCCTCATCGACCTCGCCAAGCAGCGGGTCAAAGAGAGATTTGATGTCACCCTCGAAACCGAAGTTGTGATGTGGTGAATGAAAGGTTTTGTCATGGACGGCAAACTCAATATCACGCTCCTCGCCGGCGGTATCTCGGCTGAACGCGATGTCTCCCTCAACACCGGCGCGCAAATCCACAAAGCGCTCGTTGAGGCCGGCCATCACGTCGTCATGTCCGACATCGGGCCCGACAACCTCAGCGCCCTCGACCGCCTCTGCGACCTCGTCTTCCCCGCCCTCCACGGCACCTGGGGCGAAGACGGCGGCCTCCAAACCATCCTCGAAAAACGCGGCGTCCCCTTCGTCGGCTCCGGCTCGGCCGCCTCACGCATGGGCTTCGACAAGGCCGCCACCAAGAGCGCCCTACTCGAACACAACATCCCCACCGCCAACTGGCAGGTCGTCTATTCCCACAAGTTCAAGGACAACTGGACCCCCGCCGCCGGCATCGGCTACCCCTGCGTTCTCAAGCCCGTCTGCGAAGGCTCCAGCGTCGGCGTCAAGATCTGCCACAACCTTCAAGAAGCCATCGGCCACCTCCGGGCCATGTTCGAAAAGAAATACAACGCCATGCTCGTCGAGCAATTCATCGACGGCCATGAGCTCACCGTCGGCATCCTCGACGGCAAACCCCTCCCCGTCATCCGCATCGTGCCCAATGCCACGTTCTACGACTACGAGGCCAAGTACCACCGCGACGACACCAATTACGAGTTCAACATCGAACTGCCCGCCCGCGTGATTGAAGATGTCAGCCGCGTGGCCGAGATGACCCACCGCTACGTCGGCGCCCGTCATTTGAGCCGCATCGACGTTCTGGTCGATAAACATTCATTGGCCCCCTACGTCCTCGAGATCAACACCATGCCGGGCTTTACCACCCACTCCCTGGTGCCCAAGGCCGCCCAAAAGGCCGGCATCAGCTTTGTCGAACTGTGCGACCGCCTGGCGCGTATGGCGCTGCGGGACGCGAAAGTGATGCTCTGAGCCATGCTCGCGAAATCGCGGGAAAATTTTCACCGCCTGCTCGCTGCGACCTGGGTTCGCTCGCTGCTGGTCTGCTGCGCGATTCTCGTGGTCGTCGCCCTCTGCATCGAAGGCTACCGCCGCATCGACCGCTACGCCAAAGGCGTCGTCAAACAACAAGCCGCCAGCATGGCCGTTTACGCCACGCTCGCCAATCCGCCGGCCTGGCTTGAAGCCCGCGTGCAAAACTCCCTCCTCGAAGAAGCCGCCAACTTCGCCAAGCGCGACGATGCCACCTACGCCCGCCTGCAGAACCCCCTCGACGCCAACGTCCTGCGTGAGCTCGGCGAAGCCTACACCGCCAACCCCGCCGAGCGCAGCAAGGCCTGGATCAAATCCATCACCCAGGTGCGCCGCGTGGTCGACAAAGACCGCAACGAACAACGCATCGAAATCTACGCTGACTACCGCATGCCCGCCGCCTGGGTCGCCAAAGACGGCCACTTCATGCTGATCGACAGCGAGTTCGTCCGCCTCCCCGGCGATTACAAGGCCGACCAGCGGGCCTCGCGCCCCGGTCTCATGGTCCTCAGCGGCCTCGATGAACGCACCCCCGATCCCGGCATGGCCTTCGGCGCTCCCGAACTTCGCGCCGGCCTCGCCCTCGCCCAGGCCATCGGCGGCCAACGCTTTGCCAAGCAGGTCGCCATGATCAATCTGTCCAACTTCAACGGCCGCCACGACAAACTCGCCCCCCACATCACCCTCGAAACGATCTACGGCACCAGCGTCTGGTGGGGCAGGCCCATCGGTGAAGAAAGCTTCTACGAAGTGAAGGCCGCCGTGAAAATCAAAGCCCTCAACGACATCCTCGTCCGCTACCAGCGGATCGATCTCGGCGGCACCTACGTCGACATCCGCACCGAGCAAATCCGCGTCCCCAAACGCTCCGCCATGGCCACCGGCGAAACCGAAGTCCCCGCCGGCCACGGCTAACGTCAGTTTTCTCCCGGCCAGACTTTTCCGCTGGCGGCCTGGGCTTCGCGAAACACCTGCCGCAATTTCTCAAACGCATCCGCCGGCAACGGCCCTTTGCTGATCGCATCCACATTCGCCTGCGCATGCGCCACGCTGCTCGTCGCCACGATCGATGTATGCAGGCCATTCACGGCGATGTTGAATCGCAGCGACAACTCCAACCAGTCCTGCGCCGCGAAATCCGCCGGCGTAATCTTCATCGCCAGCAACCGCTCCACATACGGCCGCTTGTTGCTTCTAGCATAGCTCGCCGGATCATCACTTAGCATCCGCCACGCGCCGCTGGTGGTGGGGCGCTTCGCAATCACGCCCAGCCCGCGCCGGATCGCCATCGGCAGCAGCAACGCAATGTTGTGCTGATCCGCAATCGAAATCGATGTCTCGATGATGTCAATGTCCGGCAAATTCGCCGCCAGCACGGCCCGGTCGTTGTCCCCGCTGTAACCGGCGAAGCGAATCTTCCCCGCCTGCTTCGCATCCGCCAGCACGCGCACGGCATCGCCTTTTTCCAACAGGTCATAGTCATACGAGTGCAGCAGCATTACATCCAGGTGATCCGTCTGCAGCCGCTGCAGCGCGCGGTCGATGTCCTTCATCGAGATGGTGTGCGACCGCCACGACCCATCCGGCAGCACATTGTGGTGCCCGCACTTGCTCACCAGGATGAACTCGTGACGGCGATGCCGGATCGTGTTCTCCAGAAACACTTCGTGCTCGCCATAACACTGCGCCGTATCCACCAGGTTCACGCCCTGGTCGAGCAGCAGCTTGTACACATCCGCATTCGGGCTTGAGCCAATGCCCAGCGCCGAGACCTGCAAGCCCGTGTTGCCAAAGGGGCGCATCAGCATCGTTCACCTGGTTTGTTTCTTAAGGGGTTTGATCAGGATTCTTCAGCATCGCCGTGTTCAGCACCGCATGCCGGGCCGTCTGGTGGTCCACCGGGCTGTAGAACAGGAACACGCCAATGTTCAACGCCGCCAGCAGCAGCGCCACCGCCGTGATCGGCGCCAGCTCAATCACCCGCGGCTCCTCAGACTCGGCCAGGTACATCTGCCGAATAATGCGGAAATAAATGAACGCACCAATCACCGTGTTGATGCCCAGCGCCGCAATCGCCGCGAAAGCCACCCAGTGATTCGCGTTAAACAGCACGATCACCAGCTTTAGCTTTGTCGCAAACCCAACCGTCAGCGGAATGCCCACCAGCGACAAGCAGCTGATCAACATCGCCAGCGCCAGCAGTGGGGCGCGACGGCCCAGCCCCGCATAATTCGTAATGTCTTCGCCATCCCGGCCCGGTGCAGCAATACGCTGCGCGATCGCCGCCGCAGCCACAAACGCCGCACCGTTCATCAGCACGTACATCAGCAGGTAGAACAACATCGCGTCCGCCGCGCCGATCGATTCTGCAGCCGGCTTGGCTGTCACAAACGCGCACAGCCCCAGGATCATGTAGCCCGCATGCCCGATCGACGAAAACGCCAGCAGCCGCTTAATGTTCGTCTGCGGATACGCACCCAGGTTGCCCCACGTGCAGGTCACCGCACCAAGCACCAGTAGCGCAATCGGCAGCCATTCCAGCGGCACCCCGCCGCCGTGCTGTGCCACCAGCGTCACCACGCGGGTCAGCAGTGCCAGGCCCGCCGCCTTGGAAGCCACCGACAAAAACGCCGTCACATCAATCGCCGCGCCTTCAAACACATCCGGGCACCAGAAGTGCACCGGAAACATCGCAATCTTAAAGCCGATGCCGACCAGCAAACCAATGATGCCCATCGCGAAGACAATCTGGTCCGTGCCCGTCAGCAGCCGCACGTTCATGTCCGCCAAATCGAGCGTGCCAAACAGCCCGTAGAGCAGCGACATGCCATAAACCATCACCGCCGCCGACGCCGCGCCAAACAGCACATATTTCATCGCCGCTTCCGCGCCCAGCTTGTGCGTCTTGCGGAAACCCGCCAGCACATAGCTCGGCAGCGACGCCATCTCGATCGCCAGGAAAATCATTAGCAGGTGCGACGTCGACCCCATGAGGCACATGCCCACGGTGGCGCACAGCATCAGCGTGAAATACTCCGGTGTGTCCCCCGCATGCCCATGCTGCTCAAATTCATCCTTCGCATGCGTCAGCCACAACGCCAGCACGATCAGCACGAAGACCAGCACCGCCAGCTTGAAAAGCCACGAAAACGGGTCCATCGTGAGAAAATCGCCGAAGTACGTCGCCGGCGCCGCCGGCCACACAAAAAACAGCGACACCAGCGCTGCAAACACGCCCAGCACGCTCACGGCCGCCACGGCCAGCACGTTCTTCTTCGGCGAAAACACCGGCACCAGCAACGCCACCACCGTCGTCGCCACCAGAATAATCTCCGGCGCGAAGGGCTTCAGCTCGCTTGTTTCAGGCAGAGGAATCATCGTCATGGGCCCTTACACGATCGCATTCTTCAGAAGGGCCAGCACGCTGTCGATCGCCGGCGTAATCCGATCCAAAATCAAAAACGGCAGCACGCCAAACAGAATCGCCGCGATGCCCAGCGTCGCCAAAATGCCCTTCTCACTCCGGGTCAAACCCGGAAAGTGGTGATACTCCGGCTTCGGCGCACCCATATAAACCCGCTGCATCGTCCAGAGCAGGTAAGCCGCCGTGAACACCACCGTCGCCGCTGAGAGCACGCCAAACCAGATGATCGGCTTGAGCGCCCAGCCCCCGCTCGTCTGCATGATCAGCGAGTTTGGATCCGCCGCATGGAATACGCCCAGCAGCACCAGCAACTCGCCCACAAATCCGCACAACCCCGGCAACCCCATGCTCGCAAAGATGCCCACCGCCGCCCAACCCGTATACCCCGGCATCTGCGCCCACAACCCGCCCAACCGCGGAATATCGCGGTGATGGGCCCGGTCATACACCACGCCCACAATAAAGAACATCATCGCCGACGAAATGCCGTGGGCAATCATCTGGAACATCGCCCCCTGCACGCCCGCCGGCGTCATCACCGCAATGCCTAGCACCACATACCCCATGTGCGAAACCGATGAATACGCCACCAGCTTCTTAAAGTCCTTCTGGGCCAGCGCCACCAGCGCCGCGTAGAGGATCGAGACGACGCCGACGAGGGCGACGTAGAACCAGAATTCCGCCGCCTGCTGCGGGAAAATCGGATAACTGATTCGCAGCAAACCGTAGCCGCCCATCTTCAGCAGCACCGCCGCCAGGATCATCGAAATCGGCGTCGGCGCCTCCACGTGTGCATCCGGCAGCCACGTGTGTAACGGCACGCTCGGCACCTTCACCGCAAAACCCGCAAACAGCAGCCAGAACGCCACGCTCGCAAAGGTCGCAGCCACCCCGCCCGCCGCAAACAACTTGATGATGTCCTTGTTCGTCGCCAGGGCGATCACATCAAACACCGGCTTCCCCATCGCCTGGTTCGTGTAGTAATAGATCCCCATGATCACAATCAAAATGCCGATCGATCCCGCCAGCGTGTACAGGAAGAACTTGATGGCCGCATATTCCTTCCGCGGCCCGCCCCAGATACCGATCAGGAAATACATCGGGAACAGCGACACTTCAAAGAAGATGTAAAACAGCAGCAAATCCAGCGATGTAAACACGCCAATCATGCCCGCCAGCAGCGACAGCAGCAGCGCGTAATACCCCCGTTGATACTTATTGATGTTAAAACTCGCCCAGCACGCCAGCACCGTGATCGCCGTCGTCAGGATCAACAGCGGCATCGAAAGCCCGTCCACCCCCACGTGATAGTGCACGTTCAGCGAACTGATCCACATCACCTTCTGCTGCAGCTGAACCGTCTCCCCATACCCGCCCGGGGCCGACCAGTTGAACATCCCCGCCGCCGCAAGCGACAGCAGGAAAGTCGCCACGCAGAAGGCCATGGCCACCGTGCGAATCGTCTTCGTCTTGCTCGCCGGCAACAGGAGCATCGAGAGCGCCCCGACCACCGGCAAGGCGATCATATAAGTAAGGATGGGACTATAAGTCTGCACAACACCCTCTAGGTCTTCAAAAAATAGCACCGATTGGTCCAGAATAGGGGAAAGAGGCGATGTTGTCACGCGCCGCCACCCCTCCCGCTCCCTCCAACCTCCCAGCCCATGCCCCTTACGTGGCCACTGCACCCATCCCGCTTTGCCTCTTTGACGCCATATTGGCAAAATGCCTTCTCCTGGATGACCACCATCACGCATCCCCACACAAGCGGAATCCCCCATGCCCCAGCCCAAACCCCTCTTCCTCACCCAGGCCTACCAACCCTTCATCCTCTGCGGCAGCAACGGTACCGGCGTCGGCGGACCCAGACGTGCCTACCTTGAGTGGTATCGCCTCTGGTGGGTTGAACATGGCCAACTGTCCCTGCGCCTGCCAAAGTCGGACCGCCCCCTATGCCTCTCCGGCCCCTGCGGCGTCCTCCAGCCGCCGGGCCCGCATTGCCAAGTCACCCACCGCGACCTTAAACATTGCCGCATCCTCGAGTTCGACGTCGTCGCGCAACGGCGGGTCAGTCGCGCCAGCGGCGGCGGTTGGCTGCATGCCGGTCCCTCACGCCAGCCTCAACCCAAACGCGTCTGGGGCGTTGAACCTCCCATCGTCATCCCCGCGCCACATCTCTCGGGCCTGCAGCCCGTCATGTTCTACTGCGGCGATCAGTGGTGGCGCGGCCCCTTCGCCCTCGCCCGCGCCAACGCCCGCCTTGCCGAGTGGCTCGCCACCTACGCCGAACACCATACCGACTCCAGCGCGACCGCCGGCGACTGGTTGGCCCGCTGTCGCTCCATCGCCGCCCAGACGCTCTACCAAGGCATCAGCGCCCGCAAGTGGGCCGACCTGCTCGGCATGAGCCGCCAGCACTTCACCAAACGCTACACGGCCGAAGCAGGCATCAGCCCCGGTGAATACCTCGACCAGCTCCGCATCGACGAAGCCCGCAAACTGCTGATGGCAGGGGGGCTGAGCGTCAAAGAGGTCGCGTGGCTCTGCGGCTTTCGCAGCCTGCCGTCGTTCTCACGGTTCTTTCGACGCCTCGCCGGGGCGCCCCCACGCGAGTGGCGCGAACTTCGCCTTCACCGTGGCACAAATCTCCCCACCACCCCGCGCTGACTCCCCCCCCGCACTCGTCACTCTTCGTTCTCCGGGGGCGACGGCATCGCGACCGTCCCCTTCTTGTCCACCTCCACCTGTACTTCCTGCCCGCGCTTCAGGCTTCCGCTCACCGCCACCTTGCGCTCATAGCTCACGCCCACCACGCCCGTAAACGACCCGGCCACCGTCGTCTTCCCGTCTTCCTGTTTCGCGGCCTTCACATCCAACTGATAAACGCCCGCCAACGCACTGCCCAGGTCGCTGCGCAAGTGCTTAAAGCGGTCGCTGTGGAAGATCACCGTCAACGCGCCACGCACGTGCTCGCCGTCAACTTTCACCGCCGAACAATCCACCTCAAACATCGCCTGGTTCATCCGCGCCGAAGCCCCGCACGCCAACAACTGCCCGTCCGGCAGCTTATCAATCACCAGCGTAAAATCGGCCGGCCCCTCCTCGCCGTTGATGCCGCCCTTGACCAATCGCAAGGTGTAGCGGCTCCGCTTGTCATCAAGCACCGTCTGCTCGCCGTCAATCTGCCCCGCCACCTTCACCTGCCGGGGAGCGGCGGGAATTGTTCGCTGACACGTGCCGCTGATCGCCTCGCCCTTGACGGCCAGGTCAAACAACCATGGCTCGCTGTGTTCATTCACGCGCATCCATACCGTGCCGTGCAGGCGGTCGCTTGCCGACATAAGCCCCGACGCACCCACCACTCGCCAACGCAGCGTGTCCACACCGCCCCAGGCAAATGGCCGCGGCGTGCTTATGTTCTGATACGCCGGATACCGCAGCATCATCGTCTGCGCCTTGCCATCAACCATCCGTATCTGCATGTCCGCGGTCGCCTCCCCGGCACGCATGCCCAGCGCGAGATCCGCCGTGCGCAACTGCATGCTGTCGACCGCCTGCTTCTGCACCGGCTTCCGCAGATCGAAACACGCCAGCCCGTTGGACGTGCGGACAACCAACCGCCCGTCCGCCAGCGCCGGCCGGATCGGACAGACATAACCGCCCGCCAGATCCGCCGGCAACCCGCCCGGCATCAACTTCAATTCATTGTCCACCAGCTTAAACAGCAGCATCTGCTCGCCGCTGGTGATCACACGGTTGTTCGACGCGATCACCCACGTCCAATTGTGGTCGCCGCGCGACATGTGATAAATGTGCGGAAACTTCCCGACCACCTCCCCCGTGTCCGCCTTGATCGCCTGAAAACCCGTGATTCGTGAGTCGATCAGGAACACCCCGTTATGAGCCACGGGCGTCTGCCGGCCGTCCTGCCAATCCAGCTTCGGCAGGCTCCACAACGGCTTCACGTCGTCCATCCCCACGCGCACACCACCCGGCCACGGGGTGACTATCGGTTTCTGCTTCTTGTCCTTGCCCATCTGGTCGCGGTTCACATTCAACATCACCACATCGTTCCACACCACGGGATAGCTCTGCGTCGGCCCCGCCACCGGCTTCTGCCACACAATCTTGCCGCTCGTCGGTTCAATCAGTGTCAGCATGCCCCGGTGTTCCGGCTTGATCTGCCCTTCCGGTATCTCCGCGATCCGCTCGGCCCCTTCGTAAGCAGCCAACACATAAGGCTTGCCGCCCAACGTGATCGCCGTCGGCGTCGCCTTGCTCCCCGACACGTGCCGCACGCGCCAAAGCGCCCGGCCCGTCGCTGGGTCCAAACCGACAAGACTCGTGCCCCGCGGCAAATCCAGCGGACTCGACTTCGCCGGCTTCGGCGTATCGTTGATCCGCGCGATCACCACATCGCCGATCACCACCGGGCTGTCATCCGTGCTCAGGCCGTCCGTCGCGCCAAAACCGTAATTGTCCGGATGGTCCTTCCCCTTCGACTCCCCCTTGTTCTGCCAAAGCAACTTGCCCGTCTCGGCATCAACGCCATACATCGACGACTGCCCGCGAAAAATAATCTTCCCGCCGGAATACACTGCGGTGAGGCCGCGCCCGCTCTTGCTCTCGCCCGCCAGGCCGCCCTTCCGCTCGTCGCGAAAGGCCCACAGCACGCGCCCCGTTTGCGCGTCAAAACAGAACAGCGTGTCCCGCAGCAGCCCCAGATCCGCCGCCAGCACACGCGGGTCCGCGCCACGTATCACCTGCGGGTGTGCCGCAACGCCCGGCGTTGCTGCCAGCGCCGCCTCGTCCGGGTAAGGCAACGCAAGATACACCTTGCCCTTCGCCACGATCGGCGCACTGAACTGCGTTATGCCCAGCCCGCTGTTGTTGATCGGGAAGAAGCCGAACTCCGATCGCGGAATGCCCTGCCGGCCGCCAGGAATCGGCAGGTCGGCCACCCACATCAACCGGGCGTCCGCCAGGTTATCAATGAGCTCGCGCTCACAATCAATCGCCGAACCCGTCAGCGTCGGACCATGCGTCTGCGGCCAGTCTTTGCCTGCCGCAAAAGCCCGCTCGGGCGATTGCTCCCACGCGGCCTTGTTCAGCACCGCCGTGGCCTGCCCCTCAAAACGCTCCACCCGCACGCCGAATGTTTCATCCTGCGGGTGGTAGTCATAGGCCGTGAATTTTCCCGCGTAACCGCCCGCCGCCGCCGGCAGATCAACCGCAATCCGGAAGCTCACACGCTTCTTGCGATCCGGTACATCGAGAAACAGGTCAAACGTCCCCGCGATCCTCTTGTCGTCGGCCTGCACCGCCACCGGCGCATCGTAGTTCCGCATTTCGATCTTCTTCGCGTTGTACCGGTTCCGGTACTCGCGAAACTCCGGCTTCTTGTAGTCGTAGTTCCCCTTCAATGAATCGCCCGGCATGAAGCGCTTGCCGTTCTCGATGTATTCTATCGGCGCCGCCGGCGTCAGGTCGATGCGATGAATGACCGCCCGGTTGTCGCCTGCCACCGCATACCCGTGCACCGGTTTCCCATCCCGCACGTAGATCGTCACCAGCAGGTCGCTCTCCCCGTTGTAAAACTTCGCCAGCGTCACGTTGTAAACCGACGACGGTGTGAACGGCACGACCTCCGCAACTGCCGTCGCACTGAAGACAAGCAGCAGCACGACTGCCGCAACGGTCCTGGTCAACCTCCGTACCATGGTCTAGCTCCTTTGCCGGCGTCATCGGCCTGCCCCGCCCGCCCGCGTTGCCCTCCACTCTAACGCATCCGCGACCCGGAAAGGTACTTGCCCGAATGTCTTACTATTGCCGATGTGTCATTCCAGAAAAGTCTAGCCGGATCGACGCGTTCGTACGTGTTGCCACCCCCTTCCAGCATCCCCTCCCCCGCGCAAACAAATAGTCCGTTGTCTCACCCGAGCATGCAGTTGGCGTCCTGCACGGCAAAGCCGCGGAGGGGGGGGCGACGTTGGTGTCCTTGTCACGCCCGTATCCGTTTCACTTGTTCACGCTGCGACATAAAGACGGTCTACCCCATCGTCTTCGTGAGTACTAATAAAGGTCCAGGAATAGCTCGAATCGAATACATAAAGGTCGTCGGGCAAGTTATGAAGGTTTCTGACGAGTAGATTCCCCGGTAGTTCCAGAACATCAGATTTGCCAAATTTCCAGTAGTGTTCGATGGGAATTTTGTCGTGCGAATGAATATCCCACATGACGAACACAAGACCGCGATTGGCAATCCGCTCCACGAACTGCTCTTGCCTAATCACCTTATGAGATTTTAAGCAATCCCAGAGATAGCCTTGATAGCAGTATCCGTCTGAGCATGGGGAAAGTACCGCGATCTTTTCTCGGTACCAATCCGACTCGATATCGATAAATGTTTCGATGTATTGCGACCGCGCGTGCCGACCCTCCTCTAGCGGGAGTATCCTTACGTGCTGCTTGAAACTTTCAGGATCCATTGAGTACCTACTCGGAGGTCGACTGTGTGCCGAAGCATCAGCGACCACGCGGCCCAGTATATCAAAGCGCCAAAACGGGGTCAGCGCCGAAACGGAGCGCCGAAACGGAGCGCCGAAACGGGTCCTGCTTCGCTCCCGCTGACCGTCGCCAGCCCAGCACCAAAAAACCTGCGCCATAACGCAAAACTTTCTGCAGCCCACTCCCACCCCAACCACACCCAACCCCGCCTCACCAGTCGCTTTATAAAAATACAAACATCTTTTCCGTTTTTCTCTTGACACGTTTTGCGCGCGTGGGCGCCCACTCCGATACCCCGACACTCCGATACTCCCATACTCGTTCCCCGCGCAAAAACCCCCGCCAATGCAAGCGTTTCCACTCAGCACTCAGCACTCAGTCCTCAGCACTCCGCAAAAGCACCACGCCATCACCCACGCCAAAATCGACAGGGCGCCCCCTTTTCACCCTTCACTCTTCACCATTCACCCTTCTTTTCACCCCCAAAAACGCGGGTCAGCAACCGTAGACCCGCCAACTCTCGCGCCACGCCACCAAACGCACCCCGCCCCCATCCTCACTTCACCTCAATCCGCGGCACCGCGCCATTCACGTCCACACTCACCGTCTGCTTCCCATCCGTCACCGTCATCACGCCCTTGTTCACCGCCTGGTTGATGAACGGCGACTCATAGACCGGCCAGTCCTTGAACACCAGTGGCTTGCGGTTGGTGGCTGCGATCGGCTTCTCTCCCGGCTTGCCCGGATGACGCACCGACAGCAGGTCGCCCATCAGCGAGGTGTACGTGACTGTGCCGTCATACTTGGATATGCCGACCGTCTTGCCGGACATCGCAGCCCGGAAGTCGCCGAAGTCCTGGAAATTGGTGCCTGAGCCGGCTTGGATCACCCAGCCGGAAAAGGCGCCGGGCGAGACCAGCCAGCGGTGTCCGTCTTTGTCCTTGGACTTGGCGCGCTCGGGGAGGTCCACAAACTTCGCCTCGCCACCAAGCGGATACGCCGCGACGTAGCTGGTCCCGATGTGCCAGAAGTACCAGCCGTTCTGGATGACGGGCTCCGCGATGCCCTTCGGCACGGCCAGGATGGCGTGCTCAGCAAGATTGGCTGCGGGCCATTTCTTCTCCTCAATCCGCTTCTTGATCTCGTCAACGCCCGACACATGGGTGAGCATGATGGCGGCATTGCCCTGCTGGTGATACACATCGAACGGTCCGCGGCCCTCGACGGGGTAGTGCTTGTGATAGCCCTGCGCCATGCCAAAGACGACGACATCGGGGCCGTTCTTGACGGCAAGCTTGAACATCGTTGTCTGCGGCAGAATCGTGCCCGTCGTCGCGATGCCATCATCACCGGAGTAGAGCGTGCCCATCATGTACGAGTCCGCGATGTAGAGGTATTCCTGGTCTTTGTTGTCGCCCATGCCGTAGTAGGTGGGTTTGGAGGCGCGGACTTCCAAGGGGAGTTTGACGTTCTTGGTGGCGAGGTTGCGGATGGGTGCGGGCGGGCGATAGGTGGAGAAGGCCAGGACGTTGGCGGGGAAGGGGTTGACGTCAGCGCCGGTTTTGTCGACGAAGACCGGGCGGGCGGAATTGCCAAACCAGAGCCAGGAGCACCAATCGGTGTGGGCGCCGGTGGCGGCGTAGAGGAAGTTGTCGACGCCGCGGCCGGTGGGCTTTTCGTTGATGTTGCCGACGGGTTGATCGGCAAAACCGCGGGACTCAGGTCCGGCGTTGAGGCCGTGGAAGTACTTGGTGGCGAGGGTGGCGGCCTGCCAATGGAGCGCGGCCTCAGCGAGTTTGCGGGTGTCGGGATCGGGGGAGAAGTCGTAGAGGTTGGCCCAGCTGGCGCAGGTGAAGCCGACGTAGGTGGAGGAGTCGTATTCGCCCATGCCGACGTTGTAGTATTTTTTGACCTGGCGCTGGGCCCAGCCTTTGAGGAACTTGTAGTCTTCGTGGAGTTTGTGTTTGGGATCGGCAGCGCCGAGGTGTTCGCACCAGAGGAGGCCGTTGAGGCGCATCATGGTGGCGTGGTTGTCGGTGCCGTGGGTTTCGGACTCGCGGTTGCCGACCATGACTTTCATGAAGTTTTCGGCATCGAACTTGTTGGTGTCTTTGATCCAGGCGGGGAGTTTGTCGCCGAACTGGAAGTAGAGGCGCGTGCGCGGATAGGTAGCGAAGTGGTAGAGGGCGCGGTCGGGCTTTTTCTCGGCGACGTCCTGAAGGTAGCGGTAGAAGCGGAGGCCTTGTTCGTCGTTGGGATTGAGGGCGAGCTTGGCGAGCGCGACGGGCATGGCGTACTTGTGGGCGTCGCCGCCGCCGTTGCGGAAGTATTCGGAGGCTTCGAATTGTTTGATCATGGCGTCGCCATCGCGGGCGGCGGTGGCGCGGATGAGGAAGTCGGCGCGTTGTTGGTATTGCTTGTTGTAGTCGTCTGCGAGGAGTGTGGAGACGCAGAGGACCGAAGCCGCGAGGGCGATTGGGAGAGGTTTCATGTTTCAAAACTCCGCGGAAGAAATGACGGCGCAACTGTAGTCGGCAGGCGCGAGGGTTGTCCAATGGGACATGATTGACAATTGATAATTGACAATTGTCAATTATCAATTGTCATTGTTCCCGGCCGCCGGCGAGGAGGCGGAGGCCGTTGAGGACGACTAAGAGCGTGCTGCCTTCGTGGCCGATGACGCCGAGGGGCATGGGGAGGCCGAAGAGGCTGAAGATGGCGAGGGTGATGATCACGCAGATGGCGAAGGCGAGGTTTTGGCGCATGACCGTGCGGGCGCGGCGGGCGTGTTGGATGAGCCAGGGGAGACGGTCGATGCGGTCGGAGAGGAGGACGACGTCGGCGGCTTGGAGAGCGGCGTCGGAGCCGATGGAGCCCATGGCGACGCCGACGGTGGCGCGGGCGAGGGCGGGTGCGTCGTTGATGCCGTCGCCGACCATGCCGACGTATTGATACTGTTTGACGAGTTCGGAGACGTGGGTGAGTTTGTCCTGGGGCAGGAGTTCGGCGCGGACTTCGTCGAGGCCGAGGGATTTGGCGACGCCTTCAGCGACGCGGTGGTTGTCGCCGGTGAGCATGACGAGGGGCCTGACGCCGAGGGCGTGGAGCTTGTCGACGGTGGCTTTGGCGTCGGGGCGGACGGTGTCTTGGAAACGCAGGATGCCGGCGAGGCCGCCGTAGTAGATGACGACGGCGGTTTCGCCCTGAGCTTCGACCTGGGAGACGCGTTCGCAGAGGCGGTTGACGGAGAGGGTATGGCAGAGGCCGTGGAGGAGGTTGGGTGAGCCGAGGATCGCGGGCTCGCCTTCGACCATGCCGCGGAGGCCCATGCCGGCTTCTTGCGCGAAGTCGTCAACTTTGGGAATGGTGAGGTCTTGTTCTTTGGCGGCGCGGCTGACGGCGGCGGCGAGGGGGTGTGTGGAGTTGGCTTCGAGTGCGGCGGCGACTTTGAGGAGGAGGCGCTGGGCGTCGGTTTCGCCGTGTTTGAGGACGGTGCAGCCGATTTTGACTTCGCGGCCTTCGCAGAGCATTTGCTCCGTGGTGGCGATGTTGCCGGCGAATTCTTTGCGGAGGTTGGAGGACATGAAGACGTTGTGGTCTTTCTCGTCTTCGTCGGCTTGACCGGAGCCGGTGGTGGGCCAATCGCAGTGAAGGGGTGATTTGCGAGAGTCGACGAATTCGATGGCGACGAGGCGGACCTGGCCGGAGGTGAGGGTGCCGGTTTTGTCGAAGACGAGAGCTTTGAGTGCGGCGAGGGATTCGAGGTGGCGGCCGCCCTTCATGACGATGCCGCGGCGCGCGGAGGAGGCGATCGCGGAGAGGATGACGACGGGGGTGGAGATGATGAGGGCGCAGGGTGAGGCGACGATGAGGAGAGTGATGGCGCGGTACATGGCGTCTTTGAGGACGAAGCCGAGGGCGAAGTACATGGTGAGGAAGGTGGCGACGGAGGCGGCGAGGACCACGAGGGTGTACTTGGTGCCGATGCGGTCAAAGAGTTGTTCGACCGGGGCTTTTTGTTCGTGGGCTTCGGCGACGAGGTGAATGATTTTGGCGAGGGTGGTGTCTTGCGCGGTTTTGTCGACGCGGATGACGAGGCGGCCGGACTGATTGAGGGTGCCGGCGAAGACGGGGGCGTTGACGGTTTTTTCACGCGGGAGGTATTCGCCGGTGATGGCGGATTCATCGATGGCGGAGGAGCCTTCGAGGACGGAGCCGTCGGCGGGGACGTTTTCGCCGGGCTTGACGAGGACGTGGTCGCCGAGTTGGAGGTCTTCGAGTTTAACTTTGCGTTGGGAGCCGTCGGGATCGAGGACGATGGCTTCCTTGGGGAAGAGTTTCATGAGGGAGTCGAGCGCGGCCTGGGTGCGGCGCATGGCGTAGTCTTCGAGCGAGCCGGAGAGGGTGAAGAGAAAGAGGAGGATGGCGCCATCCTGGGGGTTGCCGATGAGGAGGGCGAGTACCGCGCCGAGGACCATGAGGAAATGGATGTCGAGTTTGCCTTCGCGGATGGCTTGCCAGGCTTCGGCCGCGCCGAAGAAGAAGCCGAGGGCGAAGGCGGTGTAGGTCATGATCTGCCAGGGGAGGGGCTTGGGGTCAACGCCCCAATAGATGATGGAAGAGATGAGGAGGAGGGCGCCGGCCGTGATGGCGCAGGCGAATTCGCCATGTTTGGAGAACCACGAGCCTTGATGGGCGAGGAGGTGGATGGTGCGCGGGTGCTCGGGGGGCTGCGGCGCCGCAGGGGTTTGGGGGCGCACGGGGGGTTCGGCAACAACTGTGGACATAGATTTGCTCATAGGAGCACCGCTGGAGTTAGCGTAGAGGTTTGGGGGCGTGTTCTCAAGGCGCGGCGGAAGATGAGAATGTGTCGCAGGTGTTTCGCTGGCAATGCATGCGGCCGTTAGGTAACTTGACGGCTATGGATGCGATCTCGCTGATGATTGGGGCGGCTGCGGGGGCAGCGCTTGGTGGGGCGGTGGCGTATCTGCTGGCTGAGCGGAGATCGCGCGCCAAGTTGGGGGAGTTGCAGATGGCGGCAGCGCTGAGCGAGCAGAGGGCGGCGGGGCTGCTGGCGGAGATTGAGAAGTTGAAGGCCGAACATGTGGCGCGGCTGGGGGAAGTGCAGCGTTTGATTGAGGAAGAGAAGGGGGCAGCGGAGGTGTTGCGGGGGCAGCTGCTGGTGGCGGAGAAGAATTATGCCACGACGAGTGCGCAGCTGAAGGCGAGCCAGGACAACATTTCGGAACAGAAGCGACTGCTGGATGAGGCGAATAAGAAGCTGACGGAAAGTTTTGCGGTGGTGAGCCAGGACGCGCTGGCGAAAAACACGGCGGCGTTTCTGGACATGGCGAAGGCGAAGTTTGAGACGCTGAGCAAAGAGGCGAGCGGGGATTTGGACAAGCGGAAGGAGCAGATCGCGACGCTGCTGAAACCGCTGGAAGAGACGCTGGGGAATTATCAGAAGCGGTTGGCGGAGATCGAGGCGAGCCGGAACACGGCGTACGCGGCGCTGCAGCAGCAGATCGGGCAGATGAATGCGACGCAGGGGACGTTGGCGCAGCACACGCAGCAACTAGTGGGGGCGCTGACGCGGCCGCACGTGCGCGGGCAGTGGGGCGAGATTGCGCTGAAGAAGCTGGTGGAGTTAGCGGGGATGACGGCGCGGGTGGACTTTGTGGAACAAACGAGCGTGAGCACGGAGGAGGGGCGGCTGCGGCCGGACATGATCGTGCGACTGCCGGGCGGGCGGGACATCATTATTGACTGCAAGGCGGTGCTGGGGGCATTTTTGGATGCGAGCGGGGCGACGGACGATGAGACGCGGCGGGGGCATCTGCGGCGGCACGCGGAACTGGTGCGGGCGCGGGTGAAGGATCTTTCGGGCAAGGCGTATTGGAGCCAATTTAAGCAAGCGCCGGAGTACGTGGTGTTGTTTCTGCCGGGGGAGGCGTTCTTGTATGCGGCATGCGAACATGATGCGGAGCTGATTCAGGATGCGATGGGGCAGCGGGTGATTCTGGCGACGCCGACGACGTTGATGGCGCTGCTGCGGGCGATTGAGTTTGGCTGGCGGCAACAAGCGGTGAGCGAGAACGCGGAAGAGATACGGAAACTGGGGCTGGAGATTTATGACCGGCTGGCGGTGCTGGCGAGCAATATGGCGAAGCTCGGCAAGTCGCTGGACAGCGCGGTGGAGCACTACAACACGAGCGTGGGGAGCCTGGAGACTCGGCTGCTGGTGAGTGCACGCAAGATGGGGGAAATGGGCTCAAAGAATGAGAAGGAACTGCCCGATACACAACGCATCGACAAGCGCGCGCGAGAGTTTGCCACGACGCTGAACCCGGAGAAGTCGCCGTTGCTGCCGGAGTGACGCAGCAAAACACGAAGTCACGAAGACACGAAGGTTCACGAAGAAACCATAGTTAGAAAGAAGAGCCATGACGGAAGCGGCGGAACAGACGAAAAAATCGGGCGGCGGCATGAAGCAGATGCTGTTGGTGGGGCTGGTGTTCGCGGTGCTGGCGATTGGGTTTGGGTTGATCAAGGTGTTTACGCCGAAGGTGATCAGCCTGGTGCCGGGGTATGACCGGAAGACGCATGTGGACTTCACGGTGACGGATCTGCGGGGGAATTCGTTGTACAAGGTTTCGGACAACAAGGGGTCGGTGATGCAGATCAAGATTCTGCGTACGACCGATGAACTGGCGCCGCGCGAGATTGATGATGTCAACACGCTGGCAGATCAGTACCGGGACAAGCGTTTTGCGCAGCTGGTGGTGTTCTGGGATGATGAGAAGCAGGCGGATGCGGTGAAGGCGTTTGTGGCCAAGCATCGCATCAATGTGCCTTATGCACATGCGCGGCCGGAGATCATCATGGCGGATGGCAGCTCGCCGCGGACGATTCTGCTGGACAACCAGAACCGGCCAGCGCTGCAGGTGGGCGCGATCAAGGACTTCAACCACATGCGTGGGTTGATCGACCGGTTGCTGGCGGAAGAAGTTCGTCAGTGATTTTGCGGTGCGGGGAACTGTGTGGTGCGCTGGAGTTTTTCCACGGCGAAGCCGTCAGCTTGGAGTGATCGGAGCAGCGCGGTGTATTCGGCGTCGCTCATTTGGGGCTGGCGGTGGAGGATCCAGAGGGTTTTGTAGTCGGGGGAGCCGACGGCGGCGGTGGTGTAGTTGTCGTTGAGGCGGAAGATCCAGTAGTCGCCTTCGAAGGGCCAGAAGAACGAGACTTTGAGCTTGGCGTTGGTGTTGGGATCGACGACGCGGGCGGCGCCTTTGACGGATCGCTCGGGGCCATTGAGGGTGCCTTGGCGGCAGCGGTTGACGACTTCGACGGTGCCATCGGGGCGGGGCGTGTAGGTAGCGGTGACGCCGGTGCAGCCTTTCTGGAAGGACTGGGGGATGGTGGCGATTTCGTACCAGGTGCCGGCGTACCTGTTCAGGTCAACATGCTGCACGGTTTGGGGTGGGTTGGCGGCACAGGCGGCGAGCGAGGAGACGAGAATGGCGAGAAGGAATAGACGCATGGGGCACCTCCGTATGTGTGAACAATAGGCGTGACGACCGTCCGCAGCTGTGGTATTCTTCGGTAGGGACTCGCTTTCGAAAGGAGCAGATATGTTCATTGTACGTACATTGTTGCTGGGTGTCGTGGCAGCCATGTTCATGAGCATGGTGGGGTGCCAGTCCAATGCGATCACACTCGCAGAGAAGCGCCAGGTGGTGCAGGACATGCGCAAGGAGTCGCTGGCGATGTTCGCCAAGCAGCGTCCGGCGATTGAGGCGCGTCTGAAGCAGACTGAAGGGTATGCGGTGTTTTCGAACGTCGGGGTGCAGGTATTCCTGCTCGGCGGCGAAGGTGGCCGCGGCGTGGTACGCGACAACAAGAACGGCAAGGACACCTACATGAAGATGGGCGGCGGCAACGTCGGCCTCGGCGTGGGTGTGAAGGACTATCGTGCGTTGATTGTGTTCAACAACCGCGCGGCGCTGGATAAGTTCTTGGCGGGCAAGTGGCAGTTCGGGGCGGAAGCCGATGCGGCTGCGAAGTCGGGTGCGAAGGGCGGCGCTGCTGGCGGCGAAGCCGTGGCGCATGACTATGACGTTTACATCTTCACCGATGCGGGGCTGATGCTGTCGGCCACGCTGGGTGGGACAAAGTTCTGGCTGGATGATGAGTTGAATCAGCAGTAGAAGGTTGAAGCCAGAAGCCAGTAGCCAGTAGCCAGGAGGCGCACGCGAGTGCGCCTTCTTCTTTTTTTTGCGAATCAGTTGAGGGGGAGGCCTTGGCGTTTGCGCCAGAGTTCTTCGGCTTCGGCGAGGCGGATGTAGACGGGGAGGAGGGCGTCGCGCGGGGTGAATTCACCGCGCGTGGCGAGTTCGAGGCCGAGGGTGTGGACGTGCTGGGCGAGGCCGGGCCAGAGGGATTTATCGAGGACTTGGGCGTCGCCGAGGGAATCGCGGTGATAGTCGACGCCTTCGCCGGTGACCCAGACGGGGCCGTGCTGGCGGGCGCGGGCGATGATCTCGGCCGGGGCGACGAGGGTGGGGCCTTCAACGCGCGTGAGATTGGGGCCGGTGCGTTGGAAGCGGGCGGCGAAGGTTTGGCCACGCTTAGCGTCGAGGAGAACGACGAGGTTGGTGACATCCGGCGGGGCGTTGCGGGCGAGGACGTCGAGGGTGGGAACAGCGACGAGTTTGGCGCCGGTGGCTTGGGAGAGGGCGCGGGCGAAGGCAATGGCCACGCGCAGGCCGGTGAAGCTGCCGGGGCCGGTGGAGACATAGATATGGTGGATGTCGGCGGGGGCCCAGTTTTGGGCGGCGGTCATGGCGGCGATGGTGGGGGCGAGCTCGGTGGCGTGCTTCATGGCGGCGCTGAGGGTGCGGGCTTCGAGGAGGGTGGGGCCTTGGGCTAGGGCGATGGAGCCGATGCGGCCGGAGGTCTCGAGGGCGAGAATGTTGGGTACTGGGTGTTGGGTATTGGGTATTGTGGCAGACATGAAATACCCAATACCTAATAGCCAATACCCTGTAAATAGGACGGGTGAGAAAATCGCACCCCTCATCAACTTGCCTCCGTGGGGCCCTCACGGTACATTATCTGGCTCGACTTTGCTGGCGACGGGCGTGTATGCGCGCTTGGCGCAGCAGAGACTTAGCAGGCAAATGGTTGTCGTAGAAAGGTTCTGGCAATGCCGACAATTAATCAGCTCATCAAAAAGCCGCGGCGCAGCTTGAAGCGCATCAACAAGGTGAAGGATCTTGAAGCCTCACCGGCGAAGCGTGGCGTGTGCCTGGTGGTCAAGACGATGACCCCGAAGAAGCCGAACTCGGCGTTGCGTAAGGTCGCCCGTGTGCGTCTTTCGAACGGCAAGGAAGTGACGGCGTACATTCCGGGTATCGACCACAACCTGCAGGAGCACTCGATTGTGCTCGTGCGTGGCGGTCGTGTGCGTGACTTGCCCGGCGTGCGTTATCACATCGTGCGTGGCGTGCTGGATGCATCGGGCGTGGAAGCGCGTCGTCGCAGCCGGTCGAAGTACGGCGCGAAGAAGCCGAAGTAATTTTTGAAGGAAGCTAGGAGCCAGAGGCCAGTAGCCAGTTGAACTGAGCTGCTTCTGGGCGAGATCTTCTGGTTTCTGGATTCTGGCTACTGGATTCTCAGAGACAGTACCCCCGGCCTTTGTGGCCGATATGGGGGAAATGAAAGGACCTTATCATGGGTGCAAAGTCGTTTACAAAAGCCGCAGAGACGCTGAAGCCGGATCCGGTTTACGGCAGCCTGCTGCTGAGCAAGTTCATCAACTGCCTGATGTATGACGGCAAGAAGGCCACGTCACAGCGTGTGGTGTACGGCGCTTTGAAGATCATCGAAGGCAAGGTGAAAGACGCCAAGCCGATCGATGTGTTCGAACAGGCGCTGAATAATGTGAAGCCGGTGATTGAAGTCCGCAGCCGCCGCGTGGGTGGTGCGAACTACCAGGTGCCGATGCCCGTGGCCCGTAAGCGTCAGCAGTCGCTGGCGATTCGCTGGGTGCTGGAAGCCTGCCGCGGCAAGAGCGGCAAGCCGATGCATGAGCGTCTGGCGGAAGAGCTGATGGCCGCTGCCCGCAAGGAAGGCGCCGCGATGACGACGCGCGAAAACGTGCACAAGATGGCTGACGCCAACAAGGCGTTCGCGCACTTTGCGTGGTAAACACAGAGAGCCGAGCGGCTCCGCCGCCGGTATGACGCGAACACACAGGTCAATACAAAGCATCAAGAGAGCCGGCAGATTGCCGGCTCTCTTTTCTTTTTGCGCGTGGGGTTTAGGATGGCGGGGGAAAGAGGTGATGTTATGACGATGCCGCCGCGACAGGCTATGAACTATCAGGGGGCGACGCATGTGACGCCGGAGCGGGTGACGACGGCGTTTGAGTTGCCGGGGCATCGGATTGTGCGGAACCTGGGCGTGGTGCGTGGCATCACGGTGCGGTCGCGCAGCGTGGTGGGGAATTTCGGGGCGTCGATTCAGCAGATTTTTGGCGGGAATATCACGCTCTATACGGAGCTGTGCGAACACGCGAGGGCGGAGGCGTGGCAGTTGATGCTGCAGCATGCGAACCAGGTGGGCGCGAATGCGATCATCGGAGCACGCTATGACGCGAATGAGATTGGCCAGGGCGTTACGGAAGTGCTGGCGTATGGGACGGCGGTGGTTGTTGAGCCGGTGTGATTAGTCTTGAGCGGGTGGGGGCATAGCGTCGCTGTAAACTTTTTCGAGCAGCGGCGATTCGCTCATGGCGTGGGGGGTGATCATTTCGCGGTCGGTGGGGACGGGGCCGTCTTCAGTGGCTTTGATGAAGGCTTCGTGCTGTTGCCATTTGAGGTCGCCGAGCTTTTGGATTTGGCCGAGGTGTTGGCCGGTGGCGGCTTTGTAGGCGCGGAAGACGAGTTCGGAGCAGTAGATTTTGTTGTCGTCGAATTCGTAGCGGATGTCGTAGGGCTTGCCGAGGTCTTTGCGGGCGTGGGCGATCATGGCGGGGATTGGAACGGGGTCTTTGAGGCGATAGACGGCGATGGCTTGGCGGCGGCCGCGGTGGATGTATTGGCCGAGGGGCGTTTCGCGGACGGGGCCAATGGCTTCGAGGACGAACCAGGCATTGTCTTTTTTCACGAGGATGCCGACGTGGGAGTAGGGGGAGTCGGTGCAATTTTCGATGGCGTCGACGAGTTCGGATTCGCGCGGGAGGGCTTGGAAGATGAGATCACCTTCGCGCGGGGTGTAGCCGGTGGGGATGGGGGCAGAGCAACCGGCAAGGAGCAGGGCGAAGAGGACGAGGGAAGCGACTTTGTTCATGGGTTGACCTCGAGAGACTACGCGGCAATGTACGTGCGGAGGCGCAGAAAGAGTTACGCGCGGTTTTACATGGGGGACGGGGTCGGTACAATTCGCGGCATGAAACGCGCGATGAACATTCTGGCCTTGGGTGTGTTGGCTGCGGCCATGTGGGGCATGGGGGGGTGCAACGAGCGGAAGATCACGATTGTGTCTGATCCGCCGGGCGCGATTGTGCATTTGAACGATGTGGAAGTGGGGCGTACGCCGGTGACGGTGCCGTTCACATGGTATGGGAACTATGACGTGCGGCTGCGGTTGGAGCGGAACGAGGGGACGGCGGACAAGCCGGTGGTGAAGCGGTATTTCGCCCATGAGACGCGAGTGGCGGAGGCGCCGGCGCATGAGTGGGTGGGGTTGGACTTGTTCAGCGAACTGCTGCCGATGGAATTTAAGGATGAGAAGGTGTGGGCGTTTGTGCTGAAGCCTGTGGAGGAGGTGCCGACGGAGGTGCTGATTCAGCGGGCGAAGGAGTTGAAGGACCGGGCGGGCGAAGCGAGCGACGCTAAGCCGAAGCCGCGGGATTGAGTGTAAGTCTTTCATCTGCAAATAATTACACATTTGCGTAAAGCGTAAGAAATGGGGCGGGAATTGGGGCGGTGGTTCGGGTAAAATCATGGTGGTTTATGTCGCAAGGGCGAAGCCCTGCCGGTTGATGACCGATAAACCTATGAGCCAGCGTGTCGGACATCGGTTATGAGAATGGTTTCGACGTTTAGAGTTTAAGAGGCATGTGGTTTCGCAAGACCAGCGCCCGACGTGAGGCGATTCGCGCCGATGTGGCTGAAGCCGAGAGTCTGACCCGCCGCGAGCCGGTGGTGAAGGCTGGGCCGGCGGTGTTGATTGCGCTGGTGTTTTTTCTGGTTGCGAGTGCGATTCAGTTGTACCCGGGCGAGCCGTTGCCGTTTCGTATTGGCGATCGCGCGGCGATGGACCTGCGGAGCCCGGTGGAGTTTCGGATAGACAACCCGGCGGAGACGCGGCGCCTGCGGGAGGCGATGCGGGCGAGCACGCCGCCGGTGCTGATCGCTAATGATGTGCTGATCGGGGATCTGTATAGCCGGCTGGTGAGTTTGCACCTGGAAGCGATTGCGGCGGGATCGGCTGAGGCATTTTCGGCGAAGATGGGGGACAAACTTGGGCCGGTGAATCCGGTGGCGTTTCGCGAACTGAACATGATGGACCACCAGGCGTGGAACGCGGCGATGCGCTCATTTGTCTACCAGACGTTTCAGTACTTTCCGGTAGTGGATGCGGCGACGGCCAAGACGCTGAATGAGATTAATAATGACCAGGTGAACCTGACGACGCTGCAGGCTGCAGCGCAGATACGGGCCGCGGCGACGGTCGATGCGGGCTATGTGACGCGGCCACGGTCGCAGGTGATCGTGCAGGGGGAGTGGCAGGACCGGCAGCGGCAGGAATTGAAGGTGCACCTGGCGGTGACGAACTCACTGGCGGATCTGGTGCTGGGGTATCTGGAGCGGCTGAAGGAGCCGACGTACAAATATGATGCGCGGGTGACGGCGGCGCTGGCGGATGCGCGTGCGGCGCAGACGCCGAACGTCAGCAAGACCGTGGTGCCGGCGAACAAAATTATTGTTGAGAAGGACCAGATCATCAGCGTGGATGATTATGACCTGCTGGTGGCGGCGCAGCGCGAGTTTGAGCGGGCAACGGCGCGGAAGAACCCGTGGGCGGCATGGATGAGCCGGCTGGGGCAAGCGGCGACGGTGCTAATGATCACACTAGCGATGCTAGCCTATACGCTGCGGATGCACTCAAGCGTGGCCACGGTGGCGCGCGGCTGGGCGCTGGCGGGGCTGATGCTGGTGACGCTGTTTATCGCGAAGGGCGTGACGGTTCTGCTGCCGCAGAGCGTGTACATGTTTGGCATTGCGCCGACGCTGCTGACGGCGATCATTCTGTGCATCGCGTTCAATCAGCGTTTTGCGTTGGGGATGGGGTGCCTGCATGCACTGCTGGTGACATTTACGCTGGGGCAGGGGGTAGATTTCTTTTTGACGGCGGCGGCAGGCGTGGGGGTGTTCTGCTTCGGCTTGAGTGAACTGCGCACACGCGGGCGGTTGATCGAGGTCGGCGTGTTTGCCAGCGGGGCGCTCTTTGTGAGCGTGTGGACGCTGGGCTTGGCGCGGCTGGTCGGCAGTGCATGGGCAACGACCGGAACGCTGGCGGCGACGGGCATCACGGTGCCGCCGGCAGACCTGGCGGCGATCGGCGGGCACTCGCTGTGGGCGGCGGGTGGGGGCGTGCTGGTGGCGATGTTTGCGCTGGCGATTCTGCCGTTTGTGGAGAGCGTGTTTAACATCACAACGTCGATGACGTTGCTGGAGTTGGCGGATGCGAACAAGCCGTTGCTGCGGCGGTTGGCACAGGAAGCGCCGGGGACGTTTAATCACAGCCTGACCGTGGGCACGATGGCTGAGGCCGCGGGCAATGCGATTGGCGTGAGCGGCCTGATGTGCCGGGTGGGCAGCTACTACCACGATGTGGGCAAGTTGAGCAAGCCGCAGTATTTCATTGAGAATCAGACGGCGGGGGGGCCGAACCGACACGAGAAGCTGTCGCCGGCGATGAGTCTGCTGATCATTGTGGGGCACGTGAAGGACGGCATTGAGCTGGCGCGGGAATATGGCCTGCCGCGGACGGTGCATCCGTTTATTGGCGAGCATCACGGCACGACACTGGTGGAATATTTCTACCACGCGGCGCGGCAGCGGGCGGAGCGCGAAGGCGACGACATGCCCGAGGTGAGCGATACGGAGTTTCGTTACCCCGGGCCGAAGCCGCAGACGAAAGAAACTGCGATCGTGATGATCTGCGATGGCTGCGAGTCGGTGGTGCGGGGTATTGACGAGCCGACGCCGGGCCGCATTGAGACGGCCGTGCACAACATGATCATGAAGCGTCTGATCGACGGGCAGTTCAGCGAGTGCGATCTGACGATGCGCGAACTGAGCATCATTGAAGAGACGCTGGTGCGTACGCTGGGCGCGATTCACCATGGACGCGTGGCGTACCCGAAGGCCGAAGTTGAAGTGAAATCAGCATGAGTTTGAACACGAAGACACGAAGACACGAAGGCACACGAAGGTCTTTGCAGATTGAAGTTGTGAATTCGAGCGGGCGCCGTGCCGGATGCAAGGCCAGATTGCGGCGGCAGGCGAAGAAAGTTGCCGGGGCGCTCGGGTGCAGTGCGGGGCGGTGGTGCATTGTGCTTGTGAATGATGCCGAGATGTCGGCGATGCATGCGCGGATGATGGATGATCCGACGACGACGGATGTGTTGACGTTTGATATGCGGGAGGATGCCGCGGGGACGCTGGATTTGGACACGATGGTGTGCGTGGACGAGGCGGCGCGGCGGGCGAAGGAGATGGGGCACAGCGTGGCGGACGAAGTGCTGCTGTATGCGGTGCACAGCCTGTTGCATGTGTGCGGGTACGATGATGTGACGCCGGCGAAGGCGGCACGGATGCATCGGCGCGAGGACGAGATTCTGGTAGAACTGGGCATCGGAGCGCGTTATGCGCCGCCGGCCGCGAAGGGTGAGAAACGATGACGCCGGGCGCGTTGTTCTGGTTATTTGTGATTGGCCTGCTGACGTCGATGGTGTTTTCGACGCTGTCGTATGTGCTGCGCGCGCTGAGCCGGGTGACGCTGGAAGAGGCATTGATCCGGGCGAAGCGACCGCATGCGTTGGATGCGATTCTGCGGACACGCTATGACCTGGCGCTGACGGCCGGCACGCTGCGGTTGGTGAGCAATGTGCTGGTGATCATGGCGGTGGCGTCGTACTTCCTGGCGAAGAACGAAGAATCGCCGCACTGGTTCAGGATTTTCGGGCTGACCCTGTTGATCACGGTGCCGGCGTTGTTGATCTTCACGGTGGCGGTGCCGCAGGCGTGGGGGAAGTATGCGGGTGAGGTGCTGCTGGCACGCACGTGGCCGTACTTGCGGTTTTTTCACTGGCTGTTGTGGCCACTGGTGCGGGTGCTGAAGCTGTTTGATGAGATTGTGAAGCGCCTGGCGGGTGTGAACATCAGCGATGACCCTGACACCGAGGCGGAACAGGTGGAGCAGGAGATCATGAGCGTGGTGGCCGAGGGGACGGCCGAAGGCACGATGGACGAAGACCAGCAGAAGATGATCGCGGGCGTGATTTCGTTTCGCGATTTGCAGGTGGGTTCGATCATGACGCCGCGGACGGAGATCGTGGCGGTGGCGTCGGATGCGTCGCTGGGCGAGGTGCGGGAGAAGATTCTGCGGGATGGGTTGTCGCGCATACCGGTGTTTGAGAACACGCTGGATAACGTGGTGGGGGTTTTGTACGCGAAGGATTTGATCAACCTGCTGGAAGAGCGGCCGGCGTCGACGGGCCAGCCGGTGGTGAATTTGAAGGCGTTGATGCGGCCGCCGCTGTTTGTGCCGCGGACGAAGCCGCTGCGGGACTTGCTGAAAGAGTTTCGGGTGCAGCATCTGCACATGGCGGTGGTGCTGGATGAATACGGCGGGACGAATGGGCTGGTGACGACCGAGGACATCATTGAGCAGATCGTGGGCGACATTGCCGATGAGTATGAGAAGCCTGAGCCTTCGACGATGAACCGCATAGACGAGTACACCGTGGAAGTGGATGCGAAGACGCCGATTGCGGATCTGAACCGCGAACTGGGCCTGAGCCTGGCGGAGGACGGGGACTATCAGAGCATTGGCGGACTGGTGATCGCGATGCTGGGCACGATACCGGCGAAGGGCGAGAAACTGACGCATGAGGGGTTGGCGATTGAAGTGCTGGATGCGGATGCGCGGCGTGTGAAGCGCCTGCGGATCGAGATGCCGACGGTGGAGGCCGCGACAGCGGCCGCGGAAGAAGCGGCCCATTGACACGCTGCAATTTTGCGTTATGAGTGGGTGCATGAGCCATATCGATATTCAACCTGTAGCGAAGCCATTTCGGCGCACGGTGCGCGTACCGGGGTCGAAGAGCATCACGAACCGGGCGTTGCCGATGGCGGCGCTGGCCAACGGCAAGAGCACGCTGACGGGCGTGTTGTTTGCGGATGACACGCGGCAGATGCTCGGCGCGCTTAAGGCGCTGGGCTTTGAGCTGGCGATTGATGAAGCGGCGAAGACGGTTGCGATCACGGGGCGGGGGACGGATTTTCCGAATAAGCAGGCGGAGCTATTTTGCGGCAACAGCGGAACGTCGATTCGGTTTCTGGCGGCGATGTGCACGCTGGGGAAGGGGACGTACACGCTGGATGGCATCGCCCGCATGCGGCAGCGGCCGATCGATCAGTTGGTGGATCAGCTTGGTGCGCTGGGGGCGAAGATCAGTTACACGGGACAGGCGAAGTACCCGCCGATCAGGATTGATGCGGATGGTTTACGCGGCGGCATGTGCGCGTTTACGGATGCGAAGAGTTCGCAGTACATCAGCGCAGTGCTGATGGCGGCGCCGTATGCCAAGACGGACGTCTGGGTGACGCTGTTCGGCCCGGTGACGAGCGAACCGTATGTGGAGATGACGCTGCGCATGATGGAGCAGTGGGGGATTCAGTGCACGGTGGGGCGGCCGGGCGAGGGGCGGGAGTCGGACGAGGTGGTGCGCGAGATTCATGTGCCGCTGGGAGCGTATGAGCCGCGGGCCTATGCGATTGAGCCGGACGCGTCGAATGCGAGTTATTTTCTGGCGGCGGCGGCGCTGTCGAAGGACTCCGCGATCACGATTGAGGGCTTGGGCAAGGGGAGCCTGCAGGGGGATGTGGCGTTTGCGGATGTGCTGCACCAGATGGGCGCGGGGCTGAGTTTTGGCAGAGATTTTGTGACGGTGACCGGCAGCGCGAGGGGGCTGACAGGCATCGAGATCGATATGAATCACATCCCGGACATGGTGCAGACGCTGGCGGTGGTGGCGCTGTTTGCGAAGGGGCGCACGCACATCACGAACGTGGCGAACCTGCGGATCAAAGAGACGGACCGGCTGGCGGCGCTGGAGAATGAGCTGCGCAAACTGGGGGCGAAGGTAGAGACGACGGCGGATTCGATCACGATTGAGCCGCCGAGCACGATCACGCCGGCGAGTATTGCGACGTATGACGATCATCGCATGGCGATGGCGTTTGCGATTGCTGGGCTGTATGCAAAGGGGGTCAGGATTCTTGACCCGGGCTGCACGGCGAAGACCTATCCGGAATATTTTGCAGATTTGGCCGCGGCGGTGGGGTAAGTTGTTCCAGCGGCTCAACGTAAAGGAACATCATGGCTATTGAAACGTATACGGAGAGACACCCGGTGCCTTTCTGGTCCACGCGTGTGTGGACGCTGGAAGAGGACGGCGTGCGAATCGACGACAAGTGGATCGGCGGGACGGCTCGGACCAAGGTGCTTTACAACCAACTGCATCCTTCGCCTGATGAAGCCCGCGGCAGAAGCAATCACTTTCATTCGGCATGGTCCGTCGTTGCGATCTCGTCGCTGGTCCTCTTTTTCCTCTACTATGGCAAGAGCGGCGACACTTACTTCTTCGCTGAAACCATTCCATGGTATGTACATGCTATTGCTGTGGGATTTGGCGTTGTGATACTTCTCGCCTGTTGGGTAATGCTACTCACGTTGAAGCCGGTTGAGTTTCGCACGTTCAAGAGTCGAGACGGCTATGGCATGTTCACCGTCACGAGTATGAGCGCGGAGCGGAAGCGGTTTCCAGCGTTCGTGCAGGCAATCACAGATCGCGTGCGCGCAGCACGGGGCATTGATGCGACCGAAGTGCGGACAGAGCCGTCACCTCAAGCACATGGATAATACTGTGGCTTAAGCGACGCCCAGGTCTTCGTAGAGTGCTTTGAGGAAGTCGTGCAGGCGTTGCTGGTGTTTGGCTTCGCCGGGGGCGCCGTTGAAGACGGCGGCGATGACGAGTTTGCGCGCAGGGTCGCACATGCCGACGGATGATTGCGAGCCGCCGTGGCCGAAGGTTTCGCGTGAGGCGTAGGGGCCGAAGTGGTAGGGGACGTTGTCGCCGGAGTTGACGATAAAGCCGAGGGCCCAGTCGATGTTGGCGCGGAAGGTGTGGTCGAACATGCCGGCGCGGGAGCGCTCGGTGAGGGTGTTGACCATGGTGGGGGAGAGGATGGCGTCGCCGCCGCGGAGAAGCATTTCGTAGAAACGACCGAGCTGGGCGATGGGGCCGCGGCAGGAGGAGGCGGGGCGGCAGTTAAGGGCGGCTTCGCGCGAATCGAAGTGGGCGTACTTGAGGCGGGCGTCATCGGTGCGCTGGAGTTCACCGAGGCGGGGTTGATATGTGTCGAATTGCTGGGGCGTCATTTGGAAGAAGCAGTCGTGCATGCCGAGGGGGAGGAAGATTTCGTCGCGGACGAAGTCGTTGTACGTTTTGCCGGTCTGGCGTTGGATGATTTCGCCCAGGAGGTACCAACTGGTGAAGACGTGATAGCCGGCCTTTTCGCCAGGCGTCCAGCCGGGTTCGATCTTCATGGCGCAGAGGCGGGTGATCATTTCGGCCCAGGTGGTGTGGGGCCAGTCTTGTTGCACCCAGCGGATGCCGGCGGTGTGGTGCAGCACGTGGCGGATGGTGATGGTCTCTTTGCCGTTGGCGGCGAATTCATGGATGTGTGCGGCGACGGCATCATCAAAGGAGAGGTAGCCGCGCTCGACGAGGATAGCGATCGCAACGGCGGCGACGGGTTTGCAGGCACTGAGCCAGAGCATGAGCGTGTCGGTGGTCATGGCGACGCCGGGTTTGGCTTCGCCAATTGCGAGGTTGGCAACGGGTTGGCCGTTGATGGATGTGTAAAGCTGCGCGCCGATGTGCTGGCCGGCGGAAATGCCGCGAGTGATGACGTCGGTTGTGCGGGTGAGTTGGATCATGCGGACAGTTTGGCGAAAGGCGTTTCGCTTTGCCAGCGCTGGCAATTATGATTTGGCGATGGCCGAGAGACTGCCGCTGAACCTGGAGACGCCGATTCAATACGCCAAGGGCGTTGGGCCGAAGCGCGCGGCGTACTTGGAGGCGTTGGGAATCAAGACGTGCGGTGATTTGCTGAGTTATTACCCGCGAGATTATCTGCAGTATGCGGCGGAGTCGGCGATACAGGATTTGAAGCCGGGGGAGTTGGGGACGGCGCGCGGGTTGATTGTGCAGACGCGGTTGATACCCACGCGGCCGCGGCGGTTTGAGGCGCTGCTGGAAGATCTGAACGGAAGCACCGGCGGGCGGTGCGTGCTGACGTGGTTCAACCCGTGGGGGATCGATAAGCAGATACAGCCGGGCGTGAAGGTTCGCGTGACGGGCAAGGTGACGAGCTACAGTGGGCGGTTGCAGATGGTGCAGCCGAAGTATGAGGTGATCGGCGAGGGAGAGGAAGAGGACAAGAAATCGGCGCGCATCGAGGCTGTGTATGCGGCGAGCGCGGATTTGCCGTCGCCGCATATTGCGCGGCTGGTGATGGGGAATCTGGAGGCGTTGTTGCCGCACGTGGGGGAGTGGCTGCCCGAGGCGCATCTGAAGGAGCGGCACTTGCTGGGGCGGCAGGCGGCGACGCGGTTGATTCATGCCCCGGTGGCGGTGAAGCAGGGGACGACGGCGCGGCGGTCGCTGGCGTATCACGAGTTTTTGCTGCATCAGACGGCCGTGGCGATCAAGCGGTATCACCATCGGATGGGGGCGCCGGCCATTGCGTTGCGCGTGGATGATGAGGTGGATAAGCGGATTCGGGCGCTGCTGCCGTTTGAATTGACGCCAGCGCAGAACCGCGTGGTGGAGACGCTGAAGAAGGACTTGGGGGCGAGCCGGCCGATGAATCGGCTGCTGCAGGGCGATGTGGGCTCGGGCAAGACGGTGGTGGCGCTGTATGCAATGCTGGCCGCGGTGGCGACGAAGGCCCAGACCGGCCAGGGGCACCAGGGGGCGCTGATGGCGCCGACGGAGATTCTGGCGGAGCAGCACTATGCGACGATCACGCGGCTGCTGAAGGGCAAACGCGTGGAGATCGCGCTGCTGACGGGGTCGCTCTCGGCACGGGAGCGGGGCGTGATCACGCGGCGCGTGGCGGCGGGGGAGATCCACCTGGTGGTGGGTACGCATGCGCTGCTTTCGCAGAACGTGCAGTTCAAGAACCTTGCGGTGGTGGTGATTGATGAGCAGCATAAATTTGGCGTGGAGCAGCGCAGCGTCATTCGCACGAAATCTGCCGGCGGCACGACGCCGCACACGCTGGTGATGACCGCCACGCCGATACCGCGAACGCTGGCGATGACGGCCTTTGGCGACTTGGACGTGTCGGTGATTGATGAATTGCCGCCGGGCCGGCATCCGGTGCTGACGAAGATGACGAACTCGGGCGTGCGGCGCGAGGTTTATGAGTTTGTGGCGCAGCGACTGAAGGCGGGGGAGCAGGCGTTCATCGTGGTGCCGGCGATTGATGATGGCGAGATGGAACTGCGCAGCGTGACGAGTACCCAGCAGGAATTGCAGTCGGATCATTTAAAGGAGTTCCGCGTTGGCCTGATGCATGGCCGCATGGACCAGGAGATGCGTCAGCAGATCATGCAGCGTTTTCGCGAGCATCAGCTGGATGCGCTGGTGGCGACCACGGTTATCGAAGTGGGCGTGGACGTGCCGAACGCGACGGTGATGGTGATCGAACATGCCGAGCGGTTTGGATTGTCGCAGTTGCACCAGTTGCGCGGGCGCGTCGGGCGCTCAGATAAGAAGAGTTATTGCCTGTTGGTGGGGGATATGGCGACCGACAATGCGGCCGAGCGTTTGCAGGCGATGGTGAAGCATTCGTCGGGGTTCAAGATTGCGGAGGTCGATCTGCAGATTCGCGGGACGGGCGAGATATTGGGGACGAACCAGAGCGGGCAATCGGACTTTCATTTTGCGGACCTGCTGTTTGATACGCAGCTTTTAAGTTTGGCCCGGCGCGACGCTTTCAATATGATTGCGGCGGATCCGCGGTTGCTGGCGCCGGAACACCAAATCTTGCGGCACGAAGTACTGAAAAAGTTTTCATCAACGATCACGCTGGCGGATGTGGGATAGCATGTGGAAGCCACCGGGTTTTGTCCTCTTGAGCGTGATCTTGCTCGTGTGCGTGGGCTTGGGGCTTACTGTTTGTGCAAACTTCTCGACGTTGTTCCTCGCGATCGCCCAAATTCCGAGGCAACAATGGTGGCACTGGCCGCAGATCATCGGCGTCGGCACCATGCTGAGTCTGTTTGTGGCGTACGTGTTCTATTGCCAGGGCTGGCGGAAGTGGAACAGCTATGTCGCTCGCCTGTTGGGTAAATGCTGCCTGAAATGTGGCTATGATTTGCGCGCTCACAAGCCGGGCGATCGATGTCCGGAGTGCGGCGAAGTATACGGTTCACAGGAAAGCCGGTAAGCTAACGCTATGGCCGAAACACTTTTTGATCCGTCATTTCTGAAGAAGCTCGAGATGCTCACGCTGGTGGCGAAGCAGCTCTTTCGGGGTGACACACGCGGCGAGCGGCGCTCGACGGTGCATGGGGCGAGCGTGGAGTTTGCGGATTTTCGTCCGTATGTGCAGGGGGATGACTTCCGTCGGATCGACTGGAATGCCTTCGCCAAGTTTGAAACGCTGATGCTGCGCCTGTTCGTGGAAGAGCAGGAACTCGGCGTGCACATCCTGCTGGACTGCTCAAAGTCGATGCACTACGGCGAGCCGAACAAGTTTGATTATGCACGCCGACTGGCTGCGGCACTGGGTTATATCGCGCTGGCGAACACGGATAAGGTTGCCTTTACGCCGCTGGCAGTGGATGAGGAGAACGACACGCAACTGGGGCCGACAACCGCGCCGATGCGCGGCAAGGCGGGCATCGTGCGGTTCATGGACTTGCTGGCGGGGCTGAAGCCGACGGGCAAGACCGACCTGAATGCGTCGTTGAGCCGCTTCGCCTTGCGCACGCCGCGGGCGGGGCTGGTGATTCTTATTTCAGATCTGCTGTCGGATAACGGATTTGAAGAGGGCGTGAAGCGGCTGCGTTTTGGCAAGCATGAAGTGGTGATCGTGCAGACGCTGGCACCGCAGGAACTCAACCCGGAACTGCTTGGTGATGTGCGCCTCGTGGACGTTGAAACCAACGCCGGCGTTGACGTGACGGCGAACCGCGCCGTGCTGCAGGCGTATGCAAAACGGCTGCAGGTTTTCCTCGGCGAGATTCAGAGTTTCTCACACAAGGCGGGCGTCAGTCACGTGTTGGCAAACACAGCCACTAGCTTTGAAGACTTAGTTCTGCGACAATTCCGTGCGCTTGGGCTGGCGCATTGAGGGCATTTATGCCGATATGTAGATGCATGTAGACGCAGTCGCACCGACGTTGGTGTGCTGCACATTATCTTCTCTAACGGAGGCAAGTTTATGGCCACGAAAAAGAAAGCGGCGAAGAAACCCGCCAAGAAGGCTGCTGCGAAGAAGAAAAAGAAGTAACAGCATTCCCGGTTTTCTAAACCGCAAGAACCCGCAGTCCCCTGCGGGTTTTTGTTTTTTTGCGCGCGGACGTATCATTCTCCGCATGAGAATCATTGCCCTGTTCAATCAAAAAGGCGGCGTCGGCAAGACCACCACCACGGTCAACCTCGGCGCTGCCCTCGTCGATGCCGGTAAGAAGGTCGTGCTCATCGACCTCGATCCGCAGGCCAACCTCACGGCCCATGTCGGCATCGATCCGGACAAGGTCCGGCATTCCACTTACACGGTGCTGACGGATGGCATTCCGCTGGCGGAGTCGCTGATGAAGGTGAACAAGCACCTGCATGTGGCGCCTTCGACAACTGACCTGGCCGCCGCAGAGGTGGAACTGGTCTCGGTTGTCGGGCGCGAGTCGCTGCTGAAGAAAGCGGCCGCGGCCAAGGGTATTGATGCGGACTATATACTGATCGATTGCCCGCCGTCGCTGGGACTGCTGTCGCTGAACGCCCTGGTCTATGCCACCGAAGTGATCGTGCCGCTGCAGGCGCATTTCCTGGCGCTGCAGGGCATGGAAAAGTTGTTTGAAACCGTGGCCATGGTGCGTCAGGGTCTCAATCCGAAGCTGTCGATCTCGGGCATTTTGTTTACGCAGTTTGAATCGGCAGCGCGCCTGTCGGGCGAAGTGACCGGCGAGGTCGAGAACTTCATCGCCACGGCCCGCGGCAAGGACCACCCGGTTGCCAACGCCGTGGTGTTCCAAACGCAGATCCGCCGCAACATCAAACTGGCCGAGGCGCCATCGTTTGGCCAGTCGATTTTCCAGTATGCGGGCAACTCGGCCGGCGCGGCCGACTACAGCGTGCTGGCGGAAGAAATACTCAACATGAAGACGCCGGCCTAAGTGGTGACCCAACCGTATTGGCCCACCAGCGGCACGAAGCGGCAGTCGAGGAAACGCTCTTCGCGGAGTTCGTTGCCGTGCCGCGTGATGCGCACCATCTGTTGAAGCGATTCGTCGCCGATGGGCGCTACCAACACGCCACCGTCCGCCAATTGCTGTTGAACCGGTTCGGGCACGTGCGGCGCGCCGGCGGTGATAATGATTCGATCGAAGCGCTTTGCCTCGGGCCAACCGGCCGAGCCGTCGCCGACCTGCAGCGTCACATTGCTGATGTTCAGCCAGCGGAGCATCTTGGCGGCAAAATCCGACAACTCCGGCAACCGCTCGATGCTGTAAACATGGCCGCGTTCGCCGACCATGTACGCCAGCACCGCGGCCTGGTAGCCCGTGCCCGTGCCGATCTCAAAGACTTGCTCGCCGCCGCGAACCTGCAGCAGTTGGCTCATGATCGCCACGATGTAAGGTTGTGAGATGGTCTGGCCGGCGGCACTGGGGAGGGCGCAGTCGTCGTAGGCGCGGCGCTGGAAGGTATCGGCTACAAAGGCATGGCGGGGTACGGTGGCCATGGCCTCGAGCACGCGCGGGTCGTGGATGCCCCTCGGCTGCAACTGTGTTTCGATCATCTGGCGGCAGGCCGCCGCATGGGCTGGAGCTTGCGAGAAATGCATATTTGCCTCGCTTCGTGCCACAGGTCATTATAGATGCAAGCGGTCCCCAAATGTTCTGAAAGACCATGAAAAAACTGACGACGCAACAATACGCCGAACTCGACAAACGCTACATCTGGCACCCGTTCACGCCCATGAAGCCGTGGTGCGAGGCGAAGGAAATCATCACGATCGAACGTGGCGAGGGGGAATTCTTGTTCGATACCGATGGCCGTCGGTACATCGATGGCTCCGCGTCGATCTGGTGCAACGTGCATGGGCACAACGTGCCGGCACTCAACCAGGCGGTAATCGACCAACTCAACCAGGTGTCCCACAGCACATTGCTGGGACTGGCGAATCCGCCGGCGGTGCTGCTCGCGGAGCAACTGATCAAGATTGCGCCGGCGGGTCTCACAAAAGTTTTCTACTCCGACAATGGTTCAACCGCCGTCGAGGTCGCCTGCAAGATGGCGTACCAGTACTGGGCGAATCTCGGTCGGCCGCGGACACGGTATATCGCCTTCGGCAGTGCGTATCACGGCGACACGATCGGCGCGGTGTCGCTCGGTGGCATCGGGCTGTTCCATCAGGCGTTCAAGTCATTGTGTTTCGAAGTTGATTTTGTGCCGCCGCCGACGAATGAGCGGGCGACGCTTGCTGCGGTTGAGAAATTGCTGGGCGAGCATCAGGGCCAGCACGCGGCGATCGTGGTGGAGCCGTTGATCCTGGGCGCCGGCGGCATGATCATGTACGGGCCCGATGTGCTGCGTCAGCTGCGCGCCCTGGCCGATCGCTATGACACGCTGCTGGTGTTTGATGAAGTGATGACGGGCTTTGGCCGCACTGGCAAGATGTTCGCAGCTGACCACGCGGGCGTGACGCCTGATTTGATGTGCCTGTCGAAGGGGCTGACCGCCGGCTATATGCCGTTGGGCGTGACGCTGACCACCCAACGGATTTTCGATGCCTTCTATGCCGACCCGCGCGAGGGCAAGACGTTCTTCCACGGCCACACGTTTACGGGGCATCCGCTGGCGTGCGCGGTGGCGTTGCGGTCGTTGGAATTGTTCGAAGAGAACCAACTGCTGGCGCACGTGAACCGCCTTGAGCCGATCTTGGCCGAGATGCTCAGCCGGGCACGCGGGCGGCCGTTTGTTGGTGCGGCGCGGCATTGCGGTCTCGTCGGTGCCATCGAACTTGTTGATGCGAACGGGCAGCCTTTTGACTATCACTGGCGCATCGGTGGGGCGCTCTGCACGCGGCTGCGCGAGAAGGGCCTCATGATGCGGCCGCTGGCGGATGTGGTGGTGCTGATGCCGCCGCTGGCAATTCGGGAAGAAAACTTTCGCCACTTCTGCGAAGCCGTGCTAGACTCTTTGTCATGGCTGCCTGAGATCGTGGCGCAGAAGCGTAATGAGAACCGCCCATGACCCGGATGTCGTCAACCTTCAGTCCGCAGCCCGCAGCACAGCCGCGGAGTTTGTTGCGGCCGTATGCCGGTGCGGGACTCTTTATCACTGGCACCAGCACCGATGTGGGCAAGACCGTCACCACTGCCGCGTTGGCGGCCGCGCTGCACAAACTGGGCGCGCGTGTCGGCGTGTGCAAACCGGTCGCTTCGGGTTGTGCCCGCCGCGAGAGTCAGAGCCCCGACCAGAATGACCATTACGACAGCAGCGATGCCCTGCTGCTGGCGCGGGCCGCAGGCTACGACGTGGCCGACGAAATGGTCATGAAGTACATCTCGCCGATTCGCTTTGGGCCGGCCGCATCCCCGCATATCGCTGCGCAGATGGAACGCCGCCAGCCTGACTACCACCGCATCTCGGAGGCGATCAACTTTTGGCAGGAAAACTGCGATATTCTGCTGGTGGAAGGCGCGGGCGGCTGGCATGTGCCGCTGGATCAGCACGATTTCATGATCTCCGACCTGGCCACGCTGCTGCGTCTGCCGGTGCTTGTGGTCACCACGCCGTTGCTCGGGACGCTCAATCACACGATGCTGACGGTGCATGCGATTCAGCAGCGCAGCCTGGCCGTGGCGGGCTTGGTGATCAACAAGGTGCCACCGGAACCGTCGCGCGATTTCGTGATGCAGAACAATCTGATGGAGTTGCCCCGCCTCTGCGGCGTGCCGACGCGGGCCCTGCTACCGCTGCATCATGGCGAACTGACCGTTGGTTTGCCCGAGGCGTTTATCGACGCGATGCGGCCGTTCGCCCATGACTTGTTGGCCCGTGCTCAGCAGAGCGACAACTCGCTATAAGAGTTTTCGATGCGCATTATCTCCGGCCGTTTCGGCGGACGAGCCATTGTCTCGCCGCCTACCGATAAGACCCGCCCGATCACGGATCGCGCCAAGCAGTCTCTGTTTGATGCCCTGCAGGAATGTTTTGTCGATCAGACGGTATTAGATTGTTTCTGCGGCACGGGGTCGATGGGGCTCGAGTGCCTCTCGCGCGGGGCGGCGCATGCGGTGTTTATCGAGCGCGACCGCGATGCCCTCAAGGCGCTCAAGCAGAACCTCAAACAGTTCGAATTGCTCAGCAGCGCCACCGTGATGAACACCGATGCTTACGCGCTGGCGGATGCGCTTGCCGCTGACGGCCCTTCGCCGTTTCCGGCGCCGCTGACGATCGCGTTCGTCGATCCGCCTTACATTCACCTGGAAGATGGCTTCACCCGCAACAAGGTGGACAACCTGATCCGGCAACTGGCTGCCCACTGCATGGTCGATGGCGGGATCATCTCCGTGCGCCATCACAGCCGCGTCACGCTGGATGGCCCCGCCCTCGGCGTGAAAATCGTGCGCGAGCTGGTTTACGGCGATATGACCATCACGTGGGCCACCAAGGCGTAACTTACCGGCCTCGTGTGCGTGTATCACTAACGGCGACTTTTCTGAGGTGGATTATGCGCAAGACCATGTTGCTTCTCAGTTGTCTGGCTTTGGCGACCATGGCGGCCACGTTTGTGCCCAGTGCCATCGGGCAGGCGGAAGATGCTCCGCGTGACCGGGGCGTACGCGAGGAAGCGGCCTTTGCCGAGGAACTCACCGGCAGCGTCACTGTCTGGGTTGAGAACCGCAATGACCCGGTCGTCGGCGCCGGCAAGTTCGTGAAACGGCTCCGCCTGTCGGACAAAGAATTCCTCGTCTTCAGCGATGCCAGCGGAAAGGTGATCGTTCGCACGCAGACGATCGTCGCCATGCGTGTGGCCGCGGCCAAGTAACAGCTCAGCCCCGCGCATACACATTCACAAGGCAGTGCAACGTGCCGCCATCATGGTAGACGCCGGTGCAGTTGATCCGCTCCACGCGCCAGCCCATCGCCTGCCATGTCGCGGCGGCGGCATCATTGATTGCCTCGAGGCCGTCATACACCGGCATGTAGACTGTCCACGCGCCCTCGCGATCGTCTAAGATCACGTTGACGTAAGTAATGTACGGCTTGTCGTGGCTGGGCACGCAGGGGATACGTACCACCTCGAAGCCCGCCTTGGCTGTCGCCTCGGCAACGCTGTCGAATTGCTTCTGCATTGCGTCTGAAAAGTTTGGCCCGCCGGGGAGATTCTTGATGGAGTCGGGCCGAGCGTCGCCCAAAAGTTTGTTCGCAAGAGATGGATCGCCCACCACCATGCGTTTGCGGCCCGCACTCATCATGTACATGCCGACGTGGTGCAACGGCGCATGCTCTAGCAGCACCGGCGTGTGCCCGAGTTCCCTCTCAAGTTGCGCAGCCAGCTGATCCCGTGTGTGCGCGGTGCGCTGCATGTTGCGCAGCAGCACGCTGGGCGAGACGAACACGTGCCGCCCGTCGGCAAGAAAATCACCCGCATCAAAAGCCAGAAGACTGCGACGCATGCGGAACTGCGCCGGGCGATTACGTTGCAGGTCTGCTGCCAGCAACGCATCTCCGGCGCGGGCACGCCATGATCCTGCCGCGAGTTCCTCGCACGGCGGAACGATTGTTGTGATGCCCGTGCTGCCGGTGGCCATCGCCTCGGCATACCAGCGGTCGCGCGACCACGGCGTCATCACGTGGTTCACCACCACCACATCGAGGCGCTTGAACAGCGTCTCGCCAAGGCCCTGCCGCAGCTCGTCGCGCGCCTTCCCATCTGCACAGATCATCGTGACTGCTGCATCTTCCGGCAGCTTCGCCAGGAACTGCTGATACACCTGCAGCACCTCGGGCGCGGGCGATGCGTACTGCATCACCACGCCCTTGATGGGCCCGCCATATTCTCCCAGCATCGCGCCGGCAGGCTGTGCGGCGGGAGCGATCGCGCTTTTAATCAGCAAAGCCGCTGCCACGCCGATCGTCACGCCCACCACAGCCTGCCAGCCCATGCGTTTCATCGTGTCAGCACCGGCTGCGCCTGCTGGGCCTGCTGTGACAGCACGTTGTTGCCGATCTGCGCGGCCCCGTCAGACTGGGCAACAACCAACCTGCTGAGCTGCGAGAATGACGCGGTAATGACGGGATTGGTGTCATTCGCGGTCATTCCCTGCAACTGCACATAGCCGCTTCCCGCCCGCTCCAGTTTTTTGTCGATGGTCAGTTCGATTGTTTTCTTCTCGCCAGGCTTCAGTGAGATCGACAGCTCTTGCTCCCACTGTGTCACGGGCATGGCTGGGGCGCGCGAGAACTCTCGCCCCGGCGCCATTGTCATCAACGAGATCTTGCACGTTGATGTGGCCGCCAAGTCGCTTCCGTTCACGACATCGACCAGCAGGACGGGGTTGCCTTCCAGCGGCGTTTTGCTTTTCGCCCAGTGTGCCGTCACCTGGATCGCTCCCAGTTTCAGCGTCGGGTGGACGATCTTCTCCACCTTCGCCGTCTCTTCCCCCTCGGCCGTCAGGGGTGTCGGCGATATGACGGCAAGTGATACCGTCATCGCCGCCGCGGCCCAAACTGCTGTCAACACTGCATCACGCATCTTCATGGTCAACCCTTTCACAACAAGTCGACTCACGCCACGGGTTTGGACGCACCACGCCCGGCCAAAGTTCCGCAAAATGCGTTTCGACTTGACCCGCACCGGCAAAAGCGTTTCACTAGCCCCATGGCCGGACTTCGCTATAGGTTCTTTCAACCCACGCAGGCAGCGCAACTGCGCCGGCTTGAGCTGACCGTTCGCGGCGTGGTGGAGGGGGTCTTTGCGGGTCTGCACAAGTCGCCGCACAAGGGGTTTTCGGTTGAGTTTGCCGAGCACCGCGAGTACGTGCCCGGCGACGAGATCAAGCACCTCGACTGGACTGTTCTCGCCCGCACCGATCGGTACTTCGTCAAACAATACGAGCAGGAAACCAACCTGCGTGCGACCATCTGCCTCGATGCCTCAGCGTCGATGAACTTCTCCGGCGGCATGGCGCAGCCGGCAAAAAAGCGCTCGCGTCTGGCGAAGAAGGAACCGGCTGGCCCCTACGCTGCCGGCGCTGTGACCAAGTACGAATACGCCTGCGTGCTCGCCTGCTCGCTGGCCTACATGCTGGCGAATCAGCAGGACATGGTTGGCCTCACGGTCTTCGACACCGACATCCGCCTGGAGATTCCGCAAGGCAACGGCGCCTCCCATCTCGACCAGATTTTCAAGAAGCTTGAAGCCCTCACGCCCGGCAAGACCACCAACGTGGCCGACACGCTGCACACGCTGGCCAACAAGGTGCCGCGGCGCGGGCTGGTCATCCTCATCTCTGACCTGCTTGATGATCCCGACAAAATTCTGCTGGCGCTGCAGCACCTGCGGCACGCGCGGCACCAGATGATTGTCATCCAGGTCATGGACCGTGCTGAACTCGATCTGCCCCACACGCGGCCGGTAACGTTTGAGGACATGGAAGATCAGAGCCGCCTGCAGATCGACCCGAAGGTGATCCGCGAGGACTATCGCCGCGAGGTCGATGCGTTTTTAGAGTCGATCAAGCGGCGTTGCGGCCAGTTCCATATTGATCATCTGCTCGCATTCACAGATGTGCCGTGGGATGCGCAGGTCCGCGAACTGCTTCGCCGCACCAGCGGGCGATAGTTTGGAAAATCCCCCAGCCAGACTTACACTGACCGTTCTGAGGTGAAGCATGTACCGATACGGTCAGGAAGAAATCGATGCGATGGCCCGGGTTGTCCGCTCGGGGCAGTGGTTCCGCTATGGCGAGCATCCGCGCCACGGCCACGAGGCTGCGAAGTTTGAACAAGAATTCGCCAGCGCGTTCAAGACCAAGCATTGCTGCCTCCTCACCAATGGCACCGCCGCGCTCATGTGCGCCTACGCTGGTCTCGGCCTCGGCCCGGGCGATGAAGTCATCACCCCCGGCTACACCTGGGTCGCCTCGGCACTGGCGCCGCTGACCGTGGGTGTGATACCTGTGCTCGCCGAATGCGATGAGACGCTCACGCTCTCACCCGAAGCGGTGGAGAAGGCGATCACGCCTCGCACCAAGGCGATCAACCCCGTGCATATCGCGGGGCTGGCGTGCGACATGGATGCGCTGCGCGACATCGCCAAGCGCAAGGGCCTGGTCATTATTGAAGATGCCTGCCAGTGCGATGGCGGCCTCTGGAAGAACGGCGAGGCGCTGGGGACTCTGGGGCAGTTCGGCACGTATTCGTTCAATTACTTTAAAGTGATTTCGTGCGGCGAGGGTGGGGCGTTTGTCACCGATGATGCGGCGGCCTTTGAAAAGGCCATTGTGTTTCATGACTGCGGGTGCAACTTCTTCGGCCGGCAGCCGACGATTCCGATGTTTGCCGGCAATCTCTTTCGCGGTAATGAGATCATGGCCGCCATGATGCGCGAACAGCTCAAACGCCTGCCGGGCATCATCGGCGACCTGCACACCAACCGCGCCAAACTCGAGACGAAGATCAAGGCGATCAGCGGCCTGACGATCGGCAAACGCAACGGTGATCGCACGGGCACCGGCGGCACGATCACGCTGAAGTTCAGCAACCGCGAAACGGGCACGCTCTTCTCGAAGGCGTACAACGCGGCCGTCACGCCCGCCGCGCTCAACACCACCAGTTGGCTGCCGATCGATTCGGGCCGGCATGTGTATGCCAACTGGGAAATCCTGATGGAGTCCCGCGGCAGCTATCACCCGGGGCTCGATCCGTTCAAGCATCCGGCCAACGCGGCCTCAAACACGAAGTATCACAAGGACATGCTGCCGCGAACGCTGGCGCTCGTCAGCACGCATGTGCTGGTGACAGTCAATCCGGATTGGACGGATGCCGACATCGAGCGCGTTGCCGGCATCATGCAGCAGGCCGCCGCAACAGCAACAAGCCCGCGGTGATCAGCACGGCCGGGATTCCCCAGACGTAAAGTGACATGTGCCACGGCGCGAGCGCCATCGGTACGTCCTGGCCGAGGGGCGTGAGGGCGTACATCACGGGCATCTGAGCCCAGGCGAAGGTGATGCTGGGGCGGATCGCTTCGAGCATCGACAGCGTGGGGCAGAAATAAGTGATGGCCTGCACGAATTGAGTTTGATACGGCGTGCCGGCAAGTTGGCGGACAATGGGGACGAGCGCGACCGGGGCGGCGAGGGTGATCATCGACAGCGTTGAGGCGAGGGTGACGGCGAGGCCGACGTTGAAGCGGGCGAGAAACGCCGTGGCCGCCGCAACGAAACCGAGCCACACGATGAGCAGTGCGTAGAGTTGCAGGCAGTCGACGAAGGTGAGGGCGTTGCTAGCGAGGCCGAAGATGAGGACGAGCAGGCCGCAGGCGTCGGCGATCAGGGCGTAGCAGAAAAATGCGACCGCGCCAGGCTGGCCGCCGGGGCGGTCTTTTGGCGATGAGCCCATCGCGCCGGCGACGCTGGCGATCGTTACGAGGGTGGCGAGCACGAGCGTGAGCATCAGCCAGGCGACGAGTTGAAAACCGATCGCCATGTTGGGCTGCACCGCGCGGCCGAGGAACCAAGCGCCCACGAGCGCGGCGGTGAGCAGCGCCGTCGGCACGGTTCCGCGTTTGTCGAACATGTTCCGCCAGGTGGCCATGGGTTCCATCGTATCGCAAATGCGGGTCGTCGTCAGACCTGCAGCATTTTGAGCCTGGAGAAGGCGCCGCCGCGGGCCATGAGTTCATCGTGCGTGCCGCACTCGAGCAGAGCGCCATCGCCCATGACCACGATGCGGTCGGCATGGCGAATGGTGCTAAGCCGGTGCGCGACGATGAAGGTCGTGCGGCCCTTGATCAGGCGGTTGATTGCCTCTTGCACGAGTTGCTCGGAGACGACATCGAGGGCGGAGGTGGCTTCATCAAGGATGAGCACACGCGGGTTGCGCAACAGGGCGCGGGCGATGGCGATGCGCTGCCGCTGGCCGCCGGAGAGTTTGCCGCCGTGCGGACCGACGGGCGTGTCGAGGCCCTGGGGCAGGCGCGAGGCGAACTCGCGGACGTTGGCCATCTCAACAACGCGTTCAACATCAGCGGCAGAAACACGGTCGAGGCCGTAGGTGATGTTTTCGCGCACTGTGCCGGAGAAGAGTACCGTTTGCTGCGGCACGACGGCGAGATGCTTCCGGAAGTCGCGCAGGTTGAGCGAGGCCATGTCAATGCCGTCGAGGAGGATGCGGCCGGCGGTGGGGCGGCGGAAGCCGATGATGAGGTTCATCACGGTGGATTTGCCCGAGCCGGATTCGCCCACGAACGCCACGCATTGGCCGGCCTGCACATCAAGCGCGAGGGCGTTGACGGCGGGGCGATCGGCCTTGGGGTATTGAAAAGTGACGGCCTCAAACGTGATGCGGCCATCGATGTTCTTCACGGGCTGTTTGCCGGTGTTCTGTTCGACGTCCGGCGATTCGAGAATCTCGGCCATGGATTTCATCGACTCCATGCCGGAGGTGATCTGCGGATACATCATCAGGAGTTGCGACACGCTGCCGATGATCGCGGCGAAGAAGCCCTGGTACATGAGCACGTCGCCAACTTCGATCACGCCGTACCACGCCATGTAGACGGTGTAGAGCAGGCAGACGAAATTGAACACCTGGAACGTGGCCCAGGCTGACGAGGCGAAGAGTTCATTGGTGACGTCGAGTTTTTCGCCCACGATGCGAATGTCCTGCAATCGCTGGCGGATGCGGGCAAACTCCTTGTCCTCAGCGGCGTGGGCGCGGGTGACGGGGATCATCTCGATGACTTCGCTGACCTGGGCGGACATGTTCTCGACCTGCTGGCGAAACTCGCGATTACGCTGGGTCATCTTGCCGCGGAAGGACCACATGAGCCCGGCGGCCAGCGGCGCGGCGAGCAGGAAGAATGCGAGGATGTGCCATTGCCCCTTGGTAATGGTGACGGCGATGGGCACAACGGCGGCCATCAGCGCGCCGAGCAGCGTGTTGTACATGGCGCGGGAGAGGGCTTCGATCGACTCGACGTCGCGGAGGATTTTGCTTTGCAGGCGGCCGCCCATGAAGTCGTCGTGAAATGAGATCGACAGTTGCTGCAGCCGGGTGATGAGTGCCGCACGCAGAACAAGCTGTACATGGCGTATCGCACGGGAGAGGAAGAGGGTGTAGATCGTGTGGGTGGGGACGTTCTGGACGAAGAGGATGAGCATGATGATGGAGCTGATGGTCGCCTGCCGCAGGAGGGTGCCGCTGGAAGCGCTGTCGGGGTTTTGCAGTTGCCTGGTAACGGCGGTGACCAGGCCGCCGGCGACGATGGGGACGAACCACACCGGCGACTGTTTGACCGCGAAGAAAACCATGGCCAGAAACAAGCGCAGACGCTGCCCACCATAGAGACGCCAGAGCGTCTTTACCGGATGCGCGTTGCGGTAAGGGATTTCGAGCACGCGCTGGACGTCAGCTTCGATGGTCATGGCCATGGTCTTGAGTCGCTTAAAAGTGGTCTTGCCGAAAAGTGAGAAAGCCCGCGCCATGCGGCGCGGGCTTTCGTTGCGTTCAAATTGTCGATCGCGAAATCTGGGACAGGGGTATTAGCCCTTGGTCCAGAACTTCGCGCCGTAGACGGCTTCCTTGCCGAGCTCTTCTTCGATGCGGAGGAGCTGGTTGTACTTGGCGACGCGGTCGCTGCGGGCCGGGGCGCCGGTCTTGATCTGGCCGCAGTTGGTGGCCACGGCGATGTCGGCGATGGTCGCATCTTCGGTTTCGCCCGAACGGTGCGAGAGAATCGCGCTGTAACCGTTACGCATCGCGAGCTGCACGGCTTCGAAGGTTTCGGTGAGCGTGCCGATCTGGTTGACCTTCACGAGGATGGCGTTGGCGGTCTTGGTCTTGATGCCCTTCTCGAGGAACTTGGTGTTGGTAACGAACAGGTCGTCGCCGACGAGCTGGACCTTGTCGCCCAGGAGGTCGGTCAGCTTCTTCCAGCCGTCCCAATCGTTTTCGGCCATGCCGTCTTCGATCGAGCGGATCGGGTACTTCTTCGACCAGTCAGCCCAGATCTTGGCGAGCTGTTCGCTGGAGACGATTTCCTTCGAGCTCTTGAAGAACTGGTAGCCCTTCTTGCCGGCTTCCTTGGCTTCGTTGGCCAGTTCGCTGGTGGCGGGGTCGAGGGCGACAAAGATGTCCTTGCCGAACTTGTAGCCGGCGGCCTTGACGGCGTCGGCGATCACTTCGAGGGCTTCTTCGTTGCTCTTGAGGTTGGGAGCGAAGCCGCCTTCGTCACCGACGGCGGTGTTGTAGCCCTTCTTCTTCAGCACTTTCTTGAGGGCGTGGTAGATCTCCGTGCCCATGCGGAGGGCGTGGGAAAAGCTTTCAGCGCCCCAGGGCTGAATCATGAATTCCTGGAAGTCGACGTTGTTGTCGGCGTGCTTGCCGCCGTTGAGGATGTTCATCATCGGAACCGGGAGGACCTTGGCGGAGGTGCCGCCGAGGTAGCGGTAGAGGGGGAGGCCGACGGAGTCGGCGGCGGCCTTGGCGACGGCCATGGAGACGCCGAGGACGGCGTTGGCGCCGAGCTTGGCCTTGGTGGGGGTGCCATCGAGGTTGATCATGGCGCGGTCGATCGCTTCCTGCTCGCGGGCGTCGTAGCCGATGAGGGCGGGGGCGATTTTGTCGTTGACGTTCTTGACGGCCTTGAGGGTGCCCTTGCCGAGGTAGCGCTTTTCGTCGCCATCGCGGAGTTCGACGGCTTCGTTTTCGCCGGTGGAAGCGCCCGAGGGAACGGCGGCGCGGCCCATGGAACCGTCTTCGAGGATGACTTCAACTTCGACGGTGGGATTGCCGCGGGAGTCGAGGACTTCGCGGCCGAGGATTGCTGCAATCGTGGTCATAACAGACTTTTCTCCGTGAGAAAAAGAGGGACTTTTCGTTCAAGGCCAAGAGCGGGGAGGATAGCAGAAAGTGGGGGCGTTGGCGAGTAATGAGGGGCGTTGGGTATTGGGTAATGGGTATTGGGTATTGGGGGCTGTATCACCAGTGATACAGCGCGGGTTTTGGTTATGTTGCGCGAGGAAGGGCGTTTTCGGTGGCGCCAGTGGGGAGATACGCCAGGGGTGGCGGGTCTAGGGGAGACATGGGTGGCCCCTACGCACCGTGGTGCGTAGGGGTCTGTATCTCTGGAGATGCCAGCATCTCTGGAGAGATAACGACTGCAATAACGAATGACGAATGATAAATGACGAATCAATGAACAAGACCCAATGACCAAATGGGCGAGTGCTTTGGTCGGAATAATAGGTGAATTCATGGCCCGTCCCCCGTACTTCAGCTTTCGAACAATATCCTAACATATGCGGTGAGATTGTCAAGGGAAAACTTTTTGATTTTTAACGCGAAGACACGAAGACGCGAAGACACGAATTTCGGAATGCGAAATCTGAGATCTGAGATTTGAGAGTTGTAGGGTTGGCCGCATGTTCTGTGCGGGGGCGATCAGGGGGCGGGGTTGAGGAGGTCGTTGATGTATTCCTGGAGGAAGGCCTTGCGGGTGGGGGCGTTCTTGATTGCGGGGGCACTGCTCTCACGCTTCTCGCGGGTGAAGGCTTTGTCGTCGACCAGGTAGCCGAGAAGACGCAGTTGGCTCAAGATGATGCCGGCGTGGTCCGCGGCCTTGCTCCAGGCTGCGCCCTCATCATACGCCGTTGCGACCACGGGCTTGGTGGACGGGTCGGGATACTTGCGCTGCAGACGCACGTGGATGTTCTTATTGATTTCGTTGAGCGATTCGAGGTCCTTTGCGAGCAGGGGCTTGGCCAACTTGATGCCAAGTACGGCCAGCATTGATTCGGCGTGCTGGACGGTCATCTTCTGTCGCTTGCGGATCATTTCCCAGGTGTTGGGGCCGGCGGTGGCGGTGCGACGCTCGATGGCGGCACTGTCCGCGACGGTGGCGATCGCTTTGAGAGTTTCGGGCTTGGACCAGTCGGGGTCGTTCTCCACCACGGGTTTGAGGGCGGCGATCTCGGCGGCGACTTTTTCGGCGAGCCATTTCTCCGATTGTTCGCGGTAGGCGTTGATGGTGTGCTCGCGCTCGGCTTCGGCCTGTTTGAATGCTTCAACGTCGCGCCGGTATTTCTCGTCGAGGGCCTTGGCGGCCTTGGGGTCGAGGCCGAAGGTCTTGGGCTTGTCGGGCTTGGTGGCCTTGGGCGGGAAGGGGAGGAAATCACCTGGCGCGGCGAGGGTGAAGTGGCGTTGATCGTCGCTGATGGAGAGGTAGCAGAGGCCTTCGTCGCCGATACCGAAGGGCCACTTGTAGCCGTTGGGGGCGATGATGGGGGAGAGTTCGCCGGCTTGATGGAGGGCGAGGTAGACCCATTTGCGCCCGTTGAACTCGGTTTTCTGCATGTTGCCGCCGTGCTCTTCGAACTTTTCGACTTGGAGAACGACGACGGCGGCGCTTTTGAGCAGGCGGTCTTTGTCGAGGGCGGGCATGGTAGTGGGCGGCGACTGGGCCGGGAGCGAGGCGGGCGCTGCAAAGGAGGCCACTAGGAGAGACATCAACACGGGAAACGAATACCGCATGATCGTACCTCGTGGTGGTGGGGCGTTATTTCATGAGGGGTTCGAGGAGGTAGTGGACGAGGGCGTAGGCGACGGCGGCGATGAAGGCGCTGCAGGGGATGGTGAGGATCCAGGCCATGACGATGCGTTGGCCCCAGATCCAGCGGACGGCGCGGACGGTGCGGGTGGAGCCGACGCCGAGGATGGCGCCGGTGATCGCATGCGTTGTGGAGATCGGCACTTTTAGCTCCGTCGCGCCGATGATGGTGATGGCGGCGGCGGTTTCGGCGGCGAAGCCACCGATGGGTTGAAGCTTGGTGATGCCGGAGCCCATGGTTTTGACGATGCGCCAGCCGCCGAACATGGTGCCGAGGGCGATGGCGGCGTGGCAGCTGAGGATGATCCACCAGGCCATGTGATGTTGTTTATCGAAGAAGTTGAGGAAGTTGAGGGGGGAGTTGGGGTCGTGTGTGGCGAGATGTTCGAGTTTTCCGATGGTGAGGACCATGACAATGATGCCCATGGTTTTCTGGGCGTCGTTGCCGCCGTGGGAGAGGGAGTAAACGCCGGCTGAGACGAGTTGGAGTTTGCGGAAGATCCAATCGACTTTGCGTGGTGTTGATTTTTTACAGAGCCAGGACAGGAGGATCATGTTGGCGGAGCCGAGGATGAGGCCGATGATCGGTGCGAGAAACAAGAACGTGACGATCGGCGCCCAGCCTTGCCAGATGAGTACGCCCATGCCGGCCTTGGTGACGGCGGCGCCGGCGATGCCGCCGAGGAGTGCGTGGGAGGACGAGGTCGGCAGGGCCAGGAGCCAGGTGATGATATTCCAGGCGATGGCGCCGACGAGTCCGCCGAGGACGACGTAAATATCGATCTGGTTGGTGACCACCAGCCCGCTGCCGATGGTTTTGGCGACGCCGGTGCCGAAGACGAAGGCGGCGACGAAGTTGAAGAAGGCGGCCCAGGCGACGGCCTGGATGGGGGAAAGGACGCGCGTGGAGACAATGGTGGCGATGGAGTTGGCGGCGTCGTGGAAGCCGTTGAGGAAGTCGAAGATGAGGGCCACGACGATGATAATGATGATGAGGGTGAGCATAAGAAAGAAGCCAGTAGCCAGTAGCCAGAAGCCAGAAGTTACGCCGCGAGTCAGTCGAGCCTACATTCTGGCTTCTGGCTTCTGACCTCTGGCTTCGTTTGATTAGCCGTTTTTGAGGACGATGCGTTCGAGGACGTTGGTGGCGTCTTCGCAGCCGTCGATGGCCATCTCGATGAACTGGAAGAATTCCTTCCACTTGACGACGTGGAGGGTGTCGCTGGGGCCGGCGGTTTCGCCGTTCTCGAAGAGCTTGGAGAGGGCGGCGAGGTGGTTGTCGTCGCCGACGTTTTCGAGGCGATGAACTTCGATGATGCGGGGCTGGAGGTCGGTGAGTTTGCGGCTCTTGCGCAGCAGGTGGACGGCCTCAGACAGGGCGATGGTGCACTGCATGAGGATTTCGGTTTGTTTGACGAAGGCGGGTTCGACGGTTTTGACGTGGTACACGGCGAGACGCTTGGCGAGGGCGTTGATGTTATCGACGATTGAGTCGAGCTCGCCGACGAGGGCGTGAATGTCTTCGCGGTCAAAGGGGGTGATGAAGGTGCGGTCGAGGCGGTCGAGGGCCTGGTGGGTGAGCTGGTCGGCGTCGTGTTCTTCCTGGCGGATGCGTTGGACCTGGTCCATGGCATCGGGGAAATTTCCTGCGAGTTGATGCAGATGGCCGGCGCAGGAGACTGCGTGCTTGGCGAGGCCCTCAAAGAGATCGTAAAAGACCGTGTCTTTTGGCAGTAGATTTAACATACGCACCCTTTTCACTCAGTTGCAGCGATTATGAGGGGCGGCGGAATGTTTGCAAGTGGTTTAGGAAAGATGAGTCAGAAGTTAACGACGGAGGTTGAAGGCGCAGCGGATGGTGGTGCCCTTGTTGACTTCGGATTCAAGGGTGACGAGGCCGTCCATGGCGGCGACGGCGTGCTTGACGATGGCGAGGCCGAGGCCGGTGCCGCGGTCGGCGCCGCCGCGTGAGCGGTTGACGGTGTAGAAGCGTTCGAAGACGCGTTGCTGGTCTTCTTTGGGGATGCCGCAGCCGGTGTCGGCGACTTCAACGACGAGTGCGGAGGCGGGCTGGTCGGGCTGGCGCGGTTGGTTGTTGTTGGTGAGGTAGGCGCGGATGACGATGCCGCCCTGGGTGGTGAATTTCATGGCGTTGTCAACGAGGTTTTTGATCGTGAGGAGGAGAAGGCGTTCGTCGCCGCGGAGGAACTGGGCGTCGGGCTGGAGTTCGGCGGTGAGGGTGATTTTCTTTTCGGCGGCGGTGGCGTTGTACATGCCGATGACGAGTTCGCAGACCTGCTGAAGGTCGACGCGGTCGCTGCGGACGACGGCGCGGGGGTCTTCGGTGCGGCTGAGGTCGAGGAGGTCCTGGACCATCATCTGCAGGCGAAGGACGTGGGAGCCAATGATGTCGATGCAGCGCTTGGTGGTTTCGGTGTCTTCGATGCCGGACTCTTTGATGGTTTCAACCGCGGCGCGGATGCTGGCGAGGGGCGTGCGGAGTTCGTGGCTGGCGTTGGCGACAAAGTCCGTTTTCATCTGCACGGCCTGGGCGATATCGGTGAGGTCGCGCATGAGGAGCATGGTGCCGCGGTACTGTGGGCCGTTGTAGATGGTGACGGCGGTGGCGCGGCAAAGGACCATGCGTTCAGGCGCGGCGAGGCGAAGTTCGCGCGTGACGGGGCCGGTGGCGGAGTAGGCTTCGCGGTAGAGTTCGAGGACTTCGTGCTGGGTGAAGAGGTCGTAGAAACGCTTGCCGAGGACGGCGTCGGGCTTTTTGTCGAGGACGCGTGAGGCGGCGAGGTTGAGGAGGGTGACGCGGTCGGCCTCGTCGGTGGCGATGACGAGTTCTTCGGTTTCTTCGAGGAGGGCGGAGAGGTGCTGGCGGTCCTGGTCGGCGGTGTCGCGGACGGACTGCCACTGGGAGGCAAGGGTGTTGACGGCGCGGGCGAGGTCGCCGAGGGCGCCGCGGGCGATGGGATCGGCGCGGACATCGGTGCGGCCCTTGGCGAGCTGCAGGACGACGTTCTGCATCTGGCGGACGAAGCGCCGGCGCGACCAGAGGATGGCGCCGACGGGGACGGCGACGGCGGTGAGCACGAGCGCGGTGAGCACGGCGTGCGACCAGCCATTGGTATCGGCGAGCGTGTGGAGCATGCGGATATCGTACCTGAAAAATGTGTGATTGGTGATTGCGCGGGCGTGGTGACGGGCGGCAAAAACGCCGAGGCCCGGCGAACTTGCGTTGGCCGGGCCCGGGCAACTTGCCTTGGACTTATCACACGCGAGTTGAGCGGTCGCGCGTGAAGGGGTCGGGGGGTGGGGGGGGTTAGAACTTGAGCTGCAGCTGGACGCGGAAGCTGATGTTGTGGGTGTTCTGCAGCGTGGAAGCGGCGGCATCGGTGTAGGCGGCTTCGGGCGTGTAGGTGACGTCCGACTGGATCTTGGCGTTCTGGCCGAAGAGGTAGTAGTTCATGCCGAGGGAGTAGTACTCGCCGATGTTGGGGCCGCCTTCGGTGAGGAGGAAGCCGGCGCGACCGACGACTTCGAGTTTCTTGGGCATGAGCATGTAGCTGAGCTGGCCGTAGTAGGCGTGCTGGAAGAAGCTGTCCTTGGTGCCGTAGCCGGTGGGGAGCGAGGCGCTGGTGCCGGGGTTGTGGTTGACCTGCTGGAAGTAAGCGGCGGTGACGAAGGACCATCCCTGCCACTTGGCGGACCAATCGATGGTGCCGCGGTAGAGATCGCCGTTGAGAGTGTAGTTGGTGAAGCCGGCGCTGTCGTTGGTGGAGAGGCCCGGGACCGTGGTGGAGCCCTGAGGCGAGGGGAAGGCGCGGACGGAGCTGTTTTGGCTTTCCATGCCGACGGCGCCGCCGAGCATCCAGATGAAGGCGGAGTTGTTGTCGCGCCTGTCAGCTTCATCGCGGAAGTCACGGAGCGAGCCGCTGCCGGCCCACTGCAGGCGGCCGTAGTAGGACATGCGGTTATCGAGGTTGTTGGAGACGGTGCCGTCGCCTTGGACTGTATCGACGCGGCGGAGGGTGTTGGTGCCCTGACCGTCGTTGGCGTTGATTTCGTAGGCGAGGGTGTCTTTGACGATGTCGCCGAAGAGGCTCACGCCGAGTGCGCGGCTGGGGTTGAAGGGGGCCAGAACTTCGGGGCGTTCCATGAAGGAGAGGGAGGTGTCGGAGACGAGTTCGGTCTTGGCGAAGGGTACCTTGAAGGAGCCGGCGCGGATGCGGAAGAGGTCGTTGAACTTGTAGCCGATCCAGGCATCGGTGACGGTGAAGGCGCCGGTGGAGGAGCCGTAGAAGTCGCCTTCGAGTTTGAAGGTGATGTCTTCGGAGAAGACGTTGCCGCCGACGGTGATGCGGGCGCGGCGGATGTCGAAGCCGCTGGCGTTGGCGGGGTCATCAATGACGTAGCGGGTGCGGGTGGTGGTGCGGCCGGCGGTGCTGCCATCGCTGCTGCCGGGGGTGCCGCTGGTGGTGTCGATCTGGCGGCTGATGGTGCGGCCGTTGTAGGCGTTGTGCTGGGCGTAGGTGTAGCGGACCTGGGCGAAGCCGCCGATGGAGATGTTGGTGCGTTTGTCGGTGGTGCCGATGAAGATGCCTTCGCCGGGTTTGTAGCCGACGTTCACGCCGTCGGAGAAGTTGCCGCGGGTGCGGGCGTCGGCGATGACTTCCTGGACGAGGGATTTGATTTGGGTGGCGCGTTCTTCGGTGAGCCAGTTTTCGTTGTTCTTGGCTTCGAGTTCGGCGATGCGTGTTTTGAGGGCCTTGAGTTCGGCGGCGAGGTCGGCGGTGTCGTCAGCGTAGGCCCCGGCAGTGGATGCGAGGACGACGGCGACGGCGGCGAGCGCGGCGCGATGAGAGAAGGTTGACAGCTGCATGAAAAGCCTCCACGAAAAATTGTTACATCACTTCGCGCGATGGAAATTACCGCAGTCGAAGTTGAGGCCGCACGATAGCGGGCCATTGCTAAGTTTTCGTGAAGGGTTGTAACAGAAGCGGCTAAGCTCTGCAAGTGAATTCATACATGATTTATAGATGATTAGATTTCAGCGAAAAACCTTTAAAAATAGGCTCGTGTTAACCTGTATAGGGGATCGTCGGCTATAATTCCTATCAATTTAATATGTATTAAATCGGGACGCATTCATTGCGGAAATTGGGCGGCATCTTCATGATTCGGCGATGGTTGAGAAGCGAAAAGTTCAACACAAGCCGGTGCTCTTGCAGGAAGTGCTGAAGGTGCTGATGCCGCGGTCGGGCAAGGTGTATGTAGATTGCACGCTGGGGCTGGGCGGACATGCGGCGGCGGTGCTCGAGCGGATCACGCCGGGCGGGAAGTTGTGGGCGTTTGATTTGGATCCGCGGAACATTGCAGTGGCAGAGCCGAAGCTGCAGGCCACGGGCGGGGCGTACGAGATTTTTCATGCGAACTTCGCGGCGCTTCAGAAAAAGATGATCGAGCGCGGCATCGGCAAGTTGGACGGGCTGTTAGCGGATCTGGGCGTGGCGTCGCCCCAACTGGATGATCCGACGCGGGGGTTTTCGTTCAAACGGAATGGTCCGCTGGATATGCGGATGAACCCGACGCGCGGCGAGCCGGCGTCGGCGTTGCTGGCGCGAATGAGTGAAGCGGAGTTGGCCACGGCGCTGCGCGAATTGGGCGATGAGGAAGATGCCGAGGCGATCGCGGCGCTGGTGGTGGAACGGCGCGCGTATGAGCCGATCACGACGACGCACCAGTTGATGGCGATCGTGTGTGCGGCGCGGCGGTTTACGCTGGAGCGTGCGGCGGGGGCGAAGCTGCACCCGGCGACGCGGACGTTTCAGGCGTTGCGGATTTTGGTGAATCGGGAGTTGGCGAATCTGGAGGCGCTGCTGCGGGCGTTGCCGGAGGTGCTGAAGCCCGGCGGCGTGGCGGCGATTATCAGTTTTCATTCGGGCGAGGACCGGCGGGTGAAGCACAGTTTTCGTGAAGCACAGCGCGCGGGGATTTTTCGCGCGGTGAGCAATGATGCGATCACGGCAGGGGCGGAGGAAGTGGCGACGAACCCGCGGGCGCGATCGGCGAAGCTGCGTTGGGCGCAGGTGTGATGGGCGGGTGGCGTTTCCGAGGGCAACCGCATTTTCCGTTTGTGAAACGGCGGGTCCTTGTAGTGAGGGCTTCCAAGACCTCACGAATCGAACGGCGGGAGGTGAGGACTAGGAAGTCCTCACCACAATCCCCTCGCCGATCGGATAATGCAATTGCCTTGGGGCGTAACCGGCGATGCCATCGCCGGCTTTACAGGGATCGCGCTGGCGGGGGATACTATGCGTATCGGTGCCTTCGGTGAGTTGCTGCATGGAAGCGTTTGTTCGACCCACGTTGTTTGCGTTGCTGCGTTACCCGAGTTGGCGTCGGGTGGTGGTTGTGTTGCTTGCGGGATTGGTGTGCGCGGTGGGCGTTGGATGGGGGTGTGCGCTGTGGTCTCGCATTCCGACTTCGTCTATTGAGGCAGATTACCCGCCGAGTCCCGGTGAACGTTGGCCTGAAGTGCACGCGAGCTATTCCGGCAAGGGCTTTCTGTATACATATAAAATCGGGGATCGTTTGTCCGGCAAGGAAATCATGTATCTGCCGCCATACAACAGTTTGCCGCATGTGCGCAGGGCTGGATGGCCGTTCTTGTGTCTGCGTTCTGAAGTGACGCCGCATGACAACTATAGACACTACGAGGATGACCCAACGCCGCCCACACCGCCTCGCAGGCGCTGGCACTTGCCGTGGTCGGAGATTGTTTCGCGGGGGCCGAGCGATCGGGAGTTTCCGGCTTTCATGCGTGTTCAATCTGATCGGCGGGTTCCGCTGATACCGATGCCTGCGGGGTTGCTGATCAACACGCTTTTCTATGCGGCGATTTTTTACCCCGTGCTCACGTTGCTGCGCTTTGTTCAGCTTCGGCTGCGGCGACAGCCGCGCGGGTTTGAGGTTGCGCCGGTGGCGTGATGGCATGGGGAAGTTCACGCAAATTGGTGAGCGTCATTCAAAACTGTGGAGACGGCTGCCCAGGCTTCTTGTGGCTTGGTTTGGAGGAGGAGGTGCGGGGCGTTGAGTTCGAGGACTTTGAGATCGGGGCGGAGGTGTTGCATGTGGCGGAGCGCGCGGTGGCCGAGGAGTCGATCGCGGCGGCCGGAGATGGCGAGCACGGGCGCACGGCAGTTTTGCAGGGCGTGCTGGGCGTTGACGGTTGAGGCCAGGAGAACACGCCAGGCCAGCACGTGCGGGCGTACGCGGAAGATTTCGCGGCGGGTTGCGCGCACGAGTTGGGGCGAGGCATCGTGTCCGGCAAGGAAGAGCCACAACAGAAAAGCGGGCAGTGGAAATCGCATGAGGGCGAGCGGGGCGCCGAGGTAGCAGAGCAGTCGCGGGACAGGTGGACGGACGAAGCCGACGCAAAGGATGACGGCGCGGACGCGTGCAGGCCAGCGTTGGGCGAAGCGCAGGGCGATTGCGGACGAGAAGGATTCGCCGACGAGGATGAGGTTATCTTGGCCGGCGAGTTGTTGTTCGATGAGTTGGAGGAGATCGCGGTAGCGCAGGCAGCGGTGGGGCGGGTAAGCGATCACTTGGCGAGGGACATCTGCGGGCATGGCGCGCAGCAGGGGTGCAAAGAGCTCGGCGGTGCCGTGGAGGCCGGGGAGAAGCACGACTGTGGGGCGTGTGTTCACGGCAGTGTCGCGTTGGGAGCGCGGCTGAGCCGCAACGGCGGGGCGAGAATTGTGCACGCGTGGAAAGTCGTTGCGGCTGAAGGGGAAGGAGGTGATGGGGAGGGCTGTGGCGTGGTGGGTTTGAGATTTTTTCATGCGCACGCTTGACGGCGCGGAAATAAAATCTATACTTCCCCGTCTCTGGCGAGGAAACGGGTATCCACTCAAAACTGAAGTGGTGACCACGTCCGAAAGAACCGCCCGAAAGGGTGGAACTGACCGACGCTGGTTCTTGTTTCGTTATCGCCGGCTGACAATCAAATAGGGGCGTCTCTCGCAGCGGAGCTGTGAGTGTTTTTCCGGCCGACAGGATGTGAACTGGCCCGTGAAAAACCCGTCAAGAAAAATCAGAAAAAATCTTCTGCAGGACACTTGACGCGAGATAAAAATCTGGTAAGATTGCCCCTCCCAACACGGGAAGTAGTGACGCAGGCAAGCGTATCAACTCCCCTAAAATTTGGGTTAAAACTGATAAAATGACGATGCAAGTCGTCGCTTTATAGCTCTTTGACAAGTGAACATGGTTTGGACGCCACGAGGGTGTGGCAAGCTTTTCGTAACACACGAACGCACAAGGGTTTAACGACTTTTGTGGGTTTAGCGAACGGCTTGCACGATCCGATGATGCTGACCGCATCATCAAAATCGAAGCATTTCTCGTGTGCGTGATACTATTTACTCTTTCCCAAGAGTTTAAGAGCAATCACTGAAATGCTTTGAGTTACTCTGATGGAGGCCGCCGTTTAGCCACGGGCAGGTTGAAGTCAGGGGCGATGAGGCGAAAGCCGAGTCGTTATTAGCAATTGCCAATAGGCAAACGCTTCTTAGTTGAAACGAACCGACAGAAAAGCCCTAAAAGCTGAGTAAGTCGGAAACGACAAATAATTGAAGAGTTTGATCCTGGCTCACAGTGAACGCTGGCGGCGTGGCTAAGGCATGCAAGTCGCACGGGTGTAGCAATACACCAGTGGCGCAAGGGTGAGTAATGGATAGCTAACGTACCCTGAACTGGGGCATAGCCAGCCGAAAGGTTGGGTAATTCCCCATAAAGTTACGAGATCGCATGGTTTTGTAACCAAAGGTGAGGACCGAAAGGCTTACCGGTTTTGGAGCGGGCTATTTGATATCAGCTAGTTGGTGAGGTAATGGCTCACCAAGGCGATGACGTCTAGCTGGTCTGAGAGGACGACCAGCCACATTGGCACTGAGACACTGGCCAGACTCCTACGGGGGGCTGCAGCAACGAATCTTCCCCAATGGCCGAAAGGCTGAGGGAGCGACGCCGCGTGCGGGATGAAGTCCTTCGGGATGTAAACCGCTGTTAGGGTTATGAAAGCGAAGGCGCCTAATACGCGCCAAGTTGATCTAGCCCATAGAAAGGGACGGCTAACTCTGTGCCAGCAGCCGCGGTAATACAGAGGTCCCAAGCGTTACTGAGAATCACTGGGTTTAAAGGGTGCGTAGGTGGTCCGTTAAGTCGGTTGTGAAATCCCCGGGCTCAACCCGGGAACTGCTTTCGATACTGGCGGACTTGAGGTTGGTAAGGGTCACTGGAACAGACGGTGGAGCGGTGAAATGCGTAGATATCGTCTGGAACGCCGGTGGTGAAGACGGGTGACTAGGCCAATTCTGACACTGAGGCACGAAAGCGTGGGGATCAAACGGGATTAGATACCCCGGTAGTCCACGCCCTAAACGATGCAGACTAGATTGCAGCAGGTCTTACCCTGTTGCGGTCGGAGCGAAATTGTTAAGTCTGCCACCTGGGAAGTACGGTCGCAAGGCTAAAACTCAAAGGAATTGACGGGGGCTCACACAAGCGGTGGAGCATGTGGCTCAATTCGAAGCAACGCGAAGAACCTTATCCTGGGCTTGACATGGTGGAAGTAGGAAATCGAAAGACGTACGACCGGTATCCAATCCGGAACCATCACAGGTGCTGCATGGCTGTCGTCAGCTCGTGCTGTGAAGTGTCGGGTTAAGTCCCATAACGAGCGAAACCCTTATCGTTAGTTGCTACCAGGTAATGCTGGGCACTCTAACGAGACTGCCGGTGTTAAACCGGAGGAAGGCGGGGATGACGTCAAGTCCTCATGGCCTTTATGCCCAGGGCTGCACACGTGCTACAATGCCGATGACAAACCGACGCGAGACCGTAAGGTGGAGCTAATCGGAGAAAAATCGGCCCAGTTCAGATTGAGGGCTGCAACTCGCCCTCATGAAGTTGGAATCGCTAGTAATCGTGGATCAGCTATGCCACGGTGAATGTGTTCCTGAGCCTTGTACACACCGCCCGTCAAGTCATGGGAGCTGGTAATGCCTGAAACGCCCTCAAGGCGCTACGGCAGGACCGGTGACTGGGACTAAGTCGTAACAAGGTAGCCGTAGGGGAACCTGCGGCTGGATCACCTCCTTTCTAACGGATCACAGTTAGATGCCTGCTCTAACAACTCTCGCTCGCTCAGTTGCGATGCAACATCTGCGGCGCCCTGATGTTCCGAGACAGCTCCTACCGGGTTGTCGATGACGAACTATCAGATAAGCCCACAGAAGTGGCCGGTGTAACTCCGGCAGCCCGCGAGGTTCGCAGAGGTTCGGGGAGCAATCCCCCGGGTAAACGTAAGAACAGCCTCGTTCGTCCTGGCTTCGGCCTCGACGATCCAGTTGTGGCAACACAATGCTCGGTGGCGTCCAAAATCCAGTTCATCGCAAGATGGATTGGAAAGTCAAACAAACCATGTTCGAAGTCAAACCAAACGGCCTACTCGCAAGAGTGGGCCGTTTCTGTTTTTGCAAATTGTTGGTTGCGCCTACATTGGGTCCAATTTCATTTCTCAGGGCTCTGCATGGGCTACCATGGTGAATTGCTTCTCGGCGAGACCGAACGTGTCGACGACCGCTGCGTCTACACGATCTTCTACTCTTTCGGGCTTCCGCTGTTGCCGCTCCGCTCGTATTGGGGTGTGCCCTCGCGTGATGAACTTCTGGCAAGGACCCCTCTTCGTCTGCACATCAATAGCGTTCTTCTAGGTTTCTGGCGGTTGTACGGCTGGTTATTCGCGCTTGGCATTCTGATTCTTGGAATCTCGTACCTGCCGTACAGTTACGAAACCACGGTACGCGTCCTTTTCTGGATTCTGCTCGCTATCTATTTGGTTTCGCTGTTCATGTTTCGTCGCGCCGGGCGTCAGCCAGCTGAAAGACGACGCGTCATGCAGGGATTTATAGGAAAGGCGATCGATCCAGCCTGGCTCTACCGTGCCGACCTCGAACAGCTAATTCTCAGCTTGCGGCCTCAAGTGGAGATGCTTGGCAGTGATGCCGAAGCCACCCATGCAAGCGATTGCCGGCTTCCGATCGACTATCAACATGCGCCGCTGGTCTTTGCTTAGGCGTGGCTTATGGCCTGCAAGTATCCCCAAGGAAACTGGCGTGAATCTTGCGAGGAAGCGTGGCGGTCCATCCAGGCGCACGGGCTGCAAACTGCGTAATGCCGGCATTGTTCTTAGAGGGTAACGTGCCGTGTTCGACCGGCGATGCCATCGCCGGCTTTACAGGCGGTGGTGCTATCATGACTCACCGTGTTGATGTTTGCGTGTGATGTGAACTGACAGCATTGAGGCAACTGGAGGCCTGCTATGTTTTACAGAGTGGCGGCGGTTGTGATTTTGGTGTTGGGGGCTGGGGTGGCGGGATCGTGTGCGCGGGAGGAGGGGGCGTTGGCGAAGCGGCCGGCGGCGAGTGCGCCGGGTGGGGTTGTGACGCTTGAGGAGCGGGTTCGGCGGGTGTTGCCGGCGAATTGGTCGGTGAAGACGGAGGGGGCGAAGGTGGTCGTAAACCGCGATGCGAAGGTGAGTGGGGCGCATCACTACCCGAGTATGTCGGCGGGGGATTCGAATCGGTCGAAGGCGGTGTCGGCGGAGATTTGGGTGACAGCTGTGCCGCTGGTGCCGGTGGAGACGTTCAAGAAGTGGGCGGCGGAGAATGAGGCGGTGGCGCGGGCGCAGGCGCGCGAGGATGAGCGTTTGCGTCGCAAGCCGACGAGTCCGCCGTTGCCGCATCGCTTGCCGACGCATCATGATGGCACACAGAGCTACGAGATTTTTGCGTGGCCGATGGGGCAGATGTTTACGTTTGACTCGCAGCAGGAGAAACAGGAGTGCGAGAAGGTGCTGGCATCGGTGCGGGGGTTGTTTACGGCGTATTGATGAGGAGGGTGGTGCCGTCGGCTTTACTTGGTGTGAGAATCGCTACAATGCCGGGCATGCTCAACATTCGCACATCGGCCAAGGCGATTATTGTTCGTGATGGGTGCATTCTGCTGACGCGCAATGCGGATCACGAGGGGGATTGGTATATCTGTCCGGGCGGGGGGCAGCATCATGGGGAGTCGCTGGAGCAGGCGGTGATGCGCGAGGTGTTTGAGGAGACGGGTTGTCGCGTGCGGGTGGGGAAGTTGCTGTGCGTGCGGGATTACATCGGGGCGAATCATGAGTTTGCGGATAGCTCGTCGCATCAGCACCAGGTGGAGTTTTATTTTGAGTGTGAGCTCGTTGAGGTGCCGGCGGAATTGAAGGTTGGCCACGAGCGCGATGAAATGCAGACGGGGGTGGAGTGGGTGGCGCTGGACCGGTTGGAGAAGTTGCGGATCTATCCGCGGGCGCTGGCGATGGCGCGGTTTGAGCCGGCGAAGACGTATCTGGGGGACATCAACTGAGGGCATTGGAGAGGGCGGCGCGCTGTCGTCGACCGGCGATGCCATCGCCGGCTTTACAGGGCGGGGGCAAATCGGTTGTTGTTGCCTTCTGTCTGGGGGCTTTTGTCGTTTATACTTCGCACAACTTGAAAGGCTTGGCCCATGTCTGACCCACTCGCGCCGCTGCGCGAACAAATCGATGAACTCGACCGCCGCATAGTGGAACTGTTGAATGCCCGGGCGCGGATTGTCATTGATATCGGCAAGGTGAAGCACAAGTCGGGGACGCCGATCTACGCGCCGGACCGTGAGAAGATTGTGCTGGAGCGGATTCGCAATGCGAACAAGACGGTGGGGGGGCCGTTGCCGGACTCGTGCCTGGAGGCGATTTATCGCGAGTTGATGTCGGGTTCGTTTGCGCTGGAGAAGCCGCTGCGGATTGCGTATCTGGGACCGCAGGGGTCGTTCTCGCACTTGGCGTCGGTGAAGAAATTTGGCAGCTCGGTGGAGCATGTAGCGGTGTCGGACATCGACTCGGTGTTTGACGAGGTGTCGCGCGGGCATGCGGACCTGGGGCTGGTGCCGATTGAGAACTCCACGATCGGCGGCGTGATCGAGACGATGGATGCGTTTTTGGAGCATCCGGCGGTGACGATCGTGGCGGAGGTGATGGTGGCGATTCATCATCACCTGCTGGCCAACTCGCGGCCGGAGGAATTGAAAGTGGTGTACTCGAAGCCAGAGGCGCTGGACCAGTGCCGGCGGTGGTTGAGTGCGACACTGCGCGAGGTGGGGCGCGTGCCGGTGGCGAGTTCGAGCAAGGCGGCGGAGATGGCGGCGAAGGAGGCCGGGGCGGCGGCGATTGGATCGTCGCTGGCGGCGGAGGTGTATGGGCTCAAGACGCTCTTTGCCAATATTGAGGACAACCCGAACAACGTGACGCGGTTTTTTGTCATTGGCAAGTCGGGCCAGACGCAGGCGATTAAGCCGACGGGCGATGACAAGACGTCGGTGATTTTTACGACGCAGCACAAGTCGGGTGCGTTGGTGGATGTGCTGGACGTTTTCCGGAAGCACAACATTAACCTGACGAACATCGACACGCGGCCGAGCCAGAAGCGCAACTTTGAGTATTACTTCTTCACGGACTTGTCGGGCCATATCGAGGATGAGGCGGTGCGGCGGGCGATCGAGGAAGTGCGTGCGCATTGCTTGCAGTTGGCGGTGCTGGGGAGTTTTCCGCGGGCGGCGGAAACGCTGTGAAAATGACGAATGACGAATGATAAATGACGAATCAATGATCAAGGCTCAATGGTGATGTGAACGCTGTGCTAGAAGGGACACCATGAAGAACGGGAAGAAATGTCCGAAGTGCCAGAGCGATCAGATTCTCGAAGCAGAGGCGCGCGATGAGGGGCGCGGGAGTTGGGGCCTCATGACTTTAAAGACGTATGACAACCCGGACGCACTGGTTTTCAGGGGCAGCCGCGAAGCGGTAGTGCACGCGTTTGTCTGCGTCGATTGTGGGTACATTGAGTATTACGCTCAGAACCCGAAGAATCTGCTCAGACCGGAAGAGCCGGTTGAGTGAATTGCCTGTCGTGTCATCTGTGGATTGAACATGACGATTGAGTATGCATCACCATCACTGACACCGCCGCGGCCGCGTGTGTGGCCGGTGTTTGTCACGTTCGTTGCGATGTTCTGCAGCGTGATGGCGGCGGCGGTTGTGCTGGGCGTGGCGTTGGAGGTTTTGCGGAACACTTATTTTTCGGGCAGCATCGATTTGCAGGCGATGATCGCTTGGCCGCCGGTGTTTTTTGGGTTTGCGGTGTTCACGCAGGTGGTGGTGTGTGCGGCGGCGGTGACGGCGGCGTTGATCTCGCCGCAGCCGTTGCGTGAACGGCTGGCGCTTGGCCGATCGACGCTGACGCCGATTGCGCAACTGGTGGTGGCGGCGGGAGCGACGGGGTTGAGCACGGGCATTGGGGTGTTGACGTTTTTGTTGGGGGTGCAAAGCGCGTCGACACAGGATCTCAACCAGATCATCGTGCAGGCACCGCCGGTGTGGTGGGGCTTGGGATTTCTGGCAGTGGTGATCATGGCGCCGGTGTGCGAGGAGATTTTCTTCCGCGGGTATATGCAATCGCGCTTGAGTGCGCGGCTCGGGCCGGTGTGGGCGATTCTGATCACGTCGGTGTTCTTTGGTTTCATGCATCTGGACCTGGTGCACAGTGTGCAGACGTTTTTCCTGGGGATCGTGCTGGGGTATATCGCGTGGCGCAGCGGGTCGATTGTGCCGGCGATCGTGGCGCATTTTGTGAATAATCTGTTCGCGTACCTGGCGGCACCGGTGGAGTCGTGGTGGTTTTATGTGGCGCTGGTGCCGTTTTTCGTGTGCGGGCTGGTGGGTGGGGCATATTTGGTGGTGCGGTCGGCCAAACCGGGGGTAGGGGAACCGGTGGGGTGAGAGGGGGCATTTTTTGCGTTATGGGGTCAAAGTAGGGCCGCGTTTGATTGACAGCGGACCGAAATGTCCTGTATTCTTCTCAGCTCGTTACGCCCGGAAGAACTGTTATTTCGGCCACGTAGAGCGCTAGCCAAACGCGCCGCGCGGCCAGTGTTTTCTCGAAAGGATCGTCTAGTGGCTAAGGCTGCAAAGAAATCGGTCAAAAAGACCTCGAAGTCCGCAAGCGCTCCCAAGCGTGTATTTTTCTTCGGAGCGGGCAAGGCTGAAGGCATGACCGCGGCTAAGACCGAAGCGGAACGTAAACTTATTCTCGGTGGCAAGGGCGCTGGCTTGGCGGACATGACCGCGGCCGGGCTGCCGGTGCCTCCGGGCTTCACGATTTCGATTCCGTGCTGCGAAGAGTATTACCATCTTGGGCGGAAGCTTTCGGAAGCGACGAAGAAGCAGGTGATCGAGTCGCTGGCGAAGGTTGAAGCGGCGATGGGCAAGAAGCTCGGCGATCCGAACGATCCGCTGCTGGTGTCGGTGCGGTCGGGTGCGGCACGCTCGATGCCGGGCATGATGGAAACGATTCTGAACCTCGGCCTGAACGACCAGTCGGTCGAAGGTCTCGCAGCGAAGACGAACAACGCGCGTTTCGCTTATGACAGCTACCGCCGTTTCATTCAGATGTACTCGACGACGGCGATGGGCCTGTCGAAAGAGCCGATGGAAGAGATGTTGCACCACATGAAGGAACACCTGGGCGTGAAGACGGATCCGGAGATTCCGGCCGAGAGCCTGAAGGAATTGTGCGAGCAGTTCAAGGCCTTCTACAAAGAGAAGAAGGGCGACGACTTCCCGCAGAATCCGATTGATCAGTTGTGGGGCGCGGTGATGGCCGTGTTCAACAGCTGGGAAGCGGACAAGGCGCAGACGTATCGTCGCGTGGAAAAGATCACCGAGCTCAAGGGCACGGGCGTCAACGTGCAGACGATGGTGTATGGCAACAAGGGCGATCGTTCCGGTACGGGCGTGTGCTTCACGCGCGATCCGAACTCGGGCGAGAACACGTTCTACGGCGACTACCTGATCAACGCGCAGGGCGAGGACGTCGTCGCGGGTATCCGCACGCCGCTGAAGCTCAGCACCCTCGGCGACAAACTGCCGAAGGCTTACAAGGAACTGTGCGCGGTGCGCAAGCAGCTTGAGAAGCACTACAAGGAAATGCAGGACCTGGAGTTCACGGTTGAAGACGAGAAGCTCTTCATGTTGCAGTGCCGCACGGGCAAGCGCTCGCCGGTGGCGACGTTCAAGATTGCCGTGGATATGGTGAAGGAAGGCCTGATCACGAAGGAAGAAGCGATCGGCCGCATCACGCCGGAAGACATTGAACGTTTGTTCTACCCGGTTATCGATCCGAAGACGGACCGCAAGAAGCTGGTGAAGCTGGCCAACGGTATTGATGCCGTGCCGGGCGCTGCTGCGGGTCGCGTTGCCTTCTCGGCAGCGGCTGCGGAAGCGATGGCGGCCAAGGGCGAGAAGGTGATTCTCGTTCGTAAGGAAACGTCGCCGGAAGACGTGGGCGGCATGCACGCTGCTCAAGGCATTTTGACCGCCACGGGCGGCAAGACCTCGCACGCGGCTGTGGTGGCTCGCGGCTGGGGCAAGTGCTGCATCGTGGGCTGCGAAGCCCTGCGTATCAACTACGAGACCAACCAGATGGAAGTCGGCGGTCGCGTGGTGAAGGCCGGCGAGTGGCTGACGCTCGACGGTGGTACGGGCGATGTGTTTGAAGGCGAGTTGCAGCTGAAGGCGCCGGAACAGCCGGCGGCTTACCAGACCCTGATGGGCTGGTGCGACAAGATTCGTACGCTGAAGGTTCGCACGAATGCCGACACGCCGTACGACGCCGAGAAGGCGATCGAGATGGGCGCTGAAGGCATCGGCCTGTGCCGTACCGAGCACATGTTCTTCGATACGGAAGAACGTCGTCTGGCGATCCAGGAAATGATTGTTGCCGACACGGTTGAGAAGCGTAAGGAAGCGCTGGCGAAGTTGCTGCCCTTCCAGCGCGAAGATTTCATCGGCATCTTCACGGCGATGGACGGCAAGCCGGTGACGATCCGCCTGATCGACCCGCCGCTGCACGAGTTCACGCCGAAGGATGATGCGGGCGTCAACAAGCTCTCGAAGATCACCGGCATCTCGCCGGATGACATTCGTCACCGCTGCGAACAGCTGCACGAGGCCAACCCGATGCTCGGCCACCGTGGCTGCCGTCTGTGCATCACGTATCCGGAAATTCTGGATATGCAGGTGCGGGCGATCATCGAAGCCGCGATTGCGGTTGCGAAGAAGGGTGTGAAGGTTCTGCCGGAAATCATGATTCCGCTGACGATCGACAAGAAGGAACTGCAGTTGCAGGTTGACCAGGCCCGCAAGTTGGCCGACAGCCTGATCAAGGCTGCGGGCAGCAAGGTGAAGTACCTGCTGGGCACGATGATCGAAGTGCCGCGTGCGGCGATTCTTGCTGATCAGATCGCCGAGACGGCGGAGTTCTTCAGCTGCGGCACGAACGACCTGACGCAGATGACGATGGGTCTGTCGCGTGACGATGCTGGGCGCTTCCTGCCGGTGTATGTTGCGACGGAGAAGGATGGCGGTCGCGGCATCTTCAAGGCTGACCCGTTCCAGTCGCTGGACCAGGACGGCGTCGGTGCCTTGGTGAAGATGGCGATTGAGAAGGGCCGTCAGACCCGCAAGGACCTGAAGGTCGGTATCTGCGGCGAACACGGCGGCGAAGCGAAGAGCGTGAAGTTCTGCCACAAGGTGGGCATGAACTACGTGAGCTGCTCGCCGTACCGCGTGCCGATCGCTCGCCTCGCCGCGGCCCAGGCCGTGATCGAAGGCAAGAAGAAGAAATAAGCAATAACGCTTGTTGAGTACTAAGCAGAAAGCCCAGCGATCAGATCGCTGGGCTTTTCTTTTTTGTTGACGATGTGGTTGCTTGGTGGAGAATCTGCTTGTTATGCAAACCAAATCAGCAACAACACCGTGGAATAATTGGTTTCATGTCACGGGCAACACCTACGGTACGTGGTTGCCGGGCGATTCGCGCGGGTGGCGAACACGGCATCATCGTGAGCATGTTGAGGGAGACTATAAGAATCCGCCGCCCACGGGATTGCATGCGAAGCAATTGGAATACGCGAAGCATTTGATGCGGAGGAAGCGTATCGTGCTTTCGCCGGAGCAGCGTTATGTCGCGTGCATGGAGATGGTCGCGACGCTTCGCTTTCATGCCGTGGAAGTGGTCGATGCGTGTGTCAGCGCGAAGCATTTTCATGTGCTGGCGCGGTTCGTGCCGTTGCCCGGGAAGCCGTACCCGCCGCGCGTGCCGATCGAGGGCGCGCGGAATGATGCGCCGGTGTCGCGTATTCGCACGCCGCGGCATCTGGTGGGAGTTGCCAAGAAGCAAAGTGCGAAGCGTTTGGTGCGCGAGGGGCTTGCAGAGGCGGGCGGTGTGTGGGGCGTGCGATGCAAGGCAAAACCGATACGTGATCGTGCGCATCAGGTGCGCGTGGCGGGATATATCAGGAAGCATGCCGCTGAAGGGGCGGCGGTTTGGTCGATAGTCAGAGGTTGATGGCAAAAAAAGCCCAGCGATCTGATCGCTGGGCTTTTGGTATTGAAGGAGCGATTGTTATGAAAATTGAGTTGCCTGTTGATATCAAGCCGTTGCCGGTTGTTCCTTCTGCGAACCAGTTGCGTTGGCAGCGGTCGGAGTTTGCTTTCTTTGTGCACTTCACGGTGAACACGTACACGGGGCGGGAGTGGGGGGATGGGACGGAGTCGCCGGCGATTTTTAATCCGACGAAGTTGGATACGGATCAATGGGCATCAGTGGCGAAGGAGGTGGGGGCGGCGCACTTGGTGCTGACATGCAAGCATCATGACGGGTTTTGTCTTTGGCCATCGGCGTATACGGATCACAGCTTGAAGTCGTCGCCGTGGATGAATGGCAAGGGGGATGTGGTGCGGCGGTTTGTGGATTCGTGCAACAAGTTTGGGGTGGGGTATGGGTTTTATCTTTCGCCGTGGGACCGGCACGAGAAGACGTATGGCGACAGCCCGGCTTATAACAAGTATTACCTGGCGCAACTGCGCGAGTTATTGAGCAGCTACGGCAATGATGCACGCGAGATGTGGTTTGACGGGGCGATTGATGACGTGTCGCGGGCACACGGACAGAAGTATGACTTTGATGCGATCTTTGCGGCGGTACGCGAGCTGCAACCACGGGCGGTGACCTTTGGCGATGGTGGCACGGATGCGCGGTGGGTGGGCAATGAGCGCGGCGTGGCGGGTGACCCCAACTGGGCGACGGTGAAGAGCGAGACGATTCGCTTCCCGGGGGACTGGCATGATGCTGCAGCGCACCAAATGCTGACGCATGGGGATCGCAATGGTGACGTGTGGCGGCCGGCGGAGTCGGACGTGTCGATTCGGCCGGGGTGGTTTTACCACGCGGAAGAGGACGGCTTGGTGCGGTCGCCGGAGAATTTGGTTGATTTGTATTTTCATTCGGTGGGGCGGAATTCGTTTTTCATGCTGAATCTGCCGCCGACGCAGGAGGGGCTGTTTCACGAGACGGATATCGCGCATGTGCGGGCGTTTCGTGCGGCGATCGACAGGATCTTTGCACGTGACCTGACGGCCGGTGCGAGCGTGAGTGTTCGCGGCGATGTGACGGAGCTGACTTTTCCGCAGGCGATCACGTTCGATGTGCTTTGTCTGCGTGAGCCGATCGAGTTTGGCCAGCGTGTGGTGACGTATTGGGTGAGCTATCGCACGCCGCAGGGGGAATGGAAATGGCTGCTGGAGGGGCACACGGTGGGCAACAAGAAGCTCGACCGGTTGCCGATGCCGGTGACGGCGACGGCGCTGCGTGTGGAATCGAAGTGGGCGAAGGTGCCGACGTATTTGAGCGAGGTCTCGGCATATCTGTCGCGCTGATCGCAAAAACATGCGATGCCCGTGTTGAAGTGGGGTTCAACACGGGCATCGTTTTTGTGGAGGCCAGATTTTTAGCGCGTGGTGTTACCAGTTGCGGTAGCCAAAGCGGAACTCGACGCGTTCGCGGTTGTCGCGGCGCCAGTCGTTGCGGTAGTCATAGCGCGGGTAGCTGTACGCAGGCTGCTGATACACCGGGGGCTGATAGACCGGGGGTTGATACACGACCGGCGGTTGATAGACCGGCTGGTGATGGTAGACCGGTGCACGCGGGGGGCATGCCGGGGGCGTGTATACCGGCGGGGGGCAAGGCACGGGTGCGGGCTGCACGACGACCGGGGGGTGATAGACCACGGGAGGCGGGGCATAGACCGGGACGCTCGGGCGGTGGTAACGGGGGCCGTCGCCGACGCGAATCGAAAAGCCCCAGTTATCGGCACGCGCCTGGGAACCGAAGGCCAGCACGCCGAGCGCACCTGCAACGGCCAGCACTACCAATTTGGAACTCTTCAACATCGTGAACATGGTTTAGCTCCTGTGAGGTCAGCCGGGCCATGGGCAGGTCCGTGTTACCGCCTCGGACAGTTACGCGAGGAAATAGTTGACGGTCCGCAACTATTGCAAGCTGTTGTAAATTCGCAAGTTAGGAAATCCTCGCGAATGACGGCGGGTTGTTGTAGCATGCCCGTTTACGAGGTGAAAAAGATGCCTACGATCGGATTCATTGGTGCGGGAAACATGGCCGAGGCGATCGCCCGGGGCCTGCTGCGGTCCGCGATGGTGCAGCCGCGCGACATTCGGGCGAGCGACCCGAACGCGGAGCGGCAGCGGCTGTTCAATGATGAACTAGGCATTGCGTGCGCGGGCGATTGTGCGGTGACGGCTGCGGCGAGTGACATCGTGGTGCTGGCGGTGAAGCCTTACGTGATGGGGGAGGCGTTGGCGGAGATTAAGCCGCACGCGAAGGTGGGAGCGCTGTTCATCAGCATTGCCGCGGGCATCTCGTGCAAGTTCATTGAGGCAGCGCTGGGTGGGACGGCGCGGGTGATTCGGGTGATGCCGAACACGCCGATGCTGGCGGGGCGCGGCATGAGCGCGCTGGCGCGCGGCACGCATGCGACGGACCAGGACATGAGCGACGCGGAGCGGATCTTTGCCGCGGCGGGGCGCACGGTGCGTGTGGAAGAATCGATGATGGATGCAGTGACGGCGGTGTCGGGCAGCGGGCCGGCGTATGTGTTTTACCTGGCGGAGGCGCTGGCAGCGGCGGGGGCGAAGGCGGGGCTGGATGCGGGGCAGGCTGCGCTGCTGGCGCGCGAAACGATCATTGGCGCGGCGATGTTGCTGGAGCAAAGCAAAGATGCGCCGGCGGAACTGCGGCGCAAGGTGACGACGCCGGGCGGCACGACGCAGGCCGCGATTGAGGCCATGCAGGGCAAGGGTTTTGAGCAGATGATGGTGGATGCGATCGCGGCTGCGGCGAAGCGGTCGAAGGAAATGGGCAAGTGATGTTTGCGATTGAGGTCACAACCACATTTCAGGCGGAGCATGCGTTGCGGTTGCCCGGTGGGGGGGAGGAACCGCGGCATGCGCACGATTTTCAGGTGACGGTGCAGATCGAGGCGGAGAAGTTGGATGCGCTTTCGACGGTAGTGGATTTTCATCTGGTGGAGCGGGCATTGGAGGGGATCGTGGGGGCGTGGCGGGGGAAGTGTTTTAACGATATTGAGCCATTCGCGAGCACGGTGAATCCGTCGGCGGAGAGGGTGGCAGAGCGCATTGCACGGCTGCTGCTGGCGCCGATTGAGACGTTTGAGGGGGATGCGGACCGTGGTCTGCGGCTGGTGGAGGTGCGGATCACGGAGGCGCCGGGCTGTTTGGCGATTTATCGGCCGTGAGGATCATGTGAATGCGGTTGAATTCGCTTGGCTCGCCGTGTCAATTCGCGTATTCTGATGGGCTCCCGATGTGAATGGTTCACAGGGCGAACGAAATTTTCTGAGGACGAGTCATGACGGAACCCAATGTCCAGGCCGGCGGCCAGACCCAGCAGATCCAGGTTCAGATCAAAGAAGACAAGATGAACACGGTTTACTCGAACGTGTGCCGCGTTGGTGGCACGCCCGAGGAACTGTTTGTGGATTTTGCGGTGAATCTGCAGTCGGGTGAGAACACGACGATCATGGATGTGAACACCCGCGTGCTGATGAACTTCTACGCGGCGAAGCGCTTGGCGCTGGCGCTGTCGCAGGCCGTGCAGCGTTACGAGCAGCAGTTTGGGGCGATTGAACTCGACCCGCGCCGCCGCTTCAAGCAGCAAGGCTAAGTCGAAATAACGAATGACAAATGATCGATGACGAATGGTCGTCATTGCCGTTTGTCGGTTGGTTGAGGCATCGAGCAATGCCGGACGTGCGGCGATTGGTGCGGCAATGGGTGGAAACGGACGCGGCCTTTGGCGTGTCTGAAGTACCACTGCCGCGGCAACGCAGGGCTAAACCGGCCGCTGCCCAGGCGCAACCAGCGTATCGAATGAATACGGGCCCAGTCGTGCCAACCGCACCGGCTGGGCCTGTTTCGCGCGCGGCATACGTTGCACCGCCTGCGGAGGTGCGTCGACCGGCGCCGCCAGCGCCGTCTCTCCCGGGGGCGCCCCGGCCAGCACCCGCAGCACCACCAGCGCAGAATTTCTTTGGGGCAGATGACATGGCCAAGCGTCGCGCGAAGCAAGCAGCAGCGGTAGTGCCACCACCGCCGGCGGGCGATATTGCGGAACTGCCGAAGCTCAAGCGAGAGCAGAAGATCGAGCGGCTGCGCGAGTTGCAGGCGCGGGCGGAGCGTGAGTTGTCGCCGCACTTCAGCGATGTCGCAACGCGCGTGGTGTTTGGCGAAGGCGATGCGGATGCGCCGGTGATGTTTGTTGGTGAAGGGCCGGGGGTTGAAGAAGACCGGCAGGGGCGGCCATTTGTGGGGCGGTCGGGACAGTTTTTGGATAAGCAGATCAAGGCGATGGGGTATGAGCGGGCGCAGGTTTTCATTGCGAACGTGGTGAAACTGCGTTCAGCTGAGTGGGACGATGCCGAGGGGCGGGCGAAGGACCGGCCGCCGACGCCGGAGGAAGTGGCACGCGGGATTCATTTTCTTTACGAGCAGATCGAGATCATTCGGCCGAAGGCGATCGTGGCGCTGGGCGGTCCGGCGATCAAGTGGCTGCTGAACCTGGAGGGGATCACGAAGGTTCGCGGCACGTGGCAGAATCACCGCGGTATTCCGGTGATGCCGACGTTTCACCCGGCGTATGTGCTGCGCAACTACACCGAGGAAAATCGCCGGAAGGTGTGGGAAGATCTCAAGAAAGTTATGGCCAAGGTGAAGTAGTATCAGCCGGCCTTGGCGGTGCGGAATTGGGTGTGGTAGAGGCGGGCGTAGAGGGGGCAGCGGGCGAGTAGTTCGGCGTGGGGGGCAACATCAAGAATCTGGCCACGGTCCATGACGGCGATGCGGTCGGCGTGGAGGATTGTCGACAAGCGGTGAGCGATGACGACGTTGGTGCGGTTCTGCATAAGGCGGGCGAGTGCTTCCTGAATCAGGTGTTCGCTCTCGCTGTCGAGGGCGCTGGTGGCCTCGTCGAGGATGAGGATGCGCGGGTTGAGCAGGAAGGCGCGGGCGATGGCCATGCGCTGTTTCTGGCCGCCGGAGAGTTTGGCCCCGCGCTCGCCGAGGAGTGTGTCGTAGGCATCGGGCAGTTCGGAGATGAATTCGTGCACGCGGGCCGCTTCGGCGGCGGCGATCATCTCGGCTTCGGTGGCGTCGGGCCGGCCGTACATGATGTTCTCACGGGCGGTGCCGGAGAAGAGAATCGTTTCCTGGGCGACGATGCCGATTTGTGAGCGCAGCGAGCGGAGCTGGACATCGCGGAGGTCGATGCCGTCTACGAGAATGCGGCCGTGCTGCGGGTCGTAAAAGCGCGGAATCATCTGGACGAAGGTCGATTTGCCGGCGCCGGACGGGCCGACGAGGGCGATTATCTCGCCCGACTTGATATCGATGCTGATGCGGTCGAGCACGGGGCGGTCGTCGGCGACGAGGCGGGGCGTGTCGCCATCATGGGCGGCCACGGGATAGGTGAAGCGGACGTTTTCAAAAGTAATGCGGCCCTGCAGGCGGTTGAGAATGGTGGCGTCGGGCTTTTCCTTCACGTCGGCCTGGATGTCGAACACTTCAAACACGCGGTCGATGGCGGCGAGCGAGTTGTGCAGGATGGTGTTCATTTCAGAGATGCGGTTGATGGGGAAGTAGAGTTCGCGGATCAGGAGTGTGAATGCGACGACGGTGCCGATGCTGACCTGGCCGGTATAGAGGCGATAGCCGCCGTACCAGATGAGGCCCAGGGTAGCCATTTGGGTGAGCCACTGCACGATGGTGTTGGCGAGCGTGGAGGTTTTGACATTGACCATGGTGAGGTCGAAGAGGTTGCGGGCGCCGGAGAAGAAGTTTTTGGCTTCGCGGCGTTCGGTGGCGAAGCTTTTGACGACATTGATGCCGCTGACACGCTCCTGGATATCGCCGGAGAATTCTTCGAGCGCTTCCTGCACGGCCTTGCTGGTTTTCTTGCTCTTGGTGCCGAGGGTGCGCATGGACAGGATGTAAAAGGGGAAGACGATGAGTGCCGCGAGGGTCATGGGCACGTCCATGGAGAAGAGCACGTAGAGGTAGAAGACGCAGGAGGCGAGGTCCATCCAGATGTTGGTCATGGCGTTGCCGACGAAGTTCTGGGCGAGGGCGATGTCGCTCATGAGGCGAGAGACGATGCCGCCGGACTGGCGGGTCTGGAAGAAGGCGTGTCCCATGCGGGTGATGTGCTGGTAGAGGTCGGTGCGGAGGTCGAGGATGACGCGGTGGCCGGCGAGCTGGGCGTAGTAGCTGCGGAAGTAGATGGAGATGCCCCACAGGGCGTAGATGACGATGAGGGAGGCCATGAGCACATTGAACTGGCCCCAGGCGGTGTTCATGTGCCAGTCAGCTGGCAGTTGGGCGCTGAGCCAATGGACGTAGGCGTCCATAGCGTTGGCGACGACATCACCGGAGGCTTTTGGCTGAGCGGCGCCGATCGCGCCGGCGAGGCGGTCGGTGAGGTATTTCATGGTGAGGGCCATGGTGGAGGGAAGGACGAACTTAAACACGCCGGCGAGGGTGGCGACGATGATGAGGCCCGCATAAGGCCGGACGTAGCGCAGGAAGCGCTGGAGGGACTTGCGGTTGGGGTCGATCTTGTAGTCGGACCGCAAGTGAACGTTTCTGAGTTTTATACCGCCGCCGTCCATAGATGATTATCGATATAGCAATAATGGGACGAAAGTTCAAAGGGCGAGGGGTCTCGGCATTGGGTTTGCGAAAAGCGTATGGGGCACGCTGCACGTGCGCGGGCCGGTCAAAACTCTTTTGCGGAGCAGAACCATGATGAATGTTGAACCTATTACAGAGCCTCGGCCGGAGCATGCCGAAGGGCGTCTGGCGCGGACGATTGAACAGCAGACGGCGAAGCTGCCGTCGGATACGTTCCTCTGGGCGGCGGTGGGCTCGATTGGCCTGTCGCTGGGGCTGGAGCTTGCGGGGAAAACGCAGGCGGCGAATTTCGTTGGCCACTGGGCCCCGACGTTCCTGATCCTGGGTCTGTACAACAAGATTGTGAAGGTTGCGGGGTCGCACTAAGCGCAATGAAAAAGGCCGCGCTGAGAATGGTCTCCGCGCGGCCTTTGTTGATTTTTTCGTGCGTTACGGCTCGATGTACTTCTTCGCCGGGCTGTTGGGCTGCAGCTCAACGGCCTTTTCAGCGGCGGCCTTGGCGGCGGCTTTGTCGCCGAGCGCTGCCTGGGTGTCGGCCAAGCCGGCCCAGAACTCGCTGACCTTAGGCTGCAGGTCGGTGGCCTTTTCCCAGAACAGCACCGCACGCGCATTGTTGCCACGGGCGTTGAGGATCTGGGCGTACAACTGGTGATTCACGGCGTTGTAGGGGTTGATGCGGATCGCGCGGTAGGCGGAGTTTTCGGCTTCGGCGAGGTTGCCTTCCGCGCGGTAGAGATCAGCCAGCCGACGCGGAATGCGCTCGTCCTTTTGTTCATGCTGTTGCAGCACAGAAAGCTGGGCGATGGCCTTGGGGTTGTCCTTGCGGATGAGGTAGATGCCCGCCAGATTGACGTAGCTGGTGGACTCAAGCGGTCGCACCTGCTGCAGACGCGTGAGCCATTTCTCGGCGGCGTCGAAGTTGCGTTCGGACATGGCGATTAAGCCTAGCGTGCGGAGGGCCAGTGCCCGCTTGTCGTCCTTGGCGATCACGCCTTCCAGAACCTTCTTGGCTTCGTCGCGCTTCTTCTGCTGGTTGAGCACAGCGCCGAGCAGCTCGCCGGCGGCGACATTGTCGGGGGCGAGCTCGAGCACTTTGCGGAGCTGCTTCTCAGCCTCGGCAGCGCGGCCCGAGGAGACCTGCAGCCACGCGAGCTTGATGCGCGGCTCGATGTCTTTCTCATCCTTCTTGATGGCGGCCTCGAGGTCAGCGATCTTCGGCAGCGGATCGGAGGGGAGGCCCCAGCTTTCGATCTCTTTGCCGGCCCAGGCGAGGAAGTCCTTGTTGAGGTCGTCGACCTTCTTGCCAAACACTTTCTCAAACGCCTGCGCTTCGCGCTGACCTTCGCGGAAGGCGTTGAGGAATTCGATCATCTTGTCGTGACCGTAGGCCTGCTTGAGATATTGATAGAGCCATGCCGACTGCATGTAGGCGAGGCGGCGGTCGATGGTGCGCTTGGGACGGATGAAGCCCCAGGTGAGGCCGTCGATTTTGAAGAGCGTGCCGGCACGATAGTTGGACGCGAGCAACTGGGCATCGCTCCAGTCACGTGGGGCTTGCTCCTGGTTTACGGCGGCAGCTTCGGTCAGCCAGTGCGGGATGCGGTTGCCGGTCATATCGAGCGTGACGGTGTGGACATATTCGTGCCGCAGGACGCGGGCCCAATCGAAGGCGCCCATCATGTCTTTGGCGCCGCCGCGCGGTACATCCATGGCGATGACGTTGCCCGTGGATGCGCCGACGGTGCCGATCCAGGGCAAGCCGGTGGTGCGCACGCCGAACTGTTCATGCGAGGGGAAGAACTCAATGATGGTCGAAGTTTTCACGGAGTCGACCTTGTAGTAGGACCAGATTTCCGCGCGGATGGAGTCGAGATACTCCAGGGCAAGCTTCGCCAGGATTTCGTCCTGCTTGTCATAGCGGATGATGAACGTGGGCATGTCGTTGTTGGGGCCGATCTTGTTGGCGCTCTTGAGCGTTTCGAAGCCTTCCAGCTGTTCGAGGAGTTTGAGCTGGTTGAAGGCACGCATGTTGAACGGGTCGATGGTGAATGACTTGTCGTAGGCGAGGCGGGCCTTGTCGTATTGGCCGACTTCAAGATAGAGCTGGGCGAGTGCGGCGTAGGGTTCTGACCACCACGGGGCCTTGGCAGCGGCCTGGGTGTAGTATTTTTCGGCCTCGGTGAACTGGCGGGCATCGCGGAGGACTTCGCCATATTCCTGCAGCACCACGGGGTGGGCGGAGCCATCGTCAGCGGTGACGGCGTTGAGCTGTTCGAGGGCCTTGTCTTTTTGGTTGGTGAGGTAGTAGGCCGCCGCAAGCCAGCCGCGCGTCGAGGGCAGCGCGGGGTTCTTGCCGATGGACTTGAGCAGCGGGGCGATGGCCTGGTCGGGCTGGCGTTCTTTGAGGATCAGGCGGCCTTCGGCGGCATCGACCTCGGCGGACTCGGAGCGGTTTTTGAGTTCAGTCAGTTGGGCACGGGCGTTGTCGAAGTTGTAGGTGGCCGTGGCGTATTCAAAGGCGAGGAAACGGGCCTTGAGCGCGTTGGGGTTGAGCGAGAGGGTGTCGGTGACAGCTTTGCCGCCGTCTTGCGCGTTGTGGTGTGTGAGCAGCAGTTCCGCCACGGCGAGGTGCGCGGGCCAGTAGTTGGCGTGGTTGTTGGTGATGCGGCCCAGTGTTTCGAGCACGGACTTGTGGATGTCTTTGCCCTTGCCGGTGAGCACGCCGGCGCGGTGCACGGCATGCGTGACGAGCGTTTGCACTTCGGGTGATTCGCCAAGATCGCCCAGGGCTAGGTCGGCGATTTTCTCATAGGTGGCCGCGGCGGCGGGGTAGTTGGCCTGCAGTTCAAGCAACTCGGCATAGAGGCAATAGGCCTTGAGGACCGGCACATCCGTTGCGGAGAGTTTGGGGTTCTTGTCCACGACCGTTTTGAGGGCCGCGCGGGAGTCTGCGAGTTTGCCCTTGAGCAGCAGGGCCTCGGCATTCAGGTTGACCAGGCGAATGTTCTGGCGCGTGGCTTCGGGCAGCTTGGCGTATTCGTCGAAGAAACGCTGGAGGTCGGCCTGCTTGCCGCGGTTGAGAATGGCCTCGAGGTGGCCGGCGATGTAGTCGAGATTTTGCGGTTCTTTCTTGAGCAGTTCAGCGAAGCCGGCTTCAGCCTTGTCGTAGACGCCGTGGAAAAGTTGCTTCTTTGCGCGCACTTCGGGTGTGAAGTAGGGGGCATCGACAAGTTCTTCCCACAGGCCCTTCTTGCTGACAGCGCGCTGCGTGGCGGGGGTGCGGACGAGGTCCTTGTTGTCGATCGCGGTGCGAACGTCGTTGGGGTCCTTCTTCTCGGGCTTCTTCTCTTCTTCCTTCTTTTCATCCGGCTCGTCGTCGGCTTCCTCGGCCGTGGCGTCTTGCGCCAGCACGGGCAGACGCAGCACGGCATCACCGGGAAGGAGCGGCGGCACGGGCTTGTTGCCGGCCCATGCGAGGCTTGTCGTCGCCGAGACCGCTAATGCCAACAAGAACGCCTGCAACTGTTTAGACATAACCGCACTCGCAATGTACTTTCACGCCACGCGGCGGTGGTACACGAACCACTCCACCAGCAGCACGACCAGGGCTGCAACGGCGAGCCACGGCCAAATTTCTTTGTTGACCATGGCGACACCGGCGGCCTCTTGAATGTTGCCGCCGTCAGCGTTTTGTAACGACTGCGGCACGATGGCGGATTCGGTGGTGCTGAGCAGATTGACCGCGAAGGCCGAGCGCTTTTCGCCGGTGCTGACGGTGTAAAACCCGACCTTGTCGGTGGCGGCAAACTCGAGTGCGCCGCGGTCGGCGGGTTGTTCGAGCATTTCGCCGGACGGGGTTTGGATGCGCACCTGGCCCTCGACTTCGTAAAGACGGGCCGACTGGCCGGCGGGCACAATCTGCGGCGCGCCGATGAAATGGCGCTGCCGGGTCTGGTCGAGCACATTCTGCAGAAAGATCAGGAGGCTGGGGTGTTGCCACCAGTTGCTCTCAAGGGTGGGGGAGAAGCCGACGAAGTAATGCCGTGCGGGGCCGAGGTCGCGGTAGGTGATCAGCGGCGTTTCGGTGGAGCCGAGCAGTTCGGTGGCTTCGGGATCGCGTTCCAGCATGAGCGCCTTGCCGATGCGGAGGTCGCTCAGTTCGACGAATGCCATCAGCGGGTCTTCGAAGCGTCGGCGAAGGACGAGGGGATTTTCGATCTCGGCAGTCACTTTGAAACGCGACACTGAGCCGGGCGGACGCACAAACATTGTGTCGCCTTTGGGGAGGTCCTTCGGCACGGTGTTGTCAAAGATGGTGAGATCCGCGGGCATGGGGTGTTGTACGCACCGGGCACAACGATCTGGGCCTCGGTCTCGCTGACACGCTGCATGGTCTTGGCGAAACTTTCGAGCACGTAGTTGCCCTTAGTGACGAGCAGAAGGCGGGTCTTGCGCGGCGGTTCGATCATGGCGTAGGCGGTGTTGTCGAGAAGGAAATCGTCGTTGCGGTCATCCAGCCGGACGTAGAGTTTGCCCGGTTCGCTCTTTACGTTTTCAAAGACAACGCCGCCGGTGCCGCGCGGGGGCACGACCGCAAACTTGGCTTGATCGGGCAGAAGGTTCTCGGGCGTGTTGAGGGCGAGGGCGACGCTGATTTTACGCTCGGCGCTGCTGGCGTTTTGCAGGCCGACGAAGACCTCGTAGATCCCGGGCTTCTTGGGCAGCGGGGAGATGGCGAGTCGCGTGATGCCGACGGAGTTGTCGGAGTCGCCGATCTTTACAAACTGCAGCATGTCGGCACTTTGACCGAAGATGTCGGGCACGCGAACGCCCGCGCCGTCGGAGAAGAGCCAGACCTTGCCGGCGGTGATGGCTTCGCTTTTTTTCTCGGCTTCGCTGCCGAGCGCGCGGAGGCTGCTGGCCGCCATCAGCAGTGATTCAGAGAGGTCGCTGCCGGTGTCGGACGGTGTGATCTGGTCGATAAGTTGCTTAAGTTCGATTTTGCTGGAGGAGAAGCCGGAGCGGACTTGCGTGAGGCCACCGCCGTCGGCGATCAGTAGGAAGCGGTCGCCGGGCCGCATGCCGTCAACGAGTTTGCGGGCTTCTTCCTTGGCACGGTCGAGGCGCGTGGGGCCGCCGTTGTCGGCCGTTTGCATCGAAGCGGTGCAATCGATGACGATCACGCCGGCCTTGGCGGTACTGGCCTGGGCCTGGATGATCGGGCGCATCAGCACGAACACCAGCGCCGCGAGAATGAGCAGTTGGAGCAGCAGCAGCAAGTTGCGCCGCAAACGTTGCCACGGCGAACTGGCCCGCATGTCCGCCATGGTCTTCGACCACAGCAGCGTGGAGCTGATGACGAAGTCGGGGCGCTTCTGGCGCAGGATGTACAGGGCGATGATCGGCAGGGCTAACAGGCCCGCGAGCGCCCACCACGGTGTCAGGAAACTTGGCCAGTTCATAGAAATGCCTCAGATCGACCGAGGCATTTTACCACTGCCGCTGGCAATGTTCACTTGCCGCTGATCGCATCGCCATTGATCGTGAAAGTGACGCCGCCAACGGTGACGCTGCCGACCGGGGCGTCGCCGCCGAGGTTGCCGGTGGCGGCAACTTTCGGGTGGCTTGCGCCCTTGGGGGCGATGGTCAGCACAACGAGGTAGTCGCCATCGCTGCTGCCGAAGTGCACGAAGTTGTTTTCCTTGATGTCGCCGGCGTTGGAGCCGCGGATGCGCGTCCCGGTTTTGGACTCCGTTTTGGCGGGGTAGAGCACCGTGCCACGCAAGGTGTGGCCTTGCGGGTTGGTGATGGTGAACGTGTTGCCGCCGGTGGCGATCTTGTTGGGCGCCAGCGTAACCATCTGCCAGACCTGGCCGTCATCGCTGGTGTCGGAGATGACAAACGCGGCGGAGGCGCCAAGTGCCTTGTCGAAGCTCGCGGCGAAGCGGCGGGTGTGGTTCTTTGTGCCGACGTTGTTCTGCTTGATGTTCGCCGTCATGCTGCCGGAGCCATCGGCATTGATAACGGGCTTGCCAACCACCTTGCCCGACTGGTCGCTTAGTGCCACGCGGCCATCGGGATCGGAGGGATAGAGAGTGTTCATCGAGCGTACGTAGGCGTCCTGGCCGTTGAGCTTGGGTCCGTAGCGACCGCCACCGGTGGCCCAGATGGTGTCGAGGCCGACGATGCGGAAGCTGAGGGCGTCCGGGCCGCTGTGGCCCTTGTTACCCATCAGTTTGACGTACATCTGCGCCACGACGTCGGTGTTGTCCTTGTATTGATTACGGTAGGTGAAGAAGCCCGTGCCGCCGAGGTCGATGAAGGCTTCGCGCCACGCTGGAATGTCGAGGGGATTCTTTTCTGCGATATCAGCGGGGTAATAGAGAATCGACGCGATGGTGCCGAAGCGTGAGCGGTCAAAGGTTTTCTCACCCTTCACGCCGACGGAGCGGTCGTACCAGTACTTCAGACCCGGAACGAGCGCCGGGTCGGAAAAATGAAACGCGAAACCCATGGTGCCCTCAGCGTTGGTGCCGGGGTTGTCATCGCCGAAGTCTGGCCGAAGGAGGCCCATCGGCGTGGGCACCATTGCGGCGTAACCGGTCCAGAGCGTGTATTGAATTTGCGGGGCGTCTTTGCGGATGTCCTTGCCGGTGCGCTTCTCATAGGCGATGGCAAACGGGCACACGCCATTGCCCATGGGGTAATACATGTAGCCAAGACCTTCTATGTTCCAGCCCTTCGACGAGTTGCTGCCGAGGTTTTCGCGCAGGTAGCGGACGACGCGGCCGTAGCACGCTTCGAGGTCCTTCTCGACGATGGGTTCATCGGTGGCCATAAAGCACGTGGCGGCGTTGGACCAGCGCAGGGCCTGCCAGTTGCTGGCGGGGCTGTTGTTCTGCTCGCTGCCGCCGCTCTTGAAGATCACGTCGCCTTGGCGTTTGATCTCTTTCGACACCTTGTCGCTGAACGCCGCGTCCCAGCTCGGCGCGCCGTAGCACAAGTCGTAAATCATCGAGACATACAAGCCTTCAACGTAGAGCGTTAGGCCCTTCTGGCGCGGGTTGGCCCACTCGCGCTCGGTGATGGCTTGTTCGACGGCAGCCCGGGCCTTCTTGGCGTGGGCGTCATCGTTTTTGATCACATAGAGCCAGGCGTGACGGTGCGCGGCGATGATGGTGTCATAGCCACGTGAAGCCGTGCCAACACCCCAGTTGTCGGCATCAACGCCGGCTTCGAGGCTGCGGAGCATCGTGGCGAACGGTTCCTTCTTCACCTTCTCACGAAGGGCGGGAATTTCTTTCTTAGTGATCAGCAGACGGGGATGTTCGGCCTCAGCCAGCGCCACCCCGCTAAATATTGCCACAAACATGAATGCCATCACGAGTCGAATCATTGCGTATCCTCTAAAAGCACGCCGAATCTTAGACGCTCAGACGCGGCAGTTATTGCCGGTTGCGTTGGCGGCCACCATTTTGCGCTGAGCGTGCCATTCCGGCTATCGGGGTTCGTGGGCAGTGCGCTTCACTCTCCGAGCCAACGGCGCTACCATCAACCGTCGTAAACGAGGTCACTATGCCGTCAACCATCAGTCCGCCTCCCCCAGCGGCCCGCACCGTGGGGCAGCTCAATGCCACTGGCTACAAGCCCGTGTCCATCAAAGATGAACTTCGCCGCAATGTCATTCGCAAACTCAAAACCAGCGGGCCCGACGGCCTCTTCCCCGGCATCCTGGGCTATCGTGATACGGTGATCCCGCAGATCATCCATGCGTTGCTGTCTAAGCATGACATGCTTTTCCTGGGGCTTCGCGGGCAGGCCAAGACACGCATCCTGCGCATGCTGCCCGACCTGCTCGACGAGTGGTGCCCCGTGCTCTCCGGGGTGGAGATTAATGATGATCCGCTGGCGCCGATCACCACCAGCGGCAAGCGGCTGATTGCCGAGCAGGGCGACGACGCCCCGATTGAATGGGTGCACCGCAGCACGCGTTACCATGAGAAACTGGCCACGCCTGATGTCACGATTGCCGACCTCATTGGTGAAATCGACCTGGTGAAGCACGCACAGGGCCGTTATCTCTCTGATGAATCGACGATGCATTTTGGGCTCATTCCGCGGACGAACCGTGGCATCTTCGCCATCAATGAGTTGCCCGACCTTGCGCCCAAGATCCAGGTCGGCCTCTTTAATGTGTTGGAAGAGCGCGACATCCAGATCCGCGGCTATCCGATTCGCCTCAATCTTGATGTGTGCATGGTCTTTAGTGCTAACCCGGAAGACTACACCAACCGCGGCCGCATTGTGACGCCGCTGAAGGACCGCATCGGCTCGGTGATCCGCACGCACTATCCCTCGAGCATGGATGAGGCGATCAAGATTGTGCAGGACAACGCCTGGCTGGAACGCGACAGCGGCGTGGATGTGCTGGTGCCGCGCTACATGCATGAGATTCTCGAAGAGTTCGTGCGGCAAGCCCGCACGAGTCCGCATATCAATCAGGCCAGCGGCGTCAGCGTGCGCTGCTCGATTGCCAACGCGGAGAATCTCGTCAGTTCCGCCGAGCGCCGCGCGATCATGAATGATGAAAAGCGGGCCGTAGCACGGGTGGACGATCTGGCGTTCATCACGGCCAGCAGTCGCGGCAAGATTGAATTGATGCTGGCCGAGGGTGACACGGCCGAGGACAAGTTGATTCAGTCGCTGGTGGGCGAGGCGATCAAGGTGGTGTTCGACCGCTACACCGATGTGCACCAGTACGATGAGATCGCGCAGCAGTTCAAGGGCGGCGTGACGCTGCAGGTCGGCGATGACGTGCCCACGCATACGCAACTGGAGAACTACAACCACATCAAGACGCTGCGGCAGAAAGCGGTTGAACTGGCCAAGGAACTCGGCCTTGATACCAAGGATGAAGCTGCGGTTGTGAGCGCCGGCGAGTTCATTCTTGAATCGCTCTATGTGAACAACCGCCTGAGCAAGGCGCAGATCAAGGGCAAGACGTTCTTCCGGAAGTGACTCGGCCTATCATGGCTTACCGTTGCAGCCCATGCAGGCGTGAATGGCCGCTAGCACGAGCACCAACAGGATGAAGCGATAGAGACTCGCCAGCGGGTCGCTTTGCGCGGCTCGTATCACCAGCAGCACGAGTAGAATCACAGCGATCATCCAGAACATGCGGCACCTGCCTAGCGGGCGATGATGATGACCGCGATAACCACCATGACGATCAGAACCAGGAACAATGTGCCCAACATCACGGCCTCGCCTTCTTAGCACTTGCATTGTCACCACGGGGCCTGACAACACTGTGTCACATGCCAACGTGTTCGCCGGACGCAACCAGCCCACGGCTATCGGTGATGTTGAGATAGGCCATCGCGGTGTTCTCTGGAAGCGTTGCCTGCACACGGTTGCTGGCGGGGTCGATGTCGGCTGCAACAACGTGCCACTTGCGGTCAACCCATGAACCGGTGTCCGTGGTGTAACAAAGCTCCGCCTGCGTGATGGCCATTCCGGTTGCCGGTGCATACTGCAGCCACAGCGTGCGCCCGTCGCGGCCTTGCCGGGTAATCTTGGGCAAGCCCGGCCCGCGCCCCGACCAGCCATCGGCCCATGCCAGGATTTCCTTGGGGGCCCAGCCCTCTTCATGGCCGTGCTTCATGTCGGTGCGCACCACCAACTCGCGCGGGCCCAGCGGCAATCGGTACGACCGCTGCAAGGCCTGCATGCTGAAGGCGAAATCATTCGTCCCCGTGACCCACAGCATCGGCACGCGCGCATGCGGCAGATAACTCAGCGGATCGCACAAACGCGACCAGCGGTTTAGTTGCTCAGCGCTCATCTTCTTGAAGTCGCTCTCCCAATTTAGCAAGCCCTGCAGATAGCCCGTGCCATACACCGGACACACGCCGGCAAAGCGTGGATCGAGCCCGGCCACCATGCACGCAAGTACGCCGCCCCAGCTGATGCCCGTGAGGCCGATGAGATTCGGATCGATCTCCGGCATGCTGCGCAGCAACGAGTGCGCACGAATCACTGCCTGCGTGGCGTGATACGCCCACATGTCTTCGAATGGCTCGTCGATCTGGTCAAAACCGCCCCAGCCCGGTGGGCCGCCGAGCGCGTGGCGCGGACGGTTTGCGTGTTCGCCCCCGGCCGTGCAGCCGCAGGTATCCATGGCGATCGCCGCGTAGCCGGCCTTGTTCCACAGTCGCACCCACTCGGCGAAGGCCGTCCCGCCGCCGCCATGCACCAGCACCATCGCCGGCACCTTCTCATCGCTGCGTCGCGCGGGCAACCCCATGTAGGCGAAGATCCGTGTTTCCCGCCCATGCCAGGGCGGTCCCTCAAGAAAGATCGCCTGCAGGCCCGACTGGTCGAAACCTTCGGCATTCCATGTTCGTGGGGGGCTTGTTAGTTTCTCGAACATGAGTCTGTGCCTTATAATTCACTCGGGCTGAACGTATTCATCTGAACAATTGGAACGGCCGCACTGCGGCCACTGGGGCAGTTTATCATGAAACTCGCGGCAGCCATCGCCACGGAAGACGTTTCCCGCATTGTCCGACTCTTGTCGGATGTCATTCAACGCGGCGCAGAACCCATCATCGAGCGGCGGCGATATTTCATGCAAGGCATTGCCGAGCTTATCGATGCCAAACGCTGGATGTGGGCACACAGCAAACTTGATGCGAACGGCGCACCGGCCTTCTTTGCGAACATCACTGATGGATGGAGCGAATCGGAACTTACGGTCATCAGCCGGATCACGCTGACACCTGCGTTTGCCGCGGCCGTCAACGCGCGCTTCGGCCACTTGATGTGTCGCGAACACTTCACCGCATTCCAAACGGAATCGGTTGATGATGGAGACTTTGAGCCCGGCGAATCGCCCCTCGTGGCCTGGCGCGAGGCCGGCTTCGTTGACTGGGTTTGGACGTTCGACCCGCTGGGCGGTACGACTCTCAGCGCCGCGGCCTTTCACCGTGGGCCGGGGCAAGCGCGCTTCACCATCCGTGAGCGGACCATTCTTCACACGGTGATGTCGCAGGTCGACTGGCTGCATCGTGAAGGCACCGACGTTGTCGGCACCGATCGCATCACCGAACTCACGCCGCGCCAACGCATGGTGCTGCTGCAACTGCTTTCGGGTGATTCGGTCAAGGAAATCGCCAGCAAACTGAATCTGTCGCAGCACACCATCAACGATCATCTCAAGGAACTGCACCGCATCTATGGCGTATCAAGCCGCAGCGAGTTGCTGGCGCGGTTTATCGCCGGCCGGCCTGATGCTACATCCAGCCCGAGTTGATGCGTTCGCATCCATCTGTGCCAGCGGCAGATCGCCGATGGGCATCCACGTGTGTTCGATGTTGCGCATGATGAAGGCTGAGTCGAGTTCCGCGTGCCCCACGAAAAGCGTGTCCAGCAGCGATGATGCCGCATGTTCAACGCGCATCGCCTGCAGATCCCAGCGGCTCATGCGCAGGGCCACGCCTTGCCACCGTCCGAATTCGCGTGCCGGCGAGTAGCCGCACTCGCCGCCGCGGAAGAAAGTCGCCGCTTCATCCAGCGTCCGAAACACGGAGTGCCGCATGATTCGGCTGCCCGCGTCCTGGGCGATGGCCCGCGCCCGCTGTTGCCGGTCAAAGCTGCGCACGCTGATCGCCACCTCGCCATGCTCATCGCACGTGTGGATGTCGGCCCGGTGATGCACGCCGTAGCCGACGTGCTCACTGAGAATGCCATTGATCGGCGAGGCGGTGTCACGCCGAAAGATGAACACGGCGTTCTTCTGCTGGCGCTGCTGCGTCCATTCAACAGCCATGCGGGTGGCGAGATTCTCCGAGCCCAGTCCCAACAGGGCCGGTAGCCCCAGCGGGCGCACGCGTTCGAGTCGCACGAGGCACAGTCCGGCGATGGCGTAGCCGCGGACGAGTTTGGGCCGCAAGCCCGCCGGCAGCGTCTGTTGTGCGACCTCGGCCGGCACGCGGAAGTTCACGAGCATGCGGCGGGCCATAAGTCCGGTGAATTTCATCTGCATGGTTTGGCTCCTTTGTGGGGGCGTTTGCGATCTTTGCCGGCGGGCCGGCGTCGCCAGACGTCGGCCGCGGCAAAGTTGTCATGGCAATCGAACGTGTCGATAATTTCTGTAATAACAGAAATATTCTGGCGGCTTGAAGCGGGCTTGGTTTTCATAGTGCTGCATCCTTTCAGGGGAAGAACGCGCCGAAGAAGCGAATCACCGGCCGACGAGTTTGCTGAGCATCGAGCCCATCTTGGCGAACTGCTTCCAACCGTTGGGGGGGAGGCGGCGGAGTTGGCTGTACCAGTCGCTCATGCTGCTGACAAAATCATGCAGGTCGCCCAGCCGCTTGGTCACCAGGCTGTCGCCTTCCTTCTTGGCCAGTTCCACGCACTCGGCCAGGACGTTCAACGTCGGATCAATCTCACGTTTCTTACGCTCATCCATAATGATCTGGAACAAAGCCCACACGTCGTGCACGCTTTCAAAGTGATCGCGCCGATCACCCAGCACGTGCGTGACTTTGACCACGCCCCAGCCCTGCAGTTCCTTCAGGCTGTTGCTCACGTTCGAGCGGGCCACGCCCAGCGTCTCGACGATCTCCTCGGCGTTCAGCGGCTTGGCCGACACGTGCAGCAGCGCATGTATCTGCGCCACCGTGCGGTTGATGCCCCAGCGCGTGCCCATCTCGCCCCAGTGCAGCACAAACTTCTCAATGGCCGGCGTCAGTTTCATAAGCACTCGCTCAATTTCACGGATTTCTGTCCGTACAGAAATAATAGATTGCCGCCCCGCGATTGTCAATCCTGAAACCCTGGCCGATGATCACCCCATGAATCCGCTCGTGCTGCACTTTGCCTCCGGCCTCTCGCTCTTCAGCGGCGGGGCGGTGCTGTTACTCGCCGTCCTGCTCGCCTCCCGGCTCACATCGCCGTGGTTGGGCCGGCTGCGCAACCTTCTCGCCGCCATCGGCATTGCCTTCGTCATCATGGCCAGCGCACCGCACGGCTGGTGGCTCTACGTGCTGCTCATCGCCGCCTTCGTGTTCTGGTTCATCACGCAGAATATCGAGCGGTTGCGGCTGAAGCGGTCGCTGCATCTCACCGCCAGCGGAGTATGCCTCGCATCGCTCTTGCTCTTCGTCGTGCCCGAGGCGGTCCACATGCGGGCGCCCACGCTGCCGCCGCTGCAACAACCGCGGCTTTACGTCGTGGGCGATTCCATCTCCTCGGGCATCGAAGCCAACTTCCCACCGTGGCCTGACGTCTTCGCCAAGACTCACCACGTCGAAGTAGTCAATCTCTCCCGCCCCGGCATCGGCATGGCTGAGGCCCTCCCACTCGCCCGCAAGATCGACAGCGACAATGGCCTTGTGCTGCTTGAAATCGGCGGCAACGACCTCCTCGGCGGGCTCAGCGCTGAAGACTTCGAACGCCAACTCGACCAGCTCTTCCGCGACGTGGTGAAGCCCAAACGCACCGTGGTCATGATGGAATTGCCGCTGTTGCCGCACTTCATTCCGCACGGGCGCATACAACGCCGGCTGGCCACCCAATACAACGTGCCGCTCATTCCGAAGCGTCACTTTGTTTCGGCGATTGCTGGCGCAGATGCCACCAGTGACGGCTTGCATCTCTCCGAGGCCGGCACGCGCCGCATGGTCCAGAGTCTGGGCCCGGTCCTGCTGCCTGCCCTGCAGCGTTAAGCGCCGGCCGTTGCCGGTTGCCAACCGCGGCGTGGCCACGGCTTGTTCTCAACCGCATCAAACCGCATTCGCCGGGCGACATACGTGTCGTAGTTCGCCACGCGCTCCGGTGAGCGGCGGCTTTGCACAATGAAATCGGCCTCCGGTGGATAGCACGCCATCTGCACTTCCGGCGTCGCTTCGACCTGCGGCTCGGGCCATACCCCGACATTGTTGGGCACATCTGCCGATTGGTACCGCAAGTCCACCGACCAGCGGATCACGTCCGTGTTGTTCGGCGTGGAGCAGTGCGGTGTCATATTCGTCATAAACACCACGCCGCCGCGCGGGCACTCGGCCGTGATCGCCTTTTGCGGCGAGTCGGGCAGGTCGTTGTCCTTGATCACCAAAAAGTGCGCGTTGCCGCCGGTGTGATGGCGCACCACGCCCTGCCGGTGCGTCCGCGGCAGGATCTGCATGCAGCCGTTCTCAACGGTCGCATCGACCAGCGGAACCCAGCACGTGAGCACCAGGTGCTGATCGCACAGCGGCGCAAAATACCCCGAGTCCTGGTGCCACGGAACAATCCCGCGGCCAATGCCCGGAATCTTCGGCCGGATTCGGTACACCGACGATGCAACGATCTCCGGCCCCACCAGGCTCTCAACCGCCGAGAGCATCTTCGGATGGGCGATCATGTTGAACATCTCCACGCCGGTATGGCCGCCGCCGCCCGAGCCTTCGAGGTCGCGCATCACGGCCTCGCCGTTCGCGGGGTTGTCGCGATAAATCCGCGTCAGCCGCCGCTCGAATGGCTCCTCCGCATGCAAGTTCGTTAGTTTCCCCTCATCCGCCAGCGATCGCACCTTGCGGTCGATCCGCGCGGCAATCTCCTGCCGCAGCGGCTCCAGATCAGCGGGGGCAAAAACATCCGGCACGATGACGTAACCTTCGTTAAAGAAGAACTCCACCTGCGCGCGTGACATCGCCATGGTCCGTCCTTTCGATCAATGGAATTGTCTGGCTCCCGGCCCGCTCCCAGGCCATACCGATAGCATAACGCCAAAGTCACCTTATGTCTTGCAGCCGCCAAAAGCTGCAAAAACGGAGTTCTTGTGCAGCACATCCACGTTCACAAAACCGACGCGCCGCATCAGTTCTAACTGGTACATCAACGGTTTAGGCGAGTCTTCCTGGGCGATATAGTCGAACACGTGCTGCCGGTAGCTGTCGCCCGCCGCACCGCCGCCTTTCAGTGAAGTCAAATAGGCACCGTAGCGCGTCCACATCATCTGCTGCAGCGCCGGTTGCGTGTGTTCCACCAAGTCGCTGATCCACATCGAACCGCCCGGCCGCAGCGCCCGGTAGAACTTGCTGAACACGCTCGTCCATTCGTCATCTGTCCGCAAATGGTGCAGCACCGCCGCGGCCATGATGACATCGCACGTGCCTTCGCCCAAGTCCAACTCGCGCACATCCCCCTGCAGCGGCGTCACCTTTCCCGCACCGCCGGCCGTCACACGCTGCACCGCGCGGTCAAGCATCGGCTGCGACAGATCAATCAGCGTGACGTTCAGCCCCGGCTTGAGCGCCAGCAACTTCAGCGTGTAGTTGCCCGCGCCGCACCCCACATCCACCACATCGCGTGCCTGCGGTGTCAGCGCCATCGCCGCCTGTGTGATCAGCTCTAACACCAGCGGCGCATCGATCGTCGCCGACTGGCCCGTCTCCAGATTGCTGAACCGCTCGACGTCGTTATCAAAACGCTCGCGAATCTGCTGAACCGTCGACTTACTCATCGCTTTCCCGCAGCTTCGCCAGCACGCTGTAGTCTTCCAGCGTCGTCGTGTCGCCCACGCTCTCCTTGCCGGCGGCAATGTCGCGCAGCAGACGCCGCATGATCTTGCCGCTGCGGGTCTTGGGCAGCATCTCCGTGAAGCGAATGTCGTCCGGCTTTGCGATCGAGCCGATCTCCTTTGCCACCCAGGCTTTCAGTTCATCACGCAGTTTGTCGTCAGCATTTACCCCTTGGATCACCGTGACAAATGCGCACAACGCCTGCCCCTTGAAGTCATCGGGCCGGCCAACCACGGCCGCCTCGGCAACCTTTTCATGCGCCACCAGGGCCGATTCCACTTCCATCGTGCCCAAGCGATGGCCCGCCACGTTCACCACGTCATCCACGCGGCCCATCACCCAGAAGTAGCCGTCCTGGTCTTTGCGGGCACCGTCGCCAGTGAAGTAAATCGCGCCGGTCTTGCCCGTCTTCGGATCCGGAATCTCGCCGAAGTACGCCTTTTTGAAGCGTTCATCGTCGCCGAACACCGTGCGCAGCATGCTCGGCCACGGCTTGCGAATCACAAACAGTCCGCCCTGGTTCGCCCCGACTTCATTGCCCGTGCGATCAACCACCGCGGTATCCACGCCAAACAGCGGCCGTGTGCACGAGCCCGGCTTGGTCGGCGTCACGCCCGGCAACGGCGAGCACATGATCCCGCCGGTTTCCGTCTGCCACCATGTATCCACGATCGGGCAGCGCTCACCGCCGATGAGTTTGTGATACCACATCCACGCTTCGGGGTTGATCGGTTCGCCCACCGTGCCCAGCAAGCGCAGCGATGACAGGTCGTGTTTCTTCGGATGATCGTCGCCCCACTTGATAAACGCGCGAATCGCGGTGGGGGCCGTATAGAAAATCGTCACGCCATATTTCTCAATGATGTCCCAGAAGCGATCTTCCTTCGGCTGGTTCGGCGCGCCTTCATAGATCACGCAGGTCGCGCCGTTCGCCAGCGGGCCATAGACGATGTACGAATGCCCCGTCACCCAGCCGATGTCGGCCGTGCACCAGTAGACATCGTTGTCCTTCAGATCGAACACATACTTGCTGGTCAGGTAAGTGCCCAGCAGATAGCCCGCGGTGGTGTGCACCACGCCCTTGGGTTTGCCGGTCGTGCCGCTGGTGTACAGGATGAACAGCAAATTCTCCGAGTCGAGCGCGGGCGCCTCGTGCTTGGGCGACAGGCCCGGCGTGTTCATCAAATCGTGATACCAGAAATCGCGGCCGGCCTTCATCTCGATGGCCTGCCCCGTGCGCTTCACCACGATCGTGCTCTTAATCGATGGCGTCTTCTGCAGAGCGACGTCCACATTCTTCTTCAGTTCCACGATCTTGCCGCGGCGAAAACCGCCATCAGCCGTGATCACCATCGTGGCCTTGGCGTCATTGATGCGATCCGCCAACGCCTCCGATGAAAAGCCGCCGAACACCACCGTGTGTGCCGCGCCAATGCGGGCGCACGCCAGCATGGCGATCACCGCCTCCGGAATCATCGGCATATAGATCGCCACGCGGTCGCCGGTCTTCACGCCGCCCAGTTCCAGCACGTTGGCAAACTTGCACACTTCGCGGTGCAGTTGCGCATACGTCAGCGTCCGCGTATCGCCCGGTTCGCCTTCAAAAATGATCGCGGCCTTGTTCTTGCGATGCGTGGTCAGGTGCCGGTCGAGGCAGTTGTAAGCAATATTGATCTTGCCGCCGACAAACCACTTCGCGAACGGCGGGTTGCTCCAGTCCAGCAGTTGGTCCCACTTCTTGTGCCAGTGCAGTTCATTCGCCATGCGCGGCCAGAACGTCTCGGGCGAATCGATCGATTCGCGGTACAGCTTGTCATACTCCGCCTGCGTGCCGATGGCGGCCTGCTTGCTGAATGCCTCCGGCGGCGGAAAAAGCCGACGTTCGTTCAACACCGATTCGATGTTCTGATTCGACATGACTTTACCCTCTGTTCTGGCTCAGGACCGAAATGCGGCGCAAAGTATAAGCGCGCCCGTGATTCACGGGCAAACCGTCCGCTATTGCGATAAACGTTGTTTAGAGCTTCGCCTTGATGGCGTCCGCCAAAGCCTTACCGGCGCCCATGTCCAGCTTCTTCGTAGGCCAACTCAGGTGGTAGCTGTCACCGCTGCGCCGGGGCAGAATATGAAAATGCAGATGTCCCACCGACTGCATCGCCTCGGGCCCGTTGTTCACCAGCAGATGAAACGCCGGTGCCCCCGTGGCCGCCAGCACGGCTTGCGCAATCTTGGGCAATCGCGCACTCACCGCCGCCATGGTCTCGGCCGGCGTTCCCGCCAGCGTCGCATGATGGTCCTTCGGCACCACCAGCGTGTGGCCGTCTACGATCGGCCCGATATCCAGAAACGCAAAGCAAACCTCGTCCTCATACACCTTGAACGACGGAATCTGCCCCGCCACGATCTTGCAGAAAATGCAGCCTGAATCTGTAATCATGATCAACCCTCGCAAACACCGCGGCATTAAACCACAGTCGGTCCGCCCTCGCGAGTGGCTCACGGTGCCGGCGCTGGCGCCGGTGCATCAATCATACGGATCAATTTGCCCGCCGCCTCGCGCTGCTCCACGTGCGGCGATTTCGTCAGCGGTTCCAACTCAGCCTTCAACGCTGCCACTTCGCTCGGCTTTGCCGGTTGACCAGCAACCACCGCCCGCGCCGTTGCGCGGCCCGCTTCCGAAACAATCGCCACGTTCGCCGGCGACTCGGCCGCCTTCTCCGCCTTGCTGCCCTCCCGCCAATCCAGCGGCTGGCCATTCACCACCGTCACCGGCCGCGATGGCGTCTTGCCCTTCGCGGTCGTCGCCACTGCATAGATTGTCTGCACGCCTTTGAGATTCGTCTTCACCGTGAATGGCGTGCTGCTCGCTGAGCCCAGAGACTTCGCCCGATCGAAAAACTCAACCGATGTCGCGTCTGCCGGCGCCTCGGCCGTAAGCATGCTGTTTGCCACTGTCAACGTTACCTTCGGCTGCCGCACCTGGTACGCCCGCCACACGTGCGCCACATTCTCCGACGGCAACCACACCGCCTTCGTCTTGTCGCCCGTGAACTTGCTCACCGGCGCAATCTCCGGCCAGTCCTTCGTCCAGCCGTACTCCGCAAACCAGCCATCCTCAAACTTAACTGGTTTCAGCTTCGTCGTGCCGTCCGCCGCCGCCGAGCCCTCCAGCCGCATCGCCAGCACATCCTGCATATACACCGTGAACGGCGTCCACGATCCCTCCCAGCCGTGGCCATAGCCCCAGCCGATCATCATGCCCCACGTCACATCCGGCACGCTGCGGATCTTTGGGTACGTCGCGTTATGCCAAAACCGCGCCTCCCCCTTGTCATAGTCCACGAACGGATCGCTCGATCCCACCACCGTCAGCGCCGGCGTCTTTTGTGCGAGCGTCACCCGCGGTTCATTCTGTTTGCCCTCGCGGCTCAACATGCCCGACGGTATGCCCGGGTTGCCCCCAAGAATCAGCCCAACCGTGCGCGTCTGGTTCCGCTCCTCCTCGGCAAAGTCCCATGCGCGCGACCCATTGCGCGAAAATCCGGCAAGAAAAATCGGCGCATTCACCAGCTCCGGATGATTCACCTTTGCCGCCGCATCCTTGAACGCCATGTCCAGTAGTTCCGTGCCATACTTGTAGCGCAGCAGGCAGCCAATCACCGCCCAGCCTTCTTCACGGGCCACGGCCTGCAGCTGCGTGTTGTCGCTGGTATATGTGTAGCCCAGGTCAAACAGAATCGCCTTCACCTGCTTGTGATTCCCCGGCACATAAATCCGAATCCGCGACGGCACCGGCTTATCAGTGGGCTTGTCCTGCCGGTCGGGGTTGTTGTACTGAACAATCACATCGCCATTCGCTAATTTGTGCACATCGGTGCGGCGGGTATCGCCGGTCATTTCGATGGGGGGTGGGATGTCTTTTTTGGATTTGGATTGGGCGAAACCCGGCAATGCTGCCGTCAATGCCAACGTGACCACAGCAACCGAGCGGAACGCAATGGACATAAACACCTCGCTGGCATAAACGCGGTACTTCATGCAACATTGCGGCAATGCAACGCCGGGCGGCGCGTTGGCAACATAGAGATAGAGAAAAGCGGAGAAGCACTATGAAACGATATCTCTCGGCTACCGGCACCATTCTGCTGGCGGCGATGCCGGCAATCGCGCTCGATGTGGTCATCGAAGATGCTGCGGCTGTGCAGGCGAAGGCGGCCGTCATCATTCGCCCCGGCGGAATCGTGCGGCCCGGATACAACGACCCGATGAAGCCGCCGCCGGCCGATCTCCTGAAAGATGCAAAACCCTCAGCGCTGGAAGCCTTGTTTGAAATTTCATCCGCAGGGCGCTGGCTGCAACTTCAGCCCAAGCCCGGCGATCGCAACACCCGCGGGTATGAGCCACTGCTGGTGAGCGGGCTTGAGAAAGCGCCTGCGCCGGCTTGGATAGTGGTGAACCAATTTCCCGGCCGCATGGGGCGGCCTGATAACTGGCACTTTGTTCTAAATGTTTTTCGCCCGGGAGCCGAATCGCCCGCGCTGATCATCAATGCCGGCAACAACGGCGTCATGCTCAAGCTGATCACCGCGGGCGAAAAGCCCGCCACGATCATGTTCAACCAGCCCGTGGCCAACCCCGAACTTCGCGTCGAACCCAATCAGATTAAAGTGGTGACACTCACCTATGAACAGGACGGCAAGTCGCTGTGCAGTGTGAAAGAGGCCGATTTTCAGAGTCTGCGTCTCAACCACGCCAAGGAATTCGCGCAGTTCGGCCGGCCGTTATTTGAGGCACTCGGGGCCGAGTCGGTCATGTACCCGTCGGCTGTCGAAGCGGCGCAACTTGTTGGCCATCTGGACATGGTGAGCGCTGAAGAAGTCGCGCGCTTCAAAGGGATCATGACGCGGCTCGATGCCGACAGCCCCGACGAGCGTGACGCGGCGTCGCGCGATCTGGCGGCGACCGGCTGGCGCGGGCTGGTCTTCGTGAACAGCTTGGACAAAAAGGCGCTGACCGTCGAGCAGGGCCTGCGTATCAATGCGTTTCGCACGGAGATCGCACCGCTGTCCGATGCGGAGATCAAGATGTGTCGCAACAATCGCGATATTCTGGTCAACGCCGTCGGCGTGGATGATGAGAAGCTCGCGGCCGCCGCCTTTGCAGCGCTGGAGAAAGTTGTGGGCAAGAGAATTGACTGGGCGTTTAAGCCGGCCACTGCCGAGCGCCGTGCGGCACTGGAGAAACTGCGTGAACTTGTCGCCAAGTGATCACGGCTACTGCCATTGATGCGCGGCCATCGCAGTCTTGATGCCGCGAAAGGTCGGCACCTTCTGCAACCACTTCACCTCGTCTCTCCCAAAAATGCCGGAGCGTCGGCATGGCCAACTTCGCGTTGTATAGTTTATGGTTTCGGTACAAACTTCGTCGGAACAAAATTGGAGTGCACGATGCGCTATTTAGTGATTAAGAGCCTCGGGGTGACAGCGGCATTGTTGACCGTTGTGGTGACCATCGGCAACTGGGCCGAGGCGGCCCCAGCCATCGTGCGCCCGGAAATGGCAATCCGCGGCCGTGCGGGTCAACGCCAGGCGGAGGGGGATCTTGCCCAGAACGCACGGGAACTCAAGGTCAGCGAGATCGTTTCGCTCTCTTCAACGGGGGAGACCATTGAAGTCGCAGCCGCACTGCCGCAGGATTTCCCCCGTGGCAACAATTTGGTGCGCCTCATCGGCCTGGATGAAAAGCCGGGGCTTGCGTATGTCAACCACGGCAAAAGAAGTGGCGACGACGAAAACATCTTCTTCATGTCGGTCACCTACTACCGCGATCGTGTCGCCACGCCAGCGTTCGTACTGCAGGTTCAGCCTGGCACGTTCAGCATCACCTCGACGACTGCCGATCTGCCCCAGCGAATCGTCACCTTGACCCAGCGCGGCACCGGTGAAGCACGCAAAAGGATGATCGGTGTTGCGGATTCCGGCAAGCCGGGGCTGACTCTGGAAGTCAAGGAAGACACAAAGGTCTTGTGCAGCTTGGAGACGGCCAATCTGCGGGTGATGCGCCTCAACCATGCGAAAGATTTCTATACCCATGCGCGGCCGATGCTCAAGGCTCTTGGAGCGGAAGTGCTGGTATATCCCTCTCCCGCGGAGTCCGCGCAACTGGTGATGAGCCCGGCCAAACTGGAGGCCAAGGACGTCGAACGTGTCAAGACGATCTTGGCGAAACTGGATGCGGATAGTGCCGACGAACGCGATGCGGCTTCAAAAGAACTGGTGGCCACGGGGTGGCGCGGATTGCTTTACACGGCCAACTTGGAAAAAAAGGCGCTCACCGTCGAGCAGGCACTCCGGGTCAAGGCATTCCGCGATGAACTGGGCGGACTGACCGACGAAGAAATCGCCAAGTACCGCAGCAGTCAAGACGTACTCGTGAATTGCCTCGGCGTGGATGACGACGCGCTGGCCGCCGCAGCGCTGGTCCAACTGGAGACCTTGCTGGGCCGGAAGATCGAGTGGAGTGCGGTCACGCTGGTAGAGCGGCGTGCCGCGATCGAGAAGTTACACGAAACGCTGCGAAAGTGATTATCACTTGGCAGCAGGCTTCACCCACTGATACACCGCCATCGCCTTCAGTTCGCGCACAAACAACTGATCGCCCGCCACCGCCAGGTGCGCCCATGTTTCGTCCGTGCTGATCTCCCGCTCATCCAGTTGTTCAAACTTCTGCGGGTTTGCCTTCAGCAGATACAAAATGCCGCGCTGGTCCAGCGCCAGTATCTTGTCGCCGTTCGCCACCAGCGAGGCATATTTGCCAAACGGATTCGGGCTTGTCCACGTGCGTTTGCCCGTAGCCAGCTCGATGCACGTATAACGCTGGTTGCCCAGGTGCAGATACGCGTGGTTGTCGATCACCACCGGCGTCGACATATACCCGCTCGCAGTGTTCGTCCACGTCTGTTCCACGGCAAAGCCATTGTCCTTCTTGGCCACGCCATACAGCCACGTGCGGTTCTGATAGCTGCTGGTAAACACCGCATCGCCCACGACCACCGGCGTGAGAATATTCATGCCGCGAAAACTAGGGACCTTCTGCGACCACTTCACCTCGCCCGTCGCCAGGTCCACGCCGGCCAACTTATCACGCGACTGCACCACCAGCTGCCGCTCGCCCGCCAGCATCGCAATAACCGGCGATGAAAACGCCCCCGACTCCATGATGTCTTCGCGGCTTTCCAACGCACGCCACAGAATCTTGCCGGTGGTCCGCTCTACTTTGATCACCGAGTTGGCCGCCTGGATGTACAGCGCATCCCCATCAATGATCGGCGAGCACACCAGGCCAAAGTCCGGCGCCTTCAGACCGTATTCCTTGCAGAAGTCGATCCGCCAGTTCTCCTTGCCCGTCTTGCCGTCCAGCGACACCAGCACATCGCGAATGCCCGGCACAAACAAACTCGTCCCATCAAACGCCGGCGTCGCGCGAATCCAGTCGCCATTGGACTTCGCAAAGAACGGCACCGAGATCGCCCCGGCCCATTCGGTCTGCCAAAGCTCCTTGCCCGTCGCCCGGTCGAGTGCCCGAACAATCTCGTCCTTCTTACTCCGCGTCTCGGTCACAAAAACCGTCGTCTCGCTCACGAGCGGTCCCGAGTACGACGGCGCCAGCTCCACGCGCCACGTCTGTTTCAAATGCTCCGCCGAAAGCTTGTCCGGCCAGGCCGCCCCAACAAACTGCCCATCGCGCGTCGGACCGCGCCACTGCTGCCACGTCTTGGTCTCGGGTTTCTGCGGCGCCTCCGCGTGCAACACCACCGTCATGCCCAGCAACGCCCACGCCGCCACCAACGTCCGCAATTCCATAACGACCTCAAACGCATTCGCGAAACCCTCTATCCTAGGCCCCGCCCAGCGGCTTTTCCCATCCTTCATTTGACCTGTGACACAACCCAGCCCGGCGGCAACTTCCATGAACTATGCTTCGCGCGTATCATCGCGCGCAACTTTCATACAAGGGTTGAGGTCCATTATGCGTATTCAGGCGTTGGTGGTGGGGGCGGTTCTGGCCGCTGCAGTCCTTGCCGGTTGCACCGTAGAAAAAGACGTGCGCAAGCTTTCCCCGGGAGAAATCGACATCCGGCCCACGCTCGCCGCCCGCTATGCCATCAACAAAGTTTCGCCCGCCGTGGTCCGCCTCGATGTCGTTACCGAGGCCTTCCGCAACGGCCAGCCCGTCACCAGCCGCTCCATCGGCTCGGGCGTCATCATCGACAGCAATGGCCACGTTCTCACCAACTTCCACGTCGCCGGCCGCGCCAAACGCATCGACATCACCCTCGCCTCACAAGAACGCGTCCGCGCCACGCTCGTCGGCTCCGACCACTGGACCGACCTCGCCCTCGTCAAACTCGACATGGACGACCTCAAAGCCCGCAACCTCACCTTCGATTTCGCCCCCATGGGCAAGTCCGATGATGTCGTCCTTGGCCAACCCGTCATGGCCCTCGGCACGCCGCACGGCCTCACCCGCACTCTCACTGCCGGCATCATCTCCAACACCGACCGCTTCTTTGATGAATCCACCATCGACGGCTACGAGACCGGCTGGTTCAACAACTGGTTCCAGATGGACGCCGCCATCAACCCCGGCAACAGCGGCGGCCCGCTCGTCAACCTCCGCGGCGAAGTCATCGGCATCAACACCCGCGGCGGCATCGGCTCCAACAACCTCGGCTTCGCCATTCCCATCGATGTCGCCAAAGAAGTCGCTCTCGAACTGCTCAAAAACAAAAAGGTCAGCCGCAGCTACGTCGGCATTCAGCTTCAGCCCATGCAAGACCTCGAGCGCTACTACGAAGGCGCCGGCAACAAGGGCGTGCTGATCGGTTCCGTTGAAAAAGACTCGCCCGCCGCGATCGCCGGCCTCAAGGCCGAAGACGTCCTGCTCGCCGTCGATGACGCGCCGGTCAACGCCCGCTTCCCGGAGCAACTCGCCGCGGTGCGCAAGCTCATCGCCGACAAGCCCATCGGCAGCGACATCAACCTGACCGTCGCCCGCGGCGCCAAGGGCGAGAAGAAAACCGTTACCGTCAAAACCGAACGGCTCGAGTCCGTCATCACTGAAGAAAAATCCATCGCCGCCTGGGGCCTCAGCGTGCGTGCGCTCACCCGTGCCTATCTGCGCGAAGCCCGCCTGCCGCAGATCCAAGGCGTGCTGGTCACCGGCGTCCGCGCCGGCACCGCCGCCGAAACCGCCCAGATCCAGAAGGACGACATCATCCTGCGTATTGATGGCAAGAAGATCGCCAGCGTCGAAGAACTCGAAGACGCCGTCGCCAAGTGGGCCAAGTCGCCCAAGCCCGTCGCCATCGATATCCGCCGCGACCGCGCCGAGATGATCCGCTCGCTGAAACCCAGAGAATAACGAATAGTGAAGTGTGAAATGCACACCAATCAACTAAACAACTGAACAACTGAACAACTCAAAAAAGGTCTCCCGAATGAAAAGCCGTCTCCTCCCCCTCGCCGCCCTTGCATTCCTTGCCGCCGCCGCACCCGCCTTCGCCGACTTCGACATCGACGCCAAGGCCCGCGAAGTCGCCAAGTCGCTCGTCATCGTGGAGTACACCCTCCGCAACGAGAACGGCTCCCGCGAAGAATCCGGCCAGGGCATCGTCGTGCACAAAGACGGCATCGTCATGATCTCCGGCGGCATGATTCCTGACGCCCTCCCCAAGGAATACATCAAAGACATCAAGATCCGTCAGCCCAGCAAAAACTTCCAACCCGTCAATGCCACGTTGCTTGGCCGCACCAAGAGCCGCTTGTTCGTTTACCTCAAAGCCGAGAAGCCCCTCGACGCCGCCGTGTTTGAACCAAAGGATGCCGTGGCCACCAAGCTCGGCCAGGACGTCTTCGGCGTTGCCCTCACGCCCAAGAGCGCCGGCTACAACCTCTACGTCGGCGCCTCCCAGGTGCGCGCCGTGACTGAACTCACCCACACCTTCGCCACCACCGCCAGCTTCGGCCTCACCCGCGCAAACTCCCCCGTGTTCGACGCCAAGACCGGCGCCTTCCTCGGCCTCGTCTTCCCGCCGCTCGGCGAAGGCATGGTCCTCCGCGACAACACCGGCTCACGCCGCGTTGAACTCACCGACGAAGACCAGGCCTCCAGCTACCTCGTCTGGGACGACATCCAATATGTCTTCAAGGACATCCCGACCAAGACCTTCGAAACACGCCGCGCCTGGCTTGGCATCGACCAGACCGCCGGCCTCGAAGAAAACGTCCGCGAACTCTACAAAATCGACGAGGTCGCCGGCGTCACCATCGGCTCGACCATCCAGGGCGAAGCCGCCGACAAGGCCGGCCTCATGGCCCGCGACATTATCCTCGGCATCGACGGCAAGCCCTTCAGCACGAGCGTCGTGCCTGAAATGATGGTCTCCCACTTCCAGCGTCAGGTCGACAAGCGCAACCCCGGCGACAAAATGAAACTCGATATCCTGCGCGACGGCAAAGACCGCAAGACCATCGAAGTCACGCTGACCGCCACGCCGAAGCAGGCCTCCGAAATGCCGCACATTCACAGCGCCCGCATCGGTGTTACCACCCGCGATCTCGTGTTCGCCGATGCTTACAACCGCAAGTTGCCGCAAGACACCAAGGGCGTCATGGTCGCCCTCGTCAAAAACGGCTCGCCGGCCGCCCTCGGCACCACACCGCTGCGTTCCGGCTACCTCATCACCAAGGTCAACGATCAGCCCGTCGAGAACCAGAAGCAGTTCCTCGACCTCCTCAAGAAAGAAGAAACCGACAACGCCGACGCCAAAGAAATGGTCTTCCTCGTCATCCTCCAAAACGGCGAAACCCAGGTTTGCCGAATTGACCTCACAAAATAAACACGAAGCACACGAAGGTTCACGAAGCACCACGAAGAGATAGCAGAAATGAAGAAGGCTGCCGCAAGGCAGCCTTCTTTTTTGATTGAACTCTTCGTTGTGCTTCGTGAACCTTCGTGTGCTTCGTGTTAAAAAATCAAGCCGCCGCTTGCTGCGGTGCCGCCTGCGTCACCACCGCTTGGCCCTTACCGTCGAACTTCACGCTCACGCGTTTCGACACGCCCTGTTCCTGCATCGTCACGCCATACAGCACGTTCGCCACGCTCATCGTACGCTTGTTGTGCGTGATCACAATAAACTGGCTGTGCGACAGGAAGTCCTGCACGATGCCCGCGAAACGGGCCGTGTTTGCTTCGTCCAAGGCCGCGTCCACTTCGTCCAGAATACAGAACGGCGACGGCTTGCTCTTGAAGATCGACATCACCAGCGCTACCGCCGTCATCGTCTTCTCGCCGCCTGACAGCAGCGTCATGCTCTGCGGTTCCTTGCCCGGCGGCCGCGCCACAATATCGACGCCGCTCTCGAGCACATCTTCCGGGTTGTCCAGCACGAGGTCCGCCTTGCCGCCGCCAAACAGCCGCCGGAACATTTCCGAAAACTCCGCCCGCACCGCCGCGAAACTCTCCGCAAAGCGCTGCCGCGAATCCTCGTTGATCTTCCCGATCAGCTCTTCCAACTGCCGCTTCGCGTCGGTGATGTCCGTCAGCTGCGCCACCAGGCTCGCCTGGCGTTCTTCCAATTGGCTCTGCTCCGTGATCGCATCGATGTTCACGTTGCCCAGCCGGCTGATCTTGCCCTTCAGGTCGTTGATCTTCTCCGCCACCTCGTCCCAGTTCATCTCCTGGGCCTGGTAGTTGGCGTACGCCTCGTGCAGATTGATCTGCAGCTCTTCCAGCGTGTGCTCGATCAACGTCTCGATACGCACCGACAGCTCATTTTTCTGCAGCGATAGCTCATGCTCGCGCCGGGCCTGCTGCTCAATATCCTGGTTGATCGTGTCGAGCTCACTGTTCAGCGTCGTGTATTCGCCACGCAGGTTCGTCACCCGCTCGTTGTGCTCGACCAGCAACTTCTCCGCCGTCGCGGCCTTCGCCGTCAGGTCCACCATCGTCTCTTCGCTCTTGGCGATCGTTTTCTCCGCATCGCCGATGCGGGCCGCCACCGTCTCCAGTTCGCCGGCCAGCCGCTGCGCTTCCATCTGCCCCTGCTGCACCGCCTGGCGTGCCGTCGCCAGCGCCCGGCTCGTGCCGCTGCGTTGTTCCTGCACCTGGCCCATCGCCACACGTGCTGCCGTCGCCGCTTCCGCCAGCTCCGACACCTCGTGCTGCCGCACAATCACTTGTGCCCCCAACTCGTGTACAACCGCTTCCACCTTCTTCTGTTGTTCCTCAAGCTCCGCCGTGCGTCCTTCGTTTTCCTTCTGCCGCGTCTGCGATTGCTCCACCTGCCGGTTGATCGATTCAATCTCGCCCGCAATCAACGGTGCTTCCGCCGACGTACGCTGCAACTGATTCGCCAGCTGCTGATGCTGTGCATTCGCCTCGGCCCGGGCCGAATCTGTCTGATAAATCTGCTGCCGCAGTTCCTGCTGTTTCGCATCCAGTTGCCGCGAGTTCTGGTCGCACTGGTTGATTTGCGCTGTCAACTCATTGATCTGCGTCTCAACGGTCGCCAATTCCGCTTCCAGCTTGGCCACCTCGGCACGCCGCGTAATCACGCCGCCGCGCTTCGACATATCGCCCAGCTGCACCGTGCGGAAACCGTTCGTCGCCGCTTCAACCACTTCCCCCGCCCGCGTCACAAACCGATAGTCTCGCGGCGCCGTCGCCGCCAGAGCCGTGGCCTCCGCCAGCGTTTCCACCACCAGCGTCCGCCCCAACAACTGATGCACCACCAGCGCCAACGCCCCGTCGCACTTGATCAGGTCAGTTACCGCCGTCACGCCCGGTGCGGCATAGCCATCGCGATACGCCAGCATCTGGTCCGCCGGCAACACCGTCACCCGGCCCGCCAGCTTCTGCCAGACTTCACGATCCGCCGCCAACGCCGCAGAATCGCTCACAATCAGCGCGTTGGCCATTTCGCCCAGCGCCGCTTCAATCACGCTCGCGTGTTCCAGCTCGGTCGACACCGCATCAGCCACGATGCCCGACACATACGCAAAGCCCTTGCCCGCATCGCGCGTCTTCAGCAGGTCGCGAACCGTCTGGCTCACGCCTTCACGCTTGTTCTGCAAATCGAGCAGCACGTGCCGCCGACTGTTCAGTCCGCTGCGGTTCTCACGCGCCCGTGCCAATTCCTGCGAAATCCCCGCCATCTTCTGATTATTTGCCTTCTGCTCCGCCGTCACGGCGTCGGCCGCTGCCCGCAGCTCCGTCAGTTTCCCCGCCAGTTCATTCTTCTTCGCATCCAGCTCGCCGACCTTCGTCTTCAGCTCCGCGATCTGGGCATCAATCTGCTCGCGCCGCTGTTCCAACCGCGTCCGCTGGTTTGCCAGGTTCTCCTGGTTGATCTTCAGCGCATTGATCTCATTGTGATGCCGCGAAATCTGCCGCATCAGATCAATGATCCGCCCCTTGTTCTCATCCACCTGCCGGTTCAGCGTCGCAATCGCCTTCGCCGCCTGTTCCTGCTTGCTCACCGCCTCAACGACGGCCGCTTCATGCTCGCGCAGCTTCGCATCAATGCCCGCCAGCTCTTTCTCATGGGCCGCAGCCTCAGCCTCGCGCGCTGTCAGCCGCTCCGCCATCTCCGCCTGCCGCGCCACAATCAGCTCGCGCTGCTCGCCCAGCTGGGCAATCTGCTGCTTCGAGAATTCAATCCGCTGCTGCGTCGCCTGCGCTTCGTTCTGCGCCGTGATCAACTCACGTTCGCTCTTGCGTGCCGCATCCTGCGCCGCTTCCAGCTCAATCTGCAATTCCCCCTGCCGCGTGCGCTTTGCCTCCAGCGACCGCCGCACCGCCGCCAGCGAATCCACAACACCGTCCAGCGTTTCGCTCAGCGCCACTTCCTTCTTATGCAGCGTGTCGTATTCCTGCATCACGTATGCCGAGCGCAACTCGCGCAGCTGCGTCGAATACTCCTGGTAGCTCCGCGCCCGCCCTGCCTGCACCTTCACGCTGCGCAGCTGCTTTTCCACTTCCTCCAGCACCAGTTGGCTCTGCGCCAGATTCTGGTCCGTCTTCTCCAGCTTGCGTAGGGCTTCCTTCTTACGCTGCTTAAACCGCGAAATCCCCGCCGCTTCTTCAAAAATCTCACGCCGGTCGATCGGGTTCGCATCAATGAGCGCTGCCACCTTCCCCTGCTCAATCAGCGAATACGCATCTACGCCGATGCCCGTATCCAAAAACAGCTCGCGAATGTCCTTCAAACGCGCCGTCTGGTTGTTGATCAAATATTCGCTCGTCGCATCCCGGTACAACCGCCGCGTGATCTTCACGGTGTCCGCATCCAGCGGCAACTTCCGATCCTCATTCGTAAACGTCAGGCTGACTTCCGCCATGCCCATGGGCTTGCGCGTGCCTGATCCATTAAAGATCACGTCCAGCAGCGCATCGCCACGCAGGCTCTTGGCGCTCATCTCGCCCAGCACCCACTTCACCGCGTCCACCACGTTCGACTTGCCGCAGCCGTTCGGCCCGACGATCCCCGTGATGCCGTCATCAAAAACGAATTCGGTGTAATCAGCGAACGATTTGAAGCCAGAGAGCTCAAGGCGGGCGAGTTTCACGAGACCTCCTGTCATCCATTGGGGCGAGTCGCCTGTACGCCAGACCTTTCGATAGGGTCCAACGCACCTCCGCGTGCTCGAAGAGGCCTTCTAGGACGTTGAAGGCTCCTGACCGTCTGTCAGCCGTCAAATACGGCCAACACCCCAAGAATTGCGTATCCAGTCAGCATAACACACAAGATGTTGCGCGAATAGTGACCACACGCAAAATTTGCCGCGCGCAATATGTCCCATAATGTGTCAAGAGCCAGCATCGTTCCTATCGGCCATCCCGCCCGCCTTTCTCCACTTTTGGTACGCCCCTTGTCTTGCCTCATCCGTCGCGATCGTCGCGACAGTTCTGCATTTCTTGCGAGGATCTATCATGCCACAAGGCGACAAATCGGCGTATACCAACAAACAAAAGCGCATGGCTGAACATATCGAAACCGGCTACGAGAAACGCGGCGTTCCCGAAAAAGAAGCCGCCAAACGCGCCTGGGCCACCGTCAACAAATCCACCGGCGGCGGCAAAAAATCCGGCTCCGGCCGCGGCAAAACGATGAACACCGGTCCGGCGAAAAAGGGGGGCAAGAAGGGCGGCGCCAAAGGCGGGGCCAAGTCCCGCGGCGGCCGCGGCCGTTAATCCCAATCACCATTTCTATTGAACCGTTTCTTGCGAGCAACTATCTTGCGCCCAAAAGGTGCATGATGGTTGCTCGCGTCTTTATTCTTTTAATCACGGTTGGCCTGCTCACCGGCTGCATGGCCCCCCAGCCCGCCTTGACGCCCAAGGGCGACGTCTCCCACGTCATCCTCGTCCGCCTCTACACCAACGACGCCCCCTCCCGCGAAAAGCTCATCGCCACCTCCAAGTCCTTCGTCGGCAAAATCCCCGGCCTCCTCCTCGTCACCGCCGGCCAACCCCTCCCCAGCAACCGCCCCTTCGTCCAATCCGACTTCGACCTCGGCATCTACATGCTCTTCGACTCCCCCGCATCCCTCGCCAACTACAACTCCCACCCCCTCCACAAACAAGCCGTCCAAGACATCCTCAAACCCCTCGCCAAAGAAGTCCGCGTCTACGACTTCACTCACGAGTAATGAAAGCATTTGTGTCCATTCGTGTCATTTGTGGCCAATTTATCGTTGCCATCTCTGTGCCCTCTGTGTCCTCTGTGGTCAAATATCCTGATGCCTTCCTACCTTGGTGGTTCAAATGACCTATCGCATCGCTCTCGCCCTTCTCCTCTTCGCCGCCACCGCCCAGGCCGAGCGCATCATTCAACCCACCAACGACACCGAACTCGCCCAAGCCCTGCGCAACCTCAAGGCCGGCGACACCATCCAGCTCGGCGAAGGCCCCTACAAAGCCAACTTCTTCCTCAAAGACATCCAGGGCAACGTCGGCAATCCCATCCGCATCATCGGCCCCGCTGAAAAACGCCGCGCCAAACTCATCTCCACCTCCAGCGCCTTCCATCTCGCCAAGGCCAACTTCGTCACCTTCGAAAACCTCCACATCACCGGCGCGGCCAGCAACGCTATCAACGTCGACGACGGCGGCGACACCCAGAACTTCCCCAACGTCTCCACCAACATCACCTTCCGCAACCTGCTGATCGAAAACACCGGCCCCAAGGGCACCGCCAACGCCATCAAACTCGCCGGCGTCGCCCACTTCGAAATCGACCACTGCACCTTCCAAAACTGGGGCGAAGACGGCGGCTGTGCCATCGACTGCGTCGGCGTCGCCGAGGGCCTCGTCCGCAACTGCACCTTCCTCCCCGGCCGCGGCTCCGTCGCCGTCCAATTCAAAGGCGGCTCCTACAACATCCTCATCGAAAACAACTTCTTCAACGATGCGGGCAGCCGCGCCATCAACGCCGGCGGCAGCACCGGCGAAAAATTCTTCCGCCCCAACCCCGCTGCCCCCCCGCGCTTCGAAGCCAAAAACATCACCATCGAACGCAACCTCTTCGTCGGCTCCGACGCCCCGCTCTGCTTCGTCGGCATCGACGGCGGCACCGCCCGCTTCAACACCATCTACCACCCGCGCAAGTGGGCCATCCGCATTCTCCAAGAAACTGTCCGCGACGACTTCGTCCCCTCGCGCAACGTGACGATCGAAAACAACCTCATCGTCTTCAGAAGCACCCAATGGTTCGAAGGCGGCCTCAACATCGGCCCCAACACCGCCCCCAAGACTTTCACCTTCACCCGCAACGCCTGGTTCTGCACCGACAAACCCACCCAAAGCAAACCCACACTCCCCACCCCCGAAAAAGAAGGCACCTACGGCACCGACCCCCTCTTCGTGGATCCGGCAAAAAATGACTTTTCATTACGGAAAGACAGTCCACTGCAAAAAGTCGGGCACACCGCGCGGTGAAGAAACTGCGGTGGGGCACTGAGCCCCGCGGCGGAAGCCCGGTGCTGTTGCACGGCACCTTGCACAGCGCGATCAAAACACTTCCCCCTTCCTCTCATAGCGTTTGTAGCGCGGCAGAACAAACCACAGAAGAACAAAGACACTCGTAAGCAGCCCCGTAAGCACGCCCGCCGTCGGTTTGTGGTCGAGGATCACCCGCGCCACCAGGTAGAAATCAATGCACAACGCAATCACCAGCGGTACCAGCGACAGCGTCAACAGCCAACTCGATAGCTTCAACTGGAACTTGCTGATGCTCCGGGGATGCACCTGCCGGTGATACGCCGCCGGCCCCATCAGTAGCGCAATCGCCACCGCGCTCATCGCCGTCGCCAGCAGATGCGCCCGCTGCTCCCCAGCACTAAGCACTTCCCGAAAATACGTATTGAACGTCACAATCAGCTGAAACCCAAACAGCGTCTGCACCCCCGGCAGAACCATGCGCACCTCGTCGATCACATGGTCCATCACCCGGTCCAGCGGCTGCTGCTGAGGTTGTTCCGAATCGTCCGCCACCGCGCTGTCAGCTTTCTTCTTTGAGCTTTCCCCGTTCTTAACTATTCACCACCGTCCCACCATTCGGATGCAGTACCTGCCCCGTCATATAACTGCTGTCATCACACGCCAAAAACACCATGCACTTGGCCACCTCCTCCGGCTGTCCCACCCGCCCCAGCGGTACATCCTCGCCAAACTTCTCGACCTTCTCTTCCTTAAACGTGCTCGGTATCAGCGGCGTCCAGATCGGCCCCGGCGCCACGCCATTCACGCGAATCTTCTTCTCCGCCAGCAACTGGCTCAGCGACCGCGTAAACGCCACAATCGCCCCCTTCGTCGAGGAGTAATCCAGCAACTGCGGGCTCCCCTTATACGCCGTCACGCTCGTCGTGTTGATGATCGCATCGCCTTCTTTCAGATGCTTCAGCGCATGCTTGGTGCAGAAGAAATTGCCAAAGATGTTGGTGCGGAAAGTTTTCTCGAGCTGCTCAGCCGTAATGTCTTCCAGCGATTTCTGCGGATGTTGCTCCGCCGCGTTATTCACCAGCACATTCAAACCGCCCAGCTCGCGCACCGTGCGATCAACCGCCTGCTTACAGAACGCCTCATCCCCTTGGTCGCCAGCGATCTTCAGGCAACGCTGCCCTTCCGCCGTCACCAGGCGCACCGTCTCGTCCGCATCCTTGTGCTCATCCAGGTAAACGATCGCCACATCCGCCCCCTCACGCGCAAACAGCACCGCCGTCGCCCGGCCAATGCCAGAATCCCCGCACGTGATCAGCGCCACCTTCCCGCTCAGCTTGCCCGATCCCCGATACTGCTGGTCGTCCGCCTTCGGCTTGTTCTTCATCTCCGCTTCAACACCCGGGCGGCGCCGTTGCCGCTCCACCTCACCCGATTTGTCCTTGCTCGCGCGTTCACGGCCGCGCTCCTTCGATGCTTCGCGTGTATTGGCAGGCATTTCGTCCCCTTTGCTCAAGGCCAAGGGGCAATGCAAAATATGAGCCTTAGGCGCGCGCAGCCCCTAATCGCTTAATCACTCAATCGCTGAATCGCTTAATCCGCCGCGCGCCAGGAACGCTCACGCTTCTTCTCACCCACACGCCGCTTCGCCTCCACACGCCGCGCCTTCGCGGCCCGGCTGGGCTTCACCTTCTTGCGCGGCTTCGGCTCATACTGCGCCGCCACAATCAACTCCCGCAGCTTCGTCATGCATGCGCGGCGATTGCTCTCCTGCGTCCGCTCCGTGTCGGCCGTGATCAACAAATCCCCATCCACCGTCAACCGATTCTTCGCCTGTTCGCGCAGCCGCGCCCTCGCCCGGTCAGTCAGGCCATGCAACTGGTCAACATGCACCCGCAACTCGGTCTTCGTGTTGACCTTGTTGACGTTTTGACCGCCCGGCCCGCTTGATCGCGAAAAACCAAACCGCAACTGCTCGCGGTCCGTCCACACGTTCGGGGCCAGTTCTATGCCAGGTAAAAAACTCATGCCGTCATTATACCATGCGCAGCGAAGCGGCGTACGCAATCACCCGATCACGTACGCCGCCATGCCATCATCTTCTGTCCACGCATCGCCCCCCCGGCCCGATGCCTGGGTTATGCTTCTTCTTCCTCTTCTTCCTCGCCGCCCATCTCGGCCGCCTGGTTGACGCAGGTCTCCGCAAGCTGCGTGAGCATCTTGTCCGTCCTGCCTTCCTCATCCAGCGTCTTCTGCAGCAACTTGGCCGCATCATCATGGCCAAGGGTCTTGGCGTACGTCCGCACCGTGCCATAGCCGGCGATTTCGTAATGCTCCACCCGTTGGGCGGCGGCAATCAGGGCCGCATCGCGCACGGCCGGCTCGGCATCTTCCTGCAACACTTCCTGGGCCTCTTCAATCAGCCCCTTCATCGCAAGGCACGTCTTGCCCTTGGGCTTGGCGCCGATCGCTTCGAAGACCTGCTCGAGCCGGTTGATGTGCTCGCGCGTTTCTTCAGTGTGGCGTTCAAACGCCTGCTTGAGCTCGGGCTCGTTCGCCGCCTTGGCCATCTTGGGCAGGGCCTTGAGAAGCTGCCCTTCGGCGTTGTAAAGATCCTTCAGTTGATCCTCGAGCAGATCATCGAGATTTGTAAGTGCAACCATCATTACCTCCATTGGTCTGGACATTGTGAAAGGGCGACACGCCGTGCGCCGCGCAACGACTAGCGATGCAAGGGTTATGCCCGCCCCGGTGGATAACTTTCGTGCGATGAAGTTCTCAAAAATTGGAGACCGCGCGAATCGCCCCGCAGATAAATGGACAAACCGTTCTGGTACTGGCCCAGCCGCCTATCGGTAAATCTGCCAATCCATGCCACCCGCCCCTTGAGCTTGTTGCACGTTTGCGTAAACTCCCGGTCCGGATCTAGAAGTTTTTTGGAAAAGGGCTAAACGATGCAAGTCAAGAATTGGATGAGTTGGGTCGACGGTGTGGATCTGGTGGCAGTCACAAAAGACGGCCTGCAGATGCCCAACGTCATCATTCATGTCGCACGCATGGTGCACACGCCCGTGGGCTCCGCCCCCAGCGGCATGATTCTCTGGGCGCCCAACGGCACGCCCGAAGTCATGGGCTTCATCTCCACCGACCTCAACGTCGCCAAGTTCTTCGGCCCGAAGATTTTCGCCGGCACCCCCTTCGAACAAGCCCCCGCACTCCAGGCCACCATCGACATCTCCACCAAGCTGCCCGACAGCGTCAGCGCCAAGATCGTCGTCAACGGCGTCACGTTTGAGACGCAACTCAGCGGCCTCAAGGCCGGCGAACTCATCAACCGCGCGCCCGCCGCCATGCCCCCGTTCGCCCAGCAAGGCGTCGAACACGCCGCCAGCAAAGCCACGTTGAAGGTCAACGGCAAAGACGTCTCCATCATCGTCCCCCCGCTCGGCATCTCCGGCGGCCCCGCCGCCGTCTACGCCCCCGCCGGCGTCTACGCCCGTTAAACAACAATTAGCAACAACAACAACAACAACGCCCCGCGCCATCAGCGCGGGGCGTTTTCATTTTTGCTGCGACTGCACTTCAAACCCCACTGGCCGATGATAGATGCCGTTGAATGCGTCCTTCACCGCCGGCCGCCGCAGCGTGTACCAGATAAGCGCTGGCATGCCGAGCTCAACGACGGTGAAGACGCCAGGAATAAGCCATTGCACCACCATGACAATAACCGCAAAGCCCTCGCCACCGCCCGTGCCGCGCAGGTCCGGGGTCGCAAATGGCAGCACGTAGCCGTAAACGAAGGCAAGGTAGGCAAGTGTGTAGAGTAACGTCCCGCGGATGTAAGCCTTGAGCATGCTCTGGCCGCCTTGTCGAAGTTTTAGCGCTGCGACAGCACCGGCAAGAAGCAATACGTGCAAAACCCAGAAAGCGCAGAAGAAAATGGCGTTGAACACCGGTAGGGAGTTTTCACCGAAGAGAGACGTCCAGTCTTGGCCCTGCAGGAACACGGAGTAAACGATCACCGCTGCCAACGACAATGCCTTGAACGCAACCCAAGTGATCCCAAGAAAGCAAGTGACCGTAAGAATAGTAGGCCGGACCACAATCGCCTCGCGTTTGATCGCCAGCATCATAACACGCCAGCGCATAAAAAAGCCCAGTGATCGCATCACTGGGCTCTTGGTTTGTCTTCATTCAGCCCGGCCAAGGCAAATGCGGGGGCGTCAGAACAGATCCGGCTGTTCCGGCGGCGGTGGGGGAGGTCTAAACATCATTTTCATCTGGCCGAGTCATATATAGCGGTTTCCCGCTAGCCAGCTTTGGCGTCGCCACCTTCGCCGCCCTCTTCGCCTTCATCTTCAGGCACCACGCGGGCCACGCTCACCAACTTGTCGTTCGCGTCCAGCCGCAAGAGCCGCACGCCCTGGGTGTTGCGTCCCATCTCACGCAACTCGCCGGTCACGCCGATACGCACCACCTGCCCGCCCTTCGTGATCATCATTAGTTCGTCGCCGTCACGCACCGGCTTCACGCCGACCACCGGCCCGTTGCGATCCGTCGTCTTGATGTTGATCACGCCCTTCGCCCCGCGGTTGGTCAGGCGATATTCTTCCACCGGCGTGCGCTTGCCGTAGCCGTTCTCGCAGCACGTCAGCACCGTCACCTGGTTGTCACCGATCTCTTGCCCATGCGGAATAATGACCAGATCGACGATCTCGTCCTTGCCTTCAAGGCGTGCACCCGTGACGCCAGCCGCCGGGCGGCCCATGTCACGCACATCGCCTTCTTCAAAGCGAATCGCCATGCCGTCCTTCGTGGCCAGCAGAATCTGGTCGTTGCCGTTCGTCACAGCCACGCCGATCAGGCGGTCCTTCGACTCCAGCCCGATCGCAATGATGCCGCGCTTCATCGGATTGCCGAAGGCCTTCAGCAGCGTCTTCTTCACCACGCCCTGCGCGGTCGCAAAGAACAAATGCTTGCCCTCGTCCTCGAAGTCACGCACCGCCAGCACTTCCGCCAGCTTCTCGTCCGGCAGCATCTCCAGCAGGTTCGCAATCGAGCGACCCTTGCTCTGCCGCGGCAACTGCGGAATGTCGTAAACCTTCTGCCAGTAGCAGCGCCCAAGGTTCGTAAAGAACATCAGGTAATCCTTGGTGCTCGCGATAAACAAGTGCTCAATGAAGTCGCCTTCCTTGCTGTCCGCACCGATCACGCCACGGCCGCCGCGTCCCTGCTTGCGATACGTATCCAGCGGCATCCGCTTGATGTACCCCTCATGGCTGATGGTCACAACGACCTGCTCATCCGCGATGAGGTCCTCAATATTGATGTCCGTCGCGTCGTTCGTGATCTGCGTGCGGCGATCGTCGCCGTACTTCTCTTTCATCTCGAGCGTGTCTTCACGCACCACATCCAGGATGTTCTTCACATCGCTCAGCAGCATCTCGTAGCCTTCGATCTCTTCAACCAGGCGGTTGTATTCATCCGCCAGCTTGTCGACTTCGAGGCCGACCAACCGCTGCAGCTGCATCGTCAAAATCGCATCGGCCTGGGCCGAGCTCAGCATCATGCCGCCGTGGCGCTTCGTCTCTTCATCAATACGCTTCTTAAACGCCTTCGGAATCGCCGCCTTCCACGTCAACGCTTCATCAATGGTGAACTTCTTCTTCATCAGGTTCGCCTTGGCCGTCGGCACGTCCGGCGAAACCTTCCGATTGCGCAACAGCTCGATCACACCCATGATGTCCACCTTGCCGCCGCTGGTGCGACCGGTGATCTCTTCGGTGTGAATATCCGCCAACGCCAGGATCAAACCTTCCAAGATGTGCGCCCGCTGCCGCGCCTTCTTCAACCGGAACAGCGTCCGGCGCCGAATCACTTCCACGCGGTGGTCCACATAAAGCTGAATGATGTCCTTCAGCCCCAGCGTCCGCGGCTGGCGGTTCACCAGCGCAATATTGATGATCGAGAACGTGTCCTGCAGCTGCGTGTATTGGTACAGCTGGTTGATCACCACGTTCGGATCCACATCCCGCTTCAGCTCCACAATCACGCGCACCAGGTTCTCGCGGTCGCTCTCATCCCGGACATCGCTGATGTCCTTGATCTTCTCTTCCTTCACGCAGTTGGCGATCTGCTCCACCAGGCTCTTCTTGATCACCTGGTAGGGGATCTCCGTGATCACGATCTGTTCCTTGCCGCCCTTCAGCTGCTCGGTGTGCACCTTGCCGCGCACCGTAATACGCCCGCGCCCCTGCGTGTAGCCATCCAAAATCCCCTGCCGGCCACAAATAATCCCGCCCGTCGGGAAGTCCGGACCCTTCACAATCTTCATCAGTTCCTTCGGCGTGCACTGCGGCTCATCAATCACCTTGACGATCGCATCACAAACCTCTTTCAGGTTGTGCGGCGGGATGCTCGTCGCCATGCCCACCGCAATGCCCTGCGAACCATTCACCAGCAGCTGCGGAAACTTGCCCGGCAGCACCGTCGGCTCCTGCCGCGTGCCGTCATAGTTATCAATCTTGTCGACCGTGTCTTCATTCAGGTCTTCCATCATCTCCATGGCCGGCGCCGCCATGCGGGCTTCGGTATAACGCATCGCCGCCGGCGGATCGCCATCGATTGAACCGAAGTTCCCCTGCCCATCCACCAGCTTGTGCCGCAAGTTCCACTCCTGGGCCATACGCACCAGCGTGGGATAAATCACCGCTTCACCGTGCGGGTGATAGTTACCGCTCGTATCGCCTGCGATCTTCGCACACTTACGATGCTTACTGCGCGGTCCAAGGCCCAGGTCATTCATCGCCACCAGGATGCGCCGCTGCGACGGCTTCAGCCCGTCGCGCACATCCGGCAACGCACGATCCATGATCGTGCTCATCGCATACGTCAAATAACTTTCCTGCAGTTCCTGCTCGATCTGCAGGTCTGTGATACGACTATCTTGGTCGAACATGATCCGCCCTTTTACGACTTTGAATTTCACGCGATTTTCGTACGGAAGAGTTGCCTTGGCAGAGGCCTGACGCAAGCGTCAAACACTTAGGCGGGCAAGGTCGTCCGTGACGCCTCATATTGTATCAGACGGCCCAGTTCACCGCGAGCGCACCACGTCCGAAAAAGTCACGCCGCGCATCCGCCCCAACCACGAGCGAATACCTAACTTATAGCAAACCGCGTGATCCGAATCAATACCTAACAAAAAGACCCAGGTTTAGCCGTCGATCGCAGAACGACGTCTCAGCCGCGAGAACATCCCCACAACACAATCTCCCCCCGGCGCACCCCAAACCTCGCCCCTACCCTAGCGTCAACGCTCCGACTCCGTCTCCACAAGCGCAACCCTCGTGAGGATGAGCACAAAAATATCATCCTTCGGATCGGGATAGGCCAACCGCGCAAATGCCAGAATTGTCTGCCTGTTTGGGACAGTTATCGTCCGCGGCAACTTCGGGACGTCCACGAGTCGGTACGCCACCTTGTAATCATTCCGCACCGAATGCGTCAGCCCCTCAAACGTCACCAGCAACTGCTCCTGCTGACGACCCACCTTCAACATTAACGTCAAATCTTCTGACGGCTCGTGCGCACGCCTTCCTAGAACCCCCTCATCTTTCATGCGCTCCCCCATCAACTGGCTGAAGTTTGATACGTAGCCCGTCTGAGTGCGATTAAGAATGAGCTCCTTGCTCTCGCCAACAAAGGCCTCCCTTTGCGGCGGCATAAAAGTAATCACTCCCCTGCGGTTCGGTAGCGAACGCATGAGAAGGCTCAAATTCCAGTTGTCGAGTGGAATGAAGCCCTCCGGGATCGCGGAGCCCTGCGCGTCTTCGTGAGAGCTACCCCATTGGGAGTTGGCCTTCGGCGGGCCAGAGGTTACTTTTGCCCTGTAATGGCTGTTTGTTTCGGCAAAAACTCCAAAGTCAAAATCCTCGTATTCCGCCCGATCTAGCAGAACAAGTCGACACTCAATCGCCACCTTCTGCGTCCGATCAATCTGCGATCCGCACGCGCCCAACGTCAACGCCATCACACAAAGAAGCATATAACGCATCAAACACCCCTCGATGCCCTTACCCCTTCTGCACCCACTCCACCCCAATGCCCGCCCGCGTGCGCAGCCGCGCCGTCAATATCGCCGCATGGTGCTGCACATGCCGAATGTTCACCAACTGATGCTCCAGCGTCCCCATCTTGTACCACGGAAAACCACACTGCGCCGTCTCCAAATCCAACTTGTCCACCCACCCGTCAATGCGGCTGTCCACAAACGTCCAATAGACCAGCAACTCCTCACGCGTGTACGGCGCGCACGGCTTCGGATCGCGAAAATTCTCCCACGGCACCGCAAACATCTCGGCTTCCGGGCGATGCCCCTCCCAACGCACAAAACCATCCTTGGTTTGCTGGGCATAATAGTGCGCAAAGAAAACGGTATGAAAGGCCACCCGCCAAAACGTCGGCACCCCATCCGCCGGATCGTTCCACAACTTCTCCGGACACGCCTCTATCGCCAACCGCAACGTCTTCAGCGCCGCGTGGTACTGTGACTTCAGAACAGCTTTCAAATCCACGACACTTCCTCCGCACCGCACCCAAAGTATCCCCCGCGCCAGCGCTCCCCGCAACCCAACCCTCCGCGCCATTCTCCTTATATGTCGTTTCTTCGTGGTCCTTCGTGTCTTCGTGACTTCGTGTTTCGGTCGCTTGCCCGCCCGCTTGACACAACCCCCGCCCATCTGCATCATTGTCACATGGAAAACCTACCCAAATCTTACGATCCGTTCTCAACCAAAATCATTGGCGAAGCCATCACGTTTGATGATGTCCTGCTGATTCCCCAGCGCTCCGACTTCATCCCAACCGATGCCGACGTCCGCACGCGCCTCACCCGCACCATCGAACTCAACATCCCGCTCCTCTCCGCGCCCATGGACACCGTCACCGAAGCCGCCCTCGCCATCGCCCTCGCCCAGGAAGGCGGCCTCGGCTTCATCCACAAAAACCTCCCCGTCGATGTCCAGTGCCGCGAAGTCGAAAAAGTAAAACGCTCCGAGAACGGCATCATCACCGACCCCGTCACCCTCACCCCCGACGCCACCGTCGACCAGGCCCGCCAGATCATGCGCGAGCAAAACATCTCCGGCATCCCGATCGTGGTGGGCAATAATGAACTCGTCGGCATCCTCACCCGCCGCGACCTCAAATTCCATGAAGGCGACGGCACCCAGCCCATCAAAAACTTCATGACCAAAACCAACCTCGTCACCGCCCCGATCAACACCACGCTCCTCGAGGCCGAACGCATCCTCAACTCCGCCCGCGTCGAAAAACTCCTCCTCACTAAAGACGGCAACCGCCTCGTCGGCATGATCACCATGCGCGACATCGACAAGATGCACCAGTTCCCCCGCGCCTGCAAAGACTCCCGCGGCCGCCTCCGCGTCGGCGCTGCCGTCGGCGTCAAACAATTCGACCGCGTCGCCGCCCTCATCGAGAAAGGCGTCGATGTCGTCGTCGTTGACACCGCCCACGGCCACTCCGCCAACGTCCTCGACTCCGTCCGCGAAATCAAACGCCGCTTCGACATCCAGGTCGTCGCCGGCAACATCGCCACCACCGAAGCCGCCGAAGACCTCATCAAGGCCGGCGCTGACGCCATCAAGGTCGGCATCGGCCCCGGTTCCATCTGCACCACCCGCATCATCTCCGGCGTCGGCGTCCCCCAAATCACCGCCATCTTCAACGCCGTCAAGGCCGCCGTCCCCGCCGGCATCCCCGTCATCGCCGATGGCGGCATCCGCCACTCCGGCGACATCACCAAGGCCATCGCCGCCGGCGCCTCCTGCGTCATGATGGGCTCCCTCTTCGCCGGCCTCGACGAATCCCCCGGCGAACTCGTCATCCGCCGCGGCAAACGCTTCAAGTCCTACCGCGGCATGGGCTCCATGGGCGCCATGGTCCAAGGCTCCGCCGATCGCTACGGCCAGGCCAAGGTCAAAGAATCCTCCAAGCTCGTCCCCGAAGGCGTCGAGGGCCTCGTCCATTACCGCGGCCCGCTCGGCGACTTCGTCTACCAAATGGTCGGCGGCGTCCGCGCCGGCATGGGCTACTGCGGCGCCAAAACCATCGCCGAGCTCCACAGCAAGGCCCGCTTCGTCAAAGTCACCCACGCCAGCATGGTCGAAAGCCACCCCCACGACATCCAGATCACCCGCGAATCCCCCAACTACTACACCCCCGAACACGACGGCGGCGACCTCCGCTAGCGAAAGCCCCCCGACTATGTCGGGGGGGCCACTATGCTCTCATTCGCAGTGTAGCGTTCGCAAAAAACATCGTGTGCTAATCGCGAAAGCTCCCATGTCCGCTCTCCCCACCATCCTCACCACGCGGCTGCTCCTTCGCCCCTTCACCCTCGCCGATGCCCCGCGCGTTCAACTCCTTGCCGGCGAGCGCCGTGTCGCCGCCACCACCGCCGTCATTCCGCATCCCTATCCGCTCGAAGCCGCCGAAACCTGGATCAACACCCACGAAAAGCAGGCCGCCGACAACCATTTCACCTTCGCCGTCTGTCTGCGTGAAACTGCCGAACTCATCGGCTGCTGCGGCATCGGCGAAGACAAACCCCATCACCGCGCCGAGCTCGGCTACTGGATCGGCATCCCCTGGTGGGGCCACGGCTACTGCACCGAAGCCGCCCGCGCCGTCGTCAAATTCACCTTCGATCGCATCCCCGATCTCCACAAAATCACCAGCTGCCACTTCGCCAGCAACCCCGCCTCCGGCCGCGTCATGCAAAAACTCGGCATGACCCACGAAGGCATCCGCCGCGACCATTTTTTCAAATGGGACCAATTCCACGACATGGTCTTCTACGGCCTCCTCCGCCAAGATTGGCGTGGCTAATCCCACCTCTCGTCGCCTACAATCTCCCCGTGACCCCACAAAAAACCTACATCATCCCCTCCCAATTCTGCACCAAGTGTCTGCGCATGACCCCCAGCGCCACCGACACCTCCTGCGAAGCCTGCCACGCCCCCCTCGCCAAACTCCTCGACGCCTCCGGCGCCCTCTCCCGCGACTACCTCCTCGCCCGCGGCACCTGCTGCCAAAACAAATGCCGCAACTGTCCCTACCCTAAAGCCTGACACAGCCCCGGCATCTGCCGCGGTCAGCAGTGGGGGGCGCAAATACCCCCGCGCCTCAACTCATCCCTGCCATCGCGATCGCGTAACGCATCTGTTACAGTGTCCCGCGCGAGGTGACTCATGCGTCCTCCACGGGACAATCATCACAAACCACGTCGACCGTCCACCACCACGTGGCGCGGCCTCGAGCCTCTCGAGCCCCGCACCCTCCTCAGCGGCCTCACCGTCATCACCCACGGCTACATGCCTCTGTCGAACTTCCCCACTTGGGTCAGCAGCATGGCCGATGCAATCGCCGACCGTGCCGGCTCCCAAACCGCCGTCTACAAACTCCGCATCACCGACAGCACCGGTTCCCTCGCCGTCCAAAGCTTCACCAAAATCTCCGGCACCAATCCCTCCAGCAGCAACAACGGCGAAGCCATAGTCATGATCGATTGGTCCACCGTCAGCGGCACCATCCTCTTCGTCGAAGACCTTTACAGCACCGAACAAATCGCCCCGCTGGTCATGCCCTACTTGACGTCCGCTCAACCCTCCGTCGGCATCAGCGAACCACTCGCCCGCGGTCCCATCCACCTCATCGGCCACTCGCGCGGCGGCTCCTTGATCTCCGAAATCGCCAAGAATCTCGCCTACTCCAGCATCTGGGTTGACCAACTCACGCCTCTCGATCCGCATCCCGTCATTACCAACGGCGATCCCAACACCCGGGCCTGGACCAATGTTGTCTTCGCCGACAACTACCGCCAGACCGCGATTTTTCCCACCGGCGATTCCGTCAACGGCGCACTCGACCGCGACCTCACCAGCCTCGATCCCGGCCACGACGGCGTCCACGCCTACTACCACGGCACCATCGATCTCACCGCCACCAACGACGGCGGCAATGAATCCATCCCCTCCTCCTGGTACATCGATCCCGCACGCGATGCCACAGGCTTCTACTACTCCCGCATCGTCGGTGGTACAAGACCCACGAGCGCCATCGGCACAAACTTCGGCGGCAGCGGCTCACGCAACAACCTCACACCTACGCAAACCACCTGGCCCAACATCGGCAACATCAGCTACACCAAAGCCCCCAACAACACCCTCAACGTCACCTACCAATACCAGAAATACTCCGCCGGCAATGCCACCATCACCTGGTTCCTCGACAGCGACACCAACCCCTCCAACAACAACAACGTCGCCACCCTCTCCGGCGCCATCGATGTTGCCTCCACCGGCAGCAACGTCCTGACCGACGCCACCACGCTCACCACCACCGGCGATGCACAAAAAATCTACGCCCGCATCACCGACGGCACGCGCACCCGCTACGCCTACCTCGGCGCTCAGCTCAATGCCACGCCCATCGGCTCCCTCGATGTCGCCACACGCCAGCAATTCTCCGGCTGGGCCTACGATGCCGACGCCGGCGCTACCTCCGTCAACGTCCGCTTCGATATCGACAGCGTCGCCGGCACGCCCTTCCTCGCCAACCTCACCCGCTCCGACCTCACCGCGGTTCTCGGCAGCTCCGCCCACGGCTTCTCGATAACACCGCCCGCCATGAACAACGACGCCCACCTCGTCGAGATGTACGTTCAAGACGCCTCTTCCGGCAACTACACAAAGGTCGTTACCACAAATGTCCCCGCCGTCGTTCAACCCACATTCACCGTCACCAGCACCAACCTCACCGCCGCCTACGGCGAGTCCATCACACTCCTCGCCTCATTCACCGGCGGCACGTACATCCCTACCGGCAACGTCACCTTCTACCGCGACGCAACCCCGCTTGGCCCCGCCATCATCGACGCCAATGGCCAAGCCGCTATGACCTTCCAGTTCCTCCCCCCTGGCTCTCACAACATCACCGCGCAATATCCCGGCGACACCAATGTCCTCCCCGTGACCAGCAACACAATCAACCAGTCCATCGCCCCCTCTGCAGTCACCGGCACGCCCACCCCGCGCTACCGCCTTTACAACCCCGCCCTCACACGCCACCTCTACACCACCGACCTCAATGAATACAACACCCTCGCCGCCTACGGCTGGAATCAAGAAGGCGTTTCCTGCTTCGTTTACACTGCCCCTGCCACACTCGACGGCATCGACACCATCCCCAACTTCCGTCTCTACAACGCACCCACCTTCACGCATTTCTGGACCACCGACGCCAACGAATACAACACGCTACGCCTCTTCCCCGAGTGGACCGCCGAAGGCGTCGACGGCTACGTCTTCCCCACGAATGTCACCAACAGCCTGCCCCTCTATCGCCTGAACTACCCCTACGGCGGCCAAAACCTCCATCTCTGGACCACCGACGCCAACGAAAACGCCGTGCTCGCCTCCACCTACGGCTGGATCCAGGAAGGCATCGCCGCCTACGTGATCGACATCTTGCCGGTGCCTTTGCCGGCGCCCGACGATCCCTTCTCTTCTCTCGAGTTGCCCGCGATCATCGCCTCCACTCGCCCCGCCGAAACCACCGGCTTCCTCGTCACTCAACTCCCCCTCGTCGGCTAAGCCTATCCCCGGCTTCCACTGACAGCATCGCCCCATGTTTAGCCGGCAGGCTCGCCCTGCCGCGTCGGCTGACGCGCCTCTAGACATTGGTCGGTTCCACAAACGACCAGCGTTGCGGCCGTTTGCCTTCCTTCATGGGATTTCTCTCCACATAGGCAATCGCCCGCGCGATGTCCTCGGGCTCATTCAGAAACACCTTCCAGCAATTCTCCGCCCAAGGCGTCGGCGCAGCGCCCGCCTTCGTGCGATATGCACATAGCGGGTGAAGGTTTTCAGCAATCAGTGCATGCGTTGCGTTGCCCTTAAAGTGGCCGACGATCTGCTCAATATCAAAGGCATGTCGAGCCACCACCATGTGCACATGCTCTGGTAAAATCGAACAGGCATGCACCACATAGCCCGACTGTCCGATGGCTTTCTCAAATCCCCGCGCCACCGCCCTCGCCTGAATTCCCGTGAACGTTACCGGCTGAAATTTGAGCGCTCGCTTCGCCGCCAACCGTGCCTCGCGATCATGCGCCACACCCGCCACCGACCGACGCGTGCCCGTCGTCGTAGCGGTACCGCCTGCGAGCACCAACTCCCACGCCGCCACGAACTCCGACCACGACCCGCGCGGATCGTTCGGCAACCAAAACCCATAGGCTGTAAAGATCGCATGATATGCCTGCACCATGGCGTCGCATCATACAAAAAGTTTAGCCGGCAGGCTCGCCCTGCCGCGTCGGTTGACTTTCGACGTGCGAATGGCCACGCATAAAATGAGCTGACATTCGCCGCGTCTCTCGCTCAATGCCAATCCACCACAACGCTGAAAGTATCCCACGCGAATGAAGTCCACGCCGCAGCCTCGCACCAACTGCTACCGCCACGGCCAGATGGGCGGCGGACGAAAAAGTTGTAGCCCACTGGTGCTTGGTGCGATATAACCCATGTGTGGCTGTTGCCGGCCCAATCGACAGCTTCTCATGCTCCCGACGTGGTCCAATTGCCTATGCTCCGATGTGATGCCAATCTCGATCTGCTCGAAGAACTCCCCCTGAGTCGAACATCACGATGGCCGCAAAAGGTTCGGTCTGCAACACACCCTCCGCCCCCGCAAACGGAAACAACGTCAGTCAAAAAAAGGTGCGTCCCCTTTTCATGCTCCAATTCAGAAAATGCTCTATCCAGACTAAGCTGGCATCCTCGTTGTTGATATTCTTGCACGCGCCTGCAAGCTAGGCAGTCGTGACATTCCGGTTGGCTCTTTATACATGCGGACATTTCGATGGCTTACTTTGCGGACATGAGCGCCTACCAATACATGCAGACATTGCATTGGCCTTATTTCTTGCGGAAAGCGATCAATATTGGTTGGCTGGATGCGCGACATGAGTTTGTCGTAGGCGATGTGCCACAAGATTTTGTTGATGCGCTCTTTGATCATTGCTGTTTACAGCCTGTTAGAAAACTGATGGGGAATCATGAGTGCGGAATATGTATCTCGAAGGGCATGTCGCCGCAGAGCATTTTTTCACATAACGGAAAGCAAGCTATTCTTGGGGATGCCGAGATTGAGATCCCATTCGGCCGAAGCCGACTATTTGTGGCACCCACCTTGATTTTCCATTACGTGAGGGACCACGCCTACCGTCCACCCGATGATTTTGTGAAGGCAGTGCTCGCTAGGAGAGATGGACGACGGAAACGCGGACCGGGCTAGTACTCAGAACCGCTAATGTTTATTAGGGTTTTGTCGAGGCTTCGCCACAACGAAGATATCCGCCATCCCTGCCAATACTAGCATTCCTCTTGTCCCCCTCAGTGCCCCCGCCGCTCTGGAAACCAAACTTTCGAAACTTGAAGCCTCGCACTGGCCCACTCCCCTTGACGATAGCGGCAACCGCACCAGCAACTTCCCACAATCCCGACTCACGGCCCCACGGATTGGGGCCTGAAAAGGGGACGCACCTCTTTTTGACAGCCAGCCCCACCCCGGTTATCCTCCCCCCATGCCCAGAAAACCCCGCTATACTCCCAAAGACCTCTGCTACCACGTCATCAACCGCTCCGCCGGCCGCTTCCCCATGTTCAAGTTCGACCGCGATTTCCTCGCCTTTTACCGCATCATCGCCGAGTGCCACGCCCGCACACCCCTCCCCATCCTCGCCTTCTGCATCATGAACAACCACTGGCACTTCGTCGTCAAACCCACCACCAACACCCAGATCACCGACTTCTTCCGCTGGCTCGCCAACACCCACGCCATGCGCTTCCGCGTCGCCCGCAACACCGTCGGCCACGGCCACCTCTACCAGGGCCGCTTCAAAACCTTCCCCATCCAATCCGCCGGGGCCCTCCTCAAAACCATCCGCTACGTCGAACGCAACCCCCTCACCGCCAAGCTCGTCCGAAAAGCCGAAAATTACCGCTGGTCCAGCCTCCACCTCCGCACCCAGGGCGAAGACCCCTCCCTCCTCCCCGCCGACCTCCTCGTCCCCTGGCCCGTGCCCCAGCCCCGCAACTGGCTGGCCCAAGTCAACGCCGCCATCAGCGACAAAGACCTCGCCGCCATCCGCGCCTCGGTCGCCACCGGCCGTCCCTTCGGCGAACCCGACTGGGTCGCCGCCACCGCCAAAAAACTCGGCCTCGACCACACCCTCCGCCCCCGCGGCCGCCCCCGCAAAACCCAATAACCGCATCGCACCGCCCCTCTCTCGACCCCACCCTTTCTGCGCCCGCGAAGGCCCATCCGTCTTTCACCTTCCCTCACTTTCCAGAAAAGCGTCAAAATAGGCAAAACCCCAGCCAAAACCCCCGCTCTGCTCACCGTTAATCAATTGCAAACACTTCCCCCCACGCTTACACTAGTGCCATTCCTCCGGGCGGGGCGAGTACACCCGGAGTTCCCTTGGCGTGTCGCAGGCACGCCGCCTGTGTCGTTGAAACCAGCGTGTCAACCCGGGCTCAGTGTCGTGGTCCTTTAAAGGTCAAAACAGAACGATGCCGTCGTTTGTCCAGATCCTCCACCCGGTGCTTGTCACCCTTTACCTGCTCACACTGGGCATCCTCACCATCTACGGGATGCACCGCTACCTTCAGGTCTATCTCTACTACCGCCACTACAAAAAACAGCCCAACCCCGCCAACCGCTTCACCGATCTCCCCAAGGTCACCGTCCAGCTCCCCATGTTCAACGAACAATACGTGGCCGCCCGCATCATCGAAGCCACCTGCGAGATCGACTACCCCCGCGAAAAACTCCAGATCCAGGTCCTCGACGATTCCACCGATGAGTCTGCCGACATCGCCCGCGAAGCCTGCGACCGCATGCGCCGCCTTGGCCACAACGTGCAATACGTCCACCGCACCAATCGCCAGGGCTATAAGGCCGGCGCTCTCGCCAATGGCCTCGCCACCGCCACCGGTGAATTCGTCCTCATCTTCGACGCTGACTTCGTCCCCAACCGCGAAATCCTCCGCAATTCCATCGATCACTTCACCGATCCCAACGTCGGCTGCGTCCAGACCCGCTGGGACCACATCAACCGTCAGCAGTCACTCCTCACACGCTGCCAGGCCATCTTTCTCGATGGCCACTTCATGATCGAACACACCGCACGCAACCGCAGCGGACGCTTCATCAACTTCAACGGCACCGCCGGCATCTGGCGCAAAAAAGCCATCGAAGACTCCGGCGGCTGGCAGCACGACACCCTCACCGAAGATGTCGACCTCTCCTACCGCGCCCAACTCCGCGGCTGGAAGTTCGTCTTCCTCCCCGAACTCCTCGCCCCCGCTGAGCTCCCCCCCGAGATCGCCTCCTTCAAACAACAACAGCACCGCTGGACCAAGGGCCAGGTGCAGACCGCCGTCAAACTCCTCCCCTCGATCCTCTCCGCGCCAGTCAACCTCCGCGTCAAGTCCGAGGCCTTCTTCCACCTCACCAGCACCGCCGTCTATCTCCCCGCCGTCATCCTCAGCCTCATCCTCTTCCCCACGTGGTACTTCGCTCCCGACCTCTTCACCGTTGATGCCCAGGGCCTCAGCGGCACCGTCATCGCACTCGCCATCGCCAGCTTCTGCGGTCTCCTCACCGCCTCCGCCGGCACCTTCTACATGCTCAGCCAGAAAGCAGTGGGGCGGTCCAGTCTCGCCACCCTCGGCATGGTTCCCTTCCTCATGGCCCTCGGCATGGGCATCAGCCTCATCAACACCGTCGCCGTGCTCGAAGGCCTCTTCGGCCGCCGCGATACCGAGTTCGTCCGCACGCCCAAGTACGGCACCGCCGGCGGCACCGCCTGGAAAAAACGCGCCGGCGCCTTCCGCAAAAAGATCGGCCTCCTCCCCTTCATCGAAATCGCCTTCGGCCTCTACATGCTCGCCTGCATCGTCATGGCCGTCTATCTCAAATCCGCGTGGGGCACCCTCCCCTTCCTCGTGATCTTCGCCTTCGGCTACCTCTACGTCGGCATCCTCTCCCTCCACGCCCGCTACCTCGCCGTCCGCGCCTCCAAAGCAGTAGCCCAACCCCCCGAACAAAAAACCGAAGCCCTCGCCGCCTGACCCACCGGCCCTTCTCCGTGTTAGCAGCGCCCCTGCCCGCTGCGCCGAGTGCGGCCCTCCCGCCACGCCGCGGGCTTCCCGCTAACACGCTAAAAACCTGTCAAGAAAAAAATCGCAACTTTTCTGGTAACAGCCATTGGCCTACTCGGGTCAACCCGCGCGCGCAAATGCCCTATTTATGCCTGAACTCATGATTTTTTAGACACTTATCGCACCACGACCCCCCGGTTCGTGGGGGTTGCGAGAAGCTATTTTGAGCGTATATTTACTCACATCGCAAACGCGATGATTGGTCCCGCCCAGAAGTCAGAGTCTTCCGCGAGACCACCGACCATCGCGATCTGCAAGCTTTGAATCAACAATGGTTTAGGACGACTTGGGGATGGAGGTTGACGCCACAAGGGCGGTTGCAGGCTAAAGTGGGGCCCCGCAGCCGCCCTCTCCGTTAATCCAAACACCACTCGTTTCCATCGGGCCATGCAGATGACATCGCGGCAGGTTCAATTACTGGTGGCGGCAATCATCGTCGTGGTGATTGCCTCGGTTTTGGCGCTGGGGTTGGTCGTTTGGACCCCGCCGCCGCGGCAGCCCACCACGGGTGTAAGTGTCGACCTCATCATCCAACAGGTGGAAGAAGTCCAGAGGGCCCGCGACCCGCAGCCCGAGCCGCCGATCATCGTCCCCGATCCAATCCGCCAGCCCGACCCGGAACCGTTGGTACGGCCCCAATCGTGAGCGATTGGCAAGCCTGGCTTAAGCGGCGACGGCAATACTTCACAAAATCCACCAGCAAACGTCTTGACACGACGCCCTTAAAACTTATACTGTCCCGTCTTGCCACGAATTGGCCTACTTGCGCTCTTGCCTGAGTGGAACAATCGTGGGGCGACGAAAGTCGTTGGCAAGCGTGCGGATCACGCAGCACAACGATGCCTGATGCAAATCAGCGGCGCTTCAAAATAAATACCGGTTCTTCGGTGGCCGATCTGACTGGCCGCCTTAGGAAGTTTGTCGGAGTAGGAAACAATGGCTGCAGGACCTCACGAACGCATTCGCATCCGTATGGAAGCTTACGATCATCGCATGCTCGATTCCTCCGCAAAGGAAATCGTCGATCACGCGAAGCGTACCAGCGCGAAAGTTCGTGGTCCCATCCCCATGCCGACCCGCATCGAGAAGTTCACCGTGTTGCGTTCACCGCACATCGACAAGAAGAGCCGGGAACAGTTTGAAATTCGCACCCACAAGCGGGTGATCGATATTCTCGAGCCCACCCCGCGTACGATCGAAGCGCTCAACCGCCTCGTCGTCCCGGCTGGTGTGTTTGTGAAGATTAAGGCCTAAACGAGTTTTCGGCGCAAGCTGAAGACTCTGGTAATAAGACAACTTACTTCTGCGGAAAGCCCAGACTGAGTGATCTCGGTCAGCCCTGAAACGGCGAGGTCTTCTCGCGACCCTTGCGACTAAACGGCGGAAACGCCGCCAAAAACAAGGCGCTCAGCGAACGCAAGACTTTCTATCGCTTAATACAGGTTCTGACGCCAGACGCGGACTGATCCTCGGCACAGTGCTGAGAAACGGGTCCGACGAGATATCGCAGTGAACCTGACACCCCCGTCGCTCGGGGGCAACGGGTTCGACAGAGGCGGCCGCAGTGCGAGGATTGCCATGAGCGAATCTGGTACTTCTATTTCTATCGCTGCGCTGCTCGGCCGGAAGGTCGGCATGACCCGGATCTACGACACCAACGGTGTTGCGATCCCGGTGACCGTTGTGCAGGCCGGTCCGTGCATTGTCACCCAGGTCAAAACTGTGGAAGGCAAAGACGGCTACAACGCGGTGCAACTCGGTTTCGAAGACATTAAAGAACGTCGCAGCACCAAGCCGCTCGTCGGCCACTGCAAGAAGACCGGCAACACCACGCCGAAGCGCTTCTTCCGCGAAGTTCGCCTCAACGATAAGCCGCGCGTTGCCACTGGCGCCACGATTGACGTCTCGATCTTCGAGCCGATCAAGTTCGTCGACGTCACGGGCATCAGCAAAGGTAAAGGCTTCCAGGGCGTCATGAAGCGCTGGAACTTCGGCGGTCAGCCCGAATCGCACGGTACCGAACGTAAGCACCGTTCGCCGGGTGGTATCGGTGGTGGCCAGGGTACTCGTGGTCACGGCCGCGCGATTCGCCTGGGCAAGAAGATGGCCGGTCACCTCGGCGACGAGCGCGTCACGACGCGCAACCTGTCGCTTGTGGGTGTGGACAAAGAAAAACATCTGCTGCTGATCAAGGGCACGGTTCCGGGCGCCAACGGTGAGTTGGTGTTCGTCCGCCAGGCCAAGACCATCAAGCACGGCGCCTAAGGCAAGTTACCAAGAACGAAAGATCACAGGATAGAAACATGATTTCAGTACCTGTTCTCAATATCGAAGGCAAAGAAGTCGGCAAGCTCGATGTCGATGAAGCCCTGCTCGGCACGCAGTTGCGTCCGGCGCTCCTGAAGCAGGCGCTCGTTCGCTACCATGCGAACAGCCGCCAGGGCACCGTTCGTACCCGCAGCCGTGCGGAAATCGAAGGTTCGACGAAGAAGCTGTATGCCCAGAAGGGCACCGGTAACGCCCGTCGCGGTTCGATCCGCACCAGCGTGATGAAGGGCGGCGGTAACGCGTTCGCCAAGCGTCCGCGGGACTTCTCGCAGGACATGCCGCTGAAGCAGCGTCGCCTCGCCCGCGCGAACGCGATTCTGGCCAAGATCCTCTCGAAGGACATCAAGGTTCTCGACGGCCTGACCCTCCCGGCCCAGAAGACCAAGGAAGTCGCCAAGGTCCTCAAGAACATCGGCGTGGAACGTTCGGCGCTGATCGCGACCGAAGGTTTGAACCAGGATTTCTTCCGTTGCGCCCGCAACATTGAAAAGCTTGCGGTCAAGCCGGCGGCGGACATCAACGCCTACGACATTCTCACGAAGCGTTCGCTGGTCATGACGAAAGCCGCCCTTGAAGGCGTTCTCAAGACCTGCACGAAGAGCAAAGTTAAGCAAGAGTCTTGAATGATGCGTTAAGCGTTGTTCAAGACTCGTTCATTTTCGGGAATAACCGTTATGGCACTGCAAGAAACTGAAGTTCTCAAACACCCGCTCGTCTCGGAAAAGAGCACTTTCGCGGCGACCGAGAACAACACGTACACGTTTGAAGTCGATCCGCGTGCGGACAAGACCGAGATCAAGAACGCCGTGGAAAAGCTCTACAACGTGAAGGTGACGGAAGTTCGCACGGTGAATGTAGCGGGCAAACCGCGGCGCACCCGCACCGGCTACAAGACCACCGGCGAATGGAAAAAGGCCATCGTGAAGCTGCACCCCGATCACAAGCTCGACGTGGTCTAACCGAAATCGAAACCCAAGACTTAGGACAAAGTCATGCCCATTAAGATCTACAAACCGACAACGGCTGGTCGCCGCAACAGCAACGTGAATGCCTACGCCGAGATCACCAAGACCAAGCCGGAAAAGAGCCTGATCGAACGCCGCAAGAAGACCGGCGGTCGTAACCACACGGGCTGGATCACGTGCCGTCACATCGGCGGCGGCAACAAGCAGTTCTACCGCAAGATCGACTTCAAGCGCAACAAGGACGCGGTGAAGGCCACGGTGACGGCGATCGAATACGATCCCAACCGCAGCGTCTTCATCGCCCTGGTGACCTACGCCGATGGCGAGAAGCGCTACATCCTCGCCCCGCAGCAGCTGAAGGTCGGCGATGTGATCGAATCGGGCACGCACCACGACATCGAAAAGACTGTCGGCAACGCGATGCCGCTCGAGATCATGCCGGTCGGTCTGGAAATTCACAACATCGAGATGGTGCCGGGTCAGGGCGGCCGCCTCGTGCGTTCGGCGGGTCTCGCCGGCCGCTTGATGGGTAAGGACAACGGTATCGCGACGATCCAGTTGCCGTCGGGCGAAATTCGCCAGATCAACTGGAAGTGCCGTGCGACGATCGGTCAGCTCGGCAACATCGACTGGATCAACATTCGCTGGGGCAAGGCTGGTCGCACGCGTCACCGCGGCATTCGTCCGACGGTTCGCGGCGTGGCCCAGAACCCGGTCAGCCACCCGCTGGGTGGTGGTGAAGGCCGCTCGGGTGGTGGTCGTCACCCGGTGAGCAAGTGGGGCGTGCCGGCCAAGGGCGGCAAGACCCGCAACCCGCGTAAGAACTCGACGAACAAGATCATCCGCCGCCGCATGACCGTGCGTTACGGCGAATCGGTCCTGAAGCGTAAATAAGAACTCAACACGCGAAACTCAGAACGCAGATCGGGCTGAGTCATCGCGATCTGGAAACTAGAAACTCATAACTGGAAACTCGATATGAGCCGCAGCACTAAAAAAGGTCCCTTCGTCGCCGAGAGCCTTCTGGCGAAGGTGAACAAGCTGAACGAGAACCGCGCGAAGACGACGATCAAGACCTGGTCGCGTTCGAGCACGATCATCCCGGACTTTGTCGGCCACACGTTTGAAGTGCACAACGGGCGGAGCTTTGTCCGCGTGTTTGTGACGGAAGACATGGTGGGCCACAAGCTGGGTGAATTCTCGTTCACCCGCTCGTTCAAGGGCCACACCATGGTCAAGAAGGAAGAAGCGGCCTAAGCGGCGCCGCCTAAAGACTGACTGTTCAGTAGGAATGCAATCATGGCAGAATCTTATACAGCGACCTGGCGTTACGCGAAGATCACGGCCCGCAAGGCCCGTGCGCTGACCGACCTCATCTGCAACAAGCCGGTGAACGAAGCGCTGGACCTGCTCAAGTTCAACAAGCGCCGCGGCGCGGTCATGGTGGCGAAGGTGCTCAGAAGCGCCATTGCCAACGCTGACGAAAAAGAGGCCGACACCGAAGCGTTGTTCGTGGCGCGCAGCTACTGCAACGACGGCCCGATGATGAAGCGCTTCATGCCGAAGGATCGCGGCAAGGCCTACTCGATTCTGAAGCGTACCTGCCACATCACGGTGGAGCTCGAAGAGGGCAAGCCGAAGATGGGCAAGGCGAAGCGGAAGCAACTGGAAACGCGTCGGGCGCGTCTGGCCAAGAAGGCGGCGAAGGCTGAAGCAGCCAAGCCGGCCGAGAAGACTGAAGAAAAGAAATAAGACCTTAGACCAAGGACACACTCATGGGTCAAAAGATTCATCCCAACGGATTTCGGGTCGGCGTAACGGAAGGCTGGAACAGCCGCTGGTTCGCCCCCAAGAAGCTCTTCGGTGAACTCCTCATCGAGGACCAGAAGATCCGTGGGTTTGTGGACAACAAGCTCAACCGCGGCAACACGAATGCCGGCGTCGCGAAGGTTGAAATCGAGCGTACGCGGGAAGAGCTCAAGGTCGTGCTGCACACTGCCCGTCCCGGCGTGGTGATCGGTCCGAAGGGCGCGGAAGTCGACAAACTCCGCGGCGAACTCGAAGACCTCACCGGCCGCAAGGTCAAGGTTGAGATCAACGAGATCGGCAACCCGGACCTGAACGCGCAGCTCGTGGGCGAGTCGATCGCGGAGCAGCTCAAGAAGCGTGCCGCGTTCCGCCGCCTGTTCAAGCAGAAGGGCGAAGCGTGTCTGCAGGCGGGTGCCCGCGGTATCAAGATTCAGCTTTCGGGCCGCATCGGCGGCGCTGAAATCGCTCGCGTCGAAAAATACAGCAACGGCTCGATTCCGCTGCACACGCTGCAGGCGAACATCAGCTATGGCCAGGTCCACTGCCGCACGCCGTACGGTGTGATCGGCATCAAGGTCTGGATCTACCTGGGCATGTACGCCGATCTCGACGCCGCGGCGATGGCCGCCGGCGCTGAACAGCGTGGCCCGCGTCGTCCTCGTCGTCGCTAAACCAGGAAACACACCGGGCGGCGGAAGCTGCCGGTCTGAAGGAGAACACACATGGCCCTTATGCCATCACGCGTCAAGTGGCGCAAACAACAACGCGGTGTGATGAAAGGCAACGCCACCCGTGGCAATAAGGTGAGCTTCGGCGAATACGCCCTGCAAAGCCTGGAGCCGGGTCGCATCAACGGTCGGCAGATCGAAGCCGGTCGTATGGCCTGCTCGCACCACCTCGGCCGCGAAGGCCGCGTATACATCCGCATCTTCCCGCACAAGAGCTTTTCGAAGAAGCCGCTGGAAACGCGAATGGGTACCGGTAAGGGCGAACCGGAGTTCTGGGCTGCGGAAGTGAAGCCCGGCACGATTCTCTTTGAGATCGCCGGCGTGGATGAGAACACAGCCCGGGCGGCGTTCAATCGCGTGGCATACAAGATGCCCGTGAAGGTCCGCTTCGTGCGTCGTCGGCACACGCTGTAAGGCGTGGAGCGCAAAGTTAAAACGCTAAACGGAACATAGACATGGCAAAGCGTACTGAAACAATCAAGGAATTCCGCGGCATGGCGGACGACCAGCTGAACGAACGCCTGGGCAACCTGCGGATCGAGCTGTTCAAGCTTCGCGAGAAGAATGCCTCGGAGAAGATCAAGGATGTCTCGCAGTTCAACAAGCTGCGTAAGGACATCGCCCGCATCGAAACGTTGAAGAGCCAGCGCGCGAAGGCCGCCGCGAAATAAGCGAATCACTTAGCAGGAAATTGAGATATGTCCACAACGGAAAAACGCAAACTTCGCCCGCGTCTGATCGGCGTGGTGACCTCCGACAAGGTCAGCAAGACCCGCAAGGTCACCTTCGAGTACCTCTCGAAGCACGCCAAGTACAACAAGTACGTGAAGCGCCAGACGGTGCTGCACGTGCATGACGAGAACAACGAGAGCCGCGTTGGCGACCAGGTCGAAGTGATGAGCTGCCGACCGATCAGCAAGATGAAGACCTACCGCCTGGTCCGGATCGTGACCAAGGGCGTGCAGGTGGATACGAGCATCCTCGAGGGCGAAGCCTCGCAGATGTTTGAGAAGAAGAAACCCGAAACTCCGGCGGCGGCGCCTGCAGCAGCGGAATAACGTCCGTTTCCTGCATTCTGTCTTCTGCCTTCTGAAGGTGAAATATGATTCAGCAACAAACCCGCGTCGATATTGCCGACAACACCGGCGCCAAAACCGCGATGTGCATCAAGGTGCTGGGTGGTTCGTCCGCCCGGGGCAAGTTCACGCGTAAGGTGGCCGGTGTTGGCGACCTGATCATCGTGGCGGTGAAAACGGCTACGCCGAATGGCGACGTCAAGCTACATGATGTGGCCCGTGCCGTGATCGTGCGCACCAAGCAGCCGATCCGCCGGCCCGACGGCAGCTACGTCCGCTTCGATCGCAACGCCGCCGTGATCGTGGATGCCGAAGGCAATCCGCGCGGCACGCGTATCTTCGGTGCCGTGGCCCGCGAACTGCGTGAAAAGAACTTCATGAAGATCGTGTCGCTCGCGTCGGAAGTTGTCTAAGAAACGCAAACTGAACTGAAACTGGAAAGTAAACATGGCTGCTCGCATTAAGAAAGATGATGTCGTCTACATCCGCTCGGGTGACGACAAGGGCAAGACCGGAAAGGTCATTCGCGTGCTCGTCGACAAGGACCAGGTCCTGGTTGAGGGCATCAACATGGTGTGGAAGCACATGAAGCCGACGCAGGCCAATCCGCGCGGCGCCCGCATCCGCAAGGAAGCCCCGCTGCACCTGTCAAAGGTTCAGCCGGTGGATCCGAAGTCCAACAAGGGCGCGCGGGTGAAGTTTGTCGTCGCTAACGGCGAGAAGCGGCGCGTGGCCAAGAAGTCGGGTAGCGACCTGGGCCTGGTTTCGAAAGTCTAAAACAACACACGCAACCAAGATCCGGTTAAGGACGCTTGGGGCAAAGGAAAAGAGTCATGGCAGAAGAAAAGAAAGAAAAGAAAGCGACCAAGACGCCGGAGCAGATTGAAGCCGAGAAGGCTGCCAAGGCTGCGAAGAAGGCGGAAATGGCTGCGAAGGCCAAGGCGGAAGGCGCTGCTACGGCGGCTGCTCCGGCTGAAGGCGAAGAGAAGAAGGCCAAGGGCGGCGGCGGCTCCAAGAAGAAGAAAGACGAAGGCGGCGAGGCACTGCCGTTCCCGGCAGGCTACGTGCCGCGTCTGAAGAAGCGCTTCGATGAGCAGATCGCGGCCGCGCTGGCCAGCGAACTCAAGATCGAGAACAAGCTCGCCCTGCCGCGCGTTGAGAAGGTGATCATCTCGATGGGCCTGGGCAAGGCCATCGCTGAGAAGCCCCGTCTCGAAGCGGCCCAGAAGGAACTCACCGCGATCGCCGGCCAAAAGGCCGTGATCTGCAAAGCCAAGAAGAGCGTCTCGAACTTCAAACTGCGTGAAGGCATGGAGATCGGCCTGAAGGTCACTCTCCGTGGCAACCGCATGTGGGAATTCCTTGATCGCCTGATCATGGTTGCCATCCCGCGTGTTAAGGACTTCCGCGGTCTGAATCCGAAGGGCTTCGACGGCCGGGGCAACTACTCGATGGGTCTGACCGAACAGACCGTGTTCCCGGAAGTTGACGCGGCGGCCGTGACGTTCCACCAGGGCATGAACATCACCTTGGTGACGTCGGCAGGCAGCAACGAGAAAGCGTTCGCGTTGCTCAAGCATATCGGCATGCCGTTCCGCACGGACGACAAGAAATAAGAACTGAAACCGTAAAGGGTCTGAAGATATGGCCACAACTGCCTGGAAAAACCGTTACAAGCGCAACCTTGAGCTGATCGAGAAATACCGCGAGATCCGCAAGAAGCTCAAGGAAGAGAAGAACTACGCCGCGCTGGCGAAGTTGCCGCGGGCGAGCAGCCCGACGCGTTTGAGCCGCCGTTGCGAGCTGACGGGCCGCAAGCGTGCGTACTACCGGAAATTCAAGATCAGCCGTCTCATGCTCCGCGAACTGGCCCACCAGGGCCTGATCCCGGGCATGCGGAAGTCGAGCTGGTAAACCTGAGTTGTTCAGTTGTTTAGCTGTTTAGTTGTTCAGCAATGGACATCCAAGCACTAAAAAAACTGAACAACTGAATAAACGAAGAACTGAACAACTATCCCGAGGATCGCAATGAGCGACACGATTGCAGACATGTTGACCCGGCTTCGCAACGCCGCCGCGGCCAAGCACAAGACGGTGGACGTCAAGAACTCGCGCATCTGCCAGGGCATCGCCAAGGTGCTCCAGGAAGAAGGCTACATCAACGACTTCACCGTGCTTGATGACGGCACCAAGCAGGGCCTGATCCGCATCACCATCAAGTACACGCCCACGGGCGAACAGGTGCTGCGCGAGATCAAGCGGGTGAGCAAGCCCGGCTGCCGCGTCTACCGCGGTGTCAACGACATTCCGCGGATCATCCAGGGCATGGGTATCTGCGTGCTCTCGACGTCGCGCGGCGTGTTGAGCGATCGCCAGGCGAAGGCCCAGAACATCGGCGGCGAGTTGCTCGCCACGGTCAGCTAAAACAGTCATCACCAGTCCGGACGGCCCGCCATGTGGCGGATGTCACCTGACGGAAGATAAGGAATAGAACCATGAGTCGTATCGGTAAGAAGCCAGTCGTGATCCCGAAGGGTGTGAAGGTCGCCGTGAGCGGCAGCACCGTTAACTTCGAAGGCCCCAAGGGCAAGCTCACATTGAACCACCACCCGGCCGCGAAGGTGGCCGTGGACGCCGCCGCCAACCAGGTGATCATCACCCGGGTTGACGATGAGAAGATCAGCCGTGCGGTGCATGGTCTGACGCGGGCGCTGGTTGCCAACAACATCAAGGGCGTGGCCGAAGGCTACGTCAAAGAGCTCGAGATCCAGGGCGTCGGTTACAAGGCCGAACTCAAGGGCAAGAGCGTGGTCCTGTCGCTCGGCTTCGCGAACCAGCTGGAAGTCGGCATCAAGGACGGCTTGACCGTGAAGGTCGAAGCCCAGGGCACGAAGATCCACATCAGCGGCTGCGACAAGCAGGCCGTTGGTCAGCTCGCCGCCGAAATCCGCAAGCTGCGTAAGCCTGAACCCTACAAGGGCAAGGGTGTCCGCTACGTCGGTGAAGTCGTCAAGAAGAAGCTCGGCAAACAGTTCGCTGGCGCCGGCGCCAAGTAAGATCCATAGTCCTAACCTTTTGGAACATTGTCATGAGCAATGCAACGATACTCGCAAGCAAGCAGGCCCGGCACGCCCAGCGCAAGGCGCGCGTGGCTGGCGCCGTCCGCGGCAATTCGGAACGTCCGCGTCTGTCGGTTTTCCGCAGCAACAAGAACATCTACGTGCAGATCATCGACGACGAGTCTGGCAAGACCCTGGTGTCGGCCAGCAGCAGGGAGAAGGACACCCGCGGCACGATGAAGCATGGCGGCAACAAGAACGCCGCGGCTGCCATCGGCAAGCGCATCGCCGAGAAGGCGAAAGAGAAGGGCATCACCCAGGTCGCGTTCGACCGCAACGGTTACCGCTACCATGGCCGCGTGAAGACGCTGGCCGATGCGGCGCGTGAAGCTGGCCTGAAGTTCTAAGTGATACGGTACCAAGACTAAAACCCTTTAAGGGACAAACGCATGTCAGAAGAAAATACACAGCCCCAGGCACCGGAAACGCAACCTGAAGCACAGGCTGCCGCGCCGGAGCAAGCTCAGGAGCAGCAGCAGCAGCCACAGCAGGGCCAGCGTCGTGGTGGCGGCGGCGGTCGTGGCGATGGCCGCGGTCAGCGTCGTGGTCCGCGTCCGGAACGGCGCAACGAAGAAGACGAAGGTGGCGTGAAGTCATCGACCGTCGGCGTGTTCCGTTCAGCCAAGGTCGTCAAGGGCGGTAAGAACTTTGCGTTCGAAGCGCTCGTGGCTGCCGGCGATGGCCAGGGCAACATCGGCCTGGGCTATGGCAAGGCGAAGGAAGTTCCCGCGGCCGTTGAAAAGGCCACGAAGGACGCTCGTCGTCGCATGGTGAAGGTCAGCCTGAGCGGCGGCACGATCCCGCACGAAGTGATGGGCCAGTTTGGCGCCTCGTCGATCAGGCTGGTGCCGGCTCGTCCGGGTACGGGCATCAAGGCTGGTCGCCACGTGCGTCCGGTGCTCGAGCTCGTCGGTCTCCGCGACGTGCTGACGAAGGCATACGGTTCGACCAACAAGAAGAACCTGTGCAAGGCCGCGATCAAGGCCTTGGCCAGCCTCCGCACGAAGGAAGAAGTCGCCTCCCAGCGTGGCGTGCAACTGTAATCGTCATATAGCCCCGGCCTTGGCCGGGGTCTTTGCTGCGAGCGGTGCTGCATCCGGTTGTGAGGCAGCGTCGCGACTCTAGTGGCTCTTTTTACAAGGTTAATCCAAATGCTTATCCACGAAATCACCAAGCTTGCCGGCGCTTACAAGAAGAAGAAGCGTGTTGGTCGCGGCGAATCGTCGGGCCACGGCAAGACCTCGACCCGCGGCACCAAGGGCGGCGGCGCCCGCGCCGGCGGCGGTCCGAAGTTCGGTTCTGAAGGCGGCCAGCTCCCGCTGTATCGCCGTCTGCCGAAGCGCGGTTTCAACAACAACTACTTCGCGCAGCGTTTCGCCATCATCAACGTTGGCGACCTCGAGAAGCATTTTGATGCGGGCGCGACGGTTGATGTCGCGGCGCTCGTGGCCAAGGGCCTCGTCCGTGATGAGAAGTACCCGGTCAAGGTGCTCGGCGACGGCGAACTGTCAAAGAAGCTGACGGTGGTCGCGGGCAAAGTCAGCAAGCAGGCCAGCGAGAAGATCGCCAAGGCCGGCGGTGCTGTGCAGATCATCGAGATCGACCGCAACAAGGGCAAAGTTGATCCGAAGACCGGCCGGTTCAAGAAAGCCACCCCTGCCGCGAAGTGATCGCGACCACGGTTGGTGAATCCAGTGCACATGGGCTAGAATGACGGTCTTCCCGCTATTCTGGCCCTTTATCTTTCGGTGAAACGTTGATCCAGAAAATTATCAACATCTTTCGCATCCCTGAGTTGCGTAACAAACTGCTGTTCACCATCGCGATGCTGTGTATTTACCGCATCGGTTTTTACATTCCGCTCCCCGGCGTGAACGCCAAGGCGCTCATCGCCTCGGCCGAACAGCAGGCCGACAGCGCTTTTGCCGCGCTCTCCAACTACCTGTCGCTGTTTTCGGGCGGCACGCTCAGCCAGTCCACCATCTTTGGCTTGGGCATCATGCCCTACATTTCGGCATCCATTATCCTGCAGCTTTTGACCACGGTCGTCCCCTCGCTTGAGAAACTCAAGAAAGAGGGCGAACCGGGCATGCGCAAGATCAACGAGTGGACCCGCTATCTCACCGTTGGCATCTGCATCATCCAGTCGTTCTGGTTCATCACCCACGTCGGCAGCGACGAAACATTGCTCTACGCCTCGGTCAAAGGCGGGGCTTATCCGCTCTTCATCATCATGTCCGTACTCGTCCTCACGGCGGGCTCGGTATTCCTGATGTGGTTGGGCGAGCAGATCGACCACTACGGCATCGGTAACGGCATCTCGTTGATCATCACCGCAGGCATCGTTGCACGATTCCCTGATGCCATCACCGAACTCGTTAAGAAGACCAGCTTTACCATGGGCGGCAGCGAGACCGGCCAGATTGGTCCTGCAGGTCTGGCGTTTGTCATCTTCTCGTTCGTTTTCGTCACGGCCGGGGCGATTCTGCTCACGCAGGCACAGCGCCGCATCACGATTCAGCACGCCAAGCACATGCGCGGCCGTAAGGTCTATGGCGGCCAGTCGCAGTACTTGCCGCTCCGCGTCAACCACGCCGGCGTGATGCCGATCATCTTCGCCAGCTCACTCATGCTGTTCCCGGTCATGCTGTTCCGCTGGGCGGAGAATGCGACCATTCCGGCGTCGGTCATCGCCAGCACGCTGCCGGCGACCACGGCTCCGGTCACCAACACCGGTCCCTGGTACCACCAGATGTTCGGCTTCCTGGCCAACAACCTCAACATCGGCCAGTACCTGTATGAGATCGTCTACTGCGGCTTGATCTTCTTCTTCAGCTACTTCTGGAACACCGTGCAGTTCCAGCCGAAGGAAATGGCCAACCAGCTGCGCGACTACGGTTCGTTCATCAAGGGCCTGCGTCCGGGCAAGCGCACTGCGGATTACCTCGAGAACGTGATGAACCGCGTGACCTACGTGGGCGCCGCCTTCCTGTGCGTTATCGCCGTGGTGCCGACGCTCATCGGCGCTTCGCTGGGCCTGTCCTACGGCATCACGCAGTTCCTTGGCGGCACCGGCTTGCTCATCACCATCTCGGTGATGCTCGATCTGGTGAACCGCATCGAAGCCAACCTTGTTATGCGTAATTACGGCGGCTTCCTTGAGAACACCGGCCCGTCGGGCCCGGGCTCGAAGATCAAGCGCAACCGTCCGGTTGCCGGTGATGGCGACGCACCGCGAGGTCTGCCCACATGAGTGGCATGCGTATCGCCCTTCTCGGTCCGCCAGGCTCGGGCAAAGGCACGCAGGCCAAGCGCATCTGTGAAGCCTTCGATCTCGAGCATCTCTCTTCCGGCGATATTCTCCGCCAGGAGAAAGCTGCCGGAACGCCGCTGGGCATGAAGGCCAAGGAATTCATCGACAACGGCCTCCTCGTGCCGGACGATCTGATGGTTCAGATCATGCGTGAGAAGATCACGCAATTGCAGCGCGGCTTTGTGCTGGATGGTTTTCCGCGCACGCTGCCGCAGGCCCAGGCGCTCAACCGCATGTTGTTCGACCTCGACCGTCCCCTGCAACTCGTGCTGAATTTCGTGGTAAATTTCAAGGTGCTGCGTGCCCGGTTTGAAGGCCGGCGCGTCTGCCCCGTTTGCCTGAGCGTCTATCACGTTGATTCCAATCCGCCAGCACAGGCGGGCATCTGCGATTTTGACGGCGCCCAGTTGATCGTGCGTGAAGACGACCGCCCCGAGGTCGTTGAGAAGCGCATCGTCACCTACCAGGAAACGATGGCGCCTCTCATCGCGTACTACGCCCAGCTTGGCAATTTCAAGACCATCGACTCCACGCCGCCGATCAGCGAAGTCACGCAGATCGTGCTGGACAAGATCCGCCGTCATTTCGACGACGAGTAAGACTGGCTTCTGAACTATGAAAATCGTCCTCAAATCTCGTCGCGATATTGAACTCATGCGAGCCGCTGGCCGCGTGGTGCGCCAGGCGCTCAACAAGGCCACCGAGTTGGCGCGGCCGGGCATGACCACGCGCGAACTCGACAAGATTGTGTACGACCACTACACCGCGGCGGGGGGGGTAGGACTTTTCAAGTGGTATCCGACATACGAGCCGGGCCAGGGTTTTCCCGGCAATACGTGCATCAGCGTGAATGATGAAGTGGTGCACGGCATCCCCGGCGACCGCGTGCTGAAAGAGGGCGACATTGTCAGCGTCGATTGCGGGATTCGCCTGGGCGGTTACTGCGGCGATGCGGCCACGACGATCAGGATCGGCAAGATTTCGCCGGACCACGCGAAGCTTTGCGAAGTGACGGAAGAAGCGCTCGCGATCGCCGTGCGGGAGATCCGCCCGATGCGTCGCTGGTCGGACGTGGCCCGCAAGATGCAGGAATATGTTGAGTCCAACGGCATGAGCTGCGTGCGTGAATTTGTCGGCCACGGCATTGGCCAGAACATGCACGAAGAGCCGAAGGTGCCGAACTGGGTGGGCGACGAGTTTTTGAAGAAGCAGGATTTCTATCTGCAGCCGGGCATGACGATCGCGGTGGAGCCGATGGTGATTTTGGGCCACTACGAAGTGGTCGTGCTCGACGACGCCTGGACCGTAGTGAGCAAGGACGGCACGTTTGCCGCGCACTACGAACACACGATCGCGGTAACGCCGACGGGCGCGGATGTACTGACCGACGGGCGGTGAGGGGTTCGTTGTAAAGCCGGCGATGGCATCGCTGGGTATCGCCATGCTGGACCAATGCGGCAGGAACCGCGATGTTGCGTAACTGTGCGATCCGTTCATAATTGATGGACTCTCCGGCAAATGCCGGGGCGATATGAAAAGGTTGATGTATGCTCAAAACACCGATTCTTCATCCGCAACTGCTTGCCGTTCTTGGCCGCATTGGCCATTCGTCCAAGATTCTTATTGCTGATGGCAACTATCCCTTTGCGACTAAGAAGCATCCCGATGCAGAGATCGTGCATCTCAATTTTGCGCCGGGCATGTTGCTGGTGACGGATGTTCTCAAGCCGTTGCTCGACACCATTCCGATCGAGCAAGCCGAGGTGATGGAGCCGATGAAGACCGGCCCCTACGCGATGAAAGTCGATCCACCGATTTTTGATGATTTCCGCGGCATCATCCGCGACAAGGGCTATGCCACACTGGAGCTGACGAAGATTGAGCGCTTCGCGTTTTATGATGCGGCCGCGGCCCGGGATGTGGCGCTGGTGATTGCCACGGGTGAGCAGCGTATCTATGCGAATCTGCTGCTGACCGTGGGCGTGGTGATGCCGAAGTAAGGGTTTCGGCAGGTGCAAATTTCGTTCCGTAGCCTTTTGACGGCAGCGGTAGGCCTGTGCTATACTGCTCGATTCCCCGGTGGAACCCGGGAGCGGTGCGCATTGCCTGTCATGGGACAGGTTGAACGAGGAAACGATGCCCAAAGAAGACGCCATACGAGTCGAAGCAGTTGTGCTGGAATCCTTGCCCAACGCGATGTTTCGCGTGCAGCTTGAAAACAAGCATACCCTGATCGCTCACGTCTCTGGCAAAATGCGCATGAACTTCATCCGTATCCTTCCCGGCGACAAGGTCACCGTGGAGATGAGCCCCTACGATCTGGCGCGTGGCCGGATCGTGATGAGAAACTAGTCAAAGTGGCTAGTGGGCAGTGGTTGGTGGTTAGTCTGCAAGTACTGACCACTAACCACTATTCACTAGCAACTAAACGTCGCCGCCGGGTCGAGCCGCTCACGTTAATGCTTGACCCAAACCTAATCGCCCGGTGGCTTGTTACGCGTGAGCTGGATTGGAACGGGAGTGTTGTCATGAAAGTTCGTTCGTCTGTGAAGCGTATCTGTGAGCACTGCGTGATCGTCCGTCGCAACGGCGTTCTCCGCGTGGTCTGCAAGGCCGACGCGCGTCACAAGCAGCGCCAGGGATAACGTAAAGAAGCCAGGAGCCAGAAGCCAGTAGCCAGCAAGGCAAACGCTCCGGTGGTTCTTCTGGCTTCTGGCTACTGACTTCTGGCTTGTATTCGTAACATTTTTGGCCTGTTGCTCGAAACCGGGTGTGTTACCCGCTCACGGGATTCAGGTCGGACAAAAAGGTGAACTATGCCTCGTATTGCCGGTATCGACATTCCGATTGATAAGCCGACGCACATCAGCTTGCGTTATATCTACGGGATTGGTCGCGTGAACGCCCTCGACATCTGCACCGAAGCGGGCATCAACCCGCAGAAGCGCGCCCGCGAGCTGACCGAAGAAGAAATCGGTCGCATCGTGGCGATCCTCGATCGCTCGTACATCGTGGAAGGCGCCCTCCGCCGCCAGATTCAGCAGAACATTCAGCGCCTCAAGGACATTGGCAGCTACCGTGGCAGCCGCCACCGTCGCAACCTGCCGGTCCGCGGCCAGCGTACCCGTTCGAACGCCCGCACCCGCAAGGGCCCGCGTAAGACGGTCGCCGGCAAGAAGGGCGTGAAGGAATTGCACGGATAATGTGAAGAAGCCAGCATCCAGAAGCCAGTAGCCAGCAATGGCTGCGGCCAAGTTGCTGGCGCTCTCTGGAATCGTGAATCAGTTGCTGAGGTCCGTCGCTGCAAGCCTTCTGGCTACTGGCTACGGGCTTCCGGCTTCTAAGAATAACTTCGGGTGAGGACTACCGCGGCGCGTTGCCCGGCCAATCCGCTCGCAGCCCATTATTGAAAGGTTCCCCATATGGCGAAAGCCAAGAAGAAAATCAGAAAAAATGTTGTGAAGGGCATCGCCCACGTGAAGGCGAGCTTCAACAACACGCAGGTGACCATCACCGACGTCAACGGCGAAACGCTGTGCGCTGACTCGGCCGGCACCGTCGGCTTTAAGGGCGCTCGTAAGAGCACGCCCTTCGCCGCGACCCGCGCTGCTGAAAACTGCGCCGCCAAGGCCAAAAAATTCGGCCTGCAGGAAGTCGAAGTCCGCGTGAAGGGCCCGGGTTCGGGTCGTGAAGCGGCCATCACCGCCCTGCAGAACAGCGGCCTCAAGATCACCGCGATCGAAGACACCACGCCGTTGCCGCACAACGGCTGCCGTCCGCCGAAGAAGCGGCGCGTCTAATGGCGAGAAGCCAGAATCGAGAAGCCAGTAGCCAGTAGGTTGCGGGCTTCAACGAACTTCTGGCTTCTGGCTACTGGCTTCAATCTTCAAAAAATTCTCGTCCCCGTGACAGATGCTCATGCGAGCGATAATCCGGTGGCGAATTTCAAACGGAGGTATTTCTATGCGTTTACGTTGGCGCGGTCTCGAATTGCCCACACGTGTTGAACCTGATGCCGCAGTATCGACAGATACATACGGCCGTTTCATTATCGAGCCGTTTGAACGCGGCTTCGGTACCACGGTCGGTAACTCACTCCGCCGCATCCTGCTGTCGTCGCTCGAAGGCGCGGCGGCCGTTTCCGTCAAGATCCAGGGCGTCGAACATGAGTTCGCCCAGATCGAAGGCGTGATGGAAGATGTCACCGACATCATCCTCAACCTCAAGTCGCTCATCATTTCGATGGACGGCGAAGAACCCAAGAAGCTCACCGTCGTGAAGCGCGGTCCGGGCGTCGTCACTGGCGGCGACCTCACGGGCGATGCGTCGATCGTCGTGCACAATAAGCAGCAGGTCATTGCGACCCTGACTGCCGATATTGAGTTCAACATGGAACTCGACATCCGCAAGGGCCGTGGTTTCGTCACCGCGACCGAAAACACCGCGATGCTCGAATCGAGTACGGATGGCCAGATCATCGGCATCATCCCGATCGACTCGATCTACTCGCCGGTCACCCGCGTGCGCTACAAGACCGAAGACACCCGCGTGGGCCAGAAGACCAACTACGATCGTCTCGTGTTGGAAGTCTGGACCAACGGCACGATCACGCCGGACATGGCCCTCGTTGAGGCCGCCAAGATTCTGCGTAAGCATCTCAACGCCCTCGTGCAGCTGTGCGAGCCGGGCGACAATCTCGATGCCGAGATGCCCGATCGTGACTTCGTCGCCACGCCGACGATGAACGAAGAACTGCAGAACAAGCTGAATCAGCCGATCTCGACGCTGGACCTGAGCGTTCGCGCCAGCAACTGCCTTGAGTCGGCCAAGATTCACACGATCGCAGACCTGGTGAAGATGACCGACGGCGACCTGCTGAAGGTTCGTTCGTTCGGCAAGACCAGCCTCCGCGAAGTGAAACGTAAACTGACCGACATCGGCCTCTCGCTGGGCATGAACATCGGCGCTCCCGCCGGTGAAAACGCCCCGACGGCTTAACCCGTAACGCGGGCGTCTCCGCCCGCCTCAGAAACAAAGGTGATTTATGCGTCATAAAGTAGTAGGCCGTCGGCTCAGCGTTACGCCGTCGCATCGCAAGGCGATTCTGCGCAACCTGGCGCAGTCGCTGATCGAGCATGGCCAGATCAAGACCACGCTGCCCAAGGCTAAAGAACTGGTTCGCTTCGTCGAGCCGCTGATCACGCAGGCCAAGAAGAACACGCTGCACTCGCGTCGCCTGGTGATTTCGCGTCTCAACGACCGCTACATGGCGGATTCCAAGACGGGCGAGTATGCCGACGACACCGTCGTGCAGAAGCTCTTCAAGGAAGTTGGTCCGGCGATGGCTGACCGCAACGGCGGTTACACCCGCATCATCAAGACCGCTGAGTGGCGCATTGGCGACGCCGGCGATATCGTGATCGTGCAGCTCGTCGGCTTCGGCAAGACCCAGTCGAGCAGCAAGAAGAAGGAAAAGGAAGCCGCCGCAGCCTGATGCGGTGACTCCACCTCTTGAACACAATCCGAAGCCCCGCGCATCCTGCGCGGGGCTTCGGCGTTTTTTGCGGGCAGCGTTTCCGCCTTCTGGCATCTGCGTGCAAATTCGTTATTCTTTCCGCTTCAGGCGAAGTGTTTTTCCGAAGGGTTTGAACTGTGAAAAAAGAAGTTGCGTTGCAGCGTCTTCAGGAATGTGGCGTCGTGGCCGTGATTCGCGCCCAGTCGGACAGCCAGCTCGGCGATATTGCCAAGGCCCTCGTCGAAGGCGGCGTCATCGGCATTGAAGTCACCATGTCCACGCCCAAGGCCATCAAGGGCATCGAAAAACTCGTAGACACCATGGGCGACAAAATCGTCGTCGGCGTCGGCACGGTGCTCGATCCGGCCACTGCCGCTTCGGCCATCCACGCCGGCGCAGAATTCGTCTTCTCGCCCGTCACCGATACCCGCGTGATCGAAGTCACCAAGCGCCTCGGCAAGGCCGTCATTCCTGGCGCCTACACCCCGACCGAAATCCTCAACGCCTGGTCCGCCGGCGCGGACGTGGTCAAGGTCTTCCCCGCCACCACGCTCGGCCCGGGCTACTTCAAGGACATCCTCGCCCCCATGCCGTTCCTCAAGCTCACACCCACCGGCGGCGTTGATCTCAAGACAATCCCGGAATGGATCAAGGCTGGCGCGGTGTGCGTCGGCGCGGGCAGCAGCCTTGTCGGCAAGGACACGCTCGCCAAGGGCGACTGGGCCGGCATCAGCGCCACGGCGAAGCAATTCGTCGAGGCCGTCAAAGCCGCCCGTGCAAAGTAACTGTTAACCGTCGATCGACCGATCGAGACCGTCAGGCTTTCACCCATGGCCAAAGCCGCTGCAGCATCACCCGCGCTCAACCCGGTGATCGTCATCGCCGGGCCGGAGCTCTATCTGCGCAACGAGCACCTCGCCGCGATCAAGGCGACGCTGTTTGGCAAAGATGACCCCGGCATGGGCCTGGTGCGGATCGACGCGAAGGCGCTCGGTGGGGCGGCCATCACGGCAATTCTCGATGAATGCCGCATGCCGTCGATGTTCGCCCCGCAGAAGCTCGTCATCGTTGAACCCGCCGACATGCTTTTTAAGAAAGGCGGGGGCGGTGGGGGGGATGATGATGCGGGCGACGATACCGGCGACTCCGGCCGCAACCGCGAGTTGCTGGAGAACTACATCGAATCGCCCACTGAAACCGCCACGCTGGTGCTGGTGTGTACCAACTGGCTCAAGACCACGCGCGTGCACAAGCAACTCGATAAGCTGGGCGCCGTGAAATGGTGCGACCCGATCAAGGACGCCCAAGCCCCGGCATGGATCACCAAGCGCGCCCGCGATGCTCACAACAAGCAAATCGAACCCGTCGCCGCCCAGCGCCTGGCCGAGTTGATCGGCCCCGACCTGCAGCGGCTCGATAACGAGCTGGCCAAGCTAAGCCTGTATGAGCCCGACGCCCCCGTGATCAATGTGAAGGCCGTCGACGACCTGGTTGGTTTTCAGCATGAACAGCAGATCTGGGACATGATCAACGCCTTGGCCGCCCGGGACGCCAAGACTGCCCTGAAAAAGATTGATGAACTCTGGGCCTTGGACCCGAAAATAGAATACACGGTATCAGGCGCGATCTTTGTGTGGCTGGGGCAGGTGCTCAAAGCCCGCGAATTGGTCGATCGCCGTATGAACGACGGCATGATCACCAAGGAGCTGAAGCTCTGGCCGCCTGAACGTGCCGCCAAGGTCCTGACCCTCGCCCGTGCGTGGGGTCTGGCCGGGGCAGCCCGCTGGTCGCAGGAAATGCTCGCCATGGATGTGGCGAACAAGTCCGGCCTCGGCGAGCCACGGCGCAACCTCGAACGCTTCATCATGACGCTGTGCGAAACCTGACAAACAGGGTGGGGGAGTGAAGAACCGGCGCAGGATGCGTCGCCTTTTTATTGGCCCGGTGCTCTAGGACGGAGCAAATCTATGCCCGCAGGAAAATCTCAGCGCAAGCAAAGTCCCTCGACGGTGTCAGGGGCAAATGACTCGCGTCCAGCCACGCGCCTGGCCCTTTTAACAACCATCGCCGCCACCGCCGCCGCTTTGGCCTCATGCAACACCGCGCCCAAGAAGGTGACATCGGTCACGTACGAGCCCGATCCGCCGCTGGCGCTCGAACCAGCCCCCGAAGACAAGTTGGCCGTGCAGGCGCAACAGTTCGCACGCGATATCGACATGGCGCTCGCCCGCAGCGGCCGCACCACCACGCGCACCACTGCCGCTGAACCAACGCCCCCGGCCACGCGCCCGGCACCCACCGTTGCTCCAGCCGTGGTTGAAACTGAACCCGTTAAGCCCGCGGCACCCGTCGCGCCGACCCCGACCGTTGCACCGGTCGCCCCTACGCCGCCGGTTGCACCTGTGGCGCCCGCACCGATCAAGAAAACTTCAAGCCCCGTGGTGACTGCGAGTGCCACGCCCCCGGTCACACCCGCACCGGCACCGGCCGAAGCCCCCACGCCCCCGGCAATCTCGGATCTCACGCCGCCCAGCGCCCTGACCAATGGCGTGCTCACCAACCAGGCGATGTTCACGGTTGCTTCGCAGCAACTCGCGATCGCCCGGATCAACAGCACAAACTTTGACACCAACACCGAAATCAACACCGCCGGCGTCAGGGGTTCGGCCATCAGCGCCATGGGCAGCATGAACGCCACTGCAACCGAAACGCCTTCGGCAGAGGCACCGACGCCCGCACCGGAGCCCGGACTCGACAGCCTTATCGCCGTGCTCAAGAAAAAGGTTGAAGCCAATCCGTCGCAACTGCATCTGGCCACGGCGTTGGCACTGCTTGAATCTGCCGACTCGAACAAGTCCGCCGAGGCCGTGCTGCCCGCGAACATCGCGCCCGCTGACCAGAAGATTGTGTCCGAACTTGTCGCTGCGGTGACCAGCATCAACGCCAGCGCCGCCGGCACACCCACGATGGCCGAACGCACCGCGCCGTTGTCCCGCGCTGCCGCCAATCTCGCCACCGACGCCGACCTGAAGTTGCCGAAACTCGCCCTCGCCTCGCGGGTCGATTCCTTCGGCGTCTATACGCCGGTCGAGCCTCGCTTTGAGAACGGCCGGCGCCACACGGTGATCATCTATTGCGAAGTGGCCAACTTTGCCGCGAAGAAACTCGATGACGGCCTCTACCAGACCCGCCTGACGCAGCAGGACACGCTAATTACCGACGACGGCCTCCTGGTGTGGCGTCCAAATCCTGAAGAAGTCGAAGACCGCTCGATGAACCAGCGTCGCGATTTTTATCTCGTGAAGAAGCTGACGCTGCCGGACACGCTGGCCATCGGCAAGTACACACTCCGCATGAGCGTCACCGACAAGCACGCCAACAAAGTCGCGATGGTCTCAATCCCGATCGAGATCGTAGCCCGCTGATTACGCGATTTTCCGCTGAACGCTGACTGCGCATGTCTTACCCGCGCAGTCCGGGTAGCTTTGCTCTTTGCCCAGTGCGTTATGCGATTCCCTTTTTCAGGTTGACGGCTCGGATGATTCGCCGGCCGCGCCGATAGCTGGCGATAGGACTTACGTGATCGCGAGTGTTCCGCGGGCCTGTCTGCTACCCTTGAACATTTCGCATCGCCCCGCTGTTTTGAGTATTCAAAATTGATCCTTTGAGTATTAGAAGTTAGAGGTCGCCATGTACCGCTTCGCTTTCGCGGCATTCCTTGGATGTGCGTCTGTCGCCTATGCCGGCCGGCCGTTAATCACCAATGATGCCGACATTGTGCCGGCGCTTAAGTTGCAGCTGGAATCGGGCGTCGATTACACCCAGGATGCCCGCGATCACCACGTGAATGTGCCTGCCACGCTCACGCTGGGTATTACCGCGCAACTCGAAGCCGCGGTCAGCTTCGGCTGGCAGCACGACGTCTCCCATGACGAAAGCGACGCCCGCGTCGATGAGAACGGCTGCGCGGATGTCGGACTCGCCGCCAAGTGGCACTTCTGGTCGTATGAGAAGACCGACCACGCGCTGGCCCTCGGCATCAATCTGCCCGCAGCCTCGCGCCATCGCGGCCTTGGCACCGGCGAAACCGACTACGACCTCACATACATTCTTTCACTGCGTGTGTCCGAAGCCGTCAACGTGCACCTGAATGTCGGCTACACATTCGTCGGCAACAACGACGATGCCGACACGCGCGACTTCCTGCACTACTCGGCCGCCGTCACGTGGCAATTGGATGACAACCTGCAGCCCGTGCTCGAGATCTTCACCGACCTGCCCACGCAGGGCGGGAAAGCCGTTACCGCCGTCAATGCCGGCGTTCGCTATCAGTTGTTCGACAACGTCACGCTCGACGCCGCGCTCAGCACCAAGCTTGCCGGCGATTACCCCGACCTTGCCGGGACGATCGGTTTCACGTGGCTGTTCTGACCATCAGCGGCCGATGAGCGGCGCGATCTGCGGCCAGAAATAGTAGACCGCCGCGCCGGCTGCAATCAGCACGAGCAGGAGCACCAGCAATTTGCCGATTCCACCGCCGCCGCTCGAACGTTGTACCGCGCCTTCGGGCCGCGCCTGGCCCACGGCATAGGTGCCGCCGTCGCCCTGTGCCACCTCGACACGGACGACCTCGATGCCCTGCTTGATGGCATTGCGTTCGGCCTCTGCCTTGCTCTGGGCTTCAAACTCCAGCGTCACCCGGGCTGCGTTGTCGCGCCGATGCCCAATCACCCGAAACTTCATACCCACCGCCTTTCAAGTTGGCGTTGTTTTACCATTGCCGTGCTTGGGTGGAAACGCAAAAATGGCCAGCTCGGCGCCCCCGCACCCCGGTGGCTGAGCGACTTAGCTCTATGGCGCATAAATGCGCCTTGACCAAACCCCCTTCAGAAGAGATTATCTGCATTATCACACCTGCCCGGTCTGCACCGGGCGGTCCTATCTAGTTTTCTGGCGATGGTGGCATCTATACCCCGCGGAGGTCGTTATGGCAGTGGTGCGGCGTTCTTCACCCCCGTATGCCTTGATCATCTTTATCTTTCTCTGGGCCGTCTCTACCGGCTTGGCTGTCTTCTTCTATGTGAAGTGGACTGGCACCGATGCCGAGGCACGCAAGGTCTCGGGCCCGGCTGATGCGGCGGCGATCCGCTCGCTGAGCACGGGCGCTGGCAATGCCACCGTTGTGGCTTCAGCCCAGAAGAAAATCACCGACCTCGAATCGCGCATCGGCAACCTGAAGCTCGAGATCAACGGCAGCGATTCGCGCGACAGCGAAGCCATGCGCGACGCCGTCCGCAAGGAGATCCAGACGCTTCTCACCAGCGATGCCGCACTGGACAAGACGAAGGATGGCTCGCTCAAGAGCATCATCATCACGGCGAAGGGCGAACTCGATAACCTGCGTAGCCAACTGGCCCAGCAGGTGCAGGAAGTCCAGAACCTCACCAAGCAGTACAACGACGCCCAGAGCAACTTCCAGCGTCAGCTCGCTTCGAAGAACGACACCATCAAGGAACTGACTGACCAGGCCAACCGCCAGGGCGCTGATGCCAAGTCGGCCCGCGACAACGTGGACGCCGCCACCAAGAAGTACGAAGACCAGATCGCCGCCATGAAGACCGACTTCGAAGCGCAGCAGCGTGAGCGCGTCAAAGAAATCGACGCGCTCAAGCAGGAGATGGCCAAGAAGGACAATCGCGTCAACAGCCTGATGGCGCAGATTCGTGAACTCCGCCCGGCCAACCGCACCAACGCCGGCCGCGAAGTTGACGGCCAGATCGTTCGCGTCTCGACCGGCTCGAAGGAAGTCTTCATCAACCTCGGCCGCAAGGACCGTATCGTGCCCGGCCTGACCTTCGCAGTCTACGACCCCAAGCTTGGCGTGCGTATCAACGATGACAACGAAGCCAAGGGCAAGGGCGGCATTGAAGTGCTCGAAGTCGGCGAAGTCGAATCGCTCTGCCGCGTCACGCATGTTGAAAAAGGCGTGAGCCTGCAGAACGGCGACCTCATCGCCAATCCCGTCTATCACACCGACAAGACCCGCAAGTTCCGCTTCGTGATCTACGGCAACTTTGACCTCGATGGCGATGGTATTGCCACCACCAACGAACGCGATCGCCTTGCCCGCATGGTCAGCGCCTGGGGCGGCATTGTGGAAGAACCGATCGAAGCCACCGAAGGCGACAAGAAGATCACCACGATCTCGAGCCAGGTTGATTTCGTCGTCGTCGGCACGCGTCCGTCGGGTCCGCCGCCGCAGGCCGACATGACCGAAGGCAGCGCCGGCTGGTCCGCCCAGCAGGCCCAGAAGGCCTATGACGACATCGTGGTTGAAGCCAAGCGTGCCAGCGTCCCGCTGCTCAACGCCAACCGCTTCTTGTCGATCATCGGTTACTACAACACGACCGTGGTTCGCTACTGAGATAACGGGCCGTACGGTCCGCCCATGATGTAAGCTAATCCCGAAAGCCCGCGACTCGTTCGCGGGCTTTTTTGTTTTCTCGGGTCCCGGCGCTGGCCGTGTTAATGCAGGTAATTTCACCCACGAATGTTTTGCCTCTTCCCCCCCGCGAATCGTACTTTTTGGGTAATAGTGGGGCCATCGGTGGGGCTGATAATTCAGCCAGTGACGCATCTGGTCGATGATGAGCGTGAGGGTGTTATGCTGCGTGTCATTGTCAAACAAGCGCGTCCGGGCATGGTGCTGGCCCGGGCGGTAATCAACCCCCGCCAGCCCGATACGACGCTGCTGGCGTCAGGCTACGCCCTCGAACCACACACGATCGCCCGCTTACACGAAATTGGCGTTTACGAAATTTGGATTAACTACCCCGGTCTCGATTTCCTAGACGACCTCTACTCGCCGCGGCTCACGCAGCAGCAGCAGCGGATGTGCGAAACGCTCAAGACCAGTTTCACCGGTCAGGCCACGCGCACCGATGCCAAGCTGCCGATCCTGCAGTACCGCGATGTGGTGCAGGAACTCGTCCAGTCGATTCTCGATTCGGCCCACGATATGCCGTTCATGAGCGACCTTGCCGGCGTCGACGATTACCTGCTGCGTCACTCCGCCGATGTCTGCTTCCTCGGCGTCATGCTGGGCCTGCGGCTCGAAAGCTATCTCATCGACCAGCGCCGCAAGGTCAGCGGCCGCCATGCCAAAGACGTCGTCAACCTCGGCATCGGCTGCATGCTGCACGACATCGGCGAACTGCAGATGCCCGAAAGCCAGCGCGAGTCGCGCCGCGCCATCGACGACGGCAACACCGACTGGCACAAGCACGCGGAGCTTGGTTACGCCACCGTACGCGGCCAGATCGAACCTTCCGCCGCGAATGTCGTGCTCAACCACCATCAGCACTATGACGGGACAGGTTTCCCGAAGCTGTCGGCCGCGGAGCGTCCGCAGGCGGGCGCCCAGATTCATGTGTTCTCGCGCATTGCGATGGCCGCCGATGTCTACCAGCACCTGCTGCGCGGCGATGGCGTGCCCATGCCGGCGGTGGCGGCACTGTGGCGGATTCAGCAGGCGCCGCTGCGGAGTTGGTTTGATCCCATCGTACTGGCCGCGCTGCTCGCGGTGGTTCCGCCGTTTCTGCCGGGCATGGTGGTGCAGCTTAGTGATCGCCGCTTTGCCGTGGTCGCCAAGAATCATGCTGAAGCGCCCTGCTACCCCGAGGTACAGGTGCTGCAGACGCCGGAGCTCGAGAGTCCCGACAACCAGACCAGCGATCGCGAGGTTATCGATCTTTCGAAGGAGCCGAAGCTGCAAATCGCCGCAGTGGACGGGTGCGATGTTACGCAGTTCCTCTTCGGCTCGCGGCGCCTAACGCCGGCTATTGCCACACCGCTCAAACTCGCGGTGTGAATCCACGCAAATCCCACAACGCATCGCACTTCAACCGTCCGCACTGCGCAAAGAAAAACCGGCGAGAAACTCGCCGGTTCTGTTTGATTTTCTTGTGTGTCGCTGCGTTTAGTGCGACGGGCTCAGCGAGATATCGATGTGCGGCAGCGGGAACTTCTTCGTGAATTCCGCCACTTCGCCGCGAACCTTCTCGAGATTGCCCGCATCGCCGCCGCTGGTCGCGGCACGGTCGAAGCATTCGGCCACGAACTTCATGTCCGATTCCTTCAGGCCGCGGGTCGTGAGCGCCGGCGTGCCCAGGCGGATGCCGCTGGTTTCCATCGGCTTGCGCGTGTCGAACGGCACCATGTTTTTGTTGCAGATGATCCCCGCCGACTGCGTCCAGGTTTCCACCTGCGCACCCGTCAGGTTCGCATCCTTCGCCCGCAGGTCGATCAGCATCAGGTGGTTGTCCGTGCCGCCGGTGACGAGGCGATAACCCTTGCCTTTGAACGCCTCGGCCAGTGCCTGCGCGTTCTTGATCACCTGTCCGCTATAGGTCTTGAACTCGGGCTTGAGTGCTTCACCAAATGCTGCCGCCTTCGCCGCGATGATGTGCATCAACGGCCCGCCCTGCAGGCCGGGGAACACCGCCGAGTCGATCTTCTTGGCCCAGTCGGCCTTGCACATCGTCATGCCGCTGCGCGGCCCCCGCAGCGTCTTGTGTGTCGTGGTCGTAACGAAGTCAGCCACCGCCACCGGCGAGGGGTGATGACCCGTCGCCACCAGGCCTGCGATGTGCGCGATGTCCGCCATCAGCAGCGCCCCGACTTCCTTCGCAATCTCTGCAAACTTTTCCCACTCCCAAAGGCGCGGGTAAGCGCTCGCGCCGGTGATGATCAGCTTCGGCTTATGTTCCAGCGCCGCCCGGCGAACTTCCGCCATGTCGATGCGTTCCGTCTGCTGGTTCAGCGTGTAGTGCACCGCCTTGAACCACTTGCCCGACATGTTCACCGATTTGCCATGCGTGAGGTGGCCGCCGTGATCGAGGTGCAGGCCCATGATCGTGTCGCCCGGCGTCAGCGCCGCGAGAAACACCGCCTGGTTCGCCTGCGAGCCCGAGTGCGGCTGCACGTTCACATGGTCGCAGCCAAACAACTGCTTCGCCCGATCGCGGGCCAGGTTCTCGACCACATCCACAAACTGGCAGCCGCCATAGTAGCGCTTGCCCGGATAACCCTCGGCATACTTGTTCGTCAGCACGCTGCCGGCGGCGGCCAGCACCGCAGGCTGTACGTGGTTCTCGCTGGCAATCAATTCCAGCGTGCTTTCCTGGCGGTTCTGCTCATCAACAAGGGCAGCCCACAAGGCCGGATCGGTCTGTGCAATCGGATTCATGATTGGCTCTGGCAAAAAACAAACACCGCCCACGCCAAAGGCTGCAGGGCGTACAGGGCTATTATAGCCGTTCAGCCATCAAACACGAAGTCACGCAGACGCACAAGGAACGTCGCTCAAGATTGCTTTGCATGCTGTACGGGAAAGGCACTTGTCTTCGGCCCAAGTTGTGCCTCGAGCATTCGCACGATGTCGGCGACTTGCTCCTGTGACATCAGTCGGCGTGGCAGCATGATGACAGATGTCTTATTGAAATAGATCAGAATGATATGGTCATTGATGCTGAATTTTTCAAAGCCAAACCACTTATGAAAGGTTGTTGAAAAGATGGTGTCGATCGCAATGCCTTCTCTTTGTATCGATAAGCGGTGCTCGAGTTCCAGCAACCGTCGTTGCTGCAGCCAGGCCTCTTTAACAGCTCGATGCCGCGACCATATCACAAGCACAACCACGGCGGACACGACCGCGAGAATCTTGAGCCATGTGAAGAGCACGTCCATGCCACGCGGGCTGACGAGCAAACTCGTTACGATGATCGCTGCGACACCGGCGACGAGAATTGATACGAGGAGAACCAATCGCCAATGCTTGGTATGTTGGCGTCGGTAATGCTGCTGCATCCGGCGAAAATCATCGTAGGTATAACTGAAGATGAAAGTGTAATTCTGGTCGCCCATGAAGCCTTCGTGTCACTTGGCGTCTTCGTGCCTTCGTGTTTAAGTCGCGTTGCTAAACCTGAACCTTCTCCGGCGTGGCATCGATGATTTTGCGGATCAGCGAGTCCGGGTTCAACCCCTCAGCCTGGCCTTCAAAGTTCATGATCAAGCGGTGCCGCAGGGCCGGGGCCAGCACGCTGCGCACATCTTCAAAGCTCACGTTATAGCGGCCGTCGCGCAGCGCCAGCACCTTGGCCGCCAGCATGATCGCCTGCGCCCCACGCGGCGACGATCCAAAACGAATGTACTTCTTCGTGATCTCCGGCGCGCTGGCGGTCGTCGGGTGCGTCGCCAGCACCAACCGGCCGATGTACTCCTTCACATGCGACGCCACCGGCACCGCACGCACCAGCTGCTTCATCACCAAAATCTGCTCCGCCCCAATAATCTTGTGCGGCTCAGGCGTCTTCGTGCCCGTCGTCCGGTCCAGGATCGTCAGCAAGTCCTGCAACTCCGGCGACTCCACCGACACCTTGAACGCAAACCGGTCCAACTGCGCTTCCGGCAGCGGATAGGTGCCTTCCATTTCCAGCGGGTTCTGCGTGGCCAGCACAAAAAATGGCTGCGACATCTGGTGCGTCTTCTTCGCCACCGTCACGCTCTGTTCCGCCATCGCCTCCAGCAAGGCCGACTGCGTCTTGGGCGTGGCGCGGTTGATTTCGTCCGCCAGGATCAAATTGCCGAAGATCGGTCCGGTCTGAAACTGCCAATTGCGCTGCCCGCGCTCATCGGTGACCACGATCGATGTGCCCACGATGTCCGCCGGCATCAAGTCCGGCGTGAACTGAATACGCGAAAAGTGCAGGTCCATCACCTGCGCCAGCGTCCGCACCAACAGCGTCTTGCCCAGCCCCGGCACGCCTTCCAGCAGTGCATGCCCGCCGATCATCAAGCACAGAATCGTCTGACCCACCACGTTCTGGTGGCCGACGATCACCTTCCCGACCTCCGCCTCAATGGCGCGGTAGTGCTTCTGAAAATCCGCAACCGCGGCTTCAATATTCTGCGGCGAAAGGGTCGTGGTCATAGGCGGGCCTTCTTTCAGTTACTTGCGGAGTGTCTTCTTAAACGCACGCAGCCGCCTCCCGGGTGTTCGTGGTGAACGATGCAGGTGCAGCACCGCGAGCACGTAGAGGCGTTCATCGTGTTCACAGAAGAATATGCCATACGGGAAGCGATTTGTCATGGCGCGGCGCATCGGCTTCCTGTGCCATGGAAACTGCCGTGGTGCTTCCGCCACGTGTCCAATCACGCGCCTCACTTCCATGAGGAACTCATCCCCCAGCCCCGACAGTTGCGACTCGTACCAATCTCGTGCTTCCCAGAGGTCCTGCCACGCAAGTTCCAATACTTCTACTTGCGTCATACGGCACGTTTCACACGCGGGCGACTGCCCTTTACCGCCGCAATACGCCGATCGAATTCATCGAGTGTGAACGTCCGGGCGCTGCCATCCAACACCGACTTCAGCCGCAGATCGAGCTCCGCGTGTTGCGCGGGCGTCACGCGCAACGCGTCTGCGGTATGTCCCGACGATGCCAGAAGATAATTCGCAAGTTCCAGCCGATCCTTGATCGGCAGTCTATCCAACGCGTTCGGGATGGCTGACTTCATACCTCACCTCAGATCGCATTATACCACCCCGCCCCTCAGCCGCTCACCAGCCCATCCCCAAACAGCCGCACCGCATTCTCCGTGGTCTGCTTCGCCAGGTCTTCCACACTCTGCCCGCGCAGACCCGCCACGAACGTCGCCACATGCTTCACATGCGCCGGCACGTTCGGCCTCGTCGTCCGCACCGGCTCCGGCGACAGGTACGGCGCATCCGTCTCCAGCAGCAGCCGGTCCAACGGCACCCGCTTGCAGGCCTCCGCTACCTCGGCCGCATTCTTGTAGGTCACAATCCCCGTAAACCCAAGATATGCACCCAATTTCACCCACGCCTCGGCCTCGTCGGGCGTTCCGGTGAAACAATGCACCACAAACCGCACATCCGGAAAATCTTCCATCACCCGCAGGGCATCCGCGTGGGCCTCACGCACGTGCAGCACCGCCGGCTTGCCCAAACGGCGTGCCATCTCCATCTGGTTAACGAACACGCCCTTCTGCAGCAGCTTAGGCGCAAAATTGTAGTGGTAGTCCAACCCCATCTCGCCCACGGCAACCACCTTGGGCTCGTTGCGAATGCGGTTCTCCAGGAACGCCTCGTATCCCTCTTCGGTCCTCGCAGCGTTGTGAGGGTGGATGCCCAACGCGGCAAACACCTGCCGGTGTGTCCGTAACAGCGCCAGCACCCGCCCGTGGTCCTCCACGTCAGTGCCAATGGTGATAAGCCGCGTTACCCCGGCTGCGGCCGCAGCATCGAGCACCGCAGGCACATTCTCGTGCAGGCCTTCATACGTTAAATGGCAATGTGTATCGATCAACATCCCCCTAGCTTAACCGCTGCCGTCATAGTTGAACAAAATAAGCCTTGCAGCCGACCCGCTGAGATAGGTATATTTACGGATGCACGTCTAGAGGCGGTTCCGCCATGAGCACGCCGTGGTCTAAAAATGAGGCTGGACTACGTCCCTCGGCAAGGCCGAGTGGGGAGGCTCTTCGCGTAGCGGCTGTTTACCTCCTGCTCAGTGCCGCCTGGATCTTTTTCTCCGATACCCTCCTTTCCTTGTTCGTCAGCGATGGGAAGCTGTTCGCGCGCTTCTCGGTGGTCAAGGGCACCGTTTTCATAACCCTTTCTGCCGGGCTGATCTACATGCTGGTCCTACGGAGTGCCCAGCGCCAGCTGCTGCACGAACGAGCTGCCAGCGCCAAACTCGAAGCCAAGGCCGAAGAATACCGCCGGCTCTTCGCCACCAATCCCCAGCCCATGTGGGTCTATGAGCTCGACACCCTCCAGATCATTGAAGTGAACGACGCGGCCGTGCATCTCTACGGCTACTCGCGCGAGGAGTTCCTGCACCGGAAGATCACCGACATGCGCCCCGCTGAGGAAGTGCCGCGCCTGCTCGAAACGATCCGGCAGCCGTTGCCTGCTTACCGGCAGACCCGCAACTGGCGCCACACCAAGAAGAACGGCGAGGTTTTCGATGTCGAAGTGAGCAGCCACGAGGTGACGCTCAGTAAGAAAAAGGCGCGGATCGTGCTCATCATGGACGTCACCGAGCGCCTCCGCGCCGAGCGTGCCCTCGCGGACTATCGCCAGCAACTCGAACAGCGTGTGGCTGAACGCACGCGTGATCTGCGCGAAGCCAACGACCAACTCCACAGCGAAGTACGCGAACGCCAGTTTGCCGAACGCCAACTGCGGCACGCACACGAACGGGCCGAGGCCGCCAATCAAAGCAAGTCCCGCTTCATCGCCAACACCACGCACGAGATCCGCACGCCGCTGACCAGCATCCTCGGCTTCGCTGAACTGCTCGACGATCTCGCCCGTGAACGCCATGAATCAAGCGATGAACAGAACTACACCCGCATCATCCGACAGGAGGCGCAGCATCTCCTCGGCGTGCTTGACGATCTGCTCGATATCTCGCGCATTGATGCCGGCCAACTGCGCATTGAACTGGCCAACGTGAATGTCCGCCAAGCCGTGGCCGAAGTCGTCGACCTCTTTCGCCCGCGTGCGCTGGCCAAGAATCTGCAACTCGCATCGGCCATTCATGCTGACGCACCGGTCGAGATCACTACTGATCCAACACGCCTGCGCCAGGTCCTCATTAACCTGGTGTCCAACGCGATCAAGTACACCGAGGCCGGCGAAATCACCGTCGAAGTGACCCCCACGCCGCGCTGTCCTTTCACCAAGGAGCAACACACCACCACCTCCCCCTGTTGCCAGAGCGAACAGCCCCGCGTGCTCTTCTCGGTGCGCGACACGGGTATTGGCCTCAGCCCTGACCACCTCGAAAATGTGTTCCAGCCCTTCTTCCAGGCGCACGCGGATCTCCGCCACACGGGCGTTGGCCTCGGGCTCTCCATCGCACGTTCATTGGCCACGATGCTCGGGGGGGCGATATGCGTCCAGAGCGAACCGGGTCGTGGCTCCAACTTCACGCTCTGTCTGCCGGCGTGCAAGACCGCCAACGTGACTACCGATGTGCCTGAGGCGTCCACGCCCGTTCTGCAGGGCCGAATCCTGCTTGTGGACGACCACGCCAACATCCGCCAGCTTGTATCCACCTATCTCGAACGCGCCGGTGCGCAAGTGCTCACAATGTCCAACGCGCGTGAAGCGATCGAACTCATACTGAGCGAGCGTAGTGATACGATCGATCTGCTGTTGATGGACATGCAGATGCCGGACCTCGACGGCGAAACCGCCGTCCGCCAACTTCGCGCTGCAGGCTGCAAGAAGCCCATCATCGCCCTGACGGCTCACTCCGCCGGACAGGAACAACAACGCTGGCTCGACGCCGGCTGCACCGCCGTCGCGACCAAACCCATCGATCGCGACAAGTTCCTGCCGCTGATCATCACGCTCCTGCCACATTGAACCGCGCCGTTGCGTTTGCCCGGCGTCTATATGCCCGTGTCATCGTCACCAAACGAAAGACCCCGCGGCAAATCGCCGCGGGGTCTTTACCCTTACATCCAATGTTCATGTGTGCCTTCTTGGTGAAGGCCACACCTTACGAGCAGCCGAGGGAGGTGCCGCAGTTCAGGCACTTGTAGCACGTGCCGTTGCGGACGGTGATCGAGCCGCAGGTGCAGATGGGGGCGTCGCCCATGAGCTTGCCCATCGCTTCGTTGAGGGCGGTGGACTTGGTCGTCACCGCTTCGAACATGCGTTCGGTCCGAGTCTCGGTCATCACCGCGGTGCCACCGCCGTTGCCGTGGGTGGGGGTTGACCGCGAAGCGGTGGGGCTTCCGTGCCCCGCAGCGGCCGGCTCTGCCACGAAACGGTTGCCCGCCTCATGACCGCCGTGTCCGTTGCCACCTCCGTGACCGTTCGTCGTCGCTTCGGCGACTGGTTCGCTGGCCGGGGGCGTGAGCTGCTCCACGAGGCCGGTATCGCGACGCGGCGAGTTGGCCGCACGGTACCCCTCGATGAACTGCATCCCCAGCCACCGCACCACATAATCCATAACGCTCTTGGCGAACGGAATGTCCGGGTTCGCCGTCATGCCGCTCGGTTCAAACCGCATGTGTTCAAACTTCCGTACGATCGCATCCAGCGGCACGCCATACTGCAGGTTGAGGCTGACCAGCGTGGCCACCGTGTCCATCAGGCCGCCAATCGTGCTGCCCTGCTTGGCCATGGTGATGAACACTTCGCCCGGCGTGCTGTCCTCAAACAGGCCCACCGTGATGTAGCCTTCATAGCCCTGGATGTCGAACTTGTGCGTGATCGACGCCCGGGTGTCGGGCAGACGCCGACGCAGCGGACGTTCGACAATCTTGACCACAACCTTCTCGACCGGTTCGATCGCCTGCACCGCTTCCGGCGCCTTGGTCTGGCAGGTGTGGCTCGGCGACGGATCGCCGCACACCTTGCAGCCGGCCTGATTTTCCGCCTTCAGGGCGTCAAGTTCCTGGTCATCCGAAGTGTCATCGTCAGCGGTGGAGTTCAGCGGCTGGCTCAGCTTCGAACCGTCGCGATAGAGCGCCACGGCCTTCAGCGAGAGCTTCCAGCTTTCCATGTAGGCTTCTTCGATGTCGCCCACGCTCACTTCGTTGGGCATGTTGATCGTCTTGCTGATCGCACCGCTGATGAACGGCTGCGCCGCAGCCATCATCCGGATGTGACCGCTGTGGTGGATGAACCGCTTGCCCTTCGTGCCGCAACGGTTCGCACAATCAAACACCGCGTAGTGCTCGTGCTTGAGGTGCGGAGCGCCTTCGATCGTCTGCGTGCCGCAGATGCGCTCGTTGGCCTCGCGGATCTGCTTCTTGGTGAAACCAAGTGCCTTAAGCAGGTTGAAGGACGGGTTCTGCCACTGGTCCTTGGCAAAGCCAAGGCGTTGCATGGTCTCTTCGCCGAGAGACCAGGGTGAAAAGGCGAAGGCCAGCTCAAATACAGAAGGCAGGCAAGCTTCTGTCTTCGCTAGATCTTCCTCCGTGAAGCCCTTCGCCTTTAACACCTCCGTATTGATGTGCGGCGCGCCATCGAAGGTCAGCGTGCCGAGCACGTACGTAAGAATGTCCTTGATCTGCTCGTTCGAGTAACCCAGGTTCTTCAACGCCGGCTGAATGCTTTGGTTGGCGATTTTGAAATACCCGCCGCCAGCGAGTTTCTTGAACTTCACCAGCGCGAAGTCCGGCTCGACGCCGGTGGTGTCGCAGTCCATCAGCAGGCCGATGGTGCCGGTGGGGGCGATCACGGTCGTCTGGGCATTGCGGTAGCCAAACTGTTCGCCCAACTGCAACGCACGGTCCCACGTCTCGCGGGCTGCATTCAGCATGGCCGAGTTGTTCGGCCACTTGCTGTTGCTGAACTTCGTCGCATCAATCGCCATCGGTTTGACGGTGAGGGTTTCGTAATCGGCGCTGTTGTAGGCGGCCGCACGGTGGTTGCGGATCACTCGCAGCATGTCCTTACGGTTCTTATGGAAGCCGGGGAATGCGCCCAGTTCCTTGGCCAGTTCAGCGCTGGTGGCGTAGCTTTCGCCCGTCATCATGGCGCTGATCGCACCGCAGATGGCCCGTCCGGTCTCGCTGTCGTAGGGGATGCCCGCAACCATCAGCATCGTGCCGATGTTGGCGTAGCCCAGGCCCAGCGTGCGGTATTCATAGCTCAACCGCGCGATTTCGCGGCTCGGATACGCCGCCATCAGCACGCTGATTTCGAGCACCATCGTCCACAGACGGCAGGCGTGCTTAAAGCCTTCAATATCAAAGTGCTGCGTCTCGGCATCGTAGAACTTCATCAGGTTGATCGACGCGAGGTTGCAGGCCGTGTTGTCGAGGAACATGTATTCGCTGCAGGGGTTGCTCGCATTGATGCGGCCCGACTGCGGGCAGGTGTGCCACTCGTTGATGGTGTCATCAAACTGCACGCCCGGGTCGGCACAGCGCCACGCGGCATAGCCGATCTGCTTCCACAGATCGCGGGCCTTCATCTTCTTGTGCACCTTGCCGTTGGTGCGCTTGATCGTTTCCCATTCGCCGTCGGTTTCGACAGCGTTGATGAACTTGTTCGGCACACGCACGGAGTTGTTCGAGTTCTGACCCGACACGGTGGCGTAGGCCTCGCCGTTGAAGTCGTAGTCCAGCTTCAACTTCATGCTCTTGGCCTGCTCCTGCACGTCCTTCGGCAGGTGCTTGATGCCTTCAACCAGTGCCGCGACCTTAATCTCTTCGCGAACTTTCCAGTTGATGAAATCTTCAATGTCGGGGTGATCGAGGTCGAGGCAGACCATCTTGGCGGCGCGACGGGTGGTGCCGCCGCTCTTGATGGCGCCGGCGGCGCGGTCGCCGATCTTCAGGAAGCTCATGAGGCCGGAGGACTTGCCGCCACCGGAGAGGTTCTCGTTCTCGCCGCGGACGCGGGAGAAGTTGGTGCCGGTGCCGCTGCCGTATTTGAAGAGGCGTGCTTCGCGGGTCCAGAGGTCCATGATGCCCCCCTCGTTGACGAGGTCGTCATCGACGCTCTGGATGAAGCAGGCGTGGGGCTGCGGGTGGGTGTAGGCGTCTTTGGTCTGTTCAAGTTGGCCAGTGGCGGGATTGACGTGCCAGTGGCCTTGGGCCGGGCCGGTAAGGCCGTAGGCGAAGTTCAGGCCGGTGTTGAACCACTGCGGGCTGTTGGGGGCGGCCTTTTGGGTGACGAGCATTTCGGCCAGTTCGTCATAGAACGCCTGGGCGTCTTCCTTGGTGTCGAAGTAGCCGTACTTTTCGCCCCAGTGGCGCCAGCAGCCGGCGAGGCGATGGACGACCTGCTTTACGGAACGTTCCGGGCCGGTCTTGACCTTGCCGTTTTCATCGACGATCGGCTTGCCGTTGGCGTCGACCTGTGGAATACCTGCTTTGCGGAAATACTTGCTGACGACGATGTCGGTGGCAAGCTGCGACCAATCGGCCGGAATTTCCGCGTCCTTCATTTCGAAAACCACCGAACCGTCGGTGTGGCTGATACGACTTGTCCGTTTATCCCACTTAATGGTTGAGTAAACGTCCTGACCCGCCTTTGTGAACCTGCGTGCAATCTTCATGTGTCCGAACTCCCTTGCTTCCGTGCCCAGCTTTGTCGGAACGGCAACGCGCCGATCCAACCGGTGATGCCCCGGCGCGAGTAACCGCGCCCGGACGCGGACGTGAAAAGCCAGCTTCCCTACCGGCGATCACGCCCACCCAATCCCTAAAGCTCCGCTCTTTGTTACGTCACGACGCGTCTGTTATTGCGCGCCGCCAGAAATGCATCGTTCCCCAAAATCGCCCGTTCACTTATGTGTCGGGCCTTGTCTCTCAATTTTCGTTAGTCCACTTTTGGCAGTGTTAAGCCCGGTTGATCCTGATACTTGCCGCGCTTGTCGGCGTAGCTCCTGGTGCATTCCTGCTCGCCCCGCAGGAAGATAATTTGCGCGATACCTTCATTGGCGTAAATCTTTGCTGGGAGGGGAGTTGTGTTGGAGATTTCGATGGTGATCTTGCCTTTCCACTCAGGTTCCAGAGGGGTGACATTCACGATGATGCCGCAGCGCGCGTAGGTCGATTTGCCCACGCAGATTGCCAGCATGTCGCGAGGAATTTCGAAGTACTCCACTGTTTCGCAGAGGGCGAATGAGTTGGGCGGAATGAGCATGAAGCCATCGGCCGACGCGTCGACGTCAACGAAGCTTTTCGGGGAGAAATTTTTGGGGTCAACGATCGCCGAGGAGACGTTGGTGAAGACTTTGAAGTGGGTGCCCACACGGACGTCATAGCCGTAGGAGGTGACTCCGTAGGAGATGGCGCCGGGGCGTTTTGCGTTTTTTTCGAAGGGGACGATTTTGACGTCCGCCTCGATTTGTTTATCCGCCAGGATACCCATTGCGTGCCTGCCGTTGGGGTACGATCGGTGGCGAGCTCGGCTCGGCCGTCCGATAATCGTGTAAGTATGACCAACGAGCAACCCGTCATCCGTGGGCCGGCTTTCGCCGACGCTGGGTTGTTCACTGCCTCTGGGCTCTATTCCGTGAGCGACAGCGGCTAACGATACCACTATATCTTGTGGTGTCAACCTTTCTCTTTACTAAATCTTGTACGACAAGTTATCCACATGCTAACCCCAAGTGCTGCAATAACTTGTGGTATGGCAAGGGGTGTACCACAATAGGTGGGGCCATGGACACATGAAGATGGGTGGATGGGATAGGTGACAAAACAGAGTTATGTTTGGTACATGTTCGATAGGCTTAACGCGTTGCTAAACAAAGGTTTACACATGGAAAGCGGGACTGTTCTCGGACGTGGAAACCGAAAAAGGGCGTCTGCGGCGGGTCGTAAACCGTTTAAAAATCTGAAATTGGGTAAGAATGCCTAGGCCGCCGCGGTGCCAGACCGCCCGGACGGGGTGACTTTTGGGGGTGGGGGAAAGCCGAAATCGGCCGGTGGCGGGCTTGGAAGCGGTCTTCCTGGTCTGTTGGGGACCGATCGTGGGGCCCTTGGAGATGGTTGGCGCCCAGTGGCGGCGGGGGCAGCCGGGGTGGGTGGCGCTGGGACAAGGGAAGCGACGCATTTGATAACTTGTTAGGGGTATTGTGCGTCAAAGTGGGGTGACAGGCGGAATTGTCTTGACAGGTTTTGCGCGTGTTTCGGGATGTCTGGCGAAGCCGGCGAGAGGCGTGATCTGGGGACCAATTTTGTGCGATGCGACGAGATTGATTTACAGGAGAACATATGTGGTTTAATCCATGTATATGGGGCTGAGGTTTTGGTGCGGTACACATGGGCGTGGGGTGGGGCGTGTTGGGCGTAGGATCCGGGAGGATGGTGTGGGGTGGAATCGCTGACTTGGTGAGGCGGCGACTGGCTGCGAAGACGTAACTCTATTTCCAAGTATGTAGATACGTCCATTACAAATGGACATCCTATTTCGCTTGTGGCGAAAGGACGCGTGGGAGGCGATAGGGATGCGTCGCAGCGGGGGAGGTGGCGGGTTTGTGGGCGTGGGGGTGTGTCGGCCGATTGGGCCTCCCGTCAGGAATCGGGAAGGGAGGTATGGTGGAGCAGGAGCCACTTTGCGCGAGGGCTTTTCCGCAGTATCGAAGGCCGGCCTCAGGCCGGCCGCTAAGACGCACCGGGCGGGACGGAAAGTCGCGTTGCGGAAGTTGAGGTCCTCCTGTGGGAGTAAGGCTTCGTGGCAACGGGTGTTTATATATATGTAGATAGGTGAATTATAAATGGGCATCCTATTTTCTTGGTGAGAACGGGCGGGTGGGAGGCGATCGGGATGGTAAGCAGTGGTGGGGGGCGGCGTGTGGCGCCCCCGTTGGATCTGGGGGGCACGGTTCGCAACTTGGTGGTTGCTGCTATTGGTTGGCGGGGCTTTGGGTCTAGGGGATCGCGCGTCAGGGGCGGAATTGGCGTTGCGATGGAGCGAAAGTTGTGCTCGACCGGCGATGGCATCGCCGGCTTTACAGAGAGCAGACAGCTAGGGGCCAGTACTTGCCACAAGGCTGATCCGTGCGGCACTGCGTGTGTGGCGGCCCGTTGGGCCTCTGTTCTTCTGTGGGGGAGAGAATGAGCAACCTGGTGGTTGCCGCTATGGGCTGGCGGGGCTTTGCCCCTGCTTGGCTGGACGCAGGTTCTGGCGGGGGAGGGATGGATCGCGATGGTTGGTCTGGCGTATTCGGCCGGCGATGCCATCGCCGGCTTTCCAGGGAAACGTGGTGCAGCAACCTGCGGTTGCTGGTGGTTGCGCTGGGGGCTTTGTCTCTTTTAATGGGCGGAGTCTGGAATTGCACGTTGGAAACTTGTCCGCGGGGCGAAAAATGGCGCATAGTAGTCAATATATGTAGATACGTCCATTAAAAATGGACTTCCTGTTTGGCGTTGTTTGTTGGGAGAGGGACGGGTGGGAGGCGATAGGGATGATGGGGTGGGCGGGCGTGTCGGCGGCGTGTGGCGCCCCCGTTGGATCTCCTGGGTTCGGGGGGGGGGCACGGTTCGCAACATGGTGGTTGCTGCCACCGGCGATGGCATCGCCGGCTTTACAGAGGGGGCGTGGCGGTTGCTGGATAGGCATGTTTCTAACGGGCGGGGGGAAATGGGCGCGTAGCGAAGATGCTGTTCGCGCCCGTCAGAAACATGGCACCCGCGCGTTGCGATGGAGTAACAGTTGTGCTCGACCGGCGATGGCATCGCCGGCTTTACAGAGGGGGCGTGGCGGTTGCTGGATAGGCATGTTTCTAACGGACGGGGGGAAATGGGCGCATAGCGAAGATGCTGTTCGCGCCCGTTAGAAACATGGCACCCGCGCTGAAAAGTGTGCAAAACGTGTGTATATATATAGATATGTCCATTACAATTGGACATCCCTTGTTTTCTACATCCTATAGCTGGTTTGCTTTGGGGATGGGGGGAGGGGAGATGGTGGGCGAGGGGGGCTTGGAAAGTGATGGTGCGCGTGGGCGCGACGCGGCGATTGAAATCGCCGGTTCAACTTTCACGGACATGGGGCCGGCCTCAGGCCGGCCGCTAACACGGGGACGTTGCGCGGGAGCGACAGTTGTGGTCGACCGGCGATGGCATCGCCGGCTTTACAAGGGGGCAGATAGCCAGGGCCAGTACTTGCCGACGGGCTGATTCCTGCGACAAGGCTTGTGTGTCGGCCCGTTGGGCCTTTGGTTCCCGGGGGGGCACGGTCAGCAACCTGGCGGTTGCTGCTATTTTCTGACGGGGCTTTGCCCCTTTGGTTGCGCGGCGATAATTCGATGGCTTCATAGGGAAGAGAGAGTTGCGGCCGGGTGGGGGAGTGGTATATAAAGTCATTTAGTGTCTTTGGGCGGTGCGGGCGGCGGCTGCGGTGGCCGTGCTGCGCAGCGCGGGAGGGTTGGAATGATGGTTTACGAGGCGGCTACCGATGAGCTGCTGTGGTTGGATGAGTCGACCGTGGAGGTGCTGCGCCGCGCGGAGGGGTTGTTGGAGGTGGCGCCGGTGGCGTTGCCGACGGGGGAGAATTTGCTGGGGGTGAATCATCACTTTGGATGGCCGGTGGCGACGATGGCGCAGGGGGCGATCGTGGTGGTGTTTAACCGGGCGCCATGTCATTGGGGACGTGGGGTGGGGCCGGATGCGTTTTCGACGGATGTGGCGATGGTGCGCTCGACGGATGGGGGCGCGACGTGGTCGTCGCCGCGCGATCTGCGGGCGGTGATTGCGGGCGGCGCGGAGAATGGGGCGGCGTGGTCGCAGCAGTTGGCGGGGACGATGCCGAAGAAATTGCCTGGGGTGCGGGCGGGGATGCGTGCGATTGGGGCAACGCAGTCGGGGGCGATTGTGCTGGTGGCGCGGTCGGGAGTGTTTCGATCGGAAGATGGGGGCGTGACGTGGGCGCATTTTGCGGGGGCGTTTGGCGAGGAGCAGTTGCGCGGGCCGTTGTGCAATCTTGGGCCGAACCTGGTGGAGCATCCGCGGATGGGGCTGGTGGTGGCGGGGCATGATGTGGAGAGCAAGAGTTGTCCGCACACGCATGGGCGTATGCCGACGCAGCTGTGGATGCGATGGTCGCGGGATGGCGGGCGGCATTGGGAGGAGGCGGTGCAGGAGATGGGGGTGGACTGTGCGCCGTGCGAGCCGGCGATGTTGTTGCATGATGGGATGCTGCTGCTGGTGGCGCGGAATCATGCGATGCAGGCGGAGGATCTGGAGCGTGGGCTGTGGCACTATGTGCAGCTGACGTCGGACCGGGGGTGGCTGCCGACGACACCGCGTGCGACGAACATTGTGGCGACGGATGCGAAGCGGCGGCACGCGGGGACGCCGGTGCCGGAGGGGTTTGCGTTGAAGCCGGACATGGGGGCATGGACGCAGGACACAGTGGACGTGAGTTTTAATCCGGTGACGCAGCGGGTGGAGGTGGTGGCAACGGATCGCAACGGGGAGGCCGGGGCGGGTGCGGGGAACACGGGGACGATGCAAACGTTAGGGCTCTGGAGTATTGGGTTGAAGGAGTTGTGGCAGGGAAGTGCGTTGTACCGGTATGAGGGGACGCTGCTGCGCCGGTTGGGCATTGCGCACCTGGAGCAGGTGGATGGGTTGCATCCCGGAGGGGCGGTGATCGATGCCGCGCGCGGGGTGCAGCATGTGTTTGTCTATGCCGGGCGCAGCCGGCACGGGCCGACGGGTATTTATCGGATCACGCGGAGTTTGGACACGCCGCGGTTGAGGGGAGTGCTGGGGTGAGGGAGGGAGGTTGCGGGAAAACGGGAAAAATTTATGACAGAGTCATCTAGTGTGTGATATACTTGATTACGGGCATTGACATATCGGGCCAGACAAGAAAGCCATGTAAGGCGGAATAAGGGCGAGCCATGAAACAGCGCGCTGGTTTTACGCTCATCGAGTTACTGGTGGTGGTTGCGATCATCGTTTTGTTGATTGCGATTCTGCTGCCGTCGTTGTCGAACGCGCGGGCAGTGGCGAAGCGTGCGGCGTGCGCATCGAATTTGCGATCGCTGGCGTTGGGGATGCAGAACTGGGCGGCAGCGCGTGAGGGGTGGGCGCCACCCAACGGGATCGGGATGACGTTCAATGGTTCGAACAGAGCGGGCCCGTATTGGACGGCGGTTGACTTTATCGCGTATGACCTGGATCCGACGTTTCGGGCGGACGCGCAGGCACGGAACTTTGTGGACGTGCTGGATATGAAGAGCGCGACAGGGAACTACATTTCCAATGTGGCACCTATGAACACGTGGGCGCCGGCGCGCATCTATCCGACGATGCGGAAGATTCTGCGGTGCCCGGAGGCGGAGTATCCGGCGACGGTGGCGGCCGAGCCGTTCCGTTACCAGTCGTACCTGCCGATTGTGCGGGGATTGGCGGAGTATACGCCGTGGGCGCCAGCGACGGATCCGTCGGCGATCGACGATCTGTATGCGAGTTATTACAACCCGCGGTTGCATCAGCGGCTGAACCCGGGGGCGGTGGTTTTGTTTATGGATGCGGGTGGCGACACGAGCACGAACCCGGATACCGCACGGTTGAGCAGTGGGGTCGACCGGATACCGGCCGATGCGTTTGCCGAGGTGATGAGTGCGGGGAACAGTATTTTTCCGAATGGGATGTGGGTGACGCGGCGGCACTCGGGCGGGTCGAACATTGGGTTTTTGGATGGGCACGTGGAGTATGTGCCGCAGACGGACAAGCCGGGGAATTTTTTCTATGGGAATTTCTATGTGAACCGCGGGGCGCGGTGGGCGTGGTCGACGTATCAGTGAGCAGTTGTCAGCGCGCCTGCTGAAGGAGTTGTTGGCCTTCGGGTGAACGGAGCGTGACCCAGGGTGCGTTTGGTGATGGCACGCGGAGGAGCGGTTCGTCTTCGAGGTCGGCGGCGTCGAAGGTGTCGTTATTGCGCGCGGCGATGCGGGCGGCGCGGGCGCGGTCGGAGTATTTTTTGAGATACGCGAGACGACGCGAAGGGCCATTGCCGGTGTAGACGGGCTCGACGAGGACTAGCGCGCCGGTGGTATCGGGGGCAGGGGGGATGGCGTCGGCGGGGACATCGATGAGTTGTGCGGTGAGGTCGTGGTAGAACTGGGTGGTGGCGGTGCTGGGGCGGGGCGTATTGTCGTTGGAACGTGACCAATTGCGGACGAGCGCGAGGCCTGCGACGAGCAGGGCGAGCGCGGCGATGGCGAGGAAGATGTTTTGGCGGCTGATCATGGCGGGCGTGGGTCAGCGTTTATCGAATTCGGCCCATATACGGTCGGAGGCCTGGGCGTCGGCCTTGGTGCCGTAGGGCGTCATGTAGCTGTAGGTGGGGTAGAGCATGAGGTCGGTGTTGAAGCGGGCGCGGGCGATGAACTCGGCGGAGCCGTCGGTGTAGGCGACGTTAACGCCGTCGACGTGGCGGTTGCGGAGGGAGAGATCGAGGACGTGATCGGCGACGATGGCGCTGTTGTTGAGGGTGAGGAAGCGCGGCCAGTTGCGATAGCCGGTGACGTAGGTGGCCTGGCTATAGGAGGCGAGGACGACGGGGCGAACGCCGTAGGCGGACTCGGTGCTGGTGCCGACGACGGGGGGCCAGGGGCATTTGGCGGTGCCGAGGACGAAGCGGTCGTCGGTGGCGGAGGGGCAGCGGAAGCCTTTGTGGTCGGTGACGATGCGGAGTTGGTAGAGGATGCCCTGGCCGCGGTAGCGAGAGGGGTAGGTGGTGAGGTCGGCGAGGCTGCCGCCGTACCAGAAGTCCTGGTTGTATTGTTTGGAGTTGCCGAAGACGAGGGGGACGCGGTCTTCATATTCGTGCGCGTAGCTGCGCATGCCGATGGCGATTTGACGGAGGTTGCTGAAGCAGACGGCGCGTTTGGAGCGTTCGCGGGCGCGGGCGAGGGAGGGGATGAGGACGGCGATGAGGAGTGCGATGATGGCGACGACGACGAGGAGTTCGATGAGGGTGAAGGCGCGTTGGGGGCGGATGATGGAAGGGGCGAACATCATGGCACCGGCGGAAGGGGACGTGAGGGGGAAATACGGCCAGCTCTTTCTGAACTTTAAACACACTAAATGAGTATATCAAGGCCAAAATTGTGAAGGGCGGGTATTGGTTTGTATTGGGTGGGGTTTGGTGAGGCGTGCTTACTGTTGCGTTTGAAGTCACTAAATGAGAATATGGGTTGGCATGTCAAGCGAAGGCGGGTGCGTGGAGGCCAGGTTATGTTGTTGAACAGCAGTGCCAAGAAGTGGATGGTGGCCGGCGGGCTGGTATTGATGGTTGCGGTGTTGTATTGGGCGACGCGCGCGCCGAAGCCGCAATTGCCAACGCTGACGTTTATCGATGAGGTCACGATGGAGGAGGTGGCGGTGCCGGCGGGTAGTATTGCGCCGATGCCGGGGCCAAAGGGGAATGTTCTGGTAGAGGGCGTGTACGCGATGAACGCTGATGGAACACGGCGGCTGGTTTATCTGCAGAAGTATGATGAGGCGGGACGCGTGGCGGCGGAGAAGCGGGCGAAAGGGATACCACTGGACGCAGGCGAGGGGGCGATCGGACCGTTGGTACGCGCGGTTTCAGGGGGAGGGTGGCATCGTGCGGAGAGCAAAGAGGGTGTGCAAATCATTGCTGCTGCCGGGCAGTGAAGCGGGGCGGATTTGGCGAAAACGGGCGGGGTGGTTGAATTTGGGGGTTGACGAGAGACTTAGTGACTTGCTAACATGATTGCGTAGAAGCCGACGATTCATCTCTTAGCTGTCGGCAGCCAACTGCGATTCGGTAGTGCAGGCTAAAGGAGTGCGATGATGTGCGTGAAGATGCCAGGGCGTCGTGCGTCAGCGGGTTTTACACTCATTGAGTTGCTCGTGGTGGTGGCGATCATTGCATTGCTGATTGCGATCCTGCTGCCGTCATTGAACAACGCGCGGGAGCGTTCGAAGGAAGTCACGTGCGGCGCCAACTTGCGCAGCGTGGCGATGGCGGCGCTCTTATACACGCAGGACTTCACGGGATTTTTGCCGCCGGTGATCGGCGAGCCCACCAAGACGGTGGCGTCGAATCCGCGGCCGAGCCGGTGGAAGCATTCGGGGAATTTCACGACGCCGCCGTCGGACTCCTCGTACTGGATGGGTGATTTTCTGGTGGAGGCGGGGTTTGTGAATTTCAAGAATTTCGACTGCCCGACGAATGATGGGGCGGGAATTATCTATGACACATCAACGTCTCCGTGGACGCCGGCCGGGACTGTCAGTCCCGGCGTGGAATTTGGCATGAGCGGATTTTATGACCAGTGGGGCGGAGCGCCGAACAACACGTTCTTCGCCATGACGATGCCTACGAGTTTCACGTGGCCGGGCGCGAGCACGCTGGCTCAGCGTCAACTGGCATTTGCGCAGCAGCCGCTGCGTTTCAGCCGCATGAATTACCCGATGCGGGGGATGCTGTTTGCGGATGTCGCACCAGGCGGGCGGTCACCGTTCATCTATCCGAATGGCAGCAGGATGATGCACGGCAACCAGACGCGTGGGAATGTATCGTTTATGGATGGGCGCGTTGAGAGCATGCAGGCCAAGGAGTTTTGGCCGAACCTGCGGACGGCCCCGGACAATGCGTGGACACGGTCGGCGATGTGGCGGCCGATCGACGAATCGGGCGTCAGCAAGACTTGGTAACAGATCGGCTATGGCCACCGTGTGATGAATGCGCTACATTATGGCGATGCGGTCTGGTCTTCGGGCAATCATGAGTGCAAGCCTGTGCGGGGTGGCCCGCGCGGCGGGTGTTTTGGTTTTGGTGACATATTGTGGCGGGGGGGCAGTTGCGGCGGGGGAAGATGCGCAAGTACTGGTGCCGCAGTCGCCGCTGCCCTTTGCGAGTAACAGTTGGCAGGAAGTGCGGGCGGAGGTTGTGAATAAGCAATCGGTGCCGCTGCAGGCGGTGGTGGATGCGACGGTTGAGGATGTGCCGTGGGCGAAGTTTCGCGCGACGGTGACGGTGCCGCCGCAAGCGGTGCGGCGTTTAACGTGGGATGTGCATACGGGGGAATCGACGACAAGTGAGGCGGGCCGCGCGGCGAATGCGGCGTTGGCGGCGCGGACGCGCGAGGTGCGGGTCTCGCTGGCGGATGGGCAGGATGCGCTGCGGTTGCTGCATCAGAACGTGGGGATGCAGCGGCGCGTGACGAAGCCACTGGTAATGGTGGAAGTGACGGCCGAGGCGGATCTGCAGGTGGGCAGGCTGATGACGCGTGCGGCAACGATGGTGGGGGCATCGATCGAGCGGGTGTTTGCGCGGCGGCAGGATTGGCCGGACACGCTGGCGGGCTGGTCGTCTGTTTCACACGTGGTGTTGGCGGCGGATATAGCGGGCTTGAGTCCGCGGCAGACGGCGGCGTTTCGCGCGTGGCTGGCGGCGGGCGGGACAGTGCTGGTGATTCAGCCAGGGGTGACGGAGCATTGGGGGCGGCAGCTTTTTGGTGGGGCGTGGCAGCATGAGACGATTGACCAAGTGCAGGTTGCAGATGCGTCGGCCGAGGGGTTGGAACCGGTGGTGATCAGCCGCGTGGTGCCGGGCGAGGGGGACAGCGTGCTGGTGCGTCATGGCGGGTGGCCGGTGGTGATGCAACGGCAGTGCGGCGCGGGGACGATGTTTGTGATGACGCTGAACGCGGCTGCGTGGCCATTGCAGGAGACGACGGTGCGCGGCAAGCCGGCGAGCGCGACCGTGCTGAATGAGGATCAATTGGTGGCGTGGTCGTTGCGGTTTTTGCCGCGGCATGAAGCGCCGTTGCCGAGTGATGGTAAGAAGAGGCCGGAAGGCGACGGCGCGGCGGGTCCTTACGCGGCGATGCAGCAGGACATTGCCTACACGGTGACGCCGCGATCGCTGGTGTTGGGCCTGCTGGCGGGGACGATTTTGGCATACGGGGGCTGTATTTTCTGGCTGCGGCGGCATGCGGGGGGCGTGGGCGTGTGGGCGTGGCCGGGGGCGATTGGGGTGGTGACGGTGCTGGGGACGGTGGCGCTGGGGATCACGAGCAGGAGTTTTCGCGGTAACGTGCCGGTGACGTTTACGAGTCTGGCGAAGGTACAGCCGGGCGGCGAGGGTGACGAGGCGATGGTGCAGGCGTCGTGCGGCATTTACAGCCCGGAGGCGACGCGGGGCACGTTGACGATGGCGCGGAACGTGTGGGCGTGGCCGCGCGAACACCATGCGTTGGGGGGCGATGCGCTTTTGGCGCGGCAGGCGGATGGGGGGCTGGCGTGGCAGAACTTGCGGTTGGGAGCGAATACGTTTTTGCCGCTGGAGGTTCGCGCGGTGCGGACGACGACAGCTTATCCGCGGGCGCGGGTGAGCTTTGGCGATGGGGCGGTGACGGGGCGTGTGGAGGGGGCAGCACCGGCGCGATTGGCGCTGTTGCATACGGCGATGGGTGTGTTGGCATGCGAAGTGCGGGAAGATGGGACGATTGTTGTGGGGGATCGCCGGCCGATGACGTGGCGCGAGGTGCAGGATCGTGTGGCGGGAGCGGGGGCGGCGGATGAGTGGTCGGCGGCGCGCGAGCTGCTGACGCTGCCGGCGGGCAATGGAGCGCGGCCGACGTTGCTGCTGTTCAGCGAGAGTAGCGAATCATTTGGCGTGACGTTGCCGGCGGAGCTGAATGCGCGGCGTTTGGGGCGGGTATGCACGCACGTGCCGGTGGCGATTGATCGGCCGGCTGCGGGGGCGAAGATACAGGTGCCGCAGGGATGGCTGGCGCTGCGGATGCCGACGATGATTAAGGGGGATCGGCAGATGCCGCCGTACGACCCGCAGCGTCGGGAGTGGCTGCCGGGCGTGAATTACCCGGCATCGTTTTTGGTGGGGTTTGTGCTGCCGGCGGAGGCGCGGGGGCTGAAGCTGGAGCGGGTGGTGTTTGAGTTGGCAGGGGCGTTTGAAGGGCGGAGTCTGTCGGTGGGGTTGGGTGAGGCGCATGCGATGGCGACGCGTGTTGACAACCTGGCGGGGCAGCGGCGTTTTGTATTTGAGGCAGGGGCGCTGGAAGCGGATGCGAACGGGACGATCTGGGTGAGCGTGGTGGTGTCGGGCGAAACGACACCGCAGATGCCGCCGGCCCGGTGGTCGATTACACACGCCGGCGTGGAAGTGCATGGCACCGTGGCCAACACGGCGAAGGCAGGTACTGAATGAGTAGCGTGATGCTGGAAATCGAGCACCTGACGAAGCGTTACGGCGAGCACGTGGCGGTGGATGATCTGTCGCTGTCGGCGAAGCGCGGGGACATTCTGGGATTTGTGGGGCCGAACGGGGCGGGCAAGACGACGACGATCCAGGTGCTGGTGGGGCTGTTGCGGCCGACGTCGGGCGCGGCGCGGATCGCGGGGCTGGATTGCGTGCGTGACACGCGCGCGGTGCGGCAGCGGATTGGGTTTATGCCGGACACGTTTGCCGGCTATGACAACATGCGGGTGAGCGAGTATCTGGATTTCTTTGCGGCGGCGTTTGGCATTCAGCGGCAGCGGCGTGCGGCGGCGTTGGACAAGGCGCTGGAACTGGCGGGGGCCGCGCACATGCGCGACCTGTATACGCAGGCACTTTCGCATGGCATGAAGCAGCGGGTGTCGCTGGCGCGGGCGCTGCTGCACGAGCCGGAGATGTTGATTCTGGATGAGCCGACGAATGGCTTGGACCCGGTGGCGCGCGTAGAGATGCGAGAAGCGATCGTGAAGCTGGCGAAGGCGGGGAAGACCGTGCTGGTGACATCGCACATCCTGCCGGAACTGGCGAGTATTTGTACGGAGATTGCGATTATCACGCGCGGCCGGCTGCGCGCGCATGGGAGTTTGAGTGAGATTACGCGGCAGGTGCGGCAAGTGCGGCGCTTTGAGGTGATTCTGCTGAATGCGAAGCAGGCCGAGGCGGCGCAGCGCGTGTTGCGCGAGCAGTTTGCGGGGACGGGGCAGGTGGTGTGGTCGCAGGCGGAGGGGTTGATGCGCGTGGAGACGTCGGCTGACGATGCGGTGCTGGCGGCGGCGCTGGCGGCGTTGGTGCAGGCGGGCGTGCCGGTGCTGCAGTTCAGGGAGATGCAGATCGGCTTGGAGGACGCGTTTCTGGCGTTGTTGCAGGAGCAGCCGGCGGCGGTTGCGGCGGGGGAGGTCTGAGCATGCACGCAGGCGTTGTGGCCACACATGAATTCAGATGCCTGACGCGCAACCGCGCGGCGCACTGGGCGGCGCTGGCTGTGCCGGCGCTGCTGGTGGCGCTGGTGGTGGTGCATTGGCCGGCGGATGCGCAGGTTGATTTGTCGGGCCGGCGTGCGGCGGCGGTGTTCGAAGTGTTTGCGTATGGCTTGCTGCTGGCAGTGCTGGTGGTGGCGCCGCTGCTGGCGGCGACATCGATTGTGCGAGACCGGCAGCGGCGCACGCTGCTATTGATGTTGACGAGTCCGCTGCGGCCGCTGGATCTGGTGATCGGGAAGTTGGCGGCGATTGTCGCGGCACTGCTGGTGGTGATGCTGGTGTCGCTGCCGGCGGCGGCGGCGTGTCACGCGATGGGCGGCGTGGATGGCCAGCGGCAGGTGGGGGCTTTGTACGTTTTGCTGCTGGCGCTGGCGGTGTTTCTGGCATCAATGGGACTGCTGGTGTCGACGCTTGCGGACCGGCTGGATGCGGCGGTGCGGATAGTTTTCTTCTCGTGCGGGCTGATGGTGCTGGCGCCGTTGGTGCCGTATCACTTCTTACGGCCGCTGGCGGGCGCTGCGTGGGACACGCCGCTGCTGTGGCTGCGCGATGTATCGCCGCTGCCGGCGGTACTGGAGATCACGGCGCGCGGCACGCCGCTGACGAGTGCGACCGACAACGCATTGACGCGGTTTGTGGTGATCATGATCTGCGGCGCAGTGGTGGCGCTGGCGTGGACGTGGCGTGCGCTGAGCAAGCCGGCGCTGGACCGGCCGCGGGCGGCGGGTGTGATGACGGATGACCGCAGCGCGGGTGTGCAATGGATGCGCGGCATCATGTATCTGGGCATCTTCGACCCGATGCGGCGGAAGCGGCCGATTGGAAACTTCACGAACCCGGTGCTGGTGAAGGAACTGCGCGTGAGCCGGCTGGGCCGTTCGCGCTGGCTGGCGCGGCTGTTTGTGCTGGTGCTGATTGTGTCGCTGGGACTCACGGTGTCGGCGTCGCGGTTGTCGATGGTGTGGGGGACGGGCGCGATTATTGGCGGCGTGCTGATGGTGCAGATGGCGGCGATCTTGCTGCTGACGCCGGCGCTGGCGGCGACGCTGCTGGCGTCGGAGCGCGAATCGGGCAGCTGGCGGCTGTTGCAGATGACGCCGCTGCACACGGTGCGGATCATGACGGGGAAAATTTCGGCCGTGCTGGTGCTGCTGTTCATTGTGCTGTTGGCGACGGTGCCGGCGCTGGCGGTGCTGGTGTTGATTGAGGAGCGGTCGGGTGCGGGCGTGCGCATGGGGCTGATGATGCTGGGGCTGGCGACGCTGCACACGTTGTTTATCGCGGCGGCGGCGGGGGCGTTCTTCGCGCGGACATCGACGGCCACGCTGGCGGGCTTTGCGGCGGTGCTGGGGCCGATCGTTGTGTCGTTCTTTGCGTGGTCGCGCGAGGGCATTGCGTTTGGCCGGGAGACGGTGAGCACAGTGCTGGTGATCAACCCCGTGGCGGCGACGCTGGCGGCGCTGCAGGTGGGCGGGTTTGAGCGGTACGACATCATTGAGCCGGCGCGAAACTATATGGTTGTGACGGGTGCATTGGGATTGGCGTTGTGGTTGCTGCAGGTGCAGCGGTTGCGGCGGCCGGCGGGGGTGGCGTTATGAGATTGCGGCAGATGATTTGTGCGGTGCTGGCGTTGGGGGTGTTGGCGGCGAGTGCGCGCGCGGGAACGGATTTGATGAGCCAGGACCCGGTGCTGGAGCCGCCGGTGGTGCGACTGGTGTTCAAGGCGCGGTCGTTTGAGTTGTGGCTGAACACGCTGGCAGAGGGGGACGTGCCGGCGCGGGCGCACGCAGCGCATGCGATTGCGTTGGCTGCCGAGGCGAAGGGGGAGGCTGCGGTTGCGAGCCGGGCACGGATTCGCGTGGCGCTGGAGAAAATGCCTGCGGATGCAGCGCATGCGGCGGCTCGTCACAGTTTGGTGCAGGCGCTGATTTATCTGGACGATCGGGATGCTGCAGCGCTGTTGTTCAAGCTGAACCAGGCGGGCGATGACGACATGATCGCGCTGAGCGATGAGGCGCTGGCACGTTGGGGTTATGCGGATGCGGCGGCGGTGTGGCTCAAACGGCTGCAGGATGATAAGGCGTCGGTGACGGTGCGGCGCTCGGCGATCTTGGCGCTGGGGAAGGTCAGGGACCGCGCGGCAGCGTCGCAGTTGGCGGGGCTGGTGACGCAAGAGGGGGTGACGTTGGCGTTGCGATATGCGGCGGCATCGGCGCTTGCGGCGGTCGATGAAAAGGCGGCGACGGCGGCGGCAAGGGCGTTGCTTGGGCGAGCGGGTACAGCAGCGCCTGCGGAAGTGCTGGCGGCGACGTTGTTGCGAAATGCTCAAGACGAGGCCGCGGTGGCGCTGCTGAGTCGTTTGCTGCAAAGCCGCGATGCGGCGGTGCGCGTGGCCGCGGGGCGGCGGCTGCTGAACTTAGCGCCGGAGAAGGTGGTTGCTGCTGCGCCGCAGTTGGCGGAGGGCGATGGCCCGCTGCGCTTGCTGGCGGTGGAGGCACTGGCGACGAAGGGAGTGTCGGCGGATTTGGCATTGTTGGCGCGGCTGCTGCAAGATCAGTTGGGCGAGGTGCGGCGGGCTGCGCAGGGTGCTTTGCGGAGGGCGGCAGTAGATGACGCGGCGCGGGCAAAGGTTCTGCGGGCCGTGGCAACACTTGATGACTCGTCGTTGGGGGTAATTCAGTGTGAGCGATTGGTGCTGCGGGCGGAGCTGGGCGATGGTGCGGCGATACCGCTGATCGTGCGCGGGTTTGAGTCCACGACGCCGGGCGAGGGCGCACGGGCGGCGTTGGCGCTGCAGGCGGGTTATCGCCATTGGCCGGCGGAGGAGCAGGCGCGTGTGGCGAAGGGTCTGGCGGATGCGTTGGAGCGGCGCGGCAAGGCGCTGGAGAACCCGCCAAAGGGAATGACGCCGCAGAGCCTCGAAGGCTTCAGCGAAGATCTGGCGGTGATGTCGCAGGTGGCGGGCGTGCTGCGATTGCGACAGGCGTCGACGGTGCTGGAAGGGCACGTGAAGCGTACGATGCTGGATGAACGCACACGCAGCGCGGCGTGCTGGGCATTGGGGAAAATGCATGAAGGCAGCGGCGACAAGCGCGTGACGCGGTTGCTGAGCGAGCGATTGCTCGATCGCCGCGATGCGCCGAACATCGAGCATGAACGCGTGCGGGCGATGGCGGGCGTGGGGCTTTCGTGGATTGGCGGGGCGGATGCGGAGGGGGCGATCAACAAAGTTGTGGACAGCGATCCGCCGTGGGTGCGGGTAGTGGCGCGGTGGCATCGTGTGCGAACGAGCGGGAAGGCGGAGGGGCCAGTGGTCGTGAACCGGGCGGCGGCGCCGCAGTTTTTGGAAGCATTGGACTGATAATTATTGCGCTGGCGGCACGACGTTTTTGGGAGGGTTCTGGGCGGCATATTTTGCGTGCAGACCTGTTGCGACAGAGACACTAAATGACTTATACTGACCGCGACGTTTCCTGGATTCTCCGTTGAAGATTGCGGGTGGTCGCTCGGTGACCGTCCGTTGCACCTGGGCGTGAACATTCTGCGATCTGCGAAGGGCGGCACATACCTATGGAACCCGAAAGCTTTTCGTTGCAGCTCAGGATTGATGGCCAGACCGGCCAGATTTTGGAGTTGCGTGACCCGGAGCGTGGCGCGAGCGGTGTGATTGCCGCCTATGAGCCCGGACATGAGATTGAAATCAACGGACTGCCGCTGAAGACGCGCGTCGTGACGATTGCGGAAGCGCGTTATGAGCACATCACGACGCTTGAAGGGGTGTATTCGTCCGCGTATGGGGCGGGCGTTCGGTTCACGATTCGCCGCGTGATCACGTGCGGCGGGCAGCGCAACCACACCGGGCCGGTGCAGAGCTGCCACATTCGTTACGAAGTGTTGCGCTCGCCGAACACGGTGGAGCAGGAGACGCTGGACTATATCTGGCAGCCTGAGCTCGAGGCGCCGCTGCGGATCGAGCGTGTGGGTGTGTTGTGCGCGAAGGCCAAGTGGTTTGGCCCGAACACGCGCATGCGGGCGATTGCGATTGGCGGATCGGGTCCGCGCGAGCATGTGAGCATTGAGGACGGCAAGATCAGCGAGGTTGTGCCGTATTTGCAGACGGGCTTTCGCACGTGTTTTCCGGGGCAGCCGACGATTGCGGGGGCGCTCTACTACGAAGCTGCGGACAATCCGAATTACACGTGGCTGTGCGTGCGTCGATCGAGCACGGGCGGGCGTCTGAGGTATGAGAATGGCCGGCATGGGGTGGACTTTTTCTACTTCACGGACATGCAGGTGCAGCAGCAGATTTTCACGCCGGCGGTGTCGTTTTTGTATGGGCGCGGGCTGGAAGATGCGGACCGTGCGCTGGCGGCGCAGTTTGACCGCTTCTATGAGCCGCCGGGCTGGTGGTACAACACGACGTGGTTCTGGCTGCACCCGCTGTGGCAGACGGGCGGAAGTTTTGAGGCGATGGCGGCCGGCGCGGAGACGTTGGCGGATGGCTGCGGCGTGAACGGTTTTGGTCTGTGCACGCATGACATTCCGTGGTCGGGCAATGATGTGGATCCGGGTTCGCTGTTGCCGTCGCCGGCGATGGGCGGCGATGAAGGGCTTCGGCGCGCGGTGGAGCGGATTAAGGCCAAGGGCGGGCGTACGTACGTATGGTTCACGCGTACGGCGCATCGACCGGACCAGATGGCCTACCAGAATGACTGGGGCATTCGCGGCATTGATGGCCGGCCAGTGCGCATCCGCAACCGGCCCGATGTGGGCGTGTTTGCGGATATCTTCAATCCCATGCACCCGGGCGTGGAGGCGCACCTGTTTGAGGCGATCGCGTATTACGTGAAGGTGCTGGGCATTGACGGCATCTTCTGGGATTCGGGTTTTCAGCCGTTGCCGCCGGACTTTTCGCCGCGTGGTTTCCACAAGTATCCGGGCGAATCGATGGCGGCGTACTTGTCGTTCTATGAACGCGTGTACCGCTTTGGCCGCGGGCTGAGTAAGGACTTTTTCATGTGGGGCGAGGGGTTGAGCGTTGATGTGCCGATGAACGGCTTTGCGGTTGACAGCAAGAATCACCACAGCGCATCGGGGCATCGGCTGATGCACCGGTTGGCGCACGCGGGTCCGCGGCGTTTGGTGTGGCGTTCGGCGTGGCCGCACGATGTGGCGTCGGGTATGCCGTTCATTGAGCCGTTCAATGATGTTCATGCGCCGCCGACGGTCGCGCATTATGAACGGGTTGCGCGCAACCCGATGAACCGCTGGATCTGCCAGACGGTGAAGGAGCGCGGCGTGCGTCAGGCGGTGGGGTTGGCTGACGGCGTGAGTTTGCTGGATGAATATGTCATCGCGTGCCCGGGCGTCAGCGGCGCGGTATCGGTGCCGGCGGCGAAGGCGGGCGGCGGCGTGCTGGAGAACGTGCTGACGAAGGCGACGGTTCGCGGCGCATCGGCAGGCGGGCAGGTTACATTTGATCTACCGGCGTCAGGCGCCTATCGACTAAAGGGGTGATGCTTGGACGCGGCGGAGTCAAAACGGCCGACGCGTCTCTTCACGCCCGCGTTCTTTCTGGCGTGCGTGCTGGGCCTGTTCGCCACGGCAATCATCGTGCAGTATTGCGAGGTTTACCTCGCGGTGCCCGGCGCGCTGGGTGAGCAGGTATTTTCGTTGCCCGCGGTGTGGGTGTTTTTTGTGTTGGCGGTGGCGGGGGGCGTGGTTTTCGCAGCATCGAAGGTGGCGGGGTTTAGCCGGGCGCAGTTGCTGGTCCTCTTCTATGTGCTGACGCTGGCGGCGCCGATGATGAGCCAGGGCTTCTGGCAGCGCATGGTATCGATCACAGCGACGATTCCGCGCAGCGCACAGCAACTGGAGAAGTTTGATTTTCTGAGCGACAAGCTCTGGCCGCACGGGCCAAACGTGCTGCCGGCGTTTGAACCTGCGCAGGTGACGACGCAGGGGACGACGGCGTGGCAGCAACTGGACTACAAGGCGCAACGAACGGGGCAGACGCTGAGCCTGAAGAACAGCCAGCCGGAACAGACCGCGACGGTGCGGTTTCGCGTGCCGGTGTCGGCGGATCCGCAGGCGGGTTTGGCGCAGCCGGGCGAACCGTTTTTGGTGACGGCGTTGGTACGCACGAGTGGGCTCGGGGGCGAGTCGCGGTACTTTGCACGGTTTCATCTGCCGGGCAATCCGCAGCCGATCGATCTTTTCAGCGGGAGCGCGGCGTTCAAGAAGACGGTGAATAGTCCGGCGGGATTTGTGCGTGTGGGGGCGGTGAGTGCCCGCGTGCCGGAAGCGGCGCGGGATGCGATTGAGTTGGAAATTGGCCTGACGGGCCGGGGCACGCTGGATATTGCCGAACCGCAGATGCTGAGTGTGTCGGCGCTGGATGCGCTATACACCGGGCGGCTGGTGGTGAATGAGAGCGAGCTGGACGCAGTGCCGGTGGGGCAGCGGCACGGGTTGATCGTGCGGCCGGACAACATGTGGTCGCTGCAGGGGCTGGCGTTTGTTCTTCGCGGGTACATCCCGGGGCAACAGTGGCTGACGCCGATGGCGAGTTGGGGCGTGTTTCTGCTGCTGGCGATGATGACGTTCTTTGCGCTCGTGGTGCTGATGCACGAGCAGTGGGCGGTGCGGGAGAGATTCCCGCTGCCGTTGACGCGCGTGCCGCTGGCGCTGCTGGGTGACAGCGGCGAGCCGGCGCTGATGCGCCAGCCGATGGCGTGGATCGGTGTCGGGGTGGGACTGCTGTGGGGTGTCTGGCATTTTCTGGCGACGGCGAATCCGAATATCTCGAACCCCGCGTTTGCGATCGACCTGAAGGCTTATGTCGGCAGCCCAACTCTGAAGCCGATGTTTGAGGGCACAACGTTCAACATCAGCATTCTGTTTATCGCGCTGTTTCTACTGGTTGAACTGAATGTGCTGCTCAGCCTGGTGGTTGGGTATTGGCTGTACCGGGCGCAGTTCTGGGTGGGGCAGGCTAATGGCTGGACGAGCCAGCCGGCATTTCCGTTCCGGCATGAACAGAGCCTGGGGGCGTACCTGGCGTACGCGGCGATGATCTTGATCCTGGCGTGGCGGCACGTGCGTGATGTGCTGCTGCACTTTGTCGGGCGCGGTCCGAGCGACAAGGTACGCACCTATCGCGGGGCGCTGCTGGCGCTGGTGGTCGCAGGGGCGGGTATTGTGGTATGGGGCGTGTGGGCGGGCATCGGGGCCGGCGGCGCGGCGCTGATGTTTGTGACAATACTTGCGGTGGCGATTGTGGCGGCGCGGTTGCGTGCGGAGTGCGGCCTGGTGCACAGCTATTTCGCACCGTACAACCTGGCACTGGTGGTGGGGCTGGTCGGGGGCATCGCGACGCTGGGGCCGAGCGCGGTGTTGTTCTTCGTGTTGATCGCGTTCTGTTTCGCCAATGGCGGCATGTTCTTGATCGTCGGCGGGCACCTGGAATTGCTGGATCTGTCGAAACGCAACGGCATCCGCATGCGGTCGCTCACAACGGCGCTGGCGGTTGTGCTGATCGGCGGATTGCTGATCGGCGGGTGGGTGTTTCTGGCGGGGGCGTATGGTTTTGGCGGCCAGCAGTTCCGTTCGACGTGGCCGTTCGATCAGAAGGACTGGTACCTACGTGACTTTGAAGCCCAGGTGTTGAAGGCGAACAGCGCCGCGGCGGGCACGGTGGCGCCGGATGCCGACAAGAGCGCCGCACCCGTGGCGTATGCGTACGGCTACGCGGCGGCGAGCACCTCTGCGGTGACGATCATTCGGCAGATTTTTCCGGGGTTCTGGTTTCATCCGATTGGAATGGTTCTTGGCGCGACGCATTATGCCGAGGCGGTGTGGGGCAGCGCGCTGGTGGCGTGGGGCATACGCCGGCTGGTGGCGGCGATTGGGGGCGCGGCAACGGTTCGAGAAAAACTTCAGCCCTTTGCGATTGGGCTGTTCATCGGCGGTGTGCTGGCGGGAGCGATTGGCGTTATCTCGCGGGCGGCAGGTTATCCTCCGCCTGCGGCCTTGTGATTGCGGCTAGAGGTGCGATACATGCGCGGGGCGCGACAAACTCTTGGGGGGATCTTCGGTGCGGTGATGCTCGCCGCGCTGCTGGTTGCGCTGTTGGCCGGCTACATGAAGTTCTTCGCGCCGCGGCATGTGCCGCTGGTGCCGCCAGCAGATGAGAGTTACGACCCCGCCGCGATGCGTGCCGCGCTGGCACCGGCAGCGGTGGAGGCGCACCAGGCGCGCATTCTTGCGTGCGGCTCGCGCTTTATGAGCCAGCCGGGGGCGGCGCATGCGGCGGCCCTTGTTGAACAACGCTATCGCGCTGCCGGGCTTGAGGTGTTCACGTACCCGATGCGCAGTGTGGCCCCGCAGACGCTGGATCGGCGGATGCTGGTGGCGGGTCCGGAGAAACCGCTGGAGGTTTATCCGCTGCTGCCTGCGGTTCTGCAGCCGATGAACACGCCGCTTGAAGGGCTGGCGGGGCGGCTCACGCTGGTGACGGATGAACTGCTGCTATCGGCGGCAAAGTTTGACGATGCGATTGCGGTGATTGATACGGCGCGTCCGCCGCGTTCTACGCAGTTGGTCTGGACGAACTACGCACGGCTGGGTTTTCGCGCGGTGATCTTTGCGGATCGCACGGGGTTGCAGGCGGTGCCGTTCCGGCCGATGCCTGACCTTGCGGGCCCGGTGCCGGCCAATTTCATTCGCGTGGCGGCGGGGCCGGAGGTTTTTGACCATCTTGGCAAAGACGCGACGCTGCATGTGCGCACGCAGTTTACGGTTGTGGTGAACCCGGTGATCGTGGGCGTGCTGAAGGCGGGGGCTACCGCGCCCGCTCGCAGCGCGCTGGTGATGCCGGTGAGCTACGACGCGCCATCGTTTCTGCCGGACTTGGCGCAGGGGGCGCTCTCGGCAGTGCCCTTGGCGACGCAGATGGCGCTGGTGGATGGTCTTGCGAGTTATCGTGCCCAACTGCGGCGCGATGTGGTGTTTGTGGCGTTTGGCAGCAGTTTCATGGCGCATGAGGCGCAACTGCGGACGCTGGCCGCCATCGCTTCGCCGGGTGATGCCCGCGTTGAGGCCCGCAAGTCGCTGCTACGCGAGCAGGCCCATCATGCTGAGCGATTGAACGTGCTCGCTGTGGTCCAGAAGCTGTTTGCGGATGAGCGGTTTTTAGTTGACGTTGAGTCGAGCGAGCAGGCGCTTGGTCGTGCTGATTTGCAGACGCAGGCACGCGATGAAGTGATCGCGCAGCTGCGGTGGGTGATCAACCAGGCGGCGCTCGAACGCTTCGCGGATCGCACGACGGCGCTGGTGGCGTTTCGCCGTGCGGGGGAGAAGACGGACACGACGGCCTTTGCGGATTATCGCGACAAGAAAGCGGCTTACGACGAAGTGGCGGCGGTGGCCAATCTGCCGGTGCGAAAACTGCTGACAACGTATCGCCCGGCGATGATGAGCATCGGCCTGCGCGACCGCGTGCAGAAACGTTTTGCAGACCTCACCGCATGGCATCAGCAGCAGGGCGAGACCACGACGGGTTTGCTGCGCATGCATGATCTGGTTGCGGGCTATGACGAGACGGTGGCGCTCGCGTGCGATGCGCTGCCGTCGGGCAGTGTGCGCGGCGAGTTGTGCACCGTCTTCATGGGCGACAACATCGAGCAGGGCGGGTACGTGCAGTACCCGACGTTCGCCAACATTTACAGCGGTCGCGCGCTGGCGATCAAAGATCGTCCGGGGCTCCGCTTCCAGGGACTGCGATCGTCGCGGCACGGGTCGGCCACGTCTGCGAAGACGCCTGACTTGCATGCGACGCCGCGTTTCTGGAACACCTTTGCGATACCGGCGGTGACGCTGGTGCATGTGGATCGCACGGAGTCGTATGAAGCACGCAGCCTGCCGATAAGCCCACCGTGGGCGACGCAACTGTCGAGCATGGCCGGGGCACTGCGGCTGAACGCTGATACCAGTTTGTGGTTGGCGCGCGGCAACGGCATCTTTCGCACGCAGACGCCGGGGATCGCGCGGTTTGTGCAGGGGCGTGTGTATGCGGCGAGCATCGGACAGTCGGTGATGCCGACGCACACGGTGGCCAATGCGGTGTGGATTGCGCGCGGTCCGGGCAGTTGGGATGTGACCGCCCGGGCGTATTACCGCGTGCCGGTGCAGGTGACGGATCCCTATGGGGCGTATGCATTTCGCAACTGGGTGGGCGATTGGCCGAGCACGATTTCGCCGGATGCGGCTCTCTATGATGCGGTCGGCAGGATCAATTGGATCAAGGACCAGAGCGCGCAGGCGCAGATGTTCTCGCGCTCGATGGATGTGACCACGGGCAGCAAGCTCCAGGAGATTAATCTCGCGCTGTTCCATGCGGCGCCGATTGCGATCTTTGACCTGGCGAATCCGCAGACCTTTGCGTCGTATCCGCAGGTGCAGTTGCTGACGCGCGAGACGCTGGCCGCGCCTGAGCACTTTCACATGACGCGGCACGATCAGGGGGCGACGGTTTTTGTTGAGCCGGACCGGACGTACTACGTGACGTTCAAAGCGGGTTTGCCGGAGAATCCAGCGGCGCTCAAAACGCATGCCTTTATGCTGGGGCCGGTGCCGGCGCCGGAAAAGGGAATGCCCAGCGCGGGCGACATCCAGGGGCTTGGTTTCCTCGCGGCCGATTCCGACGTAATCCACGATGTGCCCGCGGGCGTGGCCCAATCCATGTTGCTGCTGAACGAGCGTCGGTTGGCGCTGCAGAACAGCCGCAGCATGGCCGACGAACGTACGAATGAGTTTCACCGGAAGGCGGCGGAGCTGCTGCAGCAATCGCAGGCGCCCGAACTCACGCAGCATCAGCGCACGTCGCTGGCCCGTGACTCGGCAACTTATTCGATCCTCAATCACCCGGTGCTGCGCAGCAACATCGGCGAGGCGGTTGCGGGATTGCTGTGGTACCTAGCGCTGCTCGTGCCGTTCGCGTTCTTCTTTGAGCGACTCGCGTTTGGCTTCTCTGACATTCGCAGGCAACTGCTGGTGCAGGGCCTTGTGATTCTGGTTGTCTTCGGCTCGCTGAAGGTGCTGCACCCGGCCTTTGGCATGATCCGCTCGAGCCTGATGATCCTGCTGGGCTTTGTCATCCTGCTGATTTGCATGGGCGTTACGCTGATCCTGAGCGCCAAGTTCAAAGAGAATCTCGCGGAGTTGCGCAAGCACCGCGGCCAGGTTGCGGGGCAGGAGATCAACGCCCTGAGCGTCGTCGGCACGGCGTTCATGATTGGCTTGAACAACATGCACCGGCGCAAGGTCCGCACGATTTTGACCTGCGCCACGCTGGTGCTGCTGACGTTCGCCATGATTTGCTTTACGTCCACCGCCAGCGATCTGACCGACACGGCTCATGCCACGGGCAAGGCGTCGTTCCAGGGCTTTGTGGTGAAGAACCGTGAGTTCCGCCCGGTGACGGCGACGGAACTGTATGGCTTGCGGGCACGCTACGGGGCGGAGTTCAACGTGGTGCCGCGCTATGCGTATGTGGGCACGCGCACGTGGGAGCATCAGACGTTTGCGCCGCAGATTGAGGCGACATACGAAAGCGGCGGGCGCGAGGCCCGTGAATCGGTGGCATCAGTGCTCGTGCTCTCACCGAAGGAACCGCTGCAGCGCCGCATCACGCTGCTGACGCAACGCGGCTGGTTGCCGGATACCGTTGGCGAAGCGCCGGGCACGCCGCCGCCGGTGCTGGTGCCCGATACGCTGGCGCAGGCGCTGGGCCTGAGCGTTGCCACCGTGGATGCAGCGCCGCCGATTGTGCGCCTGAATGGCCGCCAGTGCCGGGTGTGGGGCATCTTCGCGGCGGCATCGCTGGGCGATCTGCGCGATCTTGATGGCTACTCACTACTGCCCTTTGATACTGAGGCGATTCGTAATCCGCGCGTGGCGGATGGCCAACTGATCGCGGATGAATCCGATGCCCGCGTTGCAGCGGAGCGCGTGATCATCACGAGTGTTACCGACGTGCTGCCGAACGCGACGGCGTCGAATGCGTTTCAGCGTCTGCTCTCGGTTGCGGTGGACTTGGGCAACGTGCCGTACAAGACCGGCCGCGCGGTGATCGATCAATATCTCGAACAAGGCGGGCGGGAGACGCCGTACGGTCTCGATGGCGTGTCGTTCCGCGGTCAGCGTGCCCGGCAGGCCGGTCTGGTTGGTTTGGGCAGCCTGCTCATTCCGCTGGCGATCGCCGCGCTCACGGTGCTCAACACCATGCGTGCGTCGGTGTATGAGCGCAAGGATGAGATCTTCGTTTTCAACTCCGTGGGCATCGCGCCGCGGTACATCTTCTTTATGTTCTTTGCAGAGGCCTTTGTTTATGCGGTCGTCGGCGCTGTCATCGGGTATTTGCTGAGCCAGGGCGTGGGCCGCGTGCTGACGGACCTGGGCCTCACCGGCGGATTGGTGATGACTTTCACCAGCATCAACACGGTGCTGGCGTCGCTGGCCGTCATGGCTGCCGTGTTCTTGTCCACGCTGTTCCCGGCGATTTCGGCGATGCGTATGGCGACGCCGTCGGACGCCCCGGGCTGGGGCGTGCCCGATCCGGAAAACGACCGCATCGCGTTCGCCTTACCGTTCACGTTTGATTTCCGCGATCGCATCGCCGTGCTGGAATTTTTCCGGCGCATCCTAGCCGACCACGGCGAGGGCGGCACGGGCACCTTCTTCGCGCGCCAGCCCACGCTGCAGGCGGTTGTCAGTGGCGATGGCCGCACGGTGCCGCAGATCACGGCGATGATCTGGCTGAAGCCGTTCGACCTGGGCGTGTCGCAGGAACTGCAAGTCACGCTGACGCCCGATCCGGAAACTGGCGAATACGTGGCGCAGGTGGCGATCATTCGCTCTTCGGGCACGCGCGAGGCGTGGCTGCGTTTGAACCGTGCGTTCATCGCGGCGCTGCGTCAACGCTTTCTCTACTGGCGTGCGGTGGATGCCGACGAACGCGCCCTGCTGTTTGACTCCGCCAAGGCGCGGCTCACGCAAACCACACCCGCGGAGGTGGCATGACCACGACCACCAACAACCCCAAGCCCGCGCCCGGTTCGCTGCGCGATCAGGACCTGCAGCAATATCGTGATGTGCTCGAAACGCCGAAGCTGTTCACCGATGGCTTCGGTTGGTCGACTGTCACCGGCGTGCTCTTCTGCGGCCTCATCATGATGCCCGGGTCGATTTATCTGGGCCTCATGAGCGGCGGCAACATGGGCGCTGCTGCGACGTGGGTCACCGTCATTCTCTTCACCGAGGTCATGCGCCGCGCCCTCAAGACACCCACGCGGCAGGAACTGGTTGTGCTGCTTTACGCGGCCGGCGGCATGGCGTCGGGCGGTGTGTTTGCAGCATTAGTGCATCGGGCGTATCTAGTCAGCAGCGCGCCGGTCCGCGACACCGGCATGCGCGATGCCTTCCCATCGTGGTTCGCACCGCACCCCGACAGTCCCGCAATCCTCGGCCGAAACCTGCTTCACCCCGAGTGGCTCGCACCGATCGGCGTGCTTGTCGCCATGATCCTCATTGGCTTTCTGAGCAAGTGGACGCTCGGTTATTTCTTTTTCCGGCTTACATCGGATGTGGAGCGTCTGCCGTTCCCGATGGCGCCGATCGCCGCCCAAGGCACAATGGCGCTGGCAGAATCCGATGACAAGCCCGCTGCCGATGGCGACGATCCGCTGCGGCTCCGCAAGCGTGCCTCCGGTTCGCCGCGCTGGCGGCTGTTTACATTGGGCACGAGCTTGGGCATTGCCTTTGGCCTCCTGCAAGTGGGCGTCCCGGTGATCACCGGGCTGTTTCTCGAGAAGCCTGTGTTCCTTGTGCCCACGCCGTGGTGGGACACGACCACGGTGACCGAGGGGTTCTTGCCCGCCGTGGCAACAGGTCTGGTTCTTGATCTGGGCCTTGTCCTTCTTGGTATGGTGTTGCCGTATTGGGCGGTCATCGGCACCGCGCTGGCGGTGGTGGCCATGCTGGTGATCAACGTCAGTTTGCATCACACCGGTGTGCTCACCCGCTGGCAGCCGGGCATGGACACGATCAACACCACATTCGCCAACAACATCGATTTCTGGATGAGTTTTGGCATCGGCACGGGGTTGGGCATCACGATCGTATCGGTGTTTCAGACCGTGCGCGATGTCCGCAAAAAACTGCGCGAGAACCGCGTCCAGCGCGTTGCCTTTGAAAGTGCGCCGCGCCGCAGCATCTGGGCCACGCCACCCGGGCGCGGTGATTTTCCGCTGTGGCTAGCGCTCGCCGGCTACCTCGTTACCGCCACCGCCACCGTGGCCTTGTCGTATTCGCTGCTGCCGCAGAATACCACGCTGCTGCTCTTCCTGATCTTCTTCGCATTCGTTTACAACCCGCTGATTTCGTATGTCAACGCACGCCTGCTGGGCATTTCCGGGCAGTCGGTGGATATCCCCTTTGTGAAGGAAACGGCGTTCCTGCTCTCGGGTGCCAAGGGTATCGGCATCTGGCTCGCACCGATTCCGGTTGAAAACTACGGCGGCCAAGCCCAGGCATTCCGTGTGAATGAGCTCACCGGCGTGTCGTTCCGCTCACTGCTCAAGGCTGACCTCGTCGTCCTGCCTGCCAGCTTTATCTTCTCATTTATCTTCTGGGCGTTCATCTGGGGGTCGAGTCCGATCCCGTCCGCGGCATTTCCGTGGGCACAGGCGCAGTGGGAACTTGGTGCGAAGAACAGCGTGCTACTCTATTCGTCCACCTACACGCCGCCCGGCCAGACCGAACGCGCCTTTGCGGACAGCCAGTTCATGCAGGCGATTCACCCGACGACGATCGGCGCCGGCGCGGTGGCCACGTTCGTCCTCTTCGGGCTTGGGTCGCTGTTCAGCTTGCCGACGATGCTCATTTACGGCTTTGTCCGTGGATTGGGGGTGGGCGTGCCGCACGCGGTGCCGCTCGAGTTGGCTGGCGCACTCGCCGGGCGTTACTACTTCCAACGAAAATACGGAACGACCAACTATCTTCGCAACATCCCGACCGTGTTGGCGGGTTACTTCACCGGCGTGGGGTTAGTCGCGATGGCCACCATGGCCTTGCGGTTCATCCAGAGCGCCGTGTCGAGCAGCCCGCTTTAACGAGAAAGGCCTATGTCGCAGCAGAATGTCATTCAAGACCAGGTAAACCTGCCGCTGCCGGTCGTATTGGAGATCGTGCTGCAGGGCCTGCGCATTCGCCTCGGTCGCTCGATGGTGACGATCGCCGGCGTCGCGCTGGGCATCACCTTCTTGATGTCGATGCTCGTCGGCCAGCTCATTCGCCAGGGACTGCAGGCGGAGACGGCCCTCCGCAACGAGACCACGCGCATGCTCAATGTGCTGCAAAGCGACACCGGCCCGCTGCGCGACAAGGTCGTCGCGGTCTACGCCACCGCCGCCACGCTTGAAGAGAACGAACGCCGCCTGATTGAAGCGGTTCGCGAACTGGGCGTGAAAACCATTCGCTGGCAAGGCCCGGCCGCCGCACCGGCATACGCCCAAACTGCCGCGGTCGAATCGCTCGGTGATGATGCCACGGCCATCATCATCACCGGTGGGGGAGCGGTGGATGAACGCACGCTCGACACCTTGCTGGCCAAGGCGCGTCAGCCCGTTGCGGCGCGCACCAAACTGCTGGCCCAACCCACGCCGCGCACCATCGCCCTCGGCATCGAGCCCCGCCCTGAAGATGTGGCCCGCGCCGCTGCCGATGCCCGCCGCGACCGTGCCCGCAGTATCTGGATCATCGTCATCTCGCTGCTGGTCACCACCATCGGCATCTGCAACGCCATGCTGCTGAGCGTGACCGAACGCTTCCGCGAGATCGGCACCATGAAGTGCCTCGGCGCCCTCTCCTCCTTCATCCGGCGTCTCTTCGTGGTGGAGTCGCTCATCGTCGGTGCCATTGGCACCGTGCTCGGGATCATCCTGGGCACGCTTGTGCCGATCGCTGTCGATGCATCCAGCTACGGCTTAGGCATGGTCCTCGGCGGAATTCGCTGGCCACAATTCCTGCTTTATGCCGCCATCGCCTTCGCGGCGGGCGTCACGCTATCAACCCTTGCGGCCCTCTACCCGGCCCGTATCGCCTCGCGCATGGTGCCGGCGGCGGCCCTTCGATCCACCATTTAAGGACGTGTCGATGAGCACGCTGAACACAACGCAACTTGCCGAACTCTTCGAGCCGCCACCCGATGCGGCGCGGCGCTGCATCATCCGCGCAGTCGATGTGCGCAAGACCTACAAGATGGGCCAGCTTGAAGTGCACGCACTCCGCGGCGCCACACTCGATGTATTTCAGTCCGAATATCTCTCGATCATGGGCCCATCAGGCTCCGGCAAATCCACGCTCTTTAACATGATCGGCGGTCTCGGCAAGCCATCGGCCGGCAAGGTGTACATCGACCAGGTGGATATCGCCCAACTCGATCACAACGAACTTGCCTGGCTCCGCTGCCGGAAGATCGGCTACATCTTCCAGTCGTACAATCTCATCCAGACCATGACCTGCCTCGAGAATGTCACGCTGCCGATGGCCTTTGCGGGGCTTGATGCTGAAGAGGCCCGCGACCGCGGCGTGCAGCTGTTGGGTCTCGTGGGCCTGCGCCACCGGGCGCTGCACAAACCGGCCGAACTCTCCGGCGGCCAGCAACAACGCTGCGCCATCGCCCGTGCGTTGGCCAACGCTCCCGCGATCGTGCTTGCCGACGAACCCACCGCCAACCTCGACCAGAAAACCGGCGAAGAAATGATCGAACTCCTGGCCGAACTGAAGCAACGTCTCGGCGTGACGATCATCTCCGCAACGCACGATCTCAAGATGCTTCAACGCTCCGACCGCATTGTGTGGATCGCGGACGGCCGCATCGTCAAAACCGCCAAGCCCGCGGAAATCGATTTCTCGCAGTTGGGGGCGCACTGAATGTCCAATCTGCCGAACATCAGCAGTGATGTCATCGTCCGCGCGGATAACGTCAAAAAGCTCTACCGCACCCGCGGTGAAGAGGTGTGGGCGCTCAAAGGTATCACGCTCGACATCCATCGCGGCGAGTTCCTGTCGATCATGGGCCCGTCAGGCTCTGGCAAGAGCACGTTCTTCAATCAGATCGGCGCCCTCGATCGTCCGACCGAAGGCCGCATGTTCTTTGAAGGCGCGAACCTCTTCGAACTCTCCGAGAAACAGCAGGCGTGGATCCGCTCGCACCGCATCGGCTACATCTTTCAGACCTACAACCTCGTCGGTGTGATGACCGCTCTGCAGAATGTCATGCTCCCTGTGATGTTCACCGGCGTGGGCAAGGCTGCCGCACGCCAGCGCGCGGCGGAAGTGCTCGAACTCGTCGGCCTCGGGCAGCGCCTCGACCATCACCCGTTCGAACTCTCCGGCGGCCAGCAACAGCGCGTCGCCATCGCCCGCGCCTTGGCCAACAAACCCACCGTCATTCTTGCCGACGAACCCACCGGCAACCTCGACACCAAGACCGGCGGTGAGGTCATCGACATCCTCAAACGCCTCAACAAAGACCACGGCGTGACGATCATCTGTTCCACGCACGATCACAAAATGCTCGCCGCCTCCGACCGCGTCTGCTGGATCCGCGACGGCCGCCTCGAGAAGATCAGCTCCGGCCAGGAATTTAAACTTGAAGAAATGGCGCCCGACACGCTCGGACGCTGACCTGTTTTCACATGAGGTGATGTATGCACCGCGCTTGTCTGCCAATCGTGGCCCTGTGTTCCCTGGCCTCCATGTGCGCGGCCGCACCTGAGCCAGCGCCTTCGCCTGAGCAACTGCGCAAAGAATTTCCGCCCACATTCAACTGGCCCGATCGCCGGCCGATCGGCACGATCTTCCTCGCGGCCTCGGGCAAAAACTGGCCGGGCAATCCGCGCGGCTACTTTCACGATGAAAAGCTCGACATCCGGACCGAGCAGGGCCGGGCCGACCTGCGGACGCGCATGCTGAAAGTCGCCGATGATGCGATCGCCTACACCCGCGAAGTCGGCGGCCAGGGCGTCATCGTCTGGGACCTTGAGGGCGGCGAGTTTCCCCACGCCACCACGTACGTCGGCGACCCGCGTGTCCTCCCCAAGGTTGCCCCCGAGATGGATGCGATCGCCGATGAGTTTTTCCGCAAGTTCAAAGACGCCAACATGCCCGTTGGCATCTGCATCCGCCCGTCCAAGATTGTCTTCAAAGATCCCAGCGATCCGACCAAGTGGGCGCATATCAAGACGGCCTATGGCCACACGCACATGGTCGACCCCGTGGAAGAAGTCGTCAGCAAGATCGATTACGCTCGCAAGCGGTGGGGGTGCACCATCTATTACATGGACACCAACGTGACCCTCGAGCGCGATGCTGCGGGCAACATGCTCCGCGATGCGCAAGACAAACCCAAGCTGCGCCTGCTCACCGCCGCCGAGATGCGTGAGATCCAGCGCAAGCACCCCGATGTCCTTACTTGGCCGGAATTTCAAACGCCCGGCTATTTCGCTTCGAGCACCGGCTATGGCGAGTTCCACACCATCGCCGACATCGACGTGAAAGAACGCGCGATCTATCCCGACGCCTTCCGTGTGTGGGCCACGCGCATGCAGGAAGATGACATCTACCGCGACTGGGACAAGTTTCTCGCCGCTGGCATCAAACAGCGCGATGTGTTTCTCTTCCAGATCATGCCTGTGAAGAACGGTATGGGCCCGCTACTGCAACGTGCGTACGAAGATGCGGCCAGCAATGATGCGCCCCCGCGCGATCTCGACGCTCTGATCACCACCGCCCGTGACCACAAATCTTGGGCGCTCCGCCGCCGTTCGATCGTGGCGCTTGGTGACCACAAAGAGCCGTCCGCCACCGCAGCGCTTGCCGCGATTGTTGAGAAGAACACCGACGCACTGGAACTGTTCGCCGCCCGCGCCCTGGCCAAGCAGAACACCGATGAGTCTTTCAAAGTTCTGCTCGCCATGCTTGAAAAGCCCGGCCGTCCCGCCTTTGCCGCAGCATTCGGCCTGGGTGCAAGCGGTCGCGCCGAAGCGGTCGCACCGCTCATCCGCGCCTTCGAGGCGACCAAAGAATTTCAAACGCGCTGGGCGATCATCGATGCCCTGGGCGAACTGAAGAAGCCCGAGGCCGTGCCGATGCTCGCCGCAAATCTGCGGGCGCTGGCCAAGGGCACCGGCGTGGTGTCGCGCGTCAAAACAATCCGTGCCCTCGGGGCAATCGGCGATCGCGCCGCCATCGCGCCACTGCTCGAAGCCCTCGCCGACAAAACGTTCGAACCCCAGCGGCCGCTCATCGCCCGCGCACTGCGGCAAATCACCGGCATCGCCAGCGAGTCGCAGTCCGAGGCCTACTGGCGCAAGGCCGTCAGCACGCAGCCGAATCGCTGAAAGCTTTACTTGGCCGTCATCACCTGTCGTGCCAGTTCATCCAGCCACGCAGCGATGCGCGTGCGCCCATGCTGGTCGAGCTTCCCATCATCTGCAGGAACATCCAGCGGTCGGCGCACCTCTTTGTGCTTCGGATAGCCGCCAACTTCCTCTTGGCTGTCGATCACTTTTCCCTTGCCATCGCGCGCGCTGGCCACAATGCGTGCATCGATCTCATCGCGCGGCCACGCACCGGCCTTGCTCAGTACCGCCTCCGCAACCTTGTCCGTCGCCGTCGCTTCAAGACCCGCCGGCCACAGTGGCTTTTCCTTTAGGATCACCGGCTTGCCCGCCACGACCGTTCCCGCACCACCCTCGCGCGTCCGCACCATGTTGCCTTCACTGAAGACTTCGCCCTTGTCTGCCTGCATAAATATCAGCGCGAGATTCGCCGGCGTGTTTGGTCCATGCCAGAAAACATTGTTGACCGCAACGAGCGTTGGCGGCACAGGCTTATCGGGCCGGTCCCGCCATTCATTCATGTTCCAATAGCTGTGCATGGCCTTGGCGCCGGGGTTGTAGATCAAGTTGTTCACCACGACGGCGCTGGCATCAGGCTTCAGCACCGGGTTGCGGTTCATATTGTGGGCGTAGAGGTTGCCGATGATGCTCACATTTCGCACATGATCGTGAATGAGCGAGCCCATCGAGTGTTCGCCCTTTTCGTGCGTCGCCTGCGACAACCCCTCGGCGATGATGCAGTTTGAAAAAGTGACCTCGCCGCTGGTGCCTTCGCGTCCCTCATGGCGCGGGCCGCTGGCGGTCAGATTCTCATCCACCGCCCACGTGGCTGAGCAATGATCGACCACCACGCGGCGCACGCCCGGCTTGCCCGAGGCGTTTCCGATCGCAATGCCGTCCGGCGAGAACCCCGACTTCTTCGGCTTGCCCATGTCGCCCGGGCGCACACGCAGATGCCGCAGCACGACATCCGACGCCGCGATGCGCAGGCTTCCTTTGATAATCGTAATGCCCGGCCCAGGCGCCGTTTGCCCCGCCACCAGCACCATCGGTTCGCTGATCACCAGGTCCTCGCCATCGAGGTCGATGACGCCGCCGACTTCAAACACCACGATCCGCGGCTCCGCCAATGCCAACGCCTCGCGCAGGCTTCCTGGCCCCTTGCCCGCCAGGGTCCTCACGCGCACAACTTTGCCCGCCTGCCCCGCTTTGGTATCGGTGCCGAATCCCACCGCCCCTTCGAACGCCCGGCGCGTCGTCTGCGCCAGTGCCTCGCCCGCCATGCCCAGAGTCGCCGCCATCAGTATGCACACTGTCAGCACTCGTCGCATAAGTTCGCCTCCGCTACGTCGCCGCTACTTCTTCTCGATCACGATCAATCGGTAGTCGCGCGCCTCGACCGGCACCTGTACCGTGTCATTCTGCATGGTGGGGGCCGCGCCCGGCGTGAAACTGAACTTCGTGTCCTTCATGCCCGCGTGATAGCGCGCCTCCAGGTCTGCCGCCGTGGCCGCTTCCAACTTCAGCGCCTTCAAATCCACCTTCACATCAACGGTCGCAGCTTCGCGCTTGAAGTTCGTCACAATCAGCAGCGCCTTGCCCTCCTTGTGATAGGTCGAGATGCGCACATCATCGGTTGCCGTGCGGGCCACCGCATTGTTTTGCCAATACCCCGTGAACACGATGTCCGGCTCAGCAATATCAAACGAGCGCAGCGCCGGCCCCGTGAAACGGTAGATGAACGGCGAGTCCGCCCGGTCAAACATCAGCCACACATCATGCAGCAGCAGCACGCCCAGGGTGTTGCGCGTGGCGTTGCGGCGCCAGGCCAAATCGGTCTTAAACGCTTCGCTGTCCTCCGCCAGCATTGGTATCCACAGCGGATAGTTGCCGCCGCCCGCGCCGAGATTCATCGCCCGAATGCGTTCCAGCGGCCAGCAATCCATGAAGTCCTTGCCGCCCTTCTTAATCCAATGGCCCTCGCCATCCAGCGTGACCGACGCAAAGCTCACTAGCGGCGGGACCATGGTGCCGGTCATGTGCTGAATGATCAGCGGCTGTTTCCCATTCGCCACCGACACGCCCCACAGACGTTTGAAAAACTCCCGTTCCTGGAACAGCGACGTCGACGGCTGCACCTTCCCGTTGGGCAACAAGTAACCGCTGCCCGATTCCACGCGGCTGTCCCACGTTGGGTAGACCTCATCAATGTAAACACCATCCAGGATGTCGCGGTCAAACCACTGGCCAAACTCACTCGCGAGATAGTCGACATAACTCGGCGTGAACGTCGCCCGCCCGCCGTTGGTCCCTTCCCATTCCCACGCATGTTTGTACCAGTCCTCAAGGCGCTCGTTCATCCAGTAGGCGGACATGTAGAGCACACGCGTCTTGCCGAAGCCCTTCATCGTCTTGCCGGCCGATTGCGCCAGGTCCCATCCGTGCAGCGGGAAAATGCCGAACGGGTCGCCCACCACCGGCCCCCAATGCGAATCAAACGCTCCGCCAATGTTGCCCATGCCCTTGTTGGTTGCTGTGCCGCCGCGGTGCCACGCCCGCGCGTCGGCGGCCAGCGGCTTCGTCGGCGTCGGAATCACGCCGAACGTGATCGTCCGCGGCTGATCGAATTCCAGCGTCTCGCTGATAAGGTTCAGCCGCAGCGTGAGCGTGTCCTTCTCACGCAGCAACTCAATGGCCGGCGTGTTATTTGTCGGCGTCCAGCCGCGGTCATTGTCCGCAAACCAGCAGAACCCGCGCTCCTCGGAGCCAACCCACAGCATCGGCAGAAAGGATCCGACGGCCAGCGGGTTCTTCCACCTCGTCGACGGTGTCCCCGCAAACGACCCCGAGGCCGGCGGCAGCGATCCGTTCTTGCCTTGGTACGCCGAGGCCGAATCCCACACGCGCCCCTCCCCGGCCGCCAACGCCCCGGCGCTCGATCCCTCCGACCCCAGCGAAATCGCGTGATGCAGCGGGGCCAGTCGATTCTGTAGCGGCACATCCAGCGTCATGTTGCTCAGCGTCGCCTTCCCCTTCGGCGTCAGCGTCAGCACATACTTGATCATGCCATCGAATTCCATGCGTGCCGCCACGCGCACATCCACCTGCGGCGAGTTCAACATCGCCGACCACTGCGCGCTCACGGGATCCACCGCGATCGCGCTGCGCTTCGCCGTAAACGCAACCTTGCCCGCGGCATTCTCCGCGGCCAATTGCATCGGTCGCGCCAGCATTTCCTCGCCGCACGTGCGCACACTTGTCAGCAACCCATCGTCGCCCACCTTGTAGACACTCGACCAGCACGAAACCTGCTCTGCCTTGGCCTCAATCGCCGTCCACGGCGCCGGCACCTTCGTCATCACCCCCTGCGTCGTCTTGTACCAGCTTGGCCGATACACCGGCACCGGCACGCGCGCCTGGTGCAGCACCGCGCCCTGTGCATCCATGACCACCGCTTCCGCGTCGTAGCTCGCCTGATCGCGGTAGTCTCTCACCGGCACAATAACGGTGCCGCTCCCCAGTCCCGGCTTGATGGCCGTCGCCGCCTCGCCCACAACTTGCTTGCCGCCCGCCTCGTAGATCCGCACCGCCGCGGTGGCCGCCTTCGCATAGTCGCCGCGATTCACCGTGAATCCAACGCGAATCGCATCGTAATACAGCAGCACCTGCGGCGCGACGCTCAACGCCACGGGCTCTTCGAGTGTGCGATCAAACCGCCGCGCTGCGACGGTCATCTCGGTCGAGGTCAGTGTGCCCTGATACCAGGTGATCTCATCAACCAGCGTGCTCACCCGTCCCGATTCCAGCCGCAGGGCCACAGGCTTGAAGGTCTTCAGCGCCGCCTTGTCGTAAACCACGCCGCGCCGATTTCCGCCGAACACGTACTTGCCGTCGTAATACGGACGAATCGCATTGCCATCCCACGGCAATGTGATGTGCGTCCACTTCCCCGGATGAAAATCCGGCAGCTCTCCGAGAAAGTTCAGCCCCCGGTCCACCTGCCAGCGCGCCAGCACCTTCTCCTCGCCGGCCGCATTCTTCCCAATGATCTTCAGCACCGGCACAATGCGATCCACAAACGCCCCGGGCGGCGTGTTCGCCGGCAGGTTGTTGCGATTGTCCCAGTCCAGCGGCTGAATGAAAAAGTCCAGCACGCCCGGCGAGTTCATGTCGAGATCGGCCGGCAGCGCAATGTCGGTGCGCATCTCCGCATCGCGGCCATTCATCAGCACCGCCTTGCCGTTGATCCCCGGTCCCTGCGCAACGCCAGCGATCGGCTCTTCAAACGTCGCCGCGAAGGCCACCGTCGCACTGCCGCGAAACCACGGCTGCCCGCGCCGCTCGGACTGCTTCGCGCCACCAGTGTGCCCTTGGTCAACCGGGGCGTACGTGCGACGCGCCGCTTCGGCCAACTCCAGCCCGTCCACGTGCAGGGCCGCGCCGCCGCCCACCACCAGCCGCTGCCCGCTCATCGGCAATCGAAAATTCGGAAAAACTCGGCCAACTTCGCGCCCATCCACACGCAGCTTCACGATCGTCATCGGCACGTTGTTGGCGTCGATGGTCACCGCCACATGTTGCCACGCATTTGCCGGCAAAGCCCCCGCCTCCAACTTTTCGCCGCCGGCCTGCAGGGACAACTTGCCGTCCGCATCGCGGCTGAGCGTCCAGCGCGGCGTGTTGTCCTTCGCATTGCCGCCCGGCTGCATTTCAAAAATCACCCCGGCCCCGTCGCCCGCCTTCACCTGGGCCTGCACCGTCAACACCTTTGACGCCCACTTCGCCGGCGCTTCGACCGTGATCCGTTCGTCGGCTTTGAGCGTCAGATGCTTGCCCAACGGACCGCCTTCCGCCCATGCACCCGTCGCCGGCGTCACTTTGAAATCACTGAATGTTTGCGTTTCGCCCGCGGCCACCAATGCCCGCGTGTACTTGTCCGCCTTCGGCGCCTGCCACGTCGTGTGCACCAGCGGCAACAGCGCCGGTGCTGGTTGTGTCTGTGCGGCAAGCCCGCTGACCGCCAGAGCCACCGTCAACATGGCCAGATACGCGCTTCGCTGTGTCCGCATCACGTCGCTCCCGCAAAAGACATCTAGTGACTTCTACGGCAACGCTCGCCGCGACGCAATATTACCCCGGCAGCCAACCCGCCGCCTTGACCGCCTTCAGCCACCGCCGCGTAATCACGCAATGCCCCGCTGATGTCGGGTGTATCCCATCCAACGCCCAGTGCGAGCCCTTCACGCCTGGCGCATCAAAGGCATCCTGCAGCGGCACAAACACTGCCGAGAACTCCGCCGCCAACTTGCGCACCGCTGGTTGGCGCAGTCGCACCTCGCGGTTTTGGTCTTCACTGATCAGCCCAACCGACGCCGTGTAGCCCGCCTCGAGGCGAACGCCGAATGGCTCCAGCAGCACAAACTTCACGCCCGGCAGCGCCGCCCTCGTCCGCTCCAGCAACTGCCGATAGCCGCTCTCAAAACCCGCCACGCTTCTGTCCTTGCGGCCAATGTGCGCGTCGTTGATGCCCGTCAAAATCGACACCAGCGCCGGCCGATGCGCCAGGCAATCGCGGTCCCACCGCGGCGCAAACTCCGGCACGCCCTGACCGCATTCACCCACGTTGACGTACGACAACTCCAACTGCGGATAATCCGCGTTCAACTCGCCCGCAATGCGCGTCACGTAGCCATGCCCGAGGTAATACACATCGTGAACCTCCTCCGGCCGGCGATGCGCATGCGTGATCGAATCGCCCATGAATACCAACTTGTCCTGTCGCTTCAGTGTCACACATCACCTCGTTTGTACAAGTGCATCGGCGAACTTCTCGCCTCGAACTTCCACCCCTGCCTTCTCAGACAGAAAGTTCCGCCCCCGTCAGCCGCCGCCAGTCCTCCCGGCGGTGAAAATCACATTTCACGTGCGCCGACGTTGACGACAACACCTTCGCCATCGTCCCGTTCATTCGCGTCCAGTCATACCGGCAGATCGAAAACTTCACCCCCGCAGCCATCCACGTGCCGCGCGGCCACCGCGCCAGCACTTCCCATCTCCCGCTCCCGATGCGCGTTTTCGTTCTGATCTCGTCAAAACGCACAGTCTCATACGGTGGCGGCATCTGCTCACTCACGCACGGCAGCGTCAGGTCCCAACGCCGGCCCTCCGGGGTCACGTGCATCTCAAAGTATCTTGCCGCCCCCGCCTGCTCCCAGAAAAATTCCACCACGTCCCCCTTCATAAACGCCGGCACCCCGTCCGCCTGCACCAGGTTGAAAATGTCATCATCCTGTAGACGCACATGGGCCCACAGCCAGTCGGCGCCCAACGCCAAGCGCATCACCCGGCCGGTACGCGGACTCCGGCTGTTCACGCCATGCTTGTATCAACGGTAATGGTTCAACCCCCATCAGCGCTGCTTCCACCGCGTCCCAGTCGTTCTCATCAAACAAACCGACGCGCGCCAAATGCCAGCTCTCGCACGCACCCGACGCTGGCGCTGTATGCATCGCACTCACCGCGATTTGCCTTCCACGTTCGGCATCTGCTGACGCGCACGCTTCACACGGTCCGCTGCCAGCCGCCACTGGAATCCAATCGTCATCTTCGGATGATCGATCGGCTCATTCTGCAACGCCCGCACCAACCGGTCGCCCATGGCCGATGCCAGCGCATCAGGATCAAATTCCATGTGATCAACCGGGAACGGCGCCACCACCAGCGACCCGCGGTTCGACATGCTCACCACATGCAGATCCTTCGGTACGCTGATGTCAAAATCCAGAATCGCCGCCGCCACATCCATCAGCAGCATGTCGTCACCGATCAGCAGGCCGTCCGGCTTCTCGTTACGCGCCAGCCAGATCGCCCGCAGTTCTTCCCAGCCCGCGCCTTCGCTGCTCGGGTGCAGATCGGTCCGAACCCATTCCGGGTAATACGGCAACTTGTACTCCCGCAGAATCGGCGAAACCCGCTCCTGTGCGTTGCCATCCCCCCAGCCAATGTACGCAATCCGCTTGCGCCCCTGCAGAATCAGTCGCTCGATGCCATGGCGGATCGTGCTGGCGGTATCGCAGTTCACCATCAGCGGAAACGCCGGCGTCGGCCCGATCACCGGGATGCCTTCATTCACCAGCGGCTGCGCCCACGTGCCCACATCCGTTGATATGGCCGCCACGGCGCACAAGTCGCCCGCCGCGATCGCTTCCACAAATTCCGGTGACGTCGGCACGCCATCCCATTCATCGCCGGGCTGCACATCGCCGACATACAACCGCACCTTGTACCCCGCCGCCCGCATGATCTGCCGCAGTTGCTGAATCGCCCGCAGGTTGAAATAGCTCGTCCGCGGATGTGCGATATCCAGGTTGATGAAGATCCCCACATGCTGCCGGGCCCGCGGGTCGAGCACGTAAGTGCCGCTCCCATGCCGGCGCACCACCACGCCCTGTTCCACCAAGGCGCTTAGCGCCTCGCGCACCGTTAGCACGCTCGTGTCAAATCGCTTCGCCAGCGCCAATTCCGATTCCAGCTTGTCCCCCGTCTTCTTCGTGCGTGCCACTTCCCGGCGCAGTTGCTTGGCGATCTGAATGTGCAAGGGTTCTCGGGTACGTTTCGGTGGCATGTCGCAATCCTTCAGTCCTATACCTGTACGCCGGCTGCAGTAAATGACCGGGCCTACACGCGTGACGGGGTCAATTGTAGCGCATTTCACTGGTTACACAAGCCTATTTCGAAGTGTTCAACGTACTTTCTCCGACAAGAAGCAGCCCGTGATCTTGGAAGTCACTAACTAGGTTTTATCTGAATCCGATGGGTGGCGATCTTGCGGCCGACCTCGATTGGCGCATAGTGCTACCGACCTTTGTACAGAGTCCAAACTATTATGCTGGGTGTGGGGTTCCCGCCCGCAATCGTCGTCGGGATCAGGCTCAGCCCAGCTGTTCTGCGGAGCCGCTCGTTCGCGATAGCCCCTATGCCGTCCCGCGGCGCCCGGCTCTTCCCTGGATCGCGCAAAAAACCGCACGCGGGTGCCACAGCCTTAACGCTTGGCAGATAAGGAACTTAGGCGATACTCCCCTAGTACTTTTCCCAATGCATCATCATGTCACTTAGTTTCTTCTTGACTTCGCCTAACGGCGTGGCATATTCACTAAGGGAGGCTGTGCGCTCGCACTGCCTCCGCATGGTTTTGGGGTGTTTCTAGGGGTAACCGAGAACATCCCTGCGTTGTGAGGATAGAGAGACACGGTTGGTAGAGAGAGCCGTCGACCGTTGCCACGGGAGAGGAAGGCAACGCCTGTCTGGTTCAATTCTCAGGTGTCTCTATGTTGTTTGCCTCACGCCGCAACGGTCGTTCCATTCGTCACTCCGCCATCCTTTCCGCCGCAATCGCCGCAGCCTGCGCGTCCTCCGCACATGCCGCCGTGTTCACCTATACCAATCCTGCGGTCAATAGCACCGGCAGTTGGTCCACCGACGCGAACTGGTCCGCCGCACCATCGAGCGCTGTGACCACCGATCTGGTCTTCACCGGCACTATGACCGACGGTGTCGTTGCCACTACCAACAATGATGTCGCCACCCCATTCCAACTTAACTCCCTCACCCTCGCGGGCGCTGGCCCCGCTACCGGAACCGCAAGCACCATCATCGGCGGTTCGCAACTGCAATTTGCCAACAACGGTTCCGTCGGGCCCACGATTTCCCTCACCGGCACCGGCACACGCGGTACCTATGTCATCAGTGCGCCGGTCAGTTTCTTGAACGACACCCGCATCACAGGTGACGGCACCGCCAACTTCCGTATCAGCGGCGCGCTTTCCGGCTCGGGTAACCTGACAAAATCCGGCACATCCACCCTGAGACTGACCGGCGATAGTTCCGCCACTTGGACCAACCGGACAATCACCATGGAACGCGGCTCTATCCTGGTGGACATTGCCGCCGGTGGGCGATTGGCCTCAACCACAAGTATTAACTTTGTGCTCGGCGGCACATTCTCATTGGTCAATGCCACAGGTGGAACCAACTACACCCAGGGGTTGCAGCAGGTGAACTGGACCTCGGGTATCGGCACCTTGGATACCAACCGTCCCGGTGGTGGCAACACCTATATTGATGTCGCGAATTGGTCACGCAGTGCCGGCGCCATCGCCGTGATCACCACGACCGCTGGCTCGGTAGGCTCGAACTCCTCCGTCCGCCTCGCCAACGGCGGTTCGCCGCAGGCTGCCGGGTTCGTCTCGCAAGGTATGTTTTACGGTACGGGTGGTTTCGCCTGGTACACCGGCACCGCCACCGGTAATGTGCGTGCAATCGCCTACGGAACGGATAGCGGCACCACAACCGTGGCTGGCACCTTCACCGCCTCTTCGCCCATCGCTACCGCTAACCAGCATGTGAATATTACGAGCGCCATCTCCGCAACCACCAGTGCGACTGCGGGCACCAGCGGCTCAAACACCCTCACACTTGCCGATGCCAGCAATTTCCAGGTAGGCCAACTCATTGTCAGCGCAACGGCTAACGTACTGCCAACCGGTATTGCGCGTGGCACGTACATCACTGCCAAGAGCGGCAATGTCCTCACCCTATCGAACAACCTGACGGCAAACGCGGCCGGCGCCTATGCCTCGCGCAGCGGCATCCAGAAACAAACGGACATTACGCTCAACACCTTGCGATTCAATACTGTTGGTTCGTTGCGGCTTGCCGACAGCCAGACGTTGACCTTGTCGGATGCAGGCATCCTCTATGACGAGAATGCCACTCAGATGGCCGCTGTCATCAGTGGCGGCACCGGCATACAACCTGGCCTGAATAAAGAATTCGTCGTCAACACGGGCACGAATTCCCTGCTGATAATTGCCTCCTCAATCATCGCTAATGGTACCAACGCATTCAATAAAACCGGCCTCGGAACGGTTCGAATTGACTCGGGCAACATGACCATCGGTAATGGCCTATTTGTCAATCAGGGCTCGCTGACATTGGCCGCCGGCGGCCACTCGGTCAGCAACGGCGTGTTCATCCGCAACAGCGGCACCCTTACACTCAGTCAATCCAACACAATCTCGGGCGGCGTCACCCTCATTGGCGGCAACATGTCCGTCGCCGCGGCCCAGACCATCTCCGGCGGCATCAGCCTGACCAATAGTTCAATTGTTCGCCTGACCAACCAAGCCGCAACGCTCGGCTCCACCAGCAACACGATCACTGCCGATGGCGGCACCAACGTGCTGAGTCTCGAACTCTCGAGCACCACCAACAACATGATTGTCGCCAATGATATCCAAGTCCTCAGCGGCACGTTGAACATCAATTCCGGCGTGTATCCCGGTGGTGGCGCTCAAGCCGATGCTCGGGCTACCGGTAACATTACCGTCAATGCCGGCGCGTCTCTTGTGACCACGAAAGGCTCCGGCAATGGTTATGTCTTCCTGGGGAATAGCGGTGCCAGCACCTTGACCTTCGGCGCCAACGCCGGCTCCAATACGGTCGTCACCCTGGGTGGCTTCGGTAGCGGTGCACGCACCACTTTCGCCGGCCTGATTACAAACGGGGTTGTGGGCACAGGGCCAAAGATCAAGAACGGTGACAATTCCGCCTCGACTCCGCTGCAACTCAACGTCAGCGGCAGCAGCAGCGCCAATACTTACGAATACGCCGGCACCATTGAAGATTTCACCAACTTCACCAAGGCCGGTGCCAGCACGCAAATCCTCTCCGGTGCCAACATCTACAATGGCATCACCACCGTCAACGGCGGCACGCTGTTCGTCAACGGCTCGCACACCGCGGCGCTGTCCAACACCAACTCGGCCTACCAGGTCAACTCCGGCGGTACCTTCGCCGGTACCGGTACCATCGCCGTCAGCACGCCCAACACCGTCGGCTTCCGCGTCGCGACCGGCGGCAAACTCGCTCCCGGTGGCGTCAGCACCCCCGGCACCCTCACACTCAATATGACCAGCACCGGCACCAGCGGCACCCTCGCCTCCCTCGACCTATCCGCCACGGCCGCCAACAACGCCGGCCAGTTTACTTTCCGTCTTGGCACTGCCAGCGATCAGATCGTCCTCGGCCCGAATTCCTTCCTCGCTCTCGGCGCCGCAACCGCCAATCTCAACTCCCTCGACTGGTCCGACTTCACCTTCATCGCTGGCCCCGGCCTCGCCAACACGACCTACAAGCTCATCGATGGCAGCGTTAACGTTACCGGCGGTCTCTCCTCCTCAGCCGGCGCTTTGTCTGGCTCCATCGGCGCTGGCGGCACCGGTACACTCAGCATCGTCGATGGTCAGGACCTCGTTCTCACCATCACGGGCCTCAGCACGAGCGGCCCAACTGCCACCACCTACACCCTCAACAGCACGGCCAGCATCACCAACTTGCTCAAGGGCGCCAACACCGACATTACCACAACACTCACCAACCTCGGCGGCGCGACCCCTGCAACGGCCGACACCATCGACTACAGCAACGTTACCGCCGGTCTCACCGGTGTCGGTTCACTCACTGCAGGCACGCCCATTGGCGGCACCGGCCTCGCCGACCCCAACAGCGTCAGCAACACCTCACAGACCTATAGCGGATCGACCTACGGCTCCGCCACCATCACCCCCAGCGGCACCATCACCTCGCCATCTACATCTCCGACCGGCACGACAAACGCCGTCGTCATCAACGTCGGCAACGCCGCCACCAATGGCATCAACTTCGGCACCGCCCTCTCCGGCAACTCCACCGGCACCGGTAACGCCCTGTCCAGCATCACCAGCGACACCGAAGCCCAAGTCCTCCAGATCACCAACGGCCTCAACGTCACCATGGACTGGCGCGAAGCCGGCGCTGATGTCGCCCCGATCGTCGGCGATGTCGTCCGCGTCCTCACCACCGACAGCGCCTACGTCCTGATCCTCTCCTACGCCAACAACCCCGGCGTTGAGAACAGCTACTTCCTCGGCACCCGCATTCCCAGCACCAACTTCTGGACCGGTGCTGGCGATATGATCACCTACCTCAACCAAGGCACCTATGCCGGCCAAACCACGCTGGGCATGTGGGGCAACGATACGGGCGGCAACTACGTCTGGGCGATCATCGACGGCACGGTCGGCGGCGCCACCAACGAGTTCGCCGTGATCCCCGAACCCGCTTCGCTCATGCTGCTGGGCCTCGGCGCGGTGGGCCTGCTGGCCCGTCGTCGCCGCTAACATCTATGGCATAACAAAAATAAAAGCCGGCGTCGCAATACGCCGGCTTTTTTCATGCACTCACACAGCCCCTCAGCACCGCCTCAATTACTCCGCCCATCCCCATACGTCACCCGCGCCCACCGCCAGAAATTGCCATACGGATTGATGTTGTTGTATTGACTGCCGAACGATCCGTAGTTCTTCTTGATCTCGTCAAAACCAATCCACGTCGCCGAGCCATCATGAAAGCCCGCATTCACACCCTTGCCCCCATGGCCCTGCTGGGGATCATTCCACGGCGTCGCGGCATCAAAGATATAGTCCGCAACAATGATCGGCGAAACCACGTTCGCCGCCTGTCGCCCCGACGGATAAAGATTCGCCTGGATCGGAGCCGTCGCGCTGTTGTACCCCACAAACGTGCAGAAATGTGCTGAATACGTCGAATACACCTCACTATTGGTACCCGGCGTTACAAACACCTGCTTGTACACACTCGCCGGCGACACCAAATTCCACGTCGGCTTCGCATCAGGGCAAAACAGCGCTTTCGAAATCAGCCCGATCGACGGCGCCTCGCCGAACGATCCGGAACGCAGCAGCACGCCAATCCCCCTGAACGTGTTCGGCCCGTCTTTCACGCGATACAACCATGCACCGTCCACGTTCGGATAAATGTTCCACTCCGCCACGTATGTATGCGCCGCCTGCGCCACAGAACGCACATTCGACAAGCATGTCGTCTTCTTCGCCTGCTGCTGTGCCCGCGACAGCGCCGGCAGCAGAATCGCCAGCATCAGCACGATGATCGACACCACCACCAACAGTTCAATCAACGTGAAAGCGCGTCTTGCGATCATCTTGTCCATCTGCTACCTCGTTTGGCCCATGCGTCGACGTCAACACCATTCTAAAGTCACTAAGTCTCAAAACGAAGACTTTTCCATCTCACATCGCAACCAACTCCCAACCGCTGATCCGCCGCTGAAAACCTACCTCCCCAACTCCCTCCACCGCCACGATCAACCTGTCGCCCCGCTGGCTGCACCGCCACAACGGCCCCGCCCCGGTCGTCTCATCACTGAATGTCGTCATCAGCGGCAAGCCCCGCGGCACCCCCCGATAGTCCGCCCGCACCGGAAACCACTTGCAGTCCGCAAACACGTAGCCCCAATGCACATCATCAAACCGCCGCTCCGCCTGCAGCACGGTCTGCGTCGGCATCGGTCCCAGCCAGCCAATCCGCAGCGCCGCCTTGTGCCCGTTCACATGTATCTGCCCATCCTTGCGATCGCGCGCCGTCACGCCCCCGCACTGGTACTGCAGCGTCACCTTCGCCCCCTTCCGCGCCGGCACAATGTCATCCAACACCAGCACCCCCTGCGCACCAAACATCACCACGTGCCGCCGCACACGCTTCGCCGCCGCGCCGTATGCCTGCGTGCTGTCGCACATCATGTAACGCAAATCACCCGCCGCACGACACGCCAGCACACGCCCATTCCACAGCGTCGGTATCGCTGGACCCACCCCGTCAATCAACGGCAACGAATGATCCGTCGGCTCCGGCTTGTAGTACCCCGGATCAATAATCAACCGCTCCCCCCGCAAGTCCAAAAAGAACGCCCCCGTGTCCGGCTGGTTGTGATGCGTATACGGCGGCCGCGATCCCTTGATCCCGCAGTCCAGCACGCAATCCCACGTCGGCTCCGACCGCAGCATCGCCACTTCAATATCATGCAGCACCACCGCCGTCGGCAGTGGGGGGGCTTTCACGGGCGACTTCACCGCCGGCCGCGCCACCATTCCAAAAAACGTGCTCGGGAAATACGCTGTCTGTCGGCCCTGCGCTTGCCATGCCGCAATCCGCTGCATCGCATGATCGCCATACCACAACGCCAGCGGATCATTGGTGTAGTTGCTCATGCACCACGCCACCTCCGCGCCCACCGGCATCGGCACCGTGTCATTTACGCCGCTGCAGGCCCCATCATTGCACAGCGACGCACGCACGTTGTTCATCGTCTTCTGCACCGATGGATGATCGATGATCTCCCGTTCCCCCGTCACCCGCTCCAGCACCAACGCAAATCGCAGCAGGCTTTCCAGCCCATACGCCCAATACTGCGGCCCCTCCGTGTTGCCGCCGTCATTTGCCCCCTGGCAGTAATCCAGAAAAATCCGCGTATGCTTCCGCGCATACCCCAGCGCCTCCTGCGCCAGCGGATGCTCATAAAACAACGCCAACGCCAGCATCCCGCCGCCGGCATTCGTCACCGCATTCGCATTCGGTATCGCCGTCACCGTCCACGCCCGGTGCCGCGACGTCGTGACATAACAGTCCAGCATCCTCGTCAGCACGCGCACCCACGTCCGCCGTTCTTCCGCCGACAGATGTGGCCCAAACGCATCAAACGTCAACGCCGCAATCGGCGCCGTGTTCCCCTCCTTTAGATCAAAATGCTTCGGCAGCACCACGTACTTGTCCGCGGCCGCCATCAATGCGGATGCCTGCCTGATCCAACTCGCGTCGCGCGTCAGCAGCCACTTCGACAAGCATTTGCCAACTTCTGAAATTAGGTCCAGGTGAAGTCCCCCGTGCTGCTTGCCCATCGCTGCAGGCATCTCCGGTGGCTTCGTCGGCGGTGGATTCACCGTGATGTCTTCCATCACCCGCACCAGCGGCGCAAACTCCGGCATGCGCATCTTCGTCGCCATCTCCCCCAGCCCGTTCTCATCCAGCAACAGTCGCGGCTGCTCAACGCGCAACGCCGCTACCGGTCCCACCGCCCGCCGCAACGTCACGCTGCCCAGCGCATGCGTTTGTGCGCCCGCCTTCACCGTCACCTCGTAGTGCGTATACGCATCACGGCGCAACGGCAAACGCAACGCCACCTTGTTCAACCCCGGCTTCAGCAGCACTCGCTCCTGCAGCACGCCCGCAATCGCGCGGTTCGTGTTGTTCCGGATCGTCGCCACCGCGGCCACGCGCGCTTGCCTATGCGGTGATGCTTCCAGTTCCAGCCGCTGCAGCGCCAACACCGGCGGCCGCGCCAGGAATCGCAGCACCGCGAAATGCGCGAAATGACTGTACCCCAGATTCGCCGGCGTCACGCACGCAAACCGTGGCATCGACCCCGACCAACTCGTGTGCGCCACCAACCCCGCTACCACCGCATCGGCCTTCACGGCCACACCCAGCAGCCGGTGCGGCACCGCAAAATCACACGACCAGTGATACGTGGACTTCTCCACGTCATAACGAACCGCCGCCCCAAGTTTCTCTTGGTTCGCCCAGTGCCGCCCAAACATCCCAAGAATAAACTGAAGCTGCGCCTCCGGCTTCGTCGGGTCCGGCAGCAACCGCAACTCAATATGATCCTGCCGCCAGAAGTCCGGCGTCCCCGGCAGCGGATTCTCTGCGCACGTCCCGCGAATCGGACAATTCCGCGCCCGCAAATACAAGTACTTTTCGTCGTACGCCAACTGCACGCTCGGCGCGTCGGCATAACTTTCTTCACCCAACAGATCCGTGAACAGCGGCGCCATCGGCAGTTGATCCCACGCCTCCGCGCGCGCCAGCGGCGCTACCGGCAACTCCGGCGCGACGAATCCTGCCAGCGGCTGAAACCCTGAATCGGCAAATGAAAACGACATGACTATCCGCCTCAAAACATCATTGCACGCAAGGTCACTTAGTGACTATAATACGCGGAGTCTGCAAAAGCGAAAGCGCATGTCGCAACCATTTTCTCGCCCCTTCGCTCCCTCTTGCCGCCGGCGCAACCCGTTCCGCCGCTTCGGTCAGGCGCTGCTGTTTGCCGCCACCGTCGCCGTTGGCTCCGCCCTCGCCGGCGATTCTCTCGCGCCCAATCTCGAACCCTGGCAAGCCATCACGCGCCTCAAATACACCCACGCCGTCGACCTCTTCCGCCAGTCCAACGACGACACCTCCAAACTCGGTCTCGCCATCGCGCTCCTCAACGCCCAGCCGGTCACCCAGGCCCGCACCGATGAAGCCGCCCAAATCCTCCAACGCCTCCGCACATCCCCCAACGCCGACACCGCCGCCAACGCCACCTACTTCCTCGCCCGGCTCGAGACGCTCCATCGCCACCCGCCCGCCTTCGACAAAGCCCTCGCCCTCTATGACGACCTCATCGCCCAACATCCGCGCCACGTCCTCGCCCAACAGGCCATCGCCAAGGCCGGCGCGATTCGCATCTTCAACGCGCCCACATCCGACCTTCAGACCACCTACGCCCGCGTTGCCGCGCAAGCGCCTACACTCACCGACGCCGACGCCCGCCGCGACTTTCACCTCATGCTCGCCGACGCCGCCACACTTCTAAAACTTCCCGACGCCGACATCCTCCAGCATCTCCTCGCCGCCAATGATGTCGGTATCAGCCGCCGTAAAAACCAGGCCGACATCCTCATCCGCATCGCCCGCACCGCCGAGCGCGCCGGCCGCACCGACCTCACGCGCCGTTACTACAACGAGTTCCTCACCACCTTCGGCCGCGACCCCCGTGCCTATTACGTGCGAACACAACTCGAGGCACTCAAAGCCCCGGAGGTGCGCTGATGCAACGTTGGCTCAATCGCTTCGGCATCGCCCTCCTCCTCCTCGCCGCGCTCGCGTCGATCATCCAGGTCATCTGGCGCGCCAAGGCCGACGCCGATCCCCAGCAAATCACCATCCGCATCTGTCACTGGCAGCTTGAAAGCGGCCTCCGCGAGGCCTACGACGAAGTCGCCCGCGCCTACATGGCCCTCCACCCCAATGTCAAAATCGTCCAGCTCCCCGTGCCCGGACGCTTCTATGGCACCTACACCGCCACCCAGATCGTCGGTGAGGATCCGCCCGATCTCATCCAACTCGGCAGCAGCATCTCCGATGCGGCGCTCGCCGATTACTACGTCCCGCTCTCCCGCTATGTCGAAGAGCCCAATCCCTACAACAAAGGCACGCCTCTTGAAGGTGTCGCGTGGCGTGACACCTTCAAGAGCGGCCTGGCCCGCGCTCCCGGCGTCGATCGCATGATGGAATACTTCGCCGTCCCCTCGATCGAAGTCACCGGCCGCATGTATTGCAACCTGCCCCTCTACGAAAAAGTCATGGGCCACCGCAATCCCCCCAGAAACTACCGCGAGTTTCTCGACGTCTGCGAACGCACCACCGCCTACGCCAAAACCCATCAGCTCAAACTCATGCCCATCGCCGGCTCGCGCTTCAACGCCAACGTCCTCCTCGACCGCCTCTTCCGCAGCCAAACCCAAAAGCTCGCCCTCCAGCGCGACCCGCTCGACACCCTCTCCACCCCGTCGCTCCTCGCCTTCGTCGGCAATCGCACCTCCCTCGACGACCCCGCCATCCGCAGCGGCATGGCCATCATGCGCGAAGTCGCCGGCTACATGTCCCCCGGCTTCATGCAGTTTGACCGCGACGACGCCATCTTCCACTTCGGCCAGGGCCGCGCCCTCATGATCATGACCGGCTCCTGGGACTACGGCAGCATTGTCACCCAATCCAACTTCGAAATCGGCGTGTTCGACATGCCCATGCCCGGCCCCGACGACCCCGTCTACGGCCCCTACACCCTCGGACCTACCACCGAGTCTGGTGTCGGTGCTGGTGGGGGGCTTGGCCTCACCAACGCCTCCCCCAATCGCGAAACTGCCGTCGACTTCATCCGTTTCCTCACCTCCGTCCGCGGCAACCAGATGTTCGTCAACCGCGCCAAGTGGCTCCCCAGCGTCCGCTACGTCGAAGTGCCCCCCGAAGTCCGCGCCTTCGCCCAACGCGCTGACGGCTACCCCGACGGTTTCGCCATCGCGCCCATCATGTGGGGCAGCGGCGAAGTCTATCGCCTCCAATCCAACAACCTCCACCTCCTCTTCGACCGCGAAGGCAGCGTCCAGAAATTCGCCGACGCCATGCAAACCGGCATCACCAGCGCCGTCGCCGCCGATCTCACCAGGCAAGTCCGCGGCTACCGCGACAATGTCGCCCGCTTCGACGCTGAACACGCCGCGCTCCTCCAACTGCCCCCATCCACCCAGCGCCTCTCCCAACTCCGTGAACTTCAAACCGCGCAGGAAGTCCATTGGCTCTGGCTGCTCCGCGAATCGCGCCCCGCCGCGAAAGGAGCCAACTGATGGCCGCCAAAATCTCCATCCGCCACGGCCTGCGCCACCAGTGGTCGCTCTACCTCTTCGTCCTTCCCGCGCTCGGCATGCTCCTCCTCTTCGCCTATGCCCCCGTCTCCAGCGCCATCTACCACAGCTTCTTCGAATGGCGCGGCGGCGAAACCCGCCGCTACGTCGGCTTCGACAACTTCTCCCGCATCTTCAGTGATGCCACCTTCTGGTCCTCCTTCGGCACCGTTGGCATCCTCGTCGTCGCCAACATTATCAAACTCATTCCCTCGGTCCTGCTCGCCGTCTTGATCCACCGCCTTTCCGGCGACCGCTTCCGCTACTTCTACCGTGTCCTCGTCCTCGTCCCCATGATCGTCCCCATGATCGTTACCCTCTTTGTCTGGAAATTCTTCCTCGATCCCAACATCGGCCCCCTCAACCAACTCATCGAATCCACCGGCCTCAAGTGGGCCCTCATCCAACTCGACGGCGTCTTCGGCTGGGGCCAGTTCTCCGCTGACCGCGGCGTCGGCTGGCTCAGTCAGCCCGGCCTCATCGTCCCCAGCCTCATCCTCTGGGGCTTCCCCTGGATCAGTTCCATCGGCGTCCTCGTCTATCTCGCCGGCCTCGAAAATATCGGCGCCGACATCTACGAAGCCGCCGACCTCGACGGCGCTGGCTCCCTCGCCCGCTTCTGGTACATCGAACTCCCCCTCATCCTCACCCAGATCCGCATGACCCTCGTCCTCCTCGTCATCGGCACCCTCCAAAGCTTCGGCCTCCAACTCCTCCTCCTCGATGAAAACGGCGGACCCGGCGGACGCGGCATGGTCCCCGGCCTCTGGATGTACAACCGCGCCTTCGCCGCCAACGAGTTCGGCTACGCCTGCGCCATCGGCCTCGTACTCTTCCTCGCCATCCTCCTCCTCACGTGGTTCAACAACAAATTCGTGCGAGTCGACAAATGACCCAGACCGCATCCATCTTCCGCCGCCGCACCCTGCGCGACCTGCCCAAGCACGTCGTCATCCTCCTCATTCTCGGCATGCAGCTTCTCCCCGCCTACATGATGTTCCAGATCTCCTTCAAAGATAATCAGCAGTTCATCAGCAACCCCTGGCTGCCCCCCAACCCCGCCGACGCCCGCTACGAAAACTGGGCCCACGCCTTCTGGTGGATTCTTCCCTACCTCGGCAACACCCTCTTCGTCGCCCTCCTCGGCACGGTGGGGGCCCTCGTCGCCTCCGTCCTCGGCGCTTACTTCTTCGGCCGTTACCGCATGCCCTTCAGCCGCCTCCTCTGGGCCGCCTTCATGTTCGTCCTGCTCATGCCCACCGTCGTCAACATCGTCCCCCTCTTTATGCAGCTCCGCAGCATGAATCTCCTCAACAGCCTCTGGGCCCTCATCCTCGTCGGCATCGCCGGCGTCCAGGCCTACAACCTCTTCCTCCTCCGCGGCTTCGTCGAAGACATCCCCAAAGAACTCTTCGAAGCCGCCGACATCGACGGCGCTTCCCACCTCCGCCAGGTCTGGCACGTCGTCGTACCCATGAGCCTCCCGATCATCGGCACCCTTGCCATCACCACCTTCCTCGGCCTCTGGAACGAATTCCTCCTCCCCCTCATCGTCCTGCGCGACCACGACAAGTTCACCGTCGGCGTCGGCCTCGCCTACCTCGATGGCGAGTACGTCCGCCGCTGGGGACACGTCATGGCCGCCTTCGTCATGGCCAGCATCCCCCTCGTCCTCACTTTTGTTTTTACAATGCGATTCTTCGTCCGCGGCTTAGCCGCCGGTGCCGTGAAAGGCTGACTTTTTCTCTGCAATAGCCAACCCGACTTGTCCGTTGTAAACTCATTAAGTGACTTTGACGTCCGAACTCGACACGTCTCTCGCTAAGGAATCGAAGCATGACCAAACGCACTCACCATCTCGCCGCCGTCACCGCACTGCTCCTCGCCTCCGTCTCCAACCTCACCGCCCTCCACGCCGCTGAAACCGCCGCTGAGTCCGGCTTCTTCTCCATGACCCGCACCGCCAAACCCCCCGCCATCGACGGCAAAATCACCCCTGGCGAATGGGACAAATCCCTCACCACCTCCGCCATCCTCGCGGCCTTCGACAAACAACAAATCTCCGCCGCCACCGAAATGTCCGTCATGTTCGACGACTCCAAATTCTATTTCCTCTTCAAATGCGGCCGCGCCCCCGGCGAATGGCGCCTCAGCAAATCCGTCCGCGTCAACGACGACTACTCCTTCGGCGACCCCTCCGTCGAAGTCTGGCTCGCCCCGCCCAAACGCGTCCCCGAAACCTACCAGTCCGTCATCAACACCTACCCCGCCGTCCTCGATCTCCAGATGATCCCCTCCCGCGGCTACACCGCCCAGGGCTGGAAAGGCAACTGGGACATCAAAGTCACCGAAACCCCCTCCGACTACACCGTCGAAGCCTCCATCCCCATCAAAGACTTCGGCATCGACGCCATCAAAAACGGCGACGTCTGGCGCATGCTCCTCTGCCGCAGCGCCCTCGGCGCTAAGCCCCGCCCCCAAGGCTCCTGGGCCCTCACCACCGCCTTCGCTGAAATCGCCCAATATCCCCAAGTCAAAATGTTCGACGACTCCGTCGCCGTCCAGGTCCGCGATGTCCACACCCTCCTCTCCGGTGATTACCGCATCCCCATCACCCTCGTCGGCCGCAACAAAGACGCCTCCGCCGCCACCGTCGAGTTCCGCTTCCACCAAAAACCCGAGTCCGGCCCCGACGACGTCGTCGAAAAACGCCCCGTCCAACTCGCCGCCAACGCCCGCGAAACCCTCACCTTCGAAGGCAAAGTCCCCGCCAACTCCATCATCAAGGCCGGCGGCAAAGAAGTCACCGGCGGCCACCTCACCGTCCTCGTCCAACAGGGCGATCAAACCATCTTCCGCCAAACCATCCCCTACGCCGTCACCGGCTGGACGCCCGCCATCCCCGTCAAACCTGAAAAAGCCGCCGACATCAAACCCCTCAACCTCTTCCTCCGCTACGGCCCCCAAAGCAACGTCCTCATGCTCCGCGCCGACATCCTCGAACTCCCCAACCGCACCAACGTCGCCGGCGGCACCCTCCGCATCCTCGACCCCAACGACAACAACAAAGAACTCCGCACCAAGCAACTCTCCCCCTTCTCTGAAAGCTACTCCGACACCCACCTCACCCTCGACGGCATCGAAATCCCCGTCCACGATTACTCCAAGCTCGACGAACAATACGCCGAGATCAAACGCATCAAGGAAGAAAATCGCGACCGCTCCTCCAAGCTCAAGGCACTCAAAGGCCAGATCGAAGCCAACGCCAAGAAACCCAACCCGCCCGTCATCAACCTCGACGACCCCGCGCTCAAACCCCTCCCCGTCCCGCCTGAGCCCCCCGTCACCCCCGCCCGCAAAATCCTCGTCGAAGTCAGCGTCACCGACGCCTCCGGCAAAGTACTCTCCACCGAGCAACAAGAAGTCTCCCTCCTCCGCCAAAAATTCACCTGGCAAAACAACAACCTCGGCATTACCGACAAACCCCTCCCCGGCCTGCCCGCCATCGGCGTCAGCAGCGACACCATGACCGTCTACAACCGCAAACTCCAGGTCGACGGCCTCGGCCTCCTCAAGTCCATCGATAACGGCGGCACAAAACAAATCAACCGCATGCGCCTCGTCGCCATCAAAGACGGCAAAGAAGTCACCATCGAGCCCGGCGCGCCCAAGATCACCCGCCAAACCGAAGGCGCCGTCACCTTCACCGGCCAGGGCAAAGGCGCTGGCCTCACCGTCTCCAGCAGCAACACCCTCGAGTCCGACGGCTACGTCCTCACCGATCTCACCATCGCGCCCGAAGCCGCCCCCTCCGCCATCGACAAGCTCTACCTCGAAGTCGTAATGCCTGAATCCGAAGCCACGCACTTCTGCACCACCGCCGGCGGCTGGGCCGCAGTCCACGACGAAACCCCCAAGTACTGGACCAGCCAGCAAACTTCCTCCGGTGCCATGATCAACGACTTCGTCCCCTACATCTGGCTCACCAACACCGACCGCGCCTTCCTCTGGGTCGCCGACAACGACAAAGGCTGGATCACTGAAAACGAAAAGAAAGTCGCCACCCAGGAAATCATCCGCAAAGACGGCCTCGTCACCATGCGCATCAACTTCGTCGAAATCCCCGCCACCCTCGACAAGCCCACCACCCTCCGCTACGCCTACCAAACCTTCCCCTCGCGCCCGCTCCCCGCGGGTTGGCGCAGCTGGGTCTGCAGCAACAACATCCCTCCCGGCGCGCCCGGCGCCAAGATCGCCTACTTCTATCCCAACTTCATCGGCACCGACTGGGTCATCAACTGGCCCTACTACGGCAGCCCCTTCCCCCACAGCTGGGCCCGCTCCAAAACCTACTTCGACAAATCCGCCGACGACCCCCGCGCCCGGCCCACCGTCGGTGCCATCGCCCACTCCATCGGCTTCTACCGCGACTACGAAGGCCGGCAGTTCCCCAGCTACGCCGTCGATTGGGGCGAGATGCCCGGCGTCCTCAGCAACAACGACGTTACCCAGAGCCGCGGCCCCAACGACTTCCGCGTTTACTACTACGACCAGTGGGTTCGCAACTCCGGCATGCGCGCCGTCTACATCGATGAAAACTACATCGCCATGGACCGCAACTTCCTCACCGGCGGCGCTTACTACCGCGCCGACGGACGACTCCAGCCCGGCTACACCTACCTCGGCCTGCGCGATTATTTCAAACGCCTCAAGCACGTCCTCCACGATGCCGGCGCTCAGGCCCCCAACCTCTGGCAGCACATCTCCAGCGGCTCCGCCTACCACGCCTGGCTCGGCGATATCTTCATGGAAGGTGAAAACGTCGGCCCCTCCGACGAAGAATTCGACTACATCGAAGTCCTTCCTGCCGCGCGCATGCGCGCCATCGGCAGCGCCAAGGTCAACGGCGGCGCCATGCTTATGATGTGCCAGGCCATGCGCCACGCCACACCCCTCAAAGACAAGCACATCCACCAGTTCGTCGGCTGGGTCCAGGCCCACGACGTCCTGCCTGAACAAGTCCTCTGGCACGCGCCCATCGCCCAGGCCGCTCGCTTCTACAAAGACGACGTCGATTTCATCGGCTATTGGGAATCCCGCACCCCCGTCAAGGCCACCACGCCCGACGCCATCGCCTCGCTCCACACCACCAAGGGCCGCGCCCTCATGTGGATCGTCAACACCTCGCGCCAGGACCGCCAGGTCGATATCACCATCGATTGGCAAAAGCTCGGCCTCGACCGCGCCAAAACCATCGCCCTCAACGCCGAGACCGGCCTCGAAGTCCCCCTCACCAACACCGGCCTCTCCGTTACCACTCTCAAGCGCGACTTCGTCGCCGTCCACCTGATTCAGCGTGACAAACTCGCCGGCTCACAGTCCTTCGCCGCCTCCTTCGATCAAGGCACCACCGCCGACGAAGCCTTCGGCAGCGAAATGCTCGAAGGAAAACTCGAACTCGCCGACAGCGACAAAGGCAAGGCCCTCGCCACCATCAACCCTGTCACCCTCAACTCGCATCTCAACCTGCTCAATACCGAAGGCCGCCTGAAATTCCGCGCCCTCCTCACCGACACCGCCGGTCCCGTACTCCGCACCACCGTTGGCGGCGCTGCCAAAGACACCGCGCTCCCCGCACCCATCGTGCTCGAAATCGTCCGCAGCAAAGCCAAAGAACCCAGTCAACTCGTCCTGCGCCGCGACAGCAAAACGGTCACCGATCGCATCGCCGTCAACGCACCCGCCGCCGGTTGGCACGAAATCACCCTCACCTGGCGCGATGGCAAACTCGCCCTCGCCGTCGACGGCGCTGCCGCCCCCGAGGCACTCCCCATCGACAGCATGAACATCTTGAACGACAACGGCCCCGTCTTCTCCCGCACCGCACGCTTCACCTTCGGCGGGCCCAAGTCTCCACTCCAGGCCATCGACGACCTCGCCACCTTCCGAAAGGCCGACTGATCGTGTCACTCCGGCATCACAACTTCAGCTGCCGTCCCCTCGCCAAACGGGTTGTGGCTCATCACCGCCGCACCCTCTACCGTGCTCGCACGCACCCACTTCGACTTCGGCTCCGGCAGGCGCACCAGCATGTCCGTCGCACCCGGCGGCAACTCGTCCTGACCCACTGCCCCAGGCTCAATCCCCTTCATCAAGTACGCCACCTTTTTCGTCTGCCCGCCGTCAGTCGACATCATCACCGCTCGCACGATCGTCTTCTTCCCCGCCGCGTTCTCCAGCGGCGGCATGTCGGTGATCGGGCGCACCGTCACCTCGCCGGTCTCTACATCCATAAAAAAGGCCTTCACCACCGGCGCCTGCTCCACCCGCGGCCGTGTGAAAAACCACACCACACCCGCCGTCAGGATCGCCAACGCCACAATGGCCACCCCATACTTGTTGATAATGTTCCGCATGTGCCACCTTGCCCTTCCGCTAGAACAATCGTGATTGCGAGTTGAGTCACTTAATGTCTTTCCTCTCAACATAACCGCAAAAGGACTTCCAAGCCATGCCTAAAAATACCCGCCTCATCGCGCTCGTTGGTGCTATCCTTCTTTGCCTCACGCCCCTCGCCCGCGCCGCGGATCTCAACGCCACCTTCAACAAAACCGGCCTCGCCGGCCTGACGCTCGACAACCAGGACCGCCTCGCCGTCGCCACGCCCGCCATCCCGCGCGTCCTCGCCGGCACCACCATCCTCGCCAACAAACCCACCGCCTCTACCTTCGACGAAGCCTCGCGCACCCTTACCCAGACCTACGCGTGGGGCACGATCACCATCCAATACACGCCCGAACCCAACGGCCTCAAGGCCGCCCTCACCGTCAAAAACACCGGCGACGCCGCCATCACCGAGCTCACCCTCCACCTCCTCCAGCTAAAACCCTTCGGCCTACCGCAACGCCTCAGCCCCGCCGCTACCGGCGCTGCCGGGCCCGCCATCGCCCACGGCTCGGGCGCTGACCTCGTCGCCGCGCTCGTCGCCGACCTCGGTAACAAACCTGCCCTCGTCGGCTTCAGTCCTCTTCCCGCAGGCAACGAACCGCCCACCACCACCGCGCTCCGCATCACGCTTGGTGGCGACAACGTCCTCCTCGACAACCTCACCGCTGAACGCCCCATCGCTCCCGGCGCTTCCGATACCCTCGCCGTCTCCCTCCGTCTCGCTAAGCCCGGCACCTCCATCGTTGATCTCACCCGTGACACCCTCGACGCCTACGCCAAGGCCAACCCCGCGCTCCTCAACTGGCCCGATCGCCGCCCCATCTTCCGCTACTTCCTCGGCGGCGGTGCCCCCGTCGAGCAAGCCCTCGAAAATCTCCAGAACCCCGACAAACTCACCCCGCCCGCTCCCGACGAAAAATTCCACAAGGCCTTCCTCGCCCGCATGGCCAACACCGTCAAAGCCGCCAAGGCCGCCGACGCCCAGGGCGTTATCATCTGGGATCCCGAAGGCGCCTCCTTCCCCCATCCTGTCACGTACATCGGCGACCCCCGCCTCATCGCCGCGCTTAACCCGCAACTCGACCTCGTCATCGACGACGGCATGAAACTGCTCCGCGATGCCGGCCTCAAAGTCGGCGTCTGCATCCGCCCGACGCTCGTCACCGCCAATGCCACCAAGAAAAACGCCACCCACAACCACACCGCCGCCAAAGACCCCTACACCCAACTTGAAGCCAAGGTGGAATACGCCCGGAAACGGTGGGGGGCCACACTCTTCTACATCGACACCAATTTCTTCTGGCGCCCCTACGGTGAAACCAGAACCTGGAAAAGCGGCCAGCTTCCGCCCGACATCTACCGCCGCCTCATGCAAAAATTCCCCGACTGCCTCTTCATCCCCGAGTTCGGCAACGTCGGCGACTACGCCGCCTCCGCCCCCTACGGCGAAGCCGACATGGGCGCTTGGGGCACCTCCAACATCATCCGCGCCATCTGGCCCGATGCCTTCCGCGTCATCGTCGTCGAAGACGCCGACCCCTACGAAAATTTCAACCGCTTCGTCACCGCCGTCCGCCAACGCAACGCCCTCATGACCTTCGGCCAGTCCCCGGGCATCAACAACGTCGTCGCCATCGCCCGCATCTACCAGGAAGCGCGCCTCCTCGACGCCGGCACGCCCGACATCGTGAAGAAAACTCCCGCCGGCCAGATCGCATCCCTCCTCGCGGCGCCTGAACTCGCCACGCGCTTCTACGCCGCACGCCAACTCGTTGACACCCCCGAACCCTCCGCCGGTCCCGCACTCCTCGCCCGCCTCACCGCCGATTCCGAAGAGTGGATCGTCAAACGCCACCTCGCCGCCGCACTCCAGGGCGCTCCCCATGAACCCGCGATTCCCGTCCTGCTCGACCTAATCGTCAGCACCGACCAGAAACTCCACGTCGAGGCTGCCCGGGGCCTCTCCAAGCAAGGCCCCGCCGCCAGCAAGCAACTCCTCGCCCGCATCGACAAAGAAGTGATGAACGAAAAAATCGGCCGCGGCCGCGCCCCCGTCCTTGAACAACTCACCTTCTCTGTCGCCGCCATGCGCGACAACACCCAGGCCGCCCCCCTCGAATCCCTCTACGCCCTCGTCCCCGACAGCAAGTTCGCCTACCTCGTCAAAGACACCCTCCTCGAAATGATCGGTGCCACCGGCCACGCACCCGCAGAAACTTTCCTCAACAGCCAACTCGACAACGATGCCACCCGCGTCGCCGCTGCCCGTGGCCTCCTTCGCCTCCGCACCGAATCCGCTACCAAGCGCGTTGAATCCCTCCTCGAGTCCGCCCAGAAGCGCAACGACAAACTCCTCGTCGAAAGTCTCTCCTCCGCCCTCAAGCAACTTGCCGAAAGCGAGAAATAAACATGCGCCACAAATTCCTTGTCCCCCTCGTGTGCCTCGCCCTCGCTGCGCTCCAACTCCCCGCGCGCGCTGAGAAACTCGACGATACCTTCCTGAAACTCGATCCCGCCTGGCGCCTCGACCGCCGCGTCGAATCCGTCCCCTCCCTCACCGTGCGCGATAAGCAGCCCGGTCTGGCCTTCACCTCCAAGGGCCTCGACACCCTCACGCGCGACATCAACCTCGGCGATTCACCCTTCGAGTTCCGCGCGGACCTCGAACTCACCGACGGCACACTCATCACCTTTCCCCGCTACAACGGCGTCGCCATCGCCCTTTCCTCCGCGCCCGCTGACAAATTCACCAAGAACGACTACGTCATCATCTTCGCCGTCCACCAGCACGGCGCTACCGCCATGGTCGCCCGCGGCGGCATCTTCGGCGCACGCAACGTTCGCGAAAACATCTGGCACTCCGACACCAGCGACGCCTCCCCACGCTTCAAGACCACCCACGCCGGCGCCGGCGGAACCATCCAGTCACTCACCTGGCCCAACCAGGCTCTCGCCGGCATGAAGCTCCGCTTCCACGCCACCGTCGACAAAGACCGCAACGTCACCTTCAAGATCTACAACGTCGACGCCGGCGATTCCCCCTGGTGGGACGCACAAACCGAAATCCCCGCCGACCTCCGCGCGACGCCCCTCAAGCACGTCATCATCCGCACCATGCGCAACCCCGAAGACTTCGCCGACCTCGGCCGCGCCTACACCATCAACGATGCCCACCAGGGCCGTACCATCACCTCCGGCATCCTCCAGCGCGTCGCTGTCCAAGCACTCGAGCCCGGCGCCAAGCCCACGCTCGATCAGGGCTTTCCGCCTGCCGTTCTCCCCGCCAAGCCCAAGCCCGCCGACTACCGCTCCATGATGCTCCCCCCTGGCCAGACCCTCGAAAAACTCCGCGCCCGTTTTAACAGCCCCGCCTATGCCGACTACCGCGCCATCCTCCTCCGCAACGCCGAGACCGACAAACGCGACGGCCTTTCCACCGCCCTCTGGGCCTACGTCCTCACCGGCGACAAAAAATACCGCGACAACCTCCTCGTCTCCATCGACACCCTCTCCGCGCCCGTCGACACCATCGCCCATGAAAAGTGGGGCTACCCCGGTCGCCTCCGCCAGCAACTCGACATCAAAGAATTCGCCGGCCACGGTGCTGCCTCCCTCGCTTTCGCGTACGACCTCCTCGGCAACGACCTCGACCAACCCCGCCGCGACCGCCTCCGCTATTTACTGGTCAGAAGTGTCAAGAACTTTCTCAACCGGATCGAACGAAACGACTGGTGGTACATCAACAACCCCTCCAACACCATTGCCGTAGGTAACGGCACCATGGGCATTTGCGCTGTCGCCCTTCGCGACGACGACCCTGAACTGAGTAAAACTGCCTATACCATTGCCAGTGACAATATCAAAAAGGCATTTATAGCCGTTCGCCCCGACGGCGGCTGCATCGAAGGCAACCTCTACTGGAACTACGCCCTCTCGTGGCAACTTGTGCTCGGCCATGCACTTAGAAACACAACCGGCAACGACCACACCCTCCTCACCATGCCCGGCATCAAGAACACCCACCAGTACATAACTGTCAACTTCGCCGGCAACAACGAACTAATCCCCTTCAACGACAGTCAGCCTTGGCTCACCGGCTACTTCATCGCCGCCCACGCCGGCGCCGAGTTCGACCAACCCCTCATGCGCTGGTTCGCCGACCACATGGCCCGCGAGTTCGCCAAGGGCGAAACCTTCGGCGAACAAACCGGCGGCATGTACGCCGTGCTCGCCTTCCTCTACCGTGACGAAAAACCTGCCCCCGCCCAGTTCCCCGGCCTGCCCACCCTCGCCCACCTTGAAAGTCTCCACGAAGCCATCATGCGCTCCGATGGCAAAACCGTGATGCCCACCCTCGTCACCGCCGTCAAAGGCAAAGGCCAACTCTCCACCCACCACGCCAATCAAGACCAGGGCTCCTTTGTCCTCCAAGCCAATGGCGAGTCGCTGCTCATTGACCCCGGCTACTTCCAGGACGGGCCGGCCAATCACTCCCTCCCCGTCATCGGCGACGTCGCCACCATGAAACTCGACCCCAAGGTCGTCTGCCCGATCACCCACAAGTTCGAGGCCGGCGACCTTCGCTCGCTCCGCGTCGATGCCACGCCCGCCTACCTCACCACGGCCAAGCGTGCCGCCCGCGTGTTCGTCCAGGTCGCCGATCGCGCCACCGTCATCCTCGACGACACCATTCCCTCTGATCCCAAGCAGCCCATCACCACGCATTTCCAGGCCGGCTTCAAAGCCGAGGCCGCCAACAACACCGCCCGCATCACCGGCAACAACGGCGAACTCGCCATCACCCTCTTCGGCCCCGACATCACGCTCAAGGCCTCACCCGTGCGCGAATTCAAGAACAGCTGGGTCTATCGCAAACGCGGCATCACCTGGCAGACCATCTCCGGTGCGTACACCTACGACAACGCCAAGCCGCTCGTCACCGTCCTCGCCCCCGCAACCGCCAAACGACCCGCCGCTACCGCCAAGGTCGATTACGCCGCCAAGACCGTCACCGTCACCATCGACAACACCACCGTCGTCTTCGACCACACCGCCGACGGCTGGCTGCTGCGTCAACCAAAACCCTGAGCCAATCGAAAGGTCCAACCCATGAAGACAACCCGGTTGTTCCTAGCTGCCGCGCTGCTCGCGCTGCCCGCCCTCGCCCGCGCTGCCACCATCGCCGATCTCAAAGACGGCGGCTGGTCCATCACCGGCAAAACCTACACCGCCCAGGTGAACGCCCAGGGCGGCCTCGTCTCGCTCAAACTCGGCGATGTCGAAATCCTCGGCACTGACAAAAACAAAAACATCGGCGCGCCCTTCCCCGCCGAGAAGCCGCCCGCCAACGTCAACGTCCGCGGCCCCATGATCGCTGCCCGCGATGGCGACATCCGCGTCGAATACACCTTCGACGACACCGGCTTCAACGTCGAAGCCGAAGGCAACGTCTGGAACTGCCAACTCGACCAGAAGAAAATCTCCGCATTCGTTCAGCAAGACGGCTCGGTGCGCACCGGCGCTACAGGCGGCCTGGGCGATCTGCGCCGCGTGCTCTTTGGCAACACCGGCCTGGCCATCGACACCGACATGCACTGCGTCGCCGGCCGCCTTTTCCCCAGTGCCCTTGCCCGCGGCGGCAAAAAAGAAGCCCTCTTCAAGACACGCTTTGAGCTTGGCATCTCCGCCGACGCCACGGTGCTCGTTGAGATCAAAGACTTCGCCGCCAAAGACAAAGATCCCAAGGTCGCCCCGTCCTACAAAGAAAACGAAAAGCCCGTCTACGCGGTCGAACTCCGCAACCTCGGCGCCAAAGACCGCGACGTCGCCTTCGAATACACCATCGGCACGCACTTCGTCGGCGGCACGGCCTCAGCGCCCGTCAACGTGCCCGCGATCAAAGTGCCCGCAGGCCAAACCGCCGCCACCAGCTTTGAAGTCACGCCGCCCGCCCCCGGTCTGCACTGGCTCAACCTCGAACTCAAGGTCGATGACAAGACCGTCAAACGCGAACGCCGTGCGTTTGTGTACGCCCCCGAGAAATATCTCCCCAAGCTCACGCGTCCCGACGACTTCCGCGAGTTCTGGCAAAAACATCTCGCCGCCGTCCGTGCTGAGGACATGAAACCCGTCGTCAAAGAAATTCCCGAAAAGAGCACCGATGTCGCCGGCTTCTACAACGTCACGCTCACGATCCGCGGCGAGACGTATGAACTCGCCCTCACCGCCCCGAAGAAGCCCGGCAAATACCTCGCCGTCTTCGGCGGCAAACTCGGCGAAAAGGCCACCGACGCCGACCGCGTCGTCACCAACCTGCCTCATCCCAAGTGGCCGCAGCAGGCGACCTACACGCGCTGGGTCTCCGAGTCTGACAACAACCTCTTCGATTGCTACATGGTGGCCGTACGCATCACCGACTACCTCCGCAACCGCCCCGATGTGGACCGCATCTATCTCTCCGGCGGCAGCCGCCAGGGCGCGATCCAACTCGTCAACGCCGCGCTCGATCCGACCAAGATCGTCGCCACCGAGCCCCACGTGCCCACCTGCGTGGGCATCAGCTGGCCCGACTACGCCTACAAAGGCTGGGGCAGCGTGCCCAAGCCGCCGACCATGGCCCGCTACGTTGACCCCGTCAACTTCGCGCCCGACATGACCGTGCCGTTCATCGTGGACCTCGGCGCTTACGACGGCCTCTCACCAGCGCCCGGCGGCCTCGCGTTCTACAACTATGCCACCAAGGCCCCGTTCAAACGCTTCTCGATTGAGCTCGGCGGCCATGGCTACTTCACCTCCAGCTTCAAGAAGACCGCCAAGGCGGAACTCGAAAAACTTCTCAACACCAATACCACGGTCAACCAGGACGATCGCGTCCTTAAAGAGCATTGAAAGGCTAACCATGAATCTGAGAAAGATGTTCGCATGGCCGGTGCTGGCTGTGCTCGCTCTTGGCGTGCCGCTGGCTGCGCAGACCAAGCCCGCCACAGCGCCCGCCTATGAGCCCGCGCCCGGCGAGATCTTCATCGACAGCACCGACACGGTCGCCATCAAGACGCAAGGCAAGGTGACGACTGGTCGCACACTTGCTGACGCCCCTCCGCCCATCGGTGGCAGCTTCCTTAGTCTCGGCACATGGTCCAAGGCCAACACCGGCGACCGCCGCGTCACGATCACGCCCAACCTGCCGGCTGCCGGCGACTATGAAGTCCACCTCCGCTGGGTCACTATTTCCAACTACCATGGACTGGCCAAAAAGTTTCCCCTTACCATCGTCACTGCCGATGGCACGTTTAAGTACACCATCAGCCAACAGGCCGGCAACATCTGGGCTTACCTCGGCACGTATCGCTTTGAGGCCGGCCAGAAGGGTAGCGTAACGCTCTCTGATGAAGATAGCGTCGGCGTGATCACGATGGACGCGATCAAGTTTGTGCCAGTGAAACTGGACCGCTCGCCGATCAAGAAGCATTACCCCCAGCCGGCCGGCGTGAATGCCGACTTCGACAAGCTGCGGCGGCGCGTCGTCGATGCAATTGCGACGCCCAGCGATGTGGATGAATCGGATCACGAGGTCAGCCAGACGATCGCCTCTGAAAATCTCCAAGCGCATCTCTGGTGGCAGACGATGAACCGCGATCCTGCCGCCAAAACGCTCTGGCACGATACGCGCGCCCCCGACAACACCGGCGGCAACAATACGTGGGAACCCTATAAACGCATTCGCGCCATGGCCAAGGCTTACGTCTACGCCTCACCCAAGTACGGCTTCGGCCAGCGCATGGTCGCCAACAAGCAACTCCGTGACGACATCCTGCTTGGCCTCGACTGGCTCAATAAGAATGCCTTCAACGAAACGACCAAGAACCCCGCTGGCGCTGCATGGTTTGGCAACGAGATCGGCATCCCGCGCGACATCGCCGAGACGATCAACCTCATGTACACCGAAGTCCCCGAAGAACTGCGCCAGCGCAATATCCTCGCCATCAAGAACATGACCGTCGACCCTCGCAAGTTCTATATCAAGGCGTTTCCGTCCACCGGCGCGAATCGCCTCTGGCTCTGCCAGGTGCACATCTACCTGGCGCTGCTTGAGCACGACCCGGAACGGATGAAACTCGCCGTTTCCGGCCTGGATGAACCGCTCACGACCGTCGACCGCGCTGCCGTCGTCGAACTCGAAAACAAAAAGAAGAAGGGTTCGCTCGATGGCTTCCACGCCGACGGTTCCTTCATTCAGCACGGCCACCTGCCGTATTTCACCGGTTATGGCCACAGCATGCTGACCGCCATCGGCTCAATCGTTGGACTTGTCGCCGACTCTCCGTGGGCTGTCGATCCCGCCAAGCAGAGAGTCGTCGCCGGTTGGTTCTTCAACGGCGTCGAACCGATGTTCTACAACGGCACCGCGTTCGCCCGCCAAATGGGCCGCGGCATCTCGATGGAGCATGGCCAATACAGCGGCGGCATGGCCGGCACGCGCGTATCGGCGATTAAGTTGCTCCCGCTGATGGCTCCCGAAGATGCCGCCCGCACCAAGAGCATCATCAAGTATTGGGCGCTCGAGAATCCGTACAAGACCAAGCTCGGCGACCTGAATGCTTACGCCATCGAGAGAACGATCGTGAGCGATCCCGCCATCAAGCCGGCGACCCGGCCGATCGCCGCCCGCGTCTTCCACAACTCGGACTTCGTCGTCATGCATCGGCCCGGCTTTGCGGCGGCGCTAAGCATGTCTTCCACGCGCATCGCCACGCATGAGTGCATCTGGACCGCCAATCGCCGGGGCTGGTACCAGGGTGACGGCATGCTGATGATCCATACGCCGGACTTGTATCGCTATGTCCGCGACTACTGGCCGACGGTCAATCCCTATCGCCTCGCGGGCACCACCGTTGACACGCAGCCGCGTAAAGATGGCGAAGACGGTGGCGGCAACTCCGGCGCACTATCAAAGAGCCCGTGGGCCGGCGGCGTTGAACACCAGCGTCGCGCTGCGTCTGCCAGCATGTTGCTCATGGCCCAGGAAAGTTCGCTCACCGCGAAGAAGTCCTGGTTCTTCTTCGGTGATGAGATCATCTGCCTCGGCAGCGACATCAACGCCAGCGACGACCGCACGATTGAAACGATTGTTGAGAACGCTGCGCTGAATGATGCCGGCGACAACGCTTTCACCGTGAACGATGCCGTGAAGTCCGCGCAGCTTGGCTGGTCGGAGGACCTCGTGGCCACGCGGTCCGCCCACCTGGCCGGCAGCATGCCGGGGTCCGACATGGGCTTCTACTTCCCGCAGCCCACCGACCTTAAAGCGCTGCGTGAAAAACGCGAAGCCACCTGGAACGTTATCTACCGCATGAACGACATCACGCCCGTTTCACGCAATTACCTCACGATGCTGATCGATCATGGCAAGAGCCCGAAGAACGCCAGTTACGCCTATGTGATCCTGCCCGGAGCTTCGTCGACGCAAACCAAGACCTATGCCGACAAGCCGCCGGTGGAAGTGCTCGCCAACACGGCGGATGTGCACGCGGTGCGTCATCGCACGCTCAACCTCACGGGCGTGCAGTTCTGGACGCCGGGCAGCAAGATTGCCGGCATCAAGGCCGCGGAGAAATGCGCTGTGCTGGTGGAAGAAACCAGCGACAAGATCGTGATCAGCATCTCCGATCCGACGCAGCTGCAGCAGAAGCTGACCCTTGAGATGGACGCAAAGGCTGCGAAGGTTGTCGCCGCCGACAGCGCCGTGAAGGTTGAATCGCTCTCGCCGTTAAAGTTGGTTGTGAACGCCGCGGCTTCGAATGGCCGCACGTTTACTGTTGAATTGTCCAAGTGATTTCATGAGGTCGCGCGTGGTTGTTCCAAGCTATCAGAAACGAATCGAATGGTTTCACCAGGCCCGTTTTGGCTTGTTCATTCACTGGGGGCTCTACTCGCTGCTCGGCCGCGGCGAGTGGGTGATGTTCCAGGAACGCATGTCGCCGCAGGAGTATGCGAAGCTGGCCGACCAGTTCGTGCCGAAGAAATTCGATGCAGATGCGTGGGCCGGCCTCGCGGTTGAAGCGGGCATGAAATATGCCGTACTGACGGCGCGCCACCATGATGGTTATTGCCTCTACGACAGTGCCGTGTCCGATTTCACGTCGGTTAAGTGCGCGGCCCGGCGCGACTTCGTTGCCGACTATGTGAAGGCGTGCCGCAAGGCCGGCCTCAAGGTGGGCATCTACTACTCGCTGCTCGATTGGCGCTTCCCCGGCTACTTCGATCCGAAGAAACATCCCGACTCGGCCGAAGCGCTGAAGGTGCAATACCGTGAGCAAGTACGCGAGCTTATGACAAATTACGGCAAGATCGACGTGCTCTGGTATGACGGCGAGTGGATCAACCACGGCATGGCCGGCATCGACGACAAGGCCGGCTTCTGGCGCTCGCGCGAAGTCAACGCCATGGTCCGCAAGCTTCAGCCGCACATCCTCATCAACAACCGCAGCGGCACCGATGAGGACCTCGACACGCCGGAGCAGCACGTGAAGGCTTCCAAGCCTGGCCGCGGCTGGGAAAGCTGCATGACCATGGGCTTCTTCACCGGGTGGGGCTACACGAAGCACAACGCGCTTTGGAAGACTCCCGCGCAGTTGCTGCACGCGCTGGTTAGTGCCGCTTCGGGCGAGGGTAACTACCTTCTCAACATTGGCCCGAAGCCCGACGGCACAATTCGCCGTGAAGAGGCCGACCGTCTCAAGGCCATGGGCGCCTGGCTCAAACTTCACGGTGAAGCAGTCTACGGCAGCCAGCGCTGCGACCTTCACGGCGGCAGCGGCGGCAAGACCACGCCCACCAACAACTGGTCGATGATCGGCACCTGGACGCGCCGCGACAATGTGGGCTACCTCATTATCGATCGCTGGCCCGGCACCGAGGCCATCATTCCCCTCGTGCAAACGCGAGCCCGCTCGGCCAAGCTTCTCGCCACCGGCCAGAAGCTCAAGGTCCGCCATGAATACAACGGCCGCCTCGTCATCAGCGGCTTGCCGCTTACGCCGCCGTCGGCCGACCTCAATGTGATCGCCGTTACGTTTGAGGGCGAGCCGCATCGCATGGCGGAGGCGAATTCGGCAGCGTGGCTCACGGCTAGTGCGCAATGACAAGCCGCGTCTTTCTCGCTTGTATGGGCTCACTTGCGTTATCTTGCGCCGAAAATCGCCTGCCGAGGAATTCGATGCTCTCTAACTTCACTGCGCATGACCTGTCCACGTGCCGGCGCGTCGCCGTCAAGGGCGGCGGCTTTGCCATGGATGACTACTGGTGCTGGTGCGGCTCGGTCATCGCCGCGGATGGCCGCTATCACATGTTCGCGTCGCGCTGGCCCAAGGGCTTGCCCTTTCATCCGGGGTGGCTGACGAATTCGGAGATCGTGCGCGCCTCGGCCGATCGCCCGGAAGGGCCGTACACGTTTGAAGAAGTCGTCCTTAAGCCGCGCGGCAATGCGTATTGGGATGGCGACTCCACGCATAACCCGCGCGTCGTCAAAGTCGGCGACCGCTACGTCATGTACTACATGGGCTCGCGTCATCCCTTCGCCACGCCGCGCCTGGGCGAACCGCTCACGCTGCAGGACCCGCGCGTGATCGTGGCCCGCTCGAACAAACGCATCGGCATCGCCACAGCGACGCGTATCACCGGCCCGTGGCAGCGACTCGACAAACCGGTTTTTGAGCCCGTGCCTGATTCCTACTACAGCTTCTTCACATCAAATCCCGCACCGGTCATCGCCGCCGACGGCAGCGTTACGCTGGTCTTCAAGTGCCGGCGTTATCTGCCGAGCCGCACGCACAGCGGCATGATGCTTGGCGTCGCCCAGGCGCCCCGGCCTGAGGGTCCTTACACCGTCATCACGCCTGAGCCCATCTTCGGCGGACCGGGTCAGGCTGAACTAGAAGATCCCTTTGCCTGGCGTTCAAGCCGCGGCATCGAGATGATCGCGAAGGACATGTCCGGAAAGATCTGCGGCCAGAGCGGCGGCGGCATTGCGGCGTGGTCGCCCGATGGCAAGCAATGGCACATTGAAGAATCGCCCGGGTGGCTGCGCGATATGCAATGGTCTGATGGCACGTCCTCGCGTCTCGGTTCTGCTGAACGTCCGTTTGTCCTTTTTGAGAATGGCCGACCCACGCACCTGTTCCTCGCCGTCGCCGATGGCCCGGGCGGTTTTGAGCATGCCTCGCGCACGTGGGTGCAATCGTTTGCGCTACAACAGTGACGTCCACGAAATGATCCAGGAAAGGTAACCCATGACTGAAAAGTTTTTCGTAGAAGCACAACCGTACGGCCGCTGGGATGTCGTCGTCATTGGCGGTGGACCTTCCGGCGCGATGGCTGGCATTGCCGCGGCACGTGCGGGCGCCAAGACGCTCGTTGTTGAGCAGCATGGCTTCCTTGGCGGGTCGCTGACGGCCATGGGCGTGCACCCGATGATGAGCTTTCACAACGTGGCTGGTGAACGCGTGGTGGGGGGGCTCGCCCAAGAACTGATCGACCGTCTTGTTGCTGTTGGCGCCAGCCCCGGCCACATTCGTGATGCCATCGGTTTTAACAACACCATTACGCCCTTCGATGTTGAATCGATGAAGGCCACGCTCGACGAGATGCTCGCCGAAGCCGGCGGCGATGTGCTCTTTCACACGATGCTTGCCGGTGCGCATCGCGTGAATGATCGCCTTGCGGCTGTTGCCATTTGCTCCCGTGCGGGGCTGCTGGCCATTGAGGCGGCTTGTTTCATTGATGCCTCTGGTGATGCTGATCTTGCCGCTCGTGCTGGCGTGCCCTTTGTCAAAGGTCGCGCTGCTGATGGCGCGACTCAGCCCATGACGATGAACCTCCGGGTCAGCGGCGTCGATACCGCCGCGGTCCGCCGCTATGTAGAAGAAAACCCCGATGACTTCTACTTCAAGGACGGCATCGACGCCGGTCTCGCCACGATGCGTGCTTCGCCGCGCCTTGCCCTTGGTGGCTATCGCAAAGCGTGGCAGGCCGCTCGCGACCGCGGCGAAGTGGACATCGCCCGCGGCGACATTCTCTTCTTTGAAACCAACACCCCGGGCGAAGTCGTGCTGAATGTTTCGCGCATCCAGGGCCTCGATCCCAACAATCCCGCTGATCTCTCCAAGGCCAACATGATCGGCCGGCGCCAATGTCGGCAGATCCTCAACTTCATCCGCAAGCATTGCGTTGGTTTTGAGAACGCCATTCCCGTCGGCACGCCGTCGCAGGTAGGCGTGCGCGAAAGCCGCCACCCCGTGGGCCTCCACACACTTCAGGCGGAAGAGCTTGTCCGCGAACATGCCTTTGAAGATCCCATCGCCCGCGGCGGCTATCCCATTGATATCCACGCGCCGGACAAAGGCTCCACGCACACGCACGCAGTGCACATGCGCCGCGAAGCTCGTTACGGCATTCCGCTGCGCTCGCTGCTCGTCGCTTCGCCGAGCAACCTCGTCCTCGCGGGGCGGGCCGTCAGTGCAACGCATGAAGCCGCCGCCGCGATCCGTGTGACGCCCATCGCCATGGCCATCGGCCAAGCTGCTGGCACCGTCGCCGCACTCGCTGCACAGCGCGGCGTCACGCCACCCGAAGTGCCCTACGCCGACGTCCGGGCAAAGCTCCTCGCAGCAAACGCGGTACTTGCATAAGGCCCCACGATGAGAGCGATCCATCGACAAGTCCTCTTCACCAGCGGCCAGAACGGTTACCACACCTACCGCATCCCCGCGCTTTTGCGTGCTGCGCCCGGCACGTTGCTGGCCTTCTGCGAGGCCCGGCGCAATTCCCCCGATGATCACGGCAAGATCGATCTGGTCATGCGCCGCAGCGACGACGATGGCGTTACTTGGTCTGACATACGCCTCGTTTACGGTGAAGACGGCGCCACCACCATCGGAAACCCCGTGCCGATTTTGGACGCCCAGACGGGCCGCGTGCATCTGCTCTTCTGCCGCAACAATACCGAGGGCATCTTCCATATCGCCAGTGATGACCACGGCGAAAGCTGGTCCACGCCCCGCCTTGTGTGCGATGCCGATCGCCTCAGCGCAGGCTTCGGCTTGCCGGTCGTGCGCTATGGCACCGGCCCGTGCCACGGCCTGCAGCTGCCACCAGGTTGTCTCGTTGCACCCGTTTGGTCAAAGGCCGACGCATCCCATTCCTATCTCTCCGGCAAGTTCGTCGGCGGCGTGCTTTACAGCCTCGACCGCGGCCACACCTGGCTGGTCGGCGCACGCGGCGCCGACGGTAGCAACGAATCCGCACTCGCCCTTCTACCCGATGGCACGATACTCATGAATTCCCGCTCAATGGCGCAGCCCGCAGGCTATCGCGTCGTAGGCCGCACACGTGACATCACCGGCGGCACCTTCGCCAGCGCTTGCGATGAACAACTGCTCTGCCCGAACTGCCAGGGCAGCATCTGCACCGATGACGCCGGCACGCTCTGGTTCTGCAACCCGGCCGTGCGCAACGCCGAGATCTCCTACCGCGGCGATCTGCGGCATCACCTGACGCTCCAAGGCAGCACCGATGGGGGCCTCACGTGGTCGTCGCGTGTGCTGCTTGAGGCTGGGCCTTCAGGCTATTCCGATGTGCAACCGCTGTCGGACCATCGATTGGGCGTGTTGTTCGAGTGCGGCAGCACCGACTACCGCGAACGCATCGATTTTCTCGTTGTTGAAACCCAGGGAGCAGCGCTATGACGCTTCAGGTGATCCATACGCACGTTGGCTTTCGTCCGGCACATCAGCAGAAGAAGATTCTCGTGACCGATGTGCCCGAGGCACGCAGCATCTTCGGCGACACCGTCATTCACGTCTTCAACCAGAACGAACTCTCCAAGTACGCCCTCACCCATCCGCACACGCGCGACGATGCCCAACGCGGCTCCCTCCAGCGCCACAACGGCGACTTCGGTTCCTACCTCGTCGCCGATGTCTCGCATTTCTCACATCCCGGTGTTTACCAGGCTTACTGCGGCAACGAGTGCGGGCCCTGCTTCGTCATCCATGATGGCGTCTACCGCCGGCTTGTTCCCGATTTCATTCGTTTCTTCCAGGTTGAGTCCTGCGGCCGCAATGTGCCCAACTGGCACGACGTCTGCCACCTCGATGACGGCTACATCCCGGAGCAAGATCGTTTCGTTGAAGCGTCCGGCGGTTGGCACGATGCCGGCGACTTCCGCAAGTGGACCACGTCCACGTCGATGAATGCCATCGCACTGCTGATGGCGCATCGCACCTGGGCCAACCGCGAATCGCGTTTCGACCTCGCGCCAGGCACGTTCCTGCGCGAGGCCCTTCAAGGCGTCCACTACTTCCTCAACATGCAGGACGACACGGGCTGCATGCGCAGCAACGTCGGCGCTGGCGCCAAGTCACGTCATGACAACCTCGACAATCGTTATACGGACAACACGCCTCGCAGCGGCGATGAACGTCGCCTTCATCCGATGCCTGTCGGTCCCACGGGAAAATTCACCACGCTGTTCGCCCTCTATGCTGACGCCCTGCGTGCCCATGACCCCGACCTCAGCGCCCGCTGTCTTGCCGCCGCACGGCGCAGCGCCGCGTATGACCTGCAGCAAGGCAAATCGTCCGCGACCGAGTTGCAGTGGCGTGCGTGGAGTTTCCTCGAACTGTCCCGAATCACGGGTGACGCCGCCGACCGCGAAGCGGCCATCGCGGCGATGAACCAACTCCTCGCCCTGCAAGTTGTCGATTTCATCGCCGGCCAGAACACCGTCCGCGGCTTCTTCCGCGACAACGGCCCCAAGCCCGAGTTCATGCGCAAACATGTCGGCCACGAGTACGTTTACATCGTCATCGCTGAGTTTCTCAAGATGTGGCCGACGCACGCCGACGCCGGCCGCTGGCGCGATGCTCTCGCCATGTGGCTCGGCGACTACGTCCAGGTCTTCGCCAACCGCAATCCCTTCGGCCTCCTCCCCTATGGTCTTTACGAGCAGCCCTCCACCGAACACCCCGGTTGGACTTACCGCCCGCTCGGCGAGCAACTCTTTTTCCGATACTTCATGGCTGGCAACAAAATGGGCAACAGCGCCCGCTGTGGCCTCCAGGCTGCCGCCATCGCCGCCGCGGCTAAAGCCACCAACCAGCCTGCCTTCTTAAGCAATGCCTATCGCCTGCTCGAATGGGTCGTCGGTAACAATCCCTTCCAACTCTCCCTCATCACCGGTGTTGGTCCGCGCCAGCCCTCACCCCACAGCCTGATGATGGGTCCGATCCCCGGCGGGGTCATGCAGGGCATCCCCGGCGACGAGCGCGACATCCCCTACCTCGCCTCGCCCCTCTGGTCTTGCGATTCCAACATGTACGAATACTACGGCTACAACACGTCGCACTATTTCTGGGGCGTCATGGCGCTCGAAGAAGCCATGGCCTGATCACTTCGCGCAATGCGTGAAGAAATTCGCCGCGGTCAACGCCTCCTGTAGTGCGCCACGCTCGCTCTCCGTCAGCGTCCGCATTGGCAGGCGGCACGGGCCGCAGTCAAAGCCCACCATCTTCATAATCGCCTTGCCGGCCGACAGCCCGCCATGCTTGCTCATCACCGTGATGAACGCCGCCGCCAGCGACTGCTGCCGCTGCGCTTCGCCCCGGTCACCACGTGCATGCGCTGCCACCACGCGGTGAAACACCGGCGCTGCAAAGTTGTACGTGCTGCCCACTGCGCCCTCGCATCCCAACGTCAGCCCCGCCAGCAAAATCTCATCACGCCCGAACAGTATGTTGAGCCGTTCGCCTTCTTGCCGTAGCACGTTCTGCAAATCCATCAAGTCTTCATACGTAAACTTAATCCCCGCCAGCGTTTTCACCGCGCTCCTCGCTGCGGTCACAAATTCCGCCACCGGCAACGCCACGCCCGTCATCGCCGGTATCTGGTAGTAGTAAAATGGCAACGCCGGCGCTGCCGCCGCCACCGCGCTGCACCAGCCGACCAGTTCCGGCATCCGTGGCTTGAAGAAATAGGGCGAATGGGCCGCGATCCCCACAGCGCCCACGCGCTGCGCATGCTCAGCCATCACCTGCGCGTCCGGCAGCGCGGTGCAGCCCACATGCACCACGATCGGCAACTTGTCGCGCGCCGCCTTGGCCCAATGCGCCACCGTTTCAAGCCGCTCCGCCACGCTCAGCGACTGCGACTCGGCCGTCGTGCCGTTCACAAAAACTCCGGCCACGCCCGCCGCCGCCAGCCACTCGGCGTAGGCCGGTATCCGTGCAAAATCCACCTCGCCGGCCGCGTTCATCGGCGTAAACGCTGCCGCAATCAATCCGCGTCGTGGCACATTGTTCTCAACCATGAGCAGCAAGCTCCTTTGCCTTTACGATGTTCCAGAGTATCGCACATGCTTCGCCGCGGCTGATCTGTCCCAACCGCCCACGAATCTCGGCCGGCCAACTGCTCAGCGGCAGCCCCAACCGATCCGCCCACAGCTTCGCCGTCGCCTCATCAAGCGAATCCCCCGCACGCGCATGATAGCTGTCAAACAATCCCCGCACCGCCAGCAACTGCAACGCCGGGCCCCATGCTCCGACTTCGCGCACGTCCATATCCGAAAACCACGCCAGCAGCACCCGCGCCTGCGCCAGCGTCTCCTGCAGGTGCTGCACATCAATCGCCGCGACATCCTGCTTTGCCGCAAGGGCCTGCGCCGCCGCATACGCCGCCGCTTCGCCCACGTGCATCGCCACGGGCTCCAATCGCAGCGCCCCCCAACCCACGTGCGATGCCGACACGCAGAACGTCACCAGCAGATTGTCGATCTCCCGCGGCACCAGGCAGCGGTACGGCACCATCGCCGGCCGGCTCTCTTCACTCAAGAAAAACGCCCCCTCCACCACGCGCTCCCCCGCATGCTCCACGTATTCATCCCGGCACTGCACCGAATCCATCGGCCAGTCCGTGCTCGCAATGCTGTCCGCATGTATCAGCGTTCGCCCGTCCGTCTTCACCGGCAGGCCATCGTGCTCCGTGAACACGTGCCGGCCCACCAGCCGCCGCGTCTCGCGCGCATACAACTCGTGCGGCACGTGACCATTGTCCGCAAATTCATCCCTCGGCAGGCCCCACATGCGGTTCTTTTCCCGCGTGGCCGCATCAATCGCCGCGTCGTTTTGCAGATAGAACATCATGCCCAGCGCATAATCCAGGTAGCGTTTGCGAATCGCCGCCCGTGTCGCCTCGTCACCGTCGGGGTACGCACTGTTCCAACCAATCGGTCGCGCCAGGTTCCACGAGCCTTTGTCATTGATGATCGCAATCATCCCGATCTGGGCATTCGCCGGCAGATGCGCATACAGCGTGCGATCATAATTGGCTGGTCTATCAATAATGATCCGATTCGCCGGGTCGCGCGTCAGGCAGAAGCGGTAGTTGTACGACTGCACCGCCGTGTCCCCTTCGCCCGTCGTTGCCGGCAGCACCTCCACCGTCGGGTGATGCCACGTCCGCAGGTTGAGCGTTCCGTCAACTGCCGCGCGCGGCGACATTGCCTCGTGCACCTTTTCCCCATCGATCACCGTCTCGCGCCAGCGCAGTTCCTTCCGTGCAAATAGCCGCCCCGCGTGCGGCTCGCCATACACCTCGCGCCCTTCGCGCCCCACGGTGTACGCCGCCCCCGCCAGCGCCATCAGGTCGCCCTCGTACGTCGCATCCACGTACGTCGCGGCGGTCACTTCCATCACTGCTCGCACGCCGTCGCATGCCGTCAGCGTAACACCCGTGATGCGCCGCCCGCTGCGCTGCACTGCCGTCGGCTGATGGCGATACACCACCCGCACGTTCTTCTCGGCCGCCAGCATCTTCTCAAAAATCATCTGCGCCACGTGCGGCTCAAATGCCCCCGTCTGGTGCGTCACCAGTCGCGGTCCGGGCAACGCCGCCCGATGCTGCGCCGATCCCACACCGTATGTCTGCGCATAATGCGCGACCAACGCATCCACAAACTCGTGATAAAACGGACTTCGCCCCCCGTCATAGAACGCATCCATCAGCCCCATGCCGCTGGCAAACATTCCCCCCGGCACGTGCAAATGATGCGACAACAGCACCCGCATCCCCAGCCGCGCGGCCCGTATCGCTGTCGCAAATCCCCCCGGTGTCGCGCCGCACACGTAGAGATCGAATGCCACCGCCGCCGCCTCCTGAAATACCTGCACACTTCACGCGTTAAAGTCACTAGATGACTATTTGCATCATCGGCGATTTGCTGTGACAATGCAATCCTGTAACCAGTCCGCGAGGTGTTTCGTGCCCAACTTTTTCACGCCCCTGGCCGTTATCTGCCTCTTCGCAATGCTCATCATAACCGCGACCGCACACGCCCAGAGTGGCCTGTTCCAGCAGGACAAACAATCGCTGCGTTTTCAGGGCGACGAGTGGCTCGTCCACGCCGATGCCGCCCGCGGCTACACCTCCCTCCAGGTCAACAACGGCGAGTACCTCCATGCCGACGACACCCGCGGCGGCTTTGCCTACCTCTGCGACAACCGCTGGTTCACACGCTTTCCCGATCGCAGCAATCTCGCTCATGACAACAATGTCGGCCGAATCGGTATCGTCGCCGATGGCCGCTACATGGTGAAGATCGCCCCGAGCTGGACACGCTCCGAGTTCGACCTCACCTTCGGCGCCAACGAAAAGCTCGACCAGCAAGCCTTCATGTTCCTGCACGATGATGTCCTCTTTGTTCGCGCCGGGGCTAACGTCATCGCTCAGCGCGTAGCAAACACGCAGCTCATCACCCGCAAGACCGACCGCCCCGTCAAGGCACGCGAACTTCTCCTCGTTCACAAGAACGGCTCCGCAATTGGCCTCCGCATCGTCACCACCGACAAGCCTGACAAAACCGACAAGGCGGACAAAGAACCGCCGGTCGAATTTTCCGCCGGCATGTTCACCGACCCCGCCGGCCAGAAGCGTCTTGCCGTCATGCTTCCCACGAAGGGTTTCGCGGCCAACACCGTTAACGTCGTCATCGACGCTACCCCGCGCGGCGCCAACTTCGTCCTGCAACCCCGCTTCGATGTCATCAGCTCCGATGATCCCGCCGAGAACATCGGCGGCAACGCACCCACACAAGGCGTGAAGAATCCCATCTACACCGACCGCACAACGCTCGACTACGCTCTCACCTTCAGTTGGCTGGGTCAGAAGAATTTCACCGGAACCGCCGAACTCGAAGTCGTCCACTCCCTCGGCCAGCGGCATTTCTATCAGCAGGTCAAACTCGACGCCGCCGAGCCAAGCGTCGATCCCAAAGACAATCGCAGGTCCTACCGCGTTGCCTTCCAGCCTAAGTTCAGCATGCCCGGTGTCAGCGAAGTATGGGCCCGCCTCTACGACGAGAACAAACGCCTCATCTGGGTTGATCGCTACCGCATGGCCTACAACTGGCACGAATACAAGCCCAACATCGAAGTTCAGCCCGACTTCCAGGCCTTCTGGGCCGACACGCTCAAACAACTTCGCGAAGTGCCGCTCGAACCCGAGTCCAAGCGCGTCTTCGAAGATCACCCCACCTTCGAGATATATCACGTCCAGTTCAACTCCTGGCAGAAGAAACGCATCCACGCGATGCTCTATGTTCCCAAAGATCGTGCGAAGCCGCTCCCGGCCGTCGTCACTGCTCACCCCGGCAGTCGTGGCTTCGCCGTGAACAAAGGCCCCGACGGCCTCTATGGCTCACGTCCTCCGGGCGATCCACGCTTTGTCACCATTCAACCGCTCCTCCGTGGCCACGCGCCAGACGCCCCCGACATTCCCTTTAACGACCCCTGGTGGGGGCCCCTCGAAGATCGTGATACATACGTCGCCCGCGCCTGGTACTGTGCCATGGTCCGCGCCGTTGATTACCTCGCTGAACGCCCCGATCTCGTCGACATCAAGCGTGTCGTCGCGCGCGGCGGCAGCCAAGGCGGCGCACTGGCCATCGTCACCGCCGCCCTCGATCCACGGATTGCTTATTGCATCGCCGACTGCCCCTCCAACGCCCAGCCACGCGAGATCATGTTCAACTACCCCAGCTTCGGTCCCTCCAGCGGCCAGGTGCCCGCGGGCAAGACCGCCGATGAAACGCTTAAAATGCTCAGCTACTACAATCCAACCAACTTCGCCGCACTCATTCGCTGCCCAACTTATGTAGGCTCCAATATCGGCGATATCACCGTGCACAGCATGGGCCCCCTCGCCATCTATCACAACCTCGTCCAGCTCAAACCCGATCAGAAAGACTTCTACCCTGGCTTCTCGCACTTCCACGGCTCCGGCCCGGGCCTGCACAAGAAGGCCAACGAAATCTTCGAATTGCTCGGCGGCCCCGCTCCGGAGAAGCCCAAGAAGAAGTGACCGTTACGTCGTGCCTCGAATCGCCTTTGCAACGCCCTTCGCTGACGCCCGCACGTACACCGGTATCCGTTCCAGCGGCGCTGTCGCCGTCACCGTCTCGCCGCCGGCGTGCGTCTTCCCGGTCCAAGCGTCCAGCCAATCCGCGCCGCGAGGCAGATACACCGTCCGCTCGCGCGCCCCTGCCTTCAGCACTGGCGCCACCATTACGTCCGGCCCAAACATAAACTGATCTGCCACACCGTGGCAGGCGGTGTCACTTTCAAAGTCAAAGAACAACGGCCGCATAGGCGGCGTTCCACGTTCGTGTGCTTTCGCCATCTGCGCCATCACGTATGGCCGCAGCCGCTCGCGCAGCAGCAACTGCTCGCGGATGATGCCATACGCCTTCTCGCCAAACGACCAGACTTCGTTGTCGGCGCCGCTCTTTACCGTCGCCGGCTGCCGATGTCCATGCAGTCTGAACAGCGGGCAGAAGACACCATATTGGAACCACCGTACGACAAGCTCGCGAAATCCCTCATCCTCCAAATTGCCGGAGTGGAAGCCTCCAATATCTGTCGTCCACCACGCGATGCCGCTCAGCCCCATGTTCAAACCCGCCGGCACCTGCGCCGCGAGCACCTCAAACGTCGACTTGATATCCCCCGACCACACCGCCGCCCCATACCGCTGGCTCCCCGCAAAAGCAGACCGGCACAGCGACAGCACGTCCTGTTGCCCCGCCGCCTGCATCCCTTCATAAAACGCCCGCGCATGCTCCAGCGGATAGCTGTTCGCCACCGCCAACCCCGGCCCGCTGCTGAACACCAGGTTGTCATAATCCAACGGATTCATCTCCGGCTCGCACGCATCCAGCCAGAATATCCCGATCCCCAACGCGTGATAGTTCTCCTTCGCCAGATTCCAGAATCCCGCCCGCGCCTCAGCATTCGTCGGATCATAATAATGCAGGTATACCAGCCCCTCCGGCCGCGTATCGAAGAACGGAAACAGTGCCGGCGTGCCCCGCGCCGTCTGCAGCAACCACCCGTTCTTCTCAAATATCTTGAAATTCTCGCTGTTCCCATTCAGCGCTGGCCACACCGACACCATCAACTCCACCCCCATCCCCTTGAGTTCCTCCACCATCGCCCGCGGCGCCGGCCACGCCGTGCTGTCAAACTTCATGTCGCCCATCATCGGCCAATGGAAGAAGTCGCACACGATCACCGACAACGGCAACTCGCGCCGCTTGTACTCCCGCGCCACGGCCATCAACTCATCCTGCGTCGTGTACCGCAGTTTGCTCTGCCAAAAGCCCGACGCCCATTCCGGCAACATCGGCACATGCCCCGTCGCTTCCGCATAGCGTGCCGTCAGGTCTTCCCAGTTCTTGCCCGCGCAGATCCAGTAGTCCAACTGCGGCGTCGCCTCCGCCACCCAGCGCGTGCACGTGTGTCCAAATTCCACTCGCCCGATCGCCGGGTTGTTCCACAAGAATCCATACCCCCGGCTCGACAGCGCGAACGGTATATTCACTTCGCAGTTCCGCTGCGCCAGGTCCAGTACGCATCCCTTTTGATCCAACCGCCCATGCCGGTGCTGGCCCAATCCATAGATACGCTCCGCTTCATACGCCAGGAACCGCGCTTCCACCCGCACCATCTCGCTCGACACCTGCGCCCGCTTCATCCCCCGCGCTGCCGGATGCAGAATCTCCACCGGCACTTCCTCGAGCAGCACCGCGCCCGTGTCGCTCCGCAGGAATCGCACACGCCCATCCTCGCCGAGTTCCACGGTCAGCAGTCCCACCACCAGCCGCGTGCCGCCCGCCATCTTCTCGACGCGCGCTTCGGTCGCCTGCGCTGGCAACAGCGCGCTCCCCGCGGTTTCCTTGATCTCATGCATTCCCGCCCGCACCCGCACCGCCGACTCACCCCACGGCTCGATCCGCAGAACTTCATTTCCCTGCCGCCATGTCAAAACTTGCGCCATACCCATCACGCACCGCCTCACAGAGCTGAACTCAAAACACACGCGTCAGCATGTTAAAGTCATCAAGTGACATGTCAACGTCGCCTCGCACGGTTCAGAACACCCGCTTCGGCACCATCTCCCCGAACCACTTCTCCCACGGCGCGACTTCCGGCCATCCCCCTTCTCGACCTTTGACACCTGCCCAACCATGCAGCACCCGAGAGCGCGCCCCCTCCGCCCCGGCCCAACGCTCTCCTCGCTTAAGGTCAATGGCTCGCCGGATTGGTCAAAAATTTCTAGTCATTTAGTAACAAAATCACCGCTCCTGCAGTGCTCAGAGGTCCAAAAAAGCCTATTTTGAGCACAAAAAATGCGATATTATCGGCATCTCTAGCCACCCACAAAAAGTCACTTAGTTTCTTCTTGACTCTCGCGAAAGCTGTGGCATATTGTCTTAAAGCCGGAACTGAGCAAGTCCTTGCACACTTCTAATGGCAGGGCTGTTCTTCCGGCGTAGGCGGTCTGGTATGCCAGAACCGCTCAGTGAGGTTGAGAGACACGGTTGGTAGAGAGAGCCGTTGACCGTTGCCACGGGAGAGGAAGGCAACGCCTGTCTGGTTCAATTCTCAGGTGTCTCTATGTTGTTTGCCTCACGCCGCAACGGTCGTTCGTTCCGTCATTCCGCGATCCTAACTGCTGCCGTCACAGGCCTCGGCCTTGCAGCATCTGCTCACGCTGCCACCATTACCTGGCAGAACACCGCCACCGATTTTAACGACCCAGCCAGCTGGGGCGTAGTCTCGATCAACGCCACGGACGACGCCATCTTCACTACAGCAGCCGTGACCCAGCCGGTACTCTCTGCCAACATCACCCTTAACCAGATCCGCTTCGGTACTTCCGGCATTGGTTACAACATCAGCGGAACCGCTGGCGAGATCCTTTCGCTTACCGCCACCGGTACCAACACGGCCGCTACCACGGGCGCGGCCATCGTCGGTACGCACACCTCCGGCACCAATACCTTCTCTACCAACATCCGACTCGACCGCACCGGCGTCGGCAATCAGACCTTCAACCAGGCTAGCGGCGGCACTCTCGACATTCTCGGCAACATCTCCTCCACCCTCGCCACCACGGGCCTCTCCATCAACGGCGCCGGTACCGTTCGGCTCCTCGGCACCAACAATACCTACGGTGGCGGCCTCTTCATCTCCAATGGCAGCGTCCACATCGGCAGCGGCAGCGCCCTCGGCTCGGGCACCCTCGTTATGACCGGCGGCAACCTCCGCTCCAGCGATGACACCCACCGCACCATCACCAACCTCGCCAACTTCTCTGGCACTTTCAACTTGGGCGGTGGTGCCGGCACTACCGGGAACCTCATCTTTACCAATACAATTACGCTGGTTGGCAACACGGTTCTGAATGTCCAAAGCAGCAACCCCGCGCCCGTGTCGGCCGTCGCGTTTGAAGGCCTCATCAATGAAGACGCCACCCCGCGCACCTTCGGTATCGGTAGTTCGACTTCCGGCAACGCCGGCGGTTACGTTTTCCTGATGCACACCGCTAACAGCTTCACCGGCCAGGCCAGCATCGGCCCCGCCGCCGGTGGGGCCAGCCTCACCGTCGTGACCAGCCTGCGAAACATCGGGGCGGGTGGCGACTCTCTGGGCAATCAGCCCGATGCCGCTACCGGCACCCTGCGCGTCGCGGGCGGAAACAGCGGCCAGACGGCCGGCACCGGCACGCTTCGTTACATCGGCGGCACAACCTCCACCAACCGCGCCATCGACATGATCGGGGCTGCCACCAATCTTGGCTTCAGCATTGATGCTTCAGGCTATGGCGCTCTCACCTTCACCAACAACGTCAGCATGACGGGTACCGCAGGCGGCACCACCCGCAACATCGGTCTCATCGGCCTCAATATCGATGAAAATACCTTCTCAGGCGCCATCCCCGACGGCATTACTGCCACCTCCATTACTAAGTCCGGCACTGGCACCTGGGTTTTGAAGGGGGCCAACAGCTTCACCAAGGGCATCTCCATCACCGGCGGCAAACTGATCCTCGATTACACCACGAACTCGAGCGTGATCTCCTCGTCGAACACACTCTCCTTGACCGGCGGCACACTTAGCCTGCGAGGTGCGACTTCGGGTACCACTTCCCAGACGATCGGTGCTGTAACCCTCGCCACCAGTGGTGGCAACCAACTCCTGTTCGATCTCAACGGTGGTAGCGGTATTACGCTCACAACCGGTGCATGGTCGAGAGCTGCCGGTAGCGCTCTCTACGTCGACCTGCCCACTGGAGCTGCACTGATTGCCTCTCCGACAATCACCGGCGGCATTCTTCCCTACGCCGTCGTCCGTGATGGCACCGGCACCGGCTACGGCACAGTCGCCTCCGGCAACGTCGTACGCTACACCGCCGGAACCGCTATGACCCTCGGAACGGAGACTGGTACCACCACCAACTTCAACATCACTGGCGGGCTCATCCTTGGCGGTTCCAGCCGCACCGTTGGCTCACTCGCCATCGATACTGCTAGTGGCGGTACCTTCGACCTAAGTGGCCTAACCCTAACGCTTGGTAACCAACGTTCCGTCCTCTTCACCGGCACCAGCAACTACCTGGTCAGCAACGGCACGCTCACCGGTCTTACCAACGAATCGCTCCTCCATCAGTACTCCACCGGCGTGGTTACCATCTCGGCCACGGCGGGCTCCTCTACCGGCTCCTTCACCAAGACCGGCCCCGGCACTCTCGTCCTGACTTCCAAAGGCGCAACTGGCGTTACCCGTGTCCTTGAAGGCACCCTCCGTGCCAACGCCTCGGTCATCGCCTCAGGCGCCATCTCGCTGACCACCGGCGGCGTCCTTGAACTCAGCGACAGCAACTTCTCCGGCAACCTCGGCACTGCCGCCGGCAACGTGCAAATCGTCGGCGACGGCGGCTTCTCCGCCTTTGGTGCCACCCGCACCGTCCAGCTCAATGGCAGCACTGCTTCCATCGCTTGGGCGGCCACCAACTTCGTCCCCACCAACAACGCACTCGTGCTCTCCGGCAAAGACTCCGACGCACTCATCGACTTCCAGAACGGCCTCGGCTTCGGCAACCAGCAACGCGTCGTCCAAGTAAACAACGGCTCCGCCGCCGTTGACGCCCGCCTCTCCGGCGTGCTTTCCGGTAACTATGGCGGCGGCCTCATCAAACGCGGCGCTGGCGCCCTCGAAGTCACCAACGCCAATACCTACATCGGCGAAACCTGGGTCCAGGCCGGCTCGCTCTATGTCAACAACATCAGCGGCTCCGGCACCGGCACCGGCAAGGTCACCGTCTTCAACGGCGCCACCCTCGGTGGTACCGGCACCGTCGGCGGCCTCGTTAACGTCAAGTCCGGCGGTACCCTCGCCCCCGGCAACTCTCCCGGCATCCAGAACTACAACGCCGGCCTCACCTTCGACAGCGGCTCCAACTACAACTGGGAACACAACGCCGGCAACGCCCTCGGCACAGCCGGTACCAACTACGACGTCGCCAACATCACCGGTGGCACCCTCACCGTCACCAGCGGCGCTAATCTCAATCTCCTCTTTGCCTCGGGCACTCTGTTTACCGATTCCTTCTGGAATTCCAACCGCTCTTGGAACATCGTCACTGGCGGCGCCAGCGGCTCTAACTTCTTCGGTACGTCCAATATCTTCGTCAACGTCAACGGTTCGCCCGTCGACGGCGGCGACAACGCCATCGCTGGCGAAGGTAGCTTCACCACCGCCGTCTCCGGCAGCAACGTCGTCCTGACCTGGACCGCCCTCACTGGCGCCACGCCCGCCTTCACCATCACCCCGGGCTCAGTTAACCTGACCACCCTCAAGGGGGCGGCTGCAATCTCCTCAACACTCACCCTGACCAATGTCGGCACAGCCATCGGCAACACCACCATCGACGCCGGCACCGCGCCGCTCAGCGTCAGTCCCACCTCGCACACCGGCGTTGGTATCGGCGGCACTGCCAACAGCATCGTGACCTTGGCGACCGGCAGCTATGCCACTGGTAGCGAAAACATCGACATCACCCAGAACGCGGCTACCAGCAATACCTTCACCACCGTCAACTACAACGTCGGCAATGCCGCCACCGGCACCGGCAGTACCTTCGGCACCGCCCTCTCCGGCAACTCCACCGGCACCGGCAACGCCCTCTCCAGCATCACCAGCGACACCGAAGCCCAAGTCCTTCAGATCACCAACGGCCTCAACGTCACCATGGACTGGCGCGAAGCCGGCGCCGATGTCGCCCCGATCGTCGGCGATGTCGTCCGCGTCCTCACCACCGACAGCGCTTACGTCTTGATTTTGTCCTATGCCAACAACCCCGGCACCGAAAGCAGCTACTTCCTCGGCACCCGCATCCCTGCAACCAACTTCTGGACCGGCGCCGGCGACATGATCACTTACCTCAACCAAGGCACCTATGCCGGCCAACCACGCTCGGCATGTGGGGCAACGATACGGGCGGCAACTATGTCTGGGCGATCATCGACGGCACGGTCGGCGGCGCCACCAACGAGTTCGCCGTCATCCCCGAACCCGCTTCGCTCATGCTGCTGGGCCTCGGCGCGGTGGGCCTGCTGGCCCGTCGTCGCCGCTAACATCTGTGCTTCACGTGAAGCGAACAGCCTGGGGCTGGGAGAACCACAGCGCGTGACAACAAAAAAAGCCGGCGTAGCAATACGCCGGCTTTTCTGTTGCGCTTAAAAGCTTCGCCCGTCCTCACACCTTGTGCAGCCGCGCTTCCAGCGGGCCCACCAGCAGCGACTCGCCATCTACCGTGATCTCCGCCGCCGCCTTGCTCAGGTTGGCCACGCCATACCCCGCGACCTTCCCATCTCTCGTCGCCCGCGGCACCACCACCACATCCGGCGAACCACTCGCGATTGGCTCCACGCCGGCCACAGCCATCGCCGCATGCACCAGCGCCGCATACTGCGACTCCGACACCGCCGTGCCAATCGTCAGCACGCCTCCCTTGCCCACCGGCCGCCACAAGATCGCCGGCAAGCCGTCGCCGTAACCCCCGCTGTACCGCGCCAGCACCTGCGTCCCCGCACGCGGCGTGTACGCTTCCGACCAGTTACGATACTTCGGCGGCACATCCTGCAATGCCCCAACACCCGGCAGCGCGCCATCAGCTACAAAATCCAAATGCACTTCATCATTTACCCACATCGTGGTAAATCGCAGCGCCGAGTCCGCCCCAATAATCTCCTCCAGCCCGCCAAAGGCCCGGTCCTTGTACGCCGTAAACTCCTCATCCCGATACCCGATGATCGGCCCCAGCACCGCCACCCCGCCCTGCTCCACAAACGTCTTCAGCTTCGCCCGCGTATCGGCCTTCAGCATCGGCAGCAGCGGCATCACCACCACCTTGTACGCGCCAAAGTCGTGCCCTTCGCTGATCACATCACGCCACACGTGCGACCTTACCAGCGGCATGTAATAGTGATCGCGGAAGATGTTCTGGTACTTCATCCCGTCATCGATCGGATCAATCGAGAACGCCCACGCATTCTCAATCGACAGCACGACCGCCACATCCGCGCGCAGCGGCGGGTGTTCCATCAGCCACTGTCCGTGGACCGCATGCTCCGCCGTCAACTTCTGCATCGCCCCCTTGTTGACCGACCACTCGCCCGTCGCCGTCACCAGCGTGCCGTGCTGCATTTCCTGCCCGGCCCAATGGCTGCGCCACTGCCAGTACAAAATCATCGATCCGCCCAGCAGCGTCGAAAGCCAGCTGAACATCGTGATGCCCTGCGCGTTGTTATGAATGTTCCACATCCGCCCGCCCGCCGACCACGACGGCGCCGTCTCCAGCAAATAATACGGCGTGTAATTCGCCTGCCCGTCGCTCTTTTCCGCACGCATGCGGTCAAAGTTGGACAAGTTGAAGTGGTAGTGCTGCAAGTCGCTGTACATTGAGAAGCCGACGCGATCCAGCGACCCGTTGATCTTGTACCAATCCAGCCCGTAGCCGCTGGTCATGTTCGTGGTGATGGGACGCGTCTTATTCTTCGGGTGCCGGCGAATGATCTCGCACTGCATCGCCACATACTTCGCCCACGTCTCGCTCCGGTGCCGCGCCACGCTCATCGTCAGCGACGGATGATGCCGCTCCTGGATCTCCGGTCCGCCCACGCTCGCCTCCGGCATCGGCACCTGTCCAAAACTCTGGTACGCCTGCGACCAGAACTCCAACCCCCACGCCGCATTCAAGTTTTCAATCGTCCCGAACTTCGCCTTCAGCCAATTCTGAAAATCCTCATGCGCCTCATCGCCATAGTCCGAGCCGCCCAGCTCATTGTCCACCTGCCATGAATGCACCGCCGGGTGATCTGAAAACGCCTCAACCATCTTCTCCACGATCCGCGCGCTGAATTCCCGGTAGCGCCGCGAAAACGGCGACCCATGCCGCCGCTGGCCATGCGTCTCACGCCGGCCGTTGATGTCTGTCCGCAAACAATCCGGATAGCCATAACTCAGCCACGCCGGTGGGGCGGCCGTCGGCGTGCCGATCATCACCTGGATGCCGTTCGCATGGCACACGTCCAGCACCCGTTTCGCCCAGTCGAAATCAAACTGATTCGGCTTCGGCTCAAACTTATGCCACGCAAACTCAAAAATGCGCACGATCGTGAAGCCCAGTTCCTTCATCCGCGCCGCGTCTTTGGGCCATTCGCTCTCCGCCCACATCTCCGGATACCACGACGCCCCGATCAAAATCTTTTCATTCTTGTCCGACATTTGTCACCAAAAAAAGACAGCCGCGGCGCCCGCCGCGGCTGTCTTCAATACACCGACTGTCACGCACCGTCAATCGATGCTGTGCACGAGATTCACCGTCGTGGTGCCCTTGTCGCTCATCGTCTGCACGACAATCGACCGGTCGCCCTTCTTGTACGTGTTGTTGACCATGTTGTTGAAGTTGACGTTGGCCTCCAGCGTCCAGCCGCGGCTTTCCAGCGCACTCTTGTAGAACTTCTGCACCGCATCGCCGGAATCCTTCGTCTGTCCGGTGATGCTGTTCGTCTTCGCCTCATTGGCGCTGAACACCGTGCTCAGCCCCGCATACTGCGGAACATCCGCCGGCCAGCCCTTCGCCGGCTCAATCTTCGGCGCTTCGGTCTTGGTCGTCTCGCCCTTCGGCGTCTCTGTCGGAGCGCCCGTGGCGCGGGCTTCTTCCTCAGCCTTCTTGCGGTCGGCCTCGGCCTTGGCCACTTCGGCTTGAATCTGACGTTCCAACTCCCGGAGCTGCGCCTCCGCCGAACTGCCCGCCGCCTGCACGCCGCGCTTCGCGAGGTACGCACAGGTAGCGATGCCGCCACAGCAGAAAAACGCAATCACGCCGACGATCACCAGGATGATAATCAGCCATTTCTTTCCGCCGCCGCTTGGCGGGGGGGCAGGTGGTACTTGGGTCATGGCATAAACTCCTGCGTGTAGTTTCTTACTTGATCAACGTAATCGCCGGAAAGCCCGGCAGCGGCTTCATCTGGCCGTTCGCGGCATTGATGATGCCGATGATGCTGTATGCCAGCCACGCCAAGCTGCCGAGCAGCGGCAGGAACGCGCAGACACAACCGACGAACGGAATAAACGCGCCCACGATGCTCATCACGACCAGCACAATCATCGCGCCAAAACCCGCGATGAACAGCGCCAACCCCTGGTTCGCATGGTACTTCGCAAACGGCGAGTCCTTCGCCGCCAGCAGCGGCACCAGCCACAGAATCCCAATGTACGCCAGCAACGCGAAGACCTTGTTCTTCTCCACGTCCGCCGGATCGGCCACGCCCGGACCGCCATTGCTCGGCGGGGGCGGCGGCGGTGGGGGGGGCGGCGGCGGGGGAGAACCGGCACCATTCGGATCATGCGACGGCATTTGGCTGGGGTCTTGCGACATAACTGGCCCTTTCACAATATTTTCACGCTATGTGATGAGCCAAGCCTAAACAAATGGCCACGCCTGTCAAATATTCTCACCGCACGCTCGCCTTCGGCGGCCACGTGCTCGTGAATTCACGCGCCCACGCTTCGTACTCACGCTGCAACGCATCCACGTCCTTCGCGATGTACCGCCGCAGATACGTCGGCCCCGCCACGCTGTTCCATCGCTCCGAAAAGCTGCTGATCTCGTACGCCGTCACACCCGTGCCCGCCAGCGACTGCGTCAACTTCCCACTCGCCGCATCCGCCAGCAACTCCTGCAGACCCGTGTTGTATTTGCTCTGCTGCAGGAACAGCGTCAGCGACCACAGCTGCGCGTAATACGCATCCACATGCTTCTGGCTCATCTTGATCACCCGCCCCGCATGCGTCGTGGTCAGATCGCGAATCGACCACAGCCGCTTCTCCTGGATCGCCGAACGCAGGCTCTGCCAACGCCGCAGGTTCTGCGCCGGATCAAACTGCGGCTCCGATCCCTGCCACGTGATCGCCTCGTTCTGCGTCGCCAGCCCCTCTTCCAACCAACTCGGCAGACGATCCTTAAACGCAAACCACGAATACTGATGCCACGCCTCATGCGCAATCACACTCAGCGTGATCTCCCGTTGGCTCGGAATGTCATACCCCACGAACAGCCCGTTCCGCGCATACCCGCCCGCTGTGATCGGCAGATACATCTCCGCGTCCGCGCCCGTCTTCAACCGCGTGAACAACTCCCACTGGTTGCGATCCGCAAAGACATAGCAATCCATCAGGTCGCTGACCCGCGCCTTCGGGTTGTTCGCCGCCGCCCGCGCGTACGCCGCTTCCAGCACGCGCGTGATCAGCCGCTGGTACAACGGATCCCGAATCGTCGTGTAAATCCGGTAGTGCTGCGTGCTGATCACCGTGCCATTTGCCTGCCCGAATTGCCACGGCTGGCTATTCAGCGGCTCCGCCAGCAGCCGGTTCATCGCCTGCCCGTCGGTGGGCCCGGTGCTGCTTGAGCGATCGCCCAGGCACCCCGGTGCAACCAGTGTAGCGCCAATCAGAAAACCGGCGATGCTCGCCCGGACGAATGAGTTGAGGATGTTCATGGGCATGTTTGTAGTTTTTCCCTGCGGCCGATGCAACAGCGCCGGCCACACTTCGTTAGAATGGACAGGTCCACAGTTCCTCTATCAAGCGAGGTTCGCGATGCGTACGTTGATGACGATGCTCAGTATTCTAGGCTTGGCATTGGCGGCGAGCCTCCACGTTGTCGCCGCCGACGAGCCCGCCACTGAAACCGGCTCCATCTCCGGCAAGGTTGTCGATGGCGACGGCAAGGCCGTGCCCAACGCCATGGTGTTCGTCACCGCTGTGCAGGACACCGTCCGCGGCGACAAAAACAAAGACAAGAGTTCCGTCACGCCTCTCCAAGCCAAGGACAAGCCGCGCAACCCCAAGGGCAACGCCATCGCCGGTGTCGCCACCAAGGCCGACGGAACGTTCAAAGTCGAAAAAGTGCCCGCTGGCAAATACGCCGTCAGCGCCCGCGCCGTAGGCCTGGGCACCGGCAAAACCGCCGTGCCCATCACCGTCACCGCCGGCCAAGACACCGACGCCGGCACCATCATCCTCAAAGGCGCACCTCGATAACCGCTCGAAGACTACCACTTGCCGTTCTGCTGGAGGCTCCCATCCGCCGTCGTAATCGTGGCGCCGCCGGAAGTTTTGTTGCCGACCGCCAACAGCATGTGCCCTACGGGCGGCACTCCACCCCGCCACCAACGCCGTGCGTAATGCCCAAGGCCGTACGTTATGCCCAGGAAGAGGATCAAAAGGCATATCCCCAGCACGGCAAAGCGCGTAAGTAGCCGATCAACCGATCGGTCGACGGCCGCTCCAAGACTTGTGACAAACGCTTGTTGCTCTAGCCCCAGTGCGGCGATCGCCTCATCACGCTGGGCCGCAAAGGCGCGGGTGCCCTGAGTCAACGCGAGTTCTCGCTGGATGTCCATCGTATCGCTGAGTTGCTTGATGGTCGCGTCGCGATGGGTCGCGGTCGCATCGCTCAATTGCCGGATCATCAAGTCCCGCTGCATCGCTATCTCTGCGCCTGCATGATGAATCGCCCGCTCGCGTTCCGCGGCGAGTTGCTCCGGCAGCCGTTCGACCGCGTCCGTGAACCGGCTTCCCGTTTGGGTAAGTTGGGCGGCACTGTTCGCGGCCGACGACATGTCCGCCAACGTTTGCCGGACCTCAGGCGTCTCAAAAAGCCGGCGGTAAAAACTCTCGGTCTGTAATTGCAGTAGAAGTGGCATGCGTTGAAGGTAGAAGAACATGCGCTCCGACGTGGCGCGTGACAACTCCATCTCGCGCACGGCCGGTTCGAGGCTGTCGTTGAGGTCGAACACCAGGTCCATGATGCCGCTCGCATTGCCGGGCGATCGACCCGGGGCCTCTGGCGTTCGATTGGTATCCGGCAAATTTGCCAGATGGACATGCGACACCGAGCGATCGTCCGGATGGGTGCGGTGCCAGCGTTGTGCGAGTTCGTCGAGTTCACGCAGTTGGGAATCGGTCAGGTAGCGGCCCGCCAATACACGTATATCAGCTTCCTGTGCGCGCAGCGCCGCGAGAATGCGCACCGCGTCAGCGCCAAAAGTTCTGGTCGTCCAAGGGTCTTCCGCGATCTGCCGCAGCAGTGTCACAAGCACGACCATGTCAATCATCCCCGCAATCGGGCGCGGGTTGACGGCATTGCTGATGGCTCCCAATGCAAGGTCCGTCTTCAACTGATGCGCCGCATCTCTCACCCCAGGCGTGACGGCGTTTCGCTCCACTTCGTTGTAAACACCAGTCATCGCCGTAACGAAGCGGTCGGCAAACCCCATCGTATCCGCCTGGATACGAACCGGATCCATCTTCGCCAACGAATCACGTCGCGCCGATACGGGCGCAAGCGGCGGCGCTGCACAGCTAACAACAAAACTGGCCATCAGGCCGATAAGTAAAATCCGGAGCAATACCATTGCCTGCTGCTCCATCGAGCGCTGCCCTCACGCCACAATCATAGGCACGCCGGCATGCGAATCCTGAAGAGTCCGACGGTTCGTTCTTGCTACAATGCTCGCCACCTCAGCACAACGGTATGCTCAGTCCAGATCGCGCAATTCCCTCTGGTGCCCTCATCCACTGTCCGTGCGCAAAAACAGGAAATTCTGGCGGTTTAACCGCAGTCAGACCCGTTAACATACGCCTTTGGCGAACTTTGGGCGGGCAATTTCCGGTGAAGCAACAGTCGATCGGCAGGAGATGGGACATGCGAAGATTCGGGCTCCTCGTGGCCGCGCTGGCGAGTGTCTGCTCCAACCTCGCCCTTGCCAATCAGGAGCCCGCCCCGAAGATTGTGGTTCCCATCAAGGACGCGACCGCTTCCACGCTGACCGATGAGCAGGTAGTCGCCTCTCTCGTCGCCGGTGTAAACTATCTGCTCAAACAGCAGAAGGATGGCCTCTGGGAAGCCACTCCGGCCAAACACAATGGACAAGTGATGGAAGGCGGCATGACGGCCTTCTGCACTTACACCCTGTTGCACGTGGGCAGAAGCCTCAAAGATCCCCGGCTCACGCCCCGATCCCCCGAAATAGCAACGGCTCTTCGCTACCTCAAATCTCTCGACTCTGATTGGACCTACGTCAAATCCTACCAACTGGCCGCGCTCTCAATGCTGCCCGGCGATCAGGAGCACAAACAACTCCTCGCCAAAATCGCCACGCCCATGGTCCGTGAGTTAGCCGCGGGAACAGGCTTTGGCTACCACCTCGCATCTCCAGGCAAGCCCGCGGACAAACTGTGGGATAACTCCAATACCCAAATCGCACTCCTCGCCACATGGGCGGTCGACGAGGCCGGTGTGGAGATACCCGTCCGCTTCTGGCGGCACCAGGACAATCTCTGGCGACGCTCGCAGAGCAAAGATGGCGGGTGGTCCTACACCCTGGGTGCCTATCCCGGTATTCCCAAGTTCTTCAATGAAAGCTACCCCCAGATGACAGCTGCAGGTGTCGCTTCCATGTACATCCTGCGCGAAAAAATGGCCGGCCCGCCCGAACTTGCCCGGCGCCCCGATCCATCCATCGCCGCTGGTCTTGCCTGGCTCGACAAAAACTATGATCCGCAGAAACAGGCCACCCCTTCCCATGGCTATTACTTGTATTGTCTCGAACGTGTCGGCTTGGCCGCCGGACGCAAACACTTCGCCGGACACGATTGGTATCGCGCCTCCGCCGCTCAACTGCTGGGGCGTCAGAACCCCAATGGCTCATGGAACGCCCAGGATCGGTTTCATGAGATGGACAACCCCATGGTGCCAACATGTTTCGGCCTGATATTCCTGGCCCGTGGACGCAATCCGGTGCTGTTCAACAAATTGGAATATCCAGGCAACACGTGGGATGCACGCCCCAACGACCTCAGTCATCTCACGCAATGGATGGAACATGGTTTCGAACGCGCCATCAACTGGCAATCTGTCAGTCTCGCTTCCAAGCCTGAAGATTGGCTCGACGCCCCCTTGCTGCTGATTTCAGGTTCTGCCAATCCCCGTTTTGATGACGCCGCGATCAACAAACTTCGCGACTTTGTCCTCACCGGCGGCATCATTTTTTCCACCGCCGACGGCAGCCGCGCCGAGTTCACCGACGCGGTGCGCACGACCATGACCAAACTTGGCAACCGCCTCTACGAGCCGCGCGAACTGCCCAATGACCATCCAGTCTTTTCTGCCTGGGCCAAGGTGAAGACGCCGCCGCGTCTCATCGGTTTGTCCAATGGTGTGCGCGAACTCTGGGTCCACTCGCCCGTGGACATGGGCGCCACCTGGCAGAAACGCGGGTTCGCCACCAAGGAGCATTGGGATATCCCCGCAAATCTCGCGTTCTATGCGCTCGGCGGACCAGGCGACCTCAATCCCCGCCTGCGCACCACCGCCACGAAGCCTGCCCGTGGCGATGCCAAGAAAACGATCCCCATCGCACGCCTTGACTATGCCGGCAACTGGGACCCCGAACCCAACGCCTGGCCGCGCTTCGCTCAGCGTCTGCGCGCCGCCGCTTCTGTTGAACCGACCTTCACCACCGCAACCATCGCCGCCCTTGATGCCACCAAGTTCCGCATCGCCGTCCTGACTGGCACCTCCGCGTTCTCACTCTCTGACGATGCCCTCAAGGGACTCAAAACCTACCTCGCCGCCGGCGGCTCCCTCCTCATCGACAACGCCTCGGGTGGTCGCGAGTTTGACGAATCCGCACGCCGGTTAATCACCAGCCTCGATGTCGGCAAACTTGTGCCAGTGCTCAACGACGATGCGCTCCTGAGTGGCACCGTCGAAGCCACCCTCAAGATCGACAGCGTGGACTACCGCAAGGCCGCAGTCCTCCGCGACGGACGCCGCGAGGGCCCTGAACTGCTGGCCATCAAAAATGGTGAACGCTGCGTCGTCGTATACAGCCCCTACGCCATCACGCCCGGACTGCTCGGCACCAACACCATGGGCATCGTCGGCTACGAACCACCCAGCGCTGAAATGCTCGCCCGCAATATCGTGCTGAATCTCGCCAGCGACCGTAAATGATCGGACCGCCGGTTGAATCATGTAGGCGAAATCCCGAAATGTATGAGAAATCGCTTTCCCAGATGAGGACGTTCATGAGAGTGATGTGGATCCTGTTTGCCATTCTGTTGGCTCACACCAGCAGAACCTCCGCCAGCGCAGCAACCGACCCCCAGCCCGCAGCCCAAGCCGATGGTTCCTGGACATGGACCGTTTCTGACGCCTCCTGCCAAGTGTTGCCGCCTCGGTGTGCCGTTGATGGGGCAGTTGCCGAACTCCATCCTGCCAAAACCGATATTGGCCAAACCTGGATAGTCCGCACTCAGACCCGTGTGATCGGTACTCTTAATCAGACCGTCAAACTCGAGACAGTAGCCGGCCGAACCTACCTGCAACGGCGCTTACATTTCACCCCCGGCCCCGAGTTGAACACCGATGTACGCTTTGAGCTGCCCGTGGCCTGGAATGGCACTTCAAAACTGCAACTTCCCAAGCGCGACGGCCGCGTGACGGTAGAAGCTTCACCCGCTCACTACATCCTTGGACACAACGTCGCTGACATAGTCGGCCGCGAACTTGCCATGCCCCTCGTGGCGTGGCTTAGCGATTCCGGCAAGCAAGCACTGGTGGTTGCGGGTGATCCCTACGGTGGCAGCGACTTTCGACTTGATGGCAAACCAACGCAACTCCTCCAGGGCTTCTGGTGGCGCGCCGGCCGTGGCGGATCCCGTGACGAGGACCGCCTTCAGTCGATTTCGTGGGGCGATGCAACCATCCCCAACACGCTCGCGGCATGGGCCGGAGCCGTACCCGATATCGCCGCCGCCCCGCCCTGGGTGCACAGCATCGCCTTGCTCTACTACGACTACTTCAGCGACAAAGGCAACGGCTGGTTCGCTGACATTGACGCCTTGGCTGAAAAAATTCCCGCGGACAAGCGCGGACACGCTCTCCTTTGCGTCCACGGTTGGTTCGACCAGATGGGCTCTTGGAGCTATGACCCCGCCACCCAAGCCATGCGCAAGACCTGGACTGCCATGCCCGCGGGCGACCGTGTGCCCATGTCCGTCGCGGAGGTCCATCGCCGCATCGACTACGCACGCGAGCGGGGCTTCCGCGTCGCGCTCTACGCCGCGACCGCACTGCTCTGCGATGACAAGGCCCCAACGTGGAACCCCGATCTGGCATTGCGTGACAAGGCCGGCAAAATGCAATCGTCCTACTGGAAAGGCCCCGATACCCTGGGCACCAACCAGCGACTTGATCCCACCCATCCCGAGGTCGTCGCCTTCTACCGCGCCTACCAGAAGGCTCTTCTCACGGAGTTCGGGCCCAAACTCTCAGCCCTCGTCTACGATGAAACCTTCTACGTCACCCAAGGCAGATTTTCCTGGCGCGATGGCAAACCGGCCGAGGCCGACCGTGCCATGATGCGGCTTGTCGGCCAACTCAGCCGCGATGCCGAGTCAATGCGGAAGTCCTGCAAAGAAATCGTTGTTCTGACAAGTGACTGCGTTGGCTTCGCCGACCATGTCGCGGGTGGTCCTATACCGCCATACTCCCTGGCCAGCCACGGCACTTGGCAGGATAGCCACAGCAACCCCGCGGCCTGGCCGATGGCGTTGTTGCCCAATGCCCGCAATGCGCTCTGGAGCTGCAACTGGAATCCCATCAAAAACAAAGACTGGAACCGCATCAATCATGAAAAGTGGCGGTTGCCGCAGTCTCTCAGCAACGGCTGGGGCGACAAGCTCGGCCCCGCCAAGATGCCCAAGGAACTCCTCGAACAGGTCATCACCCGCTTCAACGAACGCTGCACTGACCAACGCGACAGGATCCGCTGGTTAGAGCAGTGATTGGGTGATGGCTGACCGCCTACGCTCCCTCAGGAATGTACAAAAAATAAAACCCGTCATCCGCAAAAACCACGAAAACCCCTGCATTCGCAGGGATGTTCTTCGGAAGTCTCACGACATTATCACGGGGCACCTTCGCTACTGTTGGATGACTTGCCGCCATGCTCATGACGGAATAGGCCCCTAGTATTTTACGGCGTTACGGCCGGCAACCCCGGAGGTCTTCCAACATAGGACCGCCGCGGATCTGGAGTTATCCAAGAGCCACATGTGTCTCGATCAAGTGCGAGATTGGGATTATGATCACGCAAATGAGCGGGAGGATACCGGACATGGTTGGGATACTTGCTGGGACGGCTCGCTTAGGGGCAATTGATCCTGTTGGGCGTGCGGCGAGGCATCCGCTTGTGCGGGAGCGGCCGGGGGTGGATTTTTTTGAAGGAGCGCTGCTGGGGAACGGCGGGCTTGGCGCCGTCGTGACGACGCGGCCTGACGCCGTGGTAATCCATTTCGGTCACAACGACGTGTGGGACATCCGCATCGCCGAAAACAACAAGGACAAGATCGGCACGTTTCGCGAGGTCTTCGACAAGGTCAAGGCTGTGCCTGAAGATACCCAAGGTCTGGAGTCGGACCCGTGGTACGCACAGTACATGAACATGGCGGAAGAGAATTACCGCAAGCCCTACCCGCGTCCTTTTCCGTGCGGTTCGTTGTTGCTTGGGTTTGACCGCCGCAAAGTAGAACTGCTCGGGTATCGCACGGACATCTCAACGGGCCTGTGCGTGGTCAACTTATTGGCTGGCGGAAAGCCGGCGCAGCTGCAAGTCTTCGTTGATATGGAGACCGACCGCCTGTGGCTCCGATTGACTGACGCTGGGAACAAGCCGCTGCCGAATTGTTTCGAGCGTGTACGGCTGATCCCCGACCCCGACACGCCGAAGAACATTCCACACTATCAAAGCGCAGGACCGGACGCCTCGACGCTGTCATTCTGCCAAGTGCTGCCCTACAACGAACCGCTAGGCGAGGGCATGGCGGGCGAGGCGAGTCTGAACGACCGCGCGTTCCAACTGTCCGTGCGTGTGGCAGGAAAACTCGAGGAAAAGGATCGCCCGAGTTGGGAAGGAAATCCGGTGAAGATGGGCCTGTTGGAGCGCGCCATCGCCGGAGAAGGTGAGTTCATTGCGTGCGTGCAGTTGGATCAGGGCTTGGCGGTCCATCTGCCCGCGCCAGGGACAACAGTCGCCCCGCCCATGCCGGAAAACTTTCAAAGGGCGTTTGCGAAAACGAGCAGTTTCTGGCGCGACTATTGGGTCCGGTCGGCGGTTGCGATTGACGACGAGTTCCTCGAAAGAGTGTGGTATTGGAACCACTACTTTCTTAATTGCTCGGCGAAACCCGGGGTGAATTGTCCGGGACTGTTCGCAAACTGGAGCTACCGGAACATCGGCACGGCGTGGCACGGCGACTATCACATGAACTACAACACCCAACAGCCGTTCTGGCTGCCGTTCTCGAGCAACCGGCTCGACAAGAATCTGCCCTATGTGGAGCTGGTCGAGAAGCTGATGCCGGTCAGTCAGAAATGGGCGCGCGAGTACTACGGCCTGCGCGGAGCCTATTTCCCCCACTCGGCGTACCCAGTGGAGATGACGATGTCGCCGTACCCGGTGCCGACATGGGGCTGGGAAATTTGCGAGACGCCGTGGACCGTGCAGGGGCTGTGGTGGCATTACATTTACACAATGGACAGGGACTTTCTGCGGCAACGCGCGTTCGGGCCCATACGTGACGCCGTGGTGTTTCTCGTGGATTACATGAAACGGCCGGAAGCCCACGGTGCGCAGTGGGGCGACGACAAGTATCATGTGTTTCCGACAGTGCCACCGGTGCTGTACGGACTGAAGCCGGGTTTCAAATACAATAGCGATTGCCTCGTCGACCTCACGCTTATCAAGTTCGTGATGAAGGCGTATCTGGAGGCGGTCCGCGTGCTTGGCGCCGAGGCGACGGAAACCGTAACCCTGCGCGATGTGGAAGACATCCTCGCCCATTTCCCCGAGTACCCCACGGCGGACTCAAAGTTTGGGAAAGTGTTTGTGTCTGTGCCGGGCGAGCACGGCGAAGTGGTCTACAACGTGCCCAACAGCCTGATCACGGTGTTTCCTGGCGAGGACCACGGACTGCATTCGCCGAAGGAGGTATTGGACGTGCTGGCTAACTCTTTCCGCAACAACCAGAACGAGGGCGGCAACGAGTTGGTGTTCCTGAACCTGCAGGCGGCGCGCTTGGGCATGCTCGACCTCGAAAAGTTTAAGCGGCAAATCAACTACTGCATGCTGCCCGACGGCACCTGCGCAAATATGTGTTTGCAGGTGCACGGCCGTTACGACGACAATACGCCGTTTGATTTCATGCGACCCATGGGCATCTGGTTCGAGAACTTCAGCCTGCCTGTCGTGATCAACGAATGCCTCCTGCAGAGCTACAACGGCACAATCCGCCTGTTCCCCAACTGGCCGCTGGACAAGCCCGCATCATTCCAAACGCTCCGCGCCGTCGGTGCGTTTCTGGTCAGCGCTTCATGCGCAAACGGTCGGATCAGAGAGGTAGAAATCATTAGCGAAACTGACAACACGTTGCGGTTGATCAACCCGTGGAAAGAAGGCGCAGAGATAACGCAAAACGGCCACAAGACCACTTGCCTCGATGCGCTGATTTTGTTGCAGGTGAAACAAGGAGAGATGATAACACTTCGGCCTTAAGGCCACACCGAAACCCCGACCGGCTAAAATGGCCCGCCACGCGTGTTAGAAGGTCGCTCCGAGGAACGAGAACGCTCGACGGTCCGGGTTCGAGGCAGTTATTCTAAGCAGGGCAGTCGGCGACGATCGCCGGCGAAAACCATCACCGTTCGAATCGCGGGCGGCGGACGGGTTGCCTTCGTTGAGAAGAATAGGATCTGGAAAGGCGTCCAACCGTGACCATGCGAGAACAGCGATCACTGGCCGGGCTATGGCGGTTTGAGATTGATCCGCGGGATCGCGGTCTTGGCGAGAAGTGGTGGACAAGGGACTGTCCGGATCAAATCTCTCTGCCGGGCTCGGTACAGGCGCAGGGATTCGGAGAAGCGGTAACCGCCGAAACGGAGTGGACGGGCAGCGTCTTCGACCGGTCCTGGTACCTGGAGGCCCGCTATAGGGAATACCGGGAGCCCGGCAACATCAAGATTCCCTTCTGGCTTCAACCAGAGCGGCATTATGTCGGAGCGGCGTGGTATCAGCGCGACATCAAAATCCCGGCGGATTGGCGGGACCGGCGCGTCACGTTGTTCCTGGAACGCTGCCATTGGGAAACGACGGTCTGGCTGGATGGCACAAAGATCGGTGAATGCGACAGTCTTGCGACCCCGCATGTTTTCGAATTCGGCAAGCACGCCACGCCCGGGAAACACCGCCTGACCCTCCGCGTGGATAACCGGATCCGAATCGATGTTGGACCCAATGCCCACAGCGTTTCTGATCACATCCAGACGAACTGGAACGGCATCATTGGTCGCCTCGAACTGCAAGCCACCGACAAGATTTGGATCGAAGATATACAGGTCTATGCGAACTTGCGGGAGCACCGTGCCCGCGTAGTGCTGACGCTCGGAAACAAGACCGGTCGCGTGCAGGCGAGTGTGCTTACGCTGCAGATGCCGGGAGCAACTGCTACGCATCGGTGTGAGATCGGCCTGGAGGCAGATGTCGTAGAGGTCGAACTGCCGGTGACGGCTCCTGTGACTCGCTGGGATGAGTTCACTCCGGAGTTGAACGAGTTGCGGGTGTCGCTGGCAACCGGAGATCAAGTCGTGCGTACGATTGGGTGGCGGGACTTCGGCACACAGGGAACGCAGTTCACTATTAACGGTCGTCCGACGTTCCTGCGCGGGACGCATGACGCCGGAATCTTTCCGCTGACCGGCTATCCGGCCATGGATGTTGAGGCATGGCGGCGAATTTTCAGGATCGTCCGTGAACACGGCCTCAATCACGTGCGCTTTCACTCGTGGTGCCCGCCGGAAGCGGCCTTTCAAGCTGCGGATGAGATCGGCATGTATCTTCAGGTCGAGTGCGGCATCTGGGCCAACCAAGGCGCAACCATCGGCGACGGCGGGTTGCTGGATTCGTGGCTTTATGCGGAGACCGACCGGATTCTGCGGACATATGGCAATCATCCGTCCTTTGTGATGATGGCCCACGGCAATGAGCCGGCTGGGGCGCGGCATGTGGAGTATCTGCGCGAGTGGGTCTTGTGGTGTCAGTCGCGGGGAGATGCCCGCCGACTCTACACCTGCGCCGCCAATTATCCATCCCTGCCGGAGAACCAATTCCAAAATCCCTCAGGGCCGCAACAGCACAGTTGGAGCCAGGGCGTGCAGAGCCGACTGAATGGCCAGCCGCCTACCACGGACTTCGATTACCGCGAATGGGTCGAGAAGTATGCCGTGCCTGTCATCAGCCACGAGATCGGCCAGTGGTGCGCGTATCCAAATTTCGGTGAGATCGCTAAATACACTGGCTTGTTGCGCGCGAAGAACTTCGAGATCTTCCGCGAGTCGCTCACGGCCAATGGCATGGGCGACCAGGCGCGCGACTTTCTCGCCGCCTCCGGGAAGCTGCAGGTCCTGTGCTATCGCCATGAGATCGAGGGGCAACTCCGGACTTCACGCTTTGGTGGATTCGTATTGCTCGATCTGCACGATTTCCCAGGCCAAGGGTCGGCGCTGGTCGGGATGCTTGATGCGTTTTGGGAATCGAAAGGCTATCTGCAACCGGAGGAGTTCCGCCGGTTCTGCGGGCCGACGGTCCTCCTGGCCCGGATGCCGAAACGTGTGTGGACGACGACCGAGGAGTTCTGGGCCGAGATTGAAGTGGCGCATTACGAAGCCGAGTCGAAACAGGCTGCGACGGTATCGTGGCAGATTCAGGACGCAGCCGGGCGAATCTGCGCGAATGACCGGCTGGCCATATCGGCTTTGCCAACCGGTGCGGTAAGTTCGTTGGGAAAGGTGTTCTACTCGTTCGCCAACTGCTCCGTTCCAGCCAAGTACCGGCTGTGCGTTCGCCTGGACGGTTCGGCGGTAGAGAACGATTGGGAATTCTGGGTGTTTCCGGCGGCGAAGGACGTACCCATCCCGGCGGAAATCATGGTGAGCCACCGGCTCGGTGATGTGGAATGGTTACACTTGGGAAGAGGCGGTCGACTTCTGCTCCTGCCCGACCCAGCCGCGATCCCGACGCCTGTCCAGATTGGATTTTCACCCATCTATTGGAACACGGCGTGGACCATCAATCAGCCGCCGCACACGCTCGGGCTTCTGTGCGACCCAGCACACCCGGCCCTGGCGCAGTTCCCCACCGAATCGCACAGCAACTGGCAATGGTGGGAAGTAATACACCGTGGCGCCGCGATGGTATTGGACGGTCTGCCGGCGGGTCTTCGGCCCATCGTGCAGCCGATAGACGACTGGCACCATAATCGGCGATTGGGCCTCGTGTTCGAGGCTCAGGTGAACGGCGGCCGTCTGCTGGTCTGCAGCGCGGACTTGCGAAACGACATGGACCAGCGACCGGTTGCCCGGCAATTCCTGCGGAGCCTGCTCGCCTACATGGCGTCAGATCAGTTTGCCCCGTTGGTGGAACTGACGCCCCAATCCATTAAACGTGTCATCGGGCGGAGTACTTGAGCGTGACATGGTCATCACCCACAGAGGTATGGCGCCATGAAACGTGATGTCGTGCTCGGGTGGAATGGCCGTCAGCCACACTAACGCGACTGATGAACGCCGGCCTGCCAGTAAAGGTTGCCCATGACCTCGCACGACATTCCATGTCTTCTGCTTCGCCCCTTGCCGCGGCTTGGCGCGGTCTCCGGCGGCTTCGGGCGGAAAGTTGAGACGAGAAACCGTCAACCGCAAAAAGCACGAAAACCCCCGTATTCGCAGGGGTTTTCTTCGTTTCACACACGGAGGCGGAGGGATTCGAACCCCCGGTAGAGTTGCCCCTACGTCGGTTTTCAAAACCGATGCCTTCAGCCGCTCAGCCACGCCTCCCGTTGAAGTGCGCGCATTCTACCAACTGCCTCTGTTTCGTAAAACTGCCCCTCACTCACCCCTTTTCCCCCAAAAATGCTGGTTGACTTACCGCCCCGCTGAGCCGATAAAAGCTTCAGGCGGAGGGTCACCAACCACTGTCCCGGAGAAAGGCTGGTTGTACCCGTGAAGCATTACGATATCGCCGTCATCGGCTCTGGACCCGCTGGCCAAAAGGCCGCCATCCAAGCCGCCAAACTCGGCAAGTCCGTCTGCATCATCGAGAAAAATCCCGTCCTCGGCGGCGCCGGCGTAAACACCGGCACCATCCCCTCCAAAGCCCTCCGTGAGGCCGTCATCTACCTCACCGGCACCAACCGCCGCGCCCTCTACGGCGACAACTTCCGCGTCAAACGCGACATCACCCTCGAAGACCTCATCTATGTCTCGCAAAATGTCATCCACAACGAACGCGTCGTCATCCGCGAGTTCCTCGACCGCAACGCCGTCGACCTGCTCTGGGGCGAAGCCCACTTCGAAGGCCCCAACCTCCTCCAGATCGCCCAGCCCGATCACACCACCATGCTCACCGCCGACAAGTTCATCATCTGCACCGGCACACGCCCCGCCATGCCCTCCTCCATCCCCTTCAACGAAAAAACCATCTTCACCTCCGACGGCCTGCTCAAGCTCCAAACCCTCCCCAAGTCCATCATCGTCGTCGGTGGGGGAGTCATCGGCATCGAATACGCCTGCATGCTCGGTGCCCTCGGCGTACGCGTCACCCTCGTCGAAGGAAAAACCCAACTCCTCGACTTCCTCGACCGCGAGATCGCCGAGGCCCTCCAATACCAGATGCGCCAAATGGGCATCACCCTACGCCTCGGCGAGAAGGTCGCCAAAATCGAAGAAATTTCCGCGCCCACCAACCACGGCAGCACGCTCGTCCAAGCCAAGCTCGAGTCCGGCAAAGCCCTCACCGCCCAGTGCCTCATGTATGCCGTCGGCCGCCAAGGCACCACCAAGTCCCTCCAACTCGAAAACGTCGGCCTCGCCGCCGACGACCGCGAGCGCCTCAAGGTCAACGAAAATTACCAAACCGAAGTGAAGCACATCTACGCCGCCGGCGATGTCATCGGCTTCCCCGCCCTCGCCAGCGTCTCCATGGAGCAAGGCCGCCTCGCCGTCTGCCACGCCTTCGATGAACCCACCTCTTCCATCCCTGAGCTCTTCCCGTACGGCATCTACGCCATCCCTGAAATCTCCATGGTCGGCAAAACCGAAAAACAACTCACCGACGCCGGCATCCCCTACGAAGCCGGCATCGCCCAATACAAAGAAGTCGCCCGCGGCCAGCTCCTCGGCGATACCTCCGGCATGCTCAAGATGCTCATCCACCAGGACACACGCCAGATCCTCGGCGTCCACGCCATCGGCAGCAACGCCACCGAACTCATCCACATCGGCCAGGCCGTCATCGCCTTCGGCGGCACCGTCGACTACTTCATCAACTCTGTCTTCAATTTCCCCACCCTCGCCGAAACCTACAAAGTCGCCGCCTTCAACGGCCTCAACAAACTTCGCAACATCTAGTACCTGAATCGATCACGGCGCTGGCGCTGTCTCCGCCTGCGTCGCTGGTCCCGTCGATGTTGCCGGTGCTGTCGACGTCGCCGGCGCCGGCGCTTCACTCACAAATTCCCCCGTCATCACCTGGCTCCACAATGTCTTCAGCCGCTTGCCCGCCGTGTGCAGCCGCTGCAGTTCATCCAGTGTCAGATGCCGCGACGCCGCGAGGTCCAGCCCCAGCTGGCTCGCCATGATCGTCCGATCCTGCAGTGTGATCGTCACCGCCGTCGTCGGTTCATCCTTATAGTCCGCCGCGCTGAATCCCTCCTTCGTCAGCTTCGCGCGATACTTCTCCGCCTCAAACCGCACCAGCCGGCAATCCACCAGCAACTCGCGCATCAACGCATCCAGTTGCTCCGCCGTCATCCGCACTTCCTTCTCGCTCCGCAGACGATACACATTCCGCGCCACGATCCGCCCGTCGCCATAGATCTGCATGTACGGCTCTTCCGTTCGCCGCCGTTCCTTGCTGTTCAACTGGTCAAACGCAATCACCACGTCGCCGGGCGCCCGTGAATAACTCACCGCGCGCTTCGCCTGCCCCCACGCCGGCAACAGGCCCGCCGCCATCCCCGCGCCCAACATCACTACCGCCAACACGAGGCGCGTTTTCATAGTCTGCCCCGCAGAAAAAGAGATGCACTGCCTCTTACTCCAACGCGAAACCACCCCAAAAACTACATGCCAATTTTCCAGCCTCCCCCAGATCCGCCCCCGCCATCCCAACCCCGCAAAAAACAAGCACGCGCCATCACCGATGGCGCGTGCTCTTGAATTCAGCTGTTGGCCGGCTGCTTACTTGATTTCAGCCGTCGGACCTTCGGGGCTCGCGCCGCTCTGCACACCCGAGGGCTGACCGCCCTGGTTGTTGATCAGGCCCAACGCGCCCAGCGAGAAGAAGCCCGCAAAGCCGCAGTTCCGGCAAATCATCGCCGCCATCGGCATCGACGTCCCCGGGAACTTCACCTGCCCGCTCACTTCATACACCGGCACGCTCACCGGCACTTCGTGAACCACCCACTGGTTCTTCTTGCACATCGGGCAGTCGCCCGTCAAGCCGCGCGTTTGCAGTGTTGAAATCACGGCCGGGGCATAATTGTTGAACACATTCGGATTTTCTGACATGAGAACGAGCTCCTCGAAACCTTGCCTCAAGAAATGCTTCTGGCTGCCGACGACCATTCGCGGCGAGACATGCACTTGATACCGCTTTTGTCGGCCCGCCAACTGGGGTGACTTTACCACTTTTACCCAGTTTAGCAACTTTTACCGGCCTTCCGCATTCCTCGGCAAGATTCCCAACGCCCGCACTCACCAGTCCCGCGCCCGGCGGTCATAACCCGGCGGCACATACGGCCCGCGCTCGTACTGCCGGCGATACGGATCGCTGTAACCACCATAGGGTTGCTGCTGCGGCGGGTAGTAGCCCGGGTTGTAACCCCCGTGATAACCGCCCGCAGTGCTCTGCAGCGAGATCGAACGCATCGCGTCGTTACCCAGTGGCCGTTCATAAACGGTCTGGCCGTTGATCTGGATCTCGTTCCGCCGCACCTTCACCTGGATCTCATCGCCCGCACGCACCGGCGCTGCGAAGATCACTTCACGCTTGGTCTCATCCACCACCTGCGCCAAGCCGTCGGCCGGCGCACGATAGCTGATGTCCCCCGTGCCCCGTACACCACTGTACGTTTCATGATACTTCGCCCGCGCATCACTCTTGCCCAAACTAAGGCAACCCGGCAACACCGCCAATCCCGTGGCCAACGCCGCCATCATCAACATCCTGACCATAAAGCACCTCCGCCAACTCTACCTGCAAGAGCTAGACCACAGCCGCGCCAAACGGTTAGCCTGGCAAAGCACGAGCAGAGGCGTGCGGCATAAGGTATTAGGTATTTAGGTATTTAGGTATTAGGTATTAGGTATTAGGGCCACTACCAAATACCCAATACCCAATACCTACTTCCCACCCTCGCCCCCCGCCCCCAGCCTCCGCTCAACCGCGTACTTCCACAACTTGTCCTTCAAAATCTGGCACGCCCGAAACACCCGGCTCTTCACCGTCCCCTCCTGCACGCCCAGCACACTCGCCGCCTCCTTGTAGGCCAGCTCGGCAATCACCACCATCACAAACGCCTCGCGATACACATCCGGCACCGCCAGCATCGCCTTGCGAATGTCATCATCCACCATCACGTCCAGCACGCTCATGAACTTCTGCGCGTCAATCGCCATGTCCGTCCGTTCCAACGGCGATTGAATATCATGTGGCAACTGCTCGTGCGTGCCGCCGCGGGCCATCTGGTGTCGCGACGAGTCGATGTACGCGCTGCGCAAAATCGTCAGCAGCCACGCCTTGATGTTCGTCCCCGGCGTGTATTGTTCGATCGAGCGAAACGCACGCAGATACGTCTCCTGCACCAAATCCTCGGCTCGGGCCTCATCACCCACCATGCGGCGCGCGACGGAATAAATCAGGTCCATCAACGGGATCGCCTCGGTCTCCAGCCGATGGCGTTTCTGCTCGTTGGACATCGAGCCGGGCTCAGGCTTTTGTTGTATCTGTTCCGACATTCGGCGCCTTCGCGTTGTCCCCCCCCTCCCGTCCGCCCCCCGGTTGCCCCGGTGGTGCCCCCGCGCTACGGCAGAGCCCCACACCAGAAACTACGCCCCGCCCCCGGTCTCGCGATGCACGGCGAAGCGCATCGAGCCAACTTAGTCCCGAGAAAAATCCATTCAAGCACGGCTGGACTGTTGGCGGAATTCAGAATCCAGAGTTCAGAATTTGGAGCGCTTGCGCGCGGGTGGGTGGTGTGGGTGCAGTATTTGGTTGTCAGAGAGCGGTGACGGTGGGGTCAGGCGGGGGTGAGTTTTTGTTGGAGCTTGGCGGTGGCGTCGGCGAGGAGTTGCTGGATGATGGACTCGATGGCGGTGATGGCGCCGAGGAGTTCATTGGGGTCGCGCTCGGCGAGTTGCTTGAGGCCCTGTGCAATGGCGTGCAGGGGGTCGGGGCCGTCGGGGCATTTGGTTAGGTTGGGCGGTTCGGGGGTGTCGATCGCGGTTTTTGCATCGGAAAATGAGGGGGCTGTGCAGTTGGCTGCAGGGGGGACTGTGCAATTGGTTGCAGCGCTGCAACCGGTTGCACGGGGGGCTGTGCAGGCCAGTGCATAGCGTGTGACGCGCAGACCCGCGCATTGGGCGTAGCCCGCGTGATGGAGGAGCCCATGGGATTGGAGGGTGGCGACGGCGTAACGTGCGCGGCGCTGGGAGATGGCCAGGGCGCTGGCGATCTGGTTGGCGGGGAGTGCGATGTGGGCGGTGTCGTCAGCGAGTGCGGCGAGGAAGAGAAAGACTTTGAGATCGGTAGCGTGGAGGGATTGAAAGGCCGGGATGGGTGGTAGTGCGACGACCGGGCCGGCGGTGAGTGCGGACATGGATTCCCCCTTCTTCTGGCTGAATTTGTACGGCTGAGGTTAAGTTTATCATAAACCTAACGGAAGTCAAGGGGAATCTGGCGGAAGTTGTAAGCGTGAAGGGTTTGTTGGGCAGCACGGTTTTCGGGTGTGCGGCGGGGGGCGCATTCAGTCAAGTTTTTCGAGTTCGGGACGGAGTGCGTGCTCTAAGCGGATCATGTTTTCGATCATCACTTCCTGCAGAGCGGGCCAAGAGGCCTGGTCGCGGAAGTGGAAGCCTTTCAGTTCAACGTGGATGCGTGAAGTGTCTTGACCATCGAGACGACTCCATTCAAGTGGGAATCGCGGTTTGCCGTAGCGACGATCAATGGCTTCTCTAGCAGCGAAAAGCTGGTCAAATATCCGCTTGTTCTCGATTCCGTTACCAGTATTGATGAATAGTTCAACGCGTGGACACTCACGTCCAAAGACATAGGCGAATGCCAAGCCCGACCGCCCCGCACCAGTACCTAGGTACCAGTACTTGCTGGGTGACACTCGTGCATGGAGTTCCGTCTTTCTCTTGGCAATCGCTAGCAACTCAGACCAGAACTGGAAAAGAAGTTGCTGGGATGTTGTGTGTTCGCGACGAGCTTGGCGTTCCTGGACTTCCTTCTGCTTAATCTTGACGTAGTAATCCTCAGCTTCTGGGAGCGGAATCACTTGCTGCACATCGATCAGAACACGGCCATCGTCGAGGTATGGACGCAGGCGGATGCAGGTAATGTCAAGATCCCGTTCGTTTAACCAAAGGACTGCTGATGTGAGTTCCTTGGAGAATTCAGCTGAGACAAGGATGATGCGGACATCTTGGGCAAATGTGTCTTCGTCGGGGGCTTCGCGGCCGAGAAATTCGAGTACCTTTGTCTGGGCCTCGGCGGGGGAGGTTTGTAGGAAATCAGCATAAACTTCTACGACTTGGTTGAAGGTCATGGCAGAGACCATGGCGGCATAGCGGACTGCTTGTAGCTCCATGTGGCCGCCGTCTTCGGTGCGTTTAAGTTCGATGACGACAAGGTTGGCGTTTTTGTCGAGTGCGAGGAGATCGATACGCCGGCGACTGTCTTGCCATTGGCAGAATTCCTCGGCTATGACAAGGATGTCGGGCGCAATGATGTCAATCTGCTTCCTGAGAAGACGCTGGAGGTCACCACGCTCACGCACGCCAGCCGCGCTGAATGTGGTTTGTTCGATAGGGCGGATTTGATCGGCAGCGATTTCGAAGATGGGCATGGCTAGACCTCGACATAACCGGCCGGTGATTATTGATGATTTCAGCCGGGCTGTAAATTGGCGCTGCTGCGTCTTCAAAAGTGTGCGTTGCGGATTGTGCGATGTTGCGCGTGGTGTTTTTGGATGGGGGTAACCGTAACTAGCGATTGGAGAGCGGCGGGCCTTCCTTGGAGAAAGGGCGTTGGGCGGTGAGGGCGGCTATATGGCTCATGCCTCCGTCGGCCTGATTCACGTCGCATTTTGGCGCCGGAGGTAGGCGGTGATGGCGATGAAGATGAGCACAGGGGTGAGTAGCAGAAGGTAGATGATCCCCATGACGGCGAAGGGCTCGCGGGCGTCGGCGGGACCCCACTTGAGCAAGTTGACACAGAGGAAGAAGAGAATGCAGACGCCTACTTGCGACGCGGCGATGAGTGTCCAGAGCCAGGCACGCGCGATGAAGCTGAGCATGAAACCGACGGTGCCGGTGAAGGCGAGGATGGGGCCGAGAACGAGGACGGATTCGACTTCGTAAAGCATGATGGGATAGCCGATGTAAGTGGCCGCAAGGCCAACGGAGATGGTGACGATGGCGCCGATGCGGATCATTCTTTCGCGCGAGGCGGCGGCTGGGGTGTGGTAAGAAAGCACGCCGAGGGAAGGGGGCGCGGCAGGTTGGTGCGGCTCGTTCGACATAAGCAAAATGATAGTGCGCGGGTGCCGGCAGGTGTAGTGCACGGCGGGCGTGGGACGTAGAATCTGCGGCGACAGGGGGGATGATTTGAAAGGAATTGCGAATGGCGATTAGTCCGTTGGCTGGCAAGAAGGCGCCGGCTTCGTTGTTGATGAATACCGAGGCGCTGCTCAAAGCGTATGACACCACGGTGCCGGATGTGAACAACCCGACGCAACTTGTGTCCTTCGGCACGAGCGGGCATCGCGGGACCTCGCTGGATGGGACGTTCACGGCAGCGCACATTTTGGCGATCACGCAGGCGCTTTGTGATTACCGCGTGCGGGCGGGGGGGGCGGGGATCACGGGGCCGCTGTTCATCGGCAAAGACACGCACGCGCTGTCGGGCCCGGCGGAGAAGTCGGCGCTGGAGGTGCTGGCGGCGAATGGCGTGGAAGTGCGGATTGCGGGCGGCATGGGATTCACACCGACGCCGACAATCTCGCATGCGATTCTGACGTACAACCGCGGGAGGAAAGAAGCGTTGGCGGATGGCGTGGTGATCACACCATCGCATAACCCGCCGACCGATGGCGGTTTCAAATACAACCCCACCAACGGCGGCCCGGCCGACACGGACATCACCAGCGTGGTGCAGGACGCAGCGAATGCGTATCTCAAGGCGGGCTTGAAAGGCGTGAAGCGCGTGCCGATCGAGCAGGCGATGAAGGCGGCCACCACCAAAGAGCACGATTACGTCACGCCATACGTAAACGACCTCGGCAATGTGATCGACCTCGATGCGATTCGCGCGGCGAAGTTGAACATTGGCGTCGACCCGCTTGGCGGCGCTTCGCTGGAATATTGGCAGGCAATCGAGGCGACGCACAAGCTGGGCCTCAAGCTCGTTTCCAACGCCGTCGATCCGACGTTTTCGTTCATGTGTGTCGATCATGATGGCAAGATTCGCATGGACTGCTCGAGCCCGTACGCGATGGCGGGCTTGGTGGCGCTGAAGGACCAGTACGCGGTGGCGTTTGGTAACGACCCGGACTCGGACCGGCATGGGATTGTGACGCCATCAGTCGGGCTGATGAATCCGAATCACTTTCTCGCGGTGGCGATTCATTACCTGCTGCAGCAACGGCCGCAGTGGTCGAAGAGCGGGGGGGGGGCGGGCATTGGCAAGACGCTGGTGAGTTCAAGCATGATTGACCGCGTGGTGGCGAGTCTTGGCCGCAAGCTGGTCGAGGTGCCCGTGGGATTCAAGTGGTTTGCACCGGGCCTGTTTGACGGCACGATCGTTTTCGGTGGCGAAGAAAGCGCGGGCGCGAGTTTTCTGCGGCGTGACGGCAGCGTGTGGAGCACCGACAAGGACGGAATCATTTTGTGCTTGCTGGCGGCGGAGATTACGGCGAAGACGGGGCGTGACCCAGGCGAGCATTACCGGGAGTTGGCGAGGAAGTTTGGCACGCCGTTCTATGCCCGCGTGGACGCCCCGGCGTCACCGGCCCAGAAGGCGGCATTTAAGAAACTGACGCCGGAGGCCGTGAAGGCGACCACGTTGGCGGGCGATGCGATCACGGCCAAGCTGACCAAGGCCGCGGGCAACGGTGCGAGCATCGGCGGATTGAAAGTAGAGACGGCAAGCGGGTGGTTCGCTGCGCGGCCGAGCGGCACTGAGAACATTTACAAGATTTATGCCGAGAGCTTTAAGAGCCAGGAGCACTTGAACGCGATCATCGCCGAGGCGCAGCAGGTAGTGACAGCGGCGTTGGGGTAGGCGAGGCAACTCCACCGGCAGCGCTAAACAAGTGGGAGTAAAGCGGCTATAGTGTTCGGCTTTCAACTTGCCGGGAAATGGTCATGAATATCTTGCTGGTCGGGTCAGGTGGTCGGGAACATGCGTTGGCGTGGAAGATCAAGCAGTCGCCGCTGTGTAGTCGGCTGTTTATCGCGCCGGGCAACCCGGGGATGGTGGGGCTTGGGGAGTTGCTGCCGATCAAGGCCAATGATGTGGCGGGGCTGGTGAAGGCGGCGCAGGACCTGGCCGTGGAACTGGTGGTGATCGGTCCGGAAGACCCGCTGGCATTGGGGTTGGCGGATGCGTTGGCGGAGAAGGGGATCAAGGCATTTGGGCCGGGCAAGGCGGGGGCGGCGCTCGAGGCGGACAAGGCCTTCAGCAAGAAGATGATGCGCGACGCGGCGATACCGACGGCCGAGGGGCGGACGTTTACGAATTTTAAGAGCGCGCTGGCCTACGTGGAGAGCCGGACGGAGCCGCTGGTGGTGAAGGCCTCGGGCCTCGCACGCGGCAAGGGCGTGATCGTGTGCAGCGACCCGGTCGAGGCGATCGACGCCGTGCGCGAGATTATGGAGAAGAAGGTTTTTGGCGATGCCGGCAACACCGTGGTGATTGAGGAACGGCTGGACGGGCCGGAAGTCTCGCTGCTGGCGTTTGTGGATGGCAACAGCGCGTACCTGATGGAAGCGGCGCAGGACCACAAGCGGATCGGCGACGGCGACACCGGGCCGAACACGGGCGGCATGGGCGCGTATTCACCCGCGCCGCTGCTGACGGACAACGTGGTCGAGAAGGTGCAGCGCGAAGTGATCGTGCCGCTGCTCGATGCGTTGTTGCGGCACGAGATTGACTATCGCGGGATTTTGTACACGGGGTTGATGCTGACGGCGGGCGGGCCGAAGGTGCTGGAATTCAATGCCCGCTTTGGCGACCCGGAATGTCAGCCGCTGATGATGCGACTGCAGACGGACATCGTGGAAGTGATGCTGGCGTGCGTGGAGCGGAAGCTCGACACGATCACGCTGAAGTGGGACCCGCGGCCGAGCATGTGCGTGGTGGTGGCGAGTGAAGGCTATGGCTGGAAGCCTGACGACCAGGTGAAGAAGGGCGTGGAGATCACGGGCCTGGATGCGGCGGCGAAGGTCGAAGGCGTGCAGGTATTTCATGCCGGCACGACGCTGAAGGACGGCAAGATCGTCACCAGCGGCGGGCGCGTGCTGGGCGTGACGGCGATTGCGGACACGCTGCAGGCGGCGCGGGATAAAGCGCACGAGGCGATTGCGAAGATTCACTTTGACGGCATGCAGTACCGCAAGGACATCGGCAAGGCGATGTTGGCCGGCAAGAAGAAGTGAGCGGTTGAAAAGAGAGCAGCGATGCGTGTGTTGGTGACGGGCAGTGCGGGGGCGATTGGGCGGGCGGTTTGCGCGCGGCTGATGGCGTCGGGGCACGAGGTGGTGGGTTTGGACCTGCGACCGACAGAGAATGTTGCGCGCAGCATTGTGGGTGATGTAGCGAGCCGGGCGGTGTGGGACGATGCGCTCGCGGGCTGTGGGGCGGTGGTGCATTTGGCGGCGGCGCTGGAGTTTGACGAGTACGATTTTATCCGCGACCAAGTGCCAGCGAATGTGGTGGGGGTGTATCACATGTTTGAGGCGTGCATAGTGGCGGGCGTGAAGCGCCTGGTGCTGGCGAGCACGGTGCAGGTGGCGGGGGCATTTTTCAAGAAGGGGATGCCGCTGTTGCGCGTGGCGGACGGGACATGGCCGTACAACACCTATGGTTGCACGAAGGTGTTCATGGAGGAGATGGGGAAAATGTATGCGCGCAATGAGAAAATGACGGTGATCGCGGCACGGATTGCGTATTTGCCGCGGGATGTGGAAACGGCGCGGGAGATGAGTGCTCGGGGCCGGCGGATCTATCTGAGTCATGATGATGCGGGGCGGTTTTGTGAGCGGGCCGTGACGGCGGAGGGGGAGAAGCTGGCGCCGGGGAGTTTTCATGCGATGTACGTGACGTCGCGGATACCGGACGGCCCGATACTGGATCTGACCGAGGCGCGCGAAGTGTTGGGGTGGGAGCCGGTGGACGTGTACCCCGCGGGAATGCCGTTCGCGGTGTGACGCCACAAGCCGGGAGTGTTGGGGCAAGTTTTGCGCGTGGAGGTGATTGTTGCGCGTGGGTAGGGGGAGGGGGCGGTTGGAAATCTTCGGCCAATTTGGTGTTTCTCTGGGCGGGGTGGCGAGGCACAACCGTTGCAATTGCCTGGGCATGAAGAACGTGCGCGTGGAAGAACGTGAAGGCTCGTCGATGGACATGACGTTGATCGGCGAGCGGATCGTGGCGCTGGCGGAGCTGGCGTTGCGGGAACACCTGGCGGCGATTTCGCGGAGCCAGGCGGACGAACTTTACACGTTGGCAGCACGAGCCCGTTTGGGCGAAGAAACGAAGCAGTGAGGATGACATGCTTACGGGTCTTTACATGAGCGCGGCGGGCCTGCAGACGCAGGAGTACCGCCAGAGCGTGACGGCCAACAACCTGGCGAACGCGCAGACGACCGGCTTTAAGCGGGACTTTGCGGTGATGCAGGCCCGGTTGAACGCGGCAGAGGCGGATCCGCGGATGGCGGCGTTTCGCCAGCCGGGGCTGCGGCAGCGCAGCGGCGGCGTCTGGCCGGGGCCTGGGTCGATTGATTTGTCACAGGGCTCGCTGAACCAGACCGGCAACCAGAGCGATGTGGCGCTGGAAGGGCCGGGATTCTTCACGCTGCAGGGGGACAAGGGCGAGAAACTGCTGACCCGCGACGGGCGGTTTTTGATCAATAATGACGGGTATTTGATCAACGCGGCGAGTGGCCGCAAGGTGCTCAGCGTCGCGGGCGAGCCGATTTCGCTGAACCCGGCGTTGCCGGTGCACATCACGAATCGCGGGTACGTGCAGCAGGGCGAGGGGGTGTCGGTGCAATTGGGAGTTGTGAATACGACGGCGGACAACCTGAGCAAGCGCGGGGCGAACATCATGGCGGCCGAGGACCCGACGCGGGTGACGCCGCTGGCCGACGGCGCCGCGGTGCGGCAGGGATTCCTGGAGCAGTCGGCGGTCGATCCGGTGGTGGAGATGGTCAACATGCTGGAAGGCCAGCGTGTGTTTGAGGCGAACGCCCGCATGCTCACGTACCAGGATCAGACGCTGCAGCAGCTCAACATGATCGGCAGAGTTGCTTAATAGAAATTCAGAACGCGGAACGCAAAAAAACAAAACGCGCAACGGGAAACTGAAAACTCGAAGACTGGAAACTTGCTATGGCGACAATTGCACTTCATTCGGCGGCGACAGGGTTGCGGGCGCTGTCCATGCAACTGGACGTGATTTCGAACAACATTGCCAATGCCAACAACGATGGCTTCAAGTCCAGCCGCGTGAACTTTGAAGACTTGCTGTACCAAACGCTGCAGCGCCCGGGCGTGCAGAACAACAATGGTGATGTGCGACCCATCGGCTTGCAGATTGGCTTGGGCACGCGAATCAGCGGCACGCAACTGGACATGACGCAAGGCTCGGGAATTCAGACCGGACGCGACCTCGATGTGTTCATCGAAGGGGACGGATTTTTCCAGGTGCGCTACCTGGATGGCGAACTGGCCTATTCACGCACGGGCAAGTTCTTTGTGAACGCCAACGGACAGATGGTGTTGAACGGCAGCGACGGCTATCTGCTGGAGCCGGGCATCACGATTCAGAGCGATGCGATCAAGGTGGATATCACGACGGATGGCCGGGTGTTTCAGACATTGCCGGGCAACCCGACACCGCAGGAGGCGGGGCAGATTCAGCTGGCCCGCTTTGTGAATCCGCAGGGCATGGTGCAGATCGGCAGCAACCTCTACCAGCAGACCGATGCCAGCGGCGCGGCGGTGCTGTCGAACCCGGGCTCGCAGGGCGCGGGCACGGTGCGGCAGGGGTTTGTCGAGGCCAGCAATGTGGATCCGGTGAAGGAATTGGTGGACCTGATCAAGACGCAACGGACGTTTGAGCTCAACAGCCAGACGATCCAGGCGGCGGACCAGATGCTGCAGCAAATCAGCAACCTGCGTAGGTAAGCAGCCTAGACGCGAGGACGCGAAGGCACGAAGGTTCACGAAGAGATTTTGGGCTATGGCAAAAATGGTTACACAACTTTTTCGCGGTGCGGTGTGGCTGGGCGTGCTGCTGGCGGCAGGCCTGGCGCAGGCGCAGACGATTCGCCTGCAGGAAAAGGCAACCGTTTCGGCGGGCGACGTGCGGTTGGGCAACATTGCGACGATCAGCGGCGTAGACGTGCGGGCCGCGGAAAAGCTGGCCGAGACGGTGATCATTGCGGATCTGAAGAAAACGCAGCAAATACGGGCCGAAAACGTGCTGCTGGCGGTGGTCACGCAGCATGGGGCAAGCCTGTCGGCCGCGCTGCAGATGACGGGCGCGGCGGCGTGCGAAGTGAGCGTTGGCGAGGCCGTGATGAAGCCGGTGGTTGTGGCGGCGGCGCCGGTGGCGGATGTTGTGCCGCAGCAGCCGGTGGCGGCGAAGCCGGCCCTTAGCACGCTGACGGCGGCGATCACGCAGCGGATCATCAGTGACTTGAACGCGAATGCCGACGATGTGCGCGTCACGATCGACACGATCAGTCCGCTGATGGACCAGGTGACGAAGGCGGGACAGCGGTGGCAGTTGCGGCCGCTGGCGCGGAACACGCTGGGGACACTGCAGTTTGAAGCCCAGTTGATTGATGGCGTGAAGGTGACGCAGAAGCTGAACGTGCTGGCCAAGGTGGAGAAGCGGACGATGGTGGTCATCTGCACCGGGCCGGTGGCGCGGGGCAAAGTGATTGAGCGGGATGATGTGAAGCTTGAGGAAACCTGGCTGGACCGCAATCTGCCGACGCTGTTTACGAAGATTGATGATGTGCTGTACCAGGAAGCGACGCGGGCGCTCGCGGCAAATTCACATCTGGATCAACGGGATTTCCGGGCGGCGGACATGATCAGCAAGGGGGACGTGGTGAAGGTGGAGTTTATGGCGGGCACGCTGAAGGTGGAGATGAAGGCCCGGGCGATGCAGAGCGCGAAGATGCACGATGCGGTGACGCTGCGGAACGATGCCACAGGGGAGACTTACCAGGCGATTGCGGTGGGGAAGAAACTGGCGGCGGTTGGGGCGGCACGGTGACCGAATGACGAATGACAAATGATAAATGACGAATGGAACGATCGAGGCTGAAGATGAATATGCGTGCGACGATTGTGGCGGGGGTTTTGGTGGGTTTGGCGGCGACGGCGTTGGGGCAGGTGGCGGAGCCGGCGCGGCCGAGTACGGATGCGCCGCCGGCGAGTGTGCCGGTGCGCGGGTCGCTGTTTAAGCAGGCGGCGATGACGCCGGTGCCGGTGGCGCCGGATGGCAACCCCGCGGTGGTGTCGCCGGTGAGTTTTACGGCGGTGGCGGAGCCCGCGAAGCGGAAGTTTCAGAAGAACGGCCTGGTGACGGTGATCGTGCGCGAAGACTCGGACGCGTCGACCAGCGGCAAGGGGAACAGCAAGAAGCAGCAGGACTTTGACCTGGCGTTGCAGGAGTTCATTAAGTTTGGCACATTCGGCAAGGGTTTTTTGGGAATCGAGGGCATTCAGGACACGAGCACGCTGCCGGAGATCAAGTTCAAGTACAGCAATGACCGCAAGAATGATGCCTCGCAGGAACGGAAGGACCGGTTCACGGCGCGCATCCAGGCGACGATCGTGGATGTGAAGCCCAATGGCACGCTGGTGCTGGAGGCGACGAAGCATATTCAGATGGACAAGGAAGAGCAGCACTTCACGCTGACGGGCATTGCGCGGGCTGAGGATGTGACGCCCGACAACGCGGTGCTGAGTACGCAGTTGGCGGAGTTGAAGCTGACGAAAACGACGAAGGGCGAAGTACGCGACGGCACACGGCGCGGATGGCTGAACAAGTTTATCGATGCCGTGAATCCGTTCTGAGCGGATCGCATAGGCAAGTGAACGAAGGGCCGCCGTCGCTTGCGGCTCTTTTCATTTTTGCCCCGGCCGGAAGACGAACCAAGCGCAGCTGGCCGTGGCGTGCAGGTGGAACTGGGCGCTGTAGTTGCTGAAGTAATACGAAAGGTGGGCGACGACGTTGAATGAATGGCCCGCGGCGAGTCGGGGAAGGGTGTCCCAGTTGACGAGCACGAACGAGGCGAGTTCGCTCAAAAGCAGCAACACGAGTTGTGCTGTGATCACGCGGAAGAGCCAGCGCGAAGCCCATGACCGGCGAAGGAGATGGGCCGTGGCGAGCATGGCGATGGCGATGCCGATAAGTTGTTCTGCGAAAGGGTGGAGTGAAAGCAGAAATTCTATAAGCCGGCGGAGACCGTCGATTCTGCCGATGGGTGTGAGAGGAAGCAGATCTTCGGGTGACAAGAAGATCAGCAGCATATTGAGCAAGATGGCGAGGGCGCTGAGGACCAAGGCGATCGCGACAAGCTTGTCCGCGGTGATGCGCGAGGCTGGGCGGGTGAAGTTGAGAAGCAGCAGGACAGGAATGGCGCGGTTGAACGTGAAGGGGATGAGGAGCACGAGATTGAGCCAGGAGACGTATGACTCGAGTGGCAGGTCCTGGCCCGTGGCGAGGATGAAGGCGTAGGCGACGACGGCGCGAATGACATCATAGGTAACGAAGGCGAGGGTGACCCAGCAGGCTGTGCGGAGGAAGCGCGTGTCATGTGGGCGTAGGAGAAACCGGATGGCGGCAACGCTGCCGAGGAGGCAGGCGAGCGGCCAGCCGTAGTAGACGTAGGCGATGATGGCGAGAGTGTTAAACCATGCGAAGCTGTAAGGGGTGACGGAACTGGGGATGGCGGGGCCTTGGCTAACATGCCATTGCACCCCGGTGACGACGTAACAGAACCACCCGATGAGAGCGATCCAGGTGATGGTGCGACACAAGCGATGGTGAGGGTGCGCGCGATGGTCGTAGGCAAGCACGGTGGGGGTGGTGTGCGTCATGGTGAGTGGAGCATAAGGGCGCTGCTGGGCGGGGAGCAAATGCGTGTGGCGAGCAGGCCCATCTTGTCTTTGGTGGTGTGTGGCCTAGAGTGATACGTGATGGCTGGCGGCGGCAGCTCAGCAGTGCGAGTGCCGCGCGAGGAAAGGGGAAATTTATGGATGGCGTGGCGACTGGGGTGATGACGGGCGTGGCGTTGTATTCGCCCTACAAGGAATTTCCGGAGCAGTTGTGGTTTCGGCTGCAGCCGCCGGTGAAGGTGCGGAGTGCGGACCGGCCGAGCCCGGGGGTGCTGAAGATGTACGAGGTGGTGCACGGGATTCACACGGTGACGTTCACGTTGATGACGCCGGAGGCGGTTGCGGCACATCTGAATAGCTTTGTGGGGTATATCGGGCAGATCTATAAGGGGAGCCCGGATCGGCGGGGGCTGGAGATTCTGGAGCAGTTGAAGAAGTCGAAGACGGTGGTGGGCGTGACGATCAGGCCGGAGAAGGATCCGGGCGGCGGGTTGGGGCTGGTGAGCACGGTTGCGGAGTTGATCAAGGCGGTACAGTTTGTGAACGGGACGCTGCTGGATTATCACGACAAGGTGATCTTGGCCCCGGATGGGAAGTATGACCGGCACGCGATGATTGACCCGCTGGCGGGGGAGAAGAAGTGGTGGAAGATGTGGTGAGGGGCGGGTGGGAAGCAAGAAGCAAGAAGCCAGAAGCCAGGAGCCAGAAGGGGCAGATGGGGAATGGCCACCAAAGACACTAAAGACACGAAAGGGTTGTGGATGGGGGGAGAGCCCAGAGATAAATTAGCCACGAATGACAGGAATGAACACGAATCAATCTCTGGGGACGGTGGGGTATCAGGCCGCGGACGTGCGGCCAAGGCGGCGGAGGTGGTTGGTGTGGTTGATGGTGCATGGGGGATTGGCGGTGGGGGTGGCGTTTGTCTTCTGGCTGACGGGAGATTTTTATGTATACATTCACACGGGGATTGAACCGCCCATTCGGAAGTTTGAGATGCCTTTTTATGCGCAGGCGATGGTAAGCCTGGTGTTGGGGAACGTTGTTTCGGGTGGCGTGTTGTTGCTCGTTTGGGTGGGGAAGGTGATTTGGTGGAAGTTGTCGGGGCGGAAGGTGGGTCCGGGGGTTTGAGGGGGCGGTTGCGGTGGGCATAACGGTTGCATCTGTATCTCGCACAAGAGAACGAGAAAACGGGTGCGTATGCGATTTGCCAATAGAATCAAGGCGTTTCTGACGATCAGGGCGCTGGCGGTGGTGGGGATGACGGCGATAATTGCGCTGGCGAGTAGCGCACAAGCTGCGCGTATTCGGGATGTGGCGCGGTTGAAGAACGAACAGCCGAACGAATTGCAGGCGATGGGGCTGGTGATTGGTTTAAAGGGGACGGGGGACGGCGGAGAGAACCCGGCCGCGCGGATGATGTTGAAGGAACTGCTGAAGAAGTTTGACAGCCCGGTGGCGTTGGAGAAGGAACTGAAGAACGCCAACAACGTGGCGATCGTGAACGTGAGCGTGGCGATTCCGGCCCAGGGCGCCCATGCGGGCGACAAACTGGATGTGAAGGTCACCTCTTTGGGGAGCGCGAAGAGCATTAAGGGCGGGCGGTTGTTCATTACGCCGCTGATCGCGCCGAATGCGGCACAGAAGATCGTGCTGGGGTGGGCGAGCGGCGAAGTGAAGCTGGATGATGAGAATCAGCCCACGTCAGGCACGATTATCAAGGGTGGGGTGCTGATCGAGGATATCCTGCCGGAAGAGATTAAGGACCGTTTTACGTTGGTTTTGCGGCGTGAAGCGGCGAATGCCGAGACGGCGTCGGCGATGGCGGACCAGATCAACGAGGATGTGAGTCCGCAGACCGGGGGGCGGCCGGTGGCGTTTGCGGTGGATGGCACGAGCGTGAACGTGATGATTCCGAAGGCGGAGCAGGCGAATCCGACGGCGTTTGTGGCGCGGATTCGGTCGCTTCCGCTGCCGACGATTCCGGGTCCGGCTAAGGTCACGATCAATACGAAGACGAAGACGATCATCTTCACCGAGGAGGTGGAGTTGGCGCCCACGATGATCAGCCATGGGGGGCTGACGATCACGGTGGCGGCCCCGAAGGAGGGGGTCGCGGGCAGCGCGGGTGCGGCAACGCCGGCGGGCGGCCAGGTGCCGTTTGTGGCGCTTGATCCGCACAAGTATGGGGCGCCGAAGCTGAAGGATCTGGAGACGGCGTTCAACCTGCTGAAGGTGGGTCCGGACGATCGGATTGCGATTGTGCGGCAATTGCACGAGGCGAATGTGCTCAAGTGCGAGTTGGTGATTGAGTAAGCGACGAAGCCAGGAAGCGACGTAGCGATGAAGGGATCTATGACAGGCGAAATTGGCAGTTATCTGAGCATGGTGGACCGCAGCGGGCGGGTGAAGCGCGCGGCGAATGGTTTGTCAGTTTCGAAGGGCAAGCCGGGGGTGACGTTCGCGGAGGTCTTGAACGGTGCGGCGTTGCCGGTGCAGACCGAGGCGCAGGCCCGGACGGAGCAGATCGCGAAGACGGCGGGCGACCTTGTGGCGCACGCGCTGATTTTGCCCATGCTGAAGCAAGTTCGGCGCGGAAGCGAAACGGGAAACCCTGTTTTTAATGGCGGAATGGGCGAAAAAACGTTTGGCCCGGAATTTGATATGACTCTGGCCGAGCGTATCGCACACAGCCCCAATCTGCCTGTGAAGGACGCGCTGGTGAAACGACTTTCGGTGAAGGCGTAATGGACAAGTTTGGACAAGAACTTCTGCAACTGCTCAAGGAACTGCTGGTGGCGTATCGCCAGTTGCAGGCCGTGGCCAGCCAACGCCAGGAAGCGATGCGGACGTTTGATGTCGAGCGGATGAACGCCCTGCTGGAGCAGGAACGTCCCCTGACGGAGCGGCTGGAAGCGCTCGAGAAGGCCCGGCGGATGCTGGTGGAGAAGATCAAGTTTTTCGGCGGGCGGGGTTTTGAACCGACCACGTCGGCGATCGCGGCCAAGTGCGGCGAACCGCTGAAGACGCAGCTGCTGGTGACGGCGGCGGGTCTTCGTGATGCGGTCGAGAGCCTGAACCGTGCGAACCGGATCAACAGCAAGGTGGCGACAACGGTGGTTCAGAGCCTGGCGCGGGTACTGAAGATCGTGACCGGCATCGCACAGCATGCGGGTCTGTATATGAGGAACGGGAGAAAAGCCTCAGTGAGTGGCATTCATTTACTTGAGGTCACGGCTTAAGAAACAACAACGGCGTGACGGATCACGCTGAAACTCTTGCAGGATGCAGTAACGTGAGTTTGCTTGGCGCATTACAAGTTGGCAAGTCGAGCCTGGCGGCCCAACAGGCCGGGATCCAGGTCACCGGCAACAACATTGCCAACGCCGGCACCGCTGGGTACACGCGGCAGATCGCACGACTGACTCCGAATAATCCCATCGAAATTCAGCCCGGTTCTTTTGTAGGAACGGGCGTCGGCCTCGCGGCGATCGAGCGGCAAGTGAATGCGGCGCTCGATGAGTCTTTCCGCGATGCCACGAGCAACCAGAACGCGGCGACGATTCTCGATAACTACCTCGGGCGGCTGGAGACGACCTTCGGCGCCCTGAGCGAGAACGACCTGTCGACTCGCGTGGCCAGCTTCTTCAACAGCTTCTCGACCCTTGCGAACAACCCGGCGGATGCGGCGCAACGCAGCGTGGTGATCCAGGGCGGCGTGTCGCTGGCAAGCTACTTGAAGGACCTGCGGTCGAAGGTTTTCGGCATTCGGCAGGACATCGAAGCCCAGATCGGCGCCCAGGCGACGAAGGCCGACACGCTGTTGAAGGGGATCGCCCAGATCAATCAACAGATCAGTTCTGCAGAGGCCGGCGGCGGGCAGGCCGGCGCTCTGCGGGATCAGCGTGACCAGTTGCTGAATCAGCTCAGCGAGTTGATGGACACGCGGGTGATCGAGCAGCCCAACGGCGTGGTGAATGTGCTGGTGGGATCGGTGCCGGTGGTGCAGGGCGATGTGGCCCGCGGCATCACGACGAAGCAGAGCTATGACGCGACGGGCGCGATGGTGACGACGGAGTTGGTGTTCGCCGACAACGGCGACCCGGTGCCGGCATCAACGGGCAAGATCGGCGCGCTGGTGAATGCACGCGTTACGTACATCACGCCGGCACTGGAGACGGTGGATAACTATGCCGCGGCGCTGATCCAGACGGTGAACGCGATTCACACGCAGGGGCAGGGGACGAAGGGCTTCTCGACCGTGACCGGCAGCGTGCAGGTGCTGGATGCGACGGCAGCGCTCAACAACACGACGACCAACGGCCTGGCCTTCAGCCCGACGAACGGCACGTTCAACCTGTATATCAAGGACAACACCACAGGCCTGATCACAACCAAGCAGATCAATGTGAACCTGAGCGGCGTGGGCACGCAGACCACGCTGAACTCGCTGGTGGCGTCAATCAACACCGCCGGCGGCGGCAACGTGGCGGCGAGCGTGGATGCGGCGGGCCGGCTGGCGATTGTGTCCAACAACAGCAACGTCACGTTTACGTTTGGCGAAGACACGAGCGGGGCGCTGGCCTCGCTGGGCGTGAACACGTTCTTCACGGGCAAGGACGCGCTGTCGATCGATGTGAGCAGCATTCTGAAGACGAATACCGATTACCTGGCGACGGCCCGGGAGAACATTGCGGGTTCGAACCGCAATGCCCAGGCACTGGCGCTGGCCGGCGGCGTGGCGGTGACGGATCTCGGCGGCAAGTCGCTGACGGACTACTACACGAACTTCATCGGCGGGCTGGCGGCAAGCGCCCGCAACGCGGCCGACGATGTCACCGCGCAGGGCGTCATCCGCGACACGCTCTTCGCGCAGCGCGAAGCGATCAGCGGTGTGAGCCTGGATGAAGAAGCTATCAACCTCACGAAGTATCAACGGGCGTTTCAGGGCACAGCACGGTTTCTCAATGTGGTGGATGAAATGATGCAGGTCGTTCTTGGACTGGTTCGCTAATAGAAGGATTTTGAGCAGATGAACGTTGTCCCCTTACAAGTTGCACGCGTATCGAATCAGCTGCGAAGCTCGCTGCTGCTGAATTCGCTGCAATCGGGACAGGTGGACCTGCTCAAGGTTCAGAACCAGATCGCGACGGGCCAGCAGTTGAATCGGGCGAGCGATGATCCGGCGGCGGCGCTGGGCATCGACCGGCTGCGTCGCGCGGTGAATGCGAACGAAGTGTTCGACAAGAACCTCGACTTCGCGGCAGGATTCTTGAACACGGCGGACACGGCGATCGGACAACTGACCGACCTGGTCAACCAGGCCAAGTCGGTGGCGAGCAGCCAGCTTGGTGCGAGCTCTTCGCCCAGCGAACGGGCAGCACAGGCCACGGTGATCGATTCGCTGATCCAGCGGGCGTACGCCCTGGCGAACAAACGCTATCAGAACGCGAGCATCTTCGGCGGACAGAACGGCACGCAGGATGCGTTCATCACGCAGGGCGGCGGTTACCGCTACAACGGCTCGCAGCAGGCGCAGGGCATCCTGACGCCCGACGGCTCGACGATCGATTTCACACTTAATGGCAATGACATCTTCGGCGGATTGAGCTCGCAGGTGGTTGGTTATCAAGACCTGACCCCCGCGCTGACGAACGCGACGCGGCTCTCTGACCTGAAGGGTGCGGCGCTGGCCGGCGTGCAGACAGGTTCGATCGACCTGACGATCGGCGCGACCACGACGAGTGTGGACCTGACCGGCGCGGCCACGGTGGGCGATGTGCTCAACCTGGTGAATGACGCCCTGACGACGGCCGGCACGACGGCGACGCTGGCGATCAGCGGCGGGCGCTTTGTGCTCAATGGCGACGCGACCAGCAGCATCACGATCAGCGATCCGGCGAACACCACGACGGCCCGCGACCTGGGCATCGACATCACCGTGGCGGCGACGACGAGCGGCAACGGCGCGGTGGTTGGACCGAAGATCACGGCGACGACAACACTGGCAAGCCTGCGAGGCGGACTGGGCCTGGATGCATCGGGCATCGTGATCAGCAACGGCGCGAACAGCGCGACGATCACGCTGACGGGCCTCACGACGGTGGAAGACCTGCTCAACCGCATCAATGGCAGCGGCACGTTTGTGCATGCCGAGATCAACGCGGCGGGCAGCGGCATCAACTTGTTCAACCCCCTGAGTGGCACGCCGCTGCGGGTGGGCGAGAACGGCGGCCAGACGGCGGAGCAACTGGGCGTTCGCTCGCTGAATGCCGGCACGAATCTGAGCGAGCTGAATTACTTCGGCGGGATCACGCCGATCAGCAGCAAGATCAACGGCCCGCAGGGGAACATCACCGTGACGCGCACCGATGGTGCGAGCTTCACGGTGAAGGTGGACGGCGTGAAGACGCCGCAGGATCTGATCAACGCGATCAACACGGCGGCAGGCAACACGACGGTGACGGCTACGCTGAATGCCTCGGGCAACGGCATCACGCTGACGGACACCAGCGGTGGGGCGGGCAACCTGAGCGTGGCCGCGGCGACGGGATTCACCTCGAACGGCACGAACCTCGGCATCCTCACTGCTGGTGCGGGTGCGACGCTGACGGGCTCGAATATCACGTTCTCAACGGATGACCTGCGGATCACGAACCGCGGGGGTGCGGCGTTCACGGTGAACTTCACCGGCGCCCAGAGCATCCAGGACGTGATCGACGCGATCAACAATGCGGATGGCAACACCACCGTGACGGCCGCTCTGAATGCCAATGGCAACGGCATCAGCCTGGCGGACACGGCGGTTGGCGCCGGGGCACTCACGGTGACGGCGTTGAACAGCTCGCCGGTGGCGACGCAGTTGGGGATCTACAAGATAGCCGGCGGCGCAACCCCGGGCGTGATCAACGGCGACGATGTGAATCCGCTGCAGCCCAAGGGCGTTTTCAGCTCGCTGGCGCTGCTGCGTGACGCACTCCTGGCGAACGACAACACCCGGATTCAGCAGGCTGCGGCGCTGCTGGAAGAAGACGGCACGCGGCTGATCAAGGCGCGGGGCACGGTGGGCGCGCGGGCCCGCGACGTGGAGAACCGCAAGGACGACCTGGTGTCGGACCAGACGCAGCTCAAGAAATCACTGACGGAATTGTCCGAAACGGACATGACCGAGGCGATCACCCGCTACCAGACGCTGCAGACGGCGTACGAAGCGAGCTTGAAGGTGGCCTCCACTACACAAAATCTATCACTTCTCGATTTTCTTCGCTGAAAACGAACAATTTATTGGACAAATGTAGATATATATACCGATAAATATGTGTGACGGCAGACGCGATCGATGTGTCACACAGCACTTGGCTCGCCCGCTTAACGCAAGGGTCGTTCGGGACGTAACGAAAAGAAGCCGCCAGGATGAAAAGATCGCTTGGAGAACTGTCATGATCGTAAACACTTCACGCTTCGGGCCGGTCGAAGTTGACTCGGAACGGATCATTCGCTTCCCGCGGGGCATCCTCGGTTTCCCCCAGCATCAGGATTATGTCCTGATTCAGCCCGACAATGACTCGAGCTTCTACTGGCTGCAGTCGGTGGACGCGGCGGACCTGGCGTTCGTCGTGACGGATCCGCTGCTGTTCGTGCCGGACTACACGGTGCCGCTGCGGGAAGAGACCAAGGCCGAGCTGGGCGTGCAGACGCTCGAAGAGGCCAGCGTGCTGGTGATCGTGAACAAGGTCGGCGATCAGCTGACGGCGAATCTGCAGGGCCCGCTGGTGATCCACTCGGTGACCCGCGTGGCGGCCCAGCTGGTGATCAGCGAGAAGAAATACCAGACGCGCCATCCGATTCTCAACCTGTCGCGGGTCAGCAAGCCGCAATACGTCAGCAAGAGCGCCTAACGGGTATCGGAAAAAGTTCATACATGCACTGCGCCGCACGGAGGCGGCCAAGGCTCGGGACAATCAGTCACGGCGCTAGAATGATTCGAAACGCCGGGCTTCGCTGAAGCTCAGGATGAGTTTCAACGCTGTCAGGAGTCTTGCTCACACACGCGGGAGCGTCAGGTTCAGGAGACTTGAGGTTCTCGTCGGGAAGGAGCCCACAGATGCTGGTTCTATCACGTCAACGCGACGAAACGATCATGATCGGGGATGACATCGAGATCACGATCGTGGACATAAGAGGCGACAAGGTTCGCCTGGGTATCACGGCGCCGGCGACAATTCCGGTGCACCGCAAAGAGGTCTACGAGGCCATTCAACGGGAAAACCGCGAAGCGGCAAAACTGAAGATGGACGACCTGACGAATCTCACCCCGCCGAACACCCCGACGCGCGGACCCCGGCCAGGCGGGGCCAACCCCGCAACGCCACGGCCCGCCGCCGTGCCCATCACGCGGCCGAACCCGCAACCCGGTGCGGGACCGCAGCAGAATCAACCGGCGACGCCGCCTGCACCGCAGGCCCAGCCGCCGAAGAACCCCCAGGACCCGCAGCAAGGCAAATAACCATGGGTTTCCAGTTTCAGGTTTCCAGTTTCCAGAACTGGAAGCCACCCAACTGGAAACTGGAAACTGATAACTGGAAACTAACCCGCGGCCTTCCGCCGCCAGCCATCACGTCACGGAGGATTATGTATGGCTCGCATTAACACAAACGTCGGCGCCTTCATCGCCCAGACCAACCTCGCGAAAAGCCAGCGTAGCCTGGACCAGTCGCTGGAGCGACTCTCCAGCGGTATGCGTATCAACCGCGGCGCTGATGACCCGGCCGGGCTCATCGCGAGCGAAACGCTCCGCTCGGAGATCCAGGGGATCACGCAGGCGATCGACAACTCCACCCGCGCGATGAATGTCATCGCCACCGCAGAAGGTGCGTTGTCTGAAGTCGCCAACCTCCTGCTCTCGATCAAGGGCCTGGTGGTGCAGGCTGCGAACACCGGCGCCCTTTCGCCGGATGAGATTCGCGCCAACCAGTTGCAGGTTGACTCGGCCATCGCGTCGATCACCCGCATCAGCAACTCCACCAGCTTCGCCGGCTTGAAGCTGCTCGACGGCTCGCTGGGGTACATCACCTCAGGCGTGGCGACATCCGCGCTCAAAGATGTGCGAATCCAGAACGTCTCGTTCGGCACGGCCGCGACGATCCCGGTGGTGGTCAACGTCATCCAATCCGCGAAGACGGCGGAACTTTACTTCCGTGCGTCGAGCGTCACCAAGACCGTGACTCTCGAGATCGCAGGCCGCACCGGCGTCGAAGTGCTCTCCTTCACCAGCGGCACCAAGGCCTCGGCCATCGCCTTCGCCATCAACCGCGTCAGCGATTCCACCGGTGTGCAGGCCGCGATGGCCTCGGCTGGCAACGCCAGCTCCGGTATCGCATTCAACTCCGCCGGCTACGGCTCACGCGAGTTTGTCTCGGTGCAGGTGCTCGGTGATGCGTCGGCCTTTGTCACGCAGTCGGCTGCGGCCACTATCACGCAACGGGCCACCGGCCAGAACGCCGTGGCGTCGATCAACGGCGCCCAGGCCATCGGCGACGGCCTCAACATCAGCCTCAACACCACCGCCCTGTCGATTTCGATGAACCTCGACACGGCCTTCGGCATCGGCACGCAGAGCTTCACCGTTACCGGCGGCGGCGCGATCTTCCAGCTTGGACCGCAGGTGCAAACCAACCAGCAGGTCAACATCGCGATCGACTCGGTCTCGGCATCACGCCTCGGTTCGGCCATCGACGGCTACCTCACCGACATCGTCACGGGCGGACGCTCGTCGCTCGTGGCCGGCAAGGCGGCATCGGCCAGCAAGATCATTGACCAGGCGATCAACCAGGTTGCGGTGATCCGTGGCCGACTGGGCGCCTTTGAGAAGAACACCCTGCAGACGAACATCAGCAGCTTGCAGGTGGCCTTGGAGAACGTGACGAGCAGCGAGTCGAGCATTCGCGATACGGACTTCGCCCGCGAGACCAGCGCCCTGACCCGCAACCAGATCCTGGTGCAGGCCGGTACGAGCGTGCTGGCCCAGGCGAATCAGACGCCGCAGACGGTGCTGAGCCTGCTGGGCGGACGATAAGAAATGACGCCGTCTGACTGACGGTGAAAAACAGAGACGCAAAGCCCCGCGATGATCGCGGGGCTTTTCTTGTTTTGCCGAGGATCGCGTGATGCAAAAACGAGAACGGCCCGCGTTACGGCGGGCCGTTGAGAAAAACTAGATCATGTGTGGCGTTACGGCACGTCGAAGGGGTCGCGCGGTTGTGTGGTCAGGCCGGCGGTCACGCTGCTGGGTTGGTTGGCCGTGGGGAGACGCAACGCCCGGCGGGCTTCGTTGCTCAGGTCGCCGCCCATGCCGGCCATCGCGGAATCGATCGCGGACTCGGGGGCCATTTCGTGCGGGCTGCCGATGGCCACGCTGATGTTGCCGGCAACTTCGCCGGGGGTTTCGATGGTGACCTTGCGGATGCTGGGCGAGGTGGCGACGCGCATGTCGGCCAGCGGGCCGTCGACGCGGACAACTTTGGCTGCGGGGAGGTTGGTGGCAGGACCGGCGCCCGCGATGGTTGGGTCGCCGCTGCTGCCGTGCTTGTAGGCGTGCCAGGAATAACCCAGGCTTGCCGCAAGAAGCAGGCAGGCTGCTGCCGCCACGGGACGGGCCCAGCGCTGCCAGAAGATCCGGCTGGCGCTGCCGACGGTTTCTTTTTCGATTCGGGCCGCGAGTTTGTTATCGAAGTCGGTCCAGTTGATCAGGGGGATGCGATTGCCGTAGTCGTCCAGGACGTCCTGCAGGTCGCGGTATTCTTTGAGGATGTTGCGCGCGGCGGGATCGACGGCCAGTTGCTGTTCGAGCGTACGCTTGGCGGCGCCGTCGAGCGAGCCATCGACATATTGGCTGATCAGGAATTCAAGATGTTGCGTATCAGCTTTCATCGCGTCCTTTTAACCGAGATGCTCGGCGAGCATCCCCTTTAGCTTTCTTCGGGCCTCGAACACGTGCCACTTGACCGCTTCCACGGAACAACTGAGCACGTCGGCCACATCTTTTTGCGGCATCTTCTCAATGGCGAACATCACGAGGGCAAGCCGCTGCTTTTCGGGCAGAGAGGCGATGGCCTTCTGCATGGCGTCGCCGAGCTCGGCGCTGGTGAGCGGCCGTTCGGGGCGATCGAGTTCGCTGCCTTCGACGCTGGCCCGCAGGTCGTCACCATCCGAATCGCCGCCGCTCGTTTGTTCGAGCGAGATTGCGGAGCGGCGAGCGCGTCCGCGGCGAAAGTTGAGGGCCAGGTTGGTGACGATCCGCATCAGCCAGGGGCCGAAGCGTTCGCTTTGCTGCAACTGGTCGAGGTTTTTGTAGGCCTTAACCAGGGCGTCCTGGACGAGTTCGGTGGCGTCGTGGGTGTTGCCCAGAAGTCGCAGCGCGACGGCCGCGCATTGCCGTTGATAGAGCTGGGCCAGTTTTCCGAAGGCAGCTCGATCGCCGGCTTTGGCGGCGAGGACCAGCGCGAGTTCAGCGGCAGCCGCGGCCGCGGGGTCGTTGCCCTGCGGTTGGGTTGGGTTGTCGCTGGCCATGCGCTGGCTCATGGGGTAAGACCCTTCGGGGGGTGGGGGGTTAGGGGAAATTGATCGAAAAGGGGCAAAACTGGGTGGAGATAATGTATTTTCGTGCATTCGGGGGTCAAAATCACGCGGTTTCTGGATTTTTCTTGCGGCGGTCATGTGGAAGTACGCGCCGCGGGGCGCGAAAAGCCGTAAGAACACCGGATAAACGCGGATAAATGCTTTTATTTAAAAGGTTTATATTTGTGCGAAGCGGGGGTTAAACGAGGCCGGTGGCGAGTTGGCGGATGAAGGTTTCGGCGGATTGGACGGGGTTGGCGGGGTTTTCGGTGAGGCGGCGGATAATTGCTGAGCCGACGATGGCGCCGTCTGCAACTGCTGTTACTTGCTTGACTTGCGTGGCATTGCCGATGCCGAAGCCGACACAAATTGGAAGATCTGAGAATTTTTTGATTGACAGGATATTCGCGGCTATGTCGGGGGGTAGTTCTTTGCGTTCGCCGGTGATGCCGGCCACGGAGAGGTAGTAAATGAAGCCGGTGCAATGCTTTACGATCAATTCGCGGCGTGCGGTGGGGGTGGAGGGGGCGACGAGGAGGGCTGTTTTAAGTCCTTGTTGATTCATGACTTGGGTGATGGCGGGGGCTTCCTCGAGGGGGATGTCGGGGAGGACGAGGCCATCGAGGCCGTTGGCGACGCACGCTTTAGCGAAGTTTTCGCTACCGCGTTTGAAGATGATGGAGAAACTGACCATGGCGACGATGGGGAGTTTGACGCCTTTGGTGCGGGCCTGGCGGACACAGGCGAGGGCTTTGTCGACGGTGGTGCCGGCGCTGAGGGCCTTGGTGTAGGACTCCTGGATGGTGGGACCGTCGGCGATGGGGTCGGAGAAGGGGATGCCGAGTTCGATCATGCCGCGGCCGTCCATAGCGCGTTCAGCGGCGATGAGGAGTTCGACGGTGGCGTCGAGGGACGGGTAGCCGGCGGTGAGGAAGGGGCAGAGGAGCTTTTTGTGGTCAGTTCGCGCTTGGGCGAACATGGTATCGATGCGATTCGTGGACATATCTACATGCCTTTGGGTCATGATTAAGTGATTCAGCGATTGGGTGAATCAGTGATTGAGCGATTATCGCGTGGGGCGTGGTGAATGCAAACGGTTGGGGTCGGAAGGGAGGGCCGCGTTTTTTGCGTGGGTTCGGGGCATGCGCTTATGCTCCAAAAGTTGTCTCTGGGCGCACTACCTTGTTTTCCGCGTGGCGAAGGCGGTTTGGGCGTCGGCCTTTCGGCACGACGCTCCGGCGATGGTTGATTTCTGACATGGGGGCTAGTGATAGGGGTGATCAGGAGCATGTGTCGGGCCTTTGGCCCTCCCACTTCGAGCGAGGTGGTCAGCAACCTGCCGGTTGCTGCTATTGCCTGCCGGAGCTTCGCTCCTGAAGACGCTTTGCCTAGAGCGTGAGGTTGTGCAGCGATGGGCCGGGGACCCAGGGTTTTTGGGTGTTGGGGGTGGGGCCGGAGGGGAGTTGGCCGAGCGGTTGGACGGTGAGGGTGAGGGCGGCGGGGGTGATGTCGATGCAGGCGAACTGGTGGGGGACCTCGGAGATGGCGCTGAGGCTGAGGACGTGGCAGGTGTGGAACTTGGCGGGGCAGCAGACGTGGTTGTGGCCGGAGATGATGAGGCGGAGGTGGGGATGCGCTTTGGCGAGGGCGGCGAGTTCTGCGGTGTAGGCGGCGGGTGATTCGTGGATGGGTTTGGCGAGGCCGGTTTGTGATGGGGGAATGGCGTGGGGCGGGGCGTGGATGGCGAGGATGGTGGGTTTTTGATGCGTTGTGAGTTGGGTGTGGAGCCAATCGCGTTGTTGGGGCAGGAGTGTTGGGATGGGATTGGAACCGGGCTGCCAGTAGAGGCGTGGGGTGCCGAGGGCGTCGAGCCAGTGGTTGTTGAGGGCGAGGACGCGGGCGTCGAGGAGGTCGATGGCGGCGTCGGCGAGGGTGGCTTGGGGCCAACGGCGCAGGGCGGTTTGCCAGCGGTCGAAGGCGGGCGGGTGATCGACATCGTGATTGCCGAGGCAGACGATGGTGGGGACGTCGAGCGGGGCGAAGAGATCGACGCAGCGGCTGATGGAGGCGGCGTTGCCGGACTCGACTTGATCGCCGAGGAGGACGAGGAGATCGCAGGTGTGCTGGCGCAGGGCGGTGAGGATGGTGGATTCGCCGTTGATGAAGCGGGTCTGTTGATGAAAGCCGGATGGGCCGGCGCCGATGTGGAGATCGGTGATAAAGATGATTCGCATGGCCGCAAGCGTAACGAAAGCTTGTAGAAACCACCAAGGCACGAAGACACGAAGGCACAGAGGCACGAAGGCACAGAGGCACAGAGGGCGCATAGAGAAAGTCAGAGTTTGGGTGATTAGCTGAGTTCGGGGCGGGTTTCGATGAGGGTGCGGAGTTCGGTGGGGTCGAGGGGGTGGTGGCCGATCTGGCGAGATTCGAGCATGCTGGCGGCGAGGGCGACGTAGGCGGCTTGTTGGACGTTGGCGCCGACGTTGAGCATGCCGGCGGAGAGGGCGAGGAGGGCTTCGTCGGTGCCGAGGCGATCGACGGTGCCGTTGAAGGGGGCGGCGAGGTATTCGCTGCGGAGTTTGCGGTCCCAGGAATCCTGGGGGGCGGAGTCTTCGCGGGCGTCGAAGGTGAGGAGGCCCTTTTTGCCGAGGGGCATGATCATGGCGTTGGCGTGGGTGTCGTTGAGCAGGCGGTAGGCAAGGGCGGAGACGCCTTGTTCGTGGTCGCGGGTGGCGACGCGCAGGCCGCGCTCAGTGGTGACGAGGAGGTCGGTGTTGTGGAGGCGGATGAGGCGGCCGCGGGAGCCGGCGGTGCCGCCGACGATGGTGCCGAAGCCTTCGCCGAGGGTGCCGTTGTTGAGGACGTTGAGGCAGAGGGAATCGGTGAGGACGCCGAGTGCGGCGTCGTAGATGATGAGGCCGGTGTCGGGCGTGGCGGCTTTGCGGAGTTGTTCAAGCACCCAGCGTTCGTTGCCGGAGTCGGTGGGGGTGGTGGGGCATTCATCGAGGGTGAAGAGCTTTTGGGTGTCGACGACGAAACGCGTGCGGGTGGCGATTTTTTTGCGGTTGCGGATGGGGAGGACGTGGACGCCGGCGGATTCGAGAGAATCGATGGCGGCGTCGGAGGCTTCATCGCCGCCGAAGGAGCAGATGAGGGTGGGCTCAGCACCGAGCGCGGCGAGGTGGCGGGCGATCATGGCGGCGCCGCCGAGGTAGTCGCGGGATTCGAGCGGGACGAGGGACATCATGGGGCCATCGTTGGCGATGTCGGCGGCGTCGCAGTATTGGTAGCGATCGAGGACGAGGTCGCCGAGGATGACGAAGGGGCGATCGACGAGTTGGTCGAGGAGGTTGCAGACGGCGTGGCGTTTGACGTCGTAGCGGTTGCAGAAGAGGCCGAGTTTTTCGGTTTCGAGGTCGAGGCGGGCGGCGTAGTTTTCAATGATGTGGGAGGAGGAGTAGATGACATCGCCGGAGGAAAAGATGACGCGGCCGCCGTAGCTTTCGACGGTTTGTTTTTCTTTGAGGAAGCCGGGGTGGTTGTTGTGTTCGTACTCGCGGCCCTTGATGTAGATGTCGGGTTTGAAGTTGGCGAGGAGTTCGACGGCGGTTTGCTGGGGGTTGACGAAGACGTAATCGACGAACTCGAGAGCGGCGAGGTTTTCGGCGCGGAGTTCTTGCGGGACGTAGGGGCGGCCTTCGCCCTTGTTGACGTGGGGATCGCCGGTGAGGGTGACGACGAGGATGTCGCCCTGTTGCTTGGCGAATTGGAGGTAGCGGATGTGGCCGGGGTGGACGATGTCGAAGCAGCCGTGGCAGTGGACGATGGTTTTGCCGGCCTGGCGCGCGGCGGCGCGATGGGCGAGGAGCGCCTGGAGGTCGCAGATCTTGCGGTGGAAGGAGGAACGGGGACGATGGGCGGTCTGTGTCATATAGGATTTATCGGCCCGGGTCCGTCAGTTTCATCATCGCATGAAATGCCTTTGCGGCGGCGGCGTTGAACTGGATCAGGGCGGTGCTCGAAGCGCGCTTTAGAAGGACAATCATGCTTCGTGCGATTTTGGCGGTGGGGGCGTGTTTGGTTTACGCGACATTGCGGTACAACGTCTTTAAGGGCGTGGCGTGGTCGTGGTGGCCGACGTACGTGACGGGGAAGGCGTTTGGCCTGGGGGCGTTGGTGCTGATTGTGTGGCTGCTGGTGCGGCGTTTGAGGCATTTGCCGCATAAGGATGATCTGCCGGGGTGGACGACGGCGTGCATGCTGGCGCACGTGCTGGTGTCGCTGAGCATTATGACGGCGCGGTATTACCCGAAGTATTTTGCGGGGGATCAGTTTACGTTTTGGGCGAATCTCTCGTGGCTGCTGGGGGCGGTGGCGACGGGGTTGTTGTTTCTGCGGTTGCGGAAGTGCGAGGTGCTGAGTGACGATCGCGTGCTGGGGGTGATTGGGTTGATTGTGGGGGTGCATGCGGCGGTACTGGGGTTTGCGGGGTGGTTTGCGCCGTGGACGTGGCCGGGGTACATGGTGCCGATCACGCTGATTTCGTTTTTGCTGGGTGTGGTGGCGCTGGTGCTGGGGGTGGTGAGGGTGCGGTGATTTGCCGATTCGCGTTCGCGGCCTAGAATTGCCCGGTTTCGTTCGAGAAAGGAAGCACATGGCTGTGAAGGTTTTGGCGTTTGCGGGGTCGCTGCGCGCGGGCAGTTACAACAAGAAGTTGGTGCAGGTGGCGGCGCAGGGGGCGCGGGCGACCGGGGCACAGGTGACGTACATCGATTTGAAGGATTTTCCGTTGCCGTTGTTTGATGAGGATGTGGAGAAGCAGGGGGTGCCGGAGAATGCGACGAAGTTGAAGGAGTTGTTTAAGGCGCATCACGGGTTGTTGGTGGCGAGTCCGGAATATAACAGTTCGGTGAGTGCGGCGCTGAAGAACGCGATCGACTGGGTGAGCAGGCCGGCACAGGGCGAGGCGCCGCTGGCGGCGTTTGACGGGAAGGTTGCGGCGCTGATGGCGGCGTCGCCGGGGGCGCTGGGCGGATTGCGCGGGCTGGTGACGCTGCGGAGTATTTTGGGGAACATTCGCGTGATCGTGCTGCCGGACCAGATTGCGGTGATGAAGGCGCATGAGGCGTTCAACGAGGATGGCTCGATGCGTGACGGCAAGCAGCAGGCGGCGGTCGAGGCAATCGGCCGGCGTGTGGCGGAGGTCGCGGCAAAGCTTCATGGCCAATAAGATGGTGGCGTGGAGCAGTACCGGTACCAGGTTCAACCATTCGAGTGGCGCGGCGATGCGGCGGAGCTGATCGCGGCGTTGGCGCATGCGCATGGTGAGGTGATGGCGCTGCATACGGCGTCGGACCCGCAGGGGTTGTGCGTGATTGGGGTGGATGCGCGCGTGAGATTCATCGGGGCGGATGTGCCGAATTGGCGATGGCCTTCGTTTGAGCGATACCTGATCGACGCCGGGCCGCTGAGCGATTGCGTGGGGTGGCTGGGGTTTGTGAGTTATGACATTGGGCGGATGCTGGAACGGGTGGGTGATGCGGCAACGGACGACACGGATTGGCCAGTGGACTACTGGACGTTGTTTCAAACCTATTATGTACGCAAGGGCGGGGTGTGGTACGTGGCATCGATGGGAGATCCGCCCAAGTTGACGCCGGCGCGGCCGATGCAGCGTGGGACGCTGGAAGTGGTGGAGCAGACGCCGCGCGCGGTGTATGAGCAGCGTGTGCAGCGGGTGAAGGATTACATTGCGGCGGGGGATGTGTACCAGGTGAATTTGGCGCAGCGGTGGACGCTGCGGCCGGCGGCGCATCCGGTGGAAGTTTATCGGCGGCTGTGTGAGCGCTCGCCGGCGCCGTATGCGGCGTATGTGCAGTTCACGCATCGTGGGCAGCGTTATGCGGCGGCGTCGGCGAGTCCGGAGTTGTTTGTGGCGTTACGTGGGGGGCATCTCGTGACGCGGCCGATCAAGGGGACGCGGCGGCGCGAGGCTGATGTTGGGCGTGATGAAGCGCAGCGGCAGGCGCTGTTGGATTCGCCGAAGGATGCGGCGGAGTTGGCGATGATTGTGGATTTGCTGAGAAATGATGTGGGACGCGTGGCGGCGTTTGGGAGTGTGCAGGTGACGGAGCCGCGGGCGATTGAGCAGCACCCGACGGTGTGGCATACGGTGGCGACGGTGGAGGGGCAGTTGCGTGAGAAGGTGGGGATTGGTGACGTGCTGGCGGCGATGTGCCCGGGCGGGTCGATCACGGGAGCGCCGAAGATTCGTGCGATGCAGATCATTGATGAGCTGGAGGGGGTGCGGCGGGGATTGTATTGCGGGAACATGGGATTGATCGCGGCGGATGGATCGGCGACGCTGAACATTGCGATTCGGACCATTCAGTTTGTTAACGACACGGCGTATGTGTGGGCGGGGGGCGGGGTGGTGACGGATTCGGAGTCGGCGGCGGAGTATGACGAGACGCTGGCGAAGGCGGCGGCGATGTTTGAGGCGTTGGGGAGTACGCTGCAGGCTGGCGGATGAGCTGCGCGCCCCCTGAAAAAGCGAGATTAATAATCGATGAAAGTGTGAAGCCGGGGCCGATAGAACACGGCAGCGCGTGATGGATCATGCGCTAAAAATTGCCAACGGATTGGTGCTATGGCTTTCAATATTGCGGATTTCCCGGAGGCCGCGGAAGCGCCTCTGTGGCTGACTCACAACTCGGCTTGGGTGGATCACATTCCGATGGCCTGCGTGCTGATGCGAATGCTGAAGCCGCGGGTGTTTGTTGAGTTAGGGACGTTTCGCGGTGATTCGTACATGGCGTTTTGCCAGACGGCCGTGAGGTTGAGTCCGCATCCGCGGTGTTTTGCGGTGGACAACTGGGTGGGGGATCCGCATGCGGGGTTTTATGGTCCGCACATACTGGCGGAGTTGCGGGCGTTTCACGATCCGACGTATGGTCACTTTTCAACCCTTATCCAAAAAGACTTCACCGCCGCCATCAGCGATTTTGCTGACGACAGCATTGATTTGCTGCACATCGACGGGCATCACACGTACGAGGCGGTGAAGCAGGACTTTCTTACATGGCTGCCGAAGCTGACGTCGCGGGCGGTCGTGTTGTTTCATGACACGCAGATTCGCGATCGGGACTTTGGCGTGTGGCAGCTGTGGCGGGAGCTGGCAGCGGAGTATCCGTCGTTTGAAGTGCCGTACGGCTGCGGGCTGGGGATACTGGCGGTGGGGACGGAGCAGCCGGCGGCGTTTCTGGAATTGCTGGCTGAGCTGAATGCGGCACCGGAGCGGACGCTGGCGCCGTTCAAGGCGTATGCGGCGCGGATCGACATGCTGCGGACGTGCATGGCGTTGACGAATGATTTGCATCATGCGCAGAGCATGATCAACGAATGGCGCAAGGTGCTGGGGCAGCCGATCACGCAGAACACACCGGACCTGGCCGGCGCGTGGCAGAACCCGCGGCGTTTTTCGGCGGGGGTGCTGACGGATACGCGGCAGCTGGTTGCGGATGCGGCGCGGATGCTTTCGACGCTGGTACAGAAGGAACTATCGGTGACGCAGAACCAGATCGGCGTGGTGCAGCAGACGGTGGACAAGCTGAAAATGGCCGGCGCCAGCAAGGTCGGTTGAGTTTTCGGCAGGTTGACGCGAAACTGTCGGGCCTCAGGTATTTTTTTGTTGAGGCCACATGCCGCAGAACACGGCGAGCCAATTTCTTTCGCAGGTAGAGACCATTCGCGATGCGCTGTGGTCGGAGGGCTTGCGCGCGGGGTCGGCGAAGGGGGCGGAGGCGGAGGTGTTCAGGCGGGTGCGGGAGGCGTTTGCCAATCGCACGTCGCAGGCGATCACGGCCGATAGCGAAGTGACTGAGGCGATGCCCGCGGATGTGTGGGCGCGGCTGTGTGCGGCGATTCAGATTGATGCCGCGCAGCAGATGGGGGGCAAGGCGGTGCATTTGGAGGGGACATCGATGCCGGACCCGGTGCTGGCGCCGAAGAAGCATGTGATCAAGCGCGACCCGGAAGACATGATGAATCTCTCGCCGGCGGGGCGATTTTTGCTGGGGGCGGGGTTGGTGCTGATTGCCGGACTCTGGTTTACGCTGTATCTCCGCAACACGGACCGGGCGATTTCGGCCGCCACGCGAGCCGCGTCGCAACCGACCACGCAGGTTCATAATGAAAACGCTCACTAGCCGATTTCCGACACGCATTCATCGCCTCGAGGTTGCAGGTGAAACGATCGACCTGGTCGCACCGGTGGACCCCGATGCGCTGCTGGACGACCCGGTAGTGGAGCAGCGGTACAAGGCAGACAACTACTTGCCGTATTGGCCGATCATCTGGCCGAGCGGGTTGATGCTGGCGGAGAAGATTTTGCAGGGGGAATCGCCGCGGCCGGTACCGACGAAGGCGATTGATCTGGGGTGCGGCTTGGGCACGACGGGCATTGCCGCGGGCAAGCGGGGGTGGGAGATTCTGCTGACGGATTATGATCCGGAGGCGATCGATTTTGCGGTGCACAATGCGATTAAGAATGGCGTGCCGGCGGAGCGTGTACGCGGCTTGCACATGGATTGGCGGCAGCCGGTGGACGAGAAGTTTGACTGGGTGCTGGCGAGCGATGTGTTGTATGAGCGGCGGTTGCATCCGCTGCTGTTGAGCGCGGTCGCGGCGCTGCTGGCGCCGGGCGGGGAGGCGTGGGTGAGTGACCCGCAGCGCACGAGCGCGGAGGATTTTCCGCTGGCGGCGGTGGAGCACGGTTTTAAGTGCCGGTGCGTGCCGTTGAGGGGGAAGAACTTTGCCGGGGGCGAGCAGCCGGGGAATTTGTATGTGCTGACGCGTGCGCGTTAGCGATTATTTGGGCCAATCGTACATTGGGGAGAAGTTGCCGGCGTCGTCGGCGGGGCGGCCGGGGGCGAAGCCTTCGGGGGCGACGGTGGCGGGTTGGGGTGTGATGATGATGGGTGGTGCGGGCGGCACGTAGACGGGGACGCGGACGAGACGCCAGTAGCCTTCGCGGATAAGTACTTGGCGCGGGACCATTTCGTAACGGCCGGGGACGGTGATTTCGCGCCAGACCCATTCGAATTTGCCGGGGGAAACTTCGACCCAGGCGCGGGTCATGTAGGTGTAGCCGGCGACCCATTGGCGGATGTACTCGGTGCGGTATTCGGGGGGCACCCATTGCCATTGATAGCCGACGGGGGCGGGCTCGGGGTAGATCGGACGGGGGTGGATCGGCGCGATGGCTGAGGCGGTGGCGGCGGAGAGTAAGAGGACGCTTAAGGCGGCGACATGGGCGAAGCGCATGACAACCTCGCTTTCGAGACACTGTTATTCTAACGGTTTGGACGGGCGGGGGGAGGAAAAGTTCAACGGATGAGGACGTCGAGGATGGCGAGGGAGCCGAAGACGAGGCCGACGATGCCGTTGACGGTCATGAAGGCGATGTTGATTTTGGAGATGTCGCGCGGGGAGACGAGGGATTGTTCTACGATGAGCAGTGCTGCGGCGATGATGACGCCGAGCCAGTAGAGCAGGCCGAACTGGCCGACGAGGCCGGCGTTGAGCAGGGCTGCGATGGCGAGCACGTGGCAGACGCGGGAGAGCCAGAGGGCGCTGGTGCGGCCGAGGGCGACGGGCATGCTTTTGAGGCCGTTAGCGCGGTCGAATTCTTCATCTTGCAGGGCGTAAAGGATGTCGAAGCCAGCGACCCAGAAAGTGACGGCGAGGCCGAGGAGGAGGACGGCGGCGTTGATGCCGCCGGCGATGGCGATCATGGCGGAGACTGGGGCAAGGCCGAGGCTGATGCCGAGCCAGAAATGGCAGAGCGGGGTGAAACGCTTGGTGAGGGAGTAGATGCCGAGCCAGGCGAGGACGGGCAGGCCGAGGACGAGCGGCCAGATGTTGTGAGCGAGAAAGTAAAAGCCGGCGCAGGCGGCCATGAAGCCAATGACGCAGGCGATGATGATCAGGCGCATGGTGCCGACGGAGACTTCGCCGGTGACGGAGGGGCGTTTGGCGGTGCGGGGATTTTTGGCGTCAAAGGCGCGATCGACCAGGCGGTTGAAGGTCATGGCGAAGGTGCGGGCGCAGACCATGCAGACGAGGATGAGGCCGAGGCGCGCCCAGCCGGGCCAAAGTTGGCCGAGATACGCTGACGCCCAGAAGGTGGCGACGAGGGCGAAGGGCAGGGCGAAGATCGTGTGGGAGAATTTGATGAGCTCGAGGAAGGTCTTCAAGCGTTTTGCACCGCGCGTTTGAGTTCAGGCCAGAACGAGTTGAAGGCATCATAGAAGGCCGCGCGGTGGGTCGTAAAGTCGTGGACGGCGGGGGCGAGTTCGACTTCGTGGCGGAGTCGTCGGGAGAGGCGCGAGAGATTGAGGGCGATGCCGTCGAGCGAGGCGTAGCTGGTGAGCCAGTCGTCGGCGCGCATGGCGGTGGTGGCGAGAAGTGCACGGTCGGGCAGGTGCGGGCGGAAGGCGTAGAGCGTGCTGTAAAGGTTTTGCACAAAGGGGGCGAGCGGCTGAGCGTGGTGGGCGGCCCATTCGGCGGCGAGGATATGATCGAAGAAAATGTCGACGAGCACGGGGGCGTAGCGGCCCCAGTTGGCGTCGAGGAGGTCGGCACAGTGGGCGGGGATGGGGTGGGTGTCGGTAAAGGTGTCGATACGGCGGTGCAGATCAAAGCCGCGCTGGAGGTCGGCTGGCAGCGTGAAGCGGGCGCGGCCTTTGACGAAGTCGGCGATCACGTTGCCGACGAGCACGCCGGGTTGATCAGGCGGCGAGAGATAGGCGTGGGCCAGAAAGTTCATGGAGCAATATTGTAGCGACGATCAGCGTTAATGGGCGGTCTCTTTGGTCATCTTGCCTTTGTCGGCGGCCTGGGCGTTTTTGCGCGAGGCTTCTTTGTCCTGGGCCATTTCTGCGACGGTCTTGGTGTGAATGCGGGCGGCGCCCTGGGTGTTGTGCAGTTTGACGCGCGTGCCGGCTTTTTCATGGGCGGCGAGACGGGCGGCGGCGGCGTCGATGTCGCTCGCTTTGTAGTTGGGCAGCCACTGCCGCTGGGCGACGAGCATTTCGTCGGTCATCTGCCAGACTTCTTCGGGGTTGCAGACGGCGCCGACGAGGGGGTCGTGGAGCATGGCGAGTTTGAGCATGTTGACGTCGCCGTGGACGGCGGCTTCGACGCCCATCTCCTGGACGCGGACGCTGGCGGAGCAGGTGGCGGCGCAGGCGAGGGGGAGATCGCCGACGACGGGCATGTTGATGCCGTTGGCGTCGACGTAGCCGGGGATTTCGATCACGCAGCCGTTGGGCAGATTGGTGATGTGGTTGTTGTTGATGACGTTGAAGTGGCCACGATAGGTGCGGCCGGTTTCGAGGGACTCGATGATGTAGCTGCCGTGTTCTTCGGAGCGGCCCTGGGGCGTGATGGGTTTGGGTTCTTCCTTGAGCCAGTTGGGGAAATCGGTGTCGAACCAGTTGCGGCCCTCGGTGCAGACGCGGAGATAGCCGCCGGTCTCGCCGTTGATCCAGCTGGAGAGGTCGATCCACTTGTTGATTTCGCTGGTGCGCTTGCGGTACCAGGGGAGGTATTCAGAGAGGTGGCCGTTGGATTCGGTGGAGTAGTAGCCGAAGCGTTTGAGGACGTCGATGCGGACTTTTTCGGTTTGGACGAAGTCGGGGTGGAGGTCGAACATCTGGGGGAGGAGGTGGGTGACGTCCTGGCCGCGGAATTTGACTTGGGTGAACCAGGTTTGGTGGTTGATGCCGGCGCAGATGACGTCGACTTCTTTACGGTGGAGGCCGATGGGGAAGTCGGTGATGCCCCAGCGGTGTTTGGCGGGATGGCCAGGGGTGGCGTAGTCTTTGGGGAGGAGGCCGTTGCGTTTGGCCCAGATTTCGACGCAGTGGGCGATTTGCCAATGCGCGCCTTGGACGCCGTGGCAGAGGCCGATGGTGTTGACCTTGCCGTACTTGTTGCAGGCCCAGGTGTTCATGGCCATGGGGTTGGAGTAGTTGAGGAAGAGGGCGTCGGGCTGGGCGACTTCGCGGATGTCTTTGCAGAAGTCGAGGAGGGCGGGGATGGTGCGTTGGGCGTACATGATGCCGCCGGCGCAGATGGTGTCGCCGACGCACTGGTCGACGCCGTATTTGAGGGGGATGTCGACATCGGTTTGGAAGGCTTCGAGGCCGCCCTGGCGGATCATGCAGATGACGTAGTCAGCGCCGGCGATGGCGCGGCGGCGGTCGGTGGTGGCTTCGATTTTGGCGGGGAGCTTGGAGGCCTTGATGTCGCGTTCACAGAGCTGCGCGACCATGTCGAGGTTGCGTTGGGAGATGTCGGTGAAGGCGAAGGTGGTGTCGGCGAGTTCGGGGACGGCGAGGATGTCGCGCATGAGCTTTACGGTGAAGCCCACAGAACCTGCCCCGATCATTGCAGTGCGTAGCGCCATGTTTTACCTCGTTAATAGTCGATTTGTTCATTTTGTGATTGTGCAAAAGCTATTGCAATGGTTCAGGCATGTGCTTTATAGTCTATTTGTGACAAAGTCCGTGCATTCGCTGCAACGTATTGTCCTAAACGCCTGGCAGCGTGATCCGGCGCATCGCGCTGGCAGCCATATCACGGCGTTGGTGGGGCTGGAGACGCGCCGCGACCACGCCGCTTACGACTGGCACGGTCTCAAACGTGGCGGCACAACACGCGGCGCGTACATTATCTTTCAGTACACGCTCGATGGGTTTGGGCATTATCACGATTATGCAGGCACGCGGCGCGTTGGGGCCGGACAGGCGTTCACGGCGATTGTGCCTTCGGACCACCGGTACTATTTGCCGGCGGAATCGGAGGGCTGGACGTTTTTCTGGTTGTTGTTTTATCACCCGTACATTGTGGAGCGCATGGCGCGGGTGCAGGAGCGGGCGGGCGCGGTGTGGGCAATCGGGCAGGATCAGCCACTGGCGCAGCGTGCAGCGCGGATATTTGAGCGCATTGCGGGGCGACAGTTTGCGGATGACTTGGCGTTGGAGCATGCGCTGTTCGATTTTTTGTTTGATTACGAACGCTTTGCGGAGGACCTGCTGCACCCGAAGCCGGCGCGAGAGGGGTTGCTGACATTTGTGCGGCGCTATGTGCAGACGCATTTGGATGAGCCAGTGGATGTGGCGAAGTTGGCGGCGCTGAAGGAGATGAGCCGGAGCCACTTTACGCATGAGTTTCGGCGCAAGACGGGGCTGACGCCGGCGGCGTTTATCGCCGATGTGCGCTTGGACGAGGTGACGCGGCGGTTGATCAGCACGAACGATAAGTTGGAGGCGATTGCGGCGGCGACGGGTTTTGCGGACGCGAATCACTTGTGCAAGGTGTTTCGGCGGCGCTATGCGCTCACGCCGGGCGATTACCGCAGGCAGGTGCGCGGGTGAGCCTGTTGGCTATTTGGCTGAGCCTTTGGCGATGGGGGTGCCGGTGAAGAGGAGGTCGAAGTCTTTGAGGTCGGCGGGGACGGGGTAGTAGAGTTCGGTGGTGACGCTGCGCCAGCCGACGTTGTCGCGGGTGTGGGTGATGTTGCCGTCGGAGAGGCCGGTGCTCATTTCGCGGATGCGGGCGCCGAGACAGGGGACGTTGCGGCCGGGGGCAAGTTGCATGCTGAGATGGGCGGTGGACCAGCCGAAGGTGGTTCTGTGACCTTCGGCGGCGCCGCGGGCGGCGTGCTCGGTGGGCGTGGTTTCGATTTCGAGGCGGGCGATCTTGCCGCCAGGGTTGCGCATGACGGAGCGGGGACGGTTGTGATCGGAGGGATTCACCTCGAGTTCGTCAAGGAGTTCGACGCGGCGGACCTTCATGGTGAGTTGCGAGGCGGGGTCGAAACGCTTGGCGGCGGCGGGCACTTTGAAAGTGGTGGTGGCGGGGGCGAGGGCGGTTTGGCCGAGCTCGCGGGGGGTGAGGGTGAGCGTGAGGTCGCGGACGTCGGCGGGGATAGCGTAGATGGCGGAGAACTGGGCCTTGGTGGTGATGTTGGGATTTTTCTGACGTTCAAGCGGTGCGGGCCAATTGACGTTGGCGCTGCGCGCGTTGATGAGGCCGACGAAGGAGGTGTCGAGGAGTTCGCCGACGTTTTTGTTGTTGGAGGTGAGAGCGATGTCTTCGGACTTAATGCTGACCCACTTGGTGCTGTCGCCCCAGTTGGAGGCTTCGAGGTCTGCGAGGATGTGGAGGAAAACGAGTTTTTCACCGGCGGTGGCGGAGGTGACGGTTCCGCGGTTGGAACTGCCCCAGCCGTGAGCGACGGGGAGTTCGACATAGGCGGCGGGGTTGACGCTGGTGATTTTGATGGTGACGGCGTGGGCTTGGGAGAGGAAGGAGAAGAGAGCGCATGCAGCCAGGAACGTGAACAGGCGGGATCGAATCATCATGGGTCGTACCTCGTTCTCAGCACCGCGGCGTCAATGCTAATGCTGAGGTTGAGGTGGTGCAATGACCCAGGGACTGCAGTCCCTGGGCTTTAAGTTAGCGTGGGGCTGATTGGGTCGTTGGGTTCGGGGGGTTGGGGGCCGGCGGGCTTGTCGGCGTCGGCGGGATTGATGAGGGCTTTGACGTCGTCGACGGTGAGGATTTTTAGTTCGTCGTCGGGCGTGGCGGGAGGGCGTTCGCTGGCGGGGACGGCGGGGTTTTGTTTTTTCTTGCGGGGGGAGCGCGGCGGCTTTTTGCCGGAGGCGACATCTTGTTCGAAGCGTTTTTTCTCGATGAGGAGGTGGTGGTAATTCTGGCCGAAGCGGTGGGCTTCGTCGCGGATGTGCTGGAGGAGTTTGAGGGCGTTGTTGGTGCGGCTGAGGCGGATGGGGGCCTTGCGGGCCTGGGTATAGATTTCTTCTTCGCGCTTGGCGAGGGAGATGACCATGGGCGGTTTGACGTCCATTTCGGCGAAGGCGTCCATGGCGGCGTGGAGTTGGCCGAGGCCGCCGTCGATGAGGATGACGTCGGGATAGAGTTCGTTGTTTTGGCCGGCGTCGCGGTAGCGGCGTGAGACGACTTCTTTGATAGAGCGGTAGTCGTCGACGCCTTCGACGGTTTTGATCTTGAAGCGTCGGTAGCCGTTTTTGAAGGGCTTGCCGTCGATGAAGCAGACGAGTGAGCCGACGGTGGCTTCGCCTTGGAAATGGGCGATGTCGATGCCTTCGATGGAGCGGATGGGCTCGGGGAGTTCGAGGAGATCTTGGAGCGTTTTAAGGCCACGCTGGTGGTCTTGGAAGAAGACTTCGGGCTGGAGGGAGCCGTCGTCTTTGCCGCGCTGGGCGAGGGAGCGGAGGGCTTTGATCTGGTCACGCAAGGTGGCGGCTTTTTCGTAGTCGAGCGCGGCGGCGGCGGATTGCATTTCGTCCATCATTTCTTTGAGGACGTCGCTGCGTTTGGATTCGAGGAATTTTTTGAGGCGTTCGATGTCGTGGCGGTAGGCGTCTTTGGAGATTTTGTCGGCGCAGGGGGCGGTGCATTGCTTGATGGCGTAGAGGAGGCAGGGGCGGAAGAAACGCTTGCGGGGGTCTTCTTCGAGGATCTCGAGGTGACAGGTGCGGAAGCGGAAGACGCGTTGCAGCGTGGTGACGGCCTGGCGGAGGGACCAGACGGAGGTGAACGGGCCGTAGAGCTTGGTGCCGGTGGGGGAGGGCTGGCGGGTGATGAAGACGCCGGGGTAATCGTCGCGTGTGGTGATTTCGAGGTAGGGGAAGGATTTGTCATCGACGAGGCGGGCGTTGAAGCGAGGCTGCGTGTCTTTGATGAGGCGGTTCTCGGTGAGGAGGGCTTCGACTTCGGACTCGCACTCGAGCGTGTCGAAGTCGGCGACGTAGTCGAGGAGGAGTTGTTTGTGCGGGCCGAGGTCGGTGGAGGGGACGAAGTACGAACCCACGCGGTCGCGGAGGGAGCGTGATTTGCCAATGTAGATGACGACGCCGCGGGTGTCCTTCATGAGGTAAACGCCGGGGGAGAAGGGGAGGCATTTGGCCTTTTCGCGCAGGCGGTGGAGGCGGCGGCCGCGGGGTTCGTCGGGGACGGGCGGGACGACTTCGCCCTGGCGGACCTCGACGACGGGGTCTTGATCGAAGCCGTCGGATGAGGGTTCGTCGATGGGGTCGAGGTCATCGGGGAGGGGTTGGTTGAGGGGATCGAACATGAGGGCATTATAGGAATGGTGAATAGTGAATGGTGAATTCTGAAACGGGAATTCAGAGCAAAAAAAGCGATCTACCACCAAGGCCACTAAGGACACCAAGGTTCTTGCGTTTGCTACGGCACGCTCGCAGATATCTTGCCTACGTGGTTTTTCAGAGATCTCAATGCAGAATTGTGGACAGGAGGCGGGGCGTGGCTAGACTTCGGGTGGGATTTTTTGGAAAGGTGAATTATGAAGGCTCAGGCATATGCGGCGTTTGATGCGAAGTCGGCTTTGCGGCCGTTTGATTTGGGCCGGCGCGGGGTCGGGCCGACGGATGTAGCGATTGAGATTCTGTTCTGCGGGGTGTGTCACTCGGACATTCACATGGCGCGGAACGAATGGCAGAACGCGACGTACCCGATGGTGCCGGGGCATGAGATAGTGGGGCGTGTGACGAAGGTCGGGAGAGATGTGACGCACTTTGCGGTGGGGGATTCGGTGGGCGTGGGGTGTTTGGTGGACTCTTGCCGGACGTGCGCGGCGTGTAAGAAGGGGTTGGAAAATTATTGTGAGAACGGGATGGTGTTTACGTATGGGGCGCCGGACAAGCACACGGGCGGGATGACGTATGGGGGGTATTCGACGTCGATCGTGGTGGAGCAGCGGTTTGTGCTGCGGGTGTCGAACAAGTTGAATCTTGCGGCGGCGGCGCCGCTGCTGTGTGCGGGGATCACGACGTATTCGCCGTTGCGGCACTGGAAGGTGGGGAAGGGAATGAAGGTCGGCATTGTGGGGCTGGGCGGGCTGGGGCACATGGGTGTGAAGTTGTCGCGGGCGATGGGGGCGCACACGGTGATGTTCACGACGTCGCCGAGTAAGGCGGAGGACGCCCAGCGGCTGGGGGCGCACGAGGTGGTGATCTCGAAGGATGCGAACCAGATAGCGAAGCACGCGGGGAGTTTTGATTTTATTTTGAACACGGTGGCAGTGGCGCACGATTTGGATGTGTATATGAATCAGCTGGCGCTGAATGGGACGATGTGCATGGTGGGCGTGCCGGAGCACCCGCACCCGTCACCGGCGATGGATGGCTTTATTTTCAAGCGGCGGAGTTTGGCGGGGAGCTTGATCGGCGGATTGCCGGAGACGCAGGAGATGCTGGACTTCTGTGCGCAGCACAACATCACGAGCGACATTGAGTTGATCCCGATGCAGAAGATCAACGAGGCGTGGGACCGGGTGGTGACGAGTGATGTGAAGTATCGGTTTGTGATTGATCTGGCGTCGCTGAAGGGCTGAGAGCCCGGGTCTGTCTCATAAGGGAGCCGGGATCGTCTCGCGGCTCCAGGCAGCCATCTGCGGCGTCCTCGGACGCTCAGAATACTTACGAGTATGCTTCGGTCCTGCGTCCTTGCATCTGGCTGCCTGGAGCCACGATCCGACCGCAGCCCCCTTATGAGCCAAACCCCAGGCCCGTCCCGCGACGACGGTGTGAGGGGTGCGCCTGGCCGAAGAGGTCGAGTTTGACGACGTCGTTGCGGAAGAGGAGGGCGATGGTCCAGTCAAGGATGACGCGGAGGCGCCGCTCCCAGCGGGGCATTTGCATGACGTAGTAGGTGCGCCAGACCCACCAGGCGGCGAAGCCGCGGATCTTGATGCCGAGGACTTTGCCGACGCCGTCGTAGTGGCCGAGCGAAGCGAGCGTGCCTTTGCTTTCATAGACGAAGGGCTGGAGGTGTGCACCGTCGTTGAGGACGACGCGGGCGATGTTGTGGGCGACGACCTTGGCCTGGCGGAGGGCGTGCTGGGCGAGGGGCGGGTAGGGCTTGCCGTTTTTGTCGGGGATGAAGGCGCAATCGCCGAGGGCCCAGACGTTGCCGAGGGAGGTGACGCGCATGGTGGGTTCGACGACGATTTTGCCTTTGAGGCTTTCGGCGGGCATGGAGGCGATGAGGGGATTGGGCATGACGCCGGCGCAGAGGAGGACGGTTTCGGCTTCGAGGATGCGGGCTTGGCCGCGGGCGTCGGCGGGGAGGTAAACGCGGAGTGCGGAGGCGGGATCGGCGAAGGGCTCGATCTTTTGTACGCGGACATTGGTGAGTATTTCGACGCCGCGGCGCCAGAGGGTTTCGGCGGCGTAGTCGGCGAGTTCCTGGTCCATCTCGCTGAGGATGCGCGGGGAGGCGTCGAGCAGGGCGAAGTGGATGTGTTCGCGGCTGATGCGGGGGTAGCTGCGGAGGAGGTTGTCGACGAATTCGGTGAGTTCGCCGATGAGTTCAACGCCGACGAGGCCGCCGCCGATGATGACGAAGTTGAGGAGGCGGCGGATTTCTTCGGGGTCGTCGGAGGCGTCGGCTTGTTCGAAGAGATCGATGATGTGGTTGCGGAGGTAAATGGCATCGCGGAGGTTTTTGAAGCCGAGGGCGAACTCAGAGCCGGGGATGAGGCTGCGGTTGGTTTTTCCGCCGAGGGCGAGCACGAGGTGGTCGTAGGGGATTTCGTAGGGTTTGTCGTCAGGGGTGTGGCGGGCGAAGACGAGGCGTTTGTCGACGTCGATGCGTTCGACGTCGGCCTCGATGAAGCGGGCTTTGTGGAGGAGGGGGCGAATGGGGGTGACGGCGTGGCGGGGTTCGAGGACGCCGGAGCCGGCCTCGAAGAGGAGGGGTGACATGAGGAAGTAGTTGTCGTTATTGATGAGGACAATTTCGACGGCGTCGTGGTGGCGGAAGATTTTCTGGAGGTGGAGGGTGGTGTAAATGCCGCCGAAGCCGCCGCCGAGGATGACGATGCGTTTGAGTGTGCGTTGGTGGGGGGCGGTGGTGGGGGGAGTTGTCATAGGGCACCCAGGTTTGTGAAAACTGTCACAATAGTAGGCGTTGAACCTGCCGGGGACCCGCAAAAGCGGGGGAGGGAGTCGGAAATTTTGGCGGTGGTGTTAGAAATATGCCGCGCCCGCGGCTTCTATGCCGGGCGCGGCCCTTATATGATGCGGCCGAACGGGGTTCAGAAGAAGTTACTACAAGCGGAGAAGTCGATGTCTGTGGACAAGGCGTTTGAGTTGGCGGTTGGGCAGTATGCGGCCTTGGGCGTGGATGCGCGGGACGCGGTGGCGAAGCTGGCGAAGATAGCGATCTCGCTGCATTGCTGGCAGGGGGATGATGTGAGCGGGTTTGAGTCGCTGGGCGAGGCGCTCGGCGGGGGCCTGGCGGTGACGGGGAATTACCTGGGCAAGGCACGGAACGGCGACGAGCTGCGCGCGGATTTGGACAAGGCGCTGGCGCTGATACCGGGGCGGCACCGGTTGAACCTGCATTCGATTTATGCAGAGACGGGCGGGCGGAAGGTGGCGCGGGACCAGTTGTTGCCGGAGCATTTTTCGCGGTGGCTGGATTGGGCGAAGGGGAAGGGGATCGGGCTGGATTTTAACCCGTCATGTTTTGCGCATCCGCTGGCGGCGGATGGATTCACGATTGCTTCGCGCGATGCGGGGAAGCGGAAATTTTGGGTGGATCATTGCATTGCGTGCCGGCGAATCGGGGCGCATTTCGGCAAGACGCTGGGGACGGCGTGCGTGACGAACGTGTGGGTGCCGGACGGGATGAAGGACACGCCGGCCGATCGCAAGACGCCGCGGGAAATCTTGGGGCAGTCGCTGGATGCGATTTTTGCGGAGAAGCTGGATGCGAAGGTGCATCTGGATGCGATCGAGGGGAAGCTCTTTGGCATTGGCTCGGAAAGTTATGTGGTGGGGTCGCACGAGTTTTATCTCGGGTACGCGGTGAAGAATCGCGTGCTGTTGTGTCTGGATGCGGGGCACTATCACCCGACGGAGACGATTGCGGACAAGATTAGTGCGGTGCTGATGCATGTGCCGGAGATTTTGCTGCATGTGTCGCGCGGGGTGCGGTGGGATTCGGACCACGTGGTGACGCTGGGCGATGATTTGAACGGCATTGCGCGGGAGTTGGTGGCGAATGATTATCTGCAACGCACGCACATCGGGCTGGATTATTTTGATGCGAGCATCAACCGCATCGCGGCGTGGGTGATCGGTGTGCGGAACATGCAGAAGGCGCTGCTGTCGGCGCTGCTGGAGCCGACGGCGAAGCTGCGGGAGTTGGAGGCGAGCGGGGATTACACGAGCCGATTGGCGCTGCAGGAGGAGTTGAAGACGCTGCCGCTGGGGAGCGTGTGGGATTATTTCTGCGAGCAGCAGGGGGTGCCGGCGGGGGTGGCGTGGTTGGGCGTGGTGAAGCAATATGAGCGGGACGTGTTGAGTAAGCGGTGAGCCATGAGTCGAGCAACTGTTTATCTTGATACGAGCGTTGTGAGCTACTTGGTAGCGGGGCCGACAGCAGATGCTGTGAACACTGCACGAGTGACGGCGACTCGCGAATGGTGGGCAACCATTCGTCCAAAGACCAGTGTTGTGGTTTATTCTGCGGTGATCGCGGAGATCTCGGCGGGCGCGCCGGATATGGCTGCCAAGAGACTTGCGGTTGTGAGCGATATCGCCGTGCTGGCATCGACGGTCGACATTGAACGGCTGACGGACCTATTGCTACGCAAGGGGCTGGTTCCGCCGAAGGCAGCATTTGATGCCGCTCATCTTGCGTTCGCGAGTTGCCATGAGGTGGACTTTCTGCTGACGTGGAATTATCGCCACCTGGCAAACCCGTTTATCTTGCGACAGGTGCGTAAGCTTTTGCTATTATATGGTCGTACGGCGCCTGAAGTGATCACACCCGAGCAGATGCTGAAGGGGTTTGAACTATGACCCGCGAAGACCAAATCATGCATGACTTGTGGCGCGTCAAAGACCGTTTGGGGAAGAAGTACGTGGGGAAGACCGCCAAGATGTTTGCGGACTTCCGTAAGATCGAAGATGCTCGGAAACCTTTGGTTAAGCCGCCAGCACAACGTAAGCTCAAACGTACGGCTGACTGAGTCCATTTAGTGGCGTGAGCGCCGAGACTGAAAAGGTACTGCGCGCCGGTTGGACTATAGAGGGAAGTTGAGGATTGCCATGCGGTTGGGTGGACCGGTTTTTGATGTTGCGTTGGGGGACACGGCGGGGTGGGTGGCGGCGCATCGGGCGGCGGGGTACCGGGCGGCGTATTGTCCGCTTGATCCGATGAAGGTTGATGATGGGTTGGTGACGGCTTATCGCGACGCGGCGGTGAAGAATGACTTGGTGTTTGCGGAGGTGGGCGGGTGGAGCAACCCGATGGATGCGGATGCGGGGAAGGCGGAGGCGGCGTTTAAGAAGTGTTGTGCGGCGCTGGAGTTGGCCGATCGGTTGGGGGCACGGTGTGCGGTGAACATTGCGGGGTCAGTTGGCGCGAAGTGGGATGGGCCGGATGCGCGGGATCTGACGCCAGCGGCATTTGAGAAGATTGTGGCGATCACGCGGCGAATCGTGGATGCGGTGAAACCGACGCGGGCGGTGTACACGCTGGAAACGATGCCGTGGATGTACCCCGACTCGACGGAGTCGTATGTGGCGTTGCTGCGGGCGATTGACCGCAAGATGGTGGGCGTGCATTTTGATCCGGTGAATCTGGTGAATTCGCCGGCGAAGTATTTTGATACGGGGCGGGTGGTGCGGGAGTTTGTGGCGGCGCTGGGAGACAAGATTGTGGCGGCGCACTGCAAGGACATCATCATGCGGGAGGAGTTGACGGTGCATCTGGATGAATGTGCGCCGGGGATGGGGCGATTTGATTACCCGGCGTTGATCGGGGCGCTGCGGGGGCTGGGGGATGCGGATTTGCCGTTGATGCTGGAGCATTTGCCGCGTGAGGCGTATGGGGCGGCGGGGGCGTTTATGAGGAAGGTATTGGGCGAATGAGGTTGTGGGCGGCTGAAGGGCGTGGGGAAGTTGTCGATTCGGGTTGTTTGATTATGATTAGGGGTCTTGCGAGGGGTAAGACCCTGCGCGGGGCCAAACGAAAGGTTTAGAGACGCTATGCCCACGATTGAAATTGATGGCAAGAAGATGTCGTTTGAAGGCAAGAAGACCATTTTGCAGGTCGCCAACGACAACGGCATTGAGATTCCGCAGTATTGCTACCACCCGGGGTTGTCGATCGTGGCTTCGTGCCGCATCTGCCTGGTTGAGGTGGAGTCGCCGGATCCGAAGGACCCGACGAAGATGGTGAAGCTGCCGAAGCTGACGCCGAGCTGCCAGACGCCGGCTGCCGATGGGCAGAAGGTTTATTCGAAGTCGCCCAAGGCGCGGGCGAACCAGCAGGCGGTGATGGAGTTTTTGCTGATCAACCACCCGCTGGACTGCCCGGTGTGCGACCAGGCGGGCGAATGCTATCTGCAGGATTATTCGTACAAGTATGGCCGGGCGCAGAGCCGGTTTGAGGAAGACAAGGCAAAGAACCCGAAGAAGGATGTGGGCGAACACATTCTGCTGTATTCGGACCGGTGCATCATGTGCACGCGGTGCGTGCGTTTCACCCGTGAAGTGACGGGGACGAACGAGCTGGCCGTGTTTGGCCGCGGGCATAAGGAAGAGATTGATGTCTTCCCGGGCCGTCCGGTGAACAACCCGCTGGCGAGCAACGTGATTGACCTGTGCCCGGTGGGCGCGCTGCTCGACAAAGATTTCTTGTTCACGCAGCGTGTGTGGTTTTTGAAGAGTGTGCCGTCGGTGTCGCCGTTCACGAGCGGCGGCGAGAACATCTATATTCATCACAATGAAGGACGCATCTACCGCATCAAGCCGCGGTACAACAAGGACGTGAACAAGTGGTGGATCGCGGATGAGACGCGGTATGGGTTTAACTTTGTGCATGCGGCGGATCGCCTGACGAAGGTGGAGAAGCTGCAGTACGGTTCATCGACCGAAACCACGTGGGAGAAGGCCCTGGCGGCGGCTGACGAAGAGCTGCGCAATGCCGTGAAGACGGCGGGGCCGGGGTCGCTGGCGTGTGTCATTTCGCCGTTTGACGGCAGCGAAGAGATTTTCCTGCAGGTGAAGTACGCGCGGTCGATCGATCCGCAGTGCTGGCTGGTCATTAACCCGGTGAAGACTGTGGGCGAGGACCAGGTGTTCAAAAATCCGCAGACCGGTGCGGTGACGTTTACGCTGAAGGCGGAGAAGGCGCCGAACAAGAAGGGCGCGGAGAATACCATCGCGCACTTTGGCGGGAACACGTGCACGGTGGCGGAACTGGCCGACAAGATTAAGGCGAAGAAGCTCACGAGTGCGATCGTCTCGACGGACATGCTGCCGACGGGCGATGAGGAAAATTATGCGAAGGTGATCAACAGTATCACGACAGTGGTGCGCTTGGGGTCGCGCAAGGGTGCGGGGTATGAGAAGGCTGTCGTGAGCCTGCCCGTGGCGACATGGGCGGAGAAGGACGGCATTTACGAAAACTTTGAAGGCCGCAAGCAGGCGTTCGTGCGGGCGATTGCTCCGCTGGAAGCGGCGCGTGCGGCGGGCGATATTTTCTACGACCTGCTCGGCTTTACCGACGGCTACAGCGCGGCCAAGGCACGCGGGCTGATGGCGGCGGCCGGGTTGCTGGGTTACGCGGACATTGAAGTGCCGGCCGGCGAAGTTAAGGTCGAAGAGATGCAATTCGAGACGCTGTAACGCAGCGTTTGTGATGGCAATAGAGGATGGCGAAGGGCACAAAAGCGTTTTTGTGCCCTTCGTTTCCTTTTGGTCATAGAGCAGCAGCGGAGGTGCAGCATGTTTAGTTGGCTTAAACGCGATATCGAGTGCTCGGGGACGGTGTTTTTTCGCGGTACGCTTTCGCCGCGGCTCGAGGAGTTTACGCAGTTCAACATCAAGGGCTTGAAGATCACGAAACGACCGCCGGTGGACAATGCGGCCTGGTCGGCGGATCTGGAGTTTGCGGGCATCAAGGCGACGCTAATTGCACTCAAAGAGTTTTCGCCGGTGCCGGAAGAATTGCTGGCGTTTGATCCGCGGTTGACGGATGAGGACCGCGCGGCGGCGCGAAGTGCGGGCACGTGGGTAAGCGTGATGTGCTCAGGCACGCGGCAGAATGTGCTGCGCGATCGGAAGATCATGCTGCGTTTTCTGCGGTTGGTAATGGGGGAGGATGGATTGATCGCGCTGGATCACACGGGTGAAAAGTTCTGGTCGCGCGAGATGCTGGATGATGAACTGCAGCATGATGCGGACCTCGATATTGATTCGATTTTTATTACGCATTGCATCTATGCCGACGGGGACGAGGACAAGGAAGAGAAACGGACGGAGTGGCTGCACACGCACGGGCTCGACAAAGTGGGTGGGATTGATTTTGACGTGCTGAACCCGGCGCCGGCGCTGATGGAGAATGGCTACGACACGATTCGGGCGTTGGCGTATGGGTCGCTGGAGCACGGGGCGAAGCTGAAGGGGGATGTGGTGCCGCTGTATGCGCCGGGGGCGCCGGTGCAGCTTGTGCCGGTGGAGGAGTTCAATGCGCGTTGTCCGGAAAGTTTGCGGGCGATGCGCGGCGATCCGCGCGACGAGGTGCATAACAAGAATCGCGTGATCTGCTGTGATGTGGTGAAGAAGCGGCTGTTCGGGCTGCTGCCGGCGGCGGTGCGGCCGCACCGGGGCTTGCAGACGGTTGATGGCGAACGCATGGTGGCGCACTTCCCGAATGCGGCGACGGAGTTGATGGCCGACCGGGCGCGGAAGACGTTTGCGTTGTTTCGGAAGTTTCGTGAGGAGTTTGCGGATCTTGAGGCGATGCCGATCGTGAAGCTGGGATTTGCGGTCGATGGCGCCACGGCGCCCGATCAGCGCGAGCACATGTGGTTCGAGGTGCATGAGCTGGGTGACGATTCGGTGGATGCGACGCTGCGTTGCCAGCCGTACAACATCAGCAGCATGAAGGACGGCGACCGCGGGTGGCACGGCATTGATAAGCTGACGGATTGGACGCTGATCACGCCGGCGGGTTGGCTGACGCCGCGAAACCTCAGCACGGCCCGCATTCTGCGGAAGAACCGGGACACGATTCGCACGGTTCTGGATGAAGTGAAGAAGAAGGCTGCCGAGTAGCGACGTTGGGGGCGGGCAAATTGCAGCGGATTCGTTACAATCTCGCCCCATGGGCCAGAACAGTGCATTGATGAATTGGATGCAGTACGGCGCGGCGCGGTCCGTGGCCAGTTTGCTTGGGCTTTTTTCGATCCAGGGCAACCTCGATACGGCGCGCAACATCGGGTCGGTTTTGTACAAGATCGACAAGAAGCACCGCAACCGGGCGCTAGAGAATTTGCGGGCGAGCTTTCCGGAGAAACCGGAGAGCGAGCTGAACTACATCGCTGAACGGTCGATGCAGCATTTCATCGAGCTGGTGATGGATGTGCTCTACACGACGCGGTTCATCCATACGGGGACGTGGCATCAGTATGGCTACATGCTGAACATGAGCGAGTCGCTGCGGATCTTGCTGAAGAACAAGGGGGCGATCGTTCTGACGGGGCACTACGGCAACTGGGAAATTCTGGGTTACACCCTGGCGACGATGGGATTTGAAACGTATTCGGTGGCGCGGCCGATTGATAATCCGCACATCGACACGTGGCTGCTGGGCGTGCGCGAGCGCAAGGGGCAGACGATTTTGAGCAAGCGCGGCGTGACGACGACGGCGCAGGATGTCCTGGAGAAGAAGGGCGTGATTGGTTTTATCGCCGATCAGAACGCGGGGCCCAAGGGGATGTTTGTGCCGTTCTTCAACCGCTTGGCGAGCACGTACAAGACGATCGGGCTGCTGGCGATTAACTACAATGTGCCGGTGATTATTGGGTATGCGCGGCGCAAGGGTGGACGGCTGTATTATGAACTGGGCGTGCAGGATGTGATCTATCCCGAGGATTGGCTGGCGGTGAAGGAGCGGGGGGAGGATGAGTTGCGGTACGTGACGACGCGGTACACAAAGGCGATTGAGGATTTCGTGCGGGCGGACCCGACGCAGTACTTGTGGATACATCGCCGGTGGAAGTCGCGGCCGAAGGATGAAGTGCCGGGCAGTGTGAAGGGCGTGGGGTGAGTGGTGAAGAGTGAAGGGTGAATGGTGAAAGCCGCCCCGGCATTTTCTTTCGCGTTGTGCATGACATCATTAGTGATGACGGGGGCGGCGCTGACGTTGGCGTTGTTGGCGGTGCAGTGGGGGCCGGGGGCGCCGAACCCGGATGCGCTGGGGGATGCGTTCAGTTATGTGATGGTGGCGCTGGCGGGGGTGTGGTGTTTGGCGTGGCCGGCGAAGCGCGGGGGTGGGGCGGGGTGGGGCGATTGGCTGGCGATTGTGATTGGCGCGGTGCCGGCGGTGGCGGTGGGGTGGTTTCTAGCGGATGTGAGTTGGCGCGGGCTGGGTTATGCGGCGGCACTGCAGGCGGCGCTGGGCGTGTTGGCGCTGGGCGTGCTGGCATTGCGCGGACAATCGCCGACGCGGCAGGCGTGGTTGGCGTTGGTGCTGGCGGGTTATCTGCTGGCGGGGCCGATGCTGGCCTATTTGCAGAAGGAATTTTTGCCGCGGTTGAGCGAGCCGCTGGGAGATTATGCGTTTTGTTTGCCGGCGATTGTGTTATCACAGGGGGCGCCGAGCACGACGGCGTTGTGGCTGCTGGTGGCGGTGTGGTTGGTGATCGGCGTGGCGGGGTGGGCGGCGTCATCGCGGCTGCGTCGCGGGGGCGACGAGAGACGTCACGACTGAGACCAGTTTGATGCCGGTGATGGACTCGAGGACGAGTTGGAGGCCGGTGATGAAGACGATGACCATGATGACGGTGCGGAAGGCGTGGTCGCTGAGGCGGCCGCTGAGTTTTGCGCCGAGCCATGTGCCGACGGGAACGAGGGGCAGCAGGAGCAGCGCGGTGAAGAGGGCGCCGGGCGTGAACATGCCGAGGAGTGCGAAGGGGAGGATTTTGATAGTGTTGACCCAGAAGAAGTAGCAGACGGTGGTGCCGATGAAGGCGGCGCGGTTGAGGTTTTGGCCGAGGAGGAAGATGGCGGCGATGGGGCCGGCGGCGTGGGAGATGGTGGAGACGACGCCGACGGCGAAGCCGACGACGGTGCCGTTGGTAAAGTTGGGTTTAAAGTGCCAGTGGGGGGCGTACTTGGCGCGGACTTGGTCAAGGAGCACGTAGCCGACGGCGACGATGCCGGTGGTGAGGTTGAGGGCGTTGTCGGCGACGGTTTTGGCATCTTTGCCGTTGGCCATGTGGGCGGGGAGGTAAACCAGCAGCAGCCACAGCACGACGGAGCCGATGCCGATGCCGATGAGGGAGCCGGGCGTGAGGACGCGCAGGAGGTGCGGGTCCCACTTGCGCCAGTGGTTGAGGACGGAGAAGACGTCGGCGGCGATGAGCAGGGGGAGGAGGACGGCGGTGGATTCACTGGCGCCGAGGGCGATGGCCATCATGGGAACAGCGACGACGCCGACGCCGCCGCCGAAGCCGGACTTGGCGATGCCGAGGACGATCACGGCGAGTGCGGCGAGGATGATGGAGAACACAGGCTGCGGCTGGTCCATGAAGGGCCAGGCGATGGCGAGTGAATAAAGCGGGTAAGACACGCGACCTCTTGGGGAATAGGGGGCGATCGAAGTAGGGGAGTATCGGAGTAAGGTCGGTGCGGTTCAAGGGATGGGTGTGCCGGGCGGGATGGGCGCAAAACTTCGCCCGACCAGACACGCGAATGCCGGGCCGGGCGAGGCCAGTTGGACAATAGAAGGACGGTGCGTGAGCGTGGTCGAGGCGTTCGCGCGCAATAGGGTGGCGCGGAGGCCCGGACTCACGGTCACGTCACCGTCAGGACGGTGAGTGATCAGCGTGCGCCAGCGGGTGACGGCTGCGGCGGCTGAGCCGGGATGCGGAAGAGCGTCGTGCAGTTGGAGCACTTGACGTTCTTGCCGCGGGCCGTTTCAGGCACCACGAGGATGCTGCGGCACTTCAGGTTGGGGCACATGATGCGAATGTTCTTAACCGGATTCATGGAAACCTCCGAAGGCAAAAGCCTGCTGCGAGCATGTTTTATCGCCCGCTACACAGGGCTATCGGAGTAAAGAGGGGGTGGGTTAAGGACGGGGTAAGGAAAAAATGAGGGCGGGGACGGGGGCGGCACGTTATCGGTCACTGGCGGGCCTTGGCGCGGCGGGCGAGATCCTCGGAAAGGACCATCTGCTGGCCTTGCGTTGATGGAGGGATTGTTGGCTCGCCACTGCAGCAACTGCCGCCACAGGACTTGCCTTTAGCTGGCCGCACATGGCGCACGGCTTGCAGCACGAGATAAGCGGCAGCGCCGGCGATGATGAGCCCGACGATGAGGTATTCGAGGATCATTGCTTCATCGTAGGAAGTTGGCGTAGGCATGTCGATGGGCGACGGATTTACACAAAGCTGGACGGGCTTGATCTAGATCAAGGATGAAAAGGAGACTTCGTTGTATTTAATCTTGCGGTCGTGCAAGTCAGCACTAGAATGCGGCTAGCGGAAAAGGGGTTCGATCATTTCGGTTTTTCGTCCACGTCGCGCCATGCTTGTGCTGGCTGTGCTGATCGGCATGGTCATGGGAGTTGGATTTTTTACGTTCGGCTACGCCAAGGGCTTGTCGTACATGTCGAACGACCCGAAAGCGTGCGCAAATTGCCACATCATGAATGAGCAGTACGACAGTTGGGCGAAGTCCACGCACCATCATGTCGCGGTGTGCAACGACTGCCATACGCCGCACGACATCATCGGAAAATACACCGCCAAGGCGCGGAACGGCTGGAACCATTCGAAGGCATTTACGCTGCAGAATTTTCCGGAGCCGATCCGGATCACGAAGAAAAACGCGGAGATTCTGCAGGAGAACTGCGTACGCTGCCACGAGCCCATGGTACATGACACCGTGCTGGGGCATGTGAGCGGCGCGCAGGCGCAGGATTGTGTGCATTGTCATCGCGCGGTGGGCCACGGGGCCACGCGCTGAGCGCTAGAGGTGAAGCATGAGTGAAACGAACGGCAAATCGCGGCTGCACATGGGGCGGCTCTCGTTTGTGCTGGTGGTGGTCGGGACCGCGGTTGCCGCGGCGCTGATCACCGGACTGCTGGTCAACATCTTTGAGCGGCAACAGGAAGCAAAGGACCCTTTTCTGAAACTTGTGCAGGTCACCGAGGACACGACCGACCCGGAGCCGTGGGGCGTGAACTTTCCGCGGCAATACGACACCTACCTGAAGACGGCGACGAGCACGCGGACGCGCTTCGGCGGGCATGGCGGATCGGAAGCGTTGCCGGAGGAGAAGATCGAGCGCGATCCGTGGTTGAAGCGGATGTTTTTGGGGTATGCGTTTTCGATCGATTACCGTGACCGGCGGGGTCATGCGTTCATGTTGTATGACCAGGAAGTGACCGAGCGCGTGACAAAGCGGCCGCAACCGGGGTCATGTCTGCACTGCCACTCATCGGTGATGCCGATGTACCGCGAACTGGGCGGCGGCGATGCGATGAAGGGTTTCGAGAAGACTGCGTCGATGACGTACCAGGAAGCGAACGCGATACTCAAGAAGGTGGGCTCGAAGAATCCGCACGCCGACGGCAAGGCCATGACCATGAAGCACGTGGAGGGCGCGCACCCGGTGAGCTGCGTAGACTGCCACGATCCGGACACGATGAAACTGCGCGTGACCCGGCCGGGATTTATCAATGGTGTCAAGGCGTTGATGGCTTCGCAGGGCAAGAAGGACTTCGACCCCAACAAGCATGCGACGCGGCAGGAGATGCGGAGCTACGTGTGTGCGCAGTGCCACGTGGAGTACTACTGCGGGCCGAAGATGACGCTGACATTCCCGTGGCACAACGGGCTGCGGGTGGAGGAGATCGAGAAGACGTACGACGAGATGAAGTTCCCGAGCGGGGAAAAGTTCAACGACTGGACCCACGCGGAATCGGGTGTGAAGTTGTACAAGGCACAGCACCCGGAGTTTGAGCTGTGGAGCCAGGGCACGCATGCGAAGGCCGGCGTGGCATGCGCCGATTGTCACATGCCCTATGAGCGGCAAGGGGCGATGAAGGTGAGCGACCACTGGGTGCGTTCGCCGCTGCTGAATATTCAGCGGGCGTGCCAGACCTGCCACAACGTGGACCAGGATGAACTCAAGGGGCGCGTCGACCGGATTCAGCAGCGCAACTTTGATTTGCTGCAGCGTGGTGGGAAGGCGATCGTGGATCTGCTGGATGCTGTGAAGCCCCTGCGGGCGGCGTTTGAGAAAGACGCGGCGAACCTCGCGAAGGCTGAGGCCAAGGCGAAGGAGACGCTGGCGAAGGATGCGAAGTTCGCGACGCTGCCGGTTGAAGAACAGAACAAAAAACTGGCGGAGACCATCAAGGCGACGTTCACAGGGCTGTGGTCAGACCACATGTACGCGGACGAGAAGCTCAAGGCAATTGCCGACATGCAGCGCAAGGCGCAGTGGCGTTTGGACTTTGTCGCGGCGGAGAACTCGATGGGCTTTCACGCGCCACAGGAAGCCGCACGCATTCTGGGCGAGGCCATTGACTATGCCCGGCAGGGCCAGACGCTGGCCGTGCAGTATCGCGCCAACAGCGGCGGCGCGGCCACGACGCAGTCGGCGAGCAAGTAAGCGGAGTGGGGCGGGGGTTATTTCTTCTGGAGAGCCGCAACGGCTTCGTCGAGGCTGGGCGCCATGGGGATGATGGCGCCGAGGTTGACGGTGTCGAAGATGGTTTTGACGCGCGGGTCGATGTGGACCATGCGCATCTGGCCGCCGTTTCGCCGGATGCGCTGGGCAAACTGAATGAGCAACGCGATGCCCTGGCTGGCGATGTAAGCGACCTTCTTCATGTCGAGGACGACTGCGAGGGGGTTGTTGACAGACACGGCCTGCAGGCCGTTGGCGAAGCCCTCGTGGTCAACGAGATCAATCTCACCGACGAGTTCAACGATAACGACGCCATTGCGTTCAGTCGACGAAACCTTCATGTTCCACCCGGTCGTTTATGCAAGAGCACCAGAACAAGCATCGGTCGATTAGCGGGGCTGACCCAGGAATAGTGCAGAGCTGACATGACCTTTTTCGGTTGCAGCGATTCGATGTGATAAGGGAATCTGTTACAACAACTAACTTGCGCTGTGGGCATTGCTGCGCGCGGGGAGCGCAGCGTGTACCAGCCACGCGATGCCGATAATCAGCAGCAGATCGAGCGGGTGGCGGGCGCGGGCGGAGCCCTCAATGAGGCAAATCGGGTAGGCGTAGACGATGATGAGAATAACGTTAAAAATCACCATGCCGAAGCCGATACGGCGGGCGTTGAAGAACAGGCCGCAGAGACCGAGGATCGCTATGCCGCCCTGGATCAGGGTGGGGGGCGCGGGGTCAATCTGCCAGCGACGGGCTTCGTGGTAGCTGGTCGCGAGCGCGCTGAGCTGCGTAAGCACGTGATCGGTGTGGAAGACTTCGCCGCGGCGGAACTTCTGGGCGGCCCGGCTGGCGCACAGGCGGTTGTACTCAAGCTCGGTCATGTAACCCTCGCCATTGCGAAGTGTTTCGCTGCCTTGGGAGGGGTGGATTGCACGAAGGGTGACGCGGCCGGCGTCGTCGCGCTCGCGGTCGAGGGGATTGATGGCGGACCAGAGAAGAATGGCGCGGTTGTGCGTGATGGTGAAGGCGAGTGAGCGGTCGAGTTGGGCGTTGCGGATCAACCAGGGCGAAACTGCGAGCGCAGCGCCAGCAGCCACCAGAACGAAGCTCAGCGCTCCGCGCAATGGCCAACGTGTGACCCGTTCGGGCGATACCAGCAGGAACGGCGCCGCGATGAGGAGCGGCCAAAGCATCGCAGGATTGAGCAGCGACAATCCGCCGATCGCGACGCCGGCGAGCGGCAACTGCCACCAGCGGGCGTGTTGGCGGAAATGGGCCAATAGCAGAATGACCGCCGCGGTGCCGGTGACGAAGAGGGCTTCATCCGTGATCGCACCAGCCGCACGAAAGGCCTGCGGACAGATGCAGAGCAAGACTGCCGTGAGCAGTACGACGCGCCGTGGCCATTGGAGTTTCTCGGCAATCAGCCCGCCGATGACGGGCAGGAGTGCCGAGGCGATAAGGTTGAGCGACAGCAGTGCGTAGAACGTGACGCTGTCGCTACGACTCAGCCAGCGGATGCCGGCAGTGAGCAGCGGCAGCAGCGGTGCAACATAGAAGGTGGGCGTGGCGTCATCGGTGAAGGGTGAGCCGAAGCCGAGGCCTTGGACGAGTTTGATGGCAACGCGGGTGTGTTCATCGCCGAAGGTGTGCATGTCGCCTGCGGGGAGATGCTCGCCGCGGAGGACGACGGCCACGATGCGCAGAAGGAGTGCGACGACGAAAACAAGCGTCGCAGTTTTCATCGTGAATGTGCGGGCGTTGGGCACGGTGGGGGTTATTTGGGTTTAGCGATTTCTTTGGGGAGGGCGACGGCCTTATCGAAGGCTTGGACAGCGCCCGGCGTGCGAGACGAGCCGGTGAGGCCGTTAAGGCCGAGGAGGCCTTCGAGCCACATCGCGCGGGCCTCGACGGGTTTGACCGCGCTCTTGTCGCCGCAGATCTTGAGGAGATCGACGAGGGCGACGCTGGCCTGGGCAAGTTCGGGGCCAACGACGGCCTTGGGATCAGCATTCTTGAGGACGTTTTCATGCTGGGCGGCGTAGTTGAGCGCGTGGGCAGCGCCGGTGAGGAGTTCGGTCTGCTGCTTGGGGGACGGCGTGCGAATGAGCATGTCATTCACGGCGACGATGGCATCGCGTAGGGCGATCACGTCGGAAGCGCTCGGCGCCGCAGCCGCAAAACCATCGGCAATCCGCTTCAGGCCAATGGCGGCATCGGCTGCCTCATCGGTGATGGCAAGAGCCTTGGTGATCTCGGCCTTCACCATCGTCGAGGTCTCGACAGCCAACTGGTCTCTGAGTGCCTTGACGGCCCGATCATAGGATGCGCGGATCTTCTTCAGGTCAACGAGAACACTGCTCAGACCCTTGGCCGCCCAGTAGCGAACGGCAGGATTGCTGTGCTTGAGCGACGCGATCATGGTCGCATCGATATCGATGTCATCGAGTTTTGAGACGACGATCGTGGCATTGAGGCTGACGAGGGGATCGGTGTGCGTAATGAGGGCGCCGAAGGCCTTCACCGTATCTTTGACATGCTGGTTGCGCTTGGGATCGCCCTTGCCCGGGAAGGCCTTGTCCGCTTCAAACTCCATGCGAACTTGGGTTGCGGGCTTTTTGCCGGCGACCATTTCTTTTGCGTAATCATCAACCGTGGCGGCGCGGGATGGCAGGGCGTTGAGAGCCGCCATTGCTCCGACCGCGATAACTGTAAACCACCACCGCCGACACTGCATTTTGATTGCTCCGCGAAGCGAGAACTGGATTTCACGAGCGGCGCGTTGCCAAGACGCCGCCAATGCTTGCGTTGTGTCGAATCGTAACACGCCCCGGGAGCGTGTCAAGAAACGGGATTGTCCTGCGGGGGCGTTTCTGCGGGAATGGGCGTTTCTACTGCGGGGGCATCGGGGGCCGGCGACTGGGGGACAGGGGCTTCGTTCTGGAAGAGGGCCTGTTCGGGAACATCCTGGCGAAGAGTGATCTTCACGTCGCCGAGGGCATCGGATTGGTCGACGGCGATCTTCTTCTGACGGATAAGTTCGAGCATGGCCAGGAATAGGCCGATCATCTCGGACTTCTTGGTGCGACCTTCAAACAGTTGGCGAAGCGAAAGTCCGCTGGTCGCGGCGACGGTGTCGCGAGCCAGGCGGTCGAGGATGTCGGCCTGGTGGAGCGAGATCGGGGTGTCGTCGTAAACGACCTCGTGGCCGAACGCCGAGTGACCAATGGACGCCATGATGGCGTTAAAGGCATCAATCAACCGGAAGAGGTCGAGGTCCTCAATGTCGAGGGGCGTAATGCCCGTCGGCTTTGGCACGGCGCGGGGGTAGCGGGCGGCTTCGGTCTGGCCGCGGCGTTTGAGTTCGTCGGCGGCGTCTTTGAATTCCTTATAGGCAAGCAGCTGGCGGACGAGTTCTTGCCGCGGATCGGCAAAGTCCTCAACGCTGGCCTGCGGGGCATTGGGATCGGCAGGATCGGCCGGCGGCTTGGGCACCAGCATCCGGCTCTTGATCTCCATCAGCGTGGCGGCCATCACGAGGAACTCGCCCGCAAGATTGATGTCGATGCGGCGGATGATCTCGATGTGCTTGAGGTATTGCTCCGTAATGCGGGCGATCGGGATGTTCTGGATGTCGATTTCTTCACGCTTGATGAGGAAGAGCAAAAGCTCGAGCGGGCCCGAATAGATATCGAGATTGACGCGGTATTCCTGGTCGCTCATTTCGACTGGTGGGGTTTGTTGGGGTTGCTCGCTCATGAGGGGTGCCACGATAACGAGAACCGCCGCGCGTGGCAATCTGGACGAGAACCTGACGGGCCTGAGGGTGCGGACTCTAGCGGCCTAGACGATTGACAGTGTTGTGGCGGCTTTCGATACTCCCTATCACCATTGCACGCGGCGCTATCGTGCGGCATCTTGGTCGTAACATGCGGGTTGAAAGTGGCCATCAAAACATGGAGGCACGCATGTCGGTCACGCGGCGGGAGTTTTTCACAATGAGCGGGGCGTTGGTGGGGGCTGGCGCTCTTGCCGGCAGCACATCGATTCTTGCACAGAGTACGCCACAGACGTCCCCGGGGGCCGCAGCCACGTCGCCTCGCCGCCCCAATATCCTGTTCTTGTTTCCGGATCAGCACCGGTTTGATTGGCTTGGCATGCATGGGACAGTGCCCGTGAGGACGCCCAATATCGACGCGTTGGCGAAGCGAGGCGTCTGGTTTTCGCGGGCGGTGTGCCCATCACCGATGTGTGCGCCGTGCCGGGCGGCCTTGGCACGAGGGCGCGAGTATGACCGATGCCAGGTGCCGTTCAACAGCCACAACATGCCCGATGGTGCGGCGACGTTTTACCAGGTGCTGCGCGATGGCGGCTATCAGGTGGGCAGTTGCGGGAAACTGGACCTGCGAAAGAACGCTTTCAGTTGGGGCGCGGATGGGCAGCATCCGGTGGACGGTCGGAGTATCTACAAACAGTGGGGCTTTACGCACGGACTCGATAGCTGCGGCAAGCACGACGGCGTGAAGGCGTGGCAGACCGGCAAGCCCGAGCCGTATTTTGCCATGTTGAAGCAACGCGGGTTGGTTGAGGCCCACCTGAAGGACTACGCCAAGCGACCGTACAGCAATGCCTATGAGTACACGGATCCGACCCCGCTGCCGGCAGATGCGTACGTCGATAACTGGATTGGTCAGACCGCCGCCGACTTGGTTAAGAATTTTGCGAAGGACAAGCCGTGGTTTCTGCAGGTGAACTTTTCCGGTCCGCATGAGCCCATGGATGTGACGGCGGATATGGCCAAGGCTTGGGCGAAAGCAAACTTTGCGGCGCCGCACCGATCGACAGAATTCACGCCGGAGAAGCACCAGGAAATACGGCGTTGCTATGCGGCGATGATCGAGAACATCGATGCGTGGGTGGGCCGCTGCGTGGAGGCCGTGCGTGCCCGCGGCGAACTCGATAACACGCTGATCGTCTATAGCTCTGACCATGGCGAGATGCTCGGCGACCACAATCTGTGGATGAAAAAACAACCGCACCAGGCATCGATAGGCGTGCCGCTGGTGTGTGCGGGGCCGGGAGTCAAACCGTTGGGCCGCGTGGATTCGCCGGCGACGATTCTTGATCTCGCGGCGACGTTCGTGGAGGCGGCGGGCCAAAAGGAATGGGCGAAGAGCGACAGCCAGTCGTTGTCGCCGATCCTGAAGGGGGAGAAGCGCAGCACACGCGAGGTCGTGCTGAGCGGCTTTGGCCAATGGCGGGCGGTTTTCGACGGACGCTATAAACTGGTCTCGCGCCCGGATGGGGAAATGAAAGACCCCGAGAAAGTGGCTGCAACAGGTAAAAAGAAACTAGCGCTATTCGATCTGCAGGTCGACCCGCACGAGGACAAGGACATTGCCGGCACGGAGCCGGAGCATGTCAAGCGTCTCGCGCGTGACTTGCCTTCGTCGTAACCTGGGCGCCAGCAAGGCGGCAGGGCGTTGGCCGTGGCGGTTTACGGTGCTGAGCCAAGTCACTTGCCGAGGCGAAGTTTGAGTTGGGCCTCGTACAGGTCCTTGATCGCGGGGACCTTGCCTTCGTCGGCGACGAGGCTGCCCTTGTCGCCGTCAGCGGTGAGTTTGTTGGTGCCATTGACCCGGGTAGCGCCCTGGATGCCGACGAAGGCGCCCATGGGGTGCAGGTCGGGCTGGTAGACAAATTCGCCGGGGATGGGACGCGGGGAGTCTTCGATTTTGATGTTCCAGTGAACGACGCGCTTGCCGAGGAAGGGACCCGCGGGGCCAGCGCCGCCGGGGCCGTCGGCATCATTGCGAAGCGTGATGTTGGTGCGGACGGAGTCGAAACTGATGGCGCGATGGGAGTCGAAGATGCCTTTCTTCATGATGCCATCGCGCCAGACGTTGCCGGAGGAAAGCCACTCGGTGTTGATGCCGTGCTTGACGCGCTGGGGGCCGTCGACGACGAATTTCTCGAAGAGGTTGTCGTGCGAATTCACGCGGCAGGCGAGGGTGTGGTGGTGCTGCTCGGGGCCGGTGAACTTAATGTTGCTGACGGTGATGTGCTTGGCCGCGGCGAGGTTGACGCCGTTCTCCGTGGACTTGATTTCAAGGTTGCGGGCGAAGCAGTTGTAGGCGCGATTGAAGTAGAGGGCGTTGTCGCCTTCGTTGGTGAGGTGGCGGTGGCCCATTGGGGCGTTGAACTTGAGCGTGAGGTTCTCGATGCCGCTGTTTTTGACGTGCGTGCCGAGGGCGTGGATCTCGACCGTCCACTCGGGGCGAATGTCGATGCGGATCGGCTGCTTGAGCGTGACCTGGTTGCCCGCAACTTTCTCAATAAGGACGGGCCACTGCCAACGCGGATAGTTCTGGCTGGTGATCCACGAGGCGCTAGCCCAGTTGTAGGCGTTCATTCTTTCGTGGCCGGTGACGGCCTTGAGGAGCGAGAAGTCGGCGGGGTTGGCCCACGACATCAGAACCATGTCGCCGGCTTTGAGACCCGCAGCGTTGTCGACGGTAATGGTCTTGGTACCGGCGGGGTGGGGGCCTTTAACGGAAGAGAGTTTGCTGCCGGGGCGCCAGTATTCCCAGTTGGGCTGGCCCACGCCGCCGAGGCTGACCATTTTGCCGTTGGCGTCGAAGGTGTCCGCCGGGCCGAACCAGACGAGGCCGCCGGACCACGACCACGCGGATTTGCCTTCGTGCATGAAGCGGCCGACGACCGTCTGCAGCGGGTTGATGAATTCGATCGTGGTAGTTTCTTTGGCTTCGCCGCGCAGCACGACGTTGTCGTACTTCATGTGGAGCATGCCTTCGATGCGGTAGGAACCGGCGGGTACAACCACAGCGCCGCCCCCGGCTTTGGCCGCGGCTTCGAGTGCGGCGGCAAAGGCCTTGGTGTCGTCAGAAGTGTCATCGCCCTTGGCACCATGGTCGGCCACACTCACGACAACCTTCGGTTCCGGCAGCGGCTTCTCACCTGCGGCATAGCCGGCGTAACTGACATTGGGGATATTGGGATGGTTGTCCGGATTCTTCACATAGGACTGCCAGATCGCGTCAGAGGTTGTCTGCGCCGCGGCCACGCTTGCGGAAACTATTGTCATCATCACACACGCCAAGATTTTCATGTACACCTCGCCATCATGGGAGTTCAACGCCGCGCGGGGAGTTTTGTTTACGAAAATAATGTGCCAAATTGCGAAGTGCATCATCGATGGATTTTGGCGAAGACTTCGTCGCGGTGGCGGGTGAGGAATTTGTCGTCGCGGCGGTCGAGGGCAGCGTCGAGCTTTTGCATGAAGCGCGGATCGTTGCGCAAAGGCGCGGCGGCTTCGACGGCTTCCTTGGCGTGGATGTGCAGGGCTTTTTCGATGATGTCCACCAACGCTTCGTGTGCGCCATCCACGCGCAGGCGGGCGAGAATTCGCAACGCGGCGCGGCGATCGGGTTCGAAGCGGGCGGCGGCGTACATCTGCTTGAGGGGCTCAACGATCGCACTGTCGCGACACTCGCCAAGCGCTATGAGAATGGCTTCGATGACATCTTCTTTCTTGGCGGCTTGCAGAGCGCTGATGACGAAGGCGGCGTGATCGCGAGCGGAGATGGCGAGGAGCGCCGCAGCGCACTCGGTGAGGACGGCAGGGTCTTCATCGCCGAGGAGCAGCTTGAGTCGTAGCGTGCCGGCAGCGCCTTCGGAGGCGATAACGCCGAGTGCGCGGGCGGCGCCGACGCGGGTTTGGCCGTCTTTGTCAGCAAGCAGCGGGGCGATCTCGATGACGATACCGGGGTGGGCCATCTCAGCGAGAGCGATGGCGCAGCGGCCGCGGAGTTCGCCGGCGGTGTCAGAGGAGCCGCCGAAGCCGGGCTCGAGCTGAACACAGCGAAGACCGGCGAGATAGGTTTCGGGCTCGCGGTGATTGAGGGAGCAAAGGGCGTTGACGATGGCGAACTTGGCGGCGCAGCCTTTGTCGTTTTTGTCGCCGTTGGCGAGGAAGCGATCGAAGGCCTTGATGAGTGCGGGGATGAGATCCACGAGGCGGGCGTCGGCGATCATGGGAGCGATGCCGGCGACGATGATGGAATGCTTTGAATCAAGAAGCTTGGCGAGGTCGGCGGGTGAACGCGTGGATGCGGCGCGGAGGGATTTGAGTTGGGCGAGTTGGTCTTCAAGTGCGACGGCCTTTGCCATTGGCGTGCCTCCTAGACGGGGGCCAAAACCTGCGCGGTGCGGGTTGGGATGTAGAGCTGGACGGATTGGTTGCGCATGTAGAGCGGCACGTTTTGGCGCGGGTAGGTGGTTCGTTCGGGCACGCGGCCGAGGCCCTCGAATTGCACGGCATCGGTGTTCAAAATCACTTGGTAATCACGCGGGTCGGGGACAGGGAGGCGGAGGCCGACGTAGCTTTCGGTGGGGTGGAAATTGAAGATGAAGACGAGCGGGCCGCGACGGAAAGCGAGTTGCTTGGTGTCGTCGTGGCACATGAGCTGCTCGATGAAGGGGTCTTCGAGGAGGTCGTATTGTTCATCCAGCATCTGCATGGCGCGGTCGAAGTTCTGGAGGCCGCCGTAGCGGAGATGCTCCGTGTCGGGCAGCGACCACTGGCGGCGGGCGTAGTGGTAGGACCAGTTGTTGCCTTCGCGCGGGAAATCGATCCACTCAGGGTGGCCGAACTCGTTGCCCATGAAGTTGAGGTAGCCTTCGCCGCCGATGGCGAAGGTGATGAGGCGGATCATTTTGTGGAGGGCGATGCCGCGATCGACGACGAGGTTCTGTGTGAACCTGCTCATCGACCAGTACATTTCTTTGTCCATGAGCCAGAAGGCGATGGTCTTATCGCCGACGAGGGCCTGGTCGTGTGATTCGACGTAGCCGACGTGCTTTTCCTTGGCGCGGCGATTAAGCAGCGTGTGGTAAACGTCGCTGAGGTTCCACTGGTCATCCGATTTTTCTTTGAGGGTTTTGATCCAGTAATCGGGAAGCCCCATGGCGAGTCGGTAGTCGAAACCGAGGCCGCCTTCTTCGACAGCGCGGGCAGTGCCGGGCATGCCGGACATGTCTTCGGCGATGGTGATGCAGCCGGGCTTAACGGCGTGCGCGACCTGGTTGGCGAGTTGGAGGTAGGCAAGGGCGTCGCCGTCGGTGTTAAGAGAGAAGTAGTCGTCGTAGCTGGCAAATTTTTTGCCGAGGCCGTGGTCGAGATAGAGCATGGAGGTGACGCCGTCGAACCGGAAGCCGTCGAAGTTGTATTCCTCAAGCCAGTAGCGGACGTTGGAGAGGAGGAAGCGCTGGACTTCGAATTTTTCGTAATCGAAGCAGAGCGAGTCCCAGGCGACATGCTGGCCGCGGGGGCCGGCGTGGAAGTATTGATGATCGGTGCCATCGAAGCGGTTGAGGCCTTCGTTGATGTTTTTGACCGCGTGGGAGTGGACAAGATCCATGATGACGACGAGGCCGAGGCGGTGGGCTTCGTCGATGAGGGCTTTGAGTTCGTCGGGGGTGCCGAAGCGTGACGAGACGGCGAAGAAGTTGGAGACGTGGTAGCCGAAGGAGCCGTAGTAGGGGTGTTCCTGGATGGCCATGAGCTGGATGGCGTTGTAGTGGAGGCCGGCGATGCGGGGGAGGACCTTGGTGCGGAACTCGTCGTAGGTGCCGATGCGGGCTTCTTCCTGGGCCATGCCGACGTGGGCTTCGTAGACGCGGAGGCCGCCTTTGCGATGGGGGACGGGATGTTTGAATTGGTAGGAGGTGGCGGGCATCCAGAAGATGCCGACGAAATTGGGCGAGTTGGGCGGGTCTTGCACGACGCGCTTGATGTAGGCGGGGATGCGGTCGAGGCCGACGCCGTCGCCGCCGACGACGTGGACTTTGACGCGGCTCATGTGGGTGAGGGAGTTGGCGTATTGGTCGTCGGGGAGAAAGATGGACCAGATGCCGAAGCCGTCACGGCTGAGCATGTGGGCGCCGCGGTCCCAGTCGTTGAAGTCGCCGATGAGGCGGAGGGAGAGGGCGCCGGGGGCCCATTCGCGGTACCAGACGCCGGGTTTGCCGGTGGGGGAGTTGTCGTGGGTGCCGCGGTTGAAACCGAAGAAGCGATGGCCGCTGGTCATGTTGCCGACGAGGCCGCCGTGTTCGTCGAGGCGGTTGCGAAAGTGGCGAAAGTGGAGGTGGCGGTTATGGAGGTGCGCGACGTAGGGTTCGAGCCACGGGTCGTGGTCGATAAGGCCGGTGCCGTCAGGTCGTGTGGTTTGGGGCATGTGATCTTTTCGAAATAAGCAAGAAGCCGCTCGCGTCAGTACGTTAGCCGCGAATCGCGCGAATCGCCATCTTGAGTAGGCGATTATTCGCTACACGCCGCCGCCCCAGTTGGTACGGTTGGGCTCAGTTGAGGGCAAGGTCATGGCAGCGCCGACGGGCACGGCCGCGACGGCGACGGCCTTGTTGCGGCGGCTGAGCACGAAGCGTTTAAAGCCGCGCCACATGAGCCAGCCGAACAGAATCAACACGCCAATCACGAGGAAGGGAAGGAGGATCGCGACGATGGACATCACGGTGCTCATGATGTCTTCAATGGTGCTGACGACGGGCGCCCCCACACCGAAGGTGACGGCGTTGATGACGGGTCGCGCGGTGGCTTTGACCGCATGGACGCCGCCGGAGGCAAGCAGGCCGCAGGTGACCCAGACGCCCTGATGGCCTTCGGTGATGAAGCCGCTCTGGCTGGCAAAGATGAGAGCGCCCGCGGTGGGGCGGAGGAAGGTTTGGACGATGTCGTTGACGTGGTCGGCGCCGGGGATCTTGTCGACTGCGATTTCGACGATGCAGAGGACGATCAGGATGGCCATGAACCAGCCGCTGCCAACCCATTCGTAGCCCGGTGCGAGGTTGATGAGCTTCTGGTTGTAGAGGATCGAGACCGTGAGCATCGGGATGTACGTATTCAGGCCGCTGGCGGTCGATAGACCGAGGGCGGTGGAGAAGCTGGAGATTGCATCGAGCATGTGTGCCACCTTCCGTGTGACAGCAATGAGACCACCGGTTTATTTTACCGGGGAGTGTTTGAAAACGTAGCCGTTTTCCTTCGAGAGGGTTGCTTCAAAGGAAGCGCCGCCGGCGTTGACCTTGAGGGTGCCCTCTTTCCAGCCGAGGGTGACGGGGCTGGCGCCGCCTTCAGCGCCCTGGTAGAGCGGCCAGTGCTTGGACCAGTCGTGGACTTTGCCGTTGCGGGTGACGCGCGGCTGGCCGTTGGCGGCGCTGTATTCCATCTTCAGGGTGCTGCCGTCGGAGCCGGTGAGGGTGACGGTGCCTTCGTTGGCGGCGAGCTTGGCGTTTTTGAGGATCTTCTGCTTAAAGGCGGCGTAGTCGCCGTGAGTCTGCTGTTCGCCGATTTCCATGGCGAAGCCGGCGAAGGCCTTGTTGCCCTTGGCCTGGAGGACCTCATCATTCGCGGCGGCTTCGCCCTTCTTGACGGGCAGGTCGGCCTTGCCGGTGAAGGTCATGTTGATGGGCCAGAGGGCGACCCAGGTTTGTTCAAACTTGAAGAACTTCTCGCCGCCCTCGTCTTCGGTCTGGAGGGTCTTGGGGACGAAGAAGTTGAACGGGACTTCGCCGCGGCCGTTGAGGAAGATGCAGAGGTTTCTCATCTGGGCGATTTCATCACCGCCGGCGGAACCGGTGGAGATGGCCTTGGAGTCGAGGCTGGCGGCGGTGGAGCAGTAGAGGTTGTCGGTGCCGCGCTTGCTGCTATAGGTCATGAGTTTGAAGCCGTTCATGTCGCCGCTGGAACCTTCGCTGAGGGAGCCGAGTTGCCAGGTGTTGCCGATGGTGGTGGTTTCGAAGTAGGCGGGGCCATCGGTGTCGGACATTTTCCAGACTTCGTAGACGGGTTTGCTGGCCCAGATTTCGACGGGCTTGTCGACCTTTTTCTGGGCGAGGTTGAGGACGGCGAGGGGTGGACGGTACCAGCTGGTGATGAGGTGGATGTCGTCGCGGTCGGGGCTGGGAGATTCGATCGGGGCATCGCCGAAGTAGAACCAGAACTCGTTGGCGGCGTTGGTGCCGAAGGCGAGTTTCCCGCCGTAATCACGCTTGCTGGGGCCGCCGAAATCGCCGCGGTAGTATTTGACGGCGGCGGAGGTGGTGATCATGTCGAGTGCGGCCTTGGCGTAGCCGCGGACTTCGGGGTCCTTGGCGAAGTCGTAGAGGTTGATGTAGCCGGTGAAGGTGTGGGAGAGGTAGTTGTTGGAGTCCCACTCGCCCATGCCTTTGGTCCAGAGGTTGGTGACCCAGAACTTGATTTTGTTTTTGTATTCGGCGGCGACTTCCTTGTTGCCGGTTTCTTCGGCCATGAGGTAGACGGAGACTTCGCGCATGGCGCGGAGGTTGTCGGTGGCGCGGGTGTCGACGGAGGCGCCGGTGGCGTCGGGCATCCAGCCGCCGGCGCCGGGTTGCTTCTTAGGATCTTTGGGGAGGGCAGCGATGGGGCGCTTGGCGGGATCGGTGGCGGTCCAGACTTTGGCGCCTTCGAAGAACTTCTTCTTGTACTCAGGGGTGAGGAAGTCGCCGAAGAAGTAGTATTTGCGCATCTGGCCTTTGAGGGTGAAGCAGGGGTAGAAGTCGACCATGTTGGTGTACTTGTTGTAGCCTTCGGAGTCGTCGGCCTGGAGCATGCCGAGGGCTTTGTCGCGGTTGCCGCCGAGGAAGTCGAGCATGGCGACGGGGTAGGCGTTTTTCTCGTTTTCGAAGTAGGTGTTGCCGTAGCCTTTGCCGGTGTGGAACTTGATGGCGTGGTTGGAGCGCTCGATGAGTTGTTCTTCGAGGGCGGCGGGCCAGAGGTTTTTGTCTTTTTCGGGGATGGCGACGGGGGTGACGCGGATGCGACCTTTGGCGTCTTTGTAGACCCGTTCCTGGGCGAGGGCGGGGGAGACCACGGTTGCCGCGGCCAGGACGCTTACTGCCATCAACACGCTTCGGTTCAGCATTTGGAAATCCTCATTTCTTTAGCACGCCGAGGCAGATTATACGCGCTCCGGGGGAGTACGCGATGGGTGGCGGGGAGGACCGCAAGGGGGAGGGGGGAATGCGAAATGCGGAAGGCGGAATGCGAAACGGGGAGGGGCTGTATCACAGGAGATACCGCGCGGGTTTTGGTTAGGTTGGCTCTTGAGTGGCGTTTTTGATAGCGCCAGAGGGGAGATACGCCAGGGGTGGCGGGTCTAGGGGGGCCATGGGTGGCGTCGGTATCACTGGTGATACAGGTAGCTGTATCACGGGAGATACAGACCCAATGTCGAAGGACGAATGATGAATGACGAATCAATGAGCAAGGACCAATGAGGGAATGATCAATGGCCTTGTCGCGCATGGAAATAGTTGGTAAATGCATGGCCCGGCCCCCTTTTTGAACATCTTGTACGGTTGAAATATAACTTAACATATACCGAACAGAAGTCAAGGGGAATTTTGGTTTTGGCGTGCACGCGGGCGTGTGTCGCCCCTTCGGGGCTCACATCATTGGTCTGGGGCTTCCCGGTGGCTTACGCCACCGGCTGCGCCTATTTCGGCCCTTCGGGCCTATGTTTGCGGTGGTGGGGGGGCGGTGGAGCCGTTTGGTAACGGGTGGTATCGGGACGGACTCCTGTCGCTGTGGGGAAACGCCGATATAATCGGGACTATGAATTTTAATACCTTTCTTGCGGATGCGTTTGCACATCACAAAGCTGGCCGACTGCAGGAGGCTGAACAAGCCTACCGGCAGGCGCTGGCGATTAACCCGCGGCACCCGGAGGCGCTGCACCATTTTGGGTTGCTGGCGCACCAGGTGGGGCGGAACGATGCGGCGGCGGATTTGATCAACCAGGCGATCGCGTCGGCGACGCCGTGGGTGCCGGCGAATTATTACGGCAACTTGGGGTGGATTCTGTACCAGCTGGGCCGGGCGGTGGAGGCGGAGCAGGTGACGCGCGAGGCGCTGAAGCGCGAGCCGGCGTCATCGAGCTGGCATAACAATTTGGGCAATGCGCTGTACCTGCAGGGACGGATCACGGAGGCGGCGGCGTTTTGGAAGAAGTCGTTTGAGCTGGATAAGAATGCGGGCGGGGCGCTGAGCAACTACGCGAATGTGCTGCAGGAGACGGGGCAGATCCAGGAAGCAATGGCGGCGCACAAGCGCGCGGCGGAGATTGCGCCGCAGCCGGACGCGGCGTGGGATAACTATCTGCGCGATGTGGGGTTCTTGACGGATCTTGATCCGCTGTTTGTGAAGAACGAGCACGAGAACTGGGCGGCGACGTTTTTGAAGACGATCGACCAGAAGCTGGTGCGGACGAGCCACAAGAATGAGAAGAACAAAGAGAAGACGCTGAAAGTGGGGTTGATTTCGCCGGATTTCCGGTTGCACTCGGTGACGTATTTTATTGAGCCGCTGCTGCGGCAGGCAGATCGGAACAAGCTGCAGTTGTTCTGCTATTCGAACGTGCATGCGCCGGACGATGTGACGGCGCGGCTGCAGACGTATCCGGCGACGTGGCGGAACATTGTGGGCCTGACCGATGTGCAGGCGGCGGAGCAGATCGAGAAGGATGGCATTGATATTCTGATTGATCTGGGCGGGCATACGTCGGCGAATCGCTGCCGCATTCTGGCGTATAAGCCGGCGCCGATTCAGATGACGTATCTGGGTTATCCGTACAGCACGGGATTGAAGGCGTGTGACTACAAGCTGACGGATGAGATTTCGGATCCGGTGGGCGAGAGCGACAGTCATTACACTGAGAAGCTTTTGCGAATGCCGATATCGAGCTGGTGTTTTGAGCCGCCGAAATTCAACGTGCCGGTGGGACCGGCGCCGCATGAGTCGAACGGGTACGTGACGTTTGGCTCGTTTAACACGTACAACAAGACGAACGACCGGGTGCTGGATGCGTGGGGGAAGATCATGGCACGCGTGCCGGATGCGCGGTTGTTTATCAAGTGCCATGGGCTGGGCGATCCGCAGATTAAGGCGGGGTTGATGGCGCGGCTGAAGGCGCGGGGTATTGATGAGAGCCGGGTCACGATCATGGGTCGTGAGGTGCGGACGGACTCGCACTTGTCGCTGTATTCGAAGGTGGATATCGCGCTGGATACGTTTCCGTATAACGGGACGACGACGACGTGCGAGGCGTTGTGGCAGGGCGTGCCGGTGGTGACGCGCGAGGGGCACATGCATGTGGCCCGCGTGGGCGAGACGCTGCTGATGGCGGTGGGGTTGGGCGATTTGGTGGCGAAGGACATTGATTCGTATGTTGAGCTGGTGGTGAAACTGGCGGGCGACAAGGCGCGCATCAGCGAGTTGCGGCGGACGATGCGCGAGCGGATGTTGAAGAGCCCGCTGTGCGATCAGCCGGCGTTTGCGCGGCGCTTTGAGGATGCGATGCGGCAGGCGTGGGCGGGGTATTGTAGTTGAGTATCGGAGTAGGGGAGTGTCGGAGTATCGGAGTGAACACGCGGCGCGAGTTGCTCACAGTCGTGCTGCCAACTGTTGGAGCTTCGTGTCGCCGTAGACGATGGGGCCGTGGCCGGCGCAGATGATGGCGGGGCGGAGTGAGGCTAAGCGTTTGATGGAAGCGCGGTTTTGGGCGGGGTTGGCGCTGAAGAAGGTGGGGGGCTCGCGCACGCTGGTGAGGAAGGGGAAGATGGGGTGGTTGGTATTGACGACGTCGCCGACGATGGCGACGCGGTCGGATTCACGAAAAAAGACGATGTGGCCCTGGGTGTGTCCGGGCATGTGGTAAACGGTGAAGCCGGCGATGGTGTCGCCTTCGCGGAGGGGGCGGGTGACTTTGGAGCAGCGGCCGGCCCAGATAATTTTGCCGGCGATTTCGAAGAGGAAGTTTTGGCGGACGAGGGGGGCGTGGCCTTCGGCGCTGGCGACTTCTTGTTCATGGACGGCGAGGCCGCAGTTGAACATGCGGGCGAGGCGGGCGGCGCAGCCTTGATGATCGGGGTGGGCGTGGGTGAGGGCGATGTGGTGGACGATTTTGCCGGCGAGCTGGCGGCGCATGGGTCCGAAGTCCCAGCGGGTGGAGGCATCGATGACGATGGCTTCGCGGCCGTCGGTGACGTAGTAGGCGTTGAACATATTGGCGGCGAGGAAGCGGAAGCGCCAGACGCCGTCGGTGATCTTGTGCATGGGTGAATCATAGCCGGGGAAACGAGTGTGGGAGTAGGGGCGTATCGGAGTTTCGGAGTGGGAGGTGGGGACGCGTAACTGCGGAACGGCGGTACTGCCCAAGGCCGATACTCGTGGTATAGTAGTTTCTTCGCGAGATGGCGGAGACAACGCTTTGTGCGGTTAGGCATTCGACGCAAATTGATTGGCACGCTGATGCTGGTGGGGCTTTTCCCGCTGATCATGAGCCTGGTCGTCATTCTGGGCGGCGGGGCGGCGTTGCAGCTGTCGCGGATACGCAGCAATTATGAAGGGGTGGCATCGCGGTGTGCCTACGAGTTGGCGAACACGGTGCAGAACGAGATTGAGAAGATTACGCTGCTGGCGCGGTTGTCGAAGACGGTGGAGTTTTTCAAAGAGCGATCAGTGGTGGTGGGGGACGATGGGGCGCCGGAGCGTGATGCCAACGGCGTGCCGCTGGCGAACGAAGCGATACGGAAGGTTGATCACGACTGGCCGAACTTGAAGCTTGACGACGCAGTGCTGAGCCGGGTGTTGCATAACGAGTTGTCAGAGCGACTGCGGCTGGTGTCGACGCTGGACAATCATCCGCGGCAGATTTTTGCGACGAATGTGCGGGGTGAGACGATTGCGGCGGACGTGAAGCCGGCGGATTTTTTCCAGGCGGATGAGGAGTGGTGGAAGAACGCGTATGACAAGGGGCGCGGACGGCCGTATGTGAGTTCGATTGTCATCAACCCGGTGAACAACGTGCCGAGCATTGAGATTGCGGTGCCGGTGTATGAGGACCATGCGGCGCGGAAGAATTTGCTGGGGATTATCAAGGCGAAGATCGAGGTGGCGTGGCTGGCGGAGCCGCTGCGCAATGCACCGGCGAAGGAGGGGGCGGTGGGGCAGTTGTTTGATTTGTCGGCGAACAAGACGGTGTATGCGACGGGGGACAGTGAGCTGACGGCGCGGGCGGAAAAGTTTTATCTGGAGCATCGCACCGAGACGCACTTGAGCATCATGACGTTGTTTATGAATGATCTGGTGAGCGGGTGGGAACTGGTGGATTTGCAGCGGCGGCTTGGGCCACAGTATGAGGGGGGCGATTTCCCGAGCTGGGTGGTGCTGGTGAGCAAGCCGTCGGAAGAGGCGATGGTGCGGGTTTATCAACTGGCGGCGACGGTGGCGGGGATCGGGGCGGTGCTGATTTTCGTGTTGTTTATTCTGGGCGTGGCGATATCGAATCGCGAGATCATTATGCCGATCTTGCGGATACGTGAGGCGACGGCAGCGGTGGGGCGGGGCGAGTTGAATGTGCGGCTGATGAATCCTGACCAGGAGGATCCGACTTTCCGGAGGGATGAGATCGGCGACCTGGCGCGGGACTTTGACGAGATGACCCGGCAGTTGCAGAAGAATGTGAATGCGCTGGCGCGATCGAACGAAGCGAAGCGGCGGTTTATGGAACTGGCGGGCCATGAGCTGAAGACGCCGGTGACGTACATTTTGGGTGTGTGCAACCTGGCGATGAAGCAGGCGGAAGCGGCGGCGCAGGCCGCGGCGTCGGGCAAGAATATGCAGGCGGCGGCGACGGCACTGGGGAAGATTTCGGCGAAGACGCAGCGGTTGTCGCGGATCATCGACAGTTTGCTGAAGCTGGCGAACAACGACCAGTTTACGACGAAGTTGAACAAACAGCCGGTGGATCTGCGGCAGCTGGTGCTGGATGTGACGAGCGATTCGCGGGCGTTTGTGGCGGAGCGTAAGCAGACGCTGGAAGTGGATGTGGCGGAGGCGTTGCCGGCGTTTGAGGGGGATGCGGACAAATTGGAGGACGTGCTGACGAATCTGCTGTCGAATGCGATTCGTTTTTCACCGGATGAGGGGCGCATCAAGGTGACGCTGCACAAGGCGCTGGGGGAGATGATTGAGCTGACGGTGACGGACACGGGGCCAGGGATTCCGCAGCAGGATATTGATGAATTGTTCACGCCGTTTTACACGGGCAGCGATATTTTGCATCACCATTCGGGCGAGTTTGAGTTTGGATCGCGGGGGATTGGGTTGGGTCTGGCGATCGTGCGGCGGTTTGTGGAGCTGCACGGGGGCGTGGTGCGTGTGAACTCGAGCAGCAAGGGGACGACGTTTACGGTTCTGCTGCCGATCAACGCCTGACTCTGCAACCATCCCCACCCCTGAGGGTTCGGTGATGGACCAAGCGGTCGCCGTCCATGTCGAGACCTTCATTCGAAATGCGGCCAACGCATTGATACTCGCCGCCAGTGATTCCTTGCGGTATTCGATTTTTCGTCAGTGGCGGTTGGTGTGTTTGCAAAAATAAAAAAGCCCGCCGGGAGGATGGCGGGCTTTTTAGGGATGCGTGTGAGTTAGGCGCTTTCCTTGATGGGGATGGGCTTGCGGTCGAAGAGGCCGACCTTGCCTTCGATGACTTCTTCGCTAATGACGTAACGGCCTCGCTCGGTGATGTCGGGCAGCTGGTACATCAGGTGGAGCATGATTTCTTCCATGACGCTGCGCAACGCGCGGGCGCCGGTGTCACGCTTGAGGGCACGCTGGGCGATGATGTGAAGGGCGCCATCGGTGAAGTCGAGCTCGCAGCCTTCCATCTGGAAGAACTTGGAGTATTGACGGACGAGGGCGTTCTTGGGCTCGGTGAGGATCTGGATCATCGCGTCTTCGGTCAGCGGCATGAGCGTGCTGAGGATGGGCAGACGGCCGACGAATTCGGGGATCATGCCATACTCGATGAGGTCGTCGGGCGTGACTTTGCTGAGGAGTTCGCCCTTGGCGACTTCGCTGGCGACGCGGCCCTGGACTTCGCTGCCGAAGCCGATGGTACGCTTGCCGAGGCGACGGCCGATGATGTCCTCGATGCCGACGAAGGTGCCGCCGCAGATGAAGAGGATGTGCGAGGTGTCGACCTGAATGTATTGCTGTTCGGGGTGCTTGCGGCCGCCCTGCGGGGGGACGTTGGCGAGGGTGCCTTCGAGCATTTTGAGGAGGGCCTGCTGCACGCCTTCACCGGAGACGTCGCGCGTGATCGAGACGTTCATGTTGGTTTTGCCGATCTTGTCGATTTCATCGATGTAGATGATGCCGCGCTGGGCGGACTCGAGATCGTAGTCAGCGTTCTGGAGGAGTTTGAGCAGGAGGTTTTCGACGTCTTCGCCGACGTAGCCGGCCTCGGTGAGGGTGGTGGCATCGCCGATGGCGAAGGGGACGTTGAGGCAGCGGGCGAGGGTTTTGGCCAGCAGCGTTTTACCCGAGCCAGTGGGGCCGATCAGGAGGACGTTGCTCTTGTCGATTTCGACTTCGTCGGCCGCGGTGGCGGTGTCTTTGTGGGTGAGGCGCTTGTAGTGGTTATGAACGGCGACGGCGAGGGAGCGTTTGGCGCTTTCCTGGCCGATGACGTAGGCGTCCATGAATTCTTTGAGTTGGCGCGGCGAGGGGATGGTGCCGAACATGGGGCGGGCGCCGCTGACCTTGCGTTTCTCTTGCCGGAAGATGTTCTGGCAGAGCTCGGTGCAGTTGGCGCAGATGTAGATGTCGTTGGGACCTTCGACCATGGGGCCGACTTCGCGGGATGATTTGCCGCAGAAGGAGCAGTTGGTGATTTTGCGGCCGCGGAAGCCGCCGGAGCCACCGTTGCCGCCGTTGCCGCCGCCTGGACCGCCGCCGCCTCCGCCGGGGGGCATGGTGCCGCCACCGCCGCCAGAAGTTGCACCGCCGGTCGGGTTTCCGCCAGACGTGTTCATCATTAAAGACCCCTCAAAGGTTTGCGCTTCGCAATTTGCAGACACGCCTGAACTGTCGCGGTTGCATGAAAGGGCAAAAAATGCCGATGCAGCCGTCAAAGTCCGACGGACAATTGGGTTTATTGTAGTATTTTTCGGCATTTGGGTCTATCGCGCGTGAAGGTTTTCACGGCTGAGCCGGGGCAGTGGCGGTGGGGGCGTTGAGGGGGCGGACGGAAGAGAACTTGGCCACTTCGGCGACGAACTGGCCTTCGCGCATGCGGCCCTTCACCTTGGCGGGCATGTATATGTCGAGATCGGTGAGCGTGGTGGGCTGGTTGTCGAGGAAGAACCGGGTGGCCGCATCGTATTTCACGTAAGAGAAGTTGAGGGCGTCGACTTTGTTGCCCTTGCTGATGAGCAGCATGCTGGTGCGCGGGCGGACGTCGACGAGCAGGCCCTCAATGTAGCGAGCGTCGGGGTCGGCAGCGCGATCGATGGTGAGGTCGGGGTCAATGGGCTTGGTGGCGGTGGCGCAGGCCGCAAGCAGCGCTGCGGCGAGCATGAGAACGATCGCGCGCGGACTAAGCCCCTGCTGCAATCGTGAGGGCCTGGTCGGCCAGTTCGCGTCCGGATTGATCTTCTGCCGCATCGAGCCACCGCACATTCAGGAAGCGCTTGAGCCACGTCCGCTGCATCTTGGCGAGGTGACGGGTGTTGATTTTGATCCGCTCAACGGCTTCCTCTAAAGAGCATCTACGGTCGAGGTAGCTGAGCAGTTCTGCGTAACCGACGGCGCTGGCGGCTTCTTTGGAGAGACCTTCGGGGCGCGTCTTGAGGGTGCGGACTTCGTCGAGCAGACCGGCGGCGAGCATGGCCTTGACGCGGGCGTTGATGCGGCGGTTGAGCGTCTCTTTGTCGCGGCGAATGCCGATGATCGTGCAGTTGATGGCCGGGTGGTCCTTGGCCCACTGTGTTTGCAGCGTGCTGATGGGGGTGCCGGTGATTTCGAACACTTCGAGGGCGCGGGTGATGCGGCGGAGGTCGTTGGGGTGGATGCGCTCGGCGGCGAGTGCGTCGACAGCCTTGAGCCGCGCGTGCAGGGCGGGCACGCCGATGCGGTCGGCTTCGGTGGCGAGGCGGGCGCGGATATCGGCGTTGGCGGAGGGGCCTTCGAAGAGGCCTTCGAGCAGGGCGCGGAGATAGAGGATGGTGCCGCCGACGAGGATGAGCGGGCCTTGGTCTTGGCGGCGCGGGGCGTGGAGGTGGGGGCGGGCATCGTCGGCGAAGCGGGCGGCGGAGTAGGTTTCGTGCGGATCGACGAGGTCGATCATGAGATGGGGGATGGCGGCGCGGGTGGCGGCGTCGGGCTTGGCGGTGCCGATGTCCATGCCGCGATAGACCTGCATAGAGTCGACGGCCATGATGGTGCTGCGCAGGCGGCGCGCGAGCTCCTCGGCGAGATCGCTCTTGCCGCTGGCAGTGCAACCGACAATGACCAGTGGTGGTGGAGGGGCAGACATGGCGAGAGCATCGACCGGGGTGGTGAGGAAATCAAGTTACTGCACGATGGTGTCGCTCTTGATGCGATAGATCGTGGGGGTTTGGCCGTCGAACTGGAGCGCGACGGTGCCGGCGCCGTTTTCAACGCGGCGATCGATGCGGACGGTTTTGGTGCCGGCGGGGATGGGCGTGGAGCGGCCATAGATGGTGACTTGGGTTGGGGTGAGTTCAATGTGGTTGCTGGTGTAGGTGGAGCCGACGCCGAGGACGAGTTCTTCGGTGATCTTCTGCGAGACGCAGCCGGAGACGACGGAGATAAGCCCCAGGAGCAGGAGCATGCGTTTGATCGGATTGGCCATGTGTGTTCCTCGTTCGCGGTGATGGTATGCTGGTTGGCGAACAAAATCGACAGGTGACCTGATGGACCGCATACCGTTCTTGATTTCGGAACTTGAGGCGACGCGTTCTTACACGCTGAGAATCTTAGACCAGTGCGCGCCGGAGATCTGGTACAAGGCGCCGGCGGGGGCACCGACGCACATTGCGTGGCAGGTGGGGCATCTGGCGATTGCGCAGTACAACCACTTTGTGCAGCGCATCGCGGGTGAAACGGAAGCGGACAAGACGGTGATCGACACGGCGCGGTACTTTGTGCTGTTCAACAAGGGGACCACGCCGGAGGACAGGCCGGAGTTGTACCCGCCGCGGGAGCAGCTGCTGGCGGATTTGGCCACGATGCTGGCGCATGGCAAGAAGCTGCTGGCGGCGCAGACGGATGCATCGCTGGATTTGCCGGTGCGTCAGCCGCACCAGATCGTGAAGACGCGGTATGAATCCGCGATGTGGATGATCAAGCACGAGTTCATTCATGTGGGGCAGATCGGGTTGCTGCGGCGGCTGCATGGGTTGACGCCGTGGCGGTGACGATCTTCAGGACCAAAACGTCCAGCTTTGCTTGCAAGGTCCATCGAAAAACCGTACATTTCGTCTTCTATTCATTCGCGAGTAATCGGGTGCGTCCGGAACAGTTCCGGCCGTGTCAGAGCGAATATATGGTCCCTTTTGTGAGGTTCTTACTCTCATGGCTATCAAAGTTGCCATCAATGGTTTCGGTCGTATCGGCCGCTTGGTGTTCCGGGCACTTGTTGAACAGGGCCTGCTGGGCTCGAAGTTTGATGTGGTTGCCGTGGGCGATATCGTCCCGGCCGACAACCTCGCGTACCTGCTGAAATATGACTCGATCCAGGGCGCCTTCAAGGGCACCGTGGGTTCGGAGAAGTCCGCTGCTGACAAGGCTGAGGACGATGTGCTCGTGGTGAACGGCCACAAGATCAAGGTGGTGAGCGCCAAGACCCCGGCCGAGTTGCCGTGGAAGGCCATGGGCGTGGACTACGTGATCGAATCGACGGGTCTGTTCACCGAAGCGGAGAAGGCCAAGGGCCACATCACCGCGGGCGCCAAGAAGGTGATCATTTCCGCGCCGGGCAAGGGCGAAGACATCACGATCGTCATGGGCGTGAACCATGAGAAGTACGATGCGGCCAAGCACAACATCATCAGCAACGCGAGCTGCACGACGAACTGCCTCGTGCCGGTGTGCCATGTCCTGCTGAAGGAAGGCTTCGGCATTGAAGAAGGTCTGATGACGACCGTGCACAGCTACACGGCGACGCAGAAGACCGTGGACGGCCCGTCGAAGAAGGACTGGAAGGGTGGCCGCTCGGCTGCTATCAACATCATTCCGAGCTCGACGGGCGCGGCGAAGGCTGCGGCGTTGGCGATTCCGGAATTGAAGGGCAAGCTGACGGGCATGTCGTTCCGCGTTCCGACGCCGACGGTGTCGGTGGTGGACCTGACCGTTCGCACGGTGAAAGAGACCAGCTATGCTGAGATCTGCGCCGCGATGAAGAAGGCCAGCGAGACGTACCTGAAGGGCATTTTGGGTTACACGGCCGACGAAGTTGTGTCGAGCGACTTCATCCACAGCGAACTGTCGTCGATCTTCGACGCGGGTTCGGGCATCGAGCTGAACAAGAAGTTTTTCAAGCTCGTGAGCTGGTACGACAATGAATGGGGCTACTCGAACCGCGTGGTCGACCTCCTGAAGTACATCCAGGCGAAGTAAGCCAATCTTACAGCGATGTATCGCAACGCCCCGGCCCAGTGCCGGGGCGTTGTTTTTTTGTGGGAAATGGCTGCACCTTGGGCGGCAACAGGCATGGGATGAGACCGTTAGAGGTTGTATGAAGCGATTGCTTGTCGTGATGTGCCTGTGGTCGGCGGTGCCGGCGTTTGCGGTTGAACCGCCGCTGTCGCCGGAGGTGCAGGATGCGCTCAAGCGGTTGAAGTCGGAGCAATTCAAGGTGCGCGAGCAGGCCGAGCGTGACCTGCAGAAGGCGATTGGCGAAGGGCTGATTGCGGTGACGCAGCAGTTGAAGGGTGCCACGCTGGAGGATGCGCTGGAGTTTAACGGTGCGATCAGCCGGTGGGCGATGAGCGCGCTGCAGGCGCCGGCGGCGGAGCGTGAGAAGCAGTTGGCGTGGGGCCTGGATGCGAAGAATCTGCCGATGCTGGGGAAATTGTATTCCACGCGGGTGAAGGACCGCATTGCGGGTGTGCGGGAATTGGCGAAGGGCAACGATGAGCAGTCGCTGTTGCTGCTGGCGCGGATGCTGGATGATCCGGAGCGGGCGGTTTACCTGGCCGCGATGGAAGAGGTGGAGAAGAAGCCAGCGACGGATGCAGCGGTGGATGCGTTGTGGTCGCGGGCGATTGAGGCACCGCTAGGCAACATGGGATTTCGAGCGGGCGCGGGGCGGCAAGTGGTGTTTCGCGGGATGAACCTGGGGATGGCGTGGGACGTTGGCGTTTCGAACAATCGCATGCAGGACGCCAATTTTGCGGGGGATGTGCTGGTGACGCTTAAGCCGCCGCAGGTGCGGGAGCGGCTGGTGCAGCTTTATGAGCGTGCGGCGCAGGCGTACACGGATGAAGGTGTTGGGGGGCGGATGGGTGTGAGCTGGCAGATGCTGCCATCGTCACCGAGCATGCGTAACGCGGGGCGACTGGTGGAGGCGTTGAAGCCGCGCGAGGTGCTGCCGCATTTGATGGCTTTGATTGAGTCGAAACATCCGAACTTGGGGGGCCAGACGGTGAATCGCGGGAACAATGCGAAGCCGATTTACCTGACGCAGCGAGCGATTTTTATGGCGCAGGCGGCGGTGGTGCTAGGGGGGAAGCCGCAGGATTACCTGATGGAAAACAACGCGCAATACGGCACGTCGTGGGTTTTTGCAGATGCGGATGCGGAGAAGAAGGCCGTGGCGATGCTGAAGGCGGCGGTCGAGAAGCAGCAGGCCGCGAGCCGGCCTGCAGAGCAAAAATAAATTGACCGCTCTGAAGAGTCTTAGAACGACCACCTCCGGCAGGTATAACGAATTAAACAATGGCTGGTAAATATAACTGGCGGTAACTGGTTCTAAGCCCATTCGCGAGCGGTCATGTTGTGTTCACGGTTTGGTTGAACACATCTGCTTGTCGTTGACAACCCCTTTCCGCACACGCTTTGCAGGGCGCAGGTCTGCGTTTCTCATACATCATTATCTAATGCGCTGTGGCAAAAGGCAATTTCTTACCGTTATTGGTACGCAGATGTTAATAATCGGGCTGTCGGCGGGATGCGGCGCGACTATACTTACCCTTGTTTGAACCAGAGACCCGAGATGAATGCTTCAACTCTTGCCGGTGAATTGCTGACCCCTGACCGAGCTGGCGCTGCGCGTGCGGCGGCCCTGCTGGCTCAGGGCAAGCTGGTCGTCCTGCCCAGTGAAACTGTCTATGGCATCGCCTTCGATGTGACGGATGAGGCGGCCCGGTCGCGTGTGCGCAGCCTGAAGCGGCTGAGCGGGCCGGCGGGTTTTGTGCTGCACGTGGGCCACCCGGCGGAAGCGGAGAGGTTTGTGGGGGATATCAGCACGATCGGCCGACGGTTCATGCAGAAGGCATGGCCGGGGCCGGTGGCGCTGTCGTTTGTGTTAAACGATGCGCAGGCGGTGGCTTTGCGCAACGAGTTTGGCGCGGCGGCGGAAGACCTGCTGGTTGATGGCACGCTGACTATTCGTTGCCCGGAGCATCACCTCACGCAGGTGGCGTTGAGCGATTCGCGCCGGCCGATTGCGATCATTGGTGCGGCGCCGGCGGGGCATGCGGCGGTGGCGGAGATCAGCGCGCTGCCGGAGGATTTTCTGCGCGCGGTTGATGGTATGATGGACGATGGTCCGACGAAGTACCGTCGGGCTTCAACGCTGGTGAGGATTGATCCGCCGGGCGCAACGGGCCCCGGCTATCGCGTTGAGCGTGCCGGCGTTCTGGATGAAAGAATCGTGCATCGCATGGCTGAACGATTGATTTTGTTTGTGTGCTCGGGCAACACGTGCCGGAGCCCCATGGCTGCGGCAATTGCGAGCAAGTCGCTGGCCGATGAATTTGGCATTAGGTCGGACGAGCTGGCCTCGAAGCAGATCGTGGTGCAGAGCGCGGGGACGCATGCGGCCAAGGGGATGCGGGCGACGCGCGAGGCGGTGGAGGCGGTGCAGGCGTTTGGCGGGGATCTGTCAGCCCATCAGTCGCAGCCGGCGACGCTGGATTTATTGCGTCGCGCCGATGTGATTTATACAATGACGGAGTCACATCGGGATGAGCTTCTTACAGCCATGCCCGGCGTGGCGAAGAAGACACATCGGCTCGACCCCGATGGCGACATTGACGACCCCATTGGCGCGGGTCCGGCCGTTTACCGGGCGGTGGCCACGCGGTTGTCCGAACTGATCAAACGCCGGCTGCACGAGATGAAGTCATGAAAATCGCAATTGCATGCGACCACCGCGGTTACACCGTCAAGCAGAAGATCACCGCGCAGATATCTGACCGCGGTCACGACATCATTGATGTTGGGACGGATGGTCCGAAGCCGTGCGACTATCCTGATTTTGCGGTGCCGGCGGCGAAGCTGGTGGCTTCGGGCCAGGCGGACCGCGGGATATTCATTGACGGGTCGGGCATCGGCATGGCGATCATCGCCAACAAGGTGCCGGGGATTCGTGCCGCGATTTGTCATGATGAACTGACGGCGGAGATTTCGCGCCGGCACAACAACGCGAATGTGATCTGCCTTGCGGCGGACCTGCTGGGCGATGAGTTGATCCGGCGAATTATTGATGCGTGGCTGCTCACGCCGTTTGAACAGGGACGGCACTCGCGGCGCGTCGAAAAGATTGCGGTGCTTGAGCGGCAGCTTTTTAACAATGATCCGGACAGCGCGATCAGGAATCTCAGCGACCACGCTGCGGGCGTGGAGTGAGCGTCGCGTTCATGAGGTGATTGAAAGGCCCGTCGCAGTTTGCGGCGGGCTTTTTTTTATTTTGCGCGCAGCAGCGGCAGGACCGTTTCGACCATTTCGGTCTCGCTGAGAAGTCCGCTGTTGAGCGTCAGGTGGAAGAACTCGGGTGTCAGGAGTGTTTCGGGGAAATACTTGCGGAAGAACGCGGCACGGTTTGCGTCGAGCAGGCGCACGCGTTCAGTGGCTTGCTTGATTGTTTCCCCATGCAGGGCGGCCATGTGCGTGATGCGATACTGCAGCGGCGCCACGATGCGCACGTGGAGAGCCCCGGGCATCGCGCGCGTGATGGCGACGCCACCGAGGCCAACGAGCACCACGCGCCCGGCCTCAGCCAGCGCCCGCACCGTGCCGATAACCCGGCGCAGCAGCGCCGCTTCGCTCGGTTCGCGGTCCTGCAGACTGGCGCCAGACATGAAATCGTCCAGCCAGGTGTGACTGCCGGTCTCGAGCCGTGCGATCAGGTCGGCCGCGACCTGCGCGTCGTCGGCGATGCGTTCGATGAGTTCGCGGTCAAACGATTGCCAGAGCTGGACGGACATGGCGCTTGGTTCTTCGAGGGCGAGGCGCGACGATTCGATGTCGTTCAGCTTCGCCACCAGACTGCGGGCAAATGTTGAGCCGCCGGCGCCCGCCTCGCGACTGATCGTGACGAACGGCTGGGTCTTCACCGGAGCGCCGGGATGCGCATCCGGCCCGCCGCGGGCCCGTAGAAACGCGACCACCGGTTTGACGTCCATTGCAGCTGACAAGCCCGAAAGAGTGCGAGACATACAACACCCCTTTCGCAAGATGTGTGAGATCATTCTAACGCGCGCCGTGCGTTGGCATGCAAGAGAAAACTCGCATCGTGGCGGGAATTGCCGTTTCGCGTCAAATTGGCCTGTTCGTGCAGCACGACCGCTATGTCCGTGCTATTCTGCATGCCTTGTGAGGTGGCCCTATGCCCAGCGAAATGATTCCGTATATTGATGCACTTACCGGCACGAAGGTGACGCAACTGACGAACCACAAGTGCCACAGCCATCACCTGTATTTCACCAACCCCGGCTGGCACGATCGCAACCGGCGGCTGCTTTTCGGGTCTGACCGCGGCGGGCGGACGAACCTGTTCTCGATTGAACTGGCGACCGGCTACATCACCCAAATCACCGATGCGGACATGCCCGACGAGACGCTGTTCCTGTTCGCCAGCGTTAACCCGTGCCGCGAGGAGGCGTATTTCTTCCGCGGCCGTAAGCTGATTGCGGTCAACCTGATCACGCGAAAGGAGCGGCTGCTCTACGAAGCGCCGGACAACTTTGATGTGAACATGACCAATGTGTCCGCAGATGGCCGGTACGTGTGCACGGGTATCTATGAGCGGGCCGGCGGATTCAAGGCGGATCTGCTGCGCGGCTATGTCGGCTTCCGCGAGTATTTCGAGCAGCATCCGCTGTCACGCATCGTCCGTGTGCCGGTTGATGGGGGCGCTGCGGAAACGTTGCACGAGGAACGCAACTGGATCGGCCATGTGAACACATCGCCGACGCAGCCGCACCTGATGACGTTCTGCCATGAGGGTCCGTGGGATTTGGTCCAGCAGCGTATCTGGGGCCTCGACATGAACACGGGGAAGGTGTGGAAGATCCGGCCGCAGGATGACGGCATGGTCTGCGGCCACGAGTATTGGTTTGCTGACGGGCTGCGGATCGGTTTCCACGGGCGCAGCCGCGCCGTGTCCGGCCGCCAGGCCACGTATGGCGCGATTGAGTTCGACAACACGGACCATGTGGAAGCGCCGTTTCCCTACGACTCGCAGCACTTCTTCTCGCATGATCTATCGCTGATTGTTGGGGATGGCTCGCGCGGCCATTCCTGGGACCGGCAGGGGCGGCGGGACCTGGTGATGCTGTGGCAGTTTGAGAATGGACAGTTCGTGGGGCCGCGCGTGCTGTGCGAACACCGCGGTTCGGCGCATGTGCAGCAGACGCACATCCATCCGCGCTTCAGTCCGGATATGAAGCATGTTCTGTTTACCAGCGACATGACCGGCTATGGCCAACTCTATTTGGCCGAGCTGAAGCCGTTCGCGGAGTTGCCCACGATTGAGCAAGTCTGGCGGAAATAGCATTAGTCGCGCAGGCTGACGGGCTTGTTGAGCACTTCAGACAAGACCATGGCGGTGCGCAGGGTCTGCTTGTTTTTGAGCAGTTGGCGCAGACGCGGGCCATTGAGCCGCTTGCCTTGTGGCTGCGGTTTGGCCGCAGCGTGCGCCTGGGCGTGCGTCTGCAACATACTTGGCGGCGGCGGAGGGGGAGCTGTAAGAACAACCTCAGGTGCCCGCTGCGGTGCGCGTTCAATGCGTGCCGCTGGGCGCGGTTGCTGGGGACGCTGCTGTTGCTGTGGGCGCGGCGCGGGCTGTCGCTGGGGTACCTTAGAGGGCAGCGGGACCCGGGCCTCGGAACTTACGGGGGGCGGGGCTGCCGGTGTGGGCCGGCGTTCGACCGGACGCTCCGCGGGGCGCGGCAAGGGCACGCGGTCGGGTACATTGGCCTGGGGCGGTGCTTGGCGCGGCGGCGCCGGTGGCGCAGCGCGGCCGGCGCGGCGCTCCTGCTCGCGCTTCAAGTCTTCAAGCGAGATCTTGCCCGACAACAGGTCGCGGGCAAGCTGGCGCGGATCTTTTGGTATGTCTGCCACCTGCGCCTCACACCGCTAGCGAAGGCCGCTTGCGCGGCCGTCGGTTATTTCTTCTTGTTCATGGTCTTGCTGGACTTCTTCGGACGCAACCGAGCCTTGCCGCTCGAGCCTGCGTAGATCTTACCCTTACGTGTACGACGATCGCCTCTGCCCATATCAACTTCCTTTCAAAAAAAGTCAGGTCGCGAACTCTAAGAGTTCCGCCGATGGCGGTCAAGCATGATCGCCGTTTACTTCTCGTCGCCAGCGCCGCCGGCGAGGTTCTCGCGCATCGCGGTGTCGGCCTGCACGTTGCGCATTTTGTAGTAGTCCATGATGCCGAGGTTGCCGCCGCGGAAGGCTTCGGCCATGGCCAGCGGAATTTGTGCCTCGGCTTCGATCACCTTGGCGCGGTTCAGCTGCGCCAATGCCTTGTTTTCCTGTTCCTGGGCGATGGCCAGGGCGCGGCGCTTTTCGGCCTCGGCTTGGAACCGCCGCATGTCGGCTTCGGCCTGCTTGGCCTGCAGGTTGGCGCCGACGTTCTCACCGACATCCACGTCTGCGATGTCGATGGAGAGAATCGAGAATGCCGTGCCGGCATCGAGACCCTTGTGCAGTACGGTCTTAGAGATTGTGTCCGGATTTTCGAGCACGTTCTTGTACATCTCGGCGGAGCCGATCGCGGTGACGATGCCTTCGCCGACGCGGGCGACGATGGTTTCTTCCGTGGCGCCGCCGATCAACTGGGCGATGTTCGTGCGCACGGTGACTTTGGCTTTGACCTTCAGCTGAATGCCGTCCTTGGCGACCGCGTCGATCGTGGTGCGGCCGGAACTGGCGTTCGGCACATCGATGACCTTGGGGTTCACCGAGGTCTGCACGGCGTCGAGCACGTCGCGGCCGGCGAGGTCAATCGCTGCCGCCTTGGTCCAGTCCAGATCGATGCGTGCGCGATGCGCTGCGATCATCGCACGCACCACGTTGGGCACACGCCCGCCGGCGAGGTAGTGCGACTCGAGTTGTTGCGTCGAGAGATCGAGCCCGGCTTGAATGGCCGAGATCTTAGAAAGCACGATCGTGCGGCTGTCGACCTTGCGGAAGTACATGCCGATGAGCGAGCCAAAGGTGACGTTGGCCCGCGCGGTGTAGGCTTGAATCCAGAGATTGCCGAAGCTGGCAAAGATGACAAAGGCGAACAGCAGGAAAATGCCGCCCACGATGATGGCCGCCCACGTGGCGATCGTCTTGATATCGATCTGTTGGCCGAGGGTGAAAAATAGCTCACTCATGTCCGTCATGGCCTGCCTCACTTTCAGCAAAATATGCAAACGTGACGCTGGCAAGATAGGCGGGCTTCATGGCTGAGTCAATTTATTGTGCGGGCGCAGAGCGTTAGTTTGACGGCGGGGCCGACTCGAGTACTTCATTGACGCCCAAGCGATCGTCCTGCTCGGTAATGTTTATTCCGTCATCGCCCAAGTAAACCTTGTACAAACGGCCCAGCTGCACGGTCTGCGACTTTGGCCGCGACCAGGTGTACTGCATACCCCCGTGTCCCTTGTTGCCCCGGGCGACCATCAACTCGCCTACGTGCTGCCACAGGCGAAGCTCGAGATGCGTCGGCCGGTCCGCATGAACCAGCGAGGCCGTCGGCGGCACGCCGGGCGTGAAGAAGGCAAACTGCTGTTCCTTCGTTTGGTTCTCGCTGTAGACATGGCCGTAGAAAAACAGCCGCTTGTTGCGGAGCGGTTTGAAGCGTTCGGAGAACTTCTCGTTGAAATCAAACGTGATACCGTCGACGAGGACCTTGTTGCCGGGAATGACGATGCGCGACGTGGGCAGCGCCACCGGACCTTCGCGCCCCATGGTAAAGCGCCGGAACAGGAGGCTGGATTCGAGCACGATGCCGTTGGTGTCGATCTTCTGCCACTCGACGACGAGGTCGCTCACGCGCTGGCGGCCCGAGAGGCGGTTGATGACCTTCTCGAAGTTGGCGAGTTCCACGGCCATCATGCGTTCGTGCCGGGCTTCGCTCGTGTAGTTGGCAATCAGGACGATGCCCAGGTTCAGCACCACGCCGACAACCAGCAGCACAACGATAAATCGCGTAAATCGCGGCATAAGTTTGACTCAGTTTCGGCCGCCCGGCTTGAGGATTCCGCCTTGGCCAGGCTGCGGCGTTTGATTGATTATCGTCGTTTCCGCCAGCGGGGTTGTATTAATCTTGTCCAGCCGGCGGGACCAAAGCTGCTTCATGCGGTCCTCGGTGGTGGGGGTGAGGACGGTTTGGTCGCTCGAGCGCATCATCAGTACCTTGCCGGACTTATCCACCCAGAGCGTGGTTGTGCCGGGGTCGAGTTCATCGGTTAGCTTGATGCACTCGGTGCGTTTGCCATCGAGCATGACGACGGCCGGGCCAATGACCGAAAGCGTGCGCAACCCCAGACGCCGCGTTGTGGCGTTATAGACCACGAACGCCATGGAGCTGGGCTTTTCCAGATCCACGAGGCGCGGCCAGGCGAATTCCAGCACCTTCGGCAACGGCGAGGGCTGTTCGGCGGTGATCTCCCAAGCGGGGGGCGGCTTGCGGGTGTCGCGGTCCTCGAACTTCACATCCTTCTCGGACAGCGTCACGTTGAGCCAGTAGCCTTCGTCCCGCTTGGCCGCGACGATCTGCTCGGCCTTGCCGTGGCGGCCGACGACATCTTTCAGCGCTTGCGTAACGCGGCGCTGCAGGATGCCCAACTCGCTCTGCCAGCCGACGAATTGGCGTTCGCCCTGTCCGGCCACGATCTCGCGGAAGGCGACGTTCTTCACGCCGGAGGTCCAGTTGGAGTAGTGGGGCATTTCTTTCTTGGGGTCCTTGTAGCTCCAGAACGTGCTGGTCGCGGCCATGATCACGGTGTTGTTCGGCGGGAAGGTGCGTGAGGTCATCTCGGCGAGGACGCCGGTCATGCCGTCGCGCTTGCCTTCAAACTCGTCGAACACGACGTAGCCGACATCGCCGTTGTCGATCGTGATGCGGAAGATCTGCGGTTGCTTGTTGAGTTTTTCTTTGAGTTCCTCCGCGCTGCGCTCGGCAAACCACTTTCGGCCGGTCTCAACGGCCAGTCTTCGCCGTTCCGCCACTTGAGCGCGGTCGAGCACTTCGTAGCGCTCGAGCATTGCGGCCCAGGTTTTCTCGGCGGATTCCTTGTCTTTCAGCGGTGTGTTGAACGCCAGCACTTGAAAGCGATCGGGCGCGAGCTGCACCACGAGGATCTGCCGAAACAGAAGGACGCGCTCGGTGACGGGGCGGCCGGTGCCGGGCACGCTCTTGTCGACGAGCGCCTCGACGGAGGTGACGAGTTCGCCTGCGGTGCGGCCTTTAAATTTTGTCACTTCGCTCTTGCGCACCTGCACAGCGCGGAACACCTTGGCCTGGTCGGCTGCGAGGGTTTTGAGGAACTCGTCCATGCGGATTTCTTTGGCGGTGAGCGATGCCTGCAGGTTGCCGCTCCACTGCTTGCTGTCGACGACGAAGCTGACAAGTTCGAGGTTGGCGCGCTGGATGATCCGGCTGCCGACCGGGACGGTGAGGCGAAACTCGGCGGCTTCGTCTTTGTATTCTGGCCCGAGCAGCCGCGATGACTCGCCTGTGGGGTCACAGACTTCGTCGAGGCCGCTGTTTACCTGGGCGCGGGCGATCGCTGTTGCCGCCAGCAGCACCGCCAGCACACTTCTATGAATGATTGACCGCTTCATCGCGACCTCGTTTCACGTTTTTTGACCGGGCCGATGATCTGAAAGTTCTCGCCCGAGCATTGGCGACCGAAGTAGATCCGGTCGACATCGGTCAGCTCACCTTCGCCACTATACACAATCCCGATCAGCCGATCAGCCACGATGGTGACGCGCAGCATGACAAAACCTTTGCCGCCGCGCCCCGGGCCGACGAGTTCTGCCGCTGGCTGGTTGCCGAGCAGGCCGACGCTGAGGACAACATCGACCTCGTCGCGGTCGGGATTGAAGCCGGTGACGTCGCGATACATGCGGATGGCTTCGTATTTTCGGTAGGCAGCATCGTCGATGGGGGACGCCTGATCCTTGATGATCTCAAGCCGACGCCAGAGGCCGTCGATCACGGCGGTGCGCGATTCAAACACGCCGGGCAGGTCGCCTTCGCTGGCTGCGGGTTGAAACATTGCCGGGTAGCGCACCGAGAAGGACACGCTGCTCTGCCGCTGTTGCGTGACGGCCTGGGCGGCAACGACGGCGAGCACAAACACGCCCAGCAGCACCAGCAGCATGGTGGCGCGACGTTTCGGCGAAAGCGGTGTTGTGTCTAATGGCATGTCTTGCTCGCTAATGACGAATAACGAATGACAAATGACGAACCAAATCTCGATAACCTAATGACCCAATGACAAAATCGTCATTTCGATTTCGTCATTGATTTGTCATTCGTCCTTAGTCATTCGTCATTCACTATACCCCGTACGCTTCCGGAATGACCTTCCGCGTTTCTTCTTTCAGATACGAAATAATCTGCTGCGCGTGCTCGAAGCTCATCACGCGGCGGGCGACTTTCTGCGCCTCGGCCATGTCGATCGAGCGGATGACCTTCTTGATCTCCGGGATCGAGTGCGGCGTGATGGAGATTGTACGCAGGCCCATGCCGACGAGCAGGATCGTGAATTCGATATCGCCGCCCAATTCGCCGCAGAGCGAGACGCTGATGTTGGCGCGGTTGCCCACGCGAATGACGTTGCGGATCAACGCCAAAACGGCGGGGTGGGCCCCCGTATAGAGCGACGCGACACGCTGGTTGCCGCGGTCCACGGCCAGGGTGTATTGGATCAGGTCGTTGGTGCCGATCGAGAAGAAGTCGCATTCCTTGGCGTAGGTGGCGGCCATGAGGGCGGTGCTGGGCACTTCGATCATGATGCCGACGGGCAGGTACGGGTTGTAGGGGATGCCGTCCTCGTCGAGCTCTTCCATCACGTCTTTGAGGACCATCTTGGCTTGGCGGAGTTCCATGGGCGTGGTGACCATGGGGAACATCACGCGCACATCGCCCAGCATGCTGGCCCGCAGGATCGCGCGCAACTGCACCTTGAACATGTCGAGACTGCTCAGGCACAGGCGAATCGAGCGGCAGCCGAGGAACGGATTGTCCTCGTGCTCGCGCTCGGCCCAGGGGGCGTATTTGTCGGCACCCAGGTCCAACGTGCGAATGACGATTGGCCGGCCGCCGAGCTTGCGGATCGCCTCGGCGTAGGCGGCGTAATGGTCGTCTTCGGTCGGCTCTTTGTCGCTGGCGAGGTAGAGGAACTCTGTGCGGTAGAGGCCGATGCCGGTCGCGCCCTGTGCGAGTGCGTTTTCAACTTCGTGCGGAAACTCGATGTTGCCCATCAGCGTGATTTCGGTGCCGTCTTTGGTTTTTGCGGGCAGGTCGCGCAAGGTGCGCAACTGACGTTCAAAGGTCAGTTGGCGTTCTTCGTTTTTCTTCTGGTCGGCGAGGGTGGCTTCGTCGGGGTTGATGATGACCACGCCGGTCTGGCCGTTGACGATGAGGGTGTCGCCGGAAGCGACCTCCGCGGTGATGTTCTCAAGACCCACGACGGCGGGAATGCCCATGGAGTTGGCGATGATGGCGGTGTGACTGGTCCGGCCGCCGGCATCAATGCAGATGGCCTTAATCTTGGTGCGATCGAGGCTGGCGGTCTGCGAGGGGGTGAGGTCGTGGGCGATGATCGCGACGGGCTCGGTGATGTCGGCGAGGCGCACGCGCTCTTTGCCCTGTAGTTTGTTGATCAGACGCTTCTCGATGTCGTAGATGTCTTTGACACGCTCGCGGAAGTAGAGGTCCTTCTGCTTTTGGAATTGCTTGGCGAACTCGCGCAGCGAGCGGCTCACGGCGTATTCAGCGGTGAAGCGATTTTTTTCGATCCCTTGATAGAAGGTGTCGAGCAGCGTCGGGTCTTCGAGCAGACCGAGGTGGAAGTTGAAAATGGCGCCGGTCTCAGCGCCGAAGTCCTTGGAGGTCTGGTCGCGCAGCAGGCGAATGTCGGCGCGCGATTGCTCGAGCGCGGTGGTGAGCCGCTGCCGTTCTTTTTCGATTTCGGATGCGGGAATTGCACGCCGGCCGATGCGTAAATCATCGTCCGACAGAATCAGCGCCTGGCATACAGCCATGCCAGACGACACCCCAATGCCTTTTTTGATTTCCATAAATGGTCCTGGCTGCGAGGCCCGCAGCGCTTCTGCCGAGGCCTAAGTGCTTGCCTGTCGTAGCGTTAAACGCAGCCGAGAGGAGCAAAAGGGCGGCGAAGGGTTGGGGGCGTCGGAGCAGTTTGCAGCCTGTGCGCAACAGTCAAAGCCGTTGCGTTTTTCACACGCAGCGATGAAATTTTAGGGGATTCGCCTGCCCGTTGCAACGAACATTATCAAATCAGAAACGAGGGCTACGGCCTTGGCAGCAGTTTGACCAGTGACACGCGGGCGCGGGGACGCTTGCCACCCATGGGCTTCTCGGTTTGCAGCACCTCGCAGTGGCCGGCGGTGGCGAGTTTCTCGGCCTCGGCTTCGTCCATGATGGCGTAACGGACGGTCTTCAGGTCTTTCAGCCAGGGGTCGAGTTGCTTGCCCTCGATGCGGGCCATGGGCCAGCGTGTGTACCAGGCGATGTGATGCTGGCCGAGGTCGAGGAGGTAGATGGTCTCGCCGGCGGGAACGAGCTTGGAGGTGACTTGGCCCAGGGCGGCGCTGCTGCGGTAGCCGTCGTGCTTGGGCATGTACTGCGTCCAGAACCAACCCATCACCACAAGGGGCAAGGCGAAGAGGATCGCCAGGAAGAGGCGCGGGCGGCGCATGCCGCGGGCCCAGTGATGCAGCGCGAGCGCTGCGGCGGGGATTAGCGCGGGCAACACGGGGAAGATGTAGTGCTTCTGCCGCCACATGGCGAGGGTGAGCACGATGAAGGTGCCCCAGAACCATGCGGTGAGGAGACGTCCAGCACCGGGGCGGTCGAGCCAGCCGTAGGCGCGGGCGCGCCAGCCGCCGATGACGATGAGCGGCAGCCAGGGCAGCACGACCCATGGCACGTCGACGGCGTATTCGGTGAGACCGACGAGGTATTTGTTGAGCTTGGGGGTTTCGGCGGTGGTGTCGAGGTCGCCGACCATGCGGCCGACGGTTTCTTGCTGCCAGCCTTGGATGATGCCGGGGTCGCTGAGGTAGGCCGCTACGGGCCAGGCGACCATGATCAGCAGGGCGATGATGATGGCGAAGGGGTTTGCGAGCAGCGGGCGGAGTGATTGGCGGCCGCCCCAGAATGCGAAGATGGTGAGGCCCACGAGCGGATAGAGGAGGATGATCGGGCCTTTGAAGACGAAGCCCACGGCCAGGGCGAGGTAGAATACCCACGCGGTGGCGCGTGTGGCGCGGCCGATGGCGGCGTCGACGGAGGCGGAGAGCGCGAAGGCCGCGCAGACCATGACGAAGATGTCGGCCTCGGCGAGGCGGGCTTGGATCATGAGGTAGATGCTGGTGGCTTGGAGCAGCCCGGCGAGGAGGCCGGCGCGGGGGCCGAGGATCTTGGCGGTCATGCGGGCGATGATGAGGGTGAGGGCGGCGCCGGCGAGGACTGAGGGGAGGCGCACGGCGAATTCGTTTTCGCCGAGGGCGGCGGTTGAGGCGGCGATGAGCCAGCCGGTGGCGGCGGGTTTCTGGTAGCGCGGGACGCCGACGAAGTGAGGGACGATCCACTTGCCGTCTTTGAGCATCTCGCGGGCGGGCTGGGCGGCGAGGACTTCGTGGCGGGTGAGGACACGGTCGTGATGGCTGATGCCGGGGATGATGGCGAGGAAGGCCACTAGGATGAGGAGCAGCGTGGCGGACCAGCTGAGTGTGGGTTGATGGGGTTGGGGAAGCATGCGGCGATATTAGCAGGAGAAGCCATAAGCCAGAAGCCAGGAGCCAGAAGGTGGGAGGCAGGAGGGGGAAAAGTGTCGATTTATTGGAAGATTGTCACGATTTTTCGCGAAAAGTGCGGTTTTGCAGGGGTTTTGAGGGAAGATTACCAAGATTGCCAAGATTTTTACGACCCCCACCCCTTCTTTTTGGCGCAGAGGAGCAAATGTGGTGGCGGGAAGACTGCGAGTTGGGGAGTCTCGGAGTGTCGGAGTAGGGGAGTGGGGAGGGCAAAAATGAAGAAGGACCAGCGGGTTGTCGTCTGGTCCATTGAAAGAAAGATATCAGAAATCGTATTAAGATTCACCACTCTAAAGCGCTAAGAATGTGTTAAGGTTCGACGGTGCGGGCTCAGGCGGGCGTGCGTTGGAGGCAAAAAGGAGAAACGCCCATGCACAAAAGGGCTGGGCATGGGCGTTTTGGGGGCTAGGTTAGCGCGGGGTGGTCTTAGTTGCGACGGGTGGTGCGGCGACGGGTGAGGAGGCCGATGGCGCCGAGGCCGAGGAGAGCGAGGCTGGTGGGTTCGGGGATGACGGCGACGGCGTCGACACCGATGCCGGCGTTGGTGAAGTCCCAGTTGAAGTAGGGGCCGGTGATGTTGTCGAAGGCGAAGAGGACGTTGAAGTTGCCGAAGGTGCCGGTGTTGCCGAGTGCGGCTTGGGCGTAATTCCATTCCGCGTTGGTGATGTCGCCGTCGGCGCCGGTCGAGAGGCCGCGGATGTTGTAGGTGGTATCCATGGCGGTAATGAGGTCGTTGATCTTGCCGGCGGAGGTTTCGGTCAACCACATGGCGACGTAGATGCGGCCGGAGGTGGAGGGGCTGGGGTTCACGAGGACGCTGCCGGTGGCGGCGGTGTCGGGATCGGTGTTGAGGCCGTCAACTTCGATACCGTAGAGGACGCGCTGCGTGCCGCTGTTGGTGTTGCTGTTTTCGGAGATGTCGGTGATGTCATCTCGGCGGGTGCCGACCTCACTGGTGGCGAAGCTGGCGGAGCGGGTGATGGGGGCATTGTTGCTGACGGTGAGGATCAGTTCGGAGCCGTTGAAGGAGAAGACGCCGTTGTTGCCCCCGCCGAGGTTGGTGTAGGAGAAGTCGTTGATGTCGAAGTTGGAGGTGGTGGTCCAATCGACGAGTTTGAAGGTGCCTTGGGCAGTGCTGCCGGCGAAGTTGAAGCGGAAGATGCTGCCGTTGGTGGTGTCTTTGTTGAAGGCGCCAGTGATGTTGAGCAGGTCGGCGGTATTGGATGCGCCGAGTTCGAAGACCCAGTCGGTTGCGGCGGAGGCCGAGGCGGCACCATTCCAGGTGACGCTGCCGGTGTTGAGTTGACCGATCGAATTGCCGGGACGGATGGAACCGGAGACGATGGTGGCAGAGATGGTGCTGCCCGAACCGCCCAGAGTTGCACCGGAGGCGACGGTGATGCCGCCGGTGCTGGTGGCGCTACCGGAAGTGTTGTTCAGAAGGAGGGTGCCGGCGTTGACTTGGGTGGTCCAAGCCTGGCTGGTGTTAGCAGCGCCTGTGAGTTCGAGGATGCCGGCGCCGGTTTTGATGAGGCCACCGCCGCTGTTGCCGGCGGAGAGTGTACCGGAGAGACGGGCATCGACGGTGGCCGAGCCGCGGGCGACGTTGAAGGTCTGCTGGCTGAAGCGGAAACTGAGGTTGTCGAAAAGTTCGACGGTGCCGGTGGCGGTGGTGGAGGAGAGGTTGATCGTGCTGCCGGAAGCGGCAAAGCCACCGGTCGCGGAGAACTCCAAGTTGTCGCGCGTGCCTGCTGTGTTAAGGTCAACGAGGAGGTCGCCGCCATAGGCAGCGAAGCCACCGGAGGCCCAATTTAGGTTGGATGCGCCGACGGTTGTGGAGAGTGTGCGGTTGAAGCGTGTGCCGCCGTTGAGTGTGTTGTTGGTTTCCAGCACGCCGCCGGCGAGGGTGAGGTAGCGGCCTTGGACGGAGTTGGTGGCAGCGCTGCCGGTTTCACGGAGGACACCGTTCTGGATGTTGAAGCGGAGTGTGCCGGTGGAGGAACCGCCGTAGGAGAGGTTTTGGAGTTGGGCTACGCCAGCGCCGGTTTTGCGGAGGGTGAGGGTACGATTGGCGGTGGCCATATTGTTGTTGAGGGTCATAGCGGCGCCGCTGGCGATACCGAGGTCGAAGGTAGCGTTGGCTTCAGCATGGATGGTGAGGGGGGTGTTATTGGCGTTAGCGTTGGTGTTGTTGATGGTAACGGTGCCACTGTAAACGGCGGTTCCGCTGTAAGCACCGAGGCCCCAGGGGGCGGATGTGTTGTCGGTAGTGCCGGCATCAAAGGTGAGGGCGCGGGCGAAGTTTTTGGAGCCTTCAAAGAGAACCAGCCAGCCGGTGTTTCCAGCAAGTCCGGAGCCAGGGGTCGAGCCATTGATGGTGACGGTATTGGCGGCGTTGCCAAAGACTGCGTCATCGGAGGCGATGAGGATGCCATAGCCGCCGGGGCTGCTGCCAGGAGTGACAATATTGGCGACGAAGTTGTTGTTGGAGTTGGAGAGGCGGAACATGGGCAGCCCGTTGGTCGCGGTGGTGGCAGACGCCTGAATGTTGAGGGTGCGACCCGCAGTGCCGCCGCCGATGATGCCGGCGATTTCGTGGATTGGACCACCGAGGGTGTAGACACTGCTGGCAAGGCTGGCGCCGCCGACGACGGTGATGGTGCGGTTGGTGGCGCTGCTCAGGGTGATGGTGTCAACGCCGATGCCGCGGTTGAGGATAACGGCAGCGTTGGCGTAAAGAGATGCCGCCGAGACGCGGGCGGTGGCACCAAGGGTGAAGTCGCGGTCGAAGGTGGTGGCGGTGGTTTGGGTGGCATCAATGGTGACATCGGTGCCGCGTGCGGCGAAGCCAGGTGAGGTGCCGCTGAGTTGCCACTGGTTCGCACCCGTGCCATTGCCGCTGGAGCGATCTGCGGTGAAATTTGCCCAATTGATGCCATTGAATACAAACACACCACCGCTGATGTTCAAATTCCCATTGAATATCTGGTTCATATTCGAGACTGAAAGTCCACCGGCAGAAACCGTGGTCGTACCAGCCAAGTTGCCCGTTGCAGCGCCGCCCTGAAGGACAAGCGTACCGTTGTTAGATTTGGTCAAGTTTCGCGCGGTGCCATCGTCGGCCAAGGTGAATGCGATGTTCGAGATGGTGGCTGATCCGGCCGCTGCGATGGTCTTGGCCGCGCCGCTGAGGGTGAGCGTCTGGCCAGTCGTTCCCATGGTGATCTGGGAGAAGTCGCCAGAGACGTTGGCGTAGAAACCGATGCGATTGCTGGCGACATTGGCCCAGTTATAGCCGGATCCATTGCCTGGATCCCAGGTGACGTTTCCGCCGACGGCATTGATGCCGGTGTCGCTGCCGCCCATGCTGATTTCGTTGTTGCCGGTACCGACACCAAAGGTATAGGCGGTGCTGACGCCATTTCCATTGAGGCTCACGAGCAGCCGCTGAACGCTGGTTGTCAGGTCGATGTTTCCGCCGATCATGGCGCCGGGGTTCATGAGCATCAAGGATGAACGCTGCGCAGAGGCGTCCGACGCCCTGCGGAGGATGATCGAACCTAGATAGCCGGAGTTGTTGCCTGCCAATCTCACATTTGGCGTGCCAGGTGCGCTATCCATCGACGTACCGGGGTCGGTCCCGCGGATGGTCAGCACGGTACCCACCGAGCCGGTCAGGTTGGCATTGATGGTGAGTGTCGATCCGTTGTTGAGCCAGGTTTGGCTGGCACCGAGATTCAAACTGAAATTGGAGGCAGGCGTGGCACTGCCCAAGGTAACTGCGCCGGCGCCGCTATTGATGGTCATGCCGCCGCCATTGAGCGTTAGCACCGTGCTCGTACCGTTGCCGACGACAGTGACCGGATTCGTTGCGGCGGCGAGAAACGACAAGCTGTTGATGGTGAGGCTGGAATCAATTATGCCGGTCGTGCGGCGTGCGCTCGTGGTGGAGTAATAGACCAAGTCATGCGGGCCGCTGGTGTATGGATCGGCAGTGCCTGTGCCATCACCGGCGAGGAGCGTGGACCAGTTTGCGGTGTCGGTCCAGTTGTCGGATGAGGCGCTTCCGCCATCCCAATAAATCGTGGCACCATTGAGCGGTGAAACAAATGCCGGGAGGGCTGCGGCAACAGCAGCGAGACCAAGCAGTGATTGGCGTGAGATACGACCGAAGCGACGGACGGAGCGAAGTGATGACATGCTACCCTCGAGCAAAAGAGGCCGAACAACAAAAGGGTCTCTCTCCAGAAACCCGACAATGGCTCTCTCTCACTCAGCCTGTAGCTCTCTCGCTCCAACGGGTTCAGGGGCTTCTCCTAGCGCCTGCCGTCTAAACAATGTGCCACGTATTTGGGTCTGCGGCTACACACAGTTACGCAATCAATTCGCACCAGTGCGCAAAAGTCGTGGTAACGAATGCCCTTCGTGGACGAGTTTGCGCGAACAATAGACGCACTTGCGCAAAAGGCCACATGTTTCTGCGCTTTGGTGTACATTGATATACATGGCTGGAAATAGTCGAAGTCCCTACCGGATTGGCCTGTTTGCGTCTCCGGACTATGGTTATTGCCGTGAAGTGATTGCCGGCGTGAGCGAGGTTGCGCTACAAAGAGGCTGCTGGTTGCGGTTAATCAATTCGAATTTTCCGGTAGAGAGTTACCCGGCGTTGGGCCTTTCAGGGCTCATTGGTATTTTGGCAAGCCAAATTAGTACGACGGAACTACAGCAACAGAACTTTCCCGTTGTGAACGTCTCGGGGCGGATGCTGCAGAGCCCGTTTCCGCAGGTGCTGCCGGACAACCGGGTGACGGGCGCCATGGCGGCGGAGTACTTGCTGGGGCAGTCGGTGCGGAGCTTTGCGTGCGTGGGGATGGGGCAGGTGTATTTTGCGAAGCTGCGTTGTGCGGGGTTTATCGACAAGCTGACGGCTGCGGGGAAGTCGTGCACGGTGCTCGATTCGGTAGGTAAGGAGAAGGCAGTACAGATCGTGCAGTGGGTGTTGACGGCACCGAAGCCGTTGGCGTTGTTTGTGGCGACGGATCTCACGGCGTCGATGCTGTATGACTCATTGCATGTTGCGGGGATTCGCGTCCCGGAGGATGTGTTGTTGGTTGGGGTGGATAATGACACGCTGATCTGCCAGATGATGAACCCGCCGCTGAGCAGTGTGGACTGCAATTTTGAAGAAGTGGGGCGGCAGGCGGCGACGTTGTTGCTGCGCTGGCTGGACACGGGTGTGGCGCCGCCGGCGCTGACGCTGGTGCAGCCGAAGGGCGTGGTGGTGCGGCCGTCGTCGACGTTGTCGTTGACGGGGGATGAACTGGTAAACGAGGCGCTGCAGTTGATTCGCGTGCAGGCGTCGAACCGGCTGACGGTGAAGCAATTGCTTAACCAGTTGGGCGTGTCGCGGCGGACGCTAGAGACGCGTTTCACATCGTCAGGGAAGAAGTCGCCGGCGGCGGAGATTTTGCAGACGCAGATTGAGCGGGCGTGCCACCTGCTGGTGGACACGGGGCTGTCGCTGGATGAAATTGCGGAGGCGTCGGGGTTGGGAACGCAGCGGTTGTTGCGGGCGGTGTTCAGGCGGCATGTAGGGGAGAGTCCGACGGCGTACCGGCATCGGTACCGCAAGGTGTGAGGGGAATGGCGAAGCGTGAATGGTGAGTAGTGAATAGTGCGGGGGAAGCGGGCAGCAGACGTATGCAATAGGGGGGTAGTAAACGGGTTTTGCTTGTATGAGAAAGACCCGGCTGATCGCGTTTTTGATGATGGTGGCGATGGGTGAGATGGCACTGGGGGCGGTGGTGCCGCCGGACAGTTTGCCGGTGAAGGTGACGTATGTGCACCCGGAGACGAAGAAACCGGTGACGGTGGAAGCGGATCTGTTTTTTGAAAAGCTGGTGGTGACGATTGATGGGAAGAAGGGGGAGATCGGGAAGGGGGCGTTGTACCCGACGCAGTTTAATCCGGCGACGTTTACGCGGGTGGAGAAGAGCGATCCGCCGGCGTTTGTGTGGAAGTCGGCCGCGCCGGAGGCGAAGACGGTGGTGTTTGATTTTGCGAAGCTGCCGGTGCGGAGCGGGGCGGGGGCGGACATTAAGGTGGCGATTGATGGGGGATTTGAGCCGGAGATGGGGGAGGAGTTGAAGGGGGAGAAGCAGCCGGAGGAGCCGATTTATTTGGCGTTGCGGGAGAAGCGCGACCTGACGGTGCTGGATATGAAGGTGGTGCTGGGCCTGGAATTTGAGAAGTCCGACGAAGTGAAGATGAGCGAGGAAGTGACTGGGCGTTTTCCGGCATATGCGAAGAAGTGGCGTGGGACGGGGAAGGTGCAGGTGCAGGCGGCGACGTTCTTGGGTGGGGCGGGCGATGAGAATTTTCAGGGGGCGGCGTTTGTGAAGGGGGGCGTGGTAGCGTTGATGAATGCGGTGGAGGTGGAGACGCTGCAGCGCGTGACGCTGCTGGGGCAGGACCCGGCGGAGAAGCCGGCGGCACCGGCGCCGACGACGCAGCCGACGCGGAATAAGCCGATCGATCTGCGGAACATGATGGCGCTGGTGTGGTTTAAGGAGGATTTGTCGGCGATCGAGGGGACGCTGCGTTTGCCGCTGGGGTCATCGGTGGCGATGGGGTTGCGCATCTCGCCGAAGGGCGAGGTGTATGTGCTGGGGCGGGTGATCGGCGGATTTGATGTGCGGAAGTTGGGGGCGAAGACGCACGAGATGGGGCTGACGCCGGAGAAGCAGGAGGATCATTTTATAGCGAAGCTGAGCGGGGATGGGGCGGGTATTGAGTGGATCAGCGTGGCGGAGAAGCGGGCGATTGATTTTGGATTTCGGACGAATGATGAACTGCTGGTGGAATTGGCGGGGAGCCATGACATGATTGTGCTGGGGGCGGATGGGGCGCGGAAGAGCGCGTTGGTGCGGGAGTCGACGGCGCAGTCGCGGCGTTGCCCAATGGCGGTGAGCCCGTTTGACGGGGCGTTTTATTTTGGCGGGGATTTTCATTCTGGTACGGGGCACGAGCCGTACCGCAACCCGTATATGTTTCGCTTCGACAAAGATGGGAAGGTGGCGTGGACGGCGTACAACTGGACGGGGCCGATCGTGGGGATGGATTTTTATCGCGATGTGTCGGACTCGGCGGTGCGGAAGGTGCGGTTTGGGAACAATGGGGACATTTATATTGTGGGGTGGAGCGATGGTGGGAACACGGTGTTGCGCAAGCAGCCGTACGATTTGGATAAAGGGTTGCCGGGGCGCGGGGCGTTTGATGATATGAGTGCGGCGCAGGTGGGCAGTTTTTGTCACATTTTGAAGATGGATGCGAAGACGAGCCACGTGACGGCGCGGACGATGATTATTCCGTATCATCCGTTCACGAATCGGCCGAACAGTGCGGGCGTGAGCGACATGCTGGAGTTGCCGGACGGGCGGTTGGTGGTGACGGGCGGGAGTGCGTATGGGTTGATTGAGACGCGCGATGCGTGGGTGGAGCCGTGGGCGGTGAAGGCGGAGAAGGACAAGGCGACGGCGCGGCCGCACGGCGGGCCGTTCATGATGATTTTTTCGAGTGATCTGGCGGTGCTGGAGTTTAGCTCGCTGACGCCGGCGGTGAGCGGGCAGTTTTTGGCGCAGCGCGATGGGAAGTTGCTGCTGAGCGGCGGGGCGACGGCGGCGATGGAGTCGTACAACGTGCGGCACACGCCGATCGTGAAGAACGCACTGCAGGAGAAACATGGCGGGGGCACGGACGGCTATTTGATGTTGATTGACACCAACGCGGCAGGTGCGAAATGAAGAAACTGTTGATTGGGATTGTGCTTGCGGCGGTGTCGCTGGGGATTGCGGATGCATCTGGCGCGGGGGCGAACGCGCGGATTGCGAGGAGCATTTCGGCGGCGTGGGACATGACCGGGCGCATCAAGGGGATTCACGTGCTGATGTCGCTGCGGCAGGAGGGGAACATCTATGCAGGCATCTATGGCGGCGTGAACAGTGCGGGGAAGTTTTCGATCATTGCGCACGAAGATGCGCTGACGGATGAACTGAAAGTGAAGAGTGTGGGCGGCTTTACGTTGCGGCTGACGAACATACCGCCGCGGCAGGGGATGGATGAACTGGTGCCGGGGCAGGCGTGGTTTAAGGGTGTGGGCGGGAAGAAGGCGGAGAAGACGGCGACGATTGAGTTTCCGGAGTTCACGAATTGGCGTTACGAAAAGGATCCGAAGCAGAATGAGGTGGAGACGCACAAGTTGCACGCGGACTTTAAGGCGGTGATGAAGGTGGGAGACAAGAAGAGCGACTTCACTGGGACGGCGACGTTTGCGATACCGGCGAAGGTGCAGGCGTTTGGTTTCGATGCGCGGGCGACGCTGAACGCGGACGACATGGGCGGGCCGATCCAGGGACCGCTGCAGTTGCGGATACGCACGAAGAGCCCGGCGAGCAGTGATAAGCCGGTGGCGCCGAGCGAGCGGCTGGAGTTGGATGGGATGAATTAATCAAGCAATGGGGCTGGTATTTCTGATATAATGTGAAGTATGGCAAGCGTACCGCAGACCCAGTTTACGCCGACGTTGCAGGTCTTTGATTCTTTTGCAGAGGCCGAGGATAGCGATGCTGCATACTTTGCGTCGTTGACGCCCGAGCAGTGTTGGCAGATCCAAGAGCAGACGAGGCAGATGGTCTATGGCTACGACCCCGCTACCGTTTCATTTCAGCGATCTCTTGAAGTTGTTGAACGCACATGAAGTGCGTTATCTGCTGATCGGCGGGTGGGCGGTGGGGCACTACGGCTACACGCGGGCGACGCACGATTTCGATATCTGGGTTGCGACGGATGAAGTGAATGCGCGGCGGGTGCGGGCGGCTGTGCTTGAGTTTATTGGGGTGGCGCCGGAGATCGAGCATCTGCGAACTGTGAACAAGATCATCCGTATGGGAGTGCCACCGCATCGCGTGGAGATTACGACGAGTGTTTCCGGTGTCGCCTTTGACGAGTGCTACGCCCAGCGTGTGACAACGCAGTTTGGTGATGTGCCGGCAACGGTGATTTCGTTCCAGCACTTGCTGGCAAACAAGACTGCGGCGGGCCGGCCAAAAGATTTGGCGGACGTGGATGAACTGACCAAGATCAATCGCAAACGGACGCGGCCACGCTAACGAAAAAAGCCGGCGGGAGGCGCCGGCTGGCTTGAGCAAAGATTGGGCGGGCGAGGAGGGCCGCGTTACACGGCCATGGAGCCGCTGGAGAAGTTGGCTTGGAGTTGGGCGAGGGTGACTTTGATGAGGCCGTCGTTGGTGTTGCCGTCGTTGCCGCGGCCGTCGACGCCCCAGGGGTTGCGGAGGGTGAACCACATGGTGCCGCTGGCGTCGGTGTTGGTGCTGATGATGCTGTAGGCGTGGCTGGCGACGACGGGGACGTCGGTGGCGACGCTGCTCTTGGTGATGATGGCGACGGCGCGTTTGGCGGCGAGGGCGTTGGTGACGTTGTTGAACAGCGTGGTGCCGGTGGTCGAGGCGCTGAACGTGCTGTTGGCCACGCCAAGGTCGTTGAAGACGGAACCGGTCCAGCCCCAGCCGAGTGAGGCGTAGGTGTTGGCGGCGCTGCGGAAGTAGGCGTAGGCCTTTTCCATGATGGGGGCCCAGATGGAGCCGTTGGTGCTGGGCTTGGCGTAGAGCAGGCCGCCCCAGGAGGCCTTGGGCAGATCGCCGTCGACGCGGACAAAGCTGGTCACGCCGGCGCGTTTGAACTGCACGGCATAGGTGCCATCGCCGAGATCGACGGCCATTTCCTGCAGGCGATTGGGCGAGGAATGGGCGAGTGACTGAATCGGCGCGAGGAAGTAGCAATCGCCGACCTGGCCTTGGTTGACGTCCGTCGTGACCGGGCCATTCGCGCCGAACAGGCTGCGATTGGTGAGGCGCATCGTGGTGCCGGAGTCGGTGGGGTCTTTGAGGTTCTGGCCGTTGAGTTCGAGTGAGACGTAATCGGCCGACGACGTGCTGGTGGTGAAAGGCTGGTAGAACGCGCTGATGCGGTGCACGCCGCCGTTGGCGGTTTCGGTGGTGCTGGCGTTGACGGTGTCGGTGCTGTCGACCCAGAACGACGTGTTGACGCCGTTGCCGGTGACATTGTCGACGCCGCCACCGACGGTGACGACGTAAGCTTTGCCGGTGCCCTGGGCCTTGATGGTGTCGGTACCGTTGCCGCCATAGAGCAGCGCGGTGATGTTGACGCTGGAGTTGACGGTGATGGTGTCATTGCCATCGCCGCCCCAGATGGCGATTTCGCCGAAGGTGCCGGTGACGTTGGTGGTGATGCCGTTGGCGGTGATGGTGAGCGTGCTGCCGGACTTGGCGACGAGGATGGAGTCGTTGCCGGTGGTGCCTTGGATGACGAGCTGGGTGAAGGCATTGACGGTGCGTTGCGAAATGGCCACGGGCGTAACGGAAGGCGCCGGGGTAGGCGTTGGTGTTGGTGTCGGCGTGGGGGTTGGCGCCGGCGTGGGCGTGGGTGTCGGTGATGGCGTTTTGAAACGGGACTTGGTTTTGTCGAAGAAGACCTGGGCCGCGGTGTTCATCAGGTTGCTGCCTTGCGTGTTGCTGGACGCGAGCTGGTCGGTCCAGAACTCGAGGCGGTAGCGGCGACTGCTGGTGATGGCGGCCACCTCAGACGAGGCGCCCACATCCGGCGCGACGGCCTGAATGGTGGGGCCGCCCAGCAACGTGGACAGGTTGAGGCGGGATTCGAGCGTTTCGACGTTCAGAGTTTTGATGCGCATAGCGGTCACAGCTTTTCTTCCCCATGGATCGAGAGAATCGAATGCTCAAACTTCAAATACAGGTTGAGGTGAGGCAAGAAATATGGGGAAGATTTGGCGTTATGGGACGCGGAGGCCGTGTTATCGGAAGAATAAACTGCGGTCAGGCGTAACCCATGCGCTCGAGATCGTCTTCATCGAAGCCGGCGTAGTGGCCAAGCTCGTGGAGAAGGGTGATGCGAATTTCGTCGGCGAGTTCTTCTTCGGACTCGCACATTTCCATCAGCGGCTTGCGGAAGATCATGATGTGCGCGGGGAGGCCGGCGGCTTCGTCCACGCTGCGCATGGTGATGGCGACGCCGTTAAAACTGCCGAGAAGATCGCCGTCTTCATCCACGCCCATCTCGCGGCGCATTTGTTCGGAGGGTTCGTCCTCGACGATGACGGGGCACTCATCGAGCCATTGCGCAAACTGGGGGGGCAGGTCGTCGATGGCCTGCTCGAGGAGGAAGTCGAACTTGCGTGGGGAGATGGTCATGCGAGCATTTTAGGCGGGGGCGGCGTGTGGGTACACGACGCGGAGATTGCGAAGTAGCAAGGCGCGATTGATAATCGCCGCAGGATTTTCAGAGATGTTGAGGGCGTTATGGCCAAGCCGGCTCCGGGAACAACTTTGGCGCAGCAGGTCGCTGCGTATGGGATCGACAAGATGCAGCGGCAAATCCTGCTGTGCGCGGGGCCGGATTGTGTAGAAATGGCAGCCGGCGAAGCAGCCTGGGCTTATTTGAAGAAACGGCACGCGGAATTGAAGCTGAGCGCGGCGCCGCATCTGGTGTATCGCACGCGGTGTGCGTGTTTGCGGGTGTGCATGCAGGGGCCGATCCTGGTCGTGCAGCCTGATGGCGTGTGGTACCACTCGGCCACGCCGGCGGTGATTGAGCGGATACTGGTGGAGCACGTGCTGGGTGGGCGGGTGGTGACGGAGTTTGCGTTTGCGCAAGCACCGTTGCAGAAGATCACGTCTTGTTGAGATCTGCGGGACGGAATACGATTCGGGCATCATCACAAGGAGATGGGTATGGCGAAGTCGATGGCGACGGCGATGGCGGTGTTGCTGGTGCTGGGTTTTGCGATGGCGAAGGTGCAGGCGGAGGGCGCCAAGCAGGCCAAGGGCCCGGACCTTGAGCACCTGATGGAGAGCATGGAGAAGGCCAAGCGCGCGATCGCGCGGGACGTGAAAGAGAAGAACATCACGGAGAGCACGCTCAAGGCGATTGCGGACATGCAGCGCGATACGCTCGCTGCGAAAGACGCGGTGCCTGAGGCGATCGCGAAGCTGACCGGCGAAGCCAAGACGAAGGCGCTGGCGAGCTATCGCGGCATGATGAACAACATCGTGCGGCAACTGCTGGATCTCGAGGATGTTCTCGGCGAGAAGAAGTATGCCGAGGCGGAGGAAATTCTGAACGCGATCAAAGAGATCGAGAAGCAGGGGCACAAGGAGTTTCGCCAGGAGCATTGAGCGCGACCGCTCTGTTAGCGGAAATCCAGCGTGTAGCGAACTTCGTTGCCTTTGGCCCGCACCAGCAATTTCTGGATGCCCTTGTTCACGTTTTGTGGCGGCTGCTGCTCGGCCGATGCCACATCAAAGGCGACGCCCTCAGTTTCCTGCCTCAGTTCCACAGTCAATTTCTGGTCGCCGAGGGTCAGCGTCGCCACCTTGCCCTCAATGGCGATCTTCGCTGTCGTGTGCATTTGCCACACCACGTCGATCGGCTTGGCGGCGATGATGTCGTCCGACATCGTGATGCTTGCGCCGTTGCGATCGATGCGCCGCGTCACCTGTTCGCACATCGGGTACGCCTCAATGAGGTCGATCCACGCCGTCGCGCCCTGTTCAACGACCTCAAATTTTTTGATCTTCGCCTTCGCCTTCGGCGGCTGATTTTCCCCATTAATCACCAGCGTGTTCTGACCATGCGTGTTCAGGCGATAATACGTCCAGCGCTCTTTGCCGAAGTAGCCGGGCAGGTTGTAGTTGTCGGTGCCGAGGTCGATGGCCCAGCGTAGCCCCTTGGCGTCGAGCACGAAGGTGCCGAGGTCGAGGTGCGAGTGGTTGGCGCCGTTGTCGCCGCCCTTGATGCCGAGCCAAGTGGTTTTGGGATCGGACCAAGACGAGCGCATGAAGGCGACGTTGGCTTCGCGGAAGAGCATGTCGGTGGGGACCTTCATGTCGTCGGGGCTCTTGCCGCGCGGATCAAACCAGATGAGATCAAACGCGGAGTCGAGACGTTCCTGGCGGTGATGCCACGCATATTCGGGACGGTTGAAACGCTGGGCGAGGTAGAACATTTGCGAGGGCGTGCCGGCGCCTTCGCCGGCATCGGCAAAGTTGAAGGTCTTGCCGGTGGGGCCGACGAAGTGCATGCGGAACTGGCCGGCGTTGTGCAGACCGTTGTCCTTGGGCAGGTCGAAGTCGCTGCCGAGCGCGGTTTCGAGCACGGCCATGTGGTAGGCGGTGTATTGCGTCGTGTAGCCCCAGTAGCCGGGGCCTTCGTCCCAGGCGCCGTCTTTGTCCCAGTGGGCGTAAGCGCCGCGAACGACCTTCAGGCCATGCTGCAGGATCTTCTGGGCGAGTTCGGGCTCATCATTGGCGATGGCGAGTGCGCCGACGGCGAGGCCGCCGTTGCAGACCTGCGCCCAGTTGTGCGTGGCCCTGGTCCACCAGCCGTACTTGGCCTTGCCTTCGTAGCAGAGCATGCCTTCGTTGAGGCCGTGCTTGATGATCGCGTCGCGGATGGTTTTGCGTTGGGCATCGGTGAGGTGGGGGTAAAGCCAGTCGTAACCGAAGCCAAGCGCGGCGGTCATCTCGGCGGTGTCGAGAAAGTGGGAGGGATTCCAATCGGGGAACGCCGCGGCGGTGGTCATCTCCAGCGCGGCGCGGTCGAGGAAGCGTTTGTCATCGGTAAGCAGGAACAGCATGCTGCAGGTGGTGACGCGGTGGAGGCAATTGCGCGACTGGGTGAGAAGACGCGGGCCGATGAGTTCGTGCTTGACGGGGGCTTCGGTGAGGATTTTTTCGCCGCGGGCTTTGAGGGAAGCTAGGGCGCGCTTGGCATCGGCATCGGTGGTGATGAGCTGCTTGATCTCGGCGAGCCGGGCCTTGGTGAGGATGGTTCGCGGCCGCTCCTGGCGAAGCGTTTTGAGGAGGGCGGCGGGTTCGGTTTCAGCGGCCATGGCGGCGCCTCCGAGAACTGAGATCATTGCAACTGCAGCGAAAAAGTGACGCATCGCGCGCCTCCGTATCAGCCCACGATTGGCCGGGCCCACTTGATGAATGCCGGGAAAATCACTTCGGGTTCGGGCAGGTTGGGGTGCCAGCGTTTTTCATGTTCAAAGAGCACCCAGCCGTTGTAGTTTTTGGACTTGAGCAGGCGGAGGCCCTTTTCCAGCGGCAACTGGCCCGTGCCGGGGATGACGTAGCGCCAGCCTTTGTCGATGCCCTTGGGCATGGCGTGCGGGTGGGCTTCATCGAAGGCGGCATCCTTGCAGTGCAGGTAGCGAATCCGCGGCCCGATCGCAGCGTAGGTTTGCTCAGGCGTTTCGCCGCCGACGCGCGAGGTGTGGCCGATGTCCCACAACGCGCCGAACGCCGGGTTGTTGATGACGTTGAGCAGCAGCGTGCAGTCGGTGGACTTGATCCAGTTGTCGTGCGTTTCAAAATTCCACGAGAGTTGATTGGCGCCGGGCAGGGCGAGAATCTGCTCGATGCACTCCAGGCCAACCTTGGCGGCCTCCGTTTTGTTGTTGCCATCGCCGCGGCCAAAGATGCGGACGTTCTTCGCGCCCAGCGCGAGGGCGACGGGAATGGTGCGTTTGGCTTCGTCGAGGTTGTCTTGCCGCTTGTCGACATCGCACACGCCGATGGATGACGAGATGCCCGAGACTTCGAGGCCGCTGTCCTTGATGCGCTTGGCGGTTGCGTTCAAATCCGTAGTAAACGCCGGCATCTTGGTGATGTCGAGGTCATTTTGGATGCCGCGAAAATCGACGCCGTCATAGCCGTAGGCCTTGGCGTTTTTGAGAATGGTTTCGAGGTCCCAGGTGGGACAGCCGAGGGTCATGACAGAAAGTTTCATCAAATCACCCGCAAAAAAGGGAAGGCCCAGCGATTCGAATCGCTGGGCCTCGTCGTGTCAACCTAGTTTCTTGATCAACGCATCCGTGAACTCTTTCGTGCCGGCTTTGCCGCCGAGGTCGCGGGTCAACGCCTGGCCTTCGGTCAGCACGGCGTTGTAGGCGTTCTTGATTTTCTCCGCGGCGGCTTTGCACGTTTCATCGTGACGCGTGTCGTAGAGATAATTCAGCATCATCACGCCGCTCATGATGCAGGCGAGCGGGTTGGCCATGCCTTTGCCGGCGATGTCGGGCGCGGTGCCGTGGACGGCTTCGAACACTGCGGCGTTGTCGCCGATGTTGGCGCCCGGCACAACACCGAGACCGCCCACGAGGCCGGCACAGAGATCGGAGACGAGGTCGCCGTAGAGGTTTTCCATCAGCAGCACATCAAAGCGCGTCGGGTCTTTGACGAGTTGCATGCAGCCGTTGTCGATGATCAATTCTTCATACTGAATGTTGGGGTATTCCTCTTCCCACACCTTTTTGGCGCAGCGTAGGAAGAGGCCATCGGTCAGCTTCATGATGTTGGCCTTGTGGAAGACCGTCACCTTCTTGCGTTGCCGGCGGTTGGCGTAACGGAAGGCATAACGCGCGATGCGGTCGCAGGCTTTCTCTGTCGCCACCTTCATGCTGGTGACCACGCCGGGCGCTACTTCGTTCTCGATGCCGCTGTAAAGGCCTTCGGTGTTTTCGCGGAAGATGACGAGGTCGACGCCTTCGTAGCGGGTTTTGATGTTGGGCATGTTGCGCACGGGTCGCACGGCGGCGTAGAGGTCGAGTTTCTTACGCAGCGTGACGTTCACGCTCTTGAAGCCGCCGCCAATCGGCGTGCCGACGGGGCCCTTCAAACCGATCTTGTATTGTTCGATCGCTTCAATGGTTTGCTTGGGCAGCGTGTCGCCAAACTTTTCTGCACATGCCGCACCGGCGGGCATTTCGATCCAGTCAAACGTCACGCCCGCCGCATCAATCACCTGCCGCGTGGCCGCGGTCACTTCCGGCCCGATGCCATCACCTGGTATCAAAACAATGGTGTGCTTCGCCATACGTCTCATCCCAATAAAAAAGCCCTGCATCACTCGCAGGGCTAGTGTAGTCGAATCATTCTTCGGACGAAATATTTAGCGCATGCCCATCGCATGCAGGTTGTGCAGGCTCATCGTGATGGACTCAAACGGGTCGCGCTGGCAGGTGTCCTGTTCCACGATGTACCACGCAACGCCCGAGGTCTTCGCCGCGGCGAGGATCGACGGCCAATTCAAATTCCCTTCGCCCACCTCGGCCATGATGATCTTGTTGTCCTTGATGGTCATGTCCTTCAGGTGCAGGAGGGGGCAGCGATTGGCGACCTTTTGAATGTACACAACTGGGTCAGCCCCACCGTGCTGTACCCAAAACGTGTCGATCTCCATGGTCACCACCGGCTCGCTGTCTTCGATCAGGATGTCCATGATCGTGCGCTTGCCGACTTTCTCGAATTCCACCGCGTGGTTGTGATAGCCGAACGACAGGCCGAGTGGTTTGAGCTTTTTGGCCACGGCCGACATTTGCTTGGCGAAACCGGACCAGTGGGCTTCGGTCTTCGGTGCGGAGCCATCCCAAATGCCCGGCCCGCTGCCGATGGCCGTGTGCTTGCAGCCGATGATCGCATGCTCTTCCGCAATGCGCTCTGGTTCTTTGCTGACTTCGGCCCAGTTCACGTGCGTGGCGCAGCAGACGAGGCCTTCGCCCGTCAGAATTTTGGCGAGTTCCTGCGGCGGAATCTTCGCCCAGGCCGACACCTGCACCGCGTCGTAACCAATCTTCTTGATTCGCGCGCAAGTCTTGGCGATGTCGAGCGCGGTCTTGCACGACTCGCGCAGCGTATAACCCTGAACCGCAATCACTGAATTCGTGGACATATTTTTTCCTGTGAAACACGAGCACCAACAGCGCTATGTTACACAGGCAACCCGCGCGCACAAGCGACTATTGGCCGGCAAGTTCCAGCAGCGCTATCCATTGCGCTTCGTCGGTGGGCACCACGCTTAGCCGGCCCATTTTCACTAATGCCCAATTCGCAAAACGCTTGTCGGCCTTGATCGTGGCGAGCGTTACGGGTTTCTTGAGCCGGCTCACAAAAGCAATGTCCACCACCACTTGCTTGGCATCGTCACTCTTGGGATCGGGATAGGTGGCCTTCACAACTTTCGCCAAGCCCACGGCCGCCTTTTCATCGCCCGTGTGATAGATCGCGATCTCATCACCCACCGCCATGGAGCGCAGGTGCTTGAGGGCGAGCGCGTTCGACACGCCGTCCCACGTGGAGCGCTTCGCACGCTCCAACTGGTCCAATGAGTATTCGCTGGGTTCTGTTTTCAGCAGCCACTTGGCCATGGCGGGGGCTCAACGCTTCTTTGACTTCTTGGCGGGCTTCTTCGCAGGCTTGGCCTTGGGCGCTTTCTTCGCGCTGCGGGCGCTGCCGCTGGCGGCTTTGAGCAGGCCTGAAACGTAGGCGATCATGTCCTTGTTGCCGCCGGCCTTGGCGTGATCGAGCAGCGAGATGTTGTGCGGCCCGGGACGCGTGAGTGCCGAGGCATCATCACGAATGATCGCCTTCACGATATCGATTTTGCCGAGCATGGCAGCGGCGAAGATACAGATCCGCGCGCCGCGGGCGAGCAGCAGTTCGGCGATGTCTTTGCGGCCCATGTGAGCCGCCGCCCCCAGCGCTGTTTCAAAGTCGCCATTGCCCCAGTCATAGGTGGCGTTGGCAAGCGTCGGGTACTGCGTGATCATTTCGGTCACGCGCATGAGGTCGTTGTGGGCCTTGCCGACGAATTCGCCGACGACCACGTTGGGCAAAGGCAGCGGACCGGCCATAAACAATCTCCGCACGAACTACAGTCTGGCTCAAGACTTGCGAAGATGTATGGTACGCAATCATGGGCAAAAGAAAAGGCCGAAACGAAGTTGTTAGGGGGATATTTGGGTTAAATCTAACGAAGCCCGATAAAATCAACGGGGTGGGGGCTGCACCGGGGGGAGGGCCGATGTCTCGATGGGGTGCCGTGGAGCGGGCCGCGGGCTTGGCTCGCTCTGCACGCGCTCCGCATGCAGCGGTTGGCCTTCCACGCCTTCTTCAGCAGTGGGAAAACTCAACACAAACGCCGACCACGTTGGGAACAAATCCAAGCCTGGCACGAGTTCCAGCACGAAGGCCACGGCAAACTGCCAGCGCCATCCGCAAATCGCCACCAGCAAGATGATTGCGATCACATCAAGAATGTCATCAAAGGGCAGAATCATGCCCGGGCCGAACACGGGGGCGAGGCCGATCTGTACCGCGTCGGCAATGATGGCCACCGTCATGGCAGCCTTCTTCTGCGACTTGGTCAGGGGCGGTTTTTGGATCAGTGTGTTCAGCATGGCATCATTATACGCGACGAAACGTGCGCAAACGTGCAACCGTTACGCTGACTTGCGGTAACTCGCGAGCAGTCGGCGAACCTTCGGCAACAGGCGTACCGGCACCGCCACGGTTGTTGTTGTTTCCGCGAAGCGCGCATCGTCTTCCTTGGTCGCATCGTCTGGCGACTGCTGCTCGTAATGGTTGAGCAAACGCTTGACGCGAGCGTCATCCCATCCCTTTGGAAGTTTCTGCTTCGCCTTTGGCTTCATCGATTTCGCTTTCGTTCGCGGCGCCTGAACGCGGCCAAGGGTTTGCCGGTTAACGCGTAGGCCGTCACAACGAATATACCATCCCTGTCGTCATCAATGACATAGATAATCTTCAAAATCCGCCCACGCCAAGTCCGGCCGATGGCAACAAACGCATCGTCGCGACCTGGGCCGTCTTCGACCGGCGAGGAAAGGACCTCGAGAACTTCAGTCTCATCAACGCCGTGCTCGTAGATATGCGGTTGCCCCGTTGTTGGATCAAGATAGAAGCGCACATCGTCCATCGCCTCACTCGCCCGGCTCCAGAATTGCCATGAACGCTTCCTGCGGAATTTCCACGCGGCCGACCTGCTTCATGCGCTTTTTGCCCTCTTTCTGCTTCTCGAGGAGCTTGCGCTTACGCGAGATGTCGCCGCCGTAGCACTTCGCCGTCACGTTCTTACGCAACGCCGAGATCGTCTCACGCGCCACCACGCGCGACCCAATCGCCGCCTGCAGCGCCACTTCAAACAAGTGCCGGTCGATCTCTTCCTTCAACTTGCGAATGATCGCCCGCCCGCGGCTCTCGGCCTTGCTGCGGTGCACGATCAAGCTGAGCGCATTGATCTTGTCACCCGCAACAATAATGTCCATCTTCACCAGATCATCTGCGCGGAAGCCCGTAAGTTCGTAATCCAGCGTGCCGTACCCCTGCGTCGCGGTCTTCAGCTTGTCAAAGAAGTCGAAGATCACTTCCGCCAGCGGAATCTCGTATTCCAAGATCACGCGGTCCGCCGCGATGAAGTCGGTCTTCTTGTACGTACCGCGGCGATCCTGGCACAGCTTCGTCACATCGCCAATGTTCGCCGTCGGAATGATAATCTGCGCCCGAATGATCGGCTCGCGCACTTCCGCCAGTTCGTTCGGATCAGGCAACTCGCTCGCCGAGTCGATCATCTTCACCTTGCCGTCGTTGGTCACCACTTCGTACGGCACGGTAGGGGCGGTCTGAATCACTTCAATTTTAAATTCGCGCTCGAGACGCTCCTGCACAATGTCCATGTGCAACAGGCCCAGGAAGCCGCAGCGGAAACCGAAGCCGAGCGCATCGCTCGATTCAGGTTCGAACGTAAAGCTCGAATCATTCAGTCGCAGCTTTTCCAACGCCTCGCGCAACTGCGTGTATTCCGTATTCTGACCGGGATAGAAATCGCAATACACCATCTGTTTCGGCGGACGATAGCCCGGCAGCGGCTCCGGCGCGCCGTTCACCGCGTCCGTCACTGTATCGCCGATCGTCACATCTTGAATCGCCTTGATGTTGGCGATGATGAAACCTACCTCGCCGCAGCCGATCACTTCGACCTTCTTCGCTTTGGGCATGAACTTGCCCAGATCCGTCACGGCATACAGATTCTGCGTGCCCATCATGCGAATGCGCTGGCCAATCTTCAGCGACCCGTTGATCACACGCACATAAACCACGACCCCGCGGTAGTCATCGTATTTGCTGTCGAAAATCAGCGCCTGCAGCGGCGCATTCGGATCGCCTTCCGGCGCGGGCAACTTTTCTGCGATCGCGATCAGCAGGTCATCCACGCCGAGGCCCGACTTCGCCGAGATCGGCACGCATGCCAGCGCATCAATGCCGAGAACCTGCTCCATTTCCTCCGCCACGTGATCGGGCCGGGCGCTGGGCAGGTCCACCTTGTTGATCACCGGAATAATCTCGAGATCCGCATCAATCGCGGCATACGCATTCGCCACCGTCTGGGCTTGCACGCCCTTGGTGGCATCGCACAGCAGCAGCGCGCCTTCGCACGCCTGCAACGCCTTGGACACTTCATAGTGAAAGTCCACGTGGCCCGGCGTGTCGATCAAATTCAGCATGTACTTCTGGCCGGTCTTCGGGTGTGTGTAATTCACCGAGACCGCCGACGCCTTGATCGTGATCCCGCGCTCGCGCTCCAGGTCCATGTCATCCAGAAACTGCGCTTCCATCTCGCGCTGCGTGATCGCGCCCGTGCGCTCGAGCAGACGGTCGGCCAGCGTGCTCTTGCCGTGGTCAATGTGGGCAATAATACAGAAATTGCGAATCAATACGTCGGCCATGATCACTTTCGTATTACGGGTCGAATTCGAGCCGCACATTGTACCAGAAGTGCCCGCGGGTTATAAGGCATGGCACCACGCGTCGCCGGGACGGTATGCCCATGGTCCGTTGCTGCACCCTTTTTCTTGCACTTCTCCTGCTGGTCCGGCCGGCCGCCGCATTGATTTACCTCCCGGAACACGCGCTCGAAGACGAACTCGCCACCGCCGCCGTCTGCGCCATCGCCGATGTGAAGAATGTCGACAAGGACGCCGCCGAGCTGACCGTGCGCGATGTTCTCCTGCAGCCCAAGTCCAGCACGATCAAGGCTGGCGATTCACTGCGCATCACGGGCGCTTCGCTGCGTCTCTCCCGCACGCACAGCAAGCCTCGCTTTGCCGTCGGCGATGTCGTGATCGCGTTTCTAACGCCTAAGGACGACGCACCATGGGCACTGCAACACAGCGTGACCCTGCGCAATGATGCCGAAGTCAAAGCCATGCGCGCCTGCGTGCGCGAAGTTCTGCCGCATGCCCCGCTGTTGCACGCCGCTGCTCAAGACAAAGAACCGCCCGCCGAAGAAAAACTTGGCCCCGCCATCCACGAACTCCTCGCCAGCAAAAATGCCTTCACGCAGATCCTCATGGGCCGCGTGCTCGGCCGCACCCTCGCGGCCCGTTATGCCCCGGCGTCCTGGCAAAGCGCAATCATCCGCGCCCTCGAAAGCACCCGCAAAGAACTCCGCACCGGCGGCCTCCGCTTCGCTGAGAAACTCGAAAAACTTCCCGCCGACCTTCGCCCACCGCTGGAAAAAATCGCCGCCGACAAAGATGATTCCGCCAACGCCGCCCTGGCGAAGGAACTTCTTGCCCGTGACAAAAAGTGAGACCCGCACATGCCCGCACAGTGGTTTGAACCGCTCAAAAACAGAGCCCAGTGGATCTGGCACCCCCAAGCCGTCGCCGGCCGGCACGATCGCCTCCACTTCTTCGGCGAGATCGCCGTGCCCGCCAACGCCGCGACGGTAGAACTTCGCCCCTCCGCCGACAATCGCTACATCCTCTACGTGATCGAAAACGACACGCCCCGCCGCCTCGGCCGCGGCCCCGCCCGCAGCGATCAGCAGAATACCTCCCTCGACACCTACACCCTCGACGTCACCCCCGGCCAATCACTCCAACTCCTCGCCGACGTCCTCTGGCTCCTCGGCGCTCCCGAGATGGGCCTCGGCGAAATGCACTCCACCCGCCCCGGCTTCCTCTGCTTCGCCATCTTCCGCGATGCCGCCGGCAACATCCTCCACACCACCGGCACCAACAACACCTGGCGCGTCAAACGACTTGAACACCTCCAGTGGCTCGTCCCCGGCGGCATCGGCCAATACCACTGCATCGGCGCGTTCGAACACCACCTCGCCGCCGCCGCGCCCGCATCCTTTCTCCCCGACAACACATGGACCAACGCGGCGCGAACCGGCGATCCCTACTTCCGCGGCGATCAACCCTACATGTCCCATCATCGCTGGCTGATCGAGCGCGAAATCGCGCAGCCCTACGAGCGCCCGCACGCCTTCACCAACGCGCCTGCGCTCCCCCTGCGCATCCCCGCCAATACCACGCAGAAGCTCATCCTCGACGCCGGCGAACTTGTTAACGCTTATCCACGCCTGCGCGCGAATGGGGGGGGCGGTGCGGGGGCCACAATAAAAATCACCTACGCCGAGCGCCTCCTCCGCGCCAACACCACTGAAAAACGCTTCACCATCACGCCCGACGCCGTCGTCCAAGGCTTCTCCGATCAAATCACCCTCGGCGAAACGCCCTACACCTTCGAAACCTTCCACTGGCGCTGCTTCCGCTTCATTGAACTCGCCATCACTGCCGGCCCCAGCGACGTCATCATCGATCACCTCTCCGCCCTCGCCACCGCTTACCCGTTCGAAGATCAATCCGCCTTCACCGCCCACGGCGAACATGAATCGCTCATGCAGCAGTTCCGCGAAGTCTCCTTCCGCACCCTTCGCGATTGTGCCTGGGAAACCTACATGGACTGCCCCTACTACGAGCAGCTCCAATACGTCGGCGACACCCGCATCCAGGTCCTCCTCACCTACGTCCTCACCGGCGATCCCACCCTCCCCGCGCAATCCCTCCGCGCCTTCGATCGCTCCCGTCTCCCCAACGGCCTCACTCAATCACGCTTCCCCTCCGCTGAGATGCAAATCATCCCCACCTTCTCCCTCATCTACATCCTCATGCTCGATGACTACCTCACCCACGTCGGCGACGAAGCACTCATCGCCGAACTCCGCGGCGGCATCGGCCCCATCCTCAACTTCTTCACCACCTGCATGCACCCCGATACCCAACTCATCGGCCGCGTTCCCTTCTGGCCCTTCATGGACTGGGTCCACGGTTGGAACGCCGGCATGCCGCGCGTCCACCCCGATGATCCCCACGAACGCTCCTCCCTCATCAACATGCTCTACATCATGGCCCTCGACGCCGCGGCCCGCATCTACGAAACCCAGCGCGCTGGTGCAGGCAATCTCTACGACGCCCGCGCCAACCAGCTCCGCGCCAAAGTCCGCGAAGTCTTCTACGACGAACGCCTCGGCCTCGTCCACGACACCCCTGTCGCCATCACCAAAAAGGCCGGCACCCAGCCCATCCTCTCCCAGCACGCCCAGGCGCTCGCCGCCCTCTCCGGCGTCCTCAAGTTCGAAGAGTCCCGCCGCGCCCTCAAGCTCGCCTTCGATCCCCAATACCTCCGCAAGCCCGGCCCCAAATCCAAAACCCCTTCGCCCGTCACCACCGATCTCAAGTCCGACCTCATCGACACCATCGATCCGGCTTCCTATTACTTCCGCTTCTACCTCGGCGAGGCCATCGCCCACGTCAACCTTGGCGAATACTTCTGGCCCCTCCTCGAACCCTTCCGCGAAGCCCTCGCCCGCGGCTCCACCACTTGGCCCGAAGCCTTCGAGCCCTCCCGTTCCGAATGCCACGCCTGGTCCAGTTGGCCCGTCTACTTCCTCGCCCGCCACCTCCTCGGCATCGCTCCCCCCGCGCTCGAGGACGCCCAGATTCGTGTTGCTCCGCTGCACTGTCCCCCACTCTCCAAAGTCTCCGGCACCTACCTCACCGCCACCGGCGCAGTAACAGTAAGCGCCGACTTCACCCAATCCCCCCCAAAGATCGAAGCCACCGGCCCCAACACCCGCATCGTCGGTCGCACGTAATGTGAATGAGTGTTAGCGGCCGCCCTGAGGGCGGCCCCTTGCCCAACGCAATGTTTATCCGGCGATTTCAACCACCGCGTCAACGGCCCGCCCCTCAACGCACCCCCACACCCTCCCCCAACCCACCGCCCCAAAAATGTTTAGCCGTCGATCGCCAGATCGACGCGTTCGGTTAGCGTACCGCGCTCGCATCGCATCACGCTTCATCTTTGGAAAATCGCATCACGGTGATATTCCAGAAATGCCGCGTCTGGCTCCGCCAACTTTGCAGGCAACCTAATCTTCACACCCGCATACTGCGAAAAGTTCTGTTCAAGCGCAGCCTGTGGGAAGTAACTCTGTAACTTCTTGCTGAGCATGACTTCGTACTTCTCATTCAAAGTAATGAGACCAGCATCAAACGCCGCGTCATGCAGTTTGGATAAGCACAAACCATTGCGCAGGTTCAAACGGTCCGATGGAAATGCACTCCACGGCCTGATGTGACTCGCGATGAGCAGCCCTGGCACGTTGATGCCGGTGATGCAGCACCGGACGCCGTAGGCGTTCAAGACAGATTGGCGGAAGAACTGCTGGCCACGGCGGGCTTTGATAGTTGTTGTAATCTCTGTCGGGCCCATGGGTGCGACAAGACTCGCTGTCGGCTCCAATCGCACCGTACCGCGGTTGAGAAAGTCGACTTCGCTAAGGTCATCGTTCGTGAATAAGTCATGCAGCAGTTGCTCACTAACCACGCCAAGTGTCTCAATGTTGTCGTGAAATTCTTGCCACGTGGCGCGGTCTTGGTTGGAAGCACCAGACAGGCCTTTGATTCCCCGGGCGCTCTGCACAGGATCTAATGATGCAAGGTTGCTGAGTTTCATCGCAAGACTATTGGCGCTGCGCCCCATCTTGGACGCAACTAGTCGGACAACAGCGTTGTTCTTATCAAACTTCCCGAACGGCAGCTTGCAGTACAGATTCAACGCGACCAACAAATGCTCGCGCGTCCATTTTACACTCGGTGCCTTGGCCATGGCGGGAGTTTACCAGGTTGAAAAGTTGACGGCGAGGCGATTGCGAACCGTGTCGTCCTGGCTAGTTTCTGGATATCAGAAGAAACCGACTTGGGTTCTGCGTTTACGTCGAGACGCTCATTGATGGTCCGGTTCGCTTCTTTTCCGCAATCCCTTTTTCGCTACTCACAATCCCAATGGTTGCTCACACCGCGAACGACCATGATGTTCCCGTACCGTTAAGGACTCCGGGATTTCTCGACCATTCCCCTCTTCTGACCCCGCTTCTGCCCTTCTCGGAGCAGCGATTCGATCTGCACATCCGCGCCGAGGCTCTTCACCGCTGCCCGCAGCTTGAAGTAACGACTTAGCACAATCAGCATAGTTGCGGCACTTGCCGCGGCCAGCACTGCGAGCGCTCTAAAATAAGTACCAAACTTGTAGCGCTCCTGCTCGGCGCTTACCAGTCTGCTCTGAGCAGCTAGAAATGCCGTCAATGCCTCATTCAAAACATTCTGGTCAACTTCGCCCGTAACAGTGACCTTATCGCCGGTTATTACCAAGTTGCCTCGCAAACTTGGCGGCGCATCTGAGATTAGTCGAGATTCTGCCGATTGAGGTTGTGATTGGCCGGAAGAGAAGTTCGGCACCGCAACCAAAGCTGCCAATCCAAGCGCGATGAGCACTATAAATATCTCTTGAAGGGTAAACGCACGCGAACGACTTCTGTACATCACTGCACCTCTTGCATATCCCTTTTTGGGAAGTCTACTCGACCTGTCATCATTGCCAAGGGCTTGGTTACTTACTCTCTCGCTTTCCAGCGCGACAGGCCAGCAACGCACGAAATCACCGGCACCACAAGATCGTGCGCCAATCGACAAATCATCACGACCCACCTTGCGCCCCCCAATCGCCCACAACCCTTGCAGTTTCGCAGCTTTACAAAAATCCAAACATCTTTTCCATTTTTCTCTTGACACGTTTTGCGCGCGTGGGCGATTACTCCGATACCACGACACTCCGAAACTCCCCTACTCGCCCGGCACGCAAAAACCCCCGCCAATCCACGCATTTCCACTCAGCACTCAGTCCTCAGCACTGGGCAAAAGCGCCACGCCATCACCCATGCCAAAATCGACACCCCGCCTAAAAAATAGCCAAGCGCGCCAAGCCAAAATCAACCTCACCCCCCATTCTCACCCCCAAAAACGCGGGTCGCCAACCGTTGACCCGCCAAATCATGCGCCACGCCACCAATCGCACCCCGCACCCACGCGCAGCGCCCTATTCTGAATTCTGAACTCTGAATTCTGAATTCGGGCCTAAGAAAATAGGGCCAAGCGCATCCATGCGCTCGGCCCTTCACGAGTACATTCACATTCTGCCTTCCGCCATCTTCTGACTTCTGGCTACTGGCTTCTGGCTTCCAAACTCAGGCCTTTTTGATGCGCCGCTTGCGGCCGACGGTTTGCTGTTCGCTCGTCGCGCGCTTGCCGGGATAGGCTTCCAGAATCTCCAGCGAGTTGATCGGGTCCGGGGCGAAAAGGTCGGAGCCGATCTCTTCGGCCAGGCCTTCGGCACGGTTGAACACGCCGCCGCTGCAGATGATTTGGATCTTCGGGCAAATCCCCACATCGTGCAGCAGGTCGATCAGCTGGCGAACCATAGGCAGGGCCGAGGGAATCGTGCCATAGACCATCAGCACCTGCGGCTGCAACTGGCCGAGCCAGCCGACGATTTCATCGTTGGGCACGCCGCCGCCGGCGAAGTGGACGCTCCAGCCGCGGGCTTCGGCGATGTCGGTGGTGATCTGTGCGCCCAACTCTTCGGGTTCGCCCGGGCTGCAGACAACCAGCATCGAGCGGCCATTGCGTTCCTGGCGGGAGAGACGCAGGGCGAGCTGGTCGGCCAGCATGCGGAGCAGCCGCGACGCCATGTGGTGCACGCCGGTGTTGATGCGATCGGCCCGGTACATGGCCGAGATCTTTTCCATCGTCGGCCAGATCAGCTGCATAAGGATTTCTTCCGCGGTGGCGCCGGATTCAAAGGCCTCGGCCACAATGGCCCGAGCATCGGAGCGGTCGCCGGCGAAGAGGGGGGTGATGAAGCGTTCGAGCAGGTTTTCCGAGATAACGGTCGTGGTCGGGGTCATGGCACTGGCCTCTTTAGAGGGGCGTGTGCGGTGCCGAATCCCTTCTAGCCGCAATCACTGTTTCGTTTTCGCCGCCAACTCCGTGGGGCGTCACGCGTCAGGTGCGAAGCGTTTTCTGATCCCGGCTCAACCGTTTTCAGACTCGTGCGACTTCGCGTCGCTGACCCCCTTCTTATCAGCGATCGGCCGTGATAATCTTTTTCCCAAATTAACATTTTAATTTCCCATTTTAACATGTTAGGCTCAGCGCGACCGTTCACACATCCGTCAGTCGCGATTTTACGGCCGTAGCGACGTTTTTATTGGCAGGTTCTGATAACTAAAAATTTTAACTATCTTACCAAAATAATTGTAAAAATAGGTAATCTGTAAAAACGGACCTAGGCCATTTCCAAGGCCCGGCGGGCGATTTCGTGCCGGCGCTCGGCATAAACGTCCCGGGGCGGGCCTTTTCGGTTGCGGTACTTCTCCAATCGGTTCGCCGCGTAGCGAATTTCATCGCGTGCCACGACCGCGGGCAGCTCCACCAGCACCGACATCGTCCACCAGAATGGCGCTGCGCGATACTCGCCATCGCTCCGGCGGAGCAGCTTCAGATATTTCATGCCGATCTTGAGCCGCTGTTCCTGGTGATCAAACCCGCCGGCGACCAGGTGCCGCCAGAAGCCGACGCTGCACGGCGCGCAGCAGAACACGCCGCCCATGTAGTTCGCCCACCATTTGTCGCGCCACTCGGCGGGTGCGGGTTGAATCGGTCCGATCCGCTCGAGCAAATGCCCGGTGGCGGCGCTCAGCGCGCCTTGCACCGCTTTGTCTTTCACGTTCAGCAGGCGCAGCGCGCGGCAACCTTCTTCGCCCATGATGTGGCGCGCGCTGGCGCTCACGGCACGTTCACCCGTGAACAGCCGCACGCCTTTCTTGATTTCAGCTTCGAACAGCGCGAACGAACCAAAGTAGGCCCCGGGCAAGCCCTGCCGCCCGGCGATGAACTTCGCCAACTTTGCCGACTCGGTCTTCGCGAGTTTCTTTCCCCAGAAGTGTGCCTCATTCACACGGTCGATTGCTTCCGCCAGACCTGACGCCATCGCACACCTCGCTTGCACCGCCACATCAGTTGAACGATCATTCGACCTCACGTCAATACGGGATGGCCATGAAAGTTCCGGACGAAACATTACTCGCCGAGTGGCGCGCCCTCGCGCCCGCGTGGATTAAACAATCGCGCGAGGGGCGCAATGCCAATCGCACGGGACTGATTGATCCCGTGATGCTCAATGCCTGTGGCGATGTTCGCGGTAAGCGGGTCCTCGACTGCGGCTGCGGCGAAGGCCGCTTTGTTCGCATGATGGTGCAGCGCGGCGCTGGGTATGTGCTCGGCATTGACCTCTGCCCGCCGATGATTGATGCCGCACGCGAACTGCAGTCCGGCATGGACGAATACCGCGTCGCCAACGCCGAGGATTTGTCGTTTCTTGCCGACCGGACTTTTGACCTGGCCATCTCGTATCTCAACCATTGCGATCTCGAAGATTGGCTCGCCAACACGCGTGAGGTGTTTCGCATCCTCAAGCCGGGCGGGCATTTCCTCATCGCCAACCTGCACCCCATGCGTTCGGCCTCGGGGTATTGGCACAAAGATTCTGCCGGCAACAAGCTGCACTGCATCCTCGACAAATACATGTCCGAAGGCCCGCGTCGCTGGCGGATGCTCGCGTGCGATTTCACCAACTTTCATCGCACGCTGGAGACCTACATCCGCGGCTTTCGCCGCGCTGGCTTCCTCGTCGATCAGATCCTCGAACCCACCGTCACGCCCGAGCAGGTCGCGACGTGGCCGGAACTTGACGACGAGTTACGCGTTCCTAACTTCATTGTGTATGTTCTGCTGAAACCGAATTGAGGTCGCGATGCTATTTGCCCAACGTCTGGCTCTCGTCACGCTGTTGGCCTTTGCCGCCTGCGTGGCCGCGGAACCTGCCACGCAACCCGCCGGCACGCTCATCGGTTCCTGCGCCAACTTGCAGATTACAGAAAGCTCCGGCATTGCTATCTCCCGCACGCATCCCGGTTGCTTCTGGACCCACAACGACTCCGGCGATTCGGCCCGCCTCTTTCTGGTTGGCCCCAAGGGCGAAGATCGCGGCGCCTACAAGGTCGAAGGCGCCATCGCCATGGACTGGGAAGACATCTGCTCCTTCACCCTCGACAACAAAAACTATCTTCTGATCGCTGACATCGGCGACAACGCCCAGCTGCGCAAACACGTCACGCTCTATCTCGCGGAGGAACCTGCCGCCGACGACAAGACCAACAGCATCAAGGTTCTCCGCAAGATCGATGTCGTCTGGCCCGGCGGCGCGATGAATTGCGAATCGGTGGCCGTCGACACGGCCACGAAGACGATCTTCCTCACCACCAAAGAGTCGGCCAAGACGTGCAAGATCTACAGCCTGCCGCTTCCCGCCGAGTCGACCACCAAGCCTATCGAGCTGGCCAAGGTTGCTGACCTCGAGATTCCGCTCACCTCGGCGATGGATATTTCTGCCGACGGCACACGCTGCATCATCCTCTGCTACCAGGTGGCGTATGAATGGGTCCGCGGCAAGAACGAAACCTGGGCGGATGCGCTCGCGCGCGAACCGCAGAAACTTACGCTGCCCAAACGCCGGCAGGGCGAAGGCATCTGCTACGGCGCTGACAACCTCACGCTCTACCTCACCAGCGAAGGCAAGCCCTGCCCGCTGTGGCGCGTTGACCGTGCCAAGCCCTGATCGTCTATCATCACAGGCTCTTACATGTTTTTGGTGCTGCCATGCTCAGAAAGTTTTCGTTCATCGTTGTGACGCTCATCCTCACCGCCACGCTGGGCGCGCAGACTTCCGCGCCGGCGCTGTCACGTGAAGACCGCGCCAAACTCGAGAAGCTCAAAGCCACCGTCCTCGGGCAGGACCGTGATGCCGCTTTCGCCGCCCTGCGCGAGATTGAAGCGATGGGGGCCCCTGCGCAGCGCGATCTGCTTGGGCTGCTGCGCCAGGCTCTTGCCGCCAATAAGTCGCGCCTCGAGATGACCGCCAACAGCATCGGCGATGTCGACAAGTTCGCAGCCATTGAAAAGGACCTCGCCGAGCAGCGCAAGGCCGCGCTCGACAACATCGCCGCCCTCGACAAGAAGAAGCCCGAAACGCTGCAGAAGGCCCGCGATTTCTACGAATCCCTTCGCCCAAATGCCACCAAGATCAACACCGCCAACAACCTGCGCCTCGTCTTAATCGACGGCTGGTCCACGCGCAACGCCCTGATCGAGATCTTCAACCGCATCAAGCCGGCCGACGATCCCGCTCTTGCCGATGATGAGAAGCTGAAAGTCACTTCTGAAAAGGTCCTCGGCCTCTCCCTCGCTGATGCCGCCGCTATTCCCGCGTTGTCTGACAAAGCCAAAGTGGCCGACGGCCCCGCCCGCACGCTCTACAACGCCCGCCTGCGCAACCAGATTCTCGCCTACAACAAAACTTGCGAAGCCTTCATGTCGCCCGGCGAACTCGAGAACTTCAACCGCGTGAACGACTACCGCGACGTCCTCGGGCTGCTGCCGTTTGAAGCCGACCCGCGCCTCACCCAGTCAGCCCGCCGTCACTCCAAGGAGATGCTCGAACTCAAATACTTCTCGCACGACAGTCCGACCGCCGGCCTCAAGTCGCACACCGACCGCATGAAAGCCGCCGGCTACAGCAACGGCTACAGTGAGAACATCGCCATGGGCGCTCGCACCGGCGAAGCGGCGTTCGTGATGTGGTTCGATTCTCCCGGCCACCACAAAAATATGGCCGGCCCCGGACTTGCCCTGGGCGTCGGCAAGTGGGGGGTCTACTGGACTCAAAACATGGGCCGCGGCGACCGCCTCAGCCTCAAGCCCAAAGACGAACTCAAGACTCTCAAAGTGCCCGGCGAGAACGTGCCGCCCGGATGACCTGTTCCTGCTAATGGCTGCCGCGCTCCCGCAGGTGTATAACTCCTCGCAACTCATCTTTCTGCGAGGACGCGTCATGAAGTTTGTGTTCGCTTCCGTTGTTTCGTTGTTGCTGGCTCTGCCGCTCCAGGCTGAAACCTATCGCATCCCGCCCGTAAAAGACGCCAGCGCCGCCACGGTTGCGGCCGCCGGTTTCCGCGTTGCGATCATGGCCGATGATCGCGGCAATTTGCCGAGCGTCGCCACCTTTTCGCCGCAGCTTCACCTCGCCTGGACCGACAAAGAACTTCTCGTGCTCGCGGTCGTCAAAGATACCACGCCCTTCGAAGCCAACAGTGTCGAGACGCTCTGGCAACGCGATTCGATTGAGCTGTTCCTGGCCACCACCAGCAAAGGCCAGGGTGATCCCGACAATCTATTCCAAGTTGTGATCGCGCCGGGCCGCACCGCCGCCAACAAATCGCCGCGGGTGTTTTACAACGATCGCCGCAGCAAAGAACGCCAAGCCACGCCGCTCGCCTGCGAAGCAACCGCCGACATCAAGGGCGACAACTATTCGCTCGTCGCACGCATTCCCTTTGCCAACCTCGGCATCATACCCAAGCCCGGCGTCACGCTCGCATTTCAGGCCTACATCAACGACGCCGTCGCCGAGAATGGCCGCCGGCAGCAGGTGCTCTTCTATCCCAAGCCCGGTGCGCACACCAATCCGGCTCTGATGCACACGCTGACCCTGGCCGACACCGCCGACGCCCCCGTGCGCGTCCTCGCCCGCGGTGTCTATGATCGGTTTCGTCGCACCCTCGTCACCGCCACCGCAGACGCTGCGCTGATCGGTCAAACCGCCACGCTCCAATTCGCGGGCAAGCCGCTCGATGCCGCCTTCAGCGAAAACAACGGCTATGCCGAGGCGTCGTTCCGCCTCCCATTGCCTGAGATCGAGCATCCCACCCTCATCGTCAACGCGCCAAAATCCTCGCCCGCCACCGTGCCGCCGCTCGGTTCCTTCGCCCTGGCCAAGGCCCGCACCCTCGCCGAGGAAAACATTCGCTTCCTCCCCTGTGTTTTCTCCGGCGAGAATTTCCCCGCGGCCGACTTCGAACAGGAAACTCGCGTAGACCTTCTCATTGGCCCTTACACGCTGAAAACCGAATACTTCGACGCCGCGGCCTTGCCCGTCACCCGTGCCGTAAAGCCCGGGCGCTACGGCGCTGTGGTCTCCGTGCTTGTCGACAAGAAAGTCGTCACCCGCCGCTTCGCCACGCTTTACCGCATGAACAAAGGCTTCTTCTGGTGGGGCGCTGATTTCTCGCCCACGCTCCAACTGCCCGAAGCCTTTGAACTCAACACCGCGCAAGCACAACGCCGCCTCCTCGGCGACTATCTCAACCGCGAGATCACTGACAGCATCTGGCAGAGCGACCGTTTCGCAGCCACGCTCGCAGCGGTGCAGGAAAATGGCGACGTCCCCGCCGATTTCTTCCACAACACCCACGTGCGCGATCGCGATTACTGGGTCAAAGTCCGCCAGCAGATCCACGGCATCAACACGCCGCGCATCAGCTATGTGGACGCGGCAAAGCCGCCCGCACCGGTACTGAAGCCCGCCACGACGCCCCGCCCCGAACTGCAATCCCAACTCGACGCCCACTTCAAGAAATGGGCCGACGATTCGAAGGTCCCCTTCAACGTCGCAATCGCTCAGAACGCCGAGATTGTTTTCTCCGGCGCTTACGGCCAGCGCAACGGCAAGCCCGTCACCGAGACCGACATCTTCGAAACCGCCTCAGTCACCAAGGCCTTCTCCGCCGTTGCCGTGATGATGGCCATCGATCGTGGCCGCATGAAACTTGATGAACCGCTCGCAGACTGCCTGCCCGGTTACGACGATGCGGTCTCCAAGAAAACAACCGTGCGCATGCTCCTCAACCACACGGCTGGTTTCGAAGGCCACTGGGGCGAGGAATTTGTCGATCTGGACGACCGCCTCACCGCGGTGGTGCCGCACCTTCAGCCCGCCACACGCCATGAATACAACGGCACCAGCATCGCCCTCGCCACGCGCATTCTCGAATTCCACACGCGCACAAGCCTGCCGACCTTCTACAAGGACTACATATTCACGCCCCTCAACATGCCTCGCACCGAAGGCGCCTTCGCCAGCTACGGCATCAAGTCCAACGCCCTCGAACTCGCCGCCTTCGCACAAATGCTCCTGAACGGCGGCAGCTACGGCGACAAACGCCTGCTCTCACCAGAATCCGTCAAGGCCATGTATCCGCAGAAACTCACCGCGATCCTCGGCCCCGACACCCGCGCCGAATGGGGCATCGGCCTCACCTGGCGCGACAAAGAACGCACCTTCCTCGGCCACGGCTCCGCCACCAGTTGCACCCTCTGGTTCGACCCCGACAAAAAGCTCGTCATCACCATGTCCCGCCCCGAAGGCGGCAAAGACTGGGGCAAATACCACGACGAAATGGTCAAGATCATCCGCACGCAGCTCAAATGACCCTGAAAGCCCGCCGCTGCCCAGCGGCGGGCCATCTCGGCCAGCCTCGTGCAGCCGGCGACTTCAGTCGCCGTTCGCACGCACTCTCGATTGCCTCTTCCTCAACACGCTCCACCGCGCCCAACAATTCACCAGCGGTCTAACAGAAAACTGGATGGACTAACCCCACACAACCGTATCCACGCGTAGCGAACCGCGCGGCCCGTCTCCCCTTGTCTCGCCATCTTCGATAGAATCCGCAAACCGTTCGCTTTCCTTTGCGGGAGTATGCTATGCGCCTGCCGATCTCTACCTGTCTTCTCGTGCTCCTGTTCGTGTTTACCTCGCTCGCCCGCGCGGCAGAGCCTGATGCGCTCGCGACAGCCGCGCAGCGAATCGCCGACCAGATTGCCCCCACACCGCAGGTGGATGCCGCGCTCTACGCCCCCGCGTTCCTCAAAACGGTTCCGGCGGGTCAGATAACGGCCCTCTGCAAAACGCTGCATCAGCAGCACGGGCAGGTGCGCCGCGTAACGCTCGAATCGCGCACCGGACCGCTCGCCGGCAAATTCACGTTCAACTTCAAGGACGTTGACATGCCGGTGACGCTCGCGCTTGAACCCGACGGCGCCCATCGCGTCACGGGCCTGTGGTTCGGGCCAACGGTGCCGCGGCTCAAGTCACTTGAAGAAGTGACCCAGCGCCTCGGCAAACTGCCGGGCAAGACGAGTTTTCAGTTGCAGCGGCTTGGCGATGGCAAGGTACTCGCCGCGCACGAGGCCGAGACGCCGCTGGCGATCGGCTCGACGTTCAAACTGTACCTGCTGGCCGCACTGGTGCAGGACGGCGCGGCGTGGGACCGCGTGGTGAAGCTCGACGACCGCTACAAGAGCCTGCCCACGGGCGAGATGCAGACCTGGCCCGCCGGCGCGCCGGTAACGCTGCACACGCTCGCACTCAAGATGATCTCGCAGAGCGACAATACGGCGACCGACCACCTGCTGGCCCAGATCGGCCGCGGTCGTGTGGAGAAGTTGCTGCCGGAACTGGGCCTGAAGAAGCCCGAGGCAAACGTGCCGTTCCTGGGCACGCGCGAGGCCTTCCGACTCAAAGCGGATGCGGAACTGCGCAAACGTTTCGTCGCGGCAACTGCAGCCGATCGGGCGACGCTGCTCGACAAACTCCTCGGCACGCCGGGGCCGACCGTGGCGCAACTCGACCTCGCCAGGCCCGTCGCGATTGATGAAGTGGAATGGTTTGCCAGCGCTGCAGACCTCTGCCGCGTGATGGCCTGGTTCGACAATAAGAACGATGCGGCGTCGCTGGCGATCCTCGCAGTGAATCCCGGCATCAGCGTGCCGAACCAATTCACCTATGCCGGTTTCAAAGGCGGCAGCGAGACCGGCGTGCTAAACCTGACGTGGCTGCTCAAGGCCCGCGACGGCGAACGCTACGTGCTGTCCGCGAGTTGGAATGACGCCAACAGTCCCGTCGACGAGCCCAAGTTCGTCGGCCTCATGCGCGCAACCATGGACCTGATCGAAGCAAAGCCATCGCGCTGAGCCGACCACAACCGCGCGGCAGAAGCATGACACCCGCCATTCTCTACAGGGGCAACGCCCCGCCAGTAAGTAGCAGCAACCGCCAGGTTGCCGTTCGCCCCCACACCTGCACGGCGCGAGGGCCAACAGCCCGAAACATGTCTAGTGCCGAAGTGGCTAGTCTGGTTTCGCCGCTACGGGGTCATCCCGTTTCCGCGCGGCCTTGAAGTTCTTCAATCTCCTCGACCCACATCCCGCTTTCAATCGCGGGCGGATCGAGCGTAGTAACAATTGAGACGAACCTTTGAAGCGACTCGGGAGGGACCTTGCCGTCGAGGTAGGCTTCGGGCCCACCCGCCGCCAGCGCCTCGACGATGAGTTGACGATAGGCGAGGACCACTTCCGCAAGTTTCGTCACGCTTGAGTTGATAAAGACGCGTTGAAACGCATTGTCGTGGTTCAAGTAGACAATCGCTCCGTTCGCCTCCGTGTCGATCGCGATGGGGTCGCCGCTTCCGTTCGATCCTATTACGCGATATCGACTGCCGTCACTCACGCCCCACAGTTCTTTTAGGGTTGGAATGTTAATCTCATGATTGCTGCCAAAGCTCAAAAATGGCGCAGCAGATCGAGGCAGCCCGACGTTCGTCAGCCAGTCGGCGTCTTCAATCCCAATCGGCAGCGACGACACAGCCTCGGAAAGGAACGTAGCGATCCCATCGTTCGCAAAGGCATCGCGAAATTCTTCAGGGGTTAAACACACGACCGCCGCCCTATTTTTCTACGCTTGCTTCCCAACCATCGTAGTCGCCGCCGAACTTCTGGGCCAAAGCATTCATTCGATCGGTCGTCGCGAAGACGCCTTCTTCCGATGGAATGGCGTGCGTTTCAGCGATGCAGGAATACTCATGTGGGCCAAACAGACGCTTCCAAAGCGACTTCGTCGGTGCGCGATGTACCCGTATATTCTGGTACCCCGCCGCCTGAAGTTCGCTCGCAGCCGATTGCGCGGCGTCCACGGATTTGAAGTACAGAAAATGAATGGTGTGCGCTGGCTTGGCGAGATTCGAACCCGCATCCGCCAGCGCCGCCAAGACCCTTCGATCCCCTTCACGTTCGACCATACGAGGGTGCTCCGCGTCGTGTATCGCAATAACCTTGAATGGCCGGCATCGCATCGGCCGACTCTCAGTTTACCACAACGCGCCACGCGGAAGCGACGGCGAAGCCAGCCCCCATTTCGACGCTCCCATTTCTGGCTCGTGTCCTCATGGTTGATTCTGACAGTCAACCTGCACCGCTTCGCCTCTCAATCATCTATACGCACCTCACACCCCGATCTTGCGCGCGGCATCAATTATTTTATTGAGTCAACCAACAACAACATGGCATCGCAGATGCGCGCTGCACCGATCCAGCAATCCGCATTTCGTGTCTTTTGTGTCTTTCGTGGCAAAAAATCACCACGCCACTTCGGTTCTTCGCGTCTTCGCGGTCAGAAAAATTAAGCCGTTGCTGCAGGCGTGGCGTTCGTCGATGGCTGCGCCGAGAACGTCAGCCGCAGTGTTGCTGCGGGCTTCGGCGTGCCGCGGATGCCGCGGAGGTCGTGCAGGAAGACCTTGCGCAGCGTGTAACGCACCAGCAGCAACACGGTCAGACCCATGCCCAACTGCAGGGCCATGTTCGTGGTCTGCGTGGACATCGCAAAGGCCCAGCCGGTCAAAAACTCGGCCAGCGAAATTGCCGCAAACTCGCGGAAGGGATGGCGCATCAGGATGAAGTCGCGCTGCGTGCGGACGTACCGTGCAAAGAACGCCAGCGTGACCAGGATCATCGCGATCATGCCCACCGCTACACTGACAAACGGCGCGATGTTCAGCAGGTTCAGGCCGAACACCGTGCCGTAGGCCGCCACAGCGCCGCAACCGGCGGCAATCAGGAATTTGAGCCGTGGCGAAGCCTTGGGATAGACATAGTCATACAGCCGCGAGAGATGTTCCAAATAACGGAACTGTTCTTTCATGGTGAGTTTGGATTCGCCGCGGACGCGGTTGCGGAAGGTGATGGGCACTTCACGCACGCGCTCGGCATGCGTCTTGACCATCAACTCCAGCGCGATTTTGTAGCCAATGGGATTGAGCGGATCAGCGTGATAGAGGGCGGTCCGCCGCAGGGCGAAGAAGCCGGCCATGGGGTCGCGAACTTCGCCGATCAGCGGCTTCGCCAGCAGTGTGGCGCCATAGGAATTGAGCCAGCGGAGGCGTGACCAGTCTTCGGTCTTGCCGCCCTCGACATAGCGTGAGCCGATCACGAAATCGGCTTCATCTTTTACCAGCGGCATGACCACATCCGGAATCGACTCCGGCGGATGCGAGAGGTCGGCATCCATCACCAGGACATAGTCGTAACGGCTGATCGCGATACCGGCGAGCACCGCCGAGGAAAGTCCCCGCTCATTTGTCCGAATTTTATAGCGAAACTGCGGGTACTTCTGCGATAATTCTTCGAGCACGCGCGGCGTTTCATCCGGTGAGTTGTCATCGACGACGATCATCTCCCAGAACCAGCCCCGGGCCTTGAGCGTCGCAGCGACGTCATCAACCAGCACGGGCAGGTTCTCGGCCTCACGATAGGTTGGCACAATGATCGAGACTGTCGGAACGTTGGTCATGAATCAACCTAAGCGAACAGGCATGGCGGTCCGCCGCCAATAAAGGGAGCTAGACACCGCTGCCGCCGAACCGTGAGTCGATTGTACCGGAAAAAGCCGTCAAGAGAATTATAAAAAATTTATCAAACCTGCTAATAGGCTAAATATTATGAGACCTTTTGCCCCCGTCAGCCTCGTCATTACCCTCCTGCTCGGGTTGGGCTTGCATGCCCAAGTCTCAGCTCAACAACCACTTACAGACGACCGCGTCACCGCCGCCCTCACCCGCGGCGTCGACGCCCTCCTCAAATCCCGCACCCCCGCCGGCACCTGGGAACACGAATACGCCGACCCCGCCAGCCAACATCACGGCGGTGAAACGTCGCTGGCGTTGTATGCATTGCTGCATGTTGGGGAGAACTTGCCGGACAAGCGGCTCAAGCCTGGCGCGGAGGAATTGCAGCGGGCGATTGCGTTTGTGCGCGAGCTAAAGCCGAAGTCGGTGTATGCGGCGTCGCTGCAGGCGAATGCGCTGGCGCTGTTGCCGCGGAAGCCGGAGAACACGAAGCCGCTGGAGCAGACACGTCGGGCACTCGCGGGGGCGATGTTGCCGGACAACGGGTTTGGTTATGACATTGCGCCGAATGTGCGCTTCGCGAATTCTGACAACTCGAACAGCCAGTATGCGGCGTTGGGTTTGTGGGCGGCGTACGACGCAGGCATCGGCTCACCGGTGCAGATGTGGAAAACGATCGAAGACTATTGGCGCAAGATGGCGCAGCCCGATGGCGGCTGGTACTACCGCGGCGACCGCGTGCAGACCAACCTGGCGATGACCGCCGCGGGCGTGCAGTGCATTTTGATTGCCACCGAGCACACCGACCGGGCGCTGCGCCTGGAGATGCGCAATGACAAGCAACTGATCGACGGCATGCGATACCTCGGCGAGAAGTGGGCACCGGAAAAGTTGGATCTGTATGGCCTTTATGGTGTCGAGCGTGTGGGGCTGTTGAGCGGGGCGAAGTTTTTTGGCCGGCGCAACTGGTATGTGGAGGGGGCGGAGCATCTGCTGACGATGCAACTGCCCGAGGGGCATTGGCGGACAAAGATCTGGGATGTGACGCAGCCGCACGTGTCGACGTCGTTTGCGTTGCTGTTTTTGGCGCGCGGTCGCAACCCGGTGTTGTTCAATAAGCTGCAATACGACGGGCCGTGGCATGCACGCACGCGCGACCTGGCGGGTCTGGCGGAGTGGATGAGCAATCAATATGAGCGCCCGTTCAACTGGCAGACCGTGAGCAGCGATGTGCATCCGGACGAATGGCTCGATGCGCCGGCGCTGCTGATTACGGGGTCGCAGGACCCGAAGTTTACGCCACAGCAGCAGGCGGCGCTGCGCAGCTATGTCAACGCGGGCGGGCTGGTGTTTTCGGTGCAAATCGGCGGCAGCAAGGGGAAGGCTTTTGGCGATGCGATACGCAGCTACGCGACGGCCATCACGGGGAACAAGGCGGAGTTTCGCAAGCTTGGGGCGGACGCGCCGGTGCTGTCGTCGTATGGCAAGATCAAGAATTTGCCGGCGAATATTGAGGGCCTGAGCAACGGCGTTCGCGAGTTGTGGATTCATACGGATGAGGATTTGTCGGCGGCGTGGCAGACGAACAACACGGCGACGCCGGCGTTTGATATCGCGGCGAACATTTACTTCTATGCGTGCGGGCGAGAAGAGCTGCGCACGAAGCTGGCGAGTACGGCGGTGCCGAACGCGCCGGGCAAGGCGGCACGGACGATCAGCCTGGCGCGGATCAAGTGGGGGGGCGAAACGGCGAACTGGGATGCCGAGCCGGGCGCTTTTGGGCGGCTTGGCCGATTGTTGGAGAACAAGAGCCGGTCGAACCTGGTGACGGAGACGGTGAGCCTGGCGGCGCTGGATGTGAAGACGAATCGCCTGGCGTGGCTGAATGGCGTGGGCAAGATGGAGCTTGGCGCGGAGGAGGAGAAGCGGCTAAAGGCGTTTTTTGATGGGGGCGGGTTGATGATTGCGGACGCGGTGGGTGGGGATCGGGAGTTCGCGACGTCGTTTGAGGCATTGATTGAGAAACTCTACCCCAAGGGGAGCAAGGCGAAGTTTGAACTGCTGGACCAGGCCCACTCGGCGTTCTCGGGCACGTTTGAGGACGGCGAACCGCTGACGAGCGTGAAGTATCGCGCCCTGACCCGGCAGACCATTGGCGATGTGACGACGCCCAAGTGCTGGGGGCTTACGGTCAACAACCGCCTGGTGCTGGTGTGGTCGCCGCATGATCTTTCGAGCGGGCTGGCCGGGGCGCGGGCGTGGGGTATCAGCGGCTATACGATTGAGTCGGCGGACGTGCTGTCGCGTAATATGATGTTGTATTGCCACGCGCTGGCCGTGACGCGTGGCCGTTGACGGCAATGGTAGAGTGGCGCTTGCTGGAAATTTTCGTTTATCGAAAATAGTCAGCGGCTATGGAACCGAGTTTCTCGATGCATGAAGCGCGTGAAGACCAGTCCGGGCCAGTGGCGGCAGTTGCTGCTACGCCTTTGCGTATTGGTTTTCATCTGCCGGTGTTTGATCCGCAACGCGGTGGGGCAGAGGTGTATCTGGACCGGGTTGCACCGTTGTTGGTGAGGCTGGGCCACGAGGTGCATGTTTTTTGCCAGCAGCACAGCGTGTCGCCGCCGGGGGTGCAGATTCATTCAGCTAATGGCGATGCGCGACAAGCCGCCCGGGCCATGCGTGCGGCGGGCATGGATGTCTGCATCGGCGGGGAAGGCGCGGTGGACATGGATATCGTCTTGCCGCACAGCGGGACGATTGAGGGGCAACAGCGTCAGAAGGCATTGATGTCCCGTTCGGCGGTCGCAGAATGGCTGCGACTGACGGCCATGAAGTGCGGCTATCGCCGTGGCAAGCGGCGTCACTTCCGCCGGCTTGCGGGCGCGGGTGCGAATGGTCCGGTGCTGATCGCGGTCAGCAATCTTGTGAAGAACGAACTGCAGCGCTACTACGACGTGCCGGATGAACGCATCGCGGTCATTCATAATGGGGTGGACACGGAAGAGTTTTCACCTGAACGCTGCAGCGACCTGCGCGCTGATGCGCGGCGAGCGCTCGGCGTGCCCGAAGGGGCCCTGTGCATTGTGCTAGTGGCGCAGAACTTCCGCCGTAAGGGCGTGCGCGAAGCGATCGAGGCGGTGAGTGACCTGGCACGCGAGGTTCCGCAGGTGATGCTGCTGGTGGCGGGGAGCGACGGGGTGTCACGCTATCAGTCGCTTGCCCGCGCGTTGAAGTGCGAGGCGAACGTGCGGTTTGTGGGACATGCCAAGCCGGCGTTGCGCGTGTATGCGGCTGCGGACATTTCGGTGCAACCGTCATGGTACGACCCTTGTTCGCTGGCGGTGCTGGAAGCGCTGGCCTGCGGCTTGCCGACGATCGCCACGCGATTCGACGGCTCAAGCGAGTTGCTCAGGCATGGGGAGAATGGACTCGTCCTGGCATCGCCTGATGACCGGGCAACATTTGTGAAGTACCTGCGGCAATTGGCGGACCCCGCCGAGCGTGCGCGTCTTGGCGCTGCCGGGCGCGAAGTGGCCTTGCAGAACTGTTTGATGCGGCACGTTGAGCGGTTGCAGCAGGTGTGTATGCGGGCCGCACACAAATGAAAAAGGCCTGCTTTCGCAGGCCTTTAGGGGATCGTGGAGATGGGGCGAATCACTCGCTGTAGTAGATTGTTTTCTTGATGGAGTCGGCCACGCGGGCGACGCTGGGCACGACGTGCTGGAGCAGCGGCTTCGAGTAGGGCATCGGGACGTCGAGCGACGCGATGCGGCAGACGTGGTTGTCGAGATCGTCGAAGCAGTGCTGGTGGATGAGGGCGGCAAGTTCAGCGCCGATGCCGCAGGTGGGATAGCCCGTTTCAACGGTGACGCAGTAGCCGGTTTTCTTGACGCTCTTAACGATGGTGTCGAGGTCGAGCGGACGGAGCGTGCGCGGGTCGACGACCTCTACCTTGATGCCGTGGTCTTTTTCGAGCTGCTCGGCGGCGGCCATGGCGATCAGGCAGCCCTGGCCCCAGGCCACGACGGTGCAGTCGGAGCCTTCGCGTTTGATGTCGGCCTTGCCGAAGGGGAGCAGGAAGTCGCCTTCGGGCACTTCGCCCTTGTTGCCGTACATCGACTCGTTTTCGAGGAAGATGACGGGATCATCGTCGCGGATGGCGGTTTTGAGCAGGCCCTTGGCGTCGGCGGGGGTCGTCGGCACGACAACCTTGAGGCCGGGGACATGGGTGTAGAGGGCTTCAACCGACCACGAGTGCGTGGCGGCGAGCTGCTGGCCGGGGCCGGAGATGCCGCGGAAGACGATCGGCACTTTGATCTGTCCGCCGGACATGTGCATCATTTTTGGGGCGTTGTTGACGACTTGGTCGAAGGCGACGAGGGAGAAGGAGAAGGTCATGAATTCGACGATGGGCCGCATGCCGACCATGGCAGCGCCGATGCCGAGACCGGCGAAGCCGCACTCGGAGATCGGGGCGTCGACGACACGCATCGGGCCGTACTTGGCGAGCATGCCCTGCGAGACCTTGTAGGCGCCGTCGTATTCGGCGACTTCTTCACCGATGAGGAAGACTTCTGGATTGCGATCAAACTCTTCGCACATCGCCTGGTTGAGTGCTTCGCGGAATTGGAGAACGGGCATTTGTTATTCCTTGCTCGCGAGGCGAGCTTGCTAGATTCAACAACAGATCACAACGACATCAACGACTTCAGCGTCCCAGGTAGGGCGGGAACGGGTTGGCGTAGATGTCGCGCCAGACGTCGTCGAGCGGCGGGTACGGAGCGGCGTCGGCTTCGGCGTGGGCCTGCTCGACCATCGTGTGGATCTCTTCGTTGATCTGGGCGATCTTGGCGTCGTCGGCGATGTTCTTCTGCTTGAGGAGCTTTTCGAGACGACCGATCGGGTCGTGCTCCTGATACTTGGAGACTTCTTCCTTGGTGCGGTACTTCTGGGGATCGGACATGGAGTGGCCGCGGTAGCGGTAAGTGTTGACTTCGAGGAAGAGCGAGCCGTTGCCGGCGCGGCAATAGTCGATGCTGTCGCGAAGCATGTTGTACATGGCGAGGCAGTCCATGCCGTCGACTTCTTTGCCGGGGATGTTGTAGGCGTCGCCGGTGCGGAGTTTGAGGTCGGTCATGGCGGAGGCGCGGTGCACGTGGGTGCCCATGCCGTAGCCGTTGTTTTCAACCATGAAAATGCAGGGGAGCTTGTAGAGGCCGGCGAGGTTGAGCGCTTCGTGGAAGGAGCCCTGGTTGATGGCGCCGTCGCCGAAGTAGCAGAGGACGACACCGTCTTGTTTGCGGTACTTAATCGCCCAGCCCATGCCGACGGCGAGCGGGATATGACCGCCGACGATGGCGTGGCCGCCGAAGAAGTTGCGGTCGGCATCGAAGAAGTGCATCGAGCCGCCCTTGCCGCGGGAGCAGCCGGTGACCTTGCCGTAGAGCTCTGCAAAGAGCGGGGCGAGGGCCATGCCGCGGGCGATGGCGTGGCCGTGGTCACGGTAGGCGGTGATGATGTAGTCAGAGGGGCGGGTGGCGGCGATGGAGCCGACGGCGACAGCCTCCTGGCCGACGTAGAGATGGCAGAAGCCGCCAATTTTTTGCTGTTGGTAGGATTGAGCGCACTTGACTTCAAACTGGCGGATCATGGACATCTGGCGATACCAATCCAGCAGTTGAAGGGGTGTGGGTTCCGCTTTGGCAGAGGCAGGGGGGGTGAGGGCGGTGGTCACGAAAAATCCTTTCTCGGCGGCGATTGCGCGTCTGTTTAGCGGGCGATCGCCAAGGTCGCGCGCCGGGCCTGGTTCAGCCCGGCGCCCAGTGGAGTCAGCGCCCGGGGTTGCCGGGCGCCAAGACGCAAGACCGGAGATTTTAGTAATCAGAAGTCACATCGCCAAGTGATTCTGGCAGGCAAATAGTCGACATTTTGGTCGCCTTTCTCGCTGGGTGGCGTTGTATGTGCGGCTTGGCGGGGGCCGGAGAGGGAGAAAAGTCGGCGATGTTTGTTGAGGCATTGTCATTGCAGACTTCCCTCATGGGTCATGGTGGCCCGGCGAAACGGACCAAATTGGCGCAAACGCCACCCCTTGTAGCACCGCCCATGCGGGCAAACCGCCTCAGTGTCGGGCGTTGTGAATCACACGGGGGACAAACCATCGAACCGAGGAGAATGATCGTGGCAGCGAAACGTGGATTTTCGGCAATGGACCCCGCCAAGCAGCGGGAGATCGCCAGTAAGGGCGGAAAAGCGGCGCATGAAAAGGGCACCGCTCACGAGTTCACCCCGGAGGAAGCACGCGAGGCTGGCCGCAAGGGCGGGGCGAGTTCGCGGCGCCGACGAAGCGGTGCTGAACCTGGCATTGGCGGGGAAGCGCAGGGCACTGCGAACAGTGATTCCGCCGACCAGGCGAATGAGCAAAACGCCGCCTGATTGCGATCGGGCCGGCGTACGGAAGGAGCCCCCGGTGGCAGCCGCACTGGCTTGCTGCCGGGGGCTTGTGTTTTGGGGACCTGTTGGTTGGAGGAATCGGTATTGAGGCGAAGTGCGTAAGACTGGCGGGCTTTGGTCTTGTGATTCATTTGCGAAATTGCCATGCTATGGCCCCATTAGACGAAGTTTTTTGGGAAAGGCAGAGGCATGAAGGGGATTATTCTTGCGGGGGGCGCGGGCACACGATTGCACCCATTGACCAAGGTTGTCAGCAAGCAGCTGCTGCCCGTTTACGACAAGCCGATGATCTACTACCCGTTGAGCGTGCTGATGCTCGCGGGGTTGCGCGAGGTGCTGATCATCTCGACGCCGGTGGATCTGCCGAACTTCAAGCGTCTTTTCGGCGATGGCTCGAGCTTCGGCATGCGGATCGACTATGCCGAGCAGCCTTCGCCCGATGGCCTGGCCCAGGCGTTCATTATTGGTAAGAAGTTTCTGGCTGGCTCGCCGGCGGCGCTGGTGCTGGGGGACAATTTGTTCTTTGGCCATGGGCTGTCGGAGATGGTGCGCGAGGCGGCGACGCTGAAGAATGGCGCGCAGATCTTTGCGTATTCGGTCAAAGATCCGGAACGCTACGGCATCGTGGAGTTTGACAAGACGGGGAAGGCGATTTCGCTGGAAGAGAAGCCTGCTCATCCGAAGACGAACTTCGCGGTGCCGGGATTGTATTTTTATGATGGCAAGGTCAGCGAGCTTGCGTCGAGCTTGAAGCCGAGCAAGCGTGGCGAGTTGGAGATCACGGATCTCAATCGCCTGTACCTGGAGCGCGGGGAACTGCGGGTGGAGAAACTTGGCCGCGGGTTTGCGTGGCTGGATACGGGCACGCATCGCAGCCTGGTGGAAGCGACAAATTTTGTGGAAGCGATTGAGGAACGCCAGGGCTTGAAGGTGGCGTGTCTCGAGGAGATTGCCTGGGACAATGGCTGGATTGGGGCGGCAGAAGTGAATGCCGCCGCGGCCACGATGGGCAAGAGTGTGTATGCGGATTACCTGCGGCACCTGATCGCGCAGCGGACGTGAACGGGCGGCGTCATCGCGGCGGACCGGGTGATGGTCCGCCGGGCTGCGGCATGCCGCCGGGGCGATTGTTGTTAAAGCCGGGCGTATAGCCGGGCTGCCGCGGCGTTGCGGGCTGATATGTTGGGGGCGAGTAGGGTCTTGGCTGATAGTTCGGCGGTTGCGGGGGCGTGTAGGTCTGCGGCAGCACCGGCGAGCCGGGCTGGGGGAAAACCGAACCACCGAGAACGCGCGTGTTGCCGCGCCCGTCGTCCTGCACCATCTGGCCGCTGGCGCGGTCAAAGCGCACGCCGGGCGGCGGGAAGCTTGGCCCACGCGGCAAGCCTGCGGCGCTGCTGGTAGTCCACAGCGATGAGCTGGGCGTGGGCGGTGAGTAAGCCGTGAATTGCTGCGCGTTCATGCGAAAGCCGGCCGGTTGATAAGCGATGCCGTTGCTGCTGCGCGGAAACTCGGGCGGCGAGAAACTCAGCCAGATCAGCCCGAAGATCAGGAACAAACCGGCGGCGGCACGGAGTGAATACGTGAACCAGTAGGTGCGTTCGGCCTTGCGATGGGCAAGTTTTTCGCGCGTGGCTTCATCGCTGCGGTCGAGTCGCGGGGGATCAGGCAGGCGCTCGAGCCCGAGATGCGTTTCGAGCGTTTCAGCCATCTGCGCAATGCGGCCCAGCACGCGAAACAGCAGCGACATGAAACGCTCGGACGCCTCGAGAGCCGCGGCATGCACGGCGCCCGGGTCGTTGCGCGGTGAGGGCTCAATGCTGATGGCGCGGGCGACGCTGATGTCGCCCAATGCATGGTCGAACGGGTAGGGCACACTTTCAAGGCCCGATTTGACCTTGTCGAGCGCGGTGCACATCGACTCGCACAACGCCAGCACAACGCTGACATGATCGGGGTGCGGCGCGTGCTGGTTGTAAGCGGACATATAGACCTGCAACTGCAGGCATTGTTCACGCAGTGTGATCATGTGTTGGGCCCAAGGCTGAAGGGCCGCGCAAAGGTCCGACCAGTGCCGGGCCTGTTGCGAACCGTTGTTGCCGATGACGCCGGCCATGTCGGGGCATTCGGCCAGGCATAGCGCGAGCCGAAGGCGCTGTGCGGCCGCCTTCTCGAAACCGGCGCTCGCATGGTCAAAGGTACTGAGTGTTTCGTGAGCGGCGCGCTCGTCCTTGAACAGCTTGGCAAACTTGCGGGCGGACGCATCGGCACGAAAAATCGCGAGCAGTTTTCGCCAGGCCTGTGTTGCGGCCACCGCTATGCGCGCCTCGCTGTAGCGGTAGTAAATGCGTTCAAGACCGTCGGCGGCGGCAAGTTGATCGGTGCGTGCGGCCAGCAGCGCTTCGGCGAGGGCGCTCGATGATTCTTCGGTTGGCGCCTCGTCGGCCGGGAAGATCGGCCGCACTTCATAGGCGCAGCCGCGCATGAAACGCTGCAGTGCACGCATGTCGTTTTCGTCGCCCTGCAGTTCGTTGATGTAAGCATCGGTCGCGATGCTCTTGATCGTCTCGTACTCTTTGCCGATCACATAGCGGTGGTGTTTGATCGTGGCGAGGCGGCATGTACCGACGAAATCGCGCAGCAGCGTGCTGGCGGGCAGGTCGCAGGTGATGACGCCGTCCGCACACGCAGCTTTGACGTTGGCGACGCGCTGCGCGTGCGATGGGTGCGTGTCGAAGAGCCGCGTTTTGGCATCCTCGATCGCCTGCACGAGGTCGACATGGTCGCGGGCCAGAACCTTGGCGTTGTGCGCGATCAGCACGGGGAGATTGTCCGGAAGACGCCGGCGTCGAAACGATTCATCTAACTGGTTGGCCATCAACTGCGCGCCAAACGACAGCAGGGCCACCTGGCGGTTGGTGAACTCAAAATCTTCAACGCCGGCGATCTGGGCCTCGCAGATGTCGGCGTCAAACTCCATGCGCCGCGACAACTGACAGGTCAGAAACTCGCCCGTGAGCAGCATCAGCCACAGCACGCCACGCGCCGGTTCGATGAACAGAAACGCCAGCCAGTAGGCGAGGTTGGCCAAGCCGTTCGGATGATTCTTCAGGCTTGCCAGCCATTGGTCGAGCCGATCGCGTTCGAAGACGATGCGTGCGAAAAAGCCATTGAGCATGCGGATGAGATTGCAGGCGGTCATGCCGCCGTGTTGTTTGAAATGGCCGAACTCGTGGGCGATCACCCCGCCGAGTTGCCGGACATTTAGGCCGGCGACGAGGGGCAGGCCGATATGCAGCACAAGACGCTGCGTGACAATGCCGAAGAAGCCGTCGAATCGCGCGGAGGCATTGGCTGTGCAGTCGACCTCGATGCGTTCGGGGGGAGGGGCATTTACGGCGGCGCAGATCTTGTCCACAAACTCAAAGAACCGCGGTTCTTGCTGGCGCTCAAGCCGCAGGAGCAGGAATCTCTCGCTGCGATTGCGCGTGAATAAGGGTTTGGCCAGCAGCACCAGCAGCAGCGCCCCGATCAACGCCATCGGTACATGAAACAGGAAATAGGGTCCGGCACTGAGCGAGGTGACGGCAGACACTGCGTGCCAGAAGAATAACCACAGCAGAAACACGACCAGCGCCACCAAGCCCAGCGTAATCAGCACGAGCGCGGTGGCCTGCAGCATCATGGCCACACGGTAACTGCGTGGCGGCGGGACCAGTTTCACCCGCGCGGTTGCGAGTGGTTCAAAGGCGCCCCGACGGAGCCGGTCGACATAGCCTGATGACACACGTCCCTGGGCTGCGGTTGTGCTCATACGTACGTCTCGCTGAAACTGACTGAAGGGCCTGATGCACGATAACGGCGACACGTGGAGCCGGCAACCGAAAAATGCTTTACGGAAAAACTGCCGCGGTGCGCTGGCCACGGTGATCGGTGTAGTGCCAGCGTGCGTCGTGCGCGGCGGCGAGTATGGTGTAGGCATCGTCCTTATAGATGATGCGCCAGGCGCCGTGGCGGAGGAGCGCAGCGCCTAATGGGCTGTTGTTGTCGACGAGGACTAAGTCGGGCGGGTAGGTGGCGAGTGTCTGCGGCCAGTTGCCGCGGGCGTTGAGCAGGTCGAAAAATTGCCGGGCCAATGCGGGGTCGAAGGCGACTTCGTAACGGCTGTCGATGGCGGTCTTGACTTGGGGGGCGAGGTGCCAACTGACGTAGGCGGCGGTTTCGAATGGGGCGAGGAGGTGGCCGTTGAAGCCAGTAGTGCGGAGATGCGCCACCGCACCTTGGGGGAAGATGATGCGTGGCGGTGGTTCACCGGGCATGGCGGCGTTGACGGGCATGCGCAGTTGCCATGGTTTCTCACGCAGGATGATCAGGACGATCGCGAGCAGCAGGGCGCTGGCACCGATGGTTGTGACGCGATGTCTGAAGAGTGATTCGACCTGTTGGCGCAGTGGCGTTTCAGCCAGCCAGGCGGGAACGACGGCGAGCCAGACGAGGCCGTAGATGCTGCCGTGGCGTTGATGCCAGAGGGCCAGCAACGCCGCGACGATGACGAGCAATGCCCCGGGTGTGCGGCGTAGGCCGAGCTTGGCGATGGCGTAGATGGCGAGCAGCCACGATAGCGCACAGGCCCCGATAATGTAGGGTTGGGCCTGCCAGAGCGGCGCCCATTCAGAAATTTGCGGACGGGGCATGGGCAGGGCTCGCAGCAAGTATGTGTAGTAGTGCAAGCCCCAGGGGTTGACCGCAATGAGCAGTGGGGCGGCGAGCAGAAAATGGAGCCATGGGCGAGTCAACCGGCGCTCGCGCAGTGCGACTTCGATCACGTGGGCGAGCACGAGCCCCCAGCCGACGACAAAACCGGCATGGAGATTGAGCCAGCACACGTGCAACGCGAGGGCTGCGAGTGCGACGGTGTAACGTTCGCTACGCAGCAACAGGAGGAAAGCGGCCATCATGACAAGCGTCAGCACCTGGGCGCGGATCAAGGTGAGTGCGGGGCCCACGAGCACGATGGCGAGTGGTGCGAGGAGCAGTACCAACACTATGGGAGCGCCGCGACGTTGTGCGGCCGCGAGCGTGAGCCACGCGATTGCCGCTACGAGCAGCCAGCGTAATGCGAGCAGGCCCGAGCTGCCGGAGATATTGATGGTGCCGAAGAACAACAGGCCGCTGAGCCATTCGTGATGGACGACGGGGTGGAGCGTTGGGAGGTAAGAAGTCGAATCGGTCCAGGGCACACGGCCGGTGTGCGCGATTTCTCGGCCGATGCCGAGTAGATGAAACAGGTCCAAGTCCACCTGGGCGAAGCTGCACACCAGCACGAGCAGCAACAGTACGGCTGCCCCAGCCAAGAAAAGCTGCGGGTGCATCTTCATAGCGACAGCGTAACCGCGATTGAGGGCTTGGCAAAAGTGCGACGGCCGGGCGCCCACGTGGCGGCCCGGCCGTCGTTACCAGTGAACCGGTTGGTTGTCGGCGCGGTGCGTTACGCCTTCTTCTCGACGTCGAGTTGCTTGGTGTGGCCGTTGCCGGCGGTCACGTGGATCTTGCGCGGCTTGGTTTCTTCGCGCTTGTCCATCGTGATCTTCAGGATGCCCTCGGTCAGTTCCGCCTTGACGCTGTTTTCGTTCACGGCTGTGGGCAGCGTGAAACTCCGCTGGAAGGTGGTCCAGCGACGCTCGATGTGCAGCGGTTGGCGGTCCTTGCCCTCGTGCTTGTTCTCCTCCTTGCGCTCGGCGCGGATCGACAGCACCCCGTCTTCGAGCGTGATGTCGACGTCCTTGTCACTGAAGCCGGGAAGTTCGGCCTCGACATAGAAGCGGTCGGCATCCTCATGGACATCGACGGCGTAAGGGGCGAGCGTCGAGGGGACCTGCGGGCCGCGATAGGCCCGGCCCAGCATGCGGTCGAACTCGTCGTTCACCAACGCAAACGGATCAGTAATGCGCGCTAACATATTCAGCTCCTTTCTAATGAGTTGCTGTTGTGACACCAAGGCATAAAAACAAACGCGATGCCAAACTTTCGTGGCGGCTGTAAGTGGTTGTCAGATCGTGTTTTGTGTTGATTTATCCAGGGATGAGGTAGGCTGCAATTTTGGCACTCGCGGGCGCTGCCGTTGCCGATTTTGCAGTTGATCGGTGGAAATACGACTAATTGCTTTTATCTAACAGATGCTTGCAGATTATACATGTACGTCGAATCGTGTTTCGCTCGTTTTTTGGCCGTTCTCATGCGTATAATTCCTCGCCACACTTACACGGCATTGCGGACGAACAAGCTGCACGCCGCGTCGTATGGCGAAGTGTCTCTCTGAAAGTGAGGGCAGAAAGGGTTCGACGATGAATACGATTTTTACAAATGCCATCAAGACCGCCGGCCTGCTGGGCCTGCTGATGGGCTTGTGCCTGGGTATCGGCTGGTTGATTGGTTCGACGCAGGGGCTGATCCTCGGCTTTGCCATCGGCGGCGGCATGACGATCATCAGCTACTTCTTCTCAGACAAGATCGCGCTGATGACGATGCGGGCGCAGCAGGTATCGCGCGAGGAAGCGCCTGAGCTTTATGAAATGACCGAACGCCTGGCGCAGCGCGCGGGCATCCCGATGCCGCGGCTGTATTACTCGCCGGAGCCGGCCCCGAACGCGTTTGCCACGGGCCGCAACCCGAAGAATGGCGTGGTCTGCGTGACGGCAGGCCTGATGCAGATGATGGACCGCAAGGAACTTGAGGGTGTGATCGCCCACGAGATTGCGCACATCAAGCATCGCGACATTTTGATCAGCACGATCGCAGCGGTGATTGCCGGCGCGATTTCGCAGATTGCGTGGTTCATGATGTGGTTCGGCGGTGGGGGGCGCGATGAAGAGGGTAATGGCTCGCCGCTGGGCCTGATTGGCGCATTGCTGATGATCATCCTGGCGCCGATTGCCGCGATGCTGATCCAGATGGCCATCAGTCGGAGTCGTGAATACGCCGCGGACGCGCGAGGCGCTGCACTCGCCGGTGGTCCTGAAGGGCTCATCAGCGCTCTGCGGAAGTTGGAGACGATGAACCAGCGCATTCCGATGCAGATCAACCCGGCGGAGCGACACATGTTTATCGTGATGCCGATGACCGGCGGCGGGGGTATGGCGGAGTTGTTCCGCACGCACCCGGTGACGGAGAAGCGCATCGCGAAGTTGATCGAGCAGATGACCGCGGAAAACCCGTACGCCGCGGCCTGAGACGAATGCAGTCGACAATTGCGGGTCTAGAACAGGCTGCGGACGGTGAAACGCCGTCCGCAGTCTTTTTTTGCTATGCTTGGCAGGCGGCGCAAAACCTTGTGCGGTCACCCCGAGCGTCCGCAATCGTGGGTCGCAATAAGTAGATATCCTTGCCTTTGTACTAGGGCATGATTGTAAGTTATTTGTCTGCAATAGCTTAAAATTTCTGGATAAAAAGGTCGCAATATCTGCCGATAGGTGGTATAGTAAGCAGAAACAGAGCCGACGGCAGGCCCGGAGAAAGTCGGCCAAGCGTTGAAATTGCTTAGGAGCAAAGTCATGTCGGTAAAGAATTTCGTCACTCTCGATGGTAACGAAGCCGTCGCATCGGTCGCCCATCGCACATCTGAACTCATCGTGATCTACCCGATCACCCCGTCGAGTCCGATGGGCGAGTTTTCGGATGAATGGTCTGCCGCCGGCAAGAAGAACATCTGGGGCAATGTCCCCCATGTGCAGCAGATGCAGAGCGAAGCGGGTGCGATCGGCGCCGTACACGGTGCGGTGATGGCCGGCACGCTGGCGACGACGTTCACCAGCTCCCAGGGTTTGCTCCTGATGATTCCGAACATGTTCAAGCTTGCCGGCGAGCTGTCCTGTTTTGTGATGCATGTGGCCGCCCGCACGGTGGCGACGCATGCCCTTTCGATCTTTGGCGATCACTCCGACGTGATGGCTTGCCGCTCTACCGGCTTTGCCATGCTCTCCTCGAATAGCGTTCAAGAAGCCCACGACATGGCGCTCATCGCCACGGCTGCCACGCTTCAGGCCCGTGTGCCCTTTGTGCACTTTTTCGATGGCTTCCGGACGTCACACGAAGTCAGCACGATTTCGCCCCTGCCGGACGATGTGCTCAAGGCGATGATTCCGGATGAACTCGTCACGCGTATGCGGGCTCGTTCGCTGTCACCTGACAAGCCGACGATTCGCGGCACGGCGCAGAATCCCGACACATTCTTCCAGGCGCGCGAGGCGTGCAATCCGTTCTATGACACCGTGCCGTTCATCGTAAGCGAGCAGATGGCGAAGTTTGCCCAGCTGACCGGTCGCACGTACAAGCTTTATGAATACATTGGCCACCCCGAGGCGGAACATGTCATCGTCGCCATGGGTTCGGGCTGCGAGACCATCGAGCAGACGATTGATGCCCTGCAGGCTGAGCACAAGGGCAACGCCAAGATCGGCTTGCTGAAGGTTCGCATGTACCGGCCGTTTGCGGTGAGCGATTTCATCCACGCTTTGCCGTCGACGACGAAGCGCATTGCGGTGCTGGATCGCACGAAGGAACCGGGCGCTGCCGGCGAACCGCTGTACCAAGACACGGTGACCGCGCTGTTCCAGGCCAGCCAGGCGGGCGTGCTGCACATGGGCCAGGTGCCGCTGGTGATTCGCGGCCGCTATGGCATTTCGTCCAAGGAATTCACGCCGGCGATGGTCAAGGCGGTGTACGACGAACTGGTGAAAGAACATCCGCAGAGCGAGTTTACCGTTGGCATCAACGACGACATCACGCGTCTCTCGCTGAAGTATGATCCGAATTACAGCACCGAAGGCAGCGATGTGACCCGCGCCGTGTTCTTTGGTCTCGGTTCGGACGGCACCGTTGGCGCGAATAAGAACTCGATCAAGATCATCGGCGACGAGACGGATCTATTCGGCCAGGGATACTTTGTGTACGACTCGAAGAAGTCGGGCACGATGACGATCTCGCACCTGCGTTTTGGCCCCAAGATGATTCGCTCGCCGTACCTGATTTCGCAGGCGAATTTTGTGGCTTGCCACCAGTTCCAGTTTGCCTCGCAGAAGGAAATGCTGGACGTCGCGGCCAATGGCGCGGTGTTCCTGATCAACGCGCCGTTTGGTGCGGAAGAAGTGTGGGATCACCTGCCGGTCGAAGCGCAGCGTGAGGTGATCAACCGCAAGCTGAAGCTTTACACGATTGATGCGGTGAAGGTTGCCAAGAACGCCGGCATGGGTGGACGCATCAACACGATCATGCAGACATGCTTCTTTGCGATCTCCGGCATCCTGCCGAAGGATGAGGCGATTGCCAAGATCAAGAAGGCGATCGAGAAGACGTATGGCCGCCGCGGCCAGGACGTGGTGCAGAAGAATTATGCCGCGGTCGATGCGGCTCTGGCCAACCTGTTTGAGGTGAAGGTGCCCGCACAGGTGACGGCGAAGGAACACCGCATTCCGCCGGTGCCGGCGATCGCTCCGGACTTTGTCCAGCGCGTCACGGGCATCATGCTCGAAGGCCACGGCGATGTGCTGCCTGTCAGTGCGTTCGCTCCAGACGGCGTCTGGCCGGTGGGCACGACGAAGTTTGAAAAGCGCAACATCGCCCAGGAAATTCCGGTGTGGGATGCGAGCATCTGTATCCAGTGCAACAAGTGTGCACTGGTCTGCCCGCACGCTGCGATTCGTCCGAAGGCTGTGTCACTCGACCAGCTGAAGGATGCGCCGGCGTCGTTCAAGCACACGCCCGGCAAGTCGGCGGACATCAAGGGTTTGGAATACCTGCTGCAGGTTGCGCCGGAAGATTGCACCGGCTGCTCGCTGTGTGTTGAGATCTGCCCCGCGAAGGACAAGGCCAACCCCGAGCACAAAGCGCTCAACATGGAAAACCAGGCCCCGATTCGCACGCAGGAAGCGGCCAACTTTGAGTACTTCCTTAAGCTGCCGGACTATGACCGCACGAAACTCACGCGGCTGGATGCCCGCGGCACGCAGTTCATGCAGCCGTTGTTTGAGTTCTCGGGCGCTTGCTCGGGTTGCGGTGAAACGCCGTACATCAAGCTGGTGTCGCAGCTCTTTGGCGATCGCACTTTGATTGCCAACGCGACGGGCTGCTCGTCGATCTTCGGCGGCAACCTGCCGACCTGCCCGTACACCACGAACGATGAAGGCCGCGGTCCGGCATGGGCCAATTCGCTGTTCGAAGACAACGCCGAGTTCGGCCTGGGCATCTTCCTCGCCACGGCCAAGCGGCAGCAGTATGCAACGGAGTTGGTGAAGCAGTTGTCCGTGCAGATTGGCGAAGAGCTGACGAAGGAATTGCTCGAAGCCAATCAGGACAACGAGGCCGGCATCGCCAAGCAGCGTGCCCGTGTGGCCGAGATGAAGAAGAAGCTGAAGCTGATCGACTCGCCGCTGGTGAAGCGTCTTGAGGCGGTTGCCGACAACCTCGTGAAGAAGAGCATTTGGATCATTGGCGGCGACGGCTGGGCGTACGACATCGGTTACGGTGGTCTCGACCACGTGTTGAGCCTGCCATACAAGGTGAACATTCTCGTGCTCGATACCGAGGTGTACTCGAACACCGGCGGCCAGGCCTCGAAGTCCACGCCGCTGTCGGCTGCCGCGAAGTTCGCCGCCGCCGGGAAGGCCACGGCCAAGAAGGACCTGGGCCTGATGATCATGAGCTACGGCCATGCGTATGTTGCCTCGATCGCCATGGGCGCGAACGACAACCACGCGGTGAAGGCGATTGCTGAAGCAGAAGCCTACCCCGGCCCGTCGCTGGTGATTGCGTACTCGCACTGCGGTGCCCACGGCATCGATATGGTGAGCGGCCTGTCGCATCAGAAGATGGCCGTCGAAAGTGGCGTGTGGCCGCTGTACAGGTTCGACCCGCGTCGCGCTGCTCAGGGCCTGCCGGCGTTGCAGCTTGATAACCCCGCCCCGAAGATGAAGCCGGAAGAATTCTTCGCCACGGAGACGCGCTTCAAGACCGGCGAGAAGGTGAATCCGGAACGCTACAAGGAACTGGCCGCCCAGGCTGCGGCATTCGTCGAGAAGCGTCAGAACATGTACAAGCAGCTGGCGACGGTGCAGTTCCCGACGAAGTAAGGGAATAGTGAAGATTGAATGTTGAATAGTGAAGGGCCGCGCCGCGAGGCGCGGCCTTTTTTGTTGTTAGGCAACGCCATCGCTAATCTGGGGATTAAGCGATGGCGTGATTCATTGGGAGGAAATGAGAACCCAAAGCGCAATCGCTGAATCACACAATCACTGAATCATAAATCCGTCACTGGCCTGGTTCGCTCGAGAGCTTCTGGAAGTACGCCTTCACTGGATCCGCAAAGCCTTTGGGCATCACGCCGTTCATGGCGTCGTTGATTTCCTTTTGCGTGCGAGCGTTCACGGTGGGGGTGCTGTCGCTTTGCACGTGCATCTGGCCCGCGGCGAGAACCTTCGCGGTGTTCAGCGACTGCACGGCCTGCTTCTGGTAGTAGAGCGCCGTGTTGTAGTGATACTTCTTAAGTGCGTCCTCGCTCTTCTTCATCAGCACCGCCGCTTCGAACAGCTTAAAGTTCTCAAAGCCCGCTGCGCGCATCTGCAGTTGCAGCCGCTCGGCTTCGTTGCGAATCGCTGCCTGCGTGCCCTGCATGCGCTTGAGGTCATCTTTCATCTGCTCGGGGGCTGGACCTTCCAGGCCTTCGCCGCCGAAGCCGCCTTTCTTGCCGCCGCCGGTGGCGCCGCCAGCGGGGGCCTTTGACTTGTCCTCAACCTGCCCCTGTGAGAACGGCTCGGGCGTCATGCGTGTCGGCGTGCGGCGGCCGCCTTTGCCCTCGGCTTCCGCGCCCACCATCTCGCCGCTGGCCCGGCCTTCGCGGCCTTCACCGCTGCGGCCCTGGATCTCATTGTCGTTGGGCAACTGGTTACCCGTGACGCCTTGGGCGCTCATGTTGCTGATCGGGCCGTCCATCGCGTCCCAGCCGGCGCCCTTATCGAGCGAGTCCGCCCACTTGCTGCCCATGTCTTCCATGGCCTCGGTGACGTCTTCTTCTTTGTCCATGAGGTCGCCGACCATGTCCTGCAACTGCTTGGGCAGTTCGGCCATCTTCGGATCATTCTGGCCGACCATTTCTTCCATCTGCCACTGCTGGCGGTCGGGCTTGTGCTGCAACCAGCGCTCAATATGGGTCGTCAGTTCCTTGGCGTTCTCGAGGCCGTTGTCTTCGAGGGCCGTGGCAATCTCCAACTGCTTCTCATTCAACGCGTTCTTGGACATCGCCAGTTCGACTTTCATCTGAACCAGTTCCTCAAGCAAGCTCACATTCGCCTGGTCCTGCTCGGCCACTTTGCTCATGTCCACAAGCCGCTGGCTCAGGAATTTCTCCCACTTGTCCTGCACCGCCGCGAGGTCCTTGAGCTTCTGTTCATCCTTTTGGTCGAATTGGTCCTTCGGCTTCTTTGCGAGGTCGGCGGTCGCATCAATGACCGCTTTCTGTTCCTTCTGGAACTGCTTAAGTTCATCGGCGAGCTTTTTCCACGCATCTTCGGCCGATGTGGGCACATCGCCGCCGTCTTTGCTGACGACGCTCGAGGGCTTGTTCTGCTCGCTGGTTGAAATCGCCAGCAGTGATTGCAGCACATCAATGATTCGCGACTGGTGTTGCCGCAGTTTCGTGGCGATCGGTCCTAGCGTTTTCACATCGGTCAGCAGCAGGATATCGCCCGCGCGATCGACGGCTTCGGTCGCATCGCCGGCCACCAGCACCTGCAGCGACTTTTGTATCAGATTCATGCCGGGCTCAAACGGGAAGTCCTTTGCCAGCAGCGCCATTTCGGCACGAATACCCTTCTGGCCCTCGCCGATGGGGGCCGTCGCCTTCTGGGCCTGTGATAAGCCCATCGCCGGCGCCAGCGGCTTCGTGGCTTCACGCAGCGCGATCTGCTTTTCCAAAATCGGGTGCAGCTTGTTCCGAAGTTCATCCCACAGCTTGCTTGTCTTAGAAGCGATGGCGGACTTGTCGTTAAAGCTGACGGTGAAGACTTGGGATGCGGTGGACTGCGCGCCGAGCCGCGAATCAATATGCGTCAGGGCACGGTTGTCCGTCGCGACAAAGCGGTAACGCAGCGTGTCGCCGAAGCGATAGTCCGTGGCCGGCATGTCCAGCATGTGCTTCACGGGGGGCGGCGACTTTTGCCGAATCGGGTTCGGTCCTTCGGCGTACTTCATCGGCCAGGTCATCACGCGCTGCCACTTGTCATCGTTGTTCTTCGCGATCTCCAGGCCAATAGAGGTCACCGCGTAGTCATCGGTTGCCTGGGCCATCAGCGCCAGCTTGTCGCCGGGCTTCGCATCCACATCGCGGGCCGGTTCGGTCACGGTCATCGTCGGGGCGTTGTCGGCCTTGCTCGTCACGCTGTAGAACTGCAGCGAATTGCCTGATGCATTGGTCTCGTCGTGCGGCCAACGTTGCAACGTGCGGTTCTGCCCATCATTCACCCGCAGGGCGTACTTGAAGTTCTCATGCACCGGCAGCGTCACCGTAAACGTCTTGCGATCGCTCGCGGCGGTCATCACCATCGGCGGGGGAAGCTGTCCATCCGCCTTGTCGGGCTGCACTTCGATGAGCGCTTCCTTCACCGGCATGTCGATGGCCAGCATGATCGCCAACTGCGATCCCTGGGCCACTTCCACTGATCCGCGGGCGGCGCTTGCGTCCTTGCCCGTCAACGCGAGCACGGTCTTGTCCAGCCCCGTGTACCCCGGCGGCGTGGTTTCGACCTTCAATGCCACCAGCTTGATCTGCGGCATCACGCTGACTTTGAACTTCTCCGATTGCGTGTCGCCGGCGGTGATTACGTACTCGACATCTTCAGCCACATTGGCGAGTTGATAGCGGTACTGCGTATTCTCACTGCCGAAGACGGTCATCGGGTAGACGGCCGTCTTGCCCGAGGCAAACGCCAGCGACAACTTCGCATCGATCAGCTTGTTGTCCGGTGCCTCGACGTTCACGACAAAGTTGATCGGCTGGCCCGCCAGAATGCTGTCGTTGCCGGGTTCGACGGAGACAATCTTCACCAACCCCGTCTTGGGGACGAACTTCGTCGGCCCGCTCAGCACCGCCAAGCCATGGGCGAACGTGCCTGAAAACAGCCCGACCCAAAGCAGGCAGAAGGCGATCGCTGCAAGTGCCCACAGACCGGCACGCCGGGCCTGAACCCAGGGCACGCTTGCCGCGAGATCGACCGATGCCGTGCGCCCGGCGATTTCGTGTAGCACGGATGGAATCATCCGGGCCTTCGGTGGGGCGGTGGCCGGATCATCGCCGGCAACCGTTTCAAATTCCTGCGCCAGCAGCACGCCGTTGATCAGTTCGTTGTTGAGGGGCAGTTTGCCCGCGGCGTTTTCTTCGATCAGTCGGGCGACCTCACCATACGTGGGGCGATGGAAGATCGGCGTATGCAGCAAACGCACATAGAGCAGCACCCATAGCCCCAGGTTGCCGACCACGATGGCCAGGTTGGCCCAGCCAGGCAGGGCAAAGTACCCCGCCACGAACAGAGACGCCGCAAGCAGCGGCAAGGCAATGGTGACCAGTCGCGCCGCAGCGCGCAGCAGAAACAGCATGCGGAAGCGATTGCCCACCGCATCCAGCCGCTCGTGCAGGGATCGCACATCGTTTTGCATGGTCGGCGCGGCAAGTGTCGTCATAAAACCCCCGGCTATCTCTGGACTGGGTCTGCTTCTAGTCTAACGCCCGCCAGTTTAACATCTTTCGCGAAAAGGCGCTCATGACAGCACCTTCATCAAGGCGATACAATGTTATCGGCATATCGAGGTTGTTGTGACCGAACCACGCCCAGCTTTCCTGCGACCAGCCGCCATGGACCGGCCGCTGGATGTCGCCTTTTGGGTTGAGCCTTTCATGCTCGGCCGCGAGTCGACGTTCGCGCGCCACCTGGTCATGGGCCTGAAGAGCGAAGGACAGCAGGCGACGTTCATCGCCCCGCAGGGCGTTGATTTGCTGCGCCTGCCCACGCTCGGTTCACGCGTGGTCCATTTCCGCTGGCACCGCTGGGAAAAACTTGCGTTCATGCAGCGGCTTCGCTTCGCCTCGGTGATTGAACAACTCGCCAAGTCGCCGCCGGATGTCATCGTCGCCTGGGCCGGCATGGATGCGACGCTCTGCCAGGGACTCGCCCTGGTCAGCCAGGCTCACAATATTCCGATCATCGCCTGGGTCTGGGACGCATCCGAGTTGTTCGGTCCGATGATGAAGGTTGCCGGCCTCGCCCACGTGGTCGTCGCTTCGCAGTCGATCCTCGACCGCGTGCCGAAAGATTTGCATGTTGGCGCTACGCTTATCCACCCCGGCGTTTACACCGAGGAAGCCATCGCCTGCTACGACGTCGAAGGCCAGATGCCGTGCCTTGTCAGTCTCGATCCACTTAGCGATGTGCCCGCGTATGAAGCGCTGATTCGCGCCTGCCGCATGGTGGCGGATGCCGGCGAGGATTTTCTGCTCTTCGCATTCGACCAGGGGCGGCAGGAGCATCCGATCTGGCAACTCGCCGAGAAACTCGGACTGCTCGATCGCATGAGTTTTGTCCCGTTCCAGCAGGAGGCCGAACCCCTGCTGTTGCACGGCGATCTATATCTGCATGTGCTGCCCACTGGCCGGGTCATGTACCGCACGCTTGAGGCCATGGGCCGCGGGCTCGCGGTTGTCACGTGTATGAATCACGGCGCCGATTACCTCGTTGACGGCCAGACTTGCCGCATCGTTGGCCCGCAGACGCCCGAAGCTTGGCGGGATGTCCTGCTCGAATTGCTCCGCGATCGCGCCAAGGCCGCCGGCATTGCCCGCCGCGGGCAGCAGTATGTGCGCGAGAAACATGCAATGGGCCGCATGCTCGAGCAGTTCGGCTCCATCTGCCGGCAAGTCGTGGGGGCGCCCATTCCTATCGCCCGCTTTGCCTCCGGCGCCTGACTTGGCCCCCTCTGCATTTTTACAGAGCCGCCTGCCTCTTGACTCTACTCATCCATGCATTTTTAATGCACCGCCCATCTTCCACATTATCCGGAGAAACGCATGCGTATCAGTTCGCTGGCTGCTATTACGGCCCTGTCCTTTGCCGCTGTTGCCGCCGTGGCCGACACCGTCACCCTCAGGAATGGCGACAAAATCACCGGCACCATCAACGAGATTAACCCCACCAGCATCGTCGTGACGACCCCCTACGCCGGCAAGCTCACCATCGAACGCACTGCCGTGCAGACGCTCCTTTCCGAACAGACCGTCCGCATCAGCCGCCCCGACGGCACCACTGATACCAAGTTTGTTACGCCTGTCGCCACCGGCGCGGGCTGGCGCGAAACAGCCACCTTTGAAACGCCGCCCTCTGTCCCGCGCGCCGAGAAGCCCACCCGCACGAGCCGCTTCCTCTACATCGCACCCGACTGGCAGAACCAGCTCGTCATCGGCTTCATCAACCGCGCCGGCAACGATGAGTCCACCGAGTTCGTCGGTGGCCTGACCTTCCACTACGAGCGCAAGCCCGATGAATTCCAGCTCCGGTTTGAAGGCGCTTACGGCCAGTCCAACGGCGCCCAGACCGCCGGCCTCTTCCAGGAGTCCGTGATCTATCGCCGCGACATCACCGACCGTCTCTACTGGTTTGTTGAACAAGACGCCCGCTACGACGCGGTCAAGGCCATCTCGCTCGAGTTGAACGCCTTCGCTGGTCTCGGTTACTACCTCTACCGCACCGACGATCTCAAGATCGACGTCCGTGGCGGTCCCGGTTACACCTACCAGCAATTGTTCGATGACACCGAGACGAGCGCCGTCGCCGGCCGCGCCGCGCTCCGCTTCGCATGGGCCATGAACGAGCGCGTCACCATCACCCAGGAATTCACATACACCAGCAGCCTCGAGGATGTTGAAGACTTCATCTTCCGGTCGGAAACTGCTGCCAATATCAAGCTCGATACCGAGCGCGGCCTCGGCCTGAAGCTCTCCTTCGTCGACGACTATGACAACTCGCCCTCCGCCGGCAAGAAGTCCAACGACACGCGCTTGGCCGTCGCCCTCACGCTCGACTTCTAATCAGCGCGTCGTTTGAAACGCAAAAACAAAAACGCCCGGCCACCTCAGCGGCCGGGCGTTTTTCATTGGCTTTGAGTTCACTGGCCTGAGATCACCAACTCGCCAACACTCTGGCCCGCTGTGGTCTTCGTGGCCGACTTTGCGCTCACTTCGACAAACGCCTGCTGCGGATAGGCACGCTCCAGCGCGGCCAGCACCAGGCCCAGGAACATCCCGTCTGGCGACAGCGGACGACTCGTCAGGCATGGATGCGCCTGCGTGCCGACGAAATACGGATGCATCGTCTGCGGCAATTCCAGCATCTGCATGATGGGCTGCGACGGGTGCCGTCCGCTGAAGATCAGCCCGTGCTTGTTCAACGTCTCGATGTACTTCGGATCCACTTCATAACGATGACGGAACCGCAGCCGCCGCTGTGTCGCTTCATCATAGAGCCGCGACACGAGCGATCCCTGCAGCAGGTCCACATCCTTGGCGCCCAGCCGCATATTGCCGCCGAGACCCTCGATCTTCTTCTGTTCCGGCAAAATGTCGATCACCGGGTGCGGGCACTTCTGGTCAAACTCGCTCGAGTGCGCGCCTTCGAGCTTGCAGACATTACGCGCAAACTCGATGACCGCCATCTGGAATCCGAGGCAGATGCCCAGGAACGGGATCTTGTTCTCCCGGCAGTACTGCACCACCGTGATCTTCCCCTCCACGCCGCGGTTGCCAAAACCGCCCGGCACGATCACGCCGCTGCAGCGTTTCAACTTCTCCGCCACGTTGCGCGAGTTGATCTCGGTCGTGTCGATCCACTCAATATTCACGCGGCATTTTGCATGCGCGGAGCAATGCTCCAACGCCTTATCAATCGATGCATATGCATCGCGGATCGACGTGTACTTGCCCGTCACGCCGATCGTCACTTCGCGGTCTTTCTCGGCCAGCAGGTTGTCGACAAACGTCACCCATGACCGCCGGGCCTGGTCTTCCGCACGCTGGCTTACGCGATCGTGCAGCCCCAGCAGCGTCAGCACCTCCCGGTCCATGCCCGCTTCACGCAGCATCTCCGGCACCAGGTAAATCGACTCCACATCATGCATCGAAAACACGCGCCGCTGCGGCACGTTCGAGAACATCGAAATCTTCTGCTTCACCTTGTCCGTCACCGGGCTCGGACAACGGCACGCGATAATGTGCGGCACCAAGCCCGCCTGCATCACTTGCCGCAGGCCCAACTGCGCCGCCTTTGATTTCTGCTCGCCCAGCGTCTTGGGTTCCATGATGTATGTCAGCGCGACCACGCATACGGAGTCTTCGCCTTCCTCGTAGGCCAGTTCGCGCAGCGCTTCGATGAAATAGCCATTCTCGTAGTCGCCGACCGTCCCGCCCACTTCGATAAACACCACATCGGCGTTCGACTTCACTGCAAGGTTGCGCAGCAGGTTTTTCACTTCGCCCGTCACGTGCGGAATCATCTGCACATCGCGGCCGAGATAGCCGCCGTGCCGTTCGCGGTCCAGCACGCGTGAAAAGATCTGCCCCGACGTTGTGAAGTTCAGCTTGCTCAGGTTTTCGTTGAGCATGCGTTCATACGTGCCCAGGTCCATGTCCGTTTCCATGCCGTCATCCAGCACGAACACTTCGCCATGGCGGAACGGGTTCAGCGTACCCGAGTCCAGGTTGAGGTAACCTTCCATCTTGATGGGGGCCACGCGCAGGCCCTTGTCCTTCAAAATCTTCGCCAGCGATGAGGCAAAAATCCCTTTGCCCAGGCCGCTCATCACCGTGCCTACCACCACGACATACTTGGTCTTGCCGCGCTGGTAACCGTCCGGCATCGGTGAATAAAACTCGGTTTCGTCCGAGCTATGCCCGATCGCCGCAAGCACTTCTGTCACATCCTTGGCCACAATGACACCTCATTCACTCTCAAAAAATCTTCTGTCTACTGGTTTCTGGCTTCTACAATAAAAAAGGCAGAGGGCAGAAAACCCGCGGCAGTTTGCTGCCGATGGTTTTCAACCATCTGCCATTTTTTCAACGCCATAACCCGACGCTTCCCTGCTTTGCGTGCCTTTCCTAGGGTCGATACATGTCCACTGAATAGCCCGCACTATAACACGCCGCCCCCTCCCGGTAAATGCCGCCTTCGCGCACCATCGCTATGGCGGAGCCAATGACCGGTTCAACCCGAGGCCAAGCCATCGCCGCAACTGCAGGCAACACGCTTCGCTTAGGCGTGCTGCACTTCGGACTCGGCAGTGTGCTCCCAGTCCTGCAGCACAGTCTGAACGGTGGCCGCGTCCGACTTGGGAAACTCCACCTCGAAATGCGTGTCCGCAAAGTGGTACGTCACCGTAAGCCGCTGCATGGCGAGGTATTCTGCGAGATCCCACAGCCAGTTCACTGGAACATCGACGCAGGGGTGGCCGTGCTGAGTAAAAACGGTAAGAGTAGGCCGGTGCATGGTGGAACCCTCATCACTGCAGTTGCAGCTATTGCAGGACTCCGTTCCCTTGGTACACCGCTCCTGGCAAATCAAAAAAGGCCGGCCGCACAAGTTTGCTCAAGTTCTTTTCGAGACTTTGCAGCAACCTCACGCGGTCGGCCACCAAACTCGGGATGCGTCAAAATCTGCTATCCGCAGATGAACACCACTGTGCCCCGCATCCCGTTCATTTATCAGACTAGCACCATAAAACTGGAAGTCAAATAAATCTTTCAAAATCGTGCTGGATGTCGAACCGCAGCGCTGATGCTGGCCACGCGAGGGTGAACACAGAGGCAAACTCGCATGGGCATCGGTAGAGATTATGTTGTTTCACCCGCGATGTCCCGCCTTTCATGGCACGCATGATGTCGTCGCGAATTTGCTTCTGATTTTCAGTTCTGGCGATCCGTTACTTCCATAGCTGCCACCATCGTTTGGGCCTGATCCGCTTCTCCAACTGCTCGAGCCCGGCCTGCATGTCCGCGGAGATCTCCTCCCACGAACGGCCATAATGGGGGTCGCCCGGCAAAAGCGGCATCGTCCAGTGACACACGTCACGTTCCTTCGCCATTGCCAGCAGAAACTCCAGAGTCCATACCCAATCGTCATAGAAGGTTGGCTCGAACGGGCCACTGAAAAACTTCGCGAAGTTCGCGACTAAATGGCCCTTGTGTTGTCGGCAGAGCTGCAGCACTTCCTCGGCCGCTCGGATCACATTCTCGGAGCGGTCTTCGCGCGGACGCCCCATGCAGATCACGAAACGCCACAGCCATTCGGACGTCGCATCTGACATGCCGGGCAAGTTGCCATACATCCCAAGGTGGTCGATATGCAGTGCCGCCTTTGGCAGTTCTACGTTTTCAAAGATGATGCGGTGTTGTTGGAACTGTGCGAGATCCATGTGTGCCTTTTTGCCAAACCCTCGCGATACGGTCGCACGGCGGATTGTACGTCCGAACCGGCAAAAAAAAGAAAGGCCGGACGCGAGTCCGGCCTTCCACCCAGAAGTGGGTTGTCCAACACTCAGTGTTATTTGCGACGGCGGGCCAGGAGGGCCATGGCGCCGAGGCCGAGCACGCCGAGCGAGGCGGGTTCGGGGATCTCGCCACCACCATCGTCGCACGGGATGCAGATCTCGATGAACTTCTTGTCGATGAAGCCGCGGCTGGCGATCACGTTCGCGAGGCTCCAAGCGGTCAGTTCGTTATCGATCTGAACGCTGAACGCCGTGTAGGTCGTTTCCGGAGCGGCGTTGGCTTCCAGGCTCCAGATCTTGTCCTGCTGGCCGGGGTTGGGGCCAATGAAGGGGCGATCCGGCGTCACAACGCCCGTATCGGAGGCGATGATGTCAGCGGAGTTGAGTTTGGTGACGATGAGGCCGAAGGAGACGGTGGCACTGCCGCCGTTGCTACCCGAGAACAGGCCCCCTTCCTTAACCGTGACGGTCGGGATGACGCCTTCCTGGCCCTTGTAGATCACATCGAAGCTGAGCTTGCCGTAGAGCGACTGCGTGTTGCCGCCCGAAGACTGCGCCACATAGCCCTCGGTGTCGAAGTAGAGGCAGCCATCTTCATTGATGATGGGCTGGCCGTAGACGCCCGAAGCGGTCGGCGTGATCGAGCCGTTCGGCTGGTCCGGATTGGTCCAGCCGGAAACTTCGGTGATGTTGGTGATGATGTAGCATTCGGTTTCGACGTCATCGTAGCGATGGACGGCGTAGCCCTGCGAAGGTTCCACAACGGCCGCCGAGGCCGAGTTCGCCGCAAAAGCAGCGGCTGCAACGATGGCAGCAGTCAAGAACGATTTGGTGAAGTGTTGGACCATTTCTCTCTCCTAAAATAGAGAACAAAGTTATCTGAAATCCGCCTGGGCCCACCAGGCGTGAGTTCTCGAGCGACGCGATGCGTGAATGTACGTCTTCCGGTGCAGCGCTTTGCGGGCAACTGCGTGGCGGACGTGAGAGGTGGGGGTTGCCGTGACAGGGCAGGCGCGGACCTTGCGTGTCTCTCCGACGCAGGCGTTAGCACTACGGGCGGGGTACACTGCAGCCACCGACGCGGGTGTTGAAAACACCACTGGCCGGGAGTCAGCGCGGGCTCGGCGAACTCACTGCGGGATGCACGGAGCAGGCGAACATAACCAGCCAAGGTGATCCGTGAGGATCTTGGCCGCATGTAGACCGTTACCGGCAAACGCAGACGCGTTCGTCAGAAACCCTTAAGATGTCATCGTGATTTCCCAACGGCAGGAGGGTCTCTCTCTCCCTACTGCAGCACCATCACCTGACGGCACTGGAACTCACAGTTCTAATCTACCCCAAGGCTGAGCCCTGTCAAATTCGTATTCTTAAAGTCAATTTTGCCAAAAGTGGCTTTTTTGAGCGCCAATAGCGTTTTTATTGTGACATTATCCGGTCACCTGGGCTCAGCTTTTCTTAGGACGTTTTAATAGTTACCCAGCTTAACAATTCCGCACAATCACCACCCCAGTCGGCGTGAGGTACCCTGGTCTCAGCTTTGCCCCGAGGTTTGGCACTCGCCGTGCTAGGGGAAGGGGGGGAGGGGATGGCCGGACCGTATGGTTCGGGATTGCGCAGGCGGGGAGGCGGGGGCAATGGAGGTGTGAGATGACGCAATGGACTTACACGCGGCCACGGGCGAAGTTCGGACTCATGTCCCTGTTGGCCATCGCCGCAGCTGGCGGCAGTTTCTTTGTGCATTGGGGGCTGGCCCTGCTGCTGGCGTTCGTAGCGATCATCTTCGGGGCGGTCGGTTTCGTGGTGGCACTCCTCCCCGGCCGGCGTGGCGGGGTGCTCAGCATCGTGGCAATCATGATGGGGGCCATCGGCGTGGTGGTGGCACTGATCCGGCTGGTGCTCTAGTTACAGCTTGGGCAGATAGGGGTGGTTTCGCGCCGGGCGAATCTCTAGTACACTTTGCGGCCTTCATATAAGTGTTCGGAGAATTCGCATGGCGACGGGTGTTGCGGTTGTTGGTTGTGGCGTGATCGGATCCGCAGTGGCTGAGGCGCTGCTGAAAGAGGGCAAGCTGTTCCAGCAGCGGGCCGGCGTGACCCTGACGCTGCGCCACGTGGTCGAACGCGATGTCGAACGCGCCAAGAAGGCCGGCATGCCGGCGAAGTTGATCACGCCGGACTTTGACGTCGTCCTTAAAGACAAGCAAACGGACATCGTGGTCGAACTGATCGGCGGACTCGAACCGGCGCGGACCTTCGTGCTCAAGGCCCTCAAGGCCGGAAAGCATGTCGTGACCGCCAACAAGTACCTGCTGGCGATGCACGGCGCGGAGATCGTTGCCGCCGCCAAGAAGGCCAAACGCTGTGTGCAGTTCGAAGCCAGCTGCGGCGGGGCGATTCCGATCATCGCCGCGCTGACCGAAAGCCTCCTGGCCAACGACATCAATAAGATCGTGGGTATCGTGAACGGGACCTGCAATTACATTCTGACCCAGATGACGCAGAACGGGCAGAGCTATGCCGACGCACTGGCGGGGGCACAGGCGGCCGGTTTCGCCGAGCGTGACCCGACGTTTGATGTGAATGGCACCGATACCGCACACAAACTGGCGATCTTGAGTTCGCTGGCGTTCGGCGCAGAAGTGCCGTTTGAAAAGATCGAGCGGGCCGGCATCGACACCCTGAGCGATGTCGATTTAAAGTTCGCCAAGGAACTCGGGTACGTCTGCAAGTTGCTGGCGATCGGCGAGAAGACACCCAAGGGCCTGAGCCTGCGCGTTCACCCGACGTTTGTGAGCACCAGCCACATGCTGGGGGCCGTGCATGGCAGCTTCAACGCAATCAGCGTTTACGGTCACGCGGCGGGCCAGACGCTCTATTACGGCCGCGGCGCGGGCGGCAAGCCCACCAGCAGCGCGGTCATTGCCGACATCATTGACATTGCCATGGGCACGGCCGAGGTGCTGTTCTCGAAGCTGCCGGTTCTCGTGAAGAAGCAGAAGGTGGCATTTGTCCCCTCGAGCGAAATTGTGAGCCGCAACTATCTGCGGGTGACGGCCCTCGACGTGCCGGGCGTGCTGGCCAACATCACGAACATCCTGAGCAAGCACGGCATCAGCCTCGCGGCAATCAACCAGCACGAAAGCAAGGCCGGCCAGCCCGTGCCGATCGTCATCACCACCCACGAAGCCAAAGACGGCGACATCGCGAAGGCCATCGGCCAGATCGACCAACTGAAGCAAATCACCGCCAACACCGTGCGCATACGGGTGATGGATCAATAAAGTCCTGCGGTATAATGAGAGCAGGAGATGCAATGGGTGAAACGCTTAAACCACGTTTGTACTCGCTACGGCAACAAGAGATCGACCAATCTCGCCGCATGTCGCCCGAGCAAAAGTTGGCGATGGGGGGTGAGCTATTCGACGATGTCATTCAGCGAATGCTCGCTGGGATTCAGATGAGTTTCCCGGGCATCAGCGATGAGCAGGCACGCGTTGAGCTCAAGCGTCGGTTGGCCATTGCGAAACGTAGAGAGACTCGCACATGACGGCCAACGAAATAGCGGTTGCAGTGATTGCTGCGCTCGAGTCTCTTGGTCTTGAGTACATGCTTGTTGGCTCGCTGGCCAGCAATCTCTATGGTACGCCTCGGTCAACGGGAGACGCCGATTTTGTAATTCAAGCGGAAGACTTGGACGTCAAGGCATTGTCAGAACGCTTGGGGGAGCGGTTCAAGGTCGACCCGCAGGCGCAGCTGGATGCGATCACCTTTGCCACGCGTTGGGTCGTACAATGTGTCGGAAGCGAGTTTGTCGTAGATCTATTCCTGATCAAGAGTGATGAACGCAGCCAGACCGAGTTTTCACGTCGTCGACCGGGTGTTCTTTGCGGTCGTCGGGTCTGGGTGCTTGCCGCCGAGGATTCCGTAGCCATCAAGCTCAAGTGGTCCCGGTTCGGACGCGCCAAGGATGTTGAGGATGTGCGCAACATTCTTGCTGTGCAGGGGCGTTCGCTTGACTTGGCTTATCTTCGCGCAAACTGCCAGCTTGACGGCACGCTTGAGCTGTTCGATAGGCTTTGGAACGAAGAGGTCGAGAGCCCGATTAGGTAAATGAAAAGGCCGCGCTGGCAGCGCGGCCTTTGGGGTTTCTGGAAACTTGATACCGGAAACTCCTCGGTCAGACCTTCACTTCACGCCCCGATTGGCTGCTGCGGTACAGGCCATCGAGAATTCGAATCACATTCAGCGACTGTTCCGTCGGCACCGGCGACGCCTTCTTATTCAGAATCGCGTCCGCAAAGTACTCGATTTCCTTGGCATGGCCACCGGTCTTGTCCTCGGGGAACCTCAGCGCAGTGTCCGTCGCCGAACCGCCCGATTCGCCGTGAATCGTCAGGTCCGGCCATTCCGCGCCGGCTTCCGTGCCCATCAGCGTAATCTTCGTGGTCTCCGGTTCCTTGATGTTCAGCAGCCACGAGCATTCCAGCGTCATCGCTGCGCCGTTCTTAAAGCGGATGAAGCCAGCCGCAAAGTCTTCCACATCAATCGCGTTGCGGTCCCATTCACCCCACCAGCCGCGGATGTCCTTGCGCTTGGCCAGCTTCTGCGGCGTGATCGCGCTCACGCTCACTGGTTCGGGATGCCCCATCAGGTGCAGCGTCAGGTCGAGAATGTGCACGCCAATGTCGATGCACGGGCCGCCGCCGGAGATCGACTTATCAATAAACCCAATGCGTGTGGGCAAAAACCGACGCCGCAAAAACTGGGCGCGGGCGTAGTAGATGTCGCCCAGCACGCCGGTCGACAGATACTCCTTCAGCTTCAGCGACTTCTGCTCAAACCGCATGTGCTGCGCCGTCATCAGGATCTTGTTCTTCGCCTTGTTCCGCGCGGCGATCATCTTCTTCACCAGGTCGGGCTTGATCGCCAGCGGCTTCTCGCACAGGACATGCTTGCCGTGGTTGAGCGCCTCGATCGTGACCGGCGCGTGCGCCACGTTGTTCGCGCAGCAGTCAATGGCGTCAAACTCAATGCCGGCCTTGAGCAGGTCCTTCAGATACGGAAACCGCGCCTCCCGCGGCAGGCCGATCTCATCGCCGCGCTGGTGCCGGCGCTGTTCTATCGGGTCGGCGCACGCGACGATCTGCGCCGTGGGGTTGAGGCGCTTCCAGCCGTTGATGTGCGCGCCCGAGATGCCGCCGCAGCCGATAAGCGCGACGCGGAGCTTTGGCTTGGCATTGGCGTCGGCCTTCTGGGCATCGCCCCAGAGATTGACTTGTGCGAGGGAGGTCATGGTTCATCCTTTGGTAAAAAGTACTGTTTGCGGATAAACGATAGGGGATCATCGTGATTGCGTGAAGCGCTGCGAACCGGTCAAAGACGCTAAACTTACGCTGTAAAAGGGCGGGTCGTTTATTGACACCCCCGTTCATGCCGATAGCATACGTTGCACGTGTCTTAGTGGTGTGTTGGCAATCATGTCCGATCGCGAGAATTTTAAAGCCGACGAACTGGCGATTGTCCTGTCGAACTTCGACATCGGGGTGATCAGCGCCATCAAAGAGTTTGCGCGCGGCTCACGCAAAGCGCCGAAGCTGCTGGTGCAGACCGACAAGGGCGAATACCTGCTCAAACGCCGCGCCAAAGGCAAAGACGACCCCTTCAAGGTCGCCTTCTCGCATGAACTGCAACTCTATCTCGCGGCCAAGCAATTCCCCCTCCCGCACCTGATCGGCACCAAGAAAGACAACAACTCCATGCTGCAGTTCAACGGCTACGTGTACGAGCTGTTCGAATACATCCGCGGCACCGGCTACGACAACTCGCTCGAAGCAACCTACGACTCCGGCAAAATTCTCGCCCTCTATCACAAACTTCTCCGCGACCACAAGAGCCGCTTCGACCCGCCGCAGGGCAGCTACCACAACTCCCGCTCCATCCACGGTGGCATCGACCAGATCCCCGTTACGCTGTCAAAACTCGACCGACTGCGCGACATTCAGCCGCAGCAGGTGACGACCACGCTCAACTTCCTCCGCAACAGTTACCTCGATGCCGCAAACGCCGCCAACAAGGCCGGCCTCAACGAATGGCCGCTCCAGATCGTGCATTGCGACTGGCACCCCGGCAACATGCTCTTCCGCAACCGCAAGGTGGTGGCCGTCATCGATTACGACGCCGCACGCCTCCAGCAGCGCATCATTGATCTGGCGAACGGCGCCCTGCAGTTCTCCATCATCGGCGGCAGCGATGACCCCAGCACCTGGCCCGACTACATGGACGAAACACGCTTCAAACGCTTCGTCCGCGGTTACGACGAAGTCGACGTCATCACCCAGGCCGAACTCGACATCATCCCGCACCTGATGATCGAAGCCATGGTCGCCGAATCCGTCCTGCCCATCGCCGCCACCGGCAGCTTCGGCCGCATCGAAGGCTACGGCTTCCTGCAGATGATCGAGCGGAAAATCAAATGGGTCCAAGCCAACGGCACCAAACTCATCGCCTCCGTCGCGGCGTAATCATCCGACACATTCCGGCATCAACGCTTCGCGAGCCTAAATCCCCGCAAAATTCTTCCGCGGCACCGCTGCGTCCAGCATGCGCGTCGTGATCGCCCCGTTGCCGTGCGCGATCTGCCGCTGGCCGGACGCATCACGATTCGCCAATTCCAGCGACACCACCGCCCGCAACAGAATATCGAATGATGTGTCGCCGCTCGCAATGTTCGCCGCCGACCGCGCCGGCTCAAGCCGCACCAGCAGTCGCTGCACATAGCGTGCGATCGTCACCACCTGCGGCTGGTTCACTCCGACCTGGCGCGACCGCGTGATCGTCAGCGTCGCCGGATCGTGGCGATACGTGATCGTCACCCACGTGGACGGACTGTTGGGGTTGATGCTGGGTTCATCCGCGTCAGGTTGGCGTTTTAGTATCTGCACGCCGCCGTTCTCGATCGTAAGCCCCGACGCAAACTCCGTCGTCGCGTTGGGGTTGATCGTGTCATTCACCGGCCCATGTGCATCCGCCAAGCGAATGTCCGTGACCATCTGCCGCAGCGCGATGCGACCCTCCGTCACCAGCATGTTCCGTTCCGTGTTGTCGCGATAGCTCTGCACGCTGGCGCGAAACGTAATGCCAATCGCCAGCAGCATCATCGCGCAGATCGACGAGCACAGCAGGATTTCCGTCAGTGCCAGCCCGCGTCGCATGCGGCGATTCGAATCTTGCATTCTCTTCTTCATCAATCACCATTGCCAGGTAGCGGTAGACGTGCGGAAGCTGTTGACCGTCGGCGTCAGCGAGATCGGCAACGAAATGCCGTTGGGCATCGTGCGCGACGGGTTGTAACGCATGTAAAGTCGGCCATAACCGCCTTCCGGCATCGCGTTCGGATCACTCGCCGAGTCCGACGAACCGAAGTACGCCAGCGTCGTATTCGACGCACCATTGCCCGTTACGATGATCGATCCATCCACCACCGAGCGGCCGCGGATGTCGATGTTCCCGGCCACGACCACGCCGACTAACGTCGAGGGCGCGCTATTCGGATCGGAGAACGATCCCATTTCGATGTTGGTCTGCGGCGCCAGGATCGTGCACGTCGGGTCAACCGTGTTGTTGAAGTACGTCGCGCCCGTGAACTCCCACGAGTTGGTGAAGTGCGTGTATGCCGTCGGATTCGCCGACGTCACCGGCCCGTTAAACGTGCAGTTATCAAACCGCAAATTGTTGCCGTTCTGGAATCCCAGCGAGTTCGTCGCATTCAGCGGCGTCGTGCTGCTAAAGCTCCCCTTCCCCGGCACCATGCGTTTCGACCACGTCATGCCCGCCGACGGATCTGTCGTCGTCTGGTTGCTGGTGTTGGTGATGTTCGTCTCCAGGTCCACCCACGTCACACCTTTGAACGTGCAGTTCTTGAACAGCGCGTTCAGCCCCTTCGGAATGCGCACGTTCTCGAACGTCACGTTCTGAAACACCGGCCGCTGATACGTCGCCTGGATGGATGTCGAACCGAACGGCGTCGACTCCGTCGCCGAGCCGCCATTCGCCATCGCCGACGTGATCGTCGCGTTCTTGATGTGCCCGCCCGCAACGGTGCCGCTCTGCGTCCCCGCGCTCGAGCCCGTCTGGTTCTGATACGCCGTCGTGTCAAAGTTACTCGGCAAAATCGTCGGCACATCCGTCTGGTCAATCGCAAACTGCACCGGCGGCACCGTCGGATCGGGGCTGTAGATCGGCCCCTGGAACTGCTCGCGGAAACCATTCCCGTATTTCGCGCCGCCGCTGCTACTCGTGTCCTTCGACCAGTCGTCCCACGACTTCTGTGTGACGCCGACCTTGATCGACCCCTTGACCTTCGCGTACGCATCGCGCGCATCCAGTTGGCCATCGTTATAGCCCGACCGCGTCGCCCCGCCGGATTCGAGCGGCGGGCTCAGGCTGTCGATCAGCTTGAACAGCTCCGCGTCATAGCTCTGACCCGTCACCGGGTTCACAAACTCGCCCGATGAAATCACCTTGTTCTGGTTCGAATCGATGCGGTTCAGCAGCAAGTCCCAGTCGTCCACAAACCCGTCCGCATTGCGGTCATAAAAACCCTGTGCCGCCGCGGCATTCTTCGCGGCCGTGCTGCGCACATCCAGCCGATTGTCGATCGACGGGTTCTTGTCCTTAATGTAGTTGCGGAAGTTCTGCAGGTCGGTGTCCAGCGACGACATGCTCGAGAGCGCCCGCATGTCCGACAGCAGCCACACCGGCGGCCCCTTCGAAAAACCCGTCAGCGTCGACACGATATCCCCCTCAACCACCGCATTCTTACCAATCTGAATCGCCACGTTGGAGTAGATCGCATACTTAAGCCGCTTCTCGATCGTCACGCTCATGCTGACCGCCCGTGTGATATCGCCGCACTTGCCCACGCTCGTCAGATGCAAAATCCGCGGATCAGTCTGGTCCTGGTCGATCTGCAGCGAGAAGCTCGACGCATCGGTGCTGCTCGCCAGGGCGATGGGGGGGATGCGGATCGACGTGCTGCTCACCAGCACCGTTTTGCCCTTGAGGTTGGTCGTGCCGTTGAACTGCGCCGCCACGCGATCGCCAATGCCGCCCGACCCTGAAAACAGCGTGCGGGCCAGCGTTTGGTCCACCACGCCCGCCGATGTGACCGGCTTCGGCATCTGCCGCAATTGCAGTTGCAGATAGCTCATCCCGCTCTCGGCGGCCGCATACGCGCGGACCAGCTGGTCATGCCCCGCCGAGACCTCGACGTTGCTCATCGTGAACATGGCCATCGAAGCCGCCAGCCCGCCGAACAGCGAAACGTACATCATTGCCATCAGCAGCGACGACCCGCGTCGCCGGCGATTGAGCTGCTTTGTCACCGGTTCTATTTTCATAGCGTCACCGTGTCTTGAGCCACCGCAGTTGCGTGATTTGCTGCCAGTCCGTGGCGCCGGGCGGGCGATAGCTGATCGAAACCGTCACACGCACGACGATGCGTGCCGTGTTGGGTTTAGGCGTGGTCAGGTTGAGATTGTTGGGATCGACCGGGTCGACCGCGATCTGCTGGCGCCAGTTGCGCCATTCCGGTGGCACCTGCGTCGTGCCATCAATCGTGGCCGTGATCACGCGCCGGGCTGCATCCACCGGTCCCACCGGCTGGCCCGAGCCAATGTCGGCCCGCACCGTCGAGTCAAAGCCATCAAAGTCGTCGACATCATTGAATGCCGCCAGCGACGTCTCGCCCGATTCCGGGCCAAACGTCTGCGTGCCGTTCGACGGATCCGAGAACGGCAACCCCGCCATCATCTCGCGGACGTTGTTCGCCAGCGCGATGCCGATGGATGTGCGTTGCGCAATGTGGTTGTTCTGCGTCTGCGTCAGCACCAGGCGCACAAGTGCTGCGATCGCAAGACCCACGATGATCGTCGTCAGCGTGGTCTCAAGCAGCGTGAAGCCGCGTCTGCGGCGCGTCTGCCCACGGCAATGCGCCATGCCCGCGCGCACCGCCGCCAAGTTGGAAATGCATATTGTCACCGCTTAACCCCTATGCCCTAAGGGTGAAGCCTCAGTTGAAGTATTGAATACATAGCGAAGCTGGGCAACTTATTTGTTAGAAAACTCTGAGAATGTGGGGCCTTTAGTGACCTGGCGTGAAGTGACCGATAATGGAGCTCTCCGGGCTCGGCCGGTGGTCTCTTAATCACTCCAGCGGACGACCGTGCGCCTTGATAAACGCGTAGCAGGCTGTCGGGTCGCAGGGAATCTCCGGCAGCACAGGAGTTCCACTCGTCGCGATGATCGGCACGAAGAGAAAGAAGCCTTCGCCTTCGTTGTCATCGTAAGATTGAACCGTGACATTGGGATTGGCCTTCCATCTGTCGTCACGCCATTTCTTCGATGCCGCAAACACATCGCCTCGCGCGCCCGGCTCGCGATAAAAGACCGCATAGGCCGACGCTGGAACAAGCTTTAGAAATGTGCCCGCCAATGGCTTATCAAAGTTGGCCAAAACTTCGACCCCGACAGTATGGAACTCGTCCGCCTGCCGCGCCAGATCGCGATCCTTGAACATATAGCCCCGCGTGCCTGAGACGCGGCCGGGCACTTCAGTCAGTCTCCCCCACGTCTGAGGCGGAAACTTGCTGAAGAATTGATCCGGTGGCAGACCCTCGTGTGCCAAGCCCATGACCTTCAAGTCGGGCTTCCTCACAATGGCAATTTGTACGCCTTTCCTGGGTTGAGGTGCAGGTTGGGACATGGAAGTTTTCTCCTGCTCAGAGACCCTCGTCGCGTGACAACCCGAAAGCTGCAGCACGGCTATCACCAGCGCCGCGACGACCACGATCCTGTCGAAATTACGGTAATACATGCACCTCTCACCACGCACGGCCAACGCGTAGGGCTGAGGAGTTTGGATTAAACAGCCAATTCCGCTTCGACGCTTATCATCGGGGTACGTCCCATTCTCCGGCGCCAGCAATCCAACGCAAGAAGAATCTCCATGCAGTCGTTACGGCCCTCAAAACATAGCCGGTTTGGGTTACAGCAGACCTCGAGAAATCTACCTTTTGTCTGAATCGTCGCTCCTTGGCCGATAGAGAAGGCTGCGGCATTATTTTGGAATCTGACATCATGCGATGGGTTGTTACAGCGGGGGCGGTGGCGATCGTGATTGCCCTGGGAGTGTGGTGGTGGCTGAAGCCCGCCCCCCGCGCCACCGCGCGAATGACCCAAGATGTTTACGTCTGGCAGCGGCAATGGGGCGACGCCGTCGATACCGCCGTCGCCAACCGCACAACCCTCTTCAATCGCGTGGTCGTGCTGGCCTGGCAGATCACCTGGGGCCAACCCGGCGAAGCGCCCAGCACCTTTCACGTCGAACCCAATTGGCAAGCCCTGCGCAATGAAAACGTCGGCCTCGCCGTGCGCATCGGTTCTTACCGCGGCAAGTTTGATGACGCCTCCGCCAGTCATGTGGCCCATGCCGTCGAAACCGTCGTCAAGCACGCCCGCGCCAACGGCATCAGCCCTGTCGAAGTGCAACTCGACTTTGATGCCGGCGAAAAACAACTCGACGGCTACCGCGTTTGGCTCGCCGCCGCCCGTCAGCGCGTGGATGTGCCCGTCGTCATCACCGCCCTGCCCAGTTGGCTCAGCGCCCGCGGCTTCAAAAACTTGGCAAGCCAAGCGCCTGGCTACGTCCTTCAAGTGCACTCACTGGAGCGGCCCGCCACGCGCGACGATCGCGTGGTGCTATGCGATGCAGCCGCCGCCCAAGTCGCTGTCGAACGTGCCGCCCGCCTCGGCGTCCCCTTCCGCGTGGCGCTGCCCACCTACGGCTATGTGCTGATCTTCGACAACGCCGGCAAATACGCCGGTCTGCAAGCTGAAGGCCCGCAAAAACCCTGGCCAGCCGGCCACACCAAACGCTGGCTCGGTGCCGATGCGGGCGAACTCGCCGCCCTTATGCGCAGCTGGGAGGCCAATCGCCCCGCTGCCATGACCGGCGTCATCTGGTACCGCCTGCCCGTGGACCGCGATCGCTACAACTGGCGCCCGCCCACGCTGCAGGCCGTGATGAAAGGCGAGAAGCCCGCGCCGAATGTGCGCGTCCACGTGGCCCACCGCGCCAATGGCCTGCGTGAGATCGTGCTCGAGAATGCCGGAAATGATGATGCACGCGGCGTTGTGACGATAGACGTCAACTGGCCACGCGATGCCGAATCATCCAGCGATGCACTGGGTGGATTCGAAAAGCGCACCGTGACGGCTCGTGGATTGATTCTGACCGGACTGGCCGAGGCGGACGATCGGCTTGCCCCCGGTGAACAGCGTGTGATCGGTTGGTTGCGTCTTGAGCCCGACATGGAGGTTGCGGCACATGTACAAGCGAAGCATTAACATCCTGGCGCTCTGTGTCGTGATGGCGGCTGCAAGAGGCACCACCGCTTGCGGCCCCTTCTTCCCCAGTGATGTGCTCTCCTCCTCCGACGAATCCATGCTCGCCGCCCCGGTGGGGGACTTTCAGTTCGAAGTCGCTCGCTTGCTGCCAAAGGAAGTGGCCTTCAAGCACATCGAACCCCCGGCCAAGAACGAATGGTCCGCATGGATGGAGCGGCGCGAAAGCGCCCGGTCGCAGACCGAAGCGGCCGACACCGCCGATGTGGTCGTCGCCCTACAGGCCCGCGGTGCAGATGCTGCAGCAATCGACGCCGCCAAGCGGGAGATATCTGCACTCCGCACCGCGATGAAGCCCTATCAACTCGCGCTGGCCAAGCGGGCCGATGCCGAGAACGAAACCTACTACACCGCAACCGTGCGTAATTGGAACGATGTGGTCGAAAAGAGCGGGCAGGACCCGCGCGGGGCCGTTGCCGACAAGAAGCCGCCGCTGCCCGACCCGCCAGCCAAGGATGCCTGGCGCGAGCTGAAACATTGTCCCGAAGAATTTGTGCTTTACGCCCGGGGCGCCTTGGCCTTCTACAACCGCGATCTCAAAGGTGCACGCGAAGCATGGGAGGCCGTGCTGGCGCTCAAGCCCGCTGACCGGCGGCATCGGTCCACGTGGGCTGCATACATGCTGGGCCGATTGGCCATGGACGATGATCCGGCTGCGGCCGTCGCCTGGTTCAAGAAGACCCGCACGCTCGCCAAAGAAGGTTTCGCCGACACCACCGGCCTCGCCGCCGCAAGTCTCGGCTGGGAGGCACGTACCGAACTGCTCGAAGGCCGGTTTGAGCACGCCTTCGAACTCTACCTGTCGCAAACCGCCAGCGGCGACCACTCCGGATATGAAAGCCTGCGTCGGTCAGCCAGTCGGGCGCTCAGGCAGGAGCCCGTCGTGCTGCAGCGGCTTGCCGCCGATGAAACAAGCCAACGGGTGATGACCGCCGCGCTGGTGTCGCAAACAATCGAAGGCGACGTAAAGAAAATGGCCGAACGCTGGCTCGCGGCGGTGGAGAAGAACAAACTGCGTGCGCCGGGGTTCGATCGGCTGGCGTGGTCGGCCTATCGCGCTGGCGACTTTGAGTTGGCCCGACGCTGGCTCGCCGCCGCTGATGACCAAAGCGCCTTGGCCAACTGGCTGCGTGCCAAGCTCGCCCTGCGTGATGGCCATAAGAAAGACGCCGCCCTCTTTCTCGCCAAGGCTGTCAAAGCCTTTCCAAACGATGAAACGTGGGAGAAGGGCCAATACCTCAACACGATTTCTGAAATGAGCGGCGAGGGCGAACCACCGTACCGCCCCGTGCGGCAAGTCGCTGGCGAACTCGCGGTCCTCAAGCTCAACCGCGGCGATTACGCCGAGTCGCTCGCGCTGCTGCTCGAACAAGAGTGGTGGGGCGATGCCTCCTACGTCGCCGAGCGCGTGATGACCGTGGATGAACTCAAGAAGTTCCTCGAAGCCCGTGGCGAACGTAAGAACGACGGCCAGATCCGTTGGCTGCTGGCACGCGCTCTCATGCGTGCCGGCCGCTGGAAAGAAGCGCTGCCGTTCTTCGATGATGCCACACGCCAAACCGCCGAGAAATACGTCGCCGCAATTCGTAAAGGCAACGATAAAAAGCTGGCCAACGCCGATCGCGCCGCAGCCCTCATGGACGCCGCCCGCCTCGCCCGGCACGAAGGCATGGCCCTGCTCGCCACCGACGGACCGCCCGACAACGCCGATGTGCACGGGCTCTTCGGCATCGACGGACCGATCAAATTCACTGTCTGGGGCCGTGGCAAAATCAACATGCCCAGCGACGACGAAAAGCGTCGCATCGCCAGCGTCGAACTCCCCGCCAAACGCTTCCACTACCGCTACGTCGCCGCCGATCACGCCTGGGCCGCTGCCGCCCTCATGCCCGACAACTCCCAGCAACTCGCCGAATGGCTCTGCGAAGCCGGCGGCTGGATCAAGCACCGCGACCCCAAGGCGGCCGACCGCTTCTACAAAGCCCTCGTGCGCCGCTGCGGTGAGACGGAACTTGGCCGACAGGCCGACAAGCTCCGCTGGTTCCCGCCAACAAAGGAAAAAGAGAACGGGCAAAAATGAAACCGCCGGGCGCCCCTCCGACGCCCGGCAGTAAGTTTTGATTTCGTAACTGACGCTACTTGACCAGGGCCGACATCTTGAAGATCGGCAGAATGATCGACATCGCGATGAAGCCTACGATGCCGCCCATCAACACGATCATCAACGGTTCGATCATGCTCGTAACCGCCTTGATCGTCGCCTTCAACTCTTTGTTGTAGAACTTGCTCACGCTGTCCAGCGTCTCGCCGAGCTTACCGGATTCTTCACCCGCAGCGATCATCTGCACCACCGCACGCGGCAAGAGCGGACTCCGCGCCAGCGGCTGGCTGATCTTCTTGCCTTGCTTCACGCTCGCATAAACCGCACGCCACATCCGGCGATACAGCATGTTGCCGCTGATGTCCGCCGTGATCGCCAGCGTATCCAGCATCGGCACGCCGGCGTTTACCAACTCGCCCATCGTGTGCAATGAACGCGTGATGTACAACGCGCGGAACATCCGCTTGAACAGCGGCACCGTCAGTTTCGTCTTGTCCCACCACAGCCGGCCCCACTGCGTCTGCACCATGGTGTAAAACGCCCACGCCCCGCCGCCGGCCGCCAGCAGCAAGATGTACCAATAGTTCTGCATGAAGTTCGAAATGAAGAGCAAAAACTTCGTCGGGCCCGGCAGCAAATGCTCCTTGCCCTTGAAGATGCTCACAAACTGCGGCACCACGAACAGCAGCAGGAAGACCGTCGTGCTGATCGCCATGATCGCGATGATGCACGGATAGACCATCGCGCCCACAACCATCTGACGTGTCTCGAGTTGGGCGTTGAGGTATTCGACGATGCGTTCGAGCATGTGGCCGAACGAACCGGACAGCTCCGACGCCTTCACCATGTTGATGTACAACGGGCTGAACACCTTCGGGTGCCGCGTCAATGCTTCCGAAAAGCTCTTGCCGCTCTCCACATCTTTCTTGATCGCCAGCAGGATCTCTTTGAACTTCGGATTCTCGGTTTGCTCGGCAATGCCTTCGATCGCCGCGCGAATCGAAATGCCCGCCTTGATCATCACCGCCAGCTGGTTCGTGAAGTTCGAAACATCCTTCAGCCCCGGCCCGCTCGAGACCGAGAAGTTCAGCAAGTTGGTCAGCGACGCCTTCGCCTTTGCCGCATCCAGCGGCGCGAGGCTCAGGATGTACGCCTGCTGGGCGCGCAGCATCTCCGATGCAGCGCTCATCGAAGCCGCTGCGAGCACGCCGGCCTGCACTTGGCCGTTCGACTGCTTGATCTCGTATCGATAGCTGGGCATATAGCTTTCTCGTCGGCGTTATGGGCCGTTGGGTTAAGCACGATCCGAAACGATGGCTCACGCCACCAGTTGGCGTTCGATCTTCTCCGGGTGATGAGCCATGGCGACCGCGTCGTCCTTGCTGATCTTCCCGTTGAAGTAGAGCTGCTTGATCGACGTATCCAAGGTCTGCATGCCCAGCGCCCGGCTGGTCTCAATCACGTTCTGGATTTCGTAGATGCGGTTCTCGCGGATCAAATTGCGAATGGCCGGCGTGCAAATCAGGATCTCCACCGCGGGGATCATGCCCGGCTGGTCGATGCGCTTGAACAGCACCTGACACACCACCGCCTGCAGCGTGTTCGCCAGCATCGAGCGAATCTGGTTCTGCTGTTCGCCGGGGTAGATGTCGATGATACGTTCGATCGTCGACGCCGCGTTGTTCGTGTGCAGTGTGCTCAACACGAAGTGGCCCGTTTCAGCCGCCGTGATCGCGGCGCTGGTCGTTTCCAGGTCGCGCATTTCACCCACCAGGATGATGTCCGGGTCCTGACGCAGCACGTGCTTCAGGCCGCTGGCAAATGATGGCACGTCGCTGCCGACTTCGCGCTGCTCAATCGCACACTTGTTCGAGTGCAGGATGTATTCGATCGGGTCTTCCAGCGTGATGATGTGCTTGTGATAACGGCGGTTCATCGCGTCGATCATCGCCGCCAGCGTCGTCGACTTACCCGAGCCCGTGTCGCCCGTCACCAGCACCAGCCCACGCGGCAGGTACGTCAACCGCGTGATCGTCTCCGGCATGTTCAGCTGATCGAGCGGACGCACCTTGTCGGTGATCACACGAAACGCCATGGCGACCGAGCCGCGCTGCCAGTGCGCATTCACACGAAAACGCGCCATGCCCGGAATCTCATACGAGAAGTCCGCATCGCGCTTATCAAGAAACGCCAGCATGCGCTGCTCGTTGAGCATGTCCTTCAGCATCCGCATCGCGCCGTCCGCAGTCACCACCGGAAAATCCGTGGCCGTCATCTGCGTGTGCAAACGGATCAGCGGCGGCTGCCCGACCAGGATGTGAATGTCGGACGCTTTATTGTCAATCGCTGTCTTCAGAATATCGTTGAGGTTGCTCATATTCTGAGCCCTTTCTCGCTTTCGCTCACATCGCGTTTTCAGTCGCGCCCAGGACTTCTTCCACGGTTGTGAGGCCTTTATTCGCTTTGTGAAGACCGTCTTCACGCAGCGTGATCATGCCGCGCTCTTTGCAGATGCGGCGAAGTTCCGTAACGTTCGGACTACGCACCACCAGGTCGCGGGCAACGTCGTCGAGCACGAGCAACTCGTACACGCCCAGACGGCCTTTGTAGCCCGTGTTGCGGCAGTTGGCGCAACCGCGCCCTTTAAACATGTTGTCCGGATCGAAGCCGTGCGTGCTCAGAAACTCGCGCATCTCCTCGTCCTGCGTCGCGACTTTCTCTTTGCACTCGCTGCAGATCTTGCGAACCAACCGCTGTGCCAGCACCGCATTCACCGAGGCCGAAAGCAGGTACGGCTCAACGCCAATGTTGATCAATCGGGTGATCGAGCTCGGCGCATCGTTCGTGTGCAACGTGCTCAGCACGAGGTGGCCCGTCAGCGACGCCTGCACCGCAATGTGCGCTGTCTCCGCATCGCGGATTTCACCCAGCATGATCACGTCCGGGTCTTGGCGCAACAGTGCCCGCAGCGCCGCCGCGAAGGTCATCCCGATCTTCTCATGCGTCTGAATCTGGTTGGCGAACGACAGGTGGTATTCGACGGGATCTTCAACCGTGCTGATGTTCAGCTTCGCCCCGTCCATGCAGCGCAGGCACGAGTACAGCGTCGTCGTCTTACCGCTACCGGTCGGGCCCGTCACCAGCACGATCCCGTTCGGCCGGTCGATCTGCTTGTGCAGAATCGTCAGCATGTCTTCAGAGAAACCAAGCTGCTCGAGGCCCAACATAATCGAGCGGTTGTCGAGAATACGAATCACCGTCTTCTCGCCATACTGCGTCGGCACCGTGCTCACACGCAGATCGACGTGGCGGCCATGCACCATCGTGCGAATGCGGCCGTCCTGCGGCAACCGGCGCTCCGAGATGTCCAGATTCGCCATGATCTTCAAACGCGACACCACCGCCGCCTGCATCTGGTGGGGCGGGTTCATGGCTTCAAACAGCACGCCGTCAATGCGGTAGCGAATGACCAGCCGCTTCTCGTGCGGCTCAATATGAATGTCCGATGCGCCCTGCTTGATCGCATCAAAAATCAAAAAATTCACCAGGCGAATGACCGGGCTCTCGCCCGACGCCTTCGCCAAATCCGTTACTTCTTCCTTCTCTTCCTCAACGATCTCCAGGTCCTGGTCGCCCACGTCCTTCAAGATCTCGTTGAAGTTGTCGCCTTCGTCCTTCGTCGCGTTGGCCGCTTCAATCGCGGCGTTGATCTGGCTGGCGCAAACGACGACAACCTTCACCAGCTTCGCGTTGGTCTTGCGCTTCACTTCATCCAGCAGAAACACATCCGCCGGATCCACCATGCCCAGCGTCAGCCGCCCCTCTTCCATCTTCAGGCAGCAGCAGCCGCGGGTCTTCATGAAGTCGCCCGCCAGCATGTCAAACGCCCGGCGATCAACCCCCTTCGGATCGATCTGCTGAAACGGCAGGTTCATCACCGTCGCCACGGCTTCCTGCACGGCATCTTCTTTAACGGCGCCCATCTCCAGCAGAATCGTGCTCAGCTTCTTGCCGCGGCTGTTCACCTGCACGCTCTTGGCCTGGTTCAGCTTGTCCTGATCGATCAGCCCATTCACCAGCAGCAGGTCTTCGACCGTCTTGCGCACCACCGGCGCTGGTGCGGCCTCGGGCGACCACAGCGCGGCCACGCCCAGCGATTGCGGCGCAGCCTCACCGGCAGGCCCAGGCTTTGCCGCCTCGGCCTCGATGTCGTCCAGCCACTGATCAACCTTTGAACGTGCCATGCGTCGCCTTATTTGTCGAGAGTCTGACGATTGAGTTTCAGCTCAAACTTGTGGTTGTCGCAGGTGAGAATCACCCGGCCCGCTTCGATCTCGCTGACCGTCAACTCGCCAAACCGGGCCCCTACGCCCACCAGGCGGTTGTTGATCATCGCCATGCTGCTGCGGCCGATCATCACGCTCTGCAACTTCAAGCCGTTGAACGTCTCCGCCACGCGGCGAAACTTCTCCAGTTCCGCCGTGTTCGTCGGCGCCACCGGCAGATGCTCGATCTTCGTGCTGCTCGCGACGCGCGGGGCTTCGTGCTCAAACGGGTTCGTCGGCAACGTCAGCGTGGTGTCGGTGCTGCTCAAATAGTTGTAGAACATCGCCACCAGCTTGTCGGTGTCTTTGAACAGGTTGTCGATGTTCCCGCCGTTCTTCTTGGCGATCAGTTCCGCCAGGGCAGAATCAATCTGCGCATCGCGGTTCACCGCTTCGGCACTCGCCGCACGCGGCTTGCCCTGCATGCCCAGCAGCCAGATCACCAGCACCGCCGCCGCGAAACTCGCAAACAGCGCCGCCGTGCTCCCGCTGATCTTCGGCTTCGATTCGCCAAAGGTCTCTTCAACCGCGGCGTTATCCCCGCCCACGCCCAGCGGCACCTGCGCTTCGTCATCATTAACGTTCCAGTTATTCTGACTCACTGTGCCACCGCCACTTTCTGCGACTGACGTTCAAAGTAAACGGTGAGAACCAGGTCGGCCGTCACCATGCCGCTGGTCTTCTCGTCCTTGTCAATCTTCATTTCGGCAATGCGGGTCAACCGCGGCAACGCTTCCACTTCCTTCAGGAAGTTGAAGAACCCCGGCGAAAACGCGCCCACGATCACCATGCGGATCGGCTGCTCGCTGTAACTCGCGCCGTACGTCGCCTTCAGGCTCCGCACGCTCTTCGTGTTCAGACCGTTCTTCTCGGCGATCTGCCACACCTCTTTGAGCACCTTGTCCATCTCTTTTTCTTCGGGCAGCTTGCCCTGCAGAAACTCGAGCGCCTTTTTGAGCTTCTCGATTTCCTCGGCCAAGTTCTTCTGCCCGGCCATCGCCGTGTTCAGCGACGCCAGCTTCTCGTTCTTCTGCCGTATCTCTTCCCGCGCCGATGACAGCCGCTCATCCAGCGGCTTGAACATCAGCATGTACGCTGCAATCGGCATCGCCAGCAGCAGCATGATGAAGATGAGTGTTCGCGGACCTATCTGCATATTGCACCAATCGCCTCACAAGCCGGAGCTTGATCTTCCAGGGTTCGTTTTCATTTCATCGACAGGCCGCCCCGCAGGTCGGCCTTCGGGTTGATCTTCATCTCGACGCGAAAACGCCGCAGTGTTTCGCCGCCCTCGGCCACGCCGGGCCGGCGGTATTCTTCGGAGAACAGCAGGTTCACATCGCTCAGCAGCTGGCTCTTGCCCAGCTCCGCGATGTACTGCGCGACCTGACCATCAGTGGGGGCCATCGCCATCAGGTCGATCGACACTTCGTATTCCGTCGGTTTCTGCACATCCAGCGACTTGCCTTCCTGCTGGCGCTTCGCCTTCTCGAGGTCGGTCATCGGCCGGGCCGACGCCGCGATCTCTTTGCTCTTCATCTCGAAGTTCAGCATGCTCACGTTCTTCGGGGCCAGCCGCGTCAGCTCCGCCAGCAGCACGCTGCGCCGCACCCGCTCCAGCAGCAACGTGCTGATCTCGGCCTTCTCCATCATGCGCTGCTTCTCGGCTTCCAATTGCTGCAGCTCCGCCAGCTTCTTGCTCGCGTCGTCAAACTTCGCATTCACGCGGTCGAGTTCGTCGAACACCGCCTTGCTCTGCATCTGCTTAAACCACCACGCGCCCACGATGCCGCCCACCACCACCAGCAGCAGGCCGATGAAGACGATCGCGGCACGCTGGCCCTGGCGCTTCTCCACCACATCCTCGGGCAGAAAGTTCATGTTCTGGCTCATCGCAAACCCTTTCAGCCTCACTCAACCGTTACGCCCAGACCCAGGCCCACCGCAATCGCCCAACCGGGCTGCGGCTGCCGCATGTCAAAGGCGCATTTTGTCGTCGTGTCTTTCACCAGCCGCGCCAGCGGATCGCCCAGCGTCGCCGGCAGGCTCAACCGCTGCGCAATCGCCTGGCACAATTGCACGTGACGGCTCTCGCCGCCCACAAAGATCGCGCGGTCAATCGTCTTGCCCGCGAAAATGCTCTCGTAATACCGCACGCACAGGTGCAACTCGCTGATCAAAATCTCCAGCGGCTCCTCGATCGCCGCTTTCACCCGCGTGATCGTGTCCTCATCCAAATGGGCATGCCCATTGGTCGAACCGTTCTTGCCCAGCGGATTCGCCGTCGCGCCGATCGACACCACGCCCGCCGGCAGCCGCTGTGCGTGCGCTTCGTGATGACTCACATTGATGCGTATCACCCGCGCCTCGGGGCCGGGCTTCTTCAGGGCGTCGGCCACGCGTTTGGTAAACGTGTCGCCGCCAACCTGGATGTGCTTGGCAAACACCATGTGCTTGCCATGCGCGATCACCACGTGCGTGCTGCCCGCGCCCATATCAATGAACAGCGTGCTGATGTTCTCATCCCCCTTGCGGCGGAACAGATGCCCGAAGCACTCGATCAGCGCCGTCGGCTCGGTGTGAATCCCCACCACTTCCAGCCGCGCCTTTTCCAGAATCGCCAGATGGCTGTCCACCGCTTCGCGCGGCGCCGCCATCACGATCACTTCCTGTTTCGCTTCCTGGTTCTGATAAACCTCGCCCGAGATCGTGTGCCGCATCACGGCCCGCCGCGGGTCAAACGGCAACTTGCCGGCCGCCTCAAATACCAGCGCCTTGGCCAGTTCTTCGTTCGTCATCTTGGCTACGCGCAGGTGCTGCACGGCCATGCTCGCGGCGGGCAGGCACGTCACGGCCTGTTTGCCCTTAAACCCTTCGCCGAGCATTTTCTTGATGCTGTCGATGACAAAATTATCGCGCTCGCCGTTCTTGCCCCCACGCACCGCATCCGGAATGTCGCACGTCGCCGCCGCGATCAGCCGGGCCTGGCCTTCGCGCGGTTCAACCTGCAGCATCTTGATCGAATCCGTACCAATATCGATCGCGATGGGGTTGGTTTTGTTGGCGAACCAATTGAGCATGCGGGCCCGTCCGTAAAGCGAAAATTGCGCTGCCGACAATGCAGGCGCACTGACTTCGCTAACGGCTTATCGTCTGGGCAAGATAGGCGCTTTATGAGCGGGCGGTGAAAGCGAGAAGATTCATCTGCGTGGGGCCGATAAGCACCGTAGGCGGCGCGGGAGGTATTGGGTATTGGGTATTGGGTACTGGGGGCGGGCTGGTGGTCGAACGTGTTTATCGCATCGCCACGTCCCAATACCTAATACCCTAATACCTATTACCTAAGGCGAAACGCGATTGCGTTCTCGGACCGCAAAACGTATCTTCAACACCGTGGCGGCAACGCCGCGAGCGCCCATAGCTCAATTGGATAGAGCACCTGCCTTCTAAGCAGGTGGTTGCTGGTTCGAGCCCAGCTGGGCGCGTTTTCCATACGCAGTCCCCACAGAGAGCCGAGCGGCTCCGCCGCCGGTAAGGTACGAGCACAGTGTGCTCCCCCCAAAGAAAAGAGAGCCGAGCGGCTCTGCCGCCGGTCTGGTGCGAACACAGCGTGCTCTCCTCCCCGCAGAAGCCCTGCGCTGAAGCGCAAACCCCACACACGCACGATCTCCCCCGCTTCAGCCACAACCCCGCCTTACCCCTATGTTTACAAAAATCCAAACATATTTTCCATTTTTCTCTTGACACGTTTCGCCCACCCCCGCGCCCCAAAGCCCCCTGACTACGTCAGGGGGGCCGGCTGACGCTCCCCGCGCGCAAAACCCAGATTTATCAATGCTTTTCCCCTCGCGTCTTCGCACCTTCGCGGTAAAGAAAAGTACCGCACCCCGCCACCACCCACGCCAAAATCGACACCCCGCCCCAAAAAACCCCAAGCCCACCAAGCCGTTTATGGCCTTACCCCACGTTCTCACCCCCAAGAACGCGGGTCTCCCACGCCAGACTCGCCAAACGCCCCACCACGCCACCAAACGCACCGCGCCGCCTCCTCTGCGCCTCACTAACCCGCCAGCGGATACAACAACTGCACCCGGCTCTCCGCCGCGTTGATGCCGTCGAGCCGCGCGATCACCTCCTCAAAACGTGAATCGCCCAAACCCTGCGCCGCCAGCCGGCACACCACCACGATCCGCTACGGGTCCATCGGGTTGATCTGCTGCCACGGCCACGGCTTCGTCTTCATATCCAAATACGGCAACGCCCACTCGGCCGCCCGGCGAATGCTCCGCCCCTCCGACGACGCATAGCCCCACAAGTCCACCCCCACGCGCGCCGCCAGCCGCGCCAACTGCATAAAGCACAGCAAATTCCAGCAGACATAATTCAGACCCATCGTCCGCTCGATCTCCCGCGGCATCGAACCGTCGGGCCAGATCTGCACCGCAACGCGGCGCGTCTTCGCATCCTCCGCACGGTGCCGGGCCACCTCGTGCCGACCCGTGTGCAGCGCCAAACTCGTCACCAGCACATCGCACGCCACCGCATGGTTGTTGTTGATTTGGCTCTCCACCTTGCCAAACTCGCTGGTCAGCAGCCAATCGAGATAACTGCTCATCCACTGCATCAGCGCCGCATGGTCGGCATCGCTCCACGCCGCCGCGGGCAACAGTGCGGCCATCTCCAGCAGCAGCGGAAAATGCGTCGCGGTATCAATGATGCCGCGGCGATGACCCGTGCACGCCCCCGGCACGCACTGGCCAAACTGCAGATGCGGATTCATCTTGGTGGCCGGATCGAGAAACCACGTGCGCAGTAGCAACGCCGCACGCCGGCTGTAATGCTCCTTGCCCGTCAGCACGCCCGCCAGCGTCAGCACCTGCACCGCCTCGCACATGCGGCGAAGCGGGCCGTCATCGTATTTGTCGTTCTCCGGATTGCGCTGGCCATCACGCATGATGTACGGCAAGCCGTCCGGCTTCGTCGGGTCCGGCCAGACATACGTCGACATGCTCATGTAATCGTGCTTATCGCCCGACGGCGGCGTCAACTCTTTGTGTGTCACGCTGAACGGCCCGGCCGTCAGCGAGTCGTCGGCCTGTCGGCACAACACCGCAACCGCCGCCACCTGCCGCGGGGCAAATGTCATGATGCGATGACGATCCAGCAAATACAGCGGCCGATGCGACATAAACATTTCCTGTTTAGCAAGCGGCTGCCAAATCCATAGAAGTGCAGATCATCCAACGTCGCAGGCTACTGTCGCGACGATTCGGCGTAAATATCGAGAATGCGTCAAACTCGACTCGGCGCACGCGCCCCAGAAATACGATGATCCCGGCAGGACTCGAACCTGCGACCTTCGGCTTCGGAAACCGACGCTCTCGCCAACTGAGCTACGAGATCGAACAGGCCCTTGTAGTGAAGGCTTCCAAGCCTTCACGTAGTTGGGGGCGGGGGGGCGGGGTGGGGCGGGGGAGGAGGGATGATCCTGGCAGGACTCGAACCTGCAGCCATCCGCTTAGAAGGCGGATGCTCTTCCCATTGAGCTACAGGATCGCGTCACGCCAAAAGTGCCTGATGGGAGTTGAACCCACAACAGCCTGCTTGGAAGGCAGGGACTCTACCGGATTGGGCTACAGGCACGCGTACGAAACAGAAATGCTCTCGGCAGGAGTTGAACCTGCATCCCGTATGGGAGCGGTGTCTGAGACCGCCGCGTCTGCCAATTCCGCCACGAGAGCGCGAATGGGGGAGGGGGGGGAAAGTACTCGATGGGACTTGCACCCACAGCCTCCGACCTGGCGAGCCGGCGTTCTGCTGTTGAACTACGAGTACGAAAGAAACGGCCCAGACAGGGACTCGAACCCCGAACCACCTGTTTACAAGACAGGTGCTCTGCCAATTGAGCTATCCGGGCGAAAGCTGCGAGTGTTGGAGTATCGGAGTAGAGGAGTGTCGGCGTGTAGCGATCGCGGTGTGCCTTCTCCGAAACTCCGAGACTCCCTTACTCCGATACTTCGAAAATGACCCCGGCAGGACTCGAACCTGCACCTCTCCGCTTAAAAGGCGGGTACTCTGACCTTGAGTTACGGAGTCCCTTCTTGCTTTTGCGTTTCGCGTTTTGAGCTTTGCGTTTGAATAGCGGGAGTGGGAATTGAACCCACCTGTGCAGCTTATGAGGCTGCCGACCAGCCACTGGTCCATCCCGCAGTAACGCAGGCCTCTGGCCTGCCGCTGATTCGCTGCAAAAGGTCCCGTGGAGGGGCTGCGCCGATGTCCGCAGCCCCTCCCCTCAGACCGATGAGCTGCCTATTGGAGTTCTACATTCCAATAGGCTTCGGAAACGAACTGCGCCCACGACGCATGTTGGATGCGAATAAGCTGGGCCGGCGCCCCGATCTTCTTCGGTGCACGAATCAGCTTCATCCGCGCTTCGAACGGCGTCTTCGCGCCCTTTCGGCTATTGCAGTCGGTGCAGGCGCACACGAGGTTCTCCCACGTGCTGCCGCCGCCCCGCGAACGCGGGATCACATGGTCCAGCGACAGCTCCGATGTCGGAAACTTGTGGCCGCAGTACTGGCACGTGTTCGCATCACTCAGGTAGATGTTCCGCCGGCTCAGCGGCACGCGCACCTTGCGGTGCCGGTCAAAAGCCAGCAGCCGGATTACCCGCGGCAAGGCAAAGCAGCCGTTGACCAGGCCCACCCAGTCGTGCTGCTCGCGCTCAAACTCCGCCTTCAGCGCGGAGAGTTCACGCCAACTCGTGAAGTCGTACGTCGCCAGGTGCGCATCGTCAGTGTCCACCACCTCGGCACTGCCCGTGAAAACCATGCCCAACGCACGCTTGGCATCCAGCACACGCAGCGGAGCAAAGTTCCGGTTGAGAGCCAGCACCGGCGCGGCAAGTACGGCCGACATGGGACACGATCCTTTCTTGAAACGAGTATGGGAGTGTCGGTGTATCGGAGTATCGGAGTGGGGACCGACCCCGATACTCCGATACTCCCTTACTCCGATACTTCAAAAATGGGGTGACCGGCGGGAGTTGAACCCGCGTCCTCGCCGTCACAGGGCGATGCTCTAACGTTGAGCTACGGCCACATTCGCGTCGGCCGGATTTGAACCGACATCGTCCTGGTCCCAAACCAGGGGCCTTAGCAAGTTAGGCCACGACGCGTTTGTGCAAGTATCGGAGTGTCGGAGGAGGGGAGTATCGGAGTATAGAAAGGTGAAGTTCGCTACACTCCGATACGTTGAAACTCGCATACTCCGATACGCAACTGGAGTGGATGGGATTTGAACCCATAACCTTCTGCGTGCAAGGCAGACGCTCTCCGTTGGAGCTACCACCCCTTGAATCAAACGCAGCGTATGGGAGTCGAACCCATGCTCTCCTGTGAGACAGACAGGCGCGATACCGTTTCGCTAACGCTGCAGAGACCACACACCTCGAGACGGGAGCCGAGCGGCTCGGCCGCCGGTAAGGTGCGAGAATGGCTTGTTAACCCCGCCGCCTTATGTCTCGCCAATGACAAGCGGCGCATTGGGTCGGCAGGAGTTGAACCTGCAACGGTCAGATCCAAAGTCTGATGTGCTACCAATTGCACCACGACCCAGAATGGGAGAAGCGGGGGAGGGGGGATGACCACGGAAGGATTCGAACCTTCAGCCTTCGGCTTCGTAGACCGACACTCTTCCAATTGAGCTACGCGGTCGATTCGTTTGCTTGAGAAGCTCCGAGGACAGGAGTTGAACCTGTAACCGTCGCCTTAACAGGGCGCTGCACTACCATTGTGCTACCTCGGAAATTGGAAAATCAAAACGCGAAACTCAAAACTCAAAACTCAGAACTTGCTCCCCAGGCGCACGGCGGTTGTTCGTGGCGTAGGGGCAACCGCCGCGCGATCCTAAGGGAATGCAGGCATGTGGCCGGAAGGAATCGAACCTTCGCCTTCTGGTCTTCAGCCAGACGCTCGACCGATCGAGCTGCAGCCACGGAGGGCGAGTAGGGGAGTATCGGAGTATGGGAGTATCGGAGCAGGTTGATGCTCTCTCACTCCGATACTCCGACACGCCGATACTGGGAAAGCGGAGAGAAGGGGATTCGAACCCCTGGGTCGCCTTAAGAGGGACCTCCGAGTTAGCAACCCGGTGCGATAAGCCGTTCTGCCATCTCTCCGTAGTGTGTTCCGCCGTCCGCTGCGCGCACCTCGGGCGCGGTTGGTGTGTCTGAATTTCTTTTCAGCACGGGCCCCGGGGGGGGGGAACAGATAAGCAGCCCCGATGGGATTTGGACCCATGTCGCCGGCTTGAAGGGCCAGCATCCTAAGCCGCTAGAAGACGGGGCCAGTTAGCCCGCAGTTGTGCGATGGGGGCGCAATGCGGGCGCGTGTGTTGATTGGATGATCTATGCACTTGTCAAAGAGCACCGGGGGGAAGCGCCCTGTCTCGAGGGGCGCTTCGCCGGATTTCTAAGTGGCCCAAGCGGTGCAGGGGTGGCCGGGGGGGGCCAATTACACCACCGGGCCGAACATGTCGGGCGCGGGTCCGCCAAAACTGAAATAGGTTGTAGAAGTAGGGAAAAGGTCCTGGCGGATCCGCGACTTATATGGCTCGATCTTGGGCGCTACCGGTATTGGGGTAGCGTTCGAGCATTAAGCGGGTCGCCTTTGACGGTGCCATTTGCCCAGAAGACAACGACACGACCAGCCCGGACCACGCTTTCGTGATTAGGTGCTGGTGGAAGTTGTGGCAAATGACCGTCATGGGAAAACGATTCTTCTTATGGATGAAACCTGCCATCCTGCAGATGCCCCGAAATGCGAAGCACGCGACTCATTATGCATATATCGTGCCAAAGATGCCACGGAATTCTAAAAATCTCAGCAATGGCGTTTTCACCCGCAAGAACGCGGTTGGCCACGCCGAGCCGCCGTCGCCCGCACGCCCCGTTTCTAGCAAAATGGATAAACAGTTATCCGTTACGCTAGCTCACTCGCCCGCCGCATGTTTGGCCACATCCTGCCAAGTCAGATCAAAGCGGGCCAAATACTTCCGCAGCCGGTCCGCATCGTTCGCCACCTTCTTATGCTTACGCGAGGCCGCGAAGAGCACACGCCCCGCCTCCGACAACGTCGCGCTCTGGCTGCACACCCGCAGCACTTCCTCAAGCTGCACCCGGTCAAACGGATCCAGATCGTGCAGCACCCGTGCGGGCAGAATCGCCTCCACCAGTCCGTCACCACCTGGCAAGCACACAGTTTCCCCGCCCGCAGACCCGCGGATCTGTTGCCACAGGCTCGTCAGGTGGGCGATCTCCGCTTCCACCAGGTCGGGCGAAATGCGTCCGCCCGCCGCTATCGCCAGCGTCGCCATGCGGTTGATCGAGCCCGACAGATCGCGAAAGTTGCCCGTCCAATACGCCTGCGCCGATGTGGCAAACGCCAAGAACTGCTGCCGCGCTTCCTTATTAAAGGTCACGTTCACCCCCTCGCGCCCCGCAAAGTGCTCCAGCTCAAACTCGATGTTCGGCTCGATGTCCTCCCGCCGCTCCCGCAGCGGCGGCAGGCAAAACGTCCACAAATTGATACGCGCAAAGAGATCCTCGCGAAAGTCTCCCGCCGCCACCTCCTTCGCCAATTCACGGTTCGTCCCCGCCAACAGCTGAAAATCGCTGGCGACTTCCTTATCCGAGCCCACCGGCAAAAACGTCTTCTCCTCGAGCGCCCGCAGCAGCATCGCCTGCTCATCCAGACCAAGCTCGCCAATCTCATCCAGAAACAGCATGCCGCCATCCGCCGCACGCAACAGCCCCGGCCGCGCCTGCACAGCGCCGGTAAACGCCCCCTTCGTATGGCCAAACAGTGCCGCCATCGCCGCATCGCCGCGCAGCGTGGCACAGTTCACCTCCACGAACGGCCCAGCCACCTGCCGCCGCGCCTTCTTCAATTCATAAATACGCCGTGCCAGCAGCGACTTGCCCGACCCCGTCGGCCCCATCAGCAGCAGCGGCGCCTTGCTGGCCACCGACACGCGTTCGATCCGCTCAATCAGCGTGTTAAACGCCTTGTTCTTCGTCTCGATGCCCGATTTCAAAATCGAAACCGACTCGTGCTTCTCTTTCAAAAATCGCGACGCGATCGCATCGTAGCGCGACAGATCCAGATCAATAATGTCGAACGTTCCCGGCTTGCTCGACGCCTTCCCCTCGCCCCGCGGCGGCGCCGTCTGGATCAGCTTTGCCGGCAGATAGCGGGCCTCCGTCAGCAGAAACAAGCAGATCTGCGCCACGTGCGTGCCCGTGGTGATGTGCACCAGGTACTCTTCCCTGTCGGGGTTGAACGCATACCGCCGGGCAAAATCGTGCAGCCCCGCGTACACCGTCTGAAAGTCCCACGGGTTGTCCATTTCGATATTCTGCAGCTGCACCTGCGTGCCGGGCGAAACCTTCACAATGTCCGCCGCCACCTGTTCGGCCAGCTTCGCAAAGCGTTTCTGGTAGATCAGTTCAAAGCGATGCACCTGCAGTTCCGCATGCCGGCACAGGTCAATGGTGGGCCGCCAGCGTTTCCAGCGATCCTCCGTCGACCCCGTATCCAGCGTCGTGCCCAGAAACCCGATGACGATGTTTTTCTTCATAGCCAGCATTATAGGGTAGTTAGATGGATTTATACATAGCCTTCCCGCCCCCCGTGGGCCAAAAACGATCGAACCGCACGCAAACCCATGAAAACGAAGTTGGCACGACCTTCGCTATAGCCAATGGCGTCACATAAATGAGGTGAACCATGGCTAGCAAAACTCTTTTCAAATCGATCGTCGGAAAACTGCTTCCGATGACCAACACCGTGAACAGCGAAAGCGCACCGGCCTACGCGTTCTCGCCGAAGCATGCGCTGGCCCAGTTTGCCGCAACGGGCTGCATGAACAGCACCTTCTACGCCACGGCTGAAGACCAGCTCGCCACCGTGCTGAAACTGGCCAACCAGGTCGAGCCGGAGTTCGTGGCGAAGGTCGCGCTCTACTCGCGCTCGAAAGGTTACATGAAAGACATGCCGGCGCTCCTGTGCGCTGTGCTCTCGGTGCGTTCGCCGGGCCTGCTGGCCGAAGTGTTCGATCGCGTGATCGACTCGCCGAAGATGCTCCGCAACTTCGTGCAGATCATGCGCTCGGGCCAGGTCGGCCGTAAGAGCCTCGGCACGCTGCCGAAGCGTCTCGTGCTGAACTGGCTGGAAAACCGCACGGATGAACAGCTGTTCATCGGTTCGGTCGGCAACGATCCGTCGCTGGCGGACATCATCAAGATGGTCCACCCGAAGCCGGCAACGAAGAGCCGCCAGGCGCTGTTCGGCTATCTCGTCGGGCGCGAGTTCGTGCCCAACGACCTGCCGGCGATCGTGCAGGCGTACGAAGCGTTCAAGAGCGGTGCGTCGGCAGAGATGCCGGACCTGCCGTTCCAGATGCTCACGGGCCTGAACCTCACGCGCGACAACTGGAAGACGCTGGCCCGCAACGCCAGCTGGCAGACCACGCGTATGAATCTGAACACCTACGCCCGCCACGGCGTGTTTGAAGATGCGCAGATGACCTCGCTGATCACCAGCAAGCTCGCCGATGCCGAGTCGATCATGAAGGCCCGTGCCTTCCCGTACCAGCTGCTCGCGGCGTTCCTGAACCGCAGCGGCTTCGTGCCCAACGAAGTCGCCGACGCCCTGCAGGACGCGATGGAAGTCGCCGTCAGCAACGTGCCGACGATCGACGGGAAGGTTTACATCTTCCCGGACGTGTCGGGCTCGATGCGTTCGGCGGTAACCGGCGAGCGCAAGGGCAGCACGAGCGCGGTCCGCTGCGTTGATGTAGCGGCGCTGGTAACGGCAGCGATTTTGCGCAAGAACCGCAACGCCGAAGTCATCCCGTTCGAAGAGAACGTGGTGCAGCTGGCGCTCAACAGCCGCGACAGCGTGATGACGAACGCAGCCAAACTGGGCGAGATCGGTGGCGGCGGCACCAACTGCAGTGCCCCGCTCAAGGTCCTCAACGCTGCCAACGCCAAGGGCGACCTGGTCATCTACGTTTCGGACAACGAATCGTGGGTGGACGCGAAGTCCGGCCGCGGCACCCAGACGCTGCGCGAATGGCAGGTATTCAAGTCGCGGAACCCGAACGCGAAGCTCGTCTGCATCGACCTCGTGCCGAACGGCACGACCCAGGCAGCCGAAGCGGCCGACATCCTCAACGTCGGCGGGTTCTCGGATCATGTGTTTGAGGTGATCGCACGGTTTGCCGAGGGCAAGCTGGCGACAGACCACTGGGTCGGCGTCATCGAGGCCGTGCGGATCTGATCAGGAGTTCAAGTGGCAACGCGAAGTGGGGAGTGAGACGGCAGGCAGAATGCTTCTGGGACTACATTTGTTGAAAACAAGAACGGTCTCATGAAAAACTTTTGTCTGCTTGCCGCCTTGCTCCCCGCTTCCCTGCCACACACTCGCGCGTCGGCCAACGGTAGGCCAACGGACTCTGGCTCCGTGAATGGAGGTTCGAATCCTTCCCCGCGAATTGAGGCGAATGCCGATGGGAGTACATGGCTGCTACGGTTCGAATCCGAAATCGCGACACTGCCGTGACGCCGCAAGGCGGATGCGTCAAAAACGCGATGCGACCTCTCATCACTTTCGTCGCCTCACTTTGAAAATTGAAGATGACGGCAAATGCCGGCGGAACTACATGCACTTCTAATGCCGCGGTCGTGGGTTCGAGTCCCACCTGGTCCATTGAACACACACGGGCCAGTAGCTCAGTTGGTAGAGCGCGATGTTTCGCCAAATATTCGTTGCCGTCAATTTCGCATACAGCGGCAAATGCTGGTGGAATTACACTTTTCCGGCCGAGGTTGCGGGTTCGAATCCCGCCAGGGCGCGAGCATTGCGCATCGCTCCTGTAGCTCAATACTGGATAGAGCACGGCAGATTTCACCCCTCTTGTTGCCGCCTTAGACCAAGCAGGCAAATGCTGGTCGAGACTACATCCCTGCCCTAAAGCGCCCGGGCAACCGGGAGATCCTGGAATGATGAACCCAGGTGGCCCACGGCCGTCGCTTAAGCAAGTCTCACCGTTCTTGTTGCCTGCTTCTTTTTTCGGCACGGTTTGTCGTGCCGCGATACGAACGATAAAGTCCATCAGGACGAATTCCTATTAATGAGTGAACCATGACAACAACCCATGAAATCGCCCCGCGCCTGGTCCCCACCAGCGACGCCACCGCCATGCTGCCCGTTGAAGGCAAGCCGCCGATCACGGTCATCGGCACCGAGGCCATCCGCGCCACTTTCGGCGACAACTGCCTCCAGCAAGCCATCAACAGCCGCACCGCTCCCGGTGTCACCGATCTCGTGCTCAACCCCGACGCCCACGTCGGCTACGGCGCACCCGTCGGCTGCGTGCTCGTGTCGCCTACGCACATCTACCCCGGCCCCGTCGGCGTTGACATCAAGTGCTCCATGAGCCTGCTGCAACTCGACGTGCCGGCCGATGCGATCAAAGACGTCCGCACCCGCCGCGCCATCATCGACGCCATCCTAGAACGTGTCCCCACGGGCGCCGGCAAGGGCCAGCGCTCCGCCCGCCGCAGCCGCAAGGTCGGTGCAGCCGTCGGCGAAATGGTCGCCGTCGAAGCCGCCTCCGCCGCGGTCTGCGCCGCGCTGGGCATTCCGCCCCATTGGGCCGACGCCTGCGAAGACGCCTTCCACCTCGGCCACGACGACACCCGCGACGCCCTCGCCAACCGTCTCGATTTCCTCCGCCTCAACGGCTTCAACACTTTTGAAGACAAGATCGCCCAGCTCGGCTCCTACGGCGGCGGCAACCACTTCGGCGAGTGCGAAATCGTCCACATCGCCGACAACCCCCGCGCCCAAAGCGTCGCCGCCCACTTCGGCCTCAAGCACAACTGCGTCGCGTTCCTGTCCCATTGCGGCTCGCGCGGCTTCGGCTACCACCTCGCGCATCACCAGTTCAAATCGCTCCAGGCCCACTTCGAAAAGTGGTCGATCCCGCTCCCCGGCAACGACCGCGAGCTCGTCTACGCGCCTCTCGGCACCCCCCAGGCCGACGCCTACATCAACGACATGTCCCTCGGCGCCAACTACGCCACGGTCAACCACCTGCTGATCAACGCGCTCGTCCTCGAGGCCTTCCAGCAAATCCTCCCCGGCACCAAGGGCGACCTCGTCTACTTCATCAGCCACAACATCGCCCGCCGCGAGATCGTCGACAGCCACCTCGCCTGGGTTCACCGCAAGGGCGCAACCCGTGCCTTCCCCGCCGGCCACCCCGGCCTCAAGGGCACGCGCTTCGAATCCACCGGCCACCCGATCCTGCTCCCGGGCAACCCCCAGGCCGGCAGCGTCGTCATGGTCGCAGACCCCGGCGCCAAGAAGAGCTGCTACAGCGTCAACCACGGCGCCGGCCGCATGAAGGGCCGCAAGGCCGCCATCCGCGAGTTCGACCAGAAGGCCATCGACGAAAGCTTCACCGCCTGCGACATCCTTACCAACTGCCGCCAATACCCCAAGGACGAGGCGCCCGCAGCATATAAGGACTTCGACGAGGTGCTCCGCAGCGTGAAGCAGGCCGAACTCGCCACCGAAGTTGCCCGCCTGCGTGCCCGTTTTGTCATCAAAGACGCCGACAAGGCTGACGATTGATCCTCACCCCGGCTGGCATGGCGCCATCCCCTGCCAGCCCGGGGTCTGTTCATTTCGTCACAATCCAGAATCACTTCCACCAATCTCACACCCCTGTTTTCTGTTGCTGCCTCACGCCTCAGCCGCTAAGATACACTGCTCGAAATTGTGCGAGTGAAAACAGTTGAACGCGACGTAAGTGGAGCCACTGCCGCGTTCAATGGAGGTTCAGTGCCTTGAACACGATCTTGAAGGGCGGGCGACCGCAAGCCTTTGGGCTTTACGACCCGCAGTACGAACATGACGCATGCGGTGTAGGCTTTGTCGCGCACATCAAAGGCCGCAAAAGCCACGACATTGTCACCAGCGCACTCACCATGCTTGAACACATGGACCACCGCGGCGCCTGTGGCTGCGAACAAAACACCGGCGACGGCGCCGGCATCCTCACCGCGCTCCCGCACGAATTCCTCGTCAAAGTCGCCAAACGCGATGCCAACATCACCCTCCCCGCGCCCGGCCAATACGGCGCCGGCATCGTCTTCCTGCCCACCGACTCCGAACAGCGCGGCATCTGCGAAAAGAAGTTCGAAGCCATCGTCGCCGAAGAAGGCCAGAAGTTCCTCGGCTGGCGCACCGTCCCCGTCGATAACTCCACCATCGGCATGGGTGCCAAACGCCAGGAACCGGTGATGCGCCATGCGTTCATCGCCGCCGGCAACGCCAAAAACGCCGACGAACTCGAACGCGCCCTCTACGTCATCCGCAAGCGCGCCACCTACGCCTGCCGTGCCCTCGACATGGACATGGCCAACTACTTCTACGTCGCGTCGCTCTCCACCAAGGTCATGATCTACAAGGGCCAGCTCACCCCGGCCCAGGTCACCGAATACTTCCGCGCCGACATCATGGACGCCGATTACACCTCGCATCTCGCGCTGGTGCACAGCCGGTTCTCCACCAACACCTTCCCGTCATGGGACCGCGCCCAGCCGTTCCGCTTCATGGCCCACAACGGTGAAATCAACACCCGTCGCGGCAACGCCAACTGGATGCGCGCCCGCGAAGGCATGTTTGAGTCGCCCCTGTTCCCCGGCGCCAACATCGAAAAAATCAAGCCCGTCATCGAGCCCGACGGCTCCGACTCCGCCGAATTCGACAACTGCCTCGAGATGCTCCTCCACACCGGCCGGTCGCTCCCGCACTCGGTCATGATGATGATCCCCGAAGCGTGGCAGAACCATGAATCCATGGACCCCCGCCGCCGCGCCTTCTATGAATACCACAGCTGTCTCATGGAACCCTGGGACGGCCCGGCCTCCGTCGCCTTCACCGATGGCCACTACATCGGCGCAGTCCTCGACCGCAACGGCCTCCGCCCCTCGCGCTACTACGTCACCAAAGATGACCTCGTCATCATGGCCAGCGAAGTCGGCGTCCTTCCCGTGCCGCCCGAAGCGGTCGCCAAGAAGGGCCGCCTCCAGCCCGGCCGCATGTTCCTCGTCAACTTCAACGAAGGCCGCATCGTCGACGACAGCGAACTCAAGAAAAAGTTCTCCGAAGAAAAGCCCTACGGCCAGTGGCTGCAGGAACAGCGCATCACCCTCGACGACCTCGCCACGCCCACGTACGTCGGCGGCTTCGTCCGTGAGACGCTCCTCACCCGCCAGCAGTGCCTCGGCTACACCCGCGAAGACCTGCTGAAGATCCTCGCCCCCATGGCCGGCACCGGCGTTGAGCCGATCGGCTCCATGGGCAACGACGCCGCGCTGGCCTGCCTCAGCGACCAGCCCCGCCTCGTCTACGACTACTTCAAGCAGTCCTTCGCCCAGGTCACCAACCCGCCGCTCGACTCCGACAAAGAATACATCGTCATGTCGCTCGAAGCCTACATCGGCCCCGAGCGCAATCTGCTGGGCGCAACCCCCGAGCACTGCCACCGCTTGCTTGTGCAGCACCCCATCCTCACCAATGATGAACTCGCCAAGATGCGCGAGCTCAACCACCGCGGCTGGAAGACCAAGGTCATCGACATCATCTTCAACCGCAACGGCGGCAAAGATGCGATGCTCAAGGCCATCGACAGCGTCTGCCAGCAGGCCTCGCAAGCCATCAAGGACGGCTACTCGCTCATCATCCTGAGCGACCGCGCCATGGATTACGACAACGTCGCGATCCCGACGCTGCTCGCCGTCGGCTCCGTGCACCACCACCTGGTCAAGTCCAACACCCGCACCCGCATCGGCATCGTCCTCGAAACCGGCGAAGCCCGCGAAGTGCACCATCACTGCATGCTCATTGGCTACGGTGCGGATGCCATCAACCCCTACCTCGCGTTCGAAACCCTCTGGGACCTCCGCGCCGAGAAGAAACTCGACGTCAAGGACGACAAGACCATCGTCAAGAATTACATCAAGGCCGTCGACAAGGGCATGCTCAAGGTCATGTCCAAGATGGGCATCTCCACGCTGCAAAGCTACAAGGGCGCCCAGATCTTCGAAGCTGTCGGCCTCGGCGCTGAAGTCATCAACAAGTGCTTCGTCGGCACCGCCTCCAAGATCGACGGTGTCGGTTTCGACGTCCTCGCTGCTGAAGCGATCCGCCGCCACGAACTCGGCTTCCCCAAGCGCACCGAGTCTAAGTCGCTCCCCGTGCTGCCCAGCGGCGGCCAGTACCAGTGGCGCAAAGATGGCGAACGCCATCTCTTCAATCCCGAAACCATCAGCGCGCTGCAGGAATCCACTCGCACCAACAGCCGCGAGACCTACGCCCGCTACGCCAAGGTCATCAACGACCAGAGCCACTCGCTCTGCACCATCCGCGGCCTGTTCAAACTGAAAGAATCCCCCACGCCCGTTCCGCTCGAAGAAGTCGAACCGGCCAAGGAAATCGTCAAACGTTTCGTCACCGGCGCGATGTCGCTCGGCTCCATCTCCACCGAAGCCCACGAAACCCTTGCCATCGCCATGAACTATCTCGGCGGCAAGTCCAACACCGGCGAAGGTGGGGAAGATCCCCGCCGCTTCCAGCACGTGCCCGGCGAACAATGGCCCGACGGCACGCCCAAGCTGCGTCGCAGCGCGATCAAACAGGTCGCGTCCGGTCGTTTCGGCGTCACCGCCAACTACCTGACCAACGCCGACGAACTCCAGATCAAGATGGCCCAGGGCGCCAAGCCCGGTGAGGGCGGTCAGCTCCCCGGCCACAAGGTCGACAAGTACATCGGCTGGCTGCGTCACTCCACGCCCGGCGTGCAGCTCATCTCGCCGCCGCCGCACCACGACATCTACTCCATCGAAGACTTGGCCCAGTTGATCCACGACCTCAAGAACGCCAACCGTGAAGCCCGCGTCAGCGTCAAGCTCGTCGCCGAAGTCGGCGTCGGCACCGTTGCTGCTGGCGTCGCCAAGGCTCACGCCGATCACATCCTGATCGCCGGCCACGATGGCGGCACCGGCGCTTCGCCGCTCACCTCCATCAAGCATGCCGGCGCACCGTGGGAAATCGGCCTCGCCGAAACCCACCAGACGCTCGTCCTCAACGACCTGCGTTCACGTGTCACCGTGCAGGTCGACGGCCAGCTCAAGACCGGCCGCGACGTCGTCATCGGCGCCCTCCTCGGTGCCGAAGAGTTCGGCTTCTCCACCGCGCCGCTCGTCACCCTTGGCTGCATCATGATGCGCGTCTGCCACCTTAACACCTGTCCCGTCGGCGTCGCCACGCAGGACCCGGCCCTTCGCAAGAAGTTCGCCGGCAAGCCCGAATACGTCATCAACTTCTTCTTCCTCCTCGCTGAAGAAGTCCGCACTTACATGGCCCAGCTTGGCTTCCGCTCCTTCAACGAAATGATCGGCCGTGTCGACATGCTCGACGTCTCCGAAGCCATCAAGCACTGGAAGACCAACGGCCTCGACCTCACGCCGATCCTGACCCCGGCTCCCAAGCTGCACGAGCACGTCGGCGTCTACAAGCAGATCCCGCAGGACCACGGCCTCGAAAAGGCCATGGACAACGAGATCATCGAGCTCGCCAAGCCCGCGCTCGAACGCAAAGAGAAGGTCCGCATCGAGAAGACCATCAAGAACATCAACCGCACCGTCGGCACGATGCTCTCGAACGAAATCGCCAAACGCTACGGCGAAGAGTATCTGCCCGACGACACCGTCTGGATCAAGCTCAAGGGCCACGCCGGTCAAAGCCTCGGCGCCTGGCTCGCCGGCGGCGTCACTATCGAACTCGAAGGCGATGCCAACGACTACGTCGGCAAGGGCCTCTCCGGCGGCAAGATCATCGTCTATCCCGACAAGTCCGCCTCGTTCAAGCCCGAAGAGAACATCCTCGTCGGCAACGTCTGCCTCTACGGCGCAACCAAGGGCCGGGCCTTCTTCCGCGGCGTCGCCGGCGAACGCTTCTGCGTCCGCAACTCCGGTGCTTACGCGGTGGTTGAAGGTGTCGGCGATCACGGTTGCGAGTACATGACCGGCGGTCGCGTCGTCGTCCTCGGTTCCACCGGCCGCAACTTCGCGGCTGGCATGTCCGGCGGCATCGCTTACGTCTACGACCCCAACGACGAATTCCTCGTCCGCTGCAACCTCGCGATGGTCGAACTTGAAAAGCTCACCGACAAGGCCGACATCACCATCCTTAAAGAACTCGTCGAACAGCATCGTCAGTACACGGGCTCGACCGTGGCCGATGCCATTCTGAAGAACTGGGACCAAGCCTTGAAGAAGTTCCACAAAGTCATGCCGACGGAGTACAAGCGGGCCCTCGCCCAGCTTGCCAAGGAAGAAGCCGCCGTTGGTGGGGGGGTGAAACATGGGTAAGCCCACAGGCTTCATGGAATTTAAGCGGGAACTCCCCACCGACCGCTCCCCCTCGCTCCGCATCCTTGATTGGTCCGAGTTCCACGACCACATGCCGGACGAAAAACTCCGCACCCAGGGCGCACGCTGCATGGACTGCGGCATCCCGTTCTGTCACTCCGACAAGACCGGCGGCTGCCCCATCAACAACCTCATCCCCGAGTGGAACGACCTCGTCTACAACGGCCAGTGGGAAGAGGCCATCCAACGCCTCTGGAAGACCAACAACTTCCCCGAGTTCACCGGCCGCGTCTGCCCCGCCCCGTGCGAGGGCTCCTGCGTCCTGGGCATCAATGAACCGCCCGTCACGATCAAATCGATCGAAGCGGCGATCATCGACCACGCCTGGGAACACGGCCTCGTGAAGCCTAACCCGCCGCAGAAACGCACCGGCAAAAAGGTCGCCGTCATCGGTTCCGGCCCCGCCGGCCTCGCCGCTGCCGACCAGCTCAACAAAGCCGGCCATCACGTCACCGTGTTTGAACGCGCTGACCGCATCGGCGGCCTGCTCATGTACGGCATTCCGAACATGAAGCTCGACAAGCAGCTGATCGTCGATCGCCGCGTCAACATCATGAAGGAAGAAGGCGTCAAGTTCGTCACCGGCGCCAACATCGGCGTCACCCATGATGCCAACCAGATCAAAAAAGAATTCGATGCCGTGATTCTCGCCACGGGTGCGACCAAGCCGCGCGATCTGCCCGTCCCCGGCCGCAACCTCAAGGGCATCCACTTCGCCATGGAGTTCCTCACCGCCAACACCAAGAGCCTGCTGGATTCCAAGCATGGCGACGGCTCGTTCATCAACGCCAAGGACAAGCACGTCATCGTCATCGGTGGCGGCGATACCGGCAACGACTGCCTCGGCACCTCCATGCGTCACGGCTGCAAGAGCCTCGTCAACTTCGAACTCTTCCCCAAGCCGCCTGAAGGCCGCGCTGCCGACAACCCCTGGCCCCAGTGGCCGCGGATCTACCGCACCGACTACGGCCACGAAGAAGCCCGCGCGAAGTTCGGCAACGACCCGCGCCAGTACGCCATCATGACCAAAGAGTTCCTCGGCGATGAGCGTGGCCACGTCCGCGCCGCCAAAACCGTCCGCGTCGAACTCGTTAAGAACAACGGCAAAATGGACTTCAAAGAAGTCCCCGGCTCTGAACAGGAATGGCCAGCCGATCTGGTCTTCCTCGCCATGGGCTTCCTCGGACCTGAAAACGACGTCTCGAAGCAACTCGGCATCGAGCACGACCCGCGCAGCAACTACAAGGCCGACCACGGCAAGTTCACCACGAATGTGCCTGGCGTCTTTGCCGCCGGCGACTGCCGTCGCGGTCAATCGCTCGTCGTTTGGGCCATCAACGAAGGCCGCGGTGCCGCCCGCGAATGCGACCGCTTCCTCATGGGCGTGACGGAACTCCCCTAATACAGGCGCTCTGACGGGTGAAACACGAACGCTCGGCCAGCAACTAATGTAGACGCCGACTGTATTTCGGAGAGCATCCATGTGCCGAATTTCGTTTTTCGTGTTTCTGCTGTGCGCGGGATTGGTCGCCCAAGCGCAGACCACCGCCCCAACGACGCAATCCAGTACGAAGCCCGCGGCTCTGCCCGCACACTTTGCGGGTCCAGCCGAAGGGTTTTCGCCCGATGTGAAAACCGGAGCAATCAACAAGGTTCGGTTGGAAGGCGTGAAAAATGACGCCGCGTGGTACCACCTTGCAGTTCCCAAGGAATACACCCCTAAGACCGCCTACCCGCTCATGATTGTGCTGCATGGTGGGCCCGCGGGAAATGGTCCCGACGATATTGTCTCATTCTTTCGCGGCGGTCTGCTGCGGCACGGCGTTATCAGCGTTTATCCCAATGCCCTGGAAGCCAAGCTCCTCGCGTGGAATTACCCCGAGTCCGGGGCCTACATGCTCGCCATCATCAAACAAGTGGCCAGAACCTATCGCATCGATGCGCGGCGAATCTACGTGGTCGGCGTATCGATGGGGGGCGGCGGCGCTTGGTCGCTTGGCGCGGTGATGCCAGAAGTATGGGCTGGTGTTGGACCTATCTCCGGGTGGTATAAGCCAACGCCCGCACCGCCGGTGGATGGCCTCAGGAAAATGCCGATTTACTGTCTGCACGGAGAGAAGGATGAAGCCGTGACGGTCGAGCGCAGCCGTCTTGCGGTGAAGGAACTAACCAAAGCTGGCATCAAGGTGCTCGAATTGAAAGAACCCGAGAAATACACCCAGATCGGCGACGAACAGTTCGTGTATCGCGAAGTGCCTGACGCGCCGCACAACGTTCTCGTGCCGTGGTCACGTGGCGGCAAGGAACTCGGCATCATGCTTCCTTGGCTGTTGGCGCACAAGCGCGATCAGCCTGCCGACCTTGATGCGGCGGCGAAATCTCTCGCCGAGTGGGGCAAGGCGAAGTTCGAATGGAAGTACGAGAGCCTCCTCGGGACATACGACAAATAACCACATGCCGGTTTCCGGTGCTCGCGAAATGTCGCCGCCGGCTGTCACGATTGGCCGAACGATCACCCACAGGAAAAATACCACGCATGCTCGCGTGATTGCCGCATGATTATCGTACTTTGGGCGCCGTAAACCCACCCCCTGTTTCATCCGATGCTCTTGATAACAGTCTCGTGTTATCGGAGGTCGTGGTGCGCTTGCACAATGCAAAACTTCGTCGCAGGGGGGGGCGCGGTATCACCCTGATCGAAATGCTCATCGCCGTTTCGATCACCGCCGCCGCTGCCGGCGTCGTCGCCACGCTGGTCTCTTCCACCAGCACCGCCACCAGCGCCCAGGCCGACGGCCGCCGCAACCTCGCCCGCATCCAGGCCGCCAAAGCCATCATCGGCGACGAACTCCACAACGCCCGCGCCATCCTCGCCAGCGGCAGCAACTACCTCATCTGGTGGTCCGGTGACAACCCCGTCTCCGCCGTCACGCCCAACCGCGCCGTCAACCTCTCCGAACTCCGCCTCCTCGAAGTCGACACCACCACGAATGAACTGAAAGTTTGGGCCATCACCTGGCCCGACAACTACTCCGCCAGCAACATCATCGCCGCCGACACCGCCTACGCCGCCAACTCCAACTGGTACAACGTCTGCCAGGCCGCCAAAAACAACGCCAACTTCACCAGCGCCATGATCATCTCCAACTGCACCGGCATGACCGTCACCCTCGACGCCTCCAGTTTCGCCGCCAGCCGCATGGCCTCCTGCACCCTCACCATCACCGATCAGAACATCACGCGTCGCGTGCTCGTCAGCGGCTCCATCCGCACCGCCCAGTGGCCCGAGTGAGAGACCTATGAAACTCGCCCAATCAACTTGCCCTCAACGCCGGCGCCGCGGCCTCGCCATGCTCCTCGCCATGATGGCCCTCGTCATCTGCACAATCCTCACCGCCGGTTTCCTCGCCGCCCAGGGCACCTCCATGGGCATCGCCCGCAACGAGCGCGATGGCGAACGCGCCCGCGCCGCCGCCTTCTCCGGCCTCGACCTCGCACTCAACCAGATCCGCAACCTGCCCACCTGGCGCTCCACCATGTCCCACGGCCTCTGGCTCAACAACTACGCCATCGGCAACGGCGCTGCCACCGTCTACGTCCACGCCGCCGATGGCTCCGGCAGCTACCTCACCGACCTCACCCAGCCTGTCATCGTCGTCTCCACCGGCCAGTCCAACGGCCGCAGCTTCACCACCATGGCCCGCATCGGACCAACCGGCGCCGGCACCATCTTCTACGACGGCAACTTCATCACCGGCGCCATCACCCTCGGCAACGGCTCCTACTCCGGCGCCACCGTCCCCGCCCCCTCGCTCGATTCCTACGACTCCAACGCCACCGCGCCAAGCTTCGCCCGCCCCTACACCGCCGGCACCTTCGGCTCCAACGGTCGCATCGCCACCAACACCGAAAATGCCGCCAACGTCCAACTGCTCAACAACGCTTCCATCTACGGCCGCGTCACGCTCGGCTCAAATGCTTCCCTCGCCATCACCGCCAGCGGCACCGCCCGCAGCCCCGACGTCATCGACAAGCAATCCGCCCTCCGCACGCTGCCCACCGTCATCTTCCCCAACACCGCCGGCCTCACCAACCGCGGCAGCATCAACCGCAGCAGCGGCACGCAGACCATCAGCGCCTCCGGCTACTACTCCTCCGCCACGCTCTCCGGCGGCACCGTCCTGGTCTTCATGAACGGCACCATCTACGTCACCGGCAACCTCACCATCAATTCCGCCGGCTACCTCTGGCTCGCCGGCGATGTCAACCTCGTCGTCGACGGCAACGTCACCATCAACGGCCGCATCACCCTCAACAGCACCTCGTCACGCCTCCGCATCTGTTCCAAGGGCACCATCAACATCAACTCCACGCAACTCCCCACCTGGCAAGACCCCACGCAGTTCATGATCTACGGCAGTCCCACCTGCACCCAGGTCAACATCTCCGGCGCTACCAACCTCGTCGGCTCCATCATCGCCCCCTCCGCCGCCGTTACCATGCAGGCCAGCAACTCCAGCAGCATCGGCACCACCAGCCCGCAAATGTTCGGCGGCATCATCGCCAACACCCTCACCATGCGCGACTGCTCTGTCCTCCACTTCGATGAACAACTCCGCAGCTACGACGAACACAACGTCCGCGGCGGCAGTGCCCCCAACGGCTCCGCCGATTACTACGTTCAAAATCTCGGCCCCTCTACCGTCAGTGCCAGCAACGCGGCTGCCAACACCACGCTTCTCACCTCGCAGATCCAGACCGAAAATTGCGGGCCGGGCAATTGAAACACCCACTGCCCATGAACGAAGAAAGCCGCCCCTGGGGGCGGCTTTCTTTTTGTTTTCACAACTCCGTGCTCACTTCGCAGGCACGGCCCGCGACAACTGCGGGTTGTACCGGCTGTTCGGCAGAAACACGCGCTTGTTCTTCTGACCCGCCGGCATCAGCTTCAGCACAATCAGTGTGATCACGAAGATCGCGATGTTGCCCGCACAGATCCACAGCGGTGCATATTTCAGACCCGCCTGCTTCTCCAGGTAGACGACAAACGACGACAGGATCAACGTCCCCAAACCCAGCGGAATCATGCCCCGCCACGCCAGGTTCATCAGCTGGTCAAAACGGAACCGCGGCAAGGTCCAACGCACCCACATGTAGAAGAACAAGAACGCAATCACCTTGCCCCAGAACACGCCAAACTTCAGCAGCACATCACCCCAGCCACCGGCCACAGGCTGCGTGCCGCCGTAGATCAGCTTGTCGAGCCACGGCAGATGCCAGCCACCCAGGAAGAGCGCCACCATCACCGCCGCGCCCGTGATCATCGAGCCGTACTCCGCCAGGAAGAACAGCGCGAACTTCATCGACGAATATTCCGTGTGATAACCGCCCACCAACTCCGACTCACACTCCGGCAAATCGAACGGCGTGCGGTTCGCCTCGGCAAAGATGCAGACGATGAACACCAAAAACGCCAGCGGATGGATGAAGATATTCCACGCCGGCAGCCAGCCGCCGAAGTAATGCGCCTGCGAGTTCACCATGTTGTTCAAGTTCAGCGTGCCGCTCACCACCAGCACCGCCATCAGCGACAACGCCAGCGGAATTTCATAGCTCAGCATCTGCGCCGTTGCACGCAGGCCACCCAAAAACGAGTACTTCGACCCGCTCGCATAACCGCCCAGCACGACGCCGTACGTCGCCAGGCTCGCCGCCGCCAGCACGATCAACACACCCATGTCCGAGTTCATGATGACCACGGGCCAGTTGCCCGTGAATTCATACCCGCCCAGCAGCGGCAGCCAGTCCGGCAACCGCGTCCCCGCCGCCAACTCGCCCGCCCACGGAATGATCGCGAAACCGCACATCGCCGGCGTCAAAATCGCGATCGGCGCCAGGATGAACAGCACCTTGTCCGCATGCTTCGGAATGAACTCTTCCTTCAGGATGAACTTCACGCCGTCCGCAATCGGCTGCAGCAGACCCTTCGGACCCACGCGGTTCGGACCGATACGGTCCTGAATCCACGCCGCCGTCTTGCGTTCCAACATGATCAGGTACGAAATCAACCCCAGGATCATGTGGAAAATGATCAGGGCCAATACGACCTTCAAAATCAATGGTACATATTCGTTCATGCGTTTTGGCTCACTTGCTAACCAGTCCCTGGCTAAGACCCATTAGTGTATTCAAATTCACCCGCGCGGCAACTTTCTCAGGGCTGCGTGGCCGCCGGCTGACTCGTCGCCCGCTCCACCGCCAACGCCGCCGCCACCGACCGCTCCCTCAGGCTCTGGCCCGCCTCGTTGGCCGTCACAAACTTCCCCGCATCGATCTCTTTGCCCACCGCTGTAATCAACTCCCCCAGCACCTTCGCCAGTTTGCTCTTCCGCGAGTCGTTCAACATGAACAAACTCTTAGCCTCCACCTGCCACGCCCCCTCCACCTTCCTAAATGTCAGCGTCCCCGCCGGCACCTTGGCCTTCTCGTCCCCCGCAATCGTCATCGTCGCCGTATCATCAAAAATCTTCACCGACGCATCTTTCAGCACCGCTAGCCGGGCATCGATCTGCGCCCCGGTGGGGGCCCCAAAGATCTTCGCCTGCTCCGCCCCAAACTTGGCCGTCGCACTCTTCTGCAAGGCATCAGTCGCCCGCATCAACCCCAAAAATGCATCCACTTCCCCCTCCTGCCCCGCTTCGATAAACAACGTCTTCTTGATGGCCGCCACATCCTGCGTCTTCACCGCCGCCAGCAGCGCATCGAGCGCCGCACCGGGCGAATCCGTCTTGATCGCCTGCGCACTCGCCGCGCCCACCATCACCATCACCGTTGCCGCAATCATCATCCGTCGCATATCGCACCCGAAAAACTCAAAACTCAAAACGCGAAACTCAAAACCCAATCTCTGTGCACCCTCTGTGCCTCTGTGGTCAACCTGAAGTTTCTTTCGCCAGCGCCGCCGCCAGCGTCACGTCTTCACGTCGCGTCACCTTCAAATTCAACGCCGAGCCCGCGGTGATCCGCACCGCCAGCCCGACCCGTTCAAATACCTGCGCATCGTCCGTCACATCCGCCAGCTTGTTCTGCTTCAGCAACGCCTCATACGCCTGCAGCAATTTCTCGCGATGAAAACACTGCGGCGTCTGCGCCTGGTACAAACCCCGCCGGTCCACCGTCTCCGCCACCAGCACGTTCTCGCCCATGCGCTTCAATGTCGCCGGCTCCGGCAGCCCCGGCACGCTTCCGCCAAACTTGATCGCCGCCGCAAACGCCTCATCAATCACGTGCCGCGGCGTGAGCGGCCGGGCCGCATCATGTATCGCCACAAACTGATAATTCGCCTTCGCCGCCCGCAGGCCAAACAGCACGCTTTCCCAGCGTTCGCGCCCGCCGCCGATCATGAGCAGGGATGTGTTCTTGACCGTCGCTGCCAGGTGTTCGCGGTACACGTCAAACCGGTCCGGCTGCGTCACGATGATGATCTCCGCCACGTCGCCACGATCCGCAAACAACCCCACCGCCCGCTGCAGCACCGTGTGCCCCGCGACATCCTCCAGCAGCTTGTCAGCTTGTACGCCGCCGCCGAAGCGCGATCCGCTCCCCGCCGCCGGAATAATCACTGTAAATGCCGCCTCGCTCATAGTCCCTCATCATCGCACATCCATTTGCTTTCGTCATCCCATCTTCGTGCCTTCGTGTTTGACTCTCTGTAAAATCCCCGCCATGAAACTCCTCACCTACAACATCCTCGAGGGCGGCACCGGCCGCATCGATCCCCTCGCTGAAGTCATCCGGCAATCCGACCCCGACGTTGTCTTCATCGCCGAGGCCTGGGACGAATCGCTCTTCCACAAGCTCGCCGACCGCCTCGGGCTTGACTGCTTCCACGCCGTTCTCCCCGGCAACGCCAGCGCTGCCGTCGGCGTGCTGTCGAAGTTGCCTATCCATGAAGCCGTCAACTATGGCCCCCAGCACCGCGGTTTCACGCGCTCGGCGATGCATGCGATTGTCGAGACGCCGAAGGGCAACCTCCTGCCCATCTTTGGTGTGCATCTTCACCCACGCGAGACGTTGGCGGATGAGGACAAGCGCCTGGGCGAACTTGCCGCGCTGTTTGCGATAGCCGATCCGTTTGCGGGCCGGCCGCACATTCTCTGCGGCGACTTCAACACCTCGCATCCGGACCAGCCGATCGATCCCGCCAAGCTGCGCCCCAAGGTGCTTGAGCGCATCGCGCTGCAAGGCCACCAACTCCCGCGCGAAGTCGTCCGCAAACTCCTCGAGCGCGGCTACGTCGATGCCCACTCGCTGCATCACGCCCCGGAAGAATTCGACACCACCTTCACGACCAGCCATCCCGCCATGCGCGTCGACTACTTCTTCGTCACGCCCGACCTCTGCCCGCACGTGCAGGGGTGCGACGCGATCCACCACCCGCTCGCCCGCTACGCATCGGATCATTTTCCGGTGCTGCTGACGGTGGATTTCTGACGGACAGACTTTCTGCAGGCACAGAGGCACAAAGGGCGGGGTTGTATCACGGGTGATGCCGCGCGGGTTTTGGTTATGTTGAGCGACGTGTGGCGTTTTTGATAGCGCCAGAGGGGAGATACGCCAGGGGTGGCGGGTCTAGGGGAGACATGGGTGGCCACTACGCACGGTGGTGCGTAGGGGGCGGTATCTCTGGAGATGCCGGCATCTCTAGAGAGCGCGGGCAGAAGCCAGAAGCCAGTAGCCAGAAGCCAGAAGGGGGATGGGATGACTTGTGCGCGCATTGGGGGCCCTTTCTGTAGAGGGGCAGAAGGGCGCGTTTTGTGCGCGCGGGAGTTGTTCAGTTGTTCAGTTAATTCGTTGTTTAGTGGGGACTTATAGCGATTTCAGAATTTTTGAATTGGGGGAAACGAGAACATATCTGTGCGCACAGATAAGTTTAAAGCCTTGCGGCTTTGAGAGTTGCATCTTGCGCCAACGCGCGCGGCCCGGGAAGACCCAGTTTTTGCCGCTTTTTTGCGGGTTGGGCCAGTGGTTTTGCTGTTAGGGTAGGGGTTTGCGACAAGTTCTTCGGAACTCCTTCGTGGAGCTTCGTGACTTCGTGGCTTCGTGTTTGGGTCTGGCTTGCATTTCCCGGTGGGAACGGCTAGATTACCCGACTCAAACGCCGGACCACGGGCGGTAACAGTGGGAGCTTGTGGCAATTTGTGCCAAGCGAAACGCAGGGGTCTCCTGATTCCCGCGTATCGACGACCGGTTCGGTCTGCTCCCCCTTTATCACTTGCACTCCGGCACGATGCGACAGTTGCTTTTTGGAGCAATCATGGCCAACAAAGTACGCGGCAAGCGTTACAAGGAATCGTTCAAACTGGTGCCCCAGGCCCCGGTGACGTTCGAACAGGCAATGCCGATCCTGAAGAAATTCAAGACCGCCAAGTTTGACGAGACGGTCAACGTCGTCGTTCACCTTGGCATCGATGCCAAGCAGGCCGACCAGGGCGTGCGTGGTGCGGTCAGCCTGCCCAAGGGCGTCGGCAAGACCAACCGCGTGATTGCCTTCGTGCAGGGCAACAACGTTGACGCGGCCCGGGCGGCTGGCGCCGTTGAAGCCGGCGCTGATGAGTTGATCACGAAGGTCAACAGCGGCTGGCTCGACTTCGACGTGGCGATCGCCACGCCGGACATGATGCCGAAGATTGCCCGCTTGGGTAAGGTGCTCGGTCCGCAGGGCAAGATGCCCTCGCCCAAGGCCGGCACGGTGACCACCGACGTCACCACCGCGGTCAAGGAATACACCGCGGGTAAGATCGAATTCCGCAATGATGCCGGCGGCAACATTCACGCCATCATCGGCAAGGTCAGCTTCGCTGATTCCGACCTCGCGGCCAACGCCCATGCGTTGATCAACACGCTTCGCAAGATGAAGCCGGTGACGGCCAAGGGCAGCTACATCAAGAAGGTCACCGTGCACTCCTCGATGAGCCCGGGCATCCAGATCGACACCACGCACCTCGATGTCGTCGAAGAAGAAAAGTAACGTCATATAGCCCCGGCTTTAGCCGGGGTCGTTTGAGATAAGATTAACGGCCAATTTTAAGAGGCCCACAAATGAGCAAACGTGTTAAATCGCTGATCACTGCGGAACTGCAGAACAAGTTCAAAGGCGCTGATGCGGTGGTCGTTGTTGACTACACGGGCATTGACGCCAAGACCAACCACTCGATCCGTGCGGCGCTTCGCGGCAAGAAGGTCAAGATGACCGTCGTCCGCAACGCCATGGCGGTCAAGGCGCTGGAAGGCGCCGGCCTCAAGGGCGCCAAGGACCTGCTGAAGGGCACCAACGCGGTGTGCTACGGCGGCGAGAGCGTCGTTGATGTGGCGCGCGAGCTCGTTGAGCAGTCGAAGAAGGTCGAGAAGCTCAAGATCAAGGGCGCGATCGTTGAAGGCACGCTGCTGGATGCGAAGGCCGCGACGGCCCTGTCGAAGCTTCCGAGCAAGAAGGAACTGCAGGCGAACCTCGTCGCCCAGATCCTCGGCCCGGGTCGCAAGATCGCCGGCCAGCTCAAGGGTCCGGCGGGCAAGATTGCCGGTCAGGTGAAGGCGGTCATCGAGAAGGCCGAGAAGGCCCCGGCCGCTGCTTAAAGATTGTCTATTGTCTCTCACCAGTCGTGCAGCCGGCCTTGAGCCGTCAAAACCTGGCGCGTTGCCGGGGCTGGCGAAGGTGAACAGATTCGAAAGGTTTGTACCATGGCTGACGTGAAAGCCGAAATCAAAGAGTTGGGCGATAAGATTGTCGCCCTGAGCCTGCTCGACGCCCAGGCGCTGAGCACGTACCTGAAGGACACCTACGGCATCGAAGCCGCTGCTGGCGCTGTCGCCGTTGCCGCTGCTCCCGCTGCTGGCGCTGCCGCTCCGGCCGCTGAAGCCCAGAGCACGTTTGACGTGGTTCTGAAGGCTGCGGGCGAGAAGAAGATCCAGGTCATCAAGGTTGTGCGCGAAGCCACCGGCCTGGGCCTCAAGGAAGCCAAGGACCTGGTGGACGGCGCTCCGAAGCCCGTCAAGACCGGTCTGGCGAAGGACGAAGCCGAAGCCCTCAAGAAGAAGCTCGAAGCCGAAGGCGCCGCCGTCGAACTCAAATAAGTTCGCCGGTTGCCGGTTGGCAACAATCGAAGCCAAAAAGCGGAAGGGACGATCGCAAGATCGTCCCTTTCGTCGTTTTGCGGGGGAGTGATTTCAACGCGAAGACACGAAGGTGCACGAAGGAATTCAGAATTGCCACCAAAGACACGAAAGACACGAAAGTCTTGAAACACTGTTTTTGTGTCTTTCGTGTCTTTCGTGGCAATTTATCTGGTTGGGATTGTGTAACTTTTTGTGGAAGGGGGGGGGTTACGTCTGCACGGTATCGAGCATGACGACGGCGAGGGGGGCGAAGAGGACGATCGGGAGCCAGGCGCCCAGGAGGGGGTCGATCATGGTGCCGGTGACTTGGAGGATGACGAAGTTGCCGATGAAGACCAGGCCGGTGACGGCGGAGCAGTACATCATGTTCACGATCAGCCGGTTCGGCTCGCGGGTGAGGAGGAAGGGGATGCCGATGAGCAGCATGATGATGTTCATGATGGGCTTGGTGATGCGGCTGTGCATGTTCTTCATGAGGGCGGGCTGGTTCACCTCGGGGCTGGTGTTGATGAGGCGGCGCAGGTCGGCGCTGCTGAGAAACTCCGTGGCCCGCTTCTGGAAGATCAGGTCGAGCTGCTCGGGGGTGATTTCGGTGTAGTAGTTGCTGGTGGCGTGGATCTCCGGGAAACGCTTGGCCGGGTCGGCGCTGGCGCGGTCGTTGATGAACTTGACGTTGGTCATCTCCCAGTAGCTGCGGCCATCGGGGTTGGGCTTCCAGACGGCCATGTCGGCGGTGATGCGGCCGACGGGGGAGCCGGTCTTTTCGTCACGCTGGATGATGCGGACGTTGAGGAGTGTTCGCGTATCGGCGTTGTATTCCGTGGCCTGGAGGAGGGAGTTGTCGAAGTCGCGGACGAAATAGACGGGCTTGTTGCGGGTGGTCTGGACGCTCACTTCGGCGTGCTTGCGGAGGAGCTTCTCGGTGATGGGGGGGTGCGACACGACGAATTCCTGGTTGACCACGGTGAGGAGGCTGATGGCAATGGCGCAGATGATGATGGGCGTGGCGACGCGGTAGAGCGAGATGCCGCTGGCGAGGATGGCGGAGAGTTCGTTGTGGCGGGTCATGCGGATCATGGTGAAGCCGGCGGCCATGGTGGGGATGATGCCGGAGACGTATTGGAAGACGAGGAGCGACTGGAAGGAGTAGTAGTCGGCGATGTCGCGGATGATGGGGAAGGCCCCGCGGGCGTTGGATGTGAAGTTGTCGAAGTTGACGATGAGGTCGAAGAGGATGTAGAGGCCGACCATCACACCCAGCGCGAGCAGGTAGTTCACGAGGAAGGCTTTGATGATGTAGCGATCGAGCTTTCGCATGGCACTCGCAAAGGGCGGCTGCGGTTATTTTCGCAGCAGCACGGAATAGACGATGGCCACGATGGCCAGGAGGATGAAGTTGCCCGCCCAGATGAGCGTCAGGCCGACGGCTTCGTTGCCGCCGGCGCTTTCGGTGACTTGCCGGCCTGCGGTGATGAGGAGCACGAGGACGATGGCCGGCACGAAGCCGGTGACGAAGACGGCGAGGGGGTTTTTGCCGCGGAGAAGGATGCCGAGGGCTGCGCCAAGGAGGACGAGGGTGAGGCAACTGACGGCGAAGCTGCCGCGGCTGTGGCGTTCGCTCTTGATGGTGCGGAGGAGGCGGTCGACGCGACCGGCGGTTTCAGCGACATAGCCACGCAGGGGCGGGGCGGCAACGGTGTCGGTCTGGGCGAGTTGCTGGGCAGCGCGGACGAGTTCGAGGGGTTCATCGTCTTTGACAGCGGGAACCCACGAGCTCGGGACAACCAAACCGCCGAGGGTGAGCGTGCCGACGCTGGCCTGAGCGAATTGGGCGATGTGGTTGGTTTGTTTCACATCACCGGAGATGGTGAGCGTGCCGGTGAGGTCGCTGGTGTTGGCCACGTTGGTGAAGGTGAACTGGAGTTCGGCCGACTTGGCGATGTAGGTGTTGGCGGGCTCGCCTCCGCGGAGTTGTTCAACCCTAACGACGCCACCGGGCGTTTCGAAGTTGACCTGGCGGGCGGTGGTGTTGCGGGCGGAGGCGGCGGTGATGCGGATGGACTCGCGAGGTTCGTCGCTGCGGGTGGGGATGTCGAAGGTGATGGGCTGGTTGGGTTTGTGGAGTTTGACGAGCGTTTCGGCGGCGCCCTGCGATTTGATGAGGTCGCTGATGCGGCGGACCGACTCGCCGACGGGGGCGAACTGGTAGGGCTGGTTGTAGAGCGTGTTGAGCTGGCGGATGTTCATGAACTTGGGGCGGTCGCGGAAGGCGGAAGGCACGGCGAGCGGGCGGCCATCGGGCATGAACTCGCTGAGCGAGAACGCCACGCGGTTGAAGTCCTTGGGTTCGAACGCGACGGCATCGCTGATTTCGTCGATGCTGATGCGGGTGCCGTCTTCGTTGGGGTCGTTGAAAATGCTGATGCGGGCCTGCCGGGCGACGACGAGGCGGTCGGGCTTGCCGTCGTTATTGAGACGTGTGACGGCGAGGCCCTGGAGGTAGACGATGCGCTGGCCTTCTTGTTCACCCTCGACGGATTCGCTGCGATCGGCGTAGATGATGAGGCGGTCGTAGCGGAAGGGCTCTTGCCGGCCGAGGGTGTTGACGAGGAGGGCGCCGAGGTCGCGGCGCACGGCGCGTTCGGCATTTTGGAGGAACTTGGGCACGACGTAGTTGACGAAGATGAGGTCCATGGAGGCCACGAGGAGGCCGAGGGCGAAGGCGGGCACGACGAGGGCGGTGAAGCTGACGCCGCTGGCGCGGCAGGCGGTGAGTTCGTTGTCGGTGCTCATACGCCAATAGACGACGACGGCGGCGAAGAGGGCGGCCATGGGGATGGAGTAGGCCAGCATGGCGGGCATGAGATTGACGAGGAGTTTGATGAGTTGGGCGCCTTCGACGCCGAACTTGGTGAGCGGTTGGAACATGCCGCCGAACGCCAGCAGCGTGGTGAGCGCGGCGGCGGTGAGGAGGAAGTTGCGAAGGAGTTCGCGGAAGATGTACCCGTGGAGGGTTTTGAGCAGCATATCCCTTGCCGAAGATTTCGTTTCCGAAGCGGCCATTTCACCATCTGAATGAAGTACGGTCAAACGGAAGAGGGGGGATTATTTGCATAGAGGTAGTGAAGCAAGCAGGCCGATAAATGAACGCAGCGGATGGGCTGGTTCGTTGGACGCCTGCAAGTAACGACCTATAATCGGCCCTCTGGTCGGCAAGAACTCTATTTCGAGGTTAACCCATGACCCAACACACAGGTGCAGACACGTCGCTCACGTCACGTTTGGCGCGCGCTTTACTGTTTTGTTCCGTCGCGAGTGCGGTGGTGCTGGGCGGTTGCGAAAGCGCGATGAAGCAGGACTACGCCGGCCGCGGCGGTAGTGGCAGCGGCGGATACACCGACTCGCTGATCGCCCGTGCGGTTATTGATGGCAGCTACCGTGGCGAAGCGGTGCAAAGCCCCACGCAGCACGGCGGCGTGAAGGAGTATGCACGTATTGATTCTGATGGGTCTGGCGCGATCACGCCGGCCCCTGCGACTGGCGCTGCTATTACGCCGGCCGCTTCGATGCCCGCAACCACGCAGGCTGCAGCCAGCCTCGGCCAGGCGGAGATGGTCATCAACCTGACGCTGCAGGAAGCGATTGCGCGGGCGATGCGCAACTCGCTGGCCATCAAGGTCGAGGCGTACAACCCGGCCATTCGCGAGGCCCAGATCATCGAGGCCGAAGCGGTACTCGATCCGATCGTTTTCGCGCGCAGCGAATTCACCAACACCGACCCGGTGCAGACGCAGTTGTTTCAATCCACCAACGTCGTGAACTGGCAGAACCAGATGGGCGTCCGCAAGTTGCTCTCCTCCGGCGGCACGGCGCAGCTTGCCACGGGCGCCACGTATAACGACACGCAAGGCACGTCGCTGCTCACGAACCCCTCGTGGACGGGCAACGTGAACTTGTCGCTCACGCAACCATTGCTTCGCGGGTTCGGCACCGATGTGACCGAGGCGAATATCTACCTGGCGCAGCGTGACCGCCGGATCAGTCTTGCGGCTTTCCGCCGGCAGGTGATCACCACGATTGCTGAAGTGGAGCAGGCCTATTACACGCTGATGTCTGCACGCGTCTCACTGAACATCCAGGAACGTTTGCTGGCCGACACACAGCTGTCGTTGAACCGCATTCAGGCCCGCGAGGGTATTGATGCCGACAAGGCGGCGATCTCGCAGGCGCGTGCGTCGCTGGCGTCGCGCAATGCTGAACTGATTCGCGCCCGCAAGGAAGTGCGCGATGCCTCAGACCGGCTGAAGACATTGCTGAACGACCCCGAACTCGACATCAACGGCAACGCGCTGATCAACCCGATTGACAAGCCCGCCGGCGAACCGATCGCATTCAATGCCGCGCAGGAAATCGAAATCGCCTTGCGGCAACGGACGGAACTGCAGGAAGCCCGCTTGCAGATCGAACGTGCGGACATTGTCATCAATGCGGCCAAGAACGACCTGCTGCCGAAATTCGACATCACCATGTCGGTTGGCACCAACGGGTACGATGACCGGTTGGACTCGGCCATGAGCGGCACGATCAACGACAACAAGTATGTGGACTATGCCTTCGGGGCACGGTTCGAAATGCCGTTGGGAAATCGCGAGGCGGAAGCGCGTTTTCGGCGCCGCAATCTCGAACGTCGCCAGGCCCTGACGCAGCTTGTCCGCATCGCGCAGCAGATCGTGCTGGATGTGAAGTTGCAGTTGCGTGACGTGCTGACCAGCTACCAGGAAATTCAGGCGCGTGAGTCGGCCCGCGTTGCTGCGGGTGAAGAACTTGACGCCTTGATCCGCAAGGAAGAGATCGTCAACCTGACGCCGGAGTTCATTCGCCTGAAGCTTGATGCCCAGGGCCGTCTGGCCACGGCGGAACTGCAGGCGGTGAACGCGCTGATCAGCTACAACCTGGCGATTACGCGGCTGGAGCAGGCGAAGGGCACGTTGCTGGAGTACAACCGCGTGGCGATCGATAAGCCGCCGGTGCCGGTGGAGAATGAGAAGGTTAAGATTTGGTTCCTGGGCAACGCCTATACCATCAAGTGATGTGTGATGGTGTGATCTGGAGATTCAATCGCCCCGCGAAGTTTCGCGGGGCGATTTCTTTTTCTCGATGAACTCGTGAGCGGCGGCGAGCATTTCGCGGGCGTTCTCGAAGGTGAGGGTCTGCATGGCTTCATCGAACGGCAACCAGGCGTGGCCGCTGTGTTCGTCGGAGAGTTTGACGTCTTCGGTGCGGGTGCGGCCGGTGAAGTAGGTCACTGTCTTGGCGACGCGGCCTTTCTTGGGCGAGTAGAACTCGTAGTACATGTCGCGCTGGAAACCGGGCACGCGGTCGACCTGACGGATGCCGGTCTCTTCGCGGAGTTCGCGCACGGCGGCGCGCCAGGGCGTTTCGCCGTCTTCGAGATGGCCCTTGGCGTAGTCCCAGTGGCGGCCGTAATCGAGCAGCAGATAAAGCCGGCCCGCCGGCGTATCGCGGAAGAGGATAAAGCCTGCCGAGTGCTCGCGGCGCAGCTTGGCGGGTTTGCCTTTCTTGTGCTTGGTTTTTTTTGCCATGGTGGATCTCAGAGCGGTTTGCCCAGCAATTGGCGTTTGTGAGTCAGGAATTTGAGGTGATGCTCGAGGTGATGGACGTACTTTTCGACCATCTCGGCGAGGGGCACCTTGCCGACCTCGCTGTGGGTGCCGTAACGGAGAAACGTGCTGTCGGGCAGTTTGCGGAGGATGACGGCAGTGAGCTGGCGGTTCTTATCAAAGACGTCGGCGGCGACGCAGGGATCGAGCGCTTCGTAGAAAAGTTTCTGCGAGAACGCTGTTTCGTTGTAGCCGACGAGCGGCGGATTATCTTCGGCGATGATGCGCTTCATGCGGTCAGAGGCAATCAGGTCGGAATCGTAAAGATGCATGACGATTTGTTGAATGGACCATGTGCCGGGGACGGGCGTGGCGAGCAGGTCGGCCTGGGTTAGACCGGCGATGGCCTGGGCCACCATTGGCCCGCCGGCGGCGTATTGTTCAACCAGATTTCGGTTCATAGAGCACCTCGAAGATCATTTTACCGCGGGATCTTCCTTGATGCGCTCGGTGGCGTAGGGACTCTCGGGGTATTTGCTCTTGAGCAAGTCGAGAGCGGCCTTGGACTGGGTCTCTTCGCCGGCGGCCTTGAAGTGCTGGCTGGCGCGATAGAGAAGTTCGGCGGCGTAAAAGCCGTTGGGGTTGGCGCGGGCGTGCTGCAGCGCCACGCGTGCCGCCACGAGCGGGCGGCCCTCGGCGGCGAGCAGTTTCACATAGAGCGTGCGGGTAAAGCCGTCCCAGATGGAGTCCGGATACTCGAGGTGCCAGGTGTCGATGAGCTTGACCGCGGTGTCGTATTCCTTGGTGCGGATGTAGTTTTCGATGTTGCGGGCCAGGACGCCCTGGCGGATCTGCATGTCGTTGTAGTTGCGATTGACGCGGACGCCGGCGTCGTCGATGGATTTCTGGGCGAGCTTGGCATCACCGCGTGCCACGGCCGCATACGCCATGGCCGTCAGCAGTGTGTGGCGCTGCTGTTTGTTGGCGGGGTTGATCTGGCGCTCGGCTTCCTGAAGGGCGGCAAGCGCACCCGGTCCGTCATCGAGGTAATCGCACAGGACGCCCGCGTGGTGCAGCATCAGGCGGAGCTTCGTTTCCATGCTGACTTGTTTGCCCGCGGCGAGGCGGTAGACCTCAGCGCTGGCCTTGTAGTCTTTGCGAAGTTGAAACAGCCGCGAGAGGTCGAAGACTTCATCGATCAGCACGCGCTCGTTGAACGGGTCTTTGTGGGCAACGAAGGCGCGGCCCCACTTGGCGACCTCGTCAAACTGTGCTTCGGCCTTGAAGTAGGCCATGCCGCGGAAGAGCGCGTCGCCGCTGAGTTTGGTGAGGTCGTAATCGGCCAGCACGCCGGACACGGTTTTGTAGTCATCTTCGCGCGGCTTGGGAAAGCGTTGGTACATGCGGTCTTTGATGCTGATGCGGCGTGTCGCCACGCTTCTGTTGCCGCCGTTCTCGATGGTGAGCGTCACGGTGTAAGTGCCGGGGGTGAGGTAGTAGTGGTGGACTTTTTTCTGGGTGGTGTCGGTTTGGCCATCGCCGAACTGCCAGGTGATCTTGGGACGCCAGTTGTCGGGATAGACCGCATCGAAGACCCAGCGCTGCATGTAATGTTCGGGCGGCGTGAACGCTTCGGCGACGGGGTCGATTGTGAAGTCTGCCGTGTAGGCGCCGCCGGCCTTGGGTTGCTCAAGCGGCCCGGCGTTGCCCGTGGCGACAGGCGTGAAGATGGCGCGCGGCAGCGGCTCGAAGTTTTTGTCGCCGGGGCGGCGCCACGCCACCACGACGCCGGTGTTGCCGCCGTTGATGTTGGCCTGTGTGGCCTTTAGGGCGTGAAAACCGACGGGCAGGTCGACCTTCTTGGCATTGCGGGCGTCGTAGGACCAGCCATCGCTGTAGCGCTGTTGAATGAGTTTGTCATTGATCAGCAGGTAGCCCGAGTCGTTGACGGAGTAGGCCCACTCGGCATTGATGGCGCGGTCGATGCGAAACACCGCGGAGTAACGAATCAGCGCGGACCATTCTTCGCCCAGCGGGTTGTGGCCGAGAAAAACTTCCGGCACGAAGAGGGCACCCATGGGCTTGCCGGCACGCTCGTAAAGTTTGTCCATCGATTTCTGGTCGTTGGCGCGGCCCTCGGTATAGCGAAAAATCTCGGCATAGATGCCGCGCTTGATCTCGAGGTCTTTCGCGGGGGCCGCGGCTTTGTCGTTGCCCCACCAGACGTAATATGGACCGTCACCCTTGGTGGCAAAGGCGACACGCACGAAATCGTTGTCACCACTCACCTGCATGATGCGATGCGGAACCACCTGGCGATCGGCGGCGGTGACGCGGATGTCGGAGCCGTCGGCTTTGTGGGCACCGTTGCTGAAGAACTCCACCCAGGCAATGTTGTCGCCGGGGGCATCACTGGTGGCTTGTTTGAAGGCGACGGCGCGGCGGTAGGGCCAGCCATCCGGAAGCACCTCGGCATGCGCCGGCAGCGCCGCAGCCAGCAGTGCTGTCGCCGTGAGAAGTTGGATGCTGCGGAGGTGCATCAGACTTTAATAGCCTCGATGGCGGCGATGATTTTGTCTTCAAACGGGTCGCTATCCCACGGTTGCAGTTTGTTGTGCTGGTCCAGCCAGGCCACGGTGCGGCGAACGCCCTCGACGTAGGGCGTCACGTTGCGAAACTCGGGGACATCGCGGTGAATCTTGTCATTGGAATAAACGCCGTGGAACTGAAAAATTTCATCGAGGCCCTGATAGCGTTTGCGGTCGATGCGCAGGAGCAGGTCGGTGGGGGCGTGGACGATCTTGGGCGGGGGAGCGCCGACGCCTTCGGCCGTGCGGCGGGTGTAGTCGTCCCATGTGACCACTTCGTCGGCGACGATGTTGTAGCACTCACCGAAGCAGGCCTTGCGGCCGAGCGCGGCGGCAAAGCCCACGCCGACGTCTTCGGAGTAGGCGGATTGCCAAAGACCGTGGCCATCGCCGCTGACGAGGATCGGCTTGCCCTTGCGCAGGCGGTCGACAAAGGTGGGGCCCCAGCCGAGGTTGTTGATGATCGAGCCGCCCGGGCCGTAGGTGTGGCTGGGGCGGAGGATGGTGAGGCCGGTGCCGGCGAAGGCGCCGGTGTGGTAGGCGTCGAGGAAGGTTTTCTCGCAGGCGAGTTTGTTCTTGCCGTATTCGGAGTGGGGGCGTTGGGGCGTGGCTTCGGTGGTGGGGACGATGGTTTGCGTGTTGCCATAGGTGCAAACGGTGGAGCAGAATACGAAGTGGCCGCACTTGCCAGCGAAGGCACGGATGTCGCTGGCGGCCTGGTCGGGTTTGAAGCAGATCATGTCGATGACGGCGTCGTATTTGCTGCTGGCGAACGATTTCTCGAATGTGGCGAAGTCGTTGCGATCGCCGTGAAGGCGTTGCACGGCGGGTTCGAGGCGGTCGTCGGTTTGGCCGCGGTTGTACACCGTGACCGTGGCCTTGCGGGCCAAGAGTGCCTTCACGATGCCGGTGGAGATAAGGCCTGTGCCGCCAATGATCAGTACATTCACGTTTCACCTCGCCAGAACAATGACGGGTGAATCATAACCGCGCGGCGGGCGCGAATCACTTGGCGGTGTCGTCGGCCAGTACGAGCGGGCTGGTTTTGGTGGCACCGGTGGCGGGGGCTGTTGCTGAGACGAGGCCGGGCATGACCACGGGCGTCGGTGGCGGGGGCGATTTCTCTTCGCCCAGATCGAGAATCCGCTGCACGCCGGTGTACTGCACATTGGCGACGGACGCGAGCGCGGCCTTGAGCTTCTCGGCCTCGGCGTACATGGGTTTGATCGCTTCCTGCAGTTCTTTCAGCTTCGCTTCCATCGCGGCGCGGGCCCGGGCGATCCGGTCGGCATCGATGTTGAGCGCATCACGCCGCACCAGCAGCGGCGAGACATCGACGCCCTTGCTGATGTTGACCGTGATGACGGAGTTCAGATAAAGAATGTCGTTGACGGTGTTGTTGTAGTCGATCGTGGCCTGTTTGATCTGGGCTTCGGTGGTGGTGATGGCGGTCTGGGTGCTCTTGAACTGGGCATCAAGCTGGGCCATGGCCTGCGTGATCTGCTGGCGCTGGGATGCGATCTTCTCGGCGTCGGCCTTCTTCAGCCAGACGCCGCCGAAGCGGTAGAGATCTTTCTTGGCCATGATCGCCTGCACGCGGGCGTCGGCTTGTTCATACTGGCGGATCATGTCTTTGCCGGCGGTGGTGCTTTTCAGGCCCGGGTTGGCGTTGAGATATTCCGTCACGTTATCAACGACGAGGCGATTGTCAGGCATGGCGCCCATGGCCCGCGTGTAGGCGAGGCAAGCGGCGCCGTCATTTTTCTGCTGGGCGTTGACCACGGCGAGGTTGTTCTGGGCGAGCACGTTGTCGGGTTCAATTTCGGCAAGTTTGTGGAAGTGCGTGCGTGCCGGCAGCATGAAGTTTTGGCGGTAGGCGGCGAGTCCAGCGACGGTCAGTGCCAGCGTGTTTTCCTCATCGGTTTTGAGGACTTCCTTGGCAAGGTCGAAGGCTTCCTTCACCTTGCCGGCGCGATAGGCCTCAATGGCAGGGCGCACTTTTTCTTCGCTGAGTTTCTGCAGGGCCTCGGCTTGCTTGGCGGGGACAAAGCGGCCGCGATACTTCACCGGGCTTTCGTTGGCGATCTTGCGCATCTCTTCGATCTGGGTTTTGGCGGTGGCGGCGGCGGCTTGAGCGCCGTGCTTGGCCACGTAAAGCTCGAGCAAGTCGAGGGCGGTTTTGAAGTCGTCGCTCCGACGCACCTGGGCGTTGACCTTGGTCCACTCGGCCTCGGCGGCCTGGGCGGGGGTGATTGAGCCCGTGAGCGTCACGCGGACGACATCGTCCGCGGCCACGGTGAGATTCACGCCGTCGTCCCCGCGGATGAACATCTTGTCGCCTTGCCGGCTGACGGTGCCGTTGACGATGCGGCCATCTTTGAGCTCGATGCGATCGGCCAGCACGGGCAGCGCGGCAAGCAGAACCGCCGCTGTCGTAAGCTTGCAGATGTTCATGATCGTCCTCGTGAGTAAGTGATGCCCTGCTAATAGTGTATCGCCAAGGTGCCGGCCTTTCGCAAAAATTTGACACGGTTCAGCGGCAAACGTTGGCCCGGCGGATGAAAAGGCGACGCACTCAGCGCTATAATGGCGACCATGCGTGTTTCGGAATTATTTCATTCGCTGCAGGGCGAGGGCAAACTCATCGGGGTGCCCTCGGCGTTTCTGCGTGTGTCGGGCTGCAACTTGCGCTGCACCTGGTGCGATACGCCGTACGCCAGCTGGGCGGCGGTCGGCAACGAAATGAGCGTTGACGATGTGGCTGCAAAGCTCGATAGCTTCGGCACTTATCATGTTGTGTTGACCGGCGGTGAGCCGCTGATCATGCGCGACTTGCCGGCGCTGATCCGGCAGTTAAAGGCCCGGCCGGGCGGGGCGCATATCACGGTGGAGACAGCGGGGAGCTTTTGGGGCGATTTTCTGGATTTGCTGCAGCCGGGCGATATTGACCTGGCGAGCATTTCGCCGAAGTTGTCGAACAGCACCCCGTGGGAGCGGGAGGGGGGCAAGTTCGCCAAGACACACGAGAAGAACCGCATCAACCTAAAGGTGCTCACGCACCTGGCGACTTCGGCGATCGTCGTCGATCGGCAATTCAAATTTGTGATCAGCCGGGCGCAGGACATGGACGAGGCCACGGTGCTGATCGCGCAGTTGAATGAGCAACTGCCGGCGGCGAAGAGAATTCGCCCGCATGAAGTGCTGTTGATGCCTGAGGGCACCACGGTGGAGGAGTTGCGCAGCCGCGAGTTGTGGCTGGCCGATCTCTGCAAGCGGCAAGGCTATCGCTATACGCCGCGGTTGCATGTACATTTGTACGGCGATATGCCGGGCACGTAATATTCTTTTGAGAAAGACGATGAGCAAGAACCCTGTTGAATTGCTGGAAACGTTTCCGAATCCGCATCCGAAGCGCGACTATGAAGTCGTGCATGTAGCGCCGGAGTTTACGAGTGTGTGCCCGAAGACGGGCCAGCCTGACTTTGGCACGATCACGCTGACGTATGTGCCCGACAAGGTGTGCGTGGAGCTCAAGAGCTACAAGTATTACCTGCAGAGCTTTCGCACTCGTGGGATTTTTTACGAGGATGTGACGAACCAAATCCTCGATGACCTGGTGAAATTGCTTAAGCCGCGGTCGATGACGATTCGCACGGAGTGGACGCCGCGGGGCGGGTTGCACTCGATCATCACGGCGAGCCATAGGAAACGCTGACGCCACGGCGGGGGGGGTGTTCAAAACCGCCCCGAGCGACCGATAATCTAGGTGTGAGTTTCAAAGTTACAGCGATTACGTCCGTCTACCAGGCGGACGCGTTTCTGCAGGGCTGTCTTGAGGATTTGTCCGCGCAGACGCTTTTTGGCCGCGGGCAACTTGAGGTCATCGTCGTTGATTCCGGCTCGCCCGGGCGTGAGGCGGAGATCGTGCGGGCATTCATCGCCGCGATGCCCAAGACTGGCAGTGAGATTGTGTATGTACGCACGGAGCGCGAGACGCTTTATGCCGCGTGGTCGCGCGCGGCGGCCATGGCGCGTGGTGACTACCTGACTTCCGCCAATGCCGATGACCGCCACGATCCGCGGTGTCTGGAACTGCTGGCGGCGGCACTCGATGCACACCCCGAGGTCGCACTGGCCTATCCCGACAGCGATGTGACGCGTGATGCCAATGCGCCGTTTGCGCAGGCGAAGCGTTGTGGTCGCCTCGGCATCAAGGGCGCGGCTGGCTGGCCCGAGTTTGACCGTGATTTGTTGTTTGAACAGTGTTACGTCGGCCCGCACCCGATGTGGCGCCGCGCGCTGCATGATCGCTACGGCGACTTTGATGCCACGATGAAGTCTGCCGGCGATTATGAATATTGGCTGCGCCTTGCCGCGGCTGGCGAGAAGTTTCTGCGTGTCGCACCCGGTGGGGCGGCCCTGAGTCTTTACCTTGAAAATGCAGGCTCGATCTCCCTGTCGAACATCGACCTGAACTGGCATGAAAGTGAAACGGCGCGACAACGGCATTGGCGCGACGCATGGGGTACGCCGCCGTGGTGCCGGGCGGCAGCGCCGCATTTCGCACGGTTGCGCGAGCGCATCGGGTCAGCGCGGCGTATCGCGATCTATGGTGCGGGTAAGCACACGCTGCGTTATCTTCCGCTGTTTAAACAATCTGTCGCACCTGCCGAAATCGTGGCGGTTCTTGATGATGCACCGCGCGGCCAGACGCTGGGCGGCGTGCGCATCATCGAGACCACCCGCTGGCGCGAAACCGCTTGCGACGGCATCGTGGTGTCGTCTGACAAATGCGAAGCGCAGATGAGCGCACGCCTGGCCGAGATCGTCGGCCCGGCGTGTCCTGTTTTCAAACTCTATGAATCAAGCGAGGCGCAGACATGCCCGTGATGCTCAAGAAAAAGTTTCGCCGGGCGGTGGAGCGTATCATCACCGTGCCCGACCGCGTGGCCGTGGCCGACTATGCCACGATTGACGGTTTTCTCTCGCTGCGCGAGGCGGCGAACCTGCATCGCTTTGCCCGCTATGTGCCTGAAAACGGCCTGGCCGTTGAGATCGGCAGTTGGCAGGGCAAGAGCACGTACTGCCTGGCGAAGGGCCTGCGCGGCGGGGCAAAGCTCATTGCGATCGACCCCTTTGACGCCAGCGGCGGGGCCGACACGGCGAGCGCCCAGGTTTATCACGACAAGGCCGGCGACATGCCGCTGGCGGACATCTTTCGCCGCAACATGAAACAGCGCGGCGTGTTCGAGCGCATCGAGATGTGGCATGGCACGAGCAATGTTTTCGTGGAACGCATCAACAAGATCGGCGCGATCGATTTGCTGTTCATTGATGGCGATCACTCCGTTGAGGGGGCGCGGTTCGACTTCGACCACTACGCGGGTTTGATCAATGTGGGCGGCTTTGTGCTGCTGCACGATTTTGACAAGAACCGCCTCGACCTCGGGCCGACGTGGGTCGTCAATGAGCGCATCCGCCCAAGCAGTGATTGGGCGTTTGTGGGCCTTTTTGACACGCTGTGGGTCGCCCGGCGCATCGCAAAGGCATGACCATGCGCATCGCGCTCCTCACAACACAATGGCCGGGCGTTCGCACGGGTGGCATTGGCACTTACACCGCTGAAACCGCGCGGGCGTTGGCTGCGGCCGGGGCAGATGTCCACGTGTTCACGTTGACGCTGCCTGCGGGCGCGGTGGTTGATCTTGGCCCGCGCGTGCAGGTGCATCAAGTACGGGAAATGGCTGAGCGCCTTCTCGCGGGCGAGGACCTTGGCGATGTCGTCAGTGGCGGTCTCGCTGCACAGCGTTTGCTTCAGTCCGAATCTTTCGCCCAGGCCGTGAAGATGGCCGGGCCGTTTGATGTGATCGAAGCGCCCGACTACGAAGCGCTCGGTCTGGGCTGCATGTACGCTTATCAAGATGCGGCGACGCGGCCGGTGATCGTCACGCATGTGCACTCCGGCAGCGCCATTAACCGCATCGCCAACGAGCGCACGCTCACTGCCGAAGATAAAGCATGCGAGATGCTTGAGTCGCTCGCTTTGCAGCAGGCCGACGCCTGTTGTGCGCCCAGCGAGGCGGTCGTTCGCACCACGCGCCAGTTCGTGCCGGAGCTCGACGCCACCGTCATCGGGCTCGGCGTTGATGCGTCCGTCACACCGTCGAACGATGATGATGGCTCGATCGTGTTCGTGGGGCGGCTCGAAAAGCTCAAGGGCATTGAGGTGCTGGTTGATGCGCTGCGGGCATTTTCGCCGCAGCATGCCGGCGCGCGCATCGTGCTGATTGGCGCTGATACCCGCCGGACCGACGGCGATAGTATGCGTGCGTGGGCGCAATCGATGTTGCCGTCGGGCAACGTCACCTTCACCGGCGAGCTGCCGCCGGCACAGGTCGATGAGCATCTGCAACGCTGCCGGCTTGTTGTCGTGCCCAGCCTTTATGAGAGTTTCAACCTTGTCGCGGCCCGCGCGATGACTTTCGCCAAGCCAGTCGTTTGTAGCACCGAGATCGGCACGGCTGAACTCGTTGGTCCGCACGGCGTAACATTTTCGCGCGGCGACAGTACGGCGCTGGCCCACGTCCTAAGCGCGCTTTGGCCCGATCCTGCACGTTGCCGAGCCATCGGCGACCAACTACGTCAGCGTGCGGTGGAGCACTTCGCCCATGAGCGCATCGCCGCCTGGCGTCTCGCGTTTTACCAGCAGATCAAACAGAAGCGACTGCAGTTGCCGTCGCTCGCAGATCTGCGTGCCAGCGTGCAGTTGCCTGATGTGCTCACGCCCGGACGCCGCCTGCTCAAGGCACTCGCCGATCGACCGCCCACGCCAATTCTGCTCTTCGGTGCTGGCCGGCACACCGCACGGCTACTTGCCGAGAAAAAGCTCTGGCAATCCCGCGGCCATGAAGTCGTCGCCATCATCGATGAGCATCCGCGTTTCGCCGACGGTGGCACGTTTCTTAACTTGCCCGTGTATTCCATCACTGCCGCGATCAAGAGCACGGTGCGCCCAATCATTGCGCTCAGCAGCGACACGATGGAAGAACTCTTCTGGCAACGCGCGGAACCGTTACGCCACGCCGGCTTCACGGTGCTGCGTCTATACGCCTAGCACCTTGCGCCAAAGGCCCGCCGGTGTACGCGCGGCCCAATCTGCGGGGTCGAGCAACTCCAACCCACGCAAAAATCCCAACCGAAATGCCAGCCGCTTCAACGGCACGTGCATCTGGTAAATGGTCATCAGCAGTTCATCGCGTGCCGCCGCATCAGTTGGCAGCACCTGCGCTGGCTTCTTCGCCCAGGCGGTGAGCCGTTCAAACGCAAACCGATGCATCGGCGTATCAAGTGTCACCCAGTGGCGAAACTCGGCGCCAAGTGCGTCCGCCGTCGCATCGCCGAAGATCGCTGCGAACGCCTGCGGCTCATGCTTAAACAACACCGGCGCCATCAGCCCCAGCAGCTCTTCGCGATTCAGATACTGTTCAAGGGTCGTCGGGTGCCGATGCAGCACCTTTGCCGCCGGCTCGTACAGAATGTTCTTACCCGTCGGCCCGCATACGCGCAGGCCCATCGCCAGGTCCTCGTAATACACGGGCCGCAGTTGCGCATTAAAACCGCCCGCCGCGATGAAGTCGTCATACCGTACCGATAGGTTGAGCGTCCACGCATGGCGAAAATCGTAACGCTCGCCGGGGCGCAGCTTGCTGTAAAAGAACACCATCGGCGTCTCGGCCAGCAGGGCGTCGAAAATCGTCGGCGATGCCGGCACGTCCCACGGCGCTGCGCCCAGTACCATGTGTCGTGGCGGCAGTGATGCGAGCCGCTCCACGTGCGTGCGAACCATTGCCTCTTCGGGTCGCGCGTCGGCATTGCCGAAGATGAGCACGTCAGCCGGATGCAGTCGCGCGAGTTCGTTGCGCACAGCCGCCGCACCCATTCGTTCAAAGCGATGTCCGGCGAATCGCACCTGCGCCGTGTCCGGCGGCAGCGCCGGCAGATCCTGGCCGTCGCCGCCCACCGCCACCGTCACCTGAACGGGGCTGGCCAATTGCTGCCGGGCAAAACCTTCTAACGCCCACCGCAAGAGGGCCGGGTCACCGCGAAACGCAATTACCACCGTGATTTTCATGCTTCTAGTTTGCGCGCCGGGCGAAAAAAGCGAAAGTCGCCCCGCTGCCCTTGAAAGGTCTGCCCACAACCGCTAAATAGACGGCCAAATTATCCGATATCGAGAAAGGGTTTGGGTTCATGATGCTGGTCACAGTGCTGGCATGTTTACGGCACGCTTCCGCGGCCAGAAAGTTTTGTCATGCGTCGTTCTCTGGTCGCCCTGTTTATCACCCTCGCACTTGCTCCGGCGTGCTTTGCTGAACAACCGATCGGTGAGAAGGGCCCCAACGGCTGGCTCACCATTGATGCCTCCGTCGCCGCCCGCATCATGTACGACTCCAACGTGATGCTCGAAAGCACCGGCCCGCAGAAGAATATCGCCAGCCCCGTCACGGTCATCACGCCCAGCATCGGCTTTAACTGGCACAACGTCGCCGGCTCCACCGCCAAACTTCGCCTCGATTACACCAACACGGATTGGTTCTACCACAGCCGGCCCGACGAGAATAACTTCGACCACCTCTTCGGTCTCAAACTCAGCGACAGTTTCAAAGTCGACGGTGGAAAACTCGCTTACGACCTTACCAACAGTTTCCTGATGATCGATGGCGAAAGCGAAAGCTTCTGCCAATTCGGTGATGACGGCGCCGCGGCCCTTGGCGCGCCCAGCATCCGCGATCGCCGCGATCAACTCGTCTTCAAGGGTGGCTACAAACTGCAATACACCTCGGCCGACAACCAGTGGTTTGTGCGTCCGCTCGCCACGGTCTGGTTCCAGGATTTCCGCATCCGCCAGCAGAACATGGTCGGTTACTGCAACTTTGCCGATCGTGCGGAATACGCCGTCGGCGGTGACCTCGGCTGGCGGCTCTACGACACAACCGACAACGGCACCAGCCCGCTCTACGGCGTCGTGGGCTATCGCGCCGGCTGGCAATACCAAGGCCATATTCTCAACAGTCCGCAGCGTTCATCGAACCAATTTCAGCGTGTGCTCGTCGGCCTCGAAGGCAAAGTAACCAGTTGGCTCAAAATGTCGTTCCTTGTCGGGCCCGACTTCCGCAACTTTGTCGATGAAGCCCCGCCGTCGCTCGATGGCTCGCGTGTCCGCTGGTATGCCGAGGGATCGCTCACCGCCACGCTCTCACCGTCTGACGAAATCATCTTCACCGCACGCCACTGGACCATTCCCGCCAGTGGCGGCAAAACCGTCTACGACGATAGCTGCTACGACCTCGCACTGAAGCACATCTTCGACAAGCAGTGGACCGGCACCATCGGTCTGCGTGTGGCCGGCGGTGAGTGGGAGGCGCCCAGCCACCGCGACGATTGGGTCTTCTCCCCACGTGCGGTGCTGGAGTACAAGCTCGACCAGCATTGGTCGTTCGAGGGCGGCTACCAGTTCGACGCCGCCCGCTCCGCCGATCGCAACCTCGACGGCCGCGACTACGCCCGCCACCTAGCCTGGATCGGCGTGAAGTGGTCGTGGTAATGGCGGTTATTCGCTCAACTGCCCACTGTTGAATTTGTCGTAGCTGGGCATATCGAGCAGTCCGTGGCCTGACAGGTTGAACAGGATCACACGCTTGTCGCCGCTCTTCTTCGCGGCCAGCGCTTCGTCAATGGCCGCACGCACCGCGTGCGAACTTTCAGGCGCCGGGATCAATCCCTCGGTCTGCGCAAACTGCTGCGCCGCCGTGAAACACGCCTGCTGGTCATACGCCACCGCATCAACCAACTTGTGCTTATACAGATGCGACACCGTTGGCGCCATGCCGTGATAACGCAGCCCGCCCGCGTGAATCTTCGGCGGCATGTAGGTGTGGCCCAACGTGTACATCATCATCAACGGCGTCATCTCCGCCGTGTCGCCAAAGTCATAACGCATCTCGCCCTGCGTGAGCGACGCACACACCGACGGTTCCACCGCCACGATGCGCGTCTTCTTCTTCTCATGCAGGTTGCGATGCACAAACGGAAACGCAATGCCCGCGAAGTTCGACCCGCCGCCGACACAGCCGATGACCACGTCCGGGTATTCGCCGGCCAGTTTCATCTGCTCGATGGCTTCCTGTCCGATCACGGTCTGGTGCAGACACACATGATTCAGCACGCTGCCCAGTGCGTATTTCGTGTGCGGGTGCGTCACGGTGTCTTCAATCGCCTCTGAGATCGCAATGCCCAGCGAGCCCGGGCAGTCTGGATCTTCCGCCAATACCTTGCGGCCATAGGCGGTGTTGGTTGATGGCGATGGGAACACCGTCGCGCCCCACGTGTTCATCAGCATCTTGCGGTACGGCTTCTGCTGATACGACACCTTCACCTGATAGACCACACACTCAATGCCAAACAGCTTGCACGCCAGCGCCAGCGATGAACCCCACTGCCCTGCGCCCGTTTCCGTCGCCAGCCGCTTGATGCCCGCGATTTTGTTGTAGTAGGCCTGCGGCACCGCGCTGTTGGGCTTATGCGAACCCGCCGGCGAAACGCCTTCATACTTGTAGTAAATATGGGCCGGCGTGCCGAGCGCCTGCTCCAGCCGGACCGCACGCAGCAACGGTGTTGGCCGCCACAGCGAATATATCTGCCGCACTTCTTCCGGTATCGCGATGAAACGCTCGCCGCTCATCTCCTGCGCCAGGATCGGCTCGGGAAAAATCGGTGCGAAGTCGCTCGGCCCCGCGGGCTGCTTCGTCGCCGGGTGCAGCGGCGGCGCCATGGGCTCCGGCATGTCCGCCAGCACGTTGTACCAATGGGTCGGGATCTGATCCGCACGCAACAAGATTGACTGCACGCAAAGCCTCCGCGAAAACCGACAGTGTAGTCGTTTTTGGCGCAGCGAATCAACTCAGTCCAGCAAGGGCAACTTCCGCGTGCGCTTCTCGGCCGCCGTCGTCACCACCTCCGGCGTGCTCAGCTTGATCGACTCGATGAACACCACGTTCTCGAGCGTCTCGTCCAGCTTACCCTTGTACTTCTTGTAGAGCGCCAGCGTCCGCGTCTTGTTGCCATCATAAACATAAACCGGCGCCACCACCGGCCCGGTAATGACCTGCCCGTTCAACAGCGTAAACGTGTACTCCAGTTCGACGTTCGGGTACTTCTTGCCCGAAAAAATCTTGACGTCCGAACCTTCCTTCAGCCAGCGCCAGTCATCTTCCATCTTGCGCGAGAGCACCACGACATGAATGTCCTTCACCAATCCCAACGCCACATCGCGATATGATTTCAGGTCTTCCTGCCACACGCGGAACGGCGTGTCCAGCGTGGTCCACACACGCCCCTCAAACCCCGTCTTGTCCGACAGCGTCACCAGTCCGATCCGCGCGCCCGCTGGCGTTCGCGGTTTCATCGTGCCCAGCGCATCGGGCGCTGTCGTCGGCCCCGTCACCTCGGCCGGCTTGGTCGCGGCAGGCTTTGCATTGGTCAGCAGATCATCCAGCGTCTCATCATCTGCCAGTGCCGGCAGCGCCAGAACCGCCACAACCGCCAGCATCACGTTATGATATGAACGCTTCTTCATGAGGGCATTATGGCCACGCCGCGCGGCCTCGTTCAATATCTCGATCAACAATTGCACCGCAGCAGCTTGCTCGTGCCCCGTGGGCGTTACCTCGTCGCCGTCAGTGGGGGGGCTGATTCCGTCGCCCTGCTTCGCCTGCTGCACGCCATCAACGGCAGCGATCACTGGCATTGGACGCTCCGCGTCGCGCACATCGACCACGGCATTCGTGGCCGGGCTTCAGCGGCTGATGCGCGTTTTGTCGCTCGTCTGGCCAAGCAACTCTCGTTGCCTTGCGATGTCATCACGCTCCGCCTCGGCACCACTGCCAGCGAAGATGCCGCTCGCCGCGCCCGTCTCGACACCTTGGCCCAACTCGCCCGCAAGCACCGCTGCCACGCTGTGCTGCTCGCCCATCATGCCGACGACCAGGCCGAGACGGTTCTGCTGCACATGATCCGTGGCTGCGGTCTTGACGGTCTCGCCGCCATGCAAGATCGCCAAACGCTCACCATCAATCGCCGCAAGATCACGTTGGTGCGTCCGCTGCTGTCGCTCACCCGCGCGGAACTCCACGCCTATCTCCACGACCTGCACCAGCCCTGGCGTGAAGACCAGACCAACACCTCGCCGCGTTTCGCCCGCAACCGCATTCGTCACGAAGTGCTGCCGTTGCTCGAGTCCATCCGCCCCGGCGTGGCCAATCGGCTCAATCAACTTGCCGCCATCGCCGCCGATGCCCAGTCCCTGATCGAAACTGCCGCGGCCACCATTCGCCCCGCCCGCCCCCCCCGGCGTCGCAGCACACTCGTCTTCGCCCGCAAAGCCCTGCGCGAGATTCATCCGCTCTTGCTGCGAGAACTTCTCCGCCAGGCCCCCGCAAGTCTCCGCCAACCCATGCCCGCCTTCACCTTTGAACGTCTGCGCGAAGCCGCCCACGCAATCGCCCACGCCAGGCAGCCCGCCCACATCGAGCTCGGTCACGGTTACGCCGTCCACATCACCGGCACGCAGATTGTCATCAAGCACAACGCCCACCCCCCGCGCTAAGTCTTTCGCCCAATACCTAATACCCAATACCCACCCGCCCCTTCTCTTGTGACAACTCCCGCCCACGCCTTATAGTACCAAACCCAAAGTGCTCTTATTGCGGAGGTTTCTCATGGCGCGTCCAGTCACACTCTTTACCGGCCAGTGGGCCGATCTGCCCTTTGAAGTTGCCTGCAAAAAAGCCAAGCAGTTCGGCTACGACGGCATCGAAATCCCCTGCTGGGGCGATCACTTCGACGTCAACGCCGCCCTCGACGACAAAAACTACATCAAGCAGAAATGGGCCATCCTCCAGAAGCACGGCCTCAAGTGCTTCGCCATCTCCTCGCACCTCGTCGGCCAGGCCATCTGCGACAACATCGATGAACGCCACAAGTCCATCCTGCCCGAACACATCTACGGCGACGGCAAGCCCGAAGGCGTCCGCCAGCGCGCTGCTGACGAATACAAGAAAACCGCCAAGGCCGCCCGCAAGTTCTTCGACGCCGCACCCAGTTCCATCCGCAAAGAGCTCAAACGCGTCGTCGTCAACGGCTTCACCGGTTCTTCGATTTGGCATCTCGTCTATTCGTTCCCGCCCGTGCTGCCCAACCAGCTCGAAAACGGCTACAAAGATTTCGCGAAGCGCTTCAACCCCATCCTCGACGTCTTCGATGAACACGATGTGAAGTTCGCCCTCGAAGTCCACCCGACCGAAATCGCCTTCGACATCGTCTCCGCCCACAAAGCCGTCGAAGCTCTCGGCGGCCGCAAGACCTTCGGCTTCAACTACGATCCATCGCACTTTGTTTACCAGGGCGTCGATTACGTCCAGTTCATCCGCGAGTTCGGCGAGCGCATCTACCACGTCCACATGAAGGATGCCTGGTTCAGCCCCACCCCGCGCCGCTCCGGCGTCTTCGGCGGCCACCTCCCCTTCGGCCACCCCGAACGCTACTGGGAATTCCGTTCGCTCGGCCACGGCTCGGTAGATTTCGAAGAAATCATCCGCAACCTCAACCACGTCGGCTACCAGGGCCCGCTGTCCGTGGAGTGGGAAGACCAGAACATGGACCGCGAAATGGGCGCTACCGAAGCGGCCAGTTTCGTCCGCAATGTCGACTTCGCGCCCAGCAACATCGTCTTCGACGCCCAGTTCGACCGCTGATACGCCCTCGAGAATTCACTCGCGTCCCAACGTAAGAACCGCCGCCCGCACGCGTTGATAGACCATGGAGGTTCCATGAATCGACGTCTGTGCGGGCTTTCGTTTTTGCTTTGTCTCATTGCCGGCGCCACCACCGCCCGCGCTGCCGGTCCAATCTGGCAAACCTATCTCGAAGACAAAGGCCCCGGCCAGAAGGCCCGCCTTTACATTTCGCCCGAGACCAAGGTCGTCCGCGGCATCATCGTGGACTACGGTTCCCCGCACGGGGCCGATCGTGCCGATTACCAGGCCTTCGCACAGGCCCACGACTTCGCCGTGCTCAGCACGCTCCTGCGTTGGCCGCCGGAACTCAAGCAGAATATCGAGAAAATCATCGCCGATTTCGCTCAGCAGACCGGCCATCCTGAACTCGTCAACGTGCCGTGGGTCAATGAGGCCTTCTCGCGCAGTGTTAACCCCGCCGGTGAACTCGCCCAGAAAAACCCCGACAAAGTCCTTGCCATGATGTCCGGCGGCCTGCCCAACAACCCGCGCGACGGCGCGACTGACACCGGCAAACGCATGTTCATCATGAATGTCATCGGCTCGGCCGACCCGTTCGTCACCGGCCCCGAAGGCGTCAAGGACCTCAAATATTTCAACGAAGTCTGGCCCAAAACCCGCGAAGCCAACATGCCCTGGGGCTGCGCCATTCAGTGGTTCGCCGGCCACAGCCACGGCACCAGCATGGTCATGCACGCCGCCGCGCTGCGCGATGTGATCAACCTGCGCATGCCCAAGGACCACGACCCGCGCACCGGACCCACGCCGCTCAAAGACATTCCGTCGACTGATGCGGGCTGGTTCGGCGACATCGCCACGTGGGATCAGACCATGCCTGCCATCGCGCCCGCCAAGGACTTCAAGGGCGACAAAACAAAGGCCCACTGGCTCCCCGGCAGCTACAGCGCCCACGTCTGGCGCAGTTATGTAGTGAAAAATGTTCTGAACGAAGTCAGTGTGAAGACCGTTTCCGGCGGCGTTGAGTTGTCGTTGACACAGACGGCGCCGCGAGCGCCCGAGTTGGTGATTTATTACGATGGCGATGTCGAGATTGGCCGCGGGCTGAAATTTGTTACGAGCAAGCTCGATAAGGGGCTTTACTGCGTGTACGCGATCGTGCAGCCGGCGGCAGGTTTCGCGGATGCTGCGGGCTCCCCGTACATCACTCGGCCCCTCCTCGTTCACAACGGCAAGGTCATCGAACTCGGCGGCCAGACCGCCGCGCCCAGCCAGCGCCCAGAAAATCTTCTCGAAGTCTCGGACGCCGCACGACCCACGCTCAAAGCCCTCTATGAACGCGCCGCCTACAGCGGTCCCGGCAATTGGGTTGAGAAGTACAGCGAAGACTTTTCCAAAGACGCCGGCGCCTGGCAGCTCGGCACCATGGGCGGAAAACTCGAAGTCGTCGACGGCGCGCTCCAACTCGAAGGCGAAGGCCAGGTCTACGCCCACCTCCCGCGCGATTGGCCGCGCGATATTGCCGTCACCTATCGCGCTCGCAATATGCTCGACGCTGCCGAGGGCAAACTCGGCCCCAACGATATCTGCATGTACATCGGCGGTGCTGCCGGCGGCCTGCGCCCCTGGCGCTTTGGCAGCGCTTTCCACTTCGGCGTCAACGGCAACACCAGAAGCGCCTGGCAGGTCAACGGCGAAACCGACGCTGGCGACCTCGTCAAGTTCACGCCCAAGCAATGGCACGACGTCCGTATCGAGCGCATCAACCGCACCCTTACCGCCACCGTTGATGGCAAGCCCGCCGCCACGCACATCATCAGCGATGGCGAAGCGCGCGAGCTCAAAACCAAAACCATCGGCCTCTACACCGTGGCCAGCCGCGTGCAGATTGATGATGTCAAAGTCTTCATCCGCGAACCCAAAGACCCCGCCGACATTAAGCCTGCGCTGCCCACCGCCGAAGCTCGCGCCGCCCTCACCGCTGAACTCGTCGCCCTGCTCGATGCCGACTTCATCGAGCAGCGCACACTCGCTGAAGCAGCGCTCACCGAGCATATCGGTCCGCTCAAAGACGCGCTTGTCGCCGCCGCGCCGAACGCGGGCAAGCGTGGCACGCCGGTGCTTGAGAAAATGCTCAAACGCCGCTGAGACGAACTGCTTTTCGGCTGTGACGCAATCAAGGGCCTCACTCGTCGCAAATCGTGTGCTGCGACGCGAGATCAGCGCCGTTCAGTATGCATCGCATGCTGAACCGTCGCCTGGCGATGTTTTTTCTACATAATTTCGCTGTGCGGGAGCAATACGCACAAACGCCTGCGCGTTGTGATTGTCTCCGCATCTCTGATGCGGCCATCCGCACGTCTCGAATCGATGTTCACAGCGATACGCAGGAGACTCTATGGTGCTTGCCCTCCAACTGCTTTTCAATTCGCACACTACGCCACAGCACCGATGGGCTGGCCTGCGTCGGGCTGCTGGTCTTTCCACCATTTTTTCCGTAGCCATGGGCGCACTGCTCGTCCTCGCATCGATCGCCCGCGCGGCCGATCCTGCGATGCCCGCCAGCGTCGATGTACTCGACAAGAACGCCGTTTGGCGCACCTTTCAGTCCACCCAAAAGCTTGTTCCGTTCACCGGCGGCGCGGAAGTGTCGCGCGACGTGCGCAATCGCGCCGCGCACATCGACTGGCGTTACGGCTGCCGCGATGGCCCCTTGCCACCGGCGGGTTGGAACACGCTCGATTTTGATGATCAGCATTGGTTGCGCAGTACTTTCGAACCGATCAATCCGAGCGGCGCTCAGGGCAATTTGATCCAGCGGCTGGGTGTGATCGGTTACCGTGTGCAGATCGGTGTGGACGACCCGGGGGCGGTCAAAGATCTTACGATAGCGCTGGAATATCTGGGTGGCGTGCTGGTTTACGTCAATGGCCAGGAGGTCGGCCGCCGCGATATGCCCGTCGGCCAACTCGAACCGGGTACACCGGCCGATCCGCATCCAGTCGAATGCTACGACCTGAAGGCCGATGCGAATGTCAAAGCGACAACTCGCCGGGAGCCCCGTCGGGCGTCGTTCACCATTCCGGCCAACGTGCTTCGCAAGGGAGTGAACGTTCTTGCCATCGAGAATCGGCGCTCCTCCTATCGCCTTGAGGGGCTGACGGGCGGCGAGCGCGAAGTTTCCGATAACTTCTGGTCGCCAGTCGGTATCTATGGTGTCACGCTAAAGGCATCCAGCGATGCCGGTTTGAGCAAAGCGCGCGTGCCCGTGCGTTTCTGGAACGCCGGTCCGCTCGTGCCAGTGGATAGCAAGCTAGCCGACTGCGCCCCGTTCGAGGTCCTGCGCCCCGTGACTTTGAGCGGTGCCCGTGGTGCTGTGGGCAGTGGTCAGTTTGTGGTCAGTGGGGATGCGCCCTTGGCCAACCTGCGGGCCACGCCCGGTCCTCTCACCGGGCCCGGTGGGGCGGTGATCCCAGCCAGTGCGGTGCGCATCCGCTATGCGCAACTCGCGAAGCCCGGCGACAGACGCTACCAGAACCTCGCAGACACTGCTCCCGCCGACGCCACGACGGTCCCCGTGTGGGTCTCGGTCGACATTCCCGCCGATGCCAAGCCCGGCGAATACACCAGCGAACTGGCCGTGAGCGGTCCGGCGACGCGCAATGTGCCGCTACGCCTCGAAGTCTTTGGTTGGAACCTCCCCAAGCCCGCCGAGTGGAAATCATGGTCGAATTTCTTCCAGTCACCTGAGAGCCTGGCCATCGCTTACCAGGTGCCGCTCTGGTCCGACAAGCACTTCGCCTTGATAGAACAATCCATGCGTTTTCAGGCAGGCTTGGGTGAGCGTCTTGCGGTGGTGCATGCCTGCCGCAGTTCGCTGACCAACCAACGAACAATGGTGCTGTTCCGCCGCAAGGACGGCAAGATCGTGCCCGATATGTCCGTGGTTGAACGCTATCTCACCCTCTACCAGAAGGTCATCGGCACACCCACGCACGCCGTGCTCAATCTTTGGGATCCCCGGGCTGAGGCCAGCAAGACGCAGGATCCCGACACCGCCACGGAAGTCGACGTCTATGACGGTGACACCTACAAGGTCGAACGACTGCCGTTGTTTGGCCAGCCCGGCACCGAGGAGACGTGGCTGCCCGTGGTTGAGGGCATGCGCGCCATCATGAAGAAATTGAACTGGCCGGAAGAACGCATGATCTTCGGCACGCAGTGGGATTCGCACACCGGACCGGTCAGCACGCCGTTCTTTGCCAAGCATTTTCCGACGGTCAAGTGGGTTTCGTATACCCACGGTTGGCAACCACCCAAACCTCTCGAACTCGGTCTCTACATTAATCCAGAAGCGGGCGGGGGAATGGGTAGCCGCAATGCGGGCCACGGTTGGCGGATGGTCACCAAGGTTCCTTCAATGACCTGCATGCGCTTTTGGCTGTCGGGCGGTAACGATCCCGCCTACTTCCGCCAAGGCTGCTTGAACGCCCACATGGACGGCTTCCTCGGCGCCGGCGGCATGGGGATGGATTTCCTGCCGCTGCAGGTGAAAACCGCCGACGGCAGAACGAAAAACCACTCCATCTGGATGAGCGGTGCTGCCGGACAGGCCGGCAACATTGGCCGCGTCGTGCGCGGCGCGCCCTCATGCATGGTCTGGGCGGGTCCGCAGGGGCCAGCGTCCACGATCAGTTACGAATGCTTCCGCGATGGCATGCAGGACGCCCAGGCGCTGATTTATGTCGCTGACAATGCCAAGAACCCCAAACTGCCACCGGAACTGGCGAAGCGTGCGGGCGGCGCGAATGCAACGGTGAGCCGTACGGTGTCGCAGCAGCGGATCCTCTCCGACGGGGCGTACCAGGACGCGATCTCGGAGACCTATCGCCTTGCCGCCGAGATGCAGGCGGTCCTCGGTAAGTAACGGGAGCGGTATTCTGGTGGTTCAATCACGCGACGCAGCGCTGAGAGGTATTCGTAGGGGTATCGCCTGCAGCCAGGTTCGCGTCGCATGATGGAACCCGCGCGGGTCGTCACTCGCCGCCGCGTACAGCACTGTTGGCACGCCGTTTTCATCGCGCAGTAGCCACGGCCGTTCGACGTTTCCGAGCAGCCGTTTTGACCCATCCGCAAACAGCAACTCGCGCCGATGCACGACGGGCTCGGGCGCCAGCCGCCATGCCAACCCATCATCGGATAGCAAATGCACCGCGCCGCCACACGCCGGCGAGGTTGCCATCGAGATCCTTCGCAATTGCCTGGTAGCGCCTGCCATCATGCCACACAAACGGGTCTTCCAGGTGCATCGACGCCGGCAGCATCGGCTCACGCTTCACCGCACGATACGGGCCTAGCGGATGATCCGCCTCCGCAATCGCCAGCACATTGCGCACACGATCGCCCTCCACCCGCGGCGTGCGGTAGTACACCCGCACCTTGCCCTCCGGCGTAATCACCGGCGCCGGATTTGTCGTCACCACGTGCGGCCACGGCGCTACGTCCGTATCAATCACCGGCCGCGCCATCGGCACGAAGTCCCCATCGATCGCATCCGCCACCGCCACCCCAATGCGAATCCGTCGATACGTCTCCCGCCACGCCGCAAATGGCGCATCCAACGCCGGCCCCGGCTCATCCGCACGCAGCCCGATGTAGAACAGATAGTACCGCCCGCCAAACGCCACGATCGCCGGATTGTGCGCCATCGTCCCATCCCACCGCCCGCGCTCCCCCGTCGGCAACACATCGCGCACATACTTGAACGGCCCCAGCGGCCCATCCGCCACCGCCTGCACAATCCGCGACGCCGCCAGATACCCATTGAAAAACGGCAACTTCCTCGGCCAGCGCGACGCAAACAAACGACAACGCCCCGCCGCATCCCGCACCACCGACCCGCACCACGTCCACCAAGCATCATCCGCAAACGCCGGCACCACCGGAGCAGGTTGAAACAATGACGAGAATGCGCGCATACACATATTAAATGCCACGCGAAGCATTTACGGAAGCGCCGGCGATGATCCCCGCTTCATTCACTTCCAGGTTAGCTGCGCTTCGTGGCACCATACAAATGTACCGCTAGAATGACGCTATGAGGTGCCCATGAGAATCCGCGTTTGTCTGCTTGCCACATGTCTACTTCTGATCACTGGTTGCGATCGCAGCGAACATAGCGTCAACGCCACACGCGATCTCTGGATCGTCACTGGCGAACGCGGCGGCCCGATCGGGCCCCGATCTGGTGTGCTTGCCGGCACCGGACAAGCACGGTCAGGTGATAGCGAAACCTACCTTTATGTCCTGCTCTTCACCTATCCCGAGAAGAATTCAGGGGATCCCCTGGAACGCGGAATTCCTCGCGGCATGATAACCGTGAATCAACAGGCCAATACCATCACCTTTACCAACGACACCCTCAATGGGGTGGTCATTAATCGCAACTTCTCAATGCGGAACAACCACCTGCAACTCAACGATTTGCACGTCGATCTGAGGAACGGAAACGTTCTCTTTCTCCAACTGACTAGCGACAGACGAGTTGCTTTTGCTGGCCAGTGTCACGCGAGCGGCAAGTTCGATCCTGACGCCGTTCAGTACGTGAAGCATCTAGCGAAAAGCTCGAAGGAAATCGCGGCTTTCCTGAACACTGAATGAATGGTGGGTTCAACGCGCAACCTATGCTTTCGCCGCGGGCTGGTCACTGGCCCGGTTTCCCCGTCGTCGTCCGCTGCAAAATCATCTGCCCGCGCGAGCGTGGCTCATAGGCATCACGAATAATGTAATCGATGTGCAGCGCATCCCCCTCGCGGTACGCTTCAAACTGGATCGCCAAGGCGATGGCATTGTGTTCGTCGCAGCGCGCCAACGGCGAAAGCGCAATGAGACGCGGATTGCCTTGTGTGTCATTCAAGATGTGCCCCGTGGTCTGGAACCAGCTCAGGTGCGCCCCAAGCCACGGCGTTTCGAGAAACACCTTCGCCGTGCCATCGGGGTTCTGCGTGATCGCAGCACGCGCATCGAACTTCTGTTCCGTGTCGTCCGTGCGCTGACCCGCCCATGCTCCTTGGAACGGTCTTGCCGCATCAGGTTGAAACGTGCTGAGCGCGGCATATTCCCTGTTGAACTCCGCGCAGGCTCCGAGAAACAGGACAGGAATCAGCCAAAGCAGACGCGTGATCATCGACGACTCCAACAGTGGGGGAAGTGACCGCCTATTAAGATATGCGACAACCCAAAGAAAAACCCGTGCCGGAGAGGCACGGGTTTCTGCTCGTTTCTAAAATTGGGCGGGGGATTACCAGCCGACGACGTTATATCCGCCATCGACATAGATCGTCTCGCCCGTCACGCCCGTCGACAGGTCGCTGCACAGGTACAGGCCCGTCTTGCCCACGTGGACCGCGGCATTGTCCGCATCCCACGGCAACGGCGACTTCTCCACATAGTGATCCATCATGCGGTCAATATCGCCGATGCCACGCGCTGCCATTGTCTTGATCGCGCCTGCGCTGATCGCATTCACGCGAATATTCTTCTCGTGCCGGCCCATCTCGCACGCCAGGTAACGCACGCTGCATTCCAGCGCCGCCTTGGCCACGGCCATCACGTTGTACATCGGGATGAACTTCTCCGCCCCGAGATACGACAGCGTGATGATCGAGCCGTTCTTATTCATCAGCGGCTGCGCCAAACGCGACATCGCCACCAGCGAGTAGGCCGAGATATCCAGCGCCGTCTTCCACTGATCGCGCGTCGTCTGCAGGAACGGGTTGTGCAACGCTTCCGCCGGTGCAAACGCGAGCGAGTGCACCAGGATGTCAAACGTGCCAAACTTCTCGGCCGCCACCTTAAACGCATTTGCCAGGTCCTCGTCCTTGCTCACATCGCACGGCACCAGGAACTTCGGCTTGAACTGCTCGGTCGATTTCACCACGCGGCGTTCGATCTTTTCACCGGGCAGATACGAGAAGGCCAGTTCGCACCCATTGGCGTGCAACTCCTTGGCGATGGCATGGCCAATCGACAATTCATTCAGCACCCCGAACACGAACGCTTTTTTGCCTTGAAGCAGCATAAACACCTTTCGATAGAAAATTGCCTTCAACTGAAGATTGTCAATTGAAAGCTGTCCTTTAGCAATGTGATCACTTCGGATAGTCGCCGCGCAACAGGTTGATCGTCTGCGCCCGCTCCGGATTCCGGAAGATCGCCGCACCCGCCACCAGCGTATCCGCGCCGGCCTCCAGCGCCTGGTGCGCGGTGCGAATACCGATGCCGCCGTCGATCTCCAACCGCTGGTGTGGCCCCAACTTGTTCCGCAGGTACTTCAGCTTCGGCAGCACCTCCGGCATAAACGCCTGCCCGGTAAAACCCGGGTTCACGCTCATCACCAGGATCAGGTCCGCATGCTTCAGCACCGGCTTCAGCGACTCCACCGGCGTCGGCGGGTTCAGCGACACGCCCGCCGTGCAGCCCAGGTCATGAATCTTCTTGATCAGTTCAATCGCCTGCTGGTCCGGCGTCGTCTCAATATGAAACGTAATATGGCCCGCACCCGCCTTGGCGAACGCCTCGATGTACCGCTCCGGGTTTGTCACCATCAGGTGCACGTCTTGCATCAATCCGCAAGACCGCTTCATCGCCGCCACGATGTCCGGCCCCAGCGTAAAGTTGGGCACAAAATGCCCGTCCATCACATCGATATGCAGCAAGTCCGCGCCGCACTTCTCCGCATCCGCCGCCTCCGCACCCAGGCGCGCAAAATCCGCCGCGATAATCGACGGCGCGATCAACGGCAAATGGGGCGGATGCGTGAATACGTTATCAATCATGCAATAGGAGCCAGAATCCAGTAGTCAGAATAGAGAAAAAGCGGGACTGGCCAGCGCCAGCCCCGCTTTAAAGTCATCAGGCGTTATCCAGTATGTCCAGACACGCGAAGCCCTTGCCTTCCAGGAACTCCAGCGACGCGCCGCCGCCGGTGCTCACGTGGCTCACCTTGTCCGCCAGGCCGAACTCTTCGATCGCCGCCGCGGAGTCGCCGCCGCCGATCACCGTCGTCGCGCCCTTGCCGGTCGCTTCCGCCAGTGCCTCAGCCACAGCCTTCGTGCCATTCACAAACGGGGCCTTCTCGAACACGCCCATCGGGCCGTTCCACACCACCGTCTTGGCATTCTTGATCTTGTCCACGAACAGCGCCCGCGTCTTCGGGCCGATGTCAAAGCCTTCCCAGTCATCCGGAATATTGCCTTCGACAATCTTCGTCGCCGCCGTGTCCGTCATTTCCTGTGCAATCACCGTGTCCACCGGCAGCACGATCTTCCCGCCGGCCTTCGCCAGCAGGTCCTTCGCCAACTGCACCTTATCCTTCTCGCTCAACGACTTGCCCACCGTCTTCCCCTGTGCCAGGAAAAACGTATAAGCCATCGCCCCGCCGATCAGAATCGTGTCGGCCTTCTGCAGCAGGTTGTCGATCACCGCGATCTTGTCCGAAACCTTCGCCCCGCCCAGAATCGCCACGAACGGACGCTGCGGCTTGTCCAGCGCATCGCCCAAAAACTTAATTTCCTTCTCAATCAAGAACCCGATGCCGCGCTTGCCCGCCCCGATCACTTCCGCCGCGCCAAACGTCGAGCCATGCTGACGGTGCGCCGTGCCGAAGGCATCGTTCACATACAGATCACCCAGCTTCGCCAGGCTCTTTGAAAACTCCGCATCATTCTTCTCTTCCTGCTTGTGGAACCGCGTGTTCTCCAGCAGCACCACATCCCCGTCCCTCATCCCCGCCACGGCCGCTTCCGCCTTCGCCCCGATGCAGTCCTCGGCCAGCGTCACCGGCTTGCTGATCAGCTTGCTCAGCGCATCCGCCGCCGGCTTCAACGAAAACTTCTTCTCCGGACCCGCCTTCGGCCGGCCCAAATGCGACATCAAGATCGCCTTGCCGCCCCGGTCAATAATGCTCTTGATCGTCGGCACCGCCGAGCGAATACGACGGTCGTCGGTCACGTTCAGGTTCTCGTCCAGCGGCACATTAAAGTCCACCCGCACCAGCACCCGCTTACCTTTGACATCCATCTGGGCAACGGTTTTCTTGGCCATCGCAATAATCCTTAAGGAAAAACAATAGAATTCACTGGCCCCGGCCCCTCCGCGGGGCTTGGTTTTCATCGGAGGGGCAATGTTACAGGCGCAGCCCACTAGCGCCAAGCAACGCCACGCCATTGTTGCCTCCAGGCCATTGTTATCTGCCCCACGCTTTGGCAGAATGCTCTCGACCCGCATTCCCACGGACCTGACTCATGAACCTAAAACTCGTCCCCCTCGTACTCCTCGCCTTGGCGCCCCTCGCCTTCGGCCAGGTCGACATCGGCCTCAACCCCGCGCAATCTGACACCAAGCCAAACGAAGGCCTCGCACCCGTACGCGCTGAACAAAAATTCACCACCAACGCCCTCATCGGCTACGTCAACTCCGAACCCATCTTCGTCATGGACATGCTCCGTCCTATTAATGATGAGCTCACCCGCCTCGCTGACCCCAAGTCCGGCCGCGACCTCAACACCTTCAAAATCGAAGCCCGCCGCGCCATCGAGGCCCAGCTCAAACGCCACGTGTCCGACACCCTCCTCCTCGCCAACGCCCGCACCACCATCTCCGACGAAGACACCAAGAAAATCGATATGTTCATGAACAAAGAACGCAACGACCTCCTCGCCAAGTACGGCGGCTCCCAGGCCACCGCCGATGCCGCCCTCCGCGCCGTTGGCAGTTCCTTTGACAAAGAACTCCAGGACAAGCGCCGCCGCGTCATGACCGAACTCCTCCTCCACCGCGAGCTCATGCCCCGCATCGTCGTCACCCGCCCCATGATCCTCGAAGAATACAAACGCAACACCGCCAAGTATTCCCAAGACGCCGAAGTCGATTTGCACACCATCACCATCCCCGTCGGCCGCTTCCTCGTCGAAAAAGACCCCCTCAACCCCGAGAAAGAACGCCGCATCAAAGACCCCACGCCCGAACGCATTCGCAGCGCTGAGATCGAAGCCACCAACGCCGCACGCGATCTCCTCAACCGCATCAAGAAAGGCGAAAAGTTCGCCGAACTCGCCGGCGAATACTCCGCCGACTCCCGCAAAAACAACGGCGGCCGCTGGCCCCGCATCAAAAAAGGCGCCCTCGCCGATCAATCCCTCGAGAACTACGCCTTCACCCTCAAGTCCGACTCCCTCGGCGAGCCCCTCCTCATTCGCGACACCGACGATCCTTTCAAATCCAAGGTCGTCATCGTCAAGGTCGGCGAGGTCAAACAAGCCAAGACCCTCACCTTCGAAGAGGTCCAGGACAAAATCCGCGATGACCTCCGCAACAAACAGTACAACGAGATGATGAGCGACTATTACAACAAGCTTTACAAAAAAGCCGCCATCGAAGCCGTCGACCGCATGGTCGACGTCTGCCTCGAAGTTGCCGTAACCCGTTACGCTGTAAGATGACCCCAAGCCAAATGGCGCCCGCCACTGGTAAGAGCGACCAGTCCTAGCGCCGAATAAAAAACGTAGGGGCCAAACCATGACCACCCCGGCAGCACCGCGCAAACCGCGCATCGTCCCCGACGCCTACCAACTCCTCGCCAACTGGCGCTACGTCGAATATTCCCTCTTCCGCATCATCTGCGCCTGGGGCCGCCAAGCCTGCGACTGGCAGGACAAACCCGCCGTCTGCTACCACGCCTGGCTCCAAGCCGAAAACGTCGACCGCCTCCGCAAGCGCCTCGACCAATACCCCGGCGGCAAGCCCGAAGCCCCCGTCAGCAAAACCTACGAAACCCTCATGAACGCCGTGCTCCTCGCTCCCGACTTTGCCCACGCCATGCACGGCGCTCATGCCCTAGTGCAGGCTGCGCTCACCAGGGCCTACCGCGAATACCTCGCCGAGTCTCACCCCGTCCACGACAAGCCCACGCACGAAATGCTCCGCGAGCTCATCGCCAATCACGAGATCCAGGCCAAGTGGTTCGCCGATTTCTCCCAGCGTTACGCCACGCAGCTCGATCAAACCTACCTCGCCACCGTGACGCGCCTCCTCAATGAACACGAACACCTCATGGACCTGCGCACGCCCACTGAGCCCTACGCCGCCAACGTCGGCATCAACACCGAGTTCCGCCAGCCCCAAACCCCCGGCCGCGTCCCGCACTTCAACCACGCCCCCAACATCATGCCCCTCCTCCAACTCCATTGGGCCGAGTCCGTCGAAGTCCGACGCCTCTTCTTCATGATTGGCTACTTCTGGGAAATGGGCGTCGCCGAACAGCAACTCCGCTGGCTCTACCACGCTGACTTCATGCCCTGGCAGTTCATCTATGAAGAAGCCCGACACATGTGGGACGAATCCCGCCACGGCAACTCCGGCCTCTCCCGCCTGCGCGACTTCGGCCTCGATATCAAAGACATCGGCTACAACAGCTACGGCGCCTCCGGCGATGGCTTCCTCCCGCCCATGACACCCAGAGACCTCTACGAAGAGTTCTTCGACATCACCCAGACCGCCGAGACCGGCTACTTCGAAACCAAACGCTATAGCTTCGAAGATTTCGCCAACGGCAAAGACGCCGCCTCCGCCGAGATGATGCAGTACGACATCATCGACGAAACTTCCCACGCCGAATACGGCCGCCGCTGGCTCGAAGAAATCGCTAAGCGCGCCGGCGTCCAGGAAGATTACCGCAAGCGCGGGGCCGCTATCCGCGCCCAACGCCAGAAAGAATCCGACGAACGCGTCGCCGCCATGAAACACTACGCCGCCACCGGCCAACTTCCCGCCGGCTACAACCCCACCGACGCCCACTTCGTTGGCGACCTCGCCGCACTCCGCGACCCCGTCGCCCGCGCTCATTTCGAAAAACTCCTCCAACTCCTCCGCGAGAAGTGCCCCCTCGCTAATGCCGCCACCGCGCCCAAGCGACCCAACCTCCCGATGTGACCGCACCTCGCGCTCCGCAATCTATTGTGGCTCCCGCGCGCACTCACCACTACTGCTGCACCTCGTTAGGTTTTTCAAATCAGGGAACCAAAAATTCTTTAAAAATTTTTGATTTACCCTTTGCATTTTCTCAGAGAAACGGCAGAATAGAGAAAGAGACGCCCCATAACGTCTTTTTTCCAACGGCCATGGACGGCCGTCATGGATGGTTTAACTGTTCGCCGGCTGGGAGTCATGTCTCGGCGAATGGGGAAAAGGTCAAGGAGCGACCATGGCCAAAACCCACACCACCACTTCAGCTATCAAACAAGATATCAACGACGTCTGGCGCGCATTCAAGAAAACCAAATCTGAAGAACTGCGTAACTTGCTCATGATGGAATACCTCCCCATGGTCAAGTACAACGCCGAGCGCATCTACGCCAAACTCCCCGACGAAGTCGAACTCGACGATCTCATGCAGGCCGGCATCTTCGGCATGAAGGACGCCATCGAATCCTTCGATCTCGATCGCGGCGTCAAGTTTGAAACCTACTGCGCCCCGCGTATCCGTGGCGCCATCCTCGACGAACTCCGCTCCATGGACTGGGTCCCGCGCCTCGTCCGCTCCCGCTCCCACAAACTCGACCAAATCACCAAGCAACTCGAAATGGAACTCGGCCGCTCCCCGACCGAAGACGAAGTCTCCAAGCGTCTCGGCCTGCCCGCCGGCGAATACGAGAAGATCATGAAGGACGCCACCGCCGTCACCCAGGTCTCTCTCAACCGCAAGTGGTTCGAGACCGACGGCAACAAAGACGTCCGCGAAATCGATGTCCTCGAAGACCGCCGCACCACCGATCCCACCGACGAAATCCAACGCCGCGACCTGAAGGGCCTCATCACCAAGGGCCTCACCCGGGCCGAGCGTCTCATCCTCATCCTCTACTACTACGAAGAAATGACCATGAAAGAGATCGGCGCCACGCTCGATCTCTCCGAATCCCGCGTCTCGCAGATGCACTCCTCAATCATCATGCGATTGAAGGCCCAAATGGCCAACAAAGACCGCGAATTCGTCATGGAAGCCGAATAACCCCCACAAAGAAATTCTAGAAACAAACAAAAGCCCAGGGACTGCAGTCCCTGGGTTTTTCATTTGATGCCGTGGTGTTACCATCCCCGCATGAACACACGCACCATCTCCCTACTGTTTGTCCTCCTCCTTATCTCCACCGCCCGCGCCGCCGACCTCGACCGCGTCGCCCGCGAAGCCCCCGCCACCGGCGCCCTTGTTACCATGCTCGCCGGCGCTCAGTCCGCCACCCTCGGCATTCAGCCCGGCGACATCATCACCCACTACGACAACCAACCCATCGATTCTCCCGAATCCCTCGTCAAAAAAGTCAACGCCAACAAGAACAAACCCGTCAACGTCACCTTTCTCCGCGATGGCAGAACCCTCGTCGCCAACGCCAAGCCCGGCCGCCTCGGCCTGCATCTCCGCGCCATCGAAAAAGGCAAACCCCTCCAACTCCGCCCGCCCGCCACCGACGTCGTCTTCGACTTCTCCTCCCTCAAAGACGCCCCGCGCGAAACCTGGCTCGCCTTCTACATCAACAACAAAAAAGTCGGCTACGAGTTCCACCGCCTCTCCCTCAAAGGCGATGAACTCACCCACGAAATCGAAGTCGCCTTCGACGGCGAAGGCGGCCGCGATCCGGTCGCCATCGTCACCACCGCACGCCTCCGCGACCGCGGTCTCCCCCTCCTCCTCCGCTCACGCCACATCACCGCCGACGGCGAATTTCTCATCGAACGCGTCGACGCCAAACTCAAACTCACCCTCCGCCAACCTGGCAAGCCCGACGAAACGCGCGAAACCACCCTCCCCGAAGCCGCCAATTCCGACTACCTCGTCGCCGGCATCACGGGTTTCCTCCCGCTCAAGCCCGGCGCCTGTGTCCATTACGACATGCTAAACATCTCTGATGGCACGATGATGAACGCCGCCGGCATGGCCGTAAAAGCCGAAGAAGAAATCGACCACGCCGGCAAAAATGTAAAAGCCTGGCGCATCGAAACCTGGTCCCTCGGCCACATCGCCCGCACGACCTGGCTCGACACGGACGGCCGCGAACTCAAGAACGTCTACGGCGGCGGCTACGAATCCCGCCGCGCCACTAAGGAAGAAGCCCTCAAAGACGTCCCCGAAAAACTAAAACCGCGCCTCCTCGCCAAGTAACAAAAAGCCCAGGGACTGCAGTCCCTGGGCCTTCGCTTCCAAACTGTAATGCCGGCGATGCCATCGCCGTTTCCCCAACACGCACCCCATTCGCTTAGCGCCGACGACGCATCACCAGCGGCAACGCCAGACCCAGCACCGCCAGCGTCCCCGGTTCCGGCACGCTCATCGGCCCGCTCGCCCCAATCACAAACGGCGACAGCGATTCCGTCTCGATCGTGATCGTGTGGTTCAACGTGTCCACCACGCCGCCCATGTCCTTCCATTGCCCGTCATCGAAATGAAACACCCGCAGCAGCGATTCGTCGTCGTTCGAACCTAGCAGCGCCGGATCATACGTGAACGTCAACGTGATCGCCCCGTCAAACTCCCCGTCAAAATCCAGCTCAAACAACTGCGCCGTGCCTGGGATATAAAACTCCGGCATCTCAAACTCGCCGTGCGATGCACGGTAATCCAGTTCATCCTCATCACAGATGTTGTATTCCGCATAAAAACTCCCCGGCGTCGTCACATCTTCAAACTGAAACGTCACGCATCCCGGGTTGCCGCCGTCGCCGTTGGCATTCCCCTCCGATGCACCTTCCGTCAGGGTCGTCCCCGTCTTCACACTCAACATCAGGTCAATCGTTCTCGACGCGTTCTCGGCCAGCGTCGCCAGGCTGTACTTCTGCGCACCCGCCACCCACGCCGTGTCCGTCCCATTGAAAAAGTACTTCCCGCCCAGCGCATCATCCTCGATCAGCAGGTGCGTTCCGATGCTCGGCTTGCCAGTCGCGTGATTGTCATCGGCGAACGTCCCGTACATGTCGTTTTCAAACGCAACTGGCGCCACGTTCGACGCAAACGAAATATAGTCCTTAAACGATGGTCCCCAACTCGGATCCGATGCAACCTGCGTCGTGTCATAGTGATAGTCGCTCAAGGCCCCCGTGTACAACCGGTTGTCATAGAGCGATTTCTCCCCGTTAAGGCCGTGCAGCATCTGGAAAAAGCTCAGCCCCGTGATCTCGTTCCCGCTGATGTTGGTAATCGTGTAGCTTTGCTGCAGCACATAGCGGTTCGACTCAATCGCGCTTCCTGTTGCCGCGTTCCCCGGGCTCGTCCCCATCTTCATCCCCGTCACCGTGTCCAGCATCGCGTAATTGATCGTGATCCGCAGATCACTGTTCTCGATCACCGATACTGCATGCGTGTCATACCCGTTGTTCGACTGCGTGATCGTGATCGGCGTCACCTCGCGGAAGTTCGAGTTCGTTGTCCAGTCCGGAAAAATGAAGTCCGGCTGCAGCCACGTCGGGCTCGTCGTGTTGCTGTTGCCCACCTTGTACGACACTGCGGCCGCCCATTCACCCGACAAGTACTCACGCCCCTGGAACCCCGGCGTGTTGTCCAGCAGGATGTCGCTGTACCCGTAACTCGACAACGACATGTTCCAATTCGGATTGCTCACCGACGCATAACTCGTTGGATCGGCTGCCCACGCCAGCGAACTTGTTGCGGCCAACGCCAACATCGCCAGAACTGCAAAACGGGACCTTCTCATGCTTCACCTCGACCCGGCACTTGCTTGGCCGGCACGCCGTCTGTCTGATGACAGCAGTTTCTCACGCCCACACGTCCACAACACGTAGACAAGCGGTACGCATCCAAAACGCGCGACTACACCAGCTTGTGATGGATTCACATCGAGGTTCAGGCGCTCTCTCTACCTGCCTGATTGCCGATCGCCATCGGCCCGATTCGACTCCGCTGCGCGGCCATCCCGCACCGGCTCTTCTCCGGAACGTCGACTAGCCCCCGCACCGCATCGCAGCAACCGTAAGCACGCATGCCCACGGCCCGTTTAGCATGTGTTGCGATGCGAGGTAAAATCTAACAACGAGTGCGGTTTTACAAAAGTGTTAATACTTAATTTTGCGCTGGGTATTGACACCTAATATCTGGATATCCCTATCCTTGTTGTATGGCAATTCCGCACAAGCCGGAGCCCACCGCGCCGCCAATTCCGACTCGATCACTCTCTCCTCGCCCGATTTCGCGAATTTTTCCCTTGACAATCTTGATCCATGTGTTAGGTTATTGTTCGATAAGGCAAGTACGGGGGCCGGGCCATGCATTCACCCATTATTTCTACCAACAAGCACGCCAATTTAGGCGTATTCTGCCACCTTCTGGCTGCTGGCTTCTGGCTTCTTCGCCCCATTCGTCATTTATCATTCGCCATTCGTCATTGCCATCGGTATCTCTCTAGAGATGCCGGCATCTCCAGTGATACCGACCCCTACGCACCACAGTGCATGGTGGCCACCCATGTCTCCCCTAGACCCGCCACCCCTGGCGTGTCTCCCCTCTGGCGCTATCAAAAACGCCACGCGCCCGCCAACATAACCAAAACCCGCGCGCTATCACCCGTGATACAGCCCCCCTCGTTCCTGCTCCCTGATTCCTGTTCCCCAATACCCAATACCAAGTACCCAATACCCGCCGCAGCCCCCTCACCCCGCCATCACCTTCACATGAAACTCTCTGTTCCGCGGCCCATCGAACTCACAAAAATAAATCCCCTGCCACGTCCCCAGCACCAGTTCCCCATCATGCACAATTACCGTCAGCGACGGCCCGACCAGCGACGTCTTCACGTGCGAGTCGCTGTTCCCCTCCGCATGGTCGTAGTAACTCTCCCGGTGCGGAATCATCTCCCCCAACTTCCGCGTCATGTCGCTCTTCACATCCGGGTCCGCGTTCTCGTTGATCGTCACCGCGGCGGTCGTGTGCGGGACGAACACGATCGCCACCCCCTCCTTGATCCCGCTCCTACTCACCGCCGCCGCCACCCGCGCCGTGATGTCCACAAAACCGTTGCGTTCACGCGTTCGAATCGTCTCGGTCACAAACATGCAACACCCTCACAATATCCTCACCAAATCATCGCATAGCCCCTGCGCTTTTACTATAATCATGCGGTTCAAAGGAGTTTTTCATGCGTGTACTGGTCACAGGCCAGATTGGCCTCGACAAGAAGCGTTACCTCGAACAAGTCGCCGCCATCGCCAAGCAAAATGGCGAAGAACTCAAGATCTTCAACATCGGCGACATGATGTACCGCGAGGCCCCCGACGTTCCCCCAGGCCGCATCCTCGATCTCCCCCTCGCCCGGCTCAACTCCCTCCGCCGCGCTGTCTTCCGCGATGTCATCTCCGAGATGGGCAAGTACAAGAACGTTCTGGTCAACACCCACGCCCTCTTCCGCTGGAAGCACGGCCTCTTCTCCGCGTTCGACTTCGACCAGCTCTCGCAGTTCAACGCCGACCTCTACGTCACCCTCGTTGACAACATCGAAACCGTCCACGCCCGCATGCTCCGCGATCACGAGTTTGAACATTCGCTCAAGGACCTCATGGTCTGGCGCGAAGAAGAGATCCTCGCCACCGAGATCGTCGCCAAGAGCAACCGCCGCGAAACTGACCCCGCCCGCTTCTTCGTCCTCTCCCGTGGCCGCGGCACCATGACCGCCGAAACCATGTTCCGCCTCATCTTCCGGCCGAACATGAAGACCGTTTACCCCTCGTTCCCGATGAGCCACGTCATGGACATGCCCGACGTGCTCGCCGAGATTGATGGCTTCCGCGCCAAGATCGCCGAGAAAATGATCGCCTTCGACCCCGGCGATGTGGACGAGAAAGTCCTCTCCGACCGCGCGATCAAGGCCGCCAGCGAAGGCAAGCTCAATCTCGAAGTCGAAATCAAAGAAGCCGCCGCGCCGGGCCAAAGCCCCGCCAGCATGCCGGTGGCAAAACTCAACGTCAAAACGCAGGACATCCTGCAGATCGTCCCCGACATCGATGGCCAGATCTACGCCCGCGATTTCATCCTCGTCCGCCAGTCTGACATGATCGTCTCCTACATCCCCGAACTCCCCGGCGGCAAGCCCGGCCTCTCCTCCGGCGTCGAACGCGAACTGCAGCACGCCCACGAGCACGGCCGCGACGTGTACGTCATCTGGCGCCCCAGGAAAGAGCCGTCCCCCTTCGTCACCCAGACCGCCAACAAGGTCTTCCGCTCCGTCGATGAATGCCTGACATTCCTTGAGAAGAAAGGCTACTTCCAGCCGCACAACCTGTTCGGTTCGTGAAACGCCGCACCCTTGACCGATAGAACCAACGTTTAGTATTTTTGAGGCTTATGTCGAACGTCGCTCTAGAATCCAACCGCGAATCGCACGAACAGTACCGCGTGATGCTGTTCGAGAAACTGCTCATCAACTTCGGGCTGCCTTCTGATTTCGTCTACCACTCGATCCGCGCGCTGGTGCAGCACGACAAGAGCCAGACCTCGAAGGAACGCCTCATGGGCCTCTGGAGTGGCAAGGTCGCCAAGTATCAGAAACTGCTGCGGGTAAAAGCTGAGAACGGGGGGGTGATTCCGGAAGACTATCGCGAGCTTTGCATGCAGACGCCCTGCGGCCGCGTGCGTTACGTGCTCGCCAGCATCCGATCGATCAAGAAAAACTGAAAATCAATCTAACCACCAAGAACACCAAGTGCACGAAGGTCTTTCTCTTTGAGCCTGACTGTTCGCGCGTGACTTGCCTTGGTGTGCTTGGTGTCCTTGGTGGTGATCAAGGGTTTTGAGGCTTAACTGCCTGCGTGGCGTGAAACGTCCGCCCCTCGGCAATGTACTTGCGCTCAAAGTTCGTCCCTACGATCGAGCCTTCCGGCGCATCTTCCTTCAGCTGAATCGGACTCGTGAACGGCACCACCGTCAGCCAGGTCTGTTCCTTCAGCACCGCCTGCATGTGGGCAAAATAATCCGCGTGATCGGTCACCAGCCGCAGAATGCCGCCGGGCACGAGCATGCGGTGAATCTCCTTGATGAACGGCACCTGGATGATGCGGCGTTTGTGATGGCGTGTTTTGGGCCAGGGGTCGGGGAAATAGATATGAAACGCGTGAATGCTGTTATCCGGCACATGGCAGCGCAGCCACCAGGTTGCTTCGCCGGCCACGATCTTCGCATAGTTGATCCCATGCCGCCGCAGCCGGTCCGCGGCATACATCGCATACTCTTTGGCCCACTCGAAGCCAATGTAGTTGTGGTTCGGCTGCTCGGTGGCAATCGCCAGGAGAAACGTCCCTTTGCCCGAGCCGATCTCGATGTGCACGGGGTTGCTGTTGCCGAACAACGCGGCCAGGTCGAGCTTGCCCGCCTCATCCGTAATGTTGAGCAGGTTCGGTTCGGGCTGAAGATTTGCACGCAATGCCATAGGGCGGACAAGGTTAGCGGGAACGGCCAAAAACGCAATGAGCCCGAGGCGCGATATCGTGCCGTTCGCGTTTCTCGGAGGCATGCCCCAACGTCCGATTGGCTCTATAATCCAGCTGATGTTTCGTCTACTGGCCTTGCTGCAACTCACCCGTGCCGCCCTCGCGTTCACCGCCATCGCGGACGCCTGGACCGTGCTCCTGCTGCGCCCGCCCAGCGTGCCCGCCGACCCCATGTGGCTTCTCATCCTCCGCATGATCATCACCGGTGTCGTGTCGGCCTGCCTCTACGGCTTCGGCATGGCGCTCAACGATCTGCTCGACGCCCGCCGCGACCGCATCTTCGCCCGTCACCGCCCGATCCCCTCCGGCCGCATTGGCTGGCGCACCGCCATCATCACGGCGCTGCTGCTCATGATGACCGCGCTCTTCGCCGCCGCGATGTTGATGCCCCTCTCCAACACCTACTGGCCGCTCTCGTTCCTGCTGGCCTTCGCCACCGCGTTGCTGATCGTCTTCTACGATGCCACCTCCAAATACCTCGGCGGCCTGGGACTGTTGACCCTTGGCCTCGTGCGCGCGATCCACTGCATGATCGGCAACCCGCAGACGCCGCTCCTCTTCCTCTCCATGCTGCTGCTTACCCATGTGGCCTTGATCAGCCTCGTCGCGTATCGCTACGAGAACAAGCGTCCCCGCCTCAAATGGTGGGACGTGGCGACGGTGATCACCGGCTTGGTTGTGCTCAACACGACGGCCCTTGCCTACATGTACTGGCGCGGCGCGCTCGTCACAGAAAATCTTCCCATGCTGATCGGCCCGGGCATCGCAGCGCTCGTCTACCTGCTATGGGCCACGTTCACCTTGCGTCAGAAAAAACTCACCCCGCGCCAGCGCGGCGAGCGGCTCATTCTGATGGGGCTCTTCTGGCTGTTCATCTACGATGCCAGCATCCTTGTCTCCAACGGCCAATACCTTGCCGGGGTCGCCATCACGCTGCTGCTGGTTTGTGCGATCGTCAGCTTCTTCGGCCTGCGTTGGCTTGGCCGGCGGCTCACCCAGCCGCGCCTCACCTACCGTGCGAGCAGTCAGAACTGACTGGCCGCCATCCGCGGCATACAATGGGGCATGAGCATGGACGCTATCGATTTTTCGCAAGAGTTGCCGTTGTTCCCGCTGCCGAACTGCGTGCTTTTTCCCGGCGTCGTGCAGCCGCTGCACATTTTTGAACCCCGTTACCGCGAGATGGTCGCCGACGCCCTCGAGTCCGACCACCTGATCACCATGGCGCTTCTGAAAGAGGGCTGGGAGAAAGACTACTACGGCCGGCCCGCCGTCCACCACATCGTCTGCGTCGGCAAGATCGTGGCGCATGAGAAATCTGACGACGACAAGTACAACCTGTTGCTGCAGGGCCTCACCCGCGCCCGAATTGTCGCCGAGGCCAAGCATGGCCTGTACCGTGTGGCTAAGCTTAAGCCGCTGCACGACACCGCTGCCGAGGAAGCCGACGACAACACGCAGCGCGAGGCGTTGGGACTGCTATTCGCGCAGACAGCGCTAAGCCGCCTGCCCGTCTCAAAGACCGTGCAGGAACTGGTTGGAGAGAAAGTGTCTGCTGCGCATCTGGCCGACATGCTGGCCTTCGCGCTGATTCAGGATGTGAAGACGAAGCAGCGGCTGCTGGAGCAGCTTGACGGCACCCAGCGCGTGGCGATGGTCATGAACGAGTTAACGATACTGGCGCAGGCGATGAGTTCAGCCGGTGCGCCAAAGCGCTTCGCTCCGCGGATCAGCAACAACTGATCACTTGTAGAACAGGCCGATGTCGTTGTAGGTGACGAACAGGAACAGCCCGGCCAGAATCACGATGCCGACGTAGCTGATCGCCGCCTGCACCTTGAGGCTGAGTGGCTTGCCGCGGATCTTCTCAAGGATCAGCAGCAGGAACAGGCCGCCGTCAACGATGGGGAGGGGCAGGAAGTTGGCCACTGCGAGGTTGACGCTGACCATGCCGAGCACGAAGAGCAGATAGACGAAGCCGCGGTCCTGCACGTCGTGGCCGATCTTGGTGATGCCGACGATGCCGTGCAGATTGGTCGGGCTGACCGTGCCGATGAATAGGCCACGCAGAGTCATGTAGGTTTGCAGAATGAACTTCTTGGTGTGCTCAGCGCCCATCATCATCGCATCAAAGGCGTTCTGGGCCTTCTGCACCTGCAGCATGTTTTCTACGGGCAGGTTGAGGCGGAACTCGACATGTTCATTGACTGCCTTGTGCTCGTCGCTGGTGAGCGCGAGCTTTTGCGTGAACGTCTTCTCGCCGGCGGTGAACACCACATCGACTTCCTGTCCGGGCGAGAGCTTTCTGGCCGCGGCGTAGACATCGGTCCACGAGGTCACGGCGGTGTCGCCGATCTTGGTGATGCGGGCATCGGCGGGAAGGCCAAGCTCGACCACCTTGGCGGTTTTGTCGTGAATCACAGCGATCGCCGTGTCCAAGTCGGAACCCAACTGTACGTTAATCATGCCGACGGTGCGGCCATCACGTTCGCCCAGGGCGGGTGTGACGGTGAGTTTCTCAGTTTTGCCGTCGCGCAGCACATGCACATCGACTGCGTTGCCGGCATTGCTGCCGATGACTTCGCGGAAACGCTCGGTGGAGGGGTTCTGCACATCGCCAACGCGTGTGACGATATCGTCGACTTTCAACCCGCCGCGCTCACCGGGTCCGGAGGACTGGAAGAAGACGAGATAACGGCCGCGGAAAAGTGCATCAATCGTCACACGCGGGCCAAAGCCGAAGACGGTAGGCAGGCCCGGCCCGCCGAGACGCGCCACGGCCGTGGGCTTGATTTCGACTTCGCGTGCGCCTTGTTTCTCGTTGGAAAGACCGAGCTTCACGGGATTGGGCGCGGTCGCCTGGACGATGGGGTGAATCGCAAAGTAGCTTTCGACGGGCTGGCCGTTGACGGAGGTGATTTTGTCACCGCTCTTGAAGTTGGCGAGTTCGGGACGCTTCTTGGCTTCTTCACTGAGCTCTTCCTGCGAGCCGTAGATGGCGTTGCCGACGGGCTGTTCGATGCCGACGGCGAGGAAGCCGCTGCCTTCGCTCTTCTTCGGCTTGATGTCGATGAACTTGGACTTGTCCCAGCCCTCGCGAATGAACTCGAAGCGGATGCTGCTTGCGCCATCAGAAAGTGCGGAGGCGAGGACGACGTCGGAGAATTCGAGGAAGCCGCGGGGCTTGGTGCCGTCGATGGTGATCAGGCGGTCGCCGGGCATGAGGCGGTCGTTGTCGGCGGTGCGGGCGTGCCAGGCGGGGGAGTCGTAGACGACGTTGCCGACGATGGCCGGCGGAAACTTCACGCCGACCGACGGGTGGAAGATGATCGAGAAGATAATCGCGGCGCAGATGACGTTCATGATCACGCCGGCGGAGACGATGCACATGCGCTGCCAGATCGGCCGCATGTTGAAGCTATGCGGGTCTTCAGAAACCTTCGTCGGGTCGGTGTCGTCCTGGCCGAGCATGCGGACGTAGCCGCCCAGCGGTAGCCAGCTGAGGCGGTAGTCGGTGTCCCCTTCGTTCTTCTTGGCTGTGGTAGTTGCAGTTTGCTCAATATCGCCGGCCGTGACGGCGCCATGGGCGGTATTGTCTTTCTGTTTGTCGGCCTTGCTCTCGCGGGGGTCGGGGCCAAAGCTGAGGCCGACGCCTTTGCGCCAGCCGACCATGCGCGGGCCGATGCCGATCGAGAAGACATCACAACGGACCGAGCACCACCGGGCGACGAGGAAGTGGCCCAATTCGTGGAAGAAGATGATGGCGGAGAAGCCGATGACGACCAGCGCGACGCGGCGGATGGACTCCAGCGGGCCGGCGAGCGCGAGGACAAAGAAGATAGGCAGGGCGATCGTGTAAAGCATGAGTTGTGAGCGACGGTAGTTGCTCAGGAGACGTCGGGACAGATTGGACATTGAACCCTCAACTTTTCTAAGTCTGCGTGGGGGGCGAAGGTGTCAGTCATTCAGGTGGCGGGCTTCGTGCCGGGCCCAGTGGTCGGCTTTGAGCAGTTGCTCAAGTGTAGGCAGGGCGACGAAGCCGTTTCTTTTGTGCCGTTCGAGCACTTCTCGAACTGTTTGTACGATCTGGCCGAAGCGAAGTTTGCCGCTGCGGAACATTTCGTTGGCGACCTCGTTGGCCGCATTGACGACAGCGCCGGACGTTCCGCCGAGGCGGATGACCTCAAAACCTAATTGTAGGGAGGGGAATCGCTCGTCGGGCTGCTCGAAGGTCATTTCCTTGATTTTCGACCATTCAAGGCGGGTGCTGCAGCCGTCGTAGCGCTCGGGGTGGGTTAAGGCGTATTGGATGGGCGTGCGCATATCGGGCGTGCCGAGCTGGGCGATCACGCTGCCGTCCACGAATTCGATCATGGAGTGGATGATGCTTTGCGGGTGGATCAGAACTTCGATTTTCTCGGCCGGCAGGTCGAAGAGCCAATGGGCTTCGATGATTTCGAGGGCCTTGTTCATCATGGTGGCGGAGTCGATGGTGATTTTCGGTCCCATTTTCCAGTTGGGATGAGCCAGGGCTTCATCGACCGAGGCGTTCTCGATTTTCGACTTGGGCCACGTCCGGAAAGGCCCGCCGCTGGCGGTGAGGATGATCTTGCGGATCTCCTTTTCCACGCCGCTGCGCAGGCTTTGGAAGATGGCCGAGTGTTCGGAGTCGACGGGGACGATGGTGGCGTTGTGCTTGCGGGCCGTCGGCATGACGATCGAACCCGCGACGACGAGGGCCTCTTTGTTGGCCAGGGCGATGGTCTTGCCGGCTTCTGCCGCGGCGATGCAGGGGGCGAGGCCGGCGGCACCGACGACGGCCGCGACGACGATGTCTACTTCGGGCTGGCGGACAAGTTCGCTCATGGCGTTCGGGCCGGTGACGAGCTCGATGCCCGTGCCGAGGAGATGGTCACGCAATGCCCGGAGGTTTTCGCTGGGGTGGTCGCTGGTGGAGTTGTCGTTGAGGCCCACGTACCAAGGCTGGGTGGCGACGGCCTGTTCGTAAAGTTTTTTCCAGCTCGTGCAGGCGGTCAGCGAGTGAATCTCGAACCGGTCGGCCAGGTGCGTGCATACATCAATGGCATTGGTGCCGATGGAGCCAGTCGCGCCCAGGATGGCTACGCGTTTTTTCTTACTTTTTGTCGCGGTCATGCGTGCGAATCAACCCTTTCAGAGGAAGCCTCGCATGATAAACCGCGCCGGGCCAGATAGCTACCCCGTGGGGGACGTCCGCCGGGCTTGGCGGCGACGGTAATGCTTCATGAGCGGCGTAACCGACGTGCCATGGGCGACGATCGAAACGGTGACGACTGTGAAGGTGATGTCGATCAGGCGTGAGGCGAATTCCGAATCGGGCCCGTGATTGATCGCATAGAAGAGATAGTAGAGCGAGCCGACGCCGCGTATGCCGAACCACCCGATGTAGGCGCGGTGAGACCAGGGGAGCGCGGTGCCGGCGAGACCGACGAAGACCGCTACCGGGCGAATCAGCAGCAGCAATAGGCTGATGAACACCAGGGTGTGAAAGCCAGGGGTGCGAATGTGCCACAACATGGCGCCCAAGAGTGTGACAACGGCCACCTCGGCGATGCGTTCGAGTTGTTCGTTGAAGGTGAGAACGTCGCTGGTGAGGCGCAGTGGGTGGTGCTGCTCGGCGTGCGGTTCGGGACCTTCCTCAATCTTGCGGATCTGTTGGTCGCTGAGGCGGCCCGTGCGGCGGATCTCCAACTGGCGAAGCGCTACGGCTGCGGCAAAGACAGCGAGGAAGCCGTACGTGTGGAGGGCCAGCGCGACACCATAAGAGAGGGCGATCAGCCCCAGGGAGAGGAAGTCGTAGAGTTCGGCGACGCCGTCGTACCGCGCTCGCAGGTGGAGGAAGAGCCAACCAGTGGCCAGCCCGAGGAGCGCCCCAATGCCCAAGCCTCCGCTGACAGCCCAGAGCAGGTCGACGGCGAACCAGCGTGCGCTCCAGGGGCCGATGTCATGCAGACCCATGAGGCCAAGGCCTAGCATGACAAACGGGAAAGCGGTGCCGTCGTTCAGGCCGGCTTCACCAGTGAGGGAGAGTCGCAGCCGGTCGCGGTCGAGGTGATCTTGCACCTGCACATCGCTGGCGAGGACGGGATCAGTAGGCGCCAGCACAGCGCCAAGGATCACCGCCGCGCCCCACGTCAGGCCAAGTAGGTAATGGCCGACGCACGCGACCAAGCCCACGGTGACGATCATGGAAAGGAACGCGAGACGGAATGCGGCACGCCAGCGTCCGTCTGTCAGGGGGAGGCGCAGCTTCAGCCCGGCGGTGAAGAGGGAAATAATGACGGCCAGTTCGGTGAGATGTTCCAGCAGCACCGTGTGTTGCAGCGGCGGCGCGTTCAGCCAGTTCAGGACGAGTGGGCCTAGCACGAGACCGGCGAGCAGATAGAGGATGGATGAGCTGAGCGGAAGATGCTTCAGGAACGACGCAACGATGGCCATCGAGACGAGAATCAGCCCGCAGACGACGAACCAGAGATACGCGGACATAAGCACCTGCCAACCTCACACGTGCGTTGAGGCAGCAGATGCGGAGCAAAACCCATAGACATCAATTGGCGGGAGCGGTGCCGCCGGGCATCACCCGCTGGGCGAAGTCCTGGCCAGCCTTAAGCATCCTGGCCAGCGCCCGGCCAGATTCGCGTTCGGCATAGGAAGCGGCATAGTGTGAGACGATCGCCAGCCGCAACTTTGGGTCCATCAGCAGGGGACGGGCGGCGCCTTTCTCATCACGCAGTTGGCGGGCACGCTCGGCGATGAGGCGGGCCCACGTGGCGTCGTGCCCCTTGGAGGCGACGTAGTGCTCGAGCGAGCCGGCTGCCTCCTCGGGCTTGCCCTCGGCCAGCAACCGCTCGCCGGTGATGAAGACCGTGACGGGGTTGTTCGGCCAGACGCGCGATGCACGCACCATCTCCAGGTCCATGCGGTCGTAATCTTTGTCCATCGCAGACATGGCGGCGAGCATCAGGTGTACCGCGGCCTGAGCCTCTGGGCCAAACGCCGCACCTTCGGCTGATTGCCCCGGTGCTACGGCTTCGATCTGTGCCAGCGCAAGGCGGTCGCAATTCATGATGCGCAGGATCGCGCCGTGGAGCATGCCGCGGCCAAGTCGATGCTCGGGGCTGCGCAGCGTGGTGGGATCGACGGCGGAGATCTCGATGAGCGCCAGATCGTCGCGGCCGGCGACGAGGAACCCGAGTCCCAACAGCAGGCCCAGTTCCGGTGGGGGGCTCTTGCCCATGGCGCGCATCGCGGCGGCGACGGCCGGGTAATCGGGCGTGCCGTCGGCCCGCAACGGCCGGTCGGTTGTGCAGCCGTCGATGGCGACTGCGAGTGCGGCGCTCTGCTGCACGGAGTCGTGGAGCATGCTGGTGAGTGATGGGTTGGTAGTTGCCGGCGCCGTGGCGGGCGTGCGGTTGGCTTCTTCGCAGGCGAACGCGAGTGATTCACACGCGCCGCGCAGCGTGACAGCCCGCGCCGCCCGGTAGGCCTTTGCCTTGTAGCCATTGAGCGTATCGCGAACGGTCTGCTCTTCCTCAGCAAAATCCAGTTCGACCCGCGCGCTGGTGTGCAGCGGCTCGACATCGGTCAGGCTTGTCTGCAGCGAGGCGTCTGCTGCGGCCAACTTGCGCAGGGCTTCAATGGATTTTTCGGAAGCGGCGAACTCTTTGCGCGCGGACTTCACGTTGGCTTCAGCGCGAGCCTTGGTGACCGCTTCGCAGTGGCTGCGGACGGCGGCGGCGTGTTCGGCGGCTTGCACGGCGGGCGTACCGCGACTGCAGCCTGCAACGAGGATAGCGCTCCACAGGCCGACGAGGCAGAGCCTACGCATGCTGACACTCCAGGCGGCGTTACTTTCTCACGACGCGCACTTTGACGTTGTATTCACCTGGGAACTGGTAGCTGGAGTAATCGCCCGGCATGGCGATGCCGAAGTGCAGAACGCCCGTCTTGTCGGCGATGAAGGTGTGCTTGCTGCCGGCCTTAAAGATGTTGCCGTTGGGGCCCACGCGGGCGATCAGGGCGCCGCCCGGGATGTTGCCGGGTTGGTAGCTGCCGAAGTTCATGCCGCCGTCGGGCGTGCTGGATTGGTTGCCGCCCCAGGGGGTCATGGTGATCGAGCCGCTGGCGGTGATGAACACCTGGTCCCCCTTGTTCACTTTGACGCCTGATGCCTCGAACGTACGGGTCTGAACCACATTGCCCGAGACGGTTACGGTCTTCTTGGTTTCCTCTGCCTGCGGAACGTCGCGTTCGGCACGCTTAACATCACTGAGTTTGATGCTTAGGGGACCATAGGCGCTGGTGATGTCAAACTTGGCCGTGTTGATCTTGCCCACAATGGTGAAATTGGTCGTGACGATTGTGTCGGCCCCGATCAGGTCAGCAGCAGTTTCTTCATCGTCGGCGGTGAGTTCATCAAACTCTTCAATGATGCGCTGCAGGCGGGCCTGCTTCTCGCCGTCGGAGTTCTTGACGGCCTTATCAAGTTCAGCGCGGACGGCAGGACCGATCTTGAGCAGTCCGGCGGTTGCGGATTCGCGCTCGGCAAAACCTTCAGCGCCCAGGTCGTTGATCATGTCTGTGATTTTCTTCTTGAGCTCGGGGTGGCTGTCGAGACCGGGCGTAATGGCGCGGATGCTGTCGACCGGCACCTTGAGCGCGCCAAACGGCGTGGTCACGTCCAGCACGTTGGGTTGCACCGCGCCGGTGATCACCGAGCCGTCCATCAGATGCAGGCGAATCTCGCCGGCCTTCATCGGCACGACCGCAGCCGGCGCCGGGAGGGGCGTCTTGTCTTTCTTGGCGGGCGGTACCGGTTGCGGTACCGGCGGCACGGGCATGATGGCCATGGCGGGTTCGGCGATCTCAATCTCGTCGGCCCACATGGGCGCGGCGACGGCCAGCGTTGCCAGCACAAGAAGGATGCTGCGGGGGTTAAACATGCGAACGACCTCCGGTAGGAACTTAGGGGCATTGTATGGGGACAAGAGGTTAGACGCGCATCACAAAGTTTTGTTCACAACTTGGCGGCGAGGCCCGCGATTGCGGGGTGTTCGGCCTGACGCTGCTGGAGGAACGTTTTGGCTTGGGCGCGTGTCGGAAGTGCGGGCCAGCCGCCGCGTCCGCTGGCCTTGATAGCGCCGGCCGCACTTGCGAGAAGCACCGCCTCCGTCACCGACCAACCCTGGCTGATGGCGTAGGCGAAGGCCCCGTGGTACGTGTCGCCGCAGCCGTTGGTATCAGTGGCGATGACCTTGAACGCCGGTTGATGCGTGACCGGCCCGTTGTTGGATGTGGCATACCAGCAGCCCGCGGCCCCGCCGGTAACGACGGTTGCCTTGCGGTTTGGACCGCCGGCTTTGGCGAGCGCGGCACACGCCGTGGCCAAGTCCTTCTCACCGCTCTTCCATTGGGCGAATTCCTCGCTGACCACCACGTAGTCGATTTCGTGTAGCAGGGCGTCCACGCCTGGGCTGCGGCCTTCAATGTCGGCTACGATCGGCACGCCGAGTTTGCGGACCTTTCTGGCCAACTCCACGGGCACGGGCTCGGCCAGAAAATCCATGAAGAACACCTTGGCCGATGCGATGACATCGTCGGCCAGATCTGCAGCGGTGGGTTGTTTGAAATCGCGGCAATCGTAGAAGATCGTCCGGCTGCCCGTGGCTTTGTCCACCACGATCACGCTGTGATACGGCTTGCCGGCGGGGTCGTGAATGATGTGCTCGGTTTTCACGCCGTACTCGTTGAACAGCCCCGTCATGAAGTTGGACAGGTCGCCGTTGTTGAAACGGGCGGTGTAAGCGACCTTGCCGCCGAGCCGCGCTGCCGCGGCCATTGCGGTCGCGGTGAGTCCGCCGCCGTTGCGGGTTTTGTCGCGCACGGGGTATTTGAAGTTGACCTGCGGGACCTCATCGATGTATGTGAGATCATCAACCGCAGAGATGCCGACACCAAGAATATCGAGGGATTTTGCTGCCATTGCGCTGGTACCTTTTCGGAAAAAGCTGGGGCATTATAAGGTTGCTTCACAGTTGCTGCATCTGTGCGATTATTCGCATGCTTTCGGGTTGGGCGGCGTTAGTCTGGCGTGCTAGTTTCATGGAGTTCTATCATGCGGAAAATGACACGGATTGCCATCGCGGCTTTGCTCGCTCTGTGTGCCAGCAATGTGGCCCACGCCCAGATAAAGAAGGACGTTCAGAACCCGTTTCTCGTGTGGACCAAGGCCGAGGCGGCAGAGATCAAACAACGCATCGACAGCGACCCGCTTGCCAAGCAGCAGTACGACCGCATGGTGGCGTTTGAACTGGCGCCGTCGAAGTCCAAGAACCGCACCAATCCAACCATGATGCGGCTGTTTCAGTTTGCGGTGATGGGTGACCAGAAAGCCGGCGAGGCCGAGAAGCGTGAACTGCTGAAGTTCATCGGCCAGTTGCCGCCCGGCAACAAGGCTGGCGATCCCAACAGTGGCAACGCCCAGTGGCGCGACGATCGCACGTGGGATGCGCTGCGTTATGACGTGCTGTACGAAACGCTCACCGCTGATGAACGTGCGAAGCTCAACGACACGATCCGCGGTTATGTCGATTGGCTCGAGAAGGCACGCGGCCCATGGGCCAAGGAAGGGTCGCCTCGCACCGCCTGGCTGCCCAATATGCAGTGGACGACCGTAACCGGCGTGCACGTGCTGGCCGTTGCTTCGCGCGATGAACAACTCATCAAACGCGTGTTCAACGCCAACGGCGGATGGAAGTGGTACTTTGACAACTACCTCACACGCGAAGGCTTCTACATGGAGGAGTTCGGCAAGTACTACTCCAACATCGGGGCGATGCTGTTCTGGTGTGAAGGCCTGGAGAAGCTTGGCTTGTCGCAGTACGGCTACGGCTACACCGGCAAGAACGGCGCCACGATGGAGAAGCACCTCAAGAGCCTTATCAACATCGGCTATCCGAAGCTTAACAGTGACAGCGGCATGCCCGACATCATGGCCGTGACCATGGGCGATGCCGGCTTCACCATGATCGTCAACGGTGCTGAAGGCGGGGATGCTGCCGCCACGCCGTGGTGGGGCGGTGGCAGAATGAACGGCCCCGTGCGCATGCTCAACGCGCTGTGGTATGAGATGGGCCATCGCCGCTTCCCGAATGCGGGCTACGACTACTTCCTGTCGGCGATGCGCCGGCCGACGGACCAGCTCGCGCTGCCCACGCTGTATTTTGGTCTAAAGTCAATCGATCCCAAGGCGGTCAAAGCGCCGCCGGCTCCGTCGATCGTGTCCCATGACCGCGGCTTTGCCTTGCTGCGTGCGGATGAATCGCCAGCCTACTGGGATTCGAAGAAACCTGCCGTGGGCTTTCAGTTTGGCATGTACTACGTGCATTACGTGCACGATTGCTTTGCCTTGCTTCAGTATGTGGCGCAGAACCGCATGATCTATAACCGCATGGGCGCCACGCAGGGCAATTACGCCGGCGGCGATGCCTGGCGCGATCACGTGCGCGGCCACGGCGGCGGCGTTGTGGTGGACGGCCTCAAAGCCAAGTTCATCGACAACGGCGAAGAAGGTGTGGCGAACCATCGCATCCGGCACGAGTTTGCGCCGGAGTTCAAATTCACTGCGGCCCGGGCCAAGGGCATCTATCCCGACGTGGAGCAGGAACGCGCGATGGTGCTGACCGACGAATACCTGTTCGATGCATTTTTCCTGTGGTCGGACAAACCGCGGGTGTACGACTGGCATGTGATGTCGCCCGCATCGCTTGATCCGGCGGAGAAGGGCTGGGCCACCGCGGTCTCGCTGAACAACAAGATCCGCGAGCAGGCCTTGGATAAGCCGCACCTGCAGGCACCGCAAGCCAAGGACGTCGCCGACAAACCGTGGGTGGTGTCGCTCGATCAGTCGTCTGAGAAACAAAAGGCTGGCGTGCTGGTGCGCATGCTGGGTGATAAGGACACGGTCCTCGTCGCAGGCACGCCGCCGGGCATCTCGGGCACAGGCGACAATGCCGGCTTCAAAGGGGCGGCCGCCAGTTCGCGTGGCGTTAAGTTGCTTGCCTCGCGCACGGCGCCAAGCACCGCCTTCGTCGCGTTGCACGAGCCGCACGAAGGCACGCCGCGCATCGCCACGTATGAACGCATCGCGCAATCGAATGACGCGGTGGTCGTGCGCATCACCGGCACACGCGAAAACGGCGACAAGTACGTGGACATCATTTGCCTGAGTGCTACAGCTGAGGCTGATAAGCCCGTGACGCTGACCACGACGGGCGGCGAGAAGATCACCTTCACGTCGCATGCGTTCACGCGCATGGTCAACGGCAAAACCACAACCGTAGGCAAGGTCGAAATGCCGGCAAAGATCAGCCAGTGGTAATGCTTATTCCGCCGGCGCGGCTTTCTTAGGACGCTTGGCCTTCTTGGGCTTCGGCGTTTCTTCGGCCGCTGCCGGAGCCGCTGCACCCGAAGCGTTCGCGCCGAATTTCTGGCGGATGTCGTCCGGCCAGACGCCGCTCTTGGCGATCGAGTCCTTGAACTCGCCCAGCCGGTCTGCCGGCAGCGTCGTGCGGCAACGCGGGAAGCCGCTGCAGCTCATAAACGGCCCGCGCTTGCCCTGGCGGATCACGATGTTCTTTTTGCCGCACTTGGGGCATTTCAGGCCGGTGTCTTCAGGGGGCGGCTTCGGCGGCAACACTTCACCGGTCTTCTTGTCGAGGTTCAGAATCGTCTTGCATTCCGGGTAGCCGCTGCAACCGAGGAACGCTCCGAAGCGTCCCTGCCGCTTGATCATCGGCTTCTGGCAGTTCGGGCACTTGTGGTCCGTGATCTCCAGCGCCTGCGGCTTGCCTTCGCGGTCGACGTTCATCGCCTCCTTGCAGTCCGGATAGCGCGAGCAAGACAAGAACCGCTTGCCGCGCTTGCTCAGGCGGTACACCATCGGCGCGCCGCACAGTTTGCACTTGTACTCGCTCGCCTGGGCTTCGGCACGGGCGTGCGTCATACGCTCTTCAGCGTGCGCCAGGTCGCGCTCCAGCGGACCATAGAAATCCTTGATGACTTCGTGCCAGTCCTTGTGCTGCTCTTCCACCTGGTCAAGCTCCGCCTCGATCGTGCGGGTAAAGCTCGTCTCCATGATGTCCGGGAAGCCTTCGATCAGCTTCTCGGTCACCTTGATGCCCAGATCGCTGGCATAAAGCGTGCGGCCCTTGGCCTCCACGTAGTTGCGATCCTGAATGGTGCTAATAATGCTCGCATACGTGCTCGGCCGGCCGATGCCTTCAGTCTTGAGTGCCTTCACCAGGCTGGCCTCGGTGTACCGCGACGGCGGCGTGGTGAAGTGCTGCGTCGGCGTCAGGTCAACCGGCGCCACCTGCTGCTTCTCCGCCAGCTTCGGCAGGATCTGTTCGTCGAAGCGCGTGTACACGCCCGACACTTTCATGAAGCCGTCGAACACGAGCGAGCGGCCCGTAGCCTTGAACGTCGCGGTCGTGGTGCCCTGCTTGATGGCGTCGATCAACGCTTCGTTCACATCCCAAAGCGCCGGTTTCATCTGGCAGGCGACGAAGCGCTTCCAGATAAGATCGTAGAGCTTGAATTGTTCATCCGTCAGGCCGCGGCCGCGAAGGCTCTCGGGCGTCAGCGTCACATCGGTGGGGCGGATCGCTTCGTGGGCTTCCTGTGCGTTCTGGCTGCTGGAGTAGAAATTCGGCGCATCGGGCAGATACTTCGGCCCCAGCTTCTGACCGATGAAATCGCGCGCCGCACCGATCGCCTCTTTGCTGATGTTCTGCGAGTCGGTACGCATATAGGTGATCAAACCAACCGCACCAATGCCGGCAACATCAACACCTTCATAGAGCTGCTGCGCCACGCGCATCGTGCGCTGAGCGCCAAAGCCCAGCGAGTTGCTCGCCGCCTGTTGCAGCGTGCTGGTTTCAAATGGCCCCGGCGGCCGCGACGTGCTCTGCTTGGTCGTCAGCGACCGCACGACAAACTGGATCCCGCTGCGCTTCTGATCGATCACGCCGATCACGCGCGTCAGCGTCGTCGCCGGTCCCTTCAGTGGCACGCCGCGCGGGCCCGATACGCCGTCGTTGTCGCGCGTTTCCACGCGCACATCCAACAAGCCCACGGCATCGGCTGCCGCACGGGCGGCGTTCACATCTTTGGGATCAAACTTCTTGCCCGCAACTTCTACGAGGTCCGCACGAAACGCCCCGGCATCGCGCAGAAATTCCATCTTCTGGGCGACGGTGGGACCGGCATTCTCTTCGCCCGGCGTCGGCTGCTGCGCCTGGGCCACAACCACTTCCGCCGAGTCGGTGCCGTCGTCCTTCACTTCCTCGCCGACTTCCGGCCCGCCCTGTAGAAACTGCTGCCAATCGCGGGCAATGCCCGGCGCGGCGGCGAGGTCCGTCGTAAAGATGCCCGTCAGTTTCCAGTACTCTTCCGGGATGAACGCCTGTATTTCCTTTTCGCGATCCACCACCAGTTTGACCGCGACCGACTGCACACGCCCGGCCGACAGGCCCCGCGCTACCTTCTTCCACAGCAGCGGCGAAATCTTGTAGCCCACCAGCCGGTCGAGAATACGCCGCGCCTGCTGGGCGTTGACCTTGTCCTCATTAATACTCCGTGGCTGCTTGAACGCTGCCACGATCGCCTGCTTGGTAATTTCGTTGAACACCACGCGCTTGGCGTTCTTGTCGCTCAGGCCCAGCGCGTGCCTCAGGTGCCAGGCGATCGCCTCTCCCTCGCGGTCCAAGTCGGTTGCCAGGAAAACTTCTGACGAGCCCTTCGCCGCCGCCCGCAACTCGCTGATCAATTTCTTGCGCGTGTCGAGAATCTCGTACGTCGGCTCAAAGTTGTTTTCAACGTCGACGCCCAGGCCCTTCTCCGGCAGGTCACGCACGTGACCCATCGAGGCCTTCACGACGAAATTTCCCCCAAGATATTTGTTGATCGTCTTGGCTTTCGCGGGCGATTCCACGATGACCAGCGTCTTGCCGCCGCTGCGCGGTTCAGTCCCCTGGTCCTCTGTCGGTACTGGTGTTGCCGTACGTTTGGCCACGCAAAACCCTTTCAAATCAAGCCAATCGTGCGCGTTGCCGCGCGCGTGGCAGATGGTTATAGCCCGGCTCTCGGGCAAAGGCGAATCGGCTATTCAAGACTTTCGGCCAGAAAAGTCAAGTGGCATGAGTGCGTTTACACCCCCGCCCAACAAAAAAGCAAGCCGCGACACTTGCGCCGCGGCTTGCCTGTCCCACGCATCATGACTATCTCAAACACGGCGGCGCCGCGCCAGCAGCCCGACCGCGCCGAGGCCCAGCAACGCCAGGCTCGTCGGTTCCGGAATCACCGCGAACTCGCTGTTGTGATTCAGCACCGCCCACACGTAGTTGTTGGTTTCGTCCACGCCGTACGTGCCCACGTCGCCGCTATCCAGCGAGCCGCCGATCGAGGCCAGCCACTCGCCGTTGATCCGCTGCGCCGTGCCGCCGGTGTTGCCATCGATCGCGTTGCGCCACATGCCGCCGTTCAACCACGCCAGATACAACTGGCTTTCGTTGCCGATGACATCGCTCGGGTTATAGCTCATCTTCAGCACGTACACGCCCTGCACGTTGCTGACTTCCACCACATCCGACATCAACGCAAACGCGCCCGGATAGATCTCGTTTGTCGTGCGGGTACGCCACGCCATGCTCACCGTGTGGCTGCTGCTGTTGGTGCTGGCAAGACTCTCCGCAATCTCCGCCGTCGTGCCCAGCACGTTGTTCGGCAGATCGCGCGAAGTCTGACTCGCCAGGCCGGTGTAGAAACCGTTGCCGGCGATCTCGGCCGACAGCGCCGCACCAAAGGTGTTGCCCGCGCCGACTGTCGCGTTGCCGACGTTTGCCGTGAAGTTGATCGCGACCGGGTCATACGAACCTTCGCCAGTGAGCCCGCTGCCGCCGTTCTCAAGGGTGTTCACGTCCAACGACCAGCCGCCATTGATGGGGCCGTAGCTGCTGGTATCGAGCGTGCCGGTGATCGTGTGCGTGGTGTTGTTCGGATTGGTACCGTTGAAGTTGTGTGCGCCGCCCGTGAGCGTCAGCCCACTGCTGGCCGTGATCGGAGCGCCGGCCAACTGCACCTGCGTGGTGTCATCCGCACCGCCGCTGCTGCTGGTGGTGCGATTGCTGTTGACGGCAACCACGGCGCCCTTCAGCACATTGCCAAGATTCAGCGTGGCCGGACCCGTGAGTGTGCGTTTGTTAAGCGGATTGGCCGTGAAGGCGACATCCACCGTTCCCGCCGCGGAGATTTCGCGGGTGGTGTTGACTGTGAACGTTCCGCTCACCGGACCCGTACCCGTAATGTTGCCGCTGATGGTGCGCGTGACGTTGGCAGATGGATTCGTGTTGGCAGTACCGTTAAGCGTCAGACCATGTTGCGCTGCACCCGCATAGGCGCCGATCGAGCCGTCTTCTGTGTCCGCGGTCACGCCGGTGCCGCCCACGCCCCAGCTGACCGTAACTGTACGGTTGGCGCTGATGGCGGAGCCCGTCATTACGCGGCCGAGGTCCAGGACCGGCGGTCCGTTGAAAGCACGTGCTGCAACGACCACGCCCGACACGTTGATAACATCGTTCGCATCGTCCGAGCCCTGTCCGGTGGCCGTTGAAGAGGCGGCGGTGTTGTCGATGGTGACCGTGCCGGATTTGGCGCCGAGCGTCGTCGTATCGAGCGTGATGGTACCGTTAACGGACTGCGCCCCGCCGGCGAAGCTTGTGCCAGCGATCGTAGTGCTGGCCACAGCACCGGCGGAACTGACCGTGTACGTGGTGGTGTCAGATCCGGTCTTGCTGATCGTATAGAGTGGCGTCGTCTGCACGCTGCCGTGCAGAACGCGTCCAAAGTTGCGCGTGGTGGCGGTGCCTGAACTGCCGGCGCCGCTGCTGGTGATGCTGTCGGGAGCGCTGGTGATCTTGATCTGCGTGTTGTTGCCCAACTGCAGGGAGAGCGTGCCGGCGGAATACAGCGTGGACGTATTCCAGATAAAGCCCGACGGCGCTGCCGTGATGGACGCAAACGTGCCACTGAAGGTGCCTGGCGTGAAGAGCGTCCACGAATCACCCGCGGCAAACCCTGAGCCCGTGAGAGTGATGTTCAGAGCCGCGCCAGAATTGAGCGTCAGCGTGCGGCCACTAAAGACGATGCGGTCCGAAGTGAACACGCCGCTGGTTTTGTCGAGGTCGAAGAATGCATTAGTGATTGTGGCATCCTGGTTTAGCGTAAGCGTGCCAATATCGCTGATGCCTGGACGAATGTTCGTAACGCTGAACGAAGTCGACGGCGCAAATGTACCCTTGCCAGCGAGGCTAGCGCCCGCCGAGAAACTCACGGCACGCGAAAACGTAATTCCGCTCGCTACTGCGAACGTGGCGTTGTTTGCCGTGGTAATTGTGCCGGCAGTGCCAAGCGCATTAGCGTGGTTTGCTATGAGCGTGCCGGCGCTGATGTTTGTGCCGCCGGTATAGCTGTTTGAGCCTTCAACCGTAACTATGCCGGTTGAGGTCTTGGTGAGAACTGCGCCGCTACTAAATTGTCCGAGGTTCCGTAGCGTACCGCTCTGGAGATTGAACGTGTCGACGGTCAGCGAACCGCCATCCATGTCCAGGGTACCACCGTTCAGCGTGATCGTAGAAACGCCGCTACCGCCGTCAACGACATTGCCCTGAACCGTAAACATGCCGCCGGTGATAGTGATCGTGGCGCTCCGACCGTTATCTGATAGCGTTGCATTTCCCGAAATGGTGAGCGATCCGCCGCTGATGTTCAGCGTGCCGCTGCCCTTATTGGGATTGTCGTTGCTGCCAATCACTAACGCTGCCACCGTACGCGTACCACTCGTGGCGTCGTAGTTGACCGTGCCATCATTAACAATGCGCGCGGTATCGAGCGTGACTGGAGGGTTACTTCCCGAGCCCCCCGACCAAGAACTTGATTCCCACTTCGCCGTCGTGCCCGTCCAAGTAACCACTGCCGCTTGCGACACGCTTGCGCTCGCTGCCAACACTGCCGCGACCAGCAACGACTTTCTCTTGCTCAAACTTCCCATGACCAGACTCTCCGAGATTCTCGAAAGGATTCGCTCAGATTTCTCCCTGAACGTCTCTCACCCTTTTCGAATCTCTCTAACCCGTCCGGTCTCTCAACCCATTATTTCTCTCAACATGTCCCCAGGTTGCCTATCCAGCAGATGATGCCTGCGTGACCCGCCTGGCCAACTTCGGCGCGCAAATCACACGGGCCGCCCCGACGGGCGGTTTCGTCAGGCTCGAGTCAGCGCGCACCACCCACGGTGACGCAACTCGCGCCTCTTTTTACTGGCCATCATCTGAAAACCAGCGTCCGTTCAGGCCCCGTTCGTCGACTGATCTACAGCCACGAACGCATTCACCCACCACGGCCTGCGGTGGACGTTGTCGATTGCCCTATATGCCCACAAGGCAATCCAGCTCACTCTCTCTCGTCTTAAGATTATCCCACCTGCCAGTCCCGAGGGGGCCTGTAACTTCAGGCATGGGCCAGCAGTTTTGTGCATCCATTCGACACACCGTTGATCGCTCAAGACGCTCCGTTTGGCGATTGAGCGCGAACAATCAACAAGGTCAACAATATCACCGGGATTGCATTATTCAATACGACATTTTGACTTTTTTTGTTGAAATTCTCATGAAATCGGCGTTATCGGAATACGGATATCGCCGTCCTGTGAATCTGGGGTAAATCTCACCGAAAACTCATACTTGATCCGTAAACACTGCAACCACATGAATTTCCAGTTCACCAAAACAGGCTAATTTGTCGCCTTATGAGCGGCCTATGAGAACGGCGGAGTCAAACTCCCACGAAGAAACCAAGTTCAGAATATGAAATCCAGGTTAGAAACTGGCCTCGCCGGCTAAAATTAGGCAGTGGACCTCGCCGTCCATAGCCCCTAGAATACAACCGTTCTTTGACAACTCGGGGGCGAAAGGTATCGACCGGCCAGAAGTGTTGAACATGGCGTGCCGACCTGTCATGCAAGTCGTAAAACTGCGTGGCACAAATTTTAAATGCCGAGAACTTCAAGTTCCCGGTCGGGGGCGCAAGCCTCCGGCTCGCTGCCTAAGAGATTAGCCAGCCGATTCGCTTGTGATGTCTGCGTCACGGGATGAATCGTCACTTAGCAGACTGCTGAATGCGTAACGTTTGCCGACGCGTTCTTAAGACACAGGGTGAGCTGGCCGCGGATGAAGTCAGGCCATCGACGTCATCCGCGGTGAGATTAAAATGTGGCCTACGCATGTAGAGGTGTTCATCAACCTTGCTCGGGACGAGGGTTCAACTCCCTCCGCCTCCATTTTTTCCTTTCCGCGTTCGACTTGCGCTGCAATTTACTTCCGCAGTGGCAGCGTGATGGTGAAGGTTGCACCGTGATCTTCCCCTAGGCTCGTCGCGGGGAGCGCACCGCCGTGCGCTTCGATGATCGAACGCGCGATCGCCAACCCCAGGCCCAAGCCGCCGAATTGGCGTGACACGTTGCCCGTCGCTTGTTCAAACGGGTTAAAAATCCGCTCCAGGTCGGCCGGGGCAATGCCCAGCCCGGTGTCCGTTACCGTGACAACAAAATGATCGCGAGCCGGCGACAGCGCCGTCCTTATATCCACGCGGCCGCCCGCCGGCGTGAACTTCACGGCGTTTCCCAGCACATTCCACACGGCCTGTTGCAGTCGCGTCGCATCGACTTCGAGCGTATCCGATGCCGCACCAAACTGCAGACAAAGTGCGACGCCGCGCGCCTTGGCCTCGGGCCGCACCACCTCAATGGCGGCACGTATGACATCATGCAATCGCGCCGGACTGCAGGCGAGTAAAAGCTTTCCGCCGATGGTGCGCGACAGGTCGAGCAGGTCGTCGATGAGGCGGGCCTCTATCTCAATGTTGCGGAGAACGAGTTGCAGCGTCGAGCGAATTTCCGCGGGCAATGCGTGGTCATCAAGCAGCGCCGAAACCGCCAGAAGCACCGGCGACAACGGTGTGCGCAATTCGTGCGAGACCATCGCCAGAAAAACGTCCTTCGCCTTGCTGGCAGCCTCGGCTTCCTCCTTTGCGCGGGCGAGCGCAAGTTGGCTCTCACGCTGCTGGGTGATATCTGTGAGTGTGCCGGTCATAAGAATGGGCGCGCCGTCCGGTCCGTACGAGACACGCCCGGCATTGGCGACCCAACGAACCGCGCCATCCGGCCGCACAATGCGGAACTCGCATGTATACGGCGTATGGTGGGCCATGGCGTCGCGCACGCATTGCCAAACCCGAGCGTGATCCTCAGGATGAATGGCATCTGAGAATGCCTGAGCCGTGCCGCCAAAACTCGCCTGCGCGATTCCGAAGATGCGATAGCATTCATCAGACCATGTAACGCGATCTGCCGGCACATCCCACAGCCAGATGCCCGTCTGCCCTGCTTCCAGCGCCAGACGCAACTGCGCCTCGCGCTCGCGCAGAATGTCTTCAATGTTGGGTGAGTCCGCATGGCGGGGCAGAGGCGGATTACGATCGGTAGAGGGGGAAGCGATGGCGGAGGAATGAGGACGAACGTCAGACATTTATGTCGGCGCGATTGTAACACCACACGGCTATGAATGGAAAGAATGGGAACAGGCGGCACCGCATTTGCCCAGCAATTCTTCGCGAATAAGGAGCTGCCGATGAAAGCGTTAACCTGGCATGGCAAGGGCGATGTACGCTGCGAAAACGTCGCCGACCCCAAAATACTCAACCCGCGCGATGCGATCATCCGCATTACCTCCACAGCCATCTGTGGCAGCGATCTGCACCTCTACGACGGCTACATGCCCACGATGGAATCGGGCGACATCCTCGGCCACGAACCGATGGGCATCGTCGATGAGGTTGGCTCCGCTGTGCACAACCTCAAAAAGGGCGACCGCGTCGTTGTGCCCTTCAACATCGCGTGCGGCGAATGCTTCTTCTGCAAAAAGACGCTGTTCTCCCTGTGTGACAACTCCAACCCCAACGCGGGCATGGCCGCCAAGGTCATGGGCCATTCCCCCTCGGGCCTGCTGGGCTACTCGCACATGCTGGGCGGCTACGCCGGTGGTCAGGCCGAGGCGCTGCGCGTGCCCTTCGCCGACGTCGGCGCCCTGAAGATCGAAAGCGATCTGCCCGACGAAAAAGTGCTCTTCCTCAGCGATATTTTTCCCACCGGCTACATGGCCGCCGAGAACGCGCAGATCGAGCCCGGCGACACCGTGGCGGTATGGGGCTGCGGGCCGGTCGGACAGTTTGCCATTCAAAGCGCGTGGATGCTCGGCGCCGGCCGCGTTATCGCCATCGACCGCGTGCCGGAACGGCTGGCCATGGCCCGCACCTATGGCAAGGCCGAGACCATCAACTTCGAAGAGACCAAGGTCTACGACAAACTTCAAGAAATGACCAAGGGCCGCGGACCCGATCGCTGCATTGATGCGGTAGGGGCCGAGGCCCACGGCAGCGGCAGCTTCGATGCCTTCGTCGACAAAGCCAAGGCCGCGTTGATGCTCGCAACCGACCGCATTCACGTCCTGCGCGAAGCCATCTGGTGCTGCCGTAAGGGTGGCACGCTCAGCGTCCCCGGCGTGTACATCGGCATGGTGGATCATCTGCCGTTCGGCCCCGCGATGAACAAAGGACTCACCATCAAGATGGGCCAGACGCACACGCACCGCTACATGCGGCCGCTGCTCAAGAAGATCGAAGAAGGCGCGATCGATCCGAGTTTTGTCATCACGCACAGACTGCGTTTGGAGAGCGGCCCGAAGGCTTACGAAACGTTCCGCGACAAGAAGGACAACTGCATCAAAGTCGTGCTGAATCCATGATCGATGTCGCAGCGCGATGCGGTCGGCCTCAAATTTTTTTGCGAGATTTTTTCGAACACTTCTGCCGGATGTGCGATTTTTCACAAGGTGCATTCGGTGCTGCGACAGTGCGGTTAGTGTGAAATTTCACAGGACATAGTGAAGGCTTTCACAGCCAAAACCCGCATGAACACTAGCGATTCTCACGATTTTTTGTTTTGCGTTTTCAAGCGAATGTCGTTAATAGAAAAAGAGTGATTGGTCGTTTTTAATCCGGCAACCCAACTCAGAACCAACGAGGCGCGCCCGAGTTGTGGCCGCTCATGTCATAGAACGGTTTGTTGAGCGAGGTACGCATGGCAGGTCATGACGCGACGGATCGCCCGAACGGCGCCAAACCCATCGTCAAAATCCAGGCTGTCACGGTGCGCTTCGCCGGAGATTCAGGCGACGGCATGCAACTCGCCGGCATGCAGTTCACCGATACCTGCGCCCTCGCCGGTAACGATGTCAGCACCTTTCCCGATTATCCCTCCGAGATTCGCGCGCCCGCCGGCACCATCGCCGGCGTCAGCGGCTACCAGATCCAATTCTCCAGCCAGGACATCTTTACGCCCGGCGACGATGTGGCCGCGCTCGTCGCCATGAATCCCGCCGCGCTCAAGGTGAATCTCAAGGCCGTCAACCCCGGCGGACTCGTGATCGTCAATAGCGATGCCTTCACCGCGGTAGAACTCAGGAAGGCCGGCTACGCCACCAATCCGCTCGACGACGGCTCGCTGGAATCGCACCGCGTCGTGAAGGCGCCGATCGACACCCTGAACGCCGCCGCCCTCAAAGACCTCGGCCTCACGCCCAAGCAAATCGATCTCTGCAAAAACTTCTTCGCCCTCGGCGTGATCTACTGGCTCTACGGCCGTCCGCTCGAACCCACGCTGGCCTACATCCAGAAAAAGTTCGGCAAGAAGAATCCGCAAATGGCCCAAGCCGACGAAGTCGCCCTGCGAGCCGGCTACAACTTCGGCGATACCTGTGAGTTCTTTGATTGCCAGTATCACGTCGAGAAAGCCGACCTCGCAGCCGGCGATTACCGGCGCGTCACCGGCAACGAAGCCGCAGTTCTTGGTCTCGTCGCCGCCGCTGAACTCGCCGGCAAAGAACTTTTCTACGGCAGCTATCCCATCACGCCCGCCAGCGAAATTCTTCATGGCCTCTCCGAACTCAAACACTTCCGCGTCACCACTTTCCAGGCAGAAGATGAAATCTGTGCCATCGGTGCCGCCATCGGCGCAGCCTTCGGCGGCGCGATCGCGGTCACCGGCACCAGCGGGCCCGGCCTCGCGCTCAAGACCGAAGCCATGGGCCTCGCCGTCATGACCGAACTCCCGCTCGTGATCATCAACGTGCAGCGCGGCGGACCGAGCACCGGCCTGCCGACAAAGACCGAGCAGTCCGACCTGCTGCAAGCCGTCTACGGCCGCAACGGCGAATGCCCCATCCCTGTAATCGCGGCCGCATCACCCGCAGATTGCTTCGCCGCCTCGATCGAAGCCGTGCGCATCGCCCTGCGTTACATGACGCCCGTGCTGCTTTTGTCCGATGGCTTCGTAGGCAACAGCTCCGAACCCTGGCTCATCCCCGATGTGAACGAACTCGCCCCGATCTACGTGGCCCACCCAGTCGCCGCTGATGGCGTGGCCTTCGCACCCTATGCTCGCAACGCCGACGGCGCGCGGCCTTGGGCCATCCCCGGCACGCCCGGCTTAGAGCATCGCATCGGCGGTCTCGAAAAACAGGCCGGCACCGGCGCCGTCTCCTACGACCCCGTGAATCACGAAGTGATGGTGCAAGAACGCGCGAAGAAGGTCGCCGGCATCGAGCCCGCCGGCGAGCCCTACCTCTGGACCGGCCCACGCACCGGCTCCGCCGTGTTAGTGAGTTGGGGCGGCACCTACGGGTCAGTGAAGGCCGCAGCGCTCGAACTCAACAAACTTGGCCACCACGTCGGCCATTGCCACTTGCGTTACATCAATCCGCTGCCGCGCGACCTCGCGGATCTGCTCGGCCGGTTTGAGCAGGTCATCATCCCGGAACTCAACCTCGGCCAACTCCGCACCATCCTGCGCGCCACGCTCGGCATTCAAAGCCACGGCCTCAGCAAGGTCCGCGGCCTGCCGCTGACGGTGAAAGAAATCGTGACCGAAGTGCTCACGCAGATCGCGCCGCCGGAACCGCCCGTGCACCACGGCCATCGCCACGCCCCGGTGGTGTGGGTAAATCCCGAAGTGACGACGGAACGTTACGAACGCGTTGAAGAGTGATTCGAAAAGTGGGGGGCCTAGCAAGGAATACGAAATGACCACGATGTGTGCAGAAGGTTGTGCAGCCCTCAAACCCGCAGACTTTGCGAGCTCGCAGGAAGTGAAATGGTGCCCGGGCTGCGGCGATTACGCGATCCTCTCCGTGGTGAAAAAAGTTCTCGCCGGCCAACAGGCCGATCGCAGCCACACGGTGTTCGTCTCCGGCATCGGCTGCTCCAGCCGGTTTCCGTATTACATGAACACATACGGCTTCCACGGCATTCACGGCCGCGCCGCCACGATCGCCACCGGCCTTAAGCTCGCCCGCCCCGACCTCGCCGTCTGGATCGTCACCGGCGACGGCGACGGCCTTTCCATCGGCGGCAATCACCTCGTACACCTCCTGCGCCGCAATGTGAATGTAAAAGTCCTGCTCTTTAACAACCGCATCTATGGCCTGACGAAAGGCCAGTACTCGCCCACCAGTGAGAAGGGCAAGAAAACCAAGTCGAGCCCCGTCGGCGTGCCGGAGAATCCGATGCGCGCCATCTCGGTCGCCCTCGGCGCTGAGGCAACGTTTGCCGCCCGCACCATCGCCAGCGATCTCAAGCATCTTGAGTACACGCTCACCCGTGCCGCCGCGCATGAGGGCACGGCATTTGTCGAGATATACCAGAACTGCGTGATCTTCAATGAAGACGCGTTCGAGCATCTTTCTGACAAAGAAACCCGTGCCGACCGCACCGTCATGCTCGAACACGGCAAACCCATGATCTTCGGCAAGAACCGCGACAAGGCCATCCAACTCCGCGGCTTCACGCCGGTGGTCGTCAACGTCGCCGATGTCCCCGCTGATTCGCTGCTAACGCATGATGAACACACCAGCGACCCGAGCCTGGCCTTTCTCCTCAGTCGCATGAGTTTTCCTGACATGCCCGAACCCCTCGGCGTATTTCGCGATGTGGCCCAGCCTATCTACGACCAGACCGTGCGCCAGCAGCACGAAGATGCTGTTGCCACGAAAGGCCGCGGTCGCCTGCAAGACCTCCTCTACTCCGGCGGCACCTGGCGCGTTGGCGCTGCAGCAGCCAGCGAATCGCCGTAGTGCTTTTCTTCGGCAGCGGCAACCTGTAGGCTGCTGCGCGAGGAGATGCTCACATGGCGGCACGCAGACGTTACTGGGTTCAGCGTTTCGATATCAACCCAATCATCCACCCGGCCATGGCGGGCTTTGCTCCGGGCGATGGCGAAAACATCAACGGCCCTTCGCTGATTCGCGTGCCGTCGTGGATCACCAACCCACTTGGCAAGTACTACCTTTACTTCGCGCATCACAAGGGCGCCTACATCCGCATGGCTTATGCCGATCACCTGGCCGGGCCGTGGACGATCCTCCCCGGCGGCGTGCTGCATATCGCCCAGGGACCGGGGTATGAGCATATCGGTAGCCCCGACGTCCACGTCGATCACGACGCCCGAACCATTCGCATGTACTTCCATCAGCCCGCGACGCCCGATGCCCGCAGGCAAGTTTCCTACGTGGCGCTCTCGAGCGATGGCCTGACCTTCGCCCCGCGCGGCGATGACTTGGGCGATTCCTACTTTCGCGTGTTTCAATGGCGCGGCCACTTCTACGCCTTGGCCAAGCATGGCAATGTCGATGGCGTGCTGCTGCAGTCACGTGATGGCCTCCGCCCCTTCGAGCCCGGGCCGCACTTCCTGCCCGGCATTCGGCACACGGCAATCTGGCGCGACGGCGAGGAACTGAACATTATCTACTCCCTCGTCGGCGAAGCGCCTGAACGCCTGTATCACACCACCTGCCAACTCAGCGGCGACTGGCGCACCTGGTCGATCCAGCCCGGCCCCGTGCTGCTTGAACCCGAACGTGATTACGAAGGTGCCAACCTCCCGCTCATACCCTCGAAGTATGGTCCGATTCACGGCCCGGCCCGGCAGCTGCGCGACCCCGCTATCTACGAGGAAGCCGGGCGGCGTTACCTGCTCTACTCCGTCGCGGGCGAGCAGGGCATCGCCATCGGCGAGTTGTCTGGCGAATGATCGCCCTGCGCGATAAGGTATCGCCTCGAAATCCCGTAATGAGTCGGTGAGAAATACGATGAGCGAACCGCAGTATAAAGTCTTGATCGGCATGGAAATTCACGTGCAGCTTGCCACCAGGAGCAAGATGTTCACGAGTGCTGCGAATGTGGCCTACCCCGGCCACGCCAATGCCGAGCCCAACACGATGGTGGATCCCATCGTCCTCGGCATGCCCGGCGTCCTGCCGGTCATCAACAAGCAGGCCGTGGAAATGGCGATGATGGTCGGCCTTGCCCTCGGCTGCAAAATCGCCGAGTTCACCAAGTGGGACCGCAAGAGCTACTACTACCCCGACCTGCCGAAGAACTACCAGATCAGCCAATACGACCTGCCGCTCTGTGGCGAAGGCTCCATTGAACTGCCCCTCAGCGATGGCACCTATAAGACCGTCCGCATCCGTCGCGCCCACCTCGAAGAAGACGCCGGCAAACTTCTGCACGAAGGCCATGACGAATTCAGCCAGGTCGACCTCAACCGCGCCGGCACGCCGCTGCTCGAGATCGTCACCGAACCCGACCTGACCTCGCCCGAAGAAGCACGCCTGTTCGGCGAAGAGCTCCGCCGCATTTGCCGTTACCTCGGCGTAAGCCAGGGCATCATGCAGCAGGGCCACATGCGGTTTGAGCCCAACATCAACCTGCACATCACGCACGAAGGCAAGGTCTACAAGACGCCGATCGCCGAAATCAAAAATCTCAACAGCTTCCGCGCCGTCGAACGTGCGTGCGCGTACGAAATTCAGCGCCAATTCGCCGCCTGGAACAGCGAAGGCCGCGTCCAGCAGAAAATGCGCAAGAGCACCTTCGGCTGGGACGACGACAAGGGCGTCACCGTCCTGCAGCGCGACAAAGAAGAAGCCGACGATTACCGTTACTTCCCTGATCCCGACCTCGTGCCGGTGACCGTCGATGCCGCCTGGCGCGACCGCGTCGCGGTGGGGGTGGTCGAGATGCCCATCCAACGCCGTAAACGCTACGAACAAGACTACAAGCTGTCGCCGGCCGAGAGCATGGTCCTCGTCGAAGAACGGCCCGTGGCCGAACTGTTCGAAGCCAGCATCGCCCAGGGCGGCAACGCCCGCCGCGTCGTCAACATCCTCCTCCAAAAGGCCGCCATGGCCGCCAACGAGCAAGGCAAGTTGATCAGCGACCTGCCCGTGACGGCAACGCAATATGCCGCACTCGCAGGCCTGGTTGAGAGCGGCACCATCTCCGCCACCGCCGCCGCCGCCGTCTTCGATGAATTGGTCAAACAACCTGGCGTCGAACCTAAATCCATTGCCGAGAAGTTGGGCGTAATACAGGTGCGTGACGTGGGTGCCACCGAGAAGTGGGTCGATGAAGCGCTCGCCGCCAACCCGAAAGCCGTGGACGATTACAAGAAAAACCCCAAGAAAAAACAGGCGAGCCTGGGCTTCCTGCGCGGCGCCGTGATGAAAGCCTCGCAAGGCAAGGCCGACCCCAAGATGGTCGGCGAACTGCTCGAAAAGAAGCTCAGTACCTGAAATAGTGAGACAAGATGGCGGCCGCTGACCAACGTAAAAAGCCAGACGATCTGAACGCCTTGCTCACCCGCGCTGCGGACGCCTACAAACGGGCGCTCATCGGCCACCAGCCCGGCCTCGTGTGGGACTACGTCGTCCTCACCGCCGCCAATGAACATCAGGCCGAAGGCTACCGCCACGAACTCGCGATGCGCTCCCACGGCGCCGGCCCCCTCGGCGCATTCTTCCCCAGCAGCCAACGCACGATCGTTGTGCCCGACCCGCCAGGCTTCCGCGCCGGCAGCGGCGGCGCCACCTTCGGCGTCCTTCGCGCCATCGCCGAACACCAAAAATTGATGGGCGACCGCAAACCCTTCGAAGCCCTGCGCATCCTCCTTATCCACTCCGGCGGCGCCAGCCAACGCATCCCCCAGTTCTCCCCCCTCGGCAAAATCTTCGCACCCTTGCCCCTCATGCGCCCCGACGGCCAACTCATGACCCTCTTTGATCACCTCTACCTCATGATGGCCGCACTCCCCCAGCGCGTCGGCCCCGGCATGCTCGTCGCCGCCGGCGATGTCTTCCTCCTCTTTGACGCCACCGCCATGCCCAAGCCGCTCCCCGGCGTCACCGCACTCTCCATGCGCACCCCTGTCGCCATGGGCGAACACCACGGCGTCTTCGGCACCCAACGCCCCGACGCCAAATCCCACAAGCCCGAAGATTTCCCCCTCGTCACCGCCACCATGCAAAAAGCCACCGCCGACCAGATGCGCTCCGCCGGCCTCACCGACGCCGACGACCGCGTCCTCATCGACTCCGGCCTCCTCTGGTTCGACGCCCAAGCCACAACCGCTCTCTACAACCTCGCCCGCAAGTACAACGCCAAGTGGCATTTCAGCACACGCCACCAGATCGACCTCTACGTCGACATCGTCCCCGCCGCGCTCACCGTGCACGCCCCAATGCTCACCACCTCGCCCGCCCTGCGCAAACTTCACCTCGACCTCCGCGCCGCACTCAAACGCTCACCCCTGCGCGTCTACGAGCTGCCCCAATCCCACTTCCAGCACCTCGGCACAACGCGCCAGTTCCGCGACGCCATGGTCGGCCTCGACGATTCCCCCGCCTGTACCCTCTTCCAAAGAAACATTCGCTGCGCCACCGCTGTCACCACGCCCGCTGACGCCCGCATCTACCAAGCCGTCATCACGCACCGCAACGTCAAAATCCAAAACCAAGTCGTCATCGAGAACTGCCTGCTCGAATCGCCCCTCGCCGTCGGCCGCGGCAGCGTGCTCTCCAACCTCGCCATCACCGCCGGCCCCGCACGCGATGTCCCCCCCGAAACCCTCATCTTCGGCGTCCCGCTCCTCGACAAAAAATCCGCCGCCTTCGTCACCATCATCTGCGGCATCCATGATGACCCGAAAACCGATCGCACCTTCTGCAACATCGACCTCCGCCATTGGCTCACGCTCGCCGGCCTCCAAGCCGACGACGTCTGGCCCAAATCCGAAAGCAAACGCGTCCTCTGGACCGCACGCCTCTTCGCCGCCGTGCCCACCAACGACCCCCTCGCCCACCTCTGGCTCACCCGGCCGCAAACCCTCAAGCCCGCCCAGCGCGCCGCCTGGCTCAAGTCAAAACGCTACGCCATGAGCGAAATCCTCGAACTCGCCGACGCCGCCGCCATGGCCCGCCATCGCGACAAAATCTCCGGCATGCTCCAGGCCACGCAGTGGGTCAACGCCGTCGAATCCCACACCGCCGGCAGCGTGCAGAGCACCGTCAATCACTTCGGCGCTCAGGGCTACCAGCAACTCGTCGATCACGTCTACACCGCCGCCACCGATGCCAAACGCGATCCGCTCCTGCGTGCCCGCTTGGCCTGGTCGCTCGCCGAGATCGAATCGCGTCCCCATTTCCCACGCGAAAACGTTCGCACCCCCGCACCCGCCGCGCGTCTCCAGGGCCTCGCATTCAACGCCATCCGCGATGCCATGACCCCCGCCGAGCGCGCCGGCCGCCCCGTCCGCATCACCACCATGAAATCACTCACCGCCAGCGCGCCCGCCCGTCTCGATTTCGCCGGCGGCTGGACCGACACCCCGCCGTACTGCCTCGAGAACGGCGGCGCCGTCGTCAACGTCGCCATCAACCTCAACGATGCCGAGCCCATCCAGGCGACCTTCCAACCGCTCGACACGCCGATCGTCCGCCTCGTGTCGCGCGACCTCGGCAAAACGCTCATCATCCGCGAACCCGCCAAACTCCTCGGCCCCATCGACCCCACCGATGCCTTCAGCCTCCACAAGGTCGCGCTTAAGCTCACCGGCCTCGGCCCCGCTGCGGCCGAAACCTCCATGAAAAAATACCTCGCCCGCCTCCACAAGTCCGGCCGCGGGTTTGAACTCGCCACCGCATCCAATCTCCCCAAAGGCTCCGGCCTCGGCACCTCATCCATCCTCGGCGCTGCCACGCTCGCCGTCCTCCGCACTGCCGCCGGCCTCGACACCAAGCCCGCCACGCTTTTCGAACAGACACTTCTCCTCGAACAGCACCTCGGCACCGGCGGCGGCTGGCAAGACCAGGTCGGCGGCATCCTCGGCGGCGCTAAGATCACCGAAACCAAGCCCGGCGTGCCCCAGCAACTCAAAGTCCGCTCCATCCCCCTCGCCCCCGCCCAGGCCAAGGCCCTCGAAGAACGCCTCGTTGTTTACTTCACCGGCCAGCAGCGTCTCGCCCGCAACATCCTCCGCGAAGTCATGGGCCGCTACCTCTCGCGCGAGCCCGGCACCATCGTGCTCTTTAATGAACTCACCCACGCCGCCCGCGCCTGCGAAGGCGCCCTGCGCCGCGCCGACTGGCTCTCCGCCGCAACCGAAATCAACCGCTACTGGCGTATCAAGAAAGACCTTTTCGCCGGCTCAACCACGCCCGCCATCGATGCCATGTTCCTTGAACTTCGCCCCTACTACCTCGGCGGCTGCCTCTCGGGCGCCGGCGGCGGCGGCTTCGCCTACTTCCTCTGCGCCGATGCCGACCAGGCCCATCGCCTCCGTACCGAGCTTGCACGCATCTCCATGCGGCCCGGCTCTCTCGGCCTCACGTTCGCCACCGCCATCAACACAAAAGGCCTTCGCGTTACCTGAAACGACTTCGCCTCGGCGGCATCGTAAGATACCCGGTACTCGCGAGGGTCTTATGCGCCGCATTCTGTTGTCACTGTTAGTCGTCACCGCCTTCGCCCCCGTGGCGCACGCGCAAAACAAAAAGCCTGTCCTCCCCGCGGACATGCGCACCTTCCAGACACCCTATTACATCATGCACACCGACCTCGACGATGAAGGCGCCCGCGAAGCCTACATCCGCATGACCAAAATGTTCGAAGAGTACAAGCGCCGCACCGCCGGCTTCTCCGGCGACATCCGCGAAAAATTCCCCTTCTACCTCTTCAAAGACTCCAAAGACTACTACGCCGCCGGCGCACCGGGCGGCTCCGCCGGCGTCTTCATGCGCGACATGTCCGGCGCACGCCTCATGGCCATCGCCGGCGAAAAAACCACCCGCACCACCTGGCACGTCGTCCAGCACGAAGGCTTCCACCAGTTCGCCGCCGCCGTCATTCGCGGCGACCTGCCCCCGTGGGTCAACGAGGGCCTCGCCGAATACTTCGGCGAATCTGTCTTCACCGGCGACGGCTTTGTCACCGGCGTCGCCCCGCCCAATCGTGTCCGCCGCATCCAGGCCCAGATCAAAGACGACAAGTTCAAATCGTTCCGCGACATGCTCGTGCTCACCCAAAAAGAATGGAACGACGGCCTTGCCATGAGCAACTACGATCAGGCCTGGGCGATGACCCACTTCCTCGCTCACGGCGAAAACAACCGCTACCAGAAACACTTCGTCACCTTCATGAACCAGCTCGGCAAAGGCCGGCCGTACACGGAGGCATTTGTCGAGGTGTTTGGCCGCGATGTCGATGCCTTTGAAAAACGCTTCAAAGACTGGTGGCTCGCTCAGCCGCTGAACCTCACCCAACACCTCGCTGATCGTGCCGTCGTGCAGACGCTCACAAGCTACCTGGCACGGGGGCAGGCGTCGGGGCAGACGTTTGCTGATGCTGCGGCATTTTTCAGCGCGGCCGAAGCCGGCGAGATCAAAGTCAGCAAAGACGACTGGCTGCCGCCCAGCCTGCTCGCCCAGGCGCTCAAAGAAAGCGCGAAGTACCGCAGCGAGTTTGAGCTCAGCGTGCAGAAGGGCCGCCTGCCCCAGTTGGTGCGGACCGAAGCCGATGGCACCAAGTATCGCGGCGTCTTCGAACTCAACGGTGCACGCGTTCGCAGCGTCACGTGTGAAATCGTCGAGCCCGTGGCGCCCACCACAACGCAGAAAGCCAAGTAATCAGCGCCAACTCAACGCCATTTGTTCGCCGGCAAGCGGCTCCGTGCTGCGCAACCTGAGCCACGGCGTGCATTCATATTGATCTGTCAGCACCAGCCGCGGCGCGATGCGCGGGTCTTGTGTAAACAAATCCCGCAGCAAGCGTGGACAGTTGCACTGGCGGCTGCGGTGCAACAGCACGATGTGCCGCGGTAGGCGTTCTTCGCCACACGTGGCCACGGTGCGATCGAGAATGCCGCACACCGCCGCAAATGCCTGCGCGTTACTCAGGTGGCCTGAGCCGCCCATGATGCGCTGCTTCAAAAACCACGGCCGGTCGCTGCTCTTCTGCATCTCAATGTCGTAATTGCTCTCCAGCGCCAGCAAGTCCAGCCCGCAGAATTTCTCGATCAGCTCTTCGGTCACGTGCCCCAGATCCGTCGCAAAGCCGATGCGAAATCTACCGCAACTGATGACAAAACCGTGCGAGCCCGTGTCGTCGTGGGCGAGGCTGATCGGCTCAAAAAGCAACCCGTCGAGCGGCTCAAAATGGCTGCGAAACCCGTGGACGAGCGAGGCGATGGCGGGGCGGTCGGGGTAGCGCTCGGTCAGTTCCGATGCCGCGGCGGACTCGACGATCTGCCGGCGTTTGCGGGCACAGCAGAAAACTTTGATGTTGTGTTTCTGCAGCGTCGCGAGCCAGTTGTCTTTGAAGTGATCGTGGTCGAGGTGCGTAAGTACGACGGCCTTGATGTCCGTCACGGCCAGCCCGGTGCCGCCGAGACGCTGGGCCGTGGTGCGCGGGCCGAAGCCGGCATCGATCAAGATAGCGCCGCCGCTGGTGCGGAGGACGGTGGAGTTGCCGCCGGAACCGGAGCCGAGATTGCAGAAATCAATCGCCATGAGCGCGTGATGATAAGAAACCACAGGCCTGCGACGCAAAGGGCGTCAGCGAAGATTCATGATTGTCGTGCCACACCGGGCCGTTCGAGTCCTGCCCATCGCCGCCGCGAATGAGTTCGCCCGTCCATGACCGCGCGCGGTAGATGATGCCGATGTGATGCAGCTGGTCATCACCGTACGTACCCACGTGCGACCACACGCCGATGAGCTCGAGCGCCGTTACGGTGAGGCCCGTCTCTTCACACACTTCGCGGCGCGCACACTCTTCGGGCGATTCGCCAAACTCGATCGACCCGCCCGGCAGATCGAGCCACCCCGTGTAATGACCGCGGGCCTTTTGAATGAGCAGCAATCGCCCGGCATCGGCCAGGATCACGTACACGCCGATGTGCCGGTGCGGCCGCATCAGTCACCGCCAATCAACAGACCCATAATGCCCAGGTCCGCATCGCTCACGAGCGGTCCCGACCAACTCGCGCTGGTGAGCGTGTCGTGCCGATGCGTGATGATGTTCACACGCCAGACGGGAATATTCGGCTCGCGGTCATGCTCGGTCGCAAACCACTTGCGCGGCAACGCAACCTCCACGCTGTAACCCTCAGCATCCGTCGTGACGGCGTAACGCAAGCCCTGCGGTCCGTCTTCGATCTTCCCCGGCGCATTGGGCGGCAACGTGATCGTGCGCGTCAGGCCGACACCGCTGGGCTTGATGCCGATGATGATCGTCCGCCCGCCGGTGGCCACGCCGCCGCTGATGAGCAGCTGCACGCCATCACTGCCAAACCAACGCTGCACGCCGCTGCGCGAATTCGCCAGCGGCCACTCGTTGTTGCGTTCCTCTTTCAGCTTCTTCTGCGGCACGCGGATGTACGCGTAAACATGCGTCGCGTCGTAGCACCACTGCGCTGTGGCAGGTGTATCCACCTCGTGCACGCGGGCGTTCTGCAGGTCCGGGCGATTCGCAAAGCGCCGGGCCACGCGCATCGGGCCGTAGCGCACGGCGCGCATGTCGAGGGGCCAGTCGTCGTTCCTGCCGTCAAGCTTGATCGCGTTGTTCGTCGCGCGGGTGCGATGCACCGGCGTCTGCAGCGGCAGATCCGCCTGCGAACCGTTGATGCGCTCGGAGATACTCAGCGGCATCGCGCCGGGCTCGGCCAAAATACTATCGAGCCGGCCCGCGAGCGGCAGCGTGAGCACCGCGGCGCCAAAGGGGCTGATGGTCACTTCGGCCGGGGCTTTTTCATCGAGCACAAAATCGCCGGGCAGGTCGTTGAGCTTGACCCGCGCGGGCATGGCAAAGCCCGTCGGGTTTTCAATCGCGACGTGCGGCGTCACGGCCAGCACCGCGCCATCGCGGCCCGGCGTGACCGAGAAATCAAAACCACTAACCCGCGCTGCCGGGCGATGGGCCCTCGCAACCCACAAGCGCGCTGCCAGAAGCAGCGGATCATCCGCGGGCAGTTTGTTCTCGCGGCCGGGCTCATTCGCCAGCACAAAGCGCTGCAGCATGCCGGGCAGTGCGGCCCAGCTTGCTTGGTCCGACGGCCAACCCGCGTAGAGAAAACCCATGCCGCCGACGGGCAGCGGGACGCTGCTGTTAGCCGGTTGCGTGAGGGCGGTGCCGGTGCGGCCCGCGACGCCGGCCATGATCTCGCGGGCAAGCGTGGGATCGCCGCGCTTCTCAAGCAGGCCGACGAGATTCACGTCCTGCAGGCCGTCGATCAGTTGGGCGAGCCGCGGCGTTGGGTGAACCGCGAGGTCCTCACCAGCGCCCTTTTGCACCATGAGCAAGCGTTCATCACCGGCGAGGGCGTTGCGCCAGACCATGCCTTGCACGCCACGCGCAGCGCACATCCACGGCCAAGCCCGCAGACCGTAGCCCGCGAGCATTGTCCACGGCGGCGGAAAACGCGTGTCGGCCTCGTCGAGCACCCACATCGGTTTGTGCGGTAAGTCCACATCCGGCGTGCTGATCACCAGCACCTCGCGCCCGACATGCAGTTTCACGGTGCGGGCGATGGTGTCACGCAGTTGGTTGTTGGCCGCGCGCGACGCTTCATCATCACCGGCGGTGAGCAGGCCCGTGTGCAGAATGGCCGGCACGCCGACCCAGCCCTTGAGCGTGTGATGTTCTATGCATTGCTGCAGGTATTGCCGCAGTTGGGTGGGGGACTCGCGAATCCGCCGCGGCGGAAGCGGCGCGACCCAGACCGGTTGCGCGATGCGATCGGAAAAGGCGCTGCCGTCGAGGTACGGACCCATCGTGCGGTCGTACGCTTCCCAATCGAGTGAGACGCGGCCGACATCATCGACGCGGACGGCCGGGGCGAGGTCCTCAACGACGAGCACAAGACCTTCGCGCCGGGCGAAACGCATGAGGCGGTCGAACGCGGCGATGGCGGCGGCGTGCGTTTCGTCGCCGCGATCGAGATAGATGCCGTTGATGGCGCCGAACGCATCAGGCAGAAGTTGGCTGAGTTGGTCGGCGGTGGTGGTGGCAATGCCGAAGATCCGCGGGTCGGTAAGCAGCGTGATGTCGGCAACATCAAAGGTGAGCGTGTTGGTGGCCTGACTCGTCGGCGTGGCGATGTTCAGCGGCAGCGACCAGGTCAGCGGCTCGAGGGTTGCGGGCGCTTCGACGCGCAGAAAAATCGGGCCGGCGCTGGTGACGTTGAACGTGCCCGGCTCGGCTTCGGGCAGGGCTTCGAGGAACGTGTCCCACTGTGCGGCGATGCGCGGCTCGCCGAGGAGTTGCTCAACAAGGGGATGGGCGAGTTCGCTGGTGCGGCCGCGCTGCACGAACAGGCTGAAGCTGGCGAGCGGCCAACCGGTGCCGGTTTGGTTTTCAGCGGTGGGGCGGCCGAGGGTGATTCTCGTGGCGCCGGTGGTCCAGGCGGGATCGATCGGAATGTAAGCGACTTGCCGACGCACGAGGGGGAGCGTGGTGGCAGCGCGCGTGGCGGGGGCCGTGCCGGGCGTGGGGTTGGGGCGGGGAGGAGGCGCGGGCGGGCAGCCCCAGAGACCGGCGATGAGGCCGAGGACGGCGGCGAGGATAGCTGCGCGTTGTTTATGCATGGGTCACGTTATTGGGCGTAGGTTGTTCAGACGGTAAGCATGCAGAGCGTGTTGATTCTCGCAGGTGGTTGGCGATTGGTCTAGCGAAACCTGCGTTTTTAGCAGGAAAAATGGCGTTTGTGTGAGCTTGTTGTGAAGTGGCACGACCGTTGCATTTAGATATTCCGTCCAACTTGGGGATGGTGAGAGAGTGACAAGTAAATAACGGGCCGATCGGTGACGCGGAGTTGTTGGTCGGTATCGAAATGAAATTTCTGGCCTTAGCGGTCGGTGTTCGCCAGGCACTTCGTGGGTTGCCTGCCGGAGCCGCCGCGGGCCAAACAAGACTCGTTTCCTCCTCCGCCAAGCCGTGTGG